>Ga0183095_10076_pt1 | contig 459693 bp, 425 predicted proteins | sample BioMet4_FD_130346 | JGI IMG/M metagenome (GOLD analysis project Ga0183095, IMG submission 130346) | Microbial communities from bioreactor (seeded with sewage sludge) at LBNL, California, USA - Biofuel metagenome 4 (v2) (version 3) | ecosystem: Engineered > Bioreactor > Anaerobic > Unclassified ...
CCTGTTCCCATCCCGAACACAGAAGTTAAGCACTCCAGGGGCAAAAATAGCTATGCTAGCCATAGTGAATCGAGCTCGCCGCCGGGTTATTCCGACATCCATTCCCGTGGATGTCTTTTTTTTACCTACCCGTTTGTAAACGCCAGATAACCTGTACCTAGAAAACCTAACAGGTTTTTGAGATTCCTGAGGCAAGGAGTGCAGGTGTCAGATAGAGCCCATCTTAGAAGACATAGGAATCGTGATTGATGCAGATTGCCGGAAATGTTTCAGAAATGCGGATTTCATGCCTTGAAACTGCAGAATTCTTTCCACTGAATCAGAAGTTGGATATAATGATACGGCGAGGCTAAAACATGAAAGAGAAGATATTGAAAACTGAATCGCTTGCGGAAACGCATGAGCTCGGCGCACTGCTTGGAACCCATGCAGAAGCAAATATGGTCTTCCTGCTCGACGGAGATCTCGGCGCCGGCAAGACCGCGCTTACGCAGGGCATTGCAAAGGGTCTTGGCGTAGCGCGCAATATTACCAGCCCTACCTTTAATATTCTGAAGATATACCATGGGCGTCTTACGCTTTATCACATTGACGCCTATCGCCTTGAGGGACTTCATCAGGAGCTCGGCTTTGAGGAATTCCTGGACGATGATGGCCTGACCGTGATTGAATGGTCGCAGTATGTACCTGAGCTTGTGCCGGAAGAGCATCTGTTTGTTTCCATAAGGCTGCTCGAAGGGAATGAACGCGAGTTCCGATTTACTGCGGTTGGAGAACGCTATGAGAAGCTTCTGGAGGAGATCAGATGATTACACTTTGCATGGATACCAGCCATGTCTATCTGGCGCTTGCGCTGATCAGGGATGATCAGGTGATTGCCAGAGTACAGGAGAGCTGCTGGAAAAAGCAGTCGGAGGAGATTTTCCCGAGGCTGCAGGAAATGATGGACAGGGCAGGACTGAAGCCTGAGGATATCGATCAGATGGTCATCAGCGAGGGCCCGGGCAGCTATACCGGCGTACGCATTGCCATGACAATTGCCAAGGTATTCTGCGCAATGCGCGACCTGCCGCTGTATACGATCGGCACGCTGGCGCTGTATGCAGGCATGAAGCCTGACTGCCGGGTGCTTCTGGATGCGCGCGGCGGCAGAGCATATACAGCTGTCTATGACGCCGGCAAGATGACTGAGGCTCCTTCTGCGGAAGAACTGGAAACCATACAGGCAAGGCTGTCGCCTGATCAGGAGATTATCGGAGACGGGCACCTCGTCGGCCGCGAAGATGCAATTCCCGATCTTGCCGCGAATTTCCTGCTGCTGAAGAATTCCTGGAACCGTGCTGAAAATGTGCATCTCGTGAAGCCGGAATATCTGAAGCCGGCGGAATCCTATCTGACGGGCAGAAAATGATCCGCCCGATGAACGTCGGCGATCTGCCGGCGGTGCTGAAGCTGGAAGCGGAAAGCTTCACCTCGCCATGGCCGGAGAAGGAATTTCTCTATGAAATGAAGGAGAATCCGTTCTCGCATCTGCTGGTGGCTGAGGAAGCCGGCGAGATTGTCGGCTACTGCGACTGGTGGATCCTGTATGAGCAGGCGCAGGTCGCCAATCTGGCTGTATGCAGAACCTGCAGGCACACTGGCATCGGCAGCGCGCTGATGCATGAGATGATTCATGACGCAATCGCGCAGGGGTGCGAGAATCTCAGCCTGGAAGTAAGAGTATCCAACGCTCCGGCAATTGCGCTGTATGAGAAGCACGGCTTTATCCGGGCCGGAATCCGGAAAGCTTATTATGAAGATCCCTGTGAGGATGCAATCCTCATGGTGAAGCCGTTGGGAGGCTTGAAAAATGACGAAGATACTGGCAATTGAATCAAGCTGCGATGAGACTGCGTGCGCGGTGATAGAGGATGGCAGGACCATTCTCTCGAACATCGTGTCCAGCCAGATCAATGTGCATACGCTCTATGGCGGCGTGGTCCCTGAGGTGGCCAGCCGCATTCACGTGGAGAACATCTCCGCGGTCATCGAGGAAGCAATCCAGAAAGCCGGAGTTACGATGGCTGATATCGATGCGATTGCCTATACGCAGGGCCCTGGCCTGATCGGATCGCTTCATGTCGGCGTGCAGGCAGCCAAGACGCTTGCCTGGGAATTCCACAAGCCGCTGGTTCCGATTCAGCATCTGACCGGTCATATCTATGCAAACCGCTTCGTGACTGAGCTGGAGATGCCGATGATGGCGCTGGTTGTCTCCGGCGGACACACCGAGCTTGTCTGGATGAAGAATGACTGGGATTTCCGGGTTCTGGGAACAACCCGCGATGATGCGATCGGCGAGGCATATGACAAGGTTGCAAGAGTGCTCGGCCTCGGCTATCCGGGCGGACCGATCGTCGACAAGATGGCCAAGCTCGGCAAGCCGCATTACAAGCTGCCGACGCCAAAGACTGATAACCCCTATGATTTCTCCTTTTCCGGCCTGAAGACAGCAGTTCTTCAGCTTGTCGCAAGGGAAGAGAAGAAGGGGAACAAGATCGTTCCTGAGGATATCTGCTACGCCTTCCAGGAGACTGCGCTGTCCATGATGGTTGCCAAGACGATCGCGGCTGTACGGGAATTCAAGCCAAAGATGATTGTGCTGGCCGGCGGCGTGGCAGCCAATTCCAGGCTGCGCGCGATGATGACAGAGCAGATGGCAGCCGTGCCCGAGACGAAGCTTGTCATTCCGCCGATGTACTGCTGCACGGATAATGCAGCGATGATCGGTGCTGCCGGATATGTTGCGTATCAGCATTCCTGCTTCGGCGGAATGGATGCGGCGGCAGATCCGGGCTTGACAATGCCTGGTGAATGTTAATAATATTTTCACAAGACGGGATCATCCAGGTGATGAGAACAGGTGGATCGTATGGAAGAGAAGAACAGATCTGTACCAAAGGCGACGCTGCACCGTTATCCGGTATATCTCAAGGCACTGCGCCGGCTGAAGGAAAATGGCATTGATCGCATCATGTCCAGGCAGCTGGCTGATTATGTGGGCATTGAATCCACGACCATCCGCAGGGATTTCAGCTTTCTCGGAAATCTTGGCAAGCAGGGATACGGATATGAAGTTGATGATCTGATCCGTATCTTTTCCGAGCAGCTGGGCATGAATTTCGATGAGAAGATCATCCTGGTCGGCTGCGGCAACCTGGGAAAGGCACTGCTGAACTACAATCACTGGAATCATGTAGTCGGCGAGATTGTATGTGCATTCGATCTTGATCCATCCGGCGTTGGAGAGACTTCCGTTCCGGTCTATCCGCTGGATCAGATCAGCTCAAGAATGCCGGCCGGATGCCGGATCGCGATCCTCTGCATCTCGAAGCAGGTGCAGAAGACAGTAGACATGCTGGTGGAAAACGGCGTGAGGGGATTCGTGAGCTTCTCGACGGATCATTTCACTGTGCCGGAAGGCATCTCCGTCAAGTCCATTGACGTGGTATCCAGTATTCAGGAACTGGTCTTCGAGACCAATGCGAGACACTAGAGATTTTCAGGGGAGAGAGAAATCCAATTATGCTGAGTGAGATGACGATCCGCGAGCTCTATGAGCTCACCAACGAAGGAACCAATATCGAGAAGGACCAGATTGAGTATGTGTACCTGCAGGGCTGGATCCGCACGAACCGGGCAGGCAAGGCAGTCAGCTTCATTGAGCTGAATGACGGCACCTACTTCAAGAGCGCGCAGCTGGTCTATACCTCTGATCTTGCCAACTATGATGAGGTTGCGAAATACCTGACCGGAACGGCGATCAGCGTTACCGGCAAGTATGTGGCAACGCCGGAGGGACGCCAGCCGTTTGAGGTGCAGGTGACGGAGATCGTGCTTGAAGGAGCCTGCGACAGCACCTATCCGCTGCAGAAGAAGCGGCATTCCTTTGAGTATCTCCGCGAGGTAGGACATCTGCGCCCGCGCACCAATACCTTCTCCGCGGTGTTCCGCGTGAGATCTGCGCTGGCCATGGCAATTCATGAGTTCTTCCAGGATCAGGGCTTTGTCTATGTCAACACCCCGATCATCACAGGCAGCGATGCGGAAGGCGCAGGCCAGACCTTTACTGTTACCACCCGCAGCGACGGCAAGTATGATGAGGACTTCTTCGGCAAGCATGCCAGCCTGACCGTATCCGGCCAGCTGCAGGCAGAGGCCTATGCGCTTGCCTTCCGCGATGTCTATACCTTCGGGCCGACATTCCGGGCAGAGAATTCCAATACGACAACGCATGCGTCCGAATTCTGGATGATCGAGCCGGAGATGGCCTTTGCCGATCTGAATGATGACATGGACCTCATTGAGGACATGATCAAGTACTGCATCCAGTATGCCGAGGACAACTGCCCGGAAGAGATGAAGTTCTTTGATCAGTTCATCGAGCCGGGACTGCTGGCCAAGCTGGACCGGATCAAGCAGGCAGAGTTCCGCCGGATGCCGTATACCGAGGGCATCGAGCTTCTGAAGAAGGCAGATGTCGAGTTCGAGAACAAGAATATCTTCTGGGGCATGGACCTCAATACGGAGCATGAGCGCTATCTCTGCGAGAAGATCGCGGACGGCCCGCTGTTCCTGACGGACTATCCGAAGGAGATCAAGGCCTTCTACATGCGCAACAACGAGGATGGCAAGACCGTGGCGGCAGTCGACTGCCTGGTGCCGGGTGTCGGCGAGCTGGTCGGCGGCAGCCAGAGAGAAGAGCGCCTTGATGTGCTTGAGAAGCGCATGGATGAGCTGGGCATGAAGAAGGAGAGCTATCAGTGGTATCTGGATCTCCGCAAGTACGGCGGCTGCAAGCACGCCGGCTTCGGCCTTGGCTTTGAGCGCCTGGTCATGTATATCACCGGCATGCAGAACATCCGCGATGTTATCCCGTTCGCAAGAACGCCGCGCAGCCTTCTGTTCTGACGCATTGCTTTTGTGAAAGGGAGAACAGGGAATGGAACAGTATATTCTGAAGACCAATCCGGATGGCTCTGTCATTACCGTTCATGATGTCCAGATGGTTCTGCTGGATATGCTGAAGGATATTGATGCCCTCTGCAGGAAGAATGGCATTCCCTATTTTCTCAATGGCGGCAGCGCGCTTGGCGCGGTGCGCCACAAGGGCTTCATCCCCTGGGATGACGATGCGGACATCTCGATGATGAGATCCGATTTTGAGCGGTTCCAGAAGGTGCTGCGTGAGCAGATGGACCAGGAGAAGTACTGCTGGCAGTGCTGGGATACCGATCACCGCTACAATGTGCTGATTCCGGGCATGAAGATCCGCCGGAAGGGCACTTACCTGAAGGAAGTCAATTCCCTGCTGTCCAACCGCTGCACGGGCTACGAGGGCTGTGACGGCATCTTCATCGATGTCTTCGTATACGATTATGTCTCCATCAATCGCTGGAAGGACCTGCCGCCGCGGATCGCGGAGCAGATTCTCATGGTGCCGGAAGTGGTCAGCGACAACTGGCTTCATCACAATCCGGAAGGCATCAAGAGCACCATCATGCGCATTGCCCGCAATTACGGGGATCGCTGCCGCCGGGAAGGGTCAGCCTATATCGGCTTTGACCTGACCTGGGTATGGAAGACCCCGTTCCATCCCTTCATCTTCAAGTACGAGGATATCTATCCGGTCCAGTATGTTCCCTTCGAGGATACTGTGCTCCCGATTGCCCATCATCCTCATGAATACCTCTGCACGGCCATTGCGCCCAGCTACATGACGCCGCCGCCCGAGGATAAGCGGATTGCCAAGCATATCGTGGACATCCGCATCTAGGAGAACCCAATGCTCTATCAGGTCAGTCATGCCTGCAAGTCCTTCGGGGCAGATACTGTCTTTGAAGACGTGCAGTTTGAGATCAAGAATAACGAGAAGATCACGATCGTCGGCCGCAATGGATGCGGCAAGACGACTTTTTTGCGATGCATGGCAGGGGAGATGGCCTTTGACAGGGGCACGGTCTCCATGGTCAACGGCACCTCCATCGGCTATCTTGCCCAGAAGGCACTGGCAAATGACGACTGGACCGTGGAGCAGGAGCTGATGCGGATCTATGCGCCGGTATTTGCGCTGCAGAAGAGCCTGAATGAGATGGAGGACCGGATGAAGACCGATTCCTCCGAGAAGCTGCTGGAGCAGTATGCGACCGCGCAGGAGCAGTTCGAGGCCATGAACGGCTATACCTGGCAGTCCGAGATGATGACCGTCTTCACGAGGTTCGGCTTCAGCGAGCCGGATCTGCAGCGGAAGGTCGGCGAGTTCTCAGGCGGCCAGAAGACCAGGATCGCCTTTGTGCGCCTGCTTCTTTCCAAGCCGGATATCCTGCTGCTGGATGAGCCGACCAATCATCTCGATCTTGAGACGATCGAGTGGCTGGAAGGCTACGTGAAGAAGTATCCCAAGGCTGTCGTGACGGTCAGCCATGACCGCATGTTCCTGGATCATACCTCCGATGTCGTCTATGACATGGAGTACGGGAAGATGACCCGCTATGTCGGCAACTATACCTCCTTCGTAGAGCAGAAGCGCAGCAGCCTGGAGCGCCAGGAGGCTGCCTATCAGCGTCAGCAGAAGGATATCGAGCGCCTGGAGCAGCTGATCGAGAAGTTCCGCTACAAGAAGAACAAGGCTGCCTTTGCGCAGTCCAAGATCAAGTATCTGGACCGCATGGATAAGCTGGATCCGGTCCAGAAGGAGGATACCAGAACCTTTCATGCGGACTTCACGCCGCGGATCAAGGGCGGCGAGCGGGTGCTGGAGACTGATAAGCTGAAGATCGGCTATGATCATCCGCTCTGCACGGTCACCATGGAGATGCGGCGCGGCGATCGGATTGCCATCATCGGGCCCAACGGCACCGGCAAGTCCACGCTGGTCAAGACCCTGATGGGCCTGATTCCCTCGCTCGGCGGCAGCTATCTGTTCGGCCACCAGATCGAGATTGGGTACTTTGATCAGCAGCTGGCGCAGTTCTCCTCGGGCAAGACCGTGCTGGAGGAACTGTGGGATGAATATCCGGATCTGGACCGCACGACGATCCGCACGCTGCTCGGCAGGTTCCTGTTCTCTGCGGATGATGTATTCAAGAGTGTGGATGTGCTTTCCGGCGGCGAGAAGGTGCGCCTGTCCTTCTCCAAGCTGCTGCTGAAGCATTCCAACCTGCTGATTCTCGATGAGCCGACCAATCACCTGGATATACCGGGCAAGGAGGCACTCGAGGAATCGCTGAAGGGATTCACCGGCACGATCCTGTTCGTCTCGCATGACCGCTACTTCATTTCAAGGCTGGCCAACAAGCTGCTGTTCCTCGAGAACGGCAGGGCCCAGTTCATGGACTGCACCTACCAGGAGTATGAGGATGCGAAGAGCGGGAAGGAAGCAGCTGACCGAAAGTCTCTGAAGGAGAAGAAGGAAGAGACTGACGCAGAGCAGACCGCAAGGGAAGAGAAGAAGGCGCTGTCCCCGGAGGCAGTGCGGCGCGAGATCGCAAAGCTCGAGAAGCAGATCACGGCCAAGGAGAATGAGCTTGAGGAGAAGCGGGCACTCCGCTTCGAGCCGGAATATTATCAGGACTATCAGAAGATGAATGCGCTGGATGAGGAGATCGATCAGGTTCACAACGATCTGGCTCATCTGATGCAGCGCTGGGAGACGCTCAGCGAGGAAGACGACGGGGAGGGCAGTGCATCATGATTCAGAATGCATACACGGAAGAAAAGGGAATGCTGGAGCCGGGAATGTTCTACGGCAGAGGCGAGCAGCAGTTCCAGGTGCTCATCATGACCTTCTCGCAGCAGCTCATGGAGAGCCTGCTCAAGGCAGGGCGCATCCGCAGGAGCAGGGATGTGCGCACCAGCATCAACGGCGATCAGTGGGTCTATGAGGTTGTGGGCAATGAGCAGATCGGCCTGTTCAAGACCGGGATCGGCGCGCCGATCTCTGTCTGCAATGCCGAGGAGCTGACTTATATCACCGGCGCTCAGCATGTCATCACGTTCGGAAGCTGCGGCGCGCTGGATTCCGGGATCACGGCCGGCAAGATCATCATTCCCGACCGCTCGTGGCGCGATGAGGGCACGAGCTATCACTACATGCCGGCATCGGACTGGATCGAGATGAAGGGCGCAGCCGCGCTCGAGCGGCTCTTTGACGAGTGGCATGTGCCGCATGTCTCCGGCGGCAACTGGACGACGGACGCCCTGTACCGCGAGACAGCAGGTGCCGCCGCAAGGCACCGCGCTGACGGCTGCATCTGCTGTGACATGGAGGCCAGCGCCCTGGAAGCGTGGTCTCAGTATCGGAATCTTGGCTTCTATACGTTCTTCTACTCCGCTGATGCGCTGGAGGAGACCGGATGGGATCGAAGGATTCTCGGCAATGAGGGTGAGATCAGCCCGGTTGGGGCATTATTCAATCTGGCCGTGGCGGTTGGCTCGCAGCTGCTCAAATAGCACTTTCCGAAAAGGGCCAAATCTCTTATAATGGGAATGCGAAAACAAGAAGGAGAATTGATAACATGTCGAACTGCATCGTAGCACAATCTGGAGGACCTACCTCCGTCATCAATGCGACTGTTGCCGGCGTCGTCAAGGCAAATCAGCTGAATCCGATCTATGAGCACGTGTACGGCGGGCTGAACGGAATTGAGGGCATCCTCAACGAGCGCTTTGTTGACCTGACCAACATGGGCGATATGGAGAACCGCATTCTCCGCCAGACCCCGTCCTCTGCCCTGGGCTCCTGCCGCTACAAGCTGAAGCGTGACAATGTCGCTGACTTCGAGAAGCTCATCAAGATCATGGACAAGCACGATATCGAGACCCTGTTCTATACCGGCGGAAATGATTCCATGGATACTGTCGCTGCCCTCTCTGAATATGCAGAGAAGCACAACATCACGAATCACCGCTTTGTCGGCTGCCCGAAGACCGTTGACAATGACCTGAAGGAAACAGATCACTGCCCTGGCTTCCCGTCCGCTGCAAAGTTCATCGCGACCACTGCCATGCAGACCTGGCTGGATGTCAATGTCTATACCCGCCAGGAAGTATTCATTCTCGAGACCATGGGCCGCGATGCCGGCTGGCTGGCAGCTTCTGCCTGCCTGTCCGGGCATGTGGACATCCTGATCGTTCCGGAGGTTCCGTTCGAGAAGGAAGCATTCCTGAAGAGAGTCGCTGAGTGCATCAAGGAGAAGAACAAGTGCTATGTCGTCGTCTCCGAAGGCGCTCACTACGCAGACGGCACCTATATCGCAGCAGGCGAGGCAAAGAATGACGGCTTCGGCCACGCGATCCTCGGCGGCGCAGCCAAGGCGCTCGAGAACATGATTCTCACCACCAGCACCGCTTCCCGCTGCAAGATCCAGGATCTTTCCACCGCGCAGCGCTGCCACGCTTCTGAGCAGTCGCTGGTCGATGTCACGGAATCCTTCAACCTCGGCATGTCTGCTCATATGAGAACCGCTGACAAGGCATTCACCGGCAAGATGGTCGGTGTCCGCCGCAAGCCGGGCAAGGATTATGATGTCGAGTACTTTGCAATCGAGGCAAACAAGGTTGCCAACTTCGTCAAGAACTTCCCGACGGAATGGCTCCTGCCTGACATGAAGGGCCTGACGGAAGCAGGCTATGACTATCTGCGTCCGCTGATCGAGGGCAGCCCTGTCATCCTGATGAAGGATGGCATCCCGGCCTATGTCACTCCGTATTACATGCGCTGATTGAATCTCTGACCGCAGCAGCTCTGCAGAAATGCAGAGCTGTTTTTTTCTCCTGAATTGCCGGAGGATTGCGGATGCGCAGGTCCTGGCTGAGACGAACCGCAGGTGCAGAGGCGGCTGCCGCCAGGGAAACGTCGGGAAAGGGAAAAAGAAGAAATACCGGCGAAACGGATTAATTGCCGGAAACTTGAGGCGGGGTACTGAGCGGAGCGCTGCCAGACTGGAGCTTGCAGAATGACAGCAAAAGAAACAAAAATTCGATAAATGTAAAATGTTACACTTGCGATACTGCATTAAAATGCAGTTTGACAATCCATGTGAATATCAGTAACATTAACGCTATGAAATAATTATCAAATGCTGTTTACATATTTACAGCAGGTGATGAAACATTTCAGACTAAGGCAGGAAAAGATGCCGCAGATTCACGGCAAGAGTAGTAGGGGGATGATTTCCATTGAACAGGTATATTCTCAAGCGAATTCTCTTCGGGGTCCTGACGCTGTTTATCGTGGCAACCCTGACATTTGTGCTTATGCAGCAGGTGCCGGGCGGACCATTCGTCGCAGAGAAGTCAATCAGTGCCGCAGCCATGCAGGCAATGCGGCAGAAGTACGGCCTTGATAAGCCGCTGATCGTTCAGTACTGGAATTACATGACCAATGCACTGCACGGCGACTTCGGCCTTTCGCTGAAGGAGCGCGGACGTACCGTGGCAGAGATTATCGCAACGAAATTCCCGGTCTCGGCAAGGATCGGCGGGATCTCCATCCTGCTGGCTCTGGCCCTGGGCATTCCGCTGGGCTGCATCGCCGCCATGAACCGCGGCAAGGCAGTTGATAATGTCATCATCGTGTTCTCCACCATGGGCATTGCCGTGCCGAGCTTCGTCATCTGCACCGTGCTCATGTACTTCTTCGGCGTCAAGCTTGGCTGGCTGCCGACCTACGGACTGACCAGCTGGAAGAACTACATCATGCCGGTCATGGCGCTGGCATTCTACCCGACGTCCTATATCGCCAGGCAGATGCGCTCCTCCATGCTGGATGTGCTCGGACAGGATTATATGCGCACTGCCAAGGCCAAGGGCCTGAGCGAGAACAAGATCCTCTACAAGCATGCGCTCCGCAATGCAATCCTGCCGATCATCACCTATGTCGGACCGCTGATTGCCTATACGCTGACCGGAAGCTTCGTTGTCGAGAAGGTCTTTACGATTCCGGGACTGGGCGGCGAGTTCGTCAGCTCCATTCTCAACCAGGACTACATGGTGATCATGGGCACGACGATCTTCCTGGCAGCGCTGATCATCTTCATGAATGTCATTGTCGATATTGGCTATACGATCGCGGATCCGCGCATCAAGCTGAAGTAGGAGGGGGAAGCGATGTCACAGAATATTCTGAGTGCACAGCCCAGGCTGAATCCCGATGACTTCCTTCCTGCAACCGCTGAAGAGAAGCAGAGCCTCGAGTTCATGCGTCCCTCCGTCTCCTTCTGGAAGGATGGCTTCAACCGCCTGAGAAAGAACAAGGTTGCGATGGTCTCCTTCTGGGTCATCATCGTGGTCATGATATTTGCCTTCGTCGTTCCCTCATTCTATCCATATCAGTACGCGCAGCAGATCCGCGGCAGCGAGCGCCTTGCCCCGATGCAGTATTCCGAGCTGGAGAAGGCGGCCATCGCCGCCGGCCAGTCGGTCTTCCCGCATTTCCTCGGCACGGACAAGCTCGGCCGTGACTATGCGATCCGCGTCATGATGGGCTCCCGCGTCTCGCTGCTGGTCGGGCTGGTCGCTACGGCCATCGTCCTGGTCATCGGCAGCATCTACGGCTCCATCGCCGCATACTTCGGCGGCTGGACAGACCTGATCATGATGCGCATCGTCGATATCATCTACACGATTCCGGATATCCTGCTGATCGTCCTGCTGAGCTTCGCGCTCAAGTCGCCATTGTCGGGACTGGCAGAATTGCCGGGATGGAAATGGGTCAATACCGTCGGCGTCAACCTGATCTCCATCTTCGTCGTATTCGCCCTGCTGTACTGGGTCTCCATGGCCCGCATCGTCCGCGGCCAGATCCTGCAGCTCAAGGAGCAGGAATATGTCACTGCGGCCAGGGCGCTCGGCGCCTCGAACCGCCGCATCATCAAGAAGCACCTTCTGACCAACATGATCGGAACGCTGATCGTTACCACCACGCTGCAGATTCCGTCTGCCATCTTCACGGAGAGCTTCCTTTCCTTCCTGGGACTGGGCGTTGCCGTGCCGATGCCTTCGCTGGGCTCGCTTGCTTCAGACGCGATCTCCGGCCTGCAGACCTATCCGTATCTGCTGTTTGCTCCGTCGATCCTCATCTCTCTCATCATCCTCAGCTTCAACCTGCTGGGCGATGGCCTGAGAGATGCGTTTGATCCGAAGCTCAAGGACTGAAAGGGCAGGTCGAACAGGATGACAGAACAGATGAATCATGAGAAATACCTTGTCAGCATTGAGCATGAGCGCCTATCCTTCTTCACGCCGGTCGGCGAGGTGAAGGCACTGAACGATGTATCGCTGCATGTATCCCCGGGCGAGATCCTCGGCATTGTCGGCGAGTCCGGGTCAGGCAAGTCCGTTACCTCGTATTCCCTGATGGGCCTGACCGCCTATCCCGGCCGCATCATCGGCGGCGACCTCTGGTTCAACGGGCATCATATCAATGACATGACAGAAAAGCAGTTCCAGAAGATGCGCGGCAGCGAGATCGCCATCATCTTCCAGGACCCGATGACTTCCCTGAATCCGGTGTATACCATCGGCAATCAGATCCGCGAGGTCATCATGCTGCACACGAACAAGAACAAGCAGGAGGCCAATGAGAGGGCCAAGGAGCTTCTTACCCTGGTCGGAATCAATGAGCCTGACAAGCGTCTGAAGCAGTATCCGTATGAGCTGTCCGGAGGCATGCGGCAGAGAGTCATGATTGCCATTGCCCTGGCCTGCGAGCCGAAGCTGCTGATCGCAGACGAGCCGACCACGGCGCTTGACGTTACCATCCAGGCGCAGATCCTTGAGCTGATGATGGAGCTGAAGAAGAAGCTGGGCATGGCGATCATCATGATTACTCATGACCTCGGCATCGTCGCCTCCATGTGCGACCGCATCGCCGTCATGTATGCGGGCCACATCGTCGAGAGCGGCACCACAGATGAGATCTTCTATCAGCCGAAGCATGAATATACCAAGGGCCTGCTCCGCAGCATTCCGCGTCTTGATTCCGAGAGCCACACCAAGCTGGTGCCGATCGAGGGCCAGCCGGTTGATCTGCTGAATCCGCCGAAGGGCTGTCCGTTCGCGCCCCGGTGCCGTGCATGCATGAAGGTATGCCTGCGCGAGATGCCGCCGGTCACCACATTCAGCGACACGCACTATACGCAGTGCTGGCTGAACCAGAAGAATGAAGCCGAAGGGGCTGCCCAGGGAGGAGATGCGAAATGAGCAACGATGATGATATCCTTGTCAGCGTCCAGCATCTCCAGCAGTATTTCCCGGCCGGCCATAACAGGTATGTGCAGGCAGTCGATGATGTCTCCTTCGTTATCAGGAAGGGCGAGACGTTCGGTCTCGTCGGCGAGTCCGGCTGCGGAAAGACGACAACCGGCAGAACGCTGCTGAGGCTCTACGAGCCGACAGACGGCAGAATCATCTACGATCACAAGGTCCTGTTCGACAGCGGCAAGGTGCCGCTGGAGCAGGAAGACGGAACGCCGATTCTCGATGAGAGCGGCAATCCGAAGATGGGGAAGAAGACCAAGGTGGACATGCTGCCGTACCGGCGCAAGATGCAGATCGTGTTCCAGGATCCGTATGCAAGCCTTGATCCCCGCATGACCGTCGGCGATATCGTCGGCGAGGCCATCGATATTCACCACCTGGCCAAGACCAGGCAGGAGCGCTACGACATGGTTGTCACCGCGCTTCGCCACGTCGGCCTCAACAGCGAGCATGCAAACCGGTATCCGCATGAGTTCTCCGGCGGCCAGCGTCAGCGCGTCGGCATCGCAAGAGCGCTCGCGGTCAATCCGGAATTCATCGTCTGCGATGAGCCGATCTCCGCGCTGGATGTCTCCATCCAGGCACAGATCGTCAACATGTTCGAGAATCTCCAGCAGCAGCTGGGCCTCACCTATCTGTTCATTGCCCATGACCTGTCGGTCGTGAAGCATATCAGCAACCGCATCGCCGTCATGTATCTTGGCAAGATCGTCGAGATGGCAGACAGCAATGAGCTGATCTTCCACTGCGTGCATCCATACACCAGGAGCCTGATCTCTGCAATCCCGATCGCCGATCCGAAGACCGCCCGGGCAAGCAAGAGAATCGTGCTTCAGGGCGATGTGCCGAGTCCGCTGAATCCGCCGAGCGGATGCCGCTTCCGCACCCGCTGCCCGTTCGCGGATGAGCAGTGCGCAAAGAGCGTGCCTGCGTGGAAGGAAGTCAGCCCGGGACACTTCGCCGCATGCCATCACCTGGATCGCGTGAAGTAAGAGAGTCACCGCATCACCAAAGAGGGACACAAGTGCTTCCCAGACGGAGCACTGTGCATAAAGGGAGGAAAGAGTTATGAAGAAGTTCGCTTCAGTTCTTCCGGCAGCGATAGCCCTGACAATGGGCCTGACCGCATGCGGCAGTTCCACTGCTGCAACGGCAACCGCAGCCGGCACCGCCGCAGCAGCTTCATCTGCAGGCAAGACACTGACGATTGAGCTTGGCCCGGATCCGGAAACAATCGACCCGGCGCTGAACAGCGCAGTCGACGGCGCAAACTACATTGTCTTCTGCTATGATGGACTGCTGACTATTGACAAGGACAACAAGGTTCAGCCGGGTATTGCTGAGTCCTATGAGACCAGCACAGACGGCCTGACCTGGACGTTCCATCTGAGAAAGGATGCAAAGTGGTCTGACGGCAGTGCACTGACTGCCAATGACTTCGTCTACAGCTGGCGCAGAGTCGCTGATCCGGCAACTGCTGCTCCTTACGGCGAGACCGTGCTCGGCATGGTCGAGGGCTACCAGGATGCGATCGGCAACCCGGATGATTCCGGCAACACCACCACGACACCGGATACCAGCAAGCTCGGCGTCGAGGCTACTGATGACTACACATTCGTTGTTCATCTTGCTAAGCCCTGCACCTTCTTTGACAAGCTCGCTGCATTCCCGACACTGTCACCGGTCAAGGAGTCCGCTGTTTCCGCGGATCCGGATGGATGGGCAGTCACGCCGAAAGAGTATCTGACCGACGGCGCGTTCTACATCTCCGACTGGGTACCGGGAAGCTACATCACCTTCACGAAGAACCCGAACTACTACAACGCTGATGCAGTCAAGCTTGACAGCATCAAGTGCCTGCTCATGAGCGATTCTGCAGCTGCATATTCCGCTTACCAGACAGGCGAGGCTCAGATGATCAAGGATGTACCGACTGAGGAAATCGCTTCACTCAGCGGCACCGAGGATTATCACATCGACCCGGATCTCGGAACCTATTACATCTCCATCAATGACTCTCTCGATCAGTTCAAGGATGCCAAGGTCCGTGAGGCTCTGTCCCTTGCTCTTGACCGTGAGTACATTGCAAAGACCATCACCGGCGGCACCTATACCGCAGCCGGCAACTTCATCGGCACCGGCGTATCTGACTGGGATGGCTCCAACTGGATGGACAACGCCAATGGCGGCAAGACCTACATTGACCTGACTGATCCTGATGGCAACATGGCAAAGGCAAAGCAGCTCCTCGCTGACGCCGGCTATCCGAATGGCGAAGGCTTCCCTGCAATCACCTATTCCATGAATGATGCAGGCTATCACAAGGCAATTGCTGAGTATGTGCAGGCACAGTGGCAGGCACTGGGACTCACCGTCAACGTCGAGACTGTTGAGTGGAAGTCCTTCCTCCCGCAGAGACGTGCAGGCGACTACCAGATCTCCAGAAACGGCTGGCTGTTCGACTATAACGATGCTTCCAACATGCTCGATCTGCTGTACAGCACCAACGGCAACAACGATGGCAAGTACAACAATCCGGACTATGATGCTCTGATGGACAAGGCTCGCGCTGAGACGGATCCTGCTACTCGTTCCGGCTATATGCACCAGGCTGAGGATCTGATCATGTCCGATACTGCATGCATCCCGCTGCTCTACTACAATGACTTCTATCTGCAGAGCACGAAGGTTACCGGCAGCTGGCATTCTCCGTACGGCTTCTGGTACTTCCAGTTCGCGGATATCACTGAGTAATCTCTGATCCGCAGGATGATCTGAATGAGGCAGGCGGCATTTCCCCCAATCGGGAGGTGCCGCCTTTTCAATGGCGGCAGTCAGCATGCATGAATGATATCCGCTCAGATCTGCCGGCTGCCAGGATGCTGTACAGCCGGCGCCTGCCGGGCGTATCATGAAGAAAAGGAAGCGAAGCCATGAAGATATCGGTGCTGATGAATAATGATACGTCGCTGCCGGGATTCCAGACGGAGCATGGGCTGAGTCTCTGCATTGAGGCATGCGGCAGAAGGATCCTGTTCGACGCCGGCCAGAGCGGAGCCTTTGCGGAGAATGCGGAGAGGCTCGGCATTGATCTATCAGAAATCGATGCCGCGGTGCTCTCGCATGGACACTATGATCATGGCGGCGGCCTGCGGGAATTCCTGAGACGCAATGCTCATGCGCCTGTCTATGTCAGCCGCTGGGCGCTGCAGACACATCTCAACTCGGCAGGGAAGGAGATCGGCATTGATCCGTCGCTGGCAGATTCCGGCCGCCTCATCCTGACAGATGGATATATGAGAATCGCCGAGGGGCTGGAGCTGTATCCTGCCTCGGCAGTGCAGCTGACAGTCCCGCTGGATACGGATGGCATGAAGGCAAAAGACGGCGATGCGCTGGCACCGGAGGACTTCAGGCATGAGCAGTACCTGCTTGTGCATGAGCAGGGCAGAAGCGTATTATTCAGCGGCTGCTCGCATCGGGGGATCCTGAATATCGAGCATCAGTTCCAGCCGGATGTCCTGATCGGCGGCTTCCATTTCATGAAGATCGATCCGGGAAAGCCGGCAGGCAGGCAGCGCCTGGAGCAGTCAGCGGCAGCCCTCTGCCGCTATCCGACTCATTACTTCAGCTGCCACTGCACCGGCAGCGCCCAGTATGATCTGCTGAAGAGGACCATGCAGGATCAGCTGCAGCATCTGGACTGCGGGCAGGTCCTTGAACTCTGAATCATCTGATCTCGGATATGAAAAAGCCGCACGGATCATGCGGCTTTTGAATGCAATGGCGGAGAAGGAGGGGTTCGAACCCTCGCACGCTTTCACGTCTGCTGGTTTTCGAAACCAGTCCCTTCAGCCTCTTGGGTACTTCTCCGTTTGCGCAGGAAAAATTATACCAACAATCCGGGAAATTGTCATTGCATATCGAGCTTCCTGCATGAAATTTGAGCGCTGAGCCGCATTATGGTAAATTGAATGGACAGAGAGGAGATTCCTGTCATGAAAGCACCATTTTCAGAATATCTGAAATCTTTAAAGCCGGGCCTGAAGCAGCTGGTCTCGATCCTGAGCGGGCATTATGAGTATGTCAGCGTCCTGGCTTCCGATTCGGCTGGCTTCCGGATCATCATTTCGCAGCATGCCAAGAGCATTTCCAATCAGACCCTGACGACAGAGCGCGGCATCGTCATCAGGGTAATGAAGGATGGCCTTTACAGCGAGGTGTCCCTGGATTCGTTTGATCCGGCCCGGGCTGAGGAAGCAGCTGCTTCCGTTCAGAAGGACATTGAGCAGCAGATTGCCATGCTCAAGGCCAGCGGAACAGAGGTATATCACACCGGCAGGCTGGCGGATGAGCCGGCTGAGCTCTTTGCGGAGATGGAGACCGTGCAGCTGCCGGAGAAGGCAGATCTGCAGTCCTTGATCAGCGACCTTACCGCGCTGTCGAACGACGCGATGAAGCGGTCAAGCGATCTGATCGATTTCCGGATCGCGGCGCAGTCCACGCATATCTGCAAGCTGTTTCTGACTGCCCACCGGGATCTGGCCGAGAGCTATGTCTATTCCGAGGGGGCCGTGGCTCCGATCGGCGTGCGCGGCCAGCGCAATGAGATGAGCTATCAGGCTGTATCCGGCCTGGCTGGCCCGGAGCTGTTCGCGCAGCTGAAGGATCACGCATTGGAGTCCATCCGGATCGTGGAGGAGCTGCTGTCCGCAGACCGCATCGTGCCGGGGGAATATGACATCATCACCTCCCCGGAGGTATCCGGGCTGATTGCGCATGAGGCCTTCGGGCATGGCGTCGAGATGGACATGTTCGTCAAGAACCGGGCGCTGGGCAAGGAGTATATCGGCAGGCGCGTCGGCTCTGACCGCGTGACCATGCATGAAGGCGCGAGATGCGCCGTCAATGTCACTTCCTATGCCTTCGATGATGAAGGCGTCATGGCAGGAGATGTCACGGAGATCGATCATGGCATTCTGAAGACCGGCATATGCGATGCGCTGAGCGCAGCGCGCCTCGGCATTCAGCCGACCGGCAACGGCAAGCGCGAGAACTTTGAGCACAAGGCATATACGCGCATGACGAATACGATCTTCGATTCCGGCACAGACCGCCTCGAGGACATGATTGCCTCCATCCAGCATGGGTATCTCCTGAGGGGCATGCAGAGCGGCATGGAGGATCCGAAGCACTGGGGCATCCAGTGCATCATCGAGCGCGGCTATGAGATCAGAGACGGAAAGCTGACCGGAAAGGTCGTGACGCCGATTGTCATGACCGGCTATGTGCCCGATCTGCTCGGCTCGGTATCCATGGTGTCAGGCGACCGCGAGGTATTCGGGAGCGGTGCCTGCGGCAAGGGGCACAAGGAATGGGTGAAGGTCGCCGACGGCGGCCCATATCTCAAGGCGAAAGCGAGGCTTGGATAATGCTGGATACGATCATTGAGCTGCTGAAGAGCTCCGGGGCGGATGCCTGGGAGCTGACAGATACGCAGACAGAGCGATGGGAATTCTATTTCATCCGTCATCAGCTGGACCAGAACCGCACGGTGAAGACGGAGCATCTCAGCGCCAGGGTCTATCGAAAGACGGAGGACGGGATGCTTGGCAGCGCGTCCTTCGAGATTGCCCCGTCGCTTTCAGAAGCAGAGCTGAAGCAGCTGATCGATGCCTTTGTCGAGAATGCCGGCTATGTCCGGAATCAGCCGTTTGAGCTGAATCGCCCGGCGGCGCAGACAGAGGAGCAGGAGGCACTGCCCTCGATTGAGCGGATTGCACAGGATTTTATCGAGGTCATGCGTCAGCTGCCGGAAACAGCCGGAGAGGATATCAATTCCTATGAGATCTTCACCTCGCTCAAGACGGCAAGATTCCTGAATTCCAATGGAATCGATGTAACCAGCGTCTATCCGTCCAGCATGATCGAGGTGGTGGTCAATGCCAGAAAGGAGGCCCATGAGATCGAGCTGTACCGGATGTATGAGTCCGGCACCTGCGACCGCGAGGGCCTGAAGCGTGAGATTACCAGGGTGATGCATTACGGAAGAGACCGCCTGGAGGCAGTGAGTACGCCGGTCATGGGGCCGACTGCAGTGCTGTTTTCCACGGATGCCTGCCTGGAGATCTATCGCTATTTCGCGGATGGCGTCAATGCGGAGAATATCTGCCGCGGCGTCTCTCAGATGAAGAAGGGCCAGCCGATTGCGTCAGAATTCAGCGGTGACCGGATTACGCTGCGGACTGTGCGCAGCCTTCCCAATTCTTCCGCGAATGCCGCCTTCGATGCGGAAGGGGCGCCGGTGCATGATATGACGCTGATCCGCGAAGGCATACCGATGCAGTACTGGGGCAGCGAGCAGTACCGCTCATATCTCGGCGAGCAGGATTCCTTCCTGGCCGAAAACTTCATTGCGGAAGGCGGAACCTGCAGCGAGGAGCAGCTGAGAGCAGGCCGGTATCTCGAGATCGTGGAGTTCTCGGATTTCCAGGTCAGCTCGCTGAACGGGGATATCTTTGGGGAGATCCGGCTCGGCTATCTGCATGATGGCAGCCGTTCCATGATTGTCACCGGCGGCTCTGTCTCCGGATCCATGGCAGATTTCGTGAAGGAGATGCGCATGTCGTCAGCGCAATGCCAGTATGACAGCTGGCTGGTGCCGGCTCTTACCAGGCTGGAGAATGTCAGGATCACCGGAATTGCCGGTTAGCGCGCAAAGCCAGCGGGAAACCCGCTGGCTTTCTTGCGGAAAAGAGAATGAGAAGGCAGGCGCCGGCAGTCAGCAGCCAGAAATATGAATTTTCAGTTTCAATGCTGTATTTTCGCCGCAGGACAGGTGTCTGTGCAATGAAAACAATGTCATTGCGCATGATCATGCTGAAAACGGGCAGAAAAATGCTTTTCTGCGGTTGCGTTTTTGTGAAAAGTTTTCAATACAAACAAGTAAAAATGTATCTGGAACGTGCAAAGAAAGAAAAGGCAGATTGACTCGACCGAAACTTACCGATAAAATGAGGTCAAATCAAGGGCATTTTTTGGTTTAGGGAGGAAAAATATGAATCTGAAGAAGTACGTTAGCATTGCTATGGCTGCTGCGCTTCTTGCAGGCTGCGGTTCCGGAAGCACCGGAGCAGCTGCTGCAAGCACTGCCAGCGCAAAGAAATCCAACGATCTGTTCTATGTTTACACGACTGATGTAAAGACCACCGATTATCTGATTACCCAGAATGCAGGCGACAACAACGTCAACCAGAACCTGGTTGAGGGCCTGACTGAACCGGATCCGTACAACCACTACATTGGCGACCTGGCAGAAACCTTTGAAGCGAATGACGACAAGACGGTCTGGACCTTCCATCTGCGCGATGCGAAGTGGGTCACCAACAACGGCGAGGAATACGGCGCAGTTACTGCTGACGACTTCGTTGCAGGCCTCCAGCACGCTGCTGACTTCCAGTCTGCTACGCTGCCGCTGGTTTCCAACCTGGTCAAGGGTCTCAGCGCTTATATGGATGGCACTGATACAGACTTCTCGCATGTAGGCGTCAAGGCGATCGATGACAAGACTGTAGAGTACACACTGGCAAAGCCGGCGCCGTACTTTGATTCCATGGCTTCCTATGCAATCTTCTGGCCGGTCAACAGGGAATTCCTTGAGTCCCAGGGTGCAGGCTGCAAGCTCGGCGCTCCGGATACCACTTCCTGCTCCTTCGGAAATGCGGCTGATCCGAGCACGATCCTCTACAACGGCGCTTATATCCTGACTGCCAACGATTCCAAGTCTCAGCAGAAGATGAGCAAGAACGATGCTTACTGGGATGCTGAGCATGTCTACATCAACAACGTCACGCTGGTCTATGATGACGGCTCCGATCCGAACAAGACCGTAACCGGCTTCAATCAGACAGAGAATCCGTACTACATGGCTGTGCTGCTGACTTCTTCCGATAACTTCCAGCAGTACCTCGAGCAGTACAAGGACAATGCATACACTGGCCTCCAGAATGCATATACCTTCGGCATCAACTTCAACATGAACCGCATTACCTATAACTACACAGAGAAGGCTGACGACAAGGCAAAGGCAGATACCCGCGAGGCTCTGCTCAACAAGAACTTCCGCCTTGCCCTCAAGTACGGCCTTGACCGTGTTTCCTACATGGCAGCTGCAGTTGATCCTTCCATCGCTGCTACCGCGCTCCGCAACATCGAGTGCCCTTGGAACTTCGTCACGACTTCTGACGGAACTTCCTATGGCAAGCTGGTTCAGGATGCTTCTTCCCTCGGCGCAGATCTGAGCGAGGGACAGGATCCGTTCTACAATGCAGAGACCGCAAAGAGCTACCTCGAGAAGGCAAAGGCTGAGCTGACTGATGTTACCTGGCCGATCCATCTCGATCTGATGACAGATGAAGCTTCCAAGACTCTTGTAGCACAGTCCGGCTCCCTCAAGCAGTCCATCGAGGCAAGCCTTGGCACAGATGCAGTCGTCATCGATGTTCACTCTGTTGATGATGATACCTACACCAACTCTTCCTACAACTCCACCGGACCGGTCGATGATGACTGGGATATCTCCACTTCCACCGGATGGGGCTATGACTACATCGATCCGCTCTCTTATCTGAATATCTTCAGCCCGGTCAACGGCGACGTTCTCCGTCAGTCCATGGGTCTCGAGTTCCTCGCTGATGGCGATGCTACCAACAACGCAGCAATCGAGGCATCCGGACTCAATGAGTATCAGAAGCTTCTTGATGCAGCATCTGCAATCACGAATGATACCGATGCCCGCTACAAGGCATTCGCAAAGGCAGAGGCTTATATTCTCGACAACGCCATCTACATTCCTGTTCAGACTCAGACCCGTGCTGTCAACTGGAGAATCTCCAGAGAGGTTCCGTTCCTCGGTAACTATCAGCAGCCTGAGAAGTACAAGCACAGAATCATCCAGGATGATCCGATCACTGCAGCTGACTACAAGGCAGCTTATGAGCAGTGGCAGAAAGACGCTGCTTCCAAGTAATTAATCAAGTCTCAGAAAGTTAAATCTTCTGTTACAACATGATTAGGGGGCGTGACAGTTCCCTAATCATTTGTTTGTCAGCACCATCGCTGAGCCATGCAGAAACCGCGCTGCAGATGCGGGAGAAAATCCCTGCATCTGCAGACGGAACTGCATTTACACGGTTTATTTCATATCTGCAGCATGCATGTTTATGGTATAATCCATAGGCTTGCGGATTTCATGAGCAGAGCGGCCGTATTCCGGCCGGGCTGCTTTACCGGCAGCGATCAGGAAGTTCCCGCTTCCTGAAGACTGCTGAACAATGACAGAAAAGAATGAGAAAGGGAGGGACAAAACTTGAAACGATATGTCTGGGGCCGTATCATCAGAGCCATTGTTTCAGTTTTCATTGTCACTGTAATCACAATGGTGATGATCTATACGCTGATCCCGCGTGAGCTGATCTTCAAGACCGATCCGGTCTATGTCAAACTCGGCGGAAAGGATGATGAGCGCACGCAGTATCGCTATAACACGTACGAGAAGCTTGGCTATGTGGACTATGTCGAGCAGAAGGACATGTGCACCAGCTATGCCGGCGGAAGCTATGATGCGTGCATGGCGGTAGACAGCGCGGATATTCAGTCTATCCTCCCGAAATATGAGCAGCAGGGATATACCGTTCAGCAGTTCAAGAGCGGTCTTTACTATGCTTACCGCGATGTGCCTCTTGCCAACCAGATCGTCAGCTTCTTCCGGAACATCATTCAGATCGATTATCCGGGAAAGATCACCGATCCGGACAATCCTGACATGAAGCGCGGGCTGTATGTGGCTGCAGATTATAATGGCGTGCCGGCAATCCAGTGCGTCGGCTGCAAGTATAAGTACCAGTGGTATCTCTCGGCCAGCTTCCCGTGGATCCGCACCAACGCAATTCACATCTCCCTTGGCCAGTCCTATCCTTCCTATGCATATCAGGAGATCATGGATGTCCTGAACAGCACGCAGGGAACGGAGAAGAAGGTGGATGAAACCTTCGAGACCGGCTATCAGGCAAAGTCATCCCTGATCCTGCATTCCTGCCAGTATAAGCAGACTGCGACGCTGGACCGCCTTGACAAGAACAAGTTCAGCGACAACTATGCCAACTGCGCAACGCAGAAGAACGATCCCTCCATGGTCGGCATGTCCATGAAGATCGGCATCATCGCGCTTCTCATTGCCTATCTGATCGCGATTCCTGCCGGCATGGGCATGGCCTCGCACAAGGACAAGTTCGGCGACAAGATCGGCACAGTCTATATCAACTTCATGATCGCCGTTCCTTCGCTGGCCTTCATCTTCTTCGGCTGGTCGCTCGGCACCTCGGTATTCCATTTGCCCTCGGCCTTCCCTGTGCTCGGCGCTCATGACGTGCGGAGCTATATCCTGCCGGTGCTGATCCTGGCGCTGCTGAATACCTCCGGCATCATGCTGTGGACAAGGCGCTACATGATTGACCAGGCTTCCTCGGACTATGTCAAGTTCGCAAGAGCCAAGGGCCTTTCACAGCGGGAGATCTTCACCCGCCACATCATGCGCAATGCGATCATCCCGATTGCGCAGAGCATTCCGGCCAATGTCATCCTGACGATTTCCGGCGCAGTCCTGACCGAGACGGTCTTTGCGATCCCGGGCACAGGAAAGCTGCTGCCGGATGCTATCACGGATCATAACAACCAGATGATCGTCGCCCTGACTATCATCTACACCTCGCTGTCGATCCTGTCCGTCCTGCTTGGCGATCTGCTGATCACGAAGCTGGATCCGCGCATCCAGCTGGAGGAAAAGAGCGGAGGTGTGCAATGATGGAATCTGCTGACAGCAAGTTCAGGCTGGTCAAGATGGACGATACCGCTTCCGAGCATATCAATGCGCCGAAGTACTCCTACTGGGCAGCGGTATTCAAGAAGTTCCTTTCCAAGAAGAGCACGATCGTCATCATGGTGATCGCGCTTACAGTCATCTTCCTCTCCGTATTCGATCCGATCATCAGCGGATATGATCCGGTGGTGCATCAGAATATCAACAACGCCTCCATGAAGTTTCTCCATCCGAGCCTGAAGTACCTGTTCGGCACGAATGATCTCGGCGACAATCTCTGGAATGTCGTCTGGATGGGCGCCCGCAACTCCCTGGGCATTGCCTTCATGGCTACCGCGATCACGACCACGCTCGGCGTTGTCGTCGGCGCGGTCTGGGGCTATTCCAAGTCCATGGACAAGTGGATGCTCGAAATCTACAACATCGTTGCCAATGTTCCGTTCACGCTGGTTGTCTTCGTCCTCATGTATGTCATGGGCAGAGGCATCTGGCAGCTGATCTTCGCAATGTCCGTTACTTCCTGGCTCAATACCGCATACTTCATCCGCGTGCAGGTGCTGATCATCCGCGACCGTGAATACAATCTGGCCAGCCGGTGCCTCGGCACTTCCACCTGGAATATCGTCAAGAACAACATTCTTCCTTACCTCATCTCCGTCATCGTCACTTCCGTGTCCCGCGATGTTCCTTCCTTCATCTCGATGGAAGTCTTCCTCGCCTGGCTCGGCATCGGCGTCGGCGAGAAGACGCCGTCTCTCGGCAAGACCATTTCCGGAAACCGTACGTTCATGACCAACACGCCGTACCTGTTCTGGATCCCGGTTGCCGTATCGGCAGTCATCACGATTTCCCTGTACGTTGCAGGCCAGTCACTGGCAGATGCCGCTGACCCGCGCACGCACATGTAAGGAGGCAGAGAAGATGAGCGAAAACAATAATCCGATTCTTCAGGCTTCTGATATCGTTGTGCAGTTCCAGGTCCGCTCCAGAATGCTGACTGCCATCCGCAATGTCTCTGTTGATCTCTATGAGGATGAGACGCTTGCCATTGTCGGCGAGTCCGGCTCCGGCAAGTCCGTCTTCACCAAGACCTTTACCGGCATGCTGGAGACCAATGGCAGCGTGCCGCAGGGCAAGGTCATGTTTGAGGGCCAGAACCTGCTGGACATCAAGGATGATGCCGGCTGGGAGAAGATCCGCGGCCGCAAGATCGCGACGATCTTCCAGGACCCGATGACATCCCTGAATCCGATCATCCCGATCGGGCGCCAGATCACGGAAGTCATTGAGAAGCATCAGGGCAAGAGCCCGTCTGAGGCCAAGAAGGAAGCCATCGAGCTGATGAATGATGTCGGCATCTACAATGCCGAGAAGAGGTTCGATGAGTATCCGTTCCAGTATTCCGGCGGCATGCGCCAGAGAATCGTCATCGCGATTGCGCTGGCCTGCCATCCGAAGATCCTGATCTGCGATGAGCCGACGACAGCGCTGGATGTCACCATCCAGGCCCAGATCATCCGCCTCATCAAGGATCTGCAGAAGCAGTACAACTATACGATCATCTTCATCACGCATGATCTCGGCGTCGTAGCCAATGTCGCTGACCGCGTGGCAGTCATGTACGCCGGCCAGATCATCGAGATCGGCAAGGTGGAGGAGATCTTCTATGATCCGAAGCATCCATATACCTGGGGACTGCTGAGCTCGCTGCCGCAGCTCGGCATCAAGGGCGAGCCGCTCTATGCAATTCACGGCACGCCGCCGAGCCTGTATGACAAGATCAAGGGCGATGCATTCGCACCGCGCAATCCGTATGCGATGCAGATCGACTTTGAAGAAGAGCCGCCGATGTTCAAGGTGACGGATACGCATTATGCCAAGACCTGGCTGCTGGATCCGCGGGCACCGAAAGTTGTTCCGCCGGTGCAGGTCTCCACGCTGCATGAGCGCATGAAGCAGGTACTGACGGCAGAGGAGGAGCAGATGCATGAGTGAGATGAGCAGGACAGTGCAGACTCCATCCGCAGACGGCAGGGAAGTGCTGCTCTCCGTGCGTGACCTCGCGGTTACCTTCTATCAGGGCCGCAAGGAGTTCAAGGCAGTCAGCGACGTCAACTTCGATGTATACAAGGGAGAGACATTCGCCCTGGTGGGAGAGTCCGGATCCGGCAAGACCACGATCGGCCGTGCCATCATCCGCATCAATCCGACCAGCGCCGGCGATGTCATCTTCCAGGGCAAGAAGATCAACCAGAAGCTCAGCAAGGAAGACAACCGCTGGGTGATCCGCAATATCCAGATGGTATTCCAGGATCCGGCCGCATCCCTGAATGAGCGTGCCACGGTGGACTATATCGTATCGGAAGGCCTGACGAACTTCCATCTCTACAAGGATGAGGAAGAGCGCAAGAAGAAGGTCGTCGATGCCCTTGAATCCGTCGGCCTGCTGCAGGAGCATGCTTCCCGCTATCCGCATGAGTTCTCAGGCGGCCAGCGGCAGCGCATCGGCATCGCCCGCGCCATGATCATGGAGCCGACCCTGCTGATCGCCGATGAGCCGATCTCCGCACTGGATGTCTCCATCCGCGCGCAGGTGCTGAATCTGCTGAATCAGTTCAAGGCAGAGAAGGGGCTGACCCAGATCTTCATTGCGCATGACCTCTCAGTCGTACGCTATATCAGCGACCGCATTGCCGTCATCCACAAGGGACGCATCGTCGAGCTGGCGACCACGGAAGAGCTCTTCCGCAACTGCCTGCACCCGTATACGCAGTCCCTCATGAGCGCCATTCCGCTTCCTGATCCGCAGATCGAGAAGGAGAAGAAGCTCAAGGTCTACGATGAGGCCATGCATGACTACACGACGGACAAGCCGTCCTTCCAGGAGATCAAGCCGGGACACTTCATCTGGGCGAATTCTGCCGAGATGGAGAAGTACCGCAGTGAGATCCGCTGATTCCATTCCGCTTCAGGAGATGACATCGCACAGGATGCCATCTCCTTTTCTATTGCCTGCCTGCGAAATATCGCTGCAGTTCGTGCGGCTCTCTTCAGGGACAGCCGCCAGTGTAGGTCATCTGTTGACACCGGCATGGTAGCGTATGGATATTCCTCAGTAACAGCAGGCAGAAATGCCAGGAGGCTGAACATGTCGCAGGAAGAAATGTACCGATTCAACCAGGAAGCAGCCAGGTCACCGGAAATGCAGAAGTACCTCGACCTTGTATTCCAGAACGTGATCGACCGCCTTTCCGCCGAGATCAACGGCAATCTGGAATCAGGCCTTGAGGGTCTCTTCTCCAGGCTCTATCTCTATGCGTCCAGCAAGGGCTATGTGTATGACAGCGAGGAAGCGATGAAGGATCTGGAGAAGGCCTTCCCGGGCTTCCGTGAGCAGATTCATGCGGCGCTGCAGGAAGCCATGATGGAATACCAGCAGAAGCTGCTGAAGCAGGCAAGGTAAGGAGAAGACGGACATGACAGAGATAAAGAAGGATGTAACCGCCTGGAGAATCGCGCTTCGCCAGGATCCGGAAGTGCAGAAATTCGGGCAGCTGATGTTCCATCACATGGAAGCAGGCGTGTTCAGGCAGCTGGATGCGTATATCAATGCGGAAGGCAGGGAGATGGCCGCGGAGATGAGCAGCTATGGCCAGGCCAGAGGCTATGACTTCACCGAGGAGGAAGTGCTGGCCGGTTTCCGGACAGCAGCTCCGGAGATCAGGGAAATGATCAGGAAGTCCTGGGAGAAGGTGCTGGGCGCCTATCTGACCGGCGCGATCCAGAGAGGGCAGACAGCCGGCAGAAAAGAATAATCAATGAAGGCATTCCTGAGGGGATGCCTTTTCTGAAGGCAGAGGAAAGGCCCGCTTTCGCGGGCCTCAGTACAGCAGGGACAGGATCAGGGAAATGACAGTCACGAGAATGCCGGCAGTGAGCCATGGATTCTTCTCGCCGCGGCGCTCCTCAATCACCTCGTGGCGGTATTTCGTGTAGGAGCCGTGCTTTGGCTTCCAGGAGAAGAAGACAAAGTCTCCCTCTTTCCAGAACCACTTGCAGATGCCGAGAATCAGCACGGCAAATCCGGCAATGGTCAGGCCATTCAGGAAGTGCAGATAGAAGGGGGATACGCGGATGCCGTTCACGATCCCGACTGCTGTGCATACAGCTGCAGCGATCCAGATCTTCCGGTCTGCTGCGGTCTCTTTCAGAAAGTTTTTCATATCCAGAATGATACTACAGAATCAGCTTTCAAAGAAGAGCCATTATTTTTGAGAGAATGCAGGAATGTAAGCGTTTGTGAAATCAGTAGCCAGTTTGATAATTGAAAAAATGGTCGTATAATTATCACTGCTTATTGAGAATGGAGGCGTATCCATGGAGATCGAGGCAATTCAGGAACTGATTCAGCTGGATGAGGATACCCGTAAAAAAGTGGACCAGATTCATGAGACGAAATTTGAGCTGAAGCAGGCAATCGAGAAGGAAAAGAAGGAGCTCTCTGACAAGGCATGGAATGACGTCCGCGAGCGCGTGGAGAGCACCCGCAAGGAGCTCGATGAGAAGATCGCCGAGAATGAGAAGACGACGCATGATCAGTTCGTGAAGGATTCCGCAGCGCTGACAAAGCTGTATGAAGAGAACCAGGAGCGGTGGATCGAGGAACTGACAGCCAGAGCCAAGACTCTGAAGAGCGCAAAATGAAGGAGAGCCGAAAGCTATGAGCACACGCAATGCCATCTCCGCCAAGGCAAGGGCAATGTTCGGAGAGCGGCTGAACGCGTCTGACTATGCAGCGCTTCTGCAGAAGAAGTCGGTCGGCGAGATCGCTTCCTATCTGAAGAACAGCACGATGTTCCGCGAGTGCCTGGACGGCATCAACGAGAAGTCCATTCACCGCGGCCAGCTGGAAGTGCTGCTGCGCACCGATGTCTTCGAGCGGCTTGCCAAGCTGATCCGCTATGCGGATGAGAATGCGCTGCACTTTGCGACTGCCGTGGTCATGGAGAGCGAGATTGAGCTCATCATGATGGCGGTGCGCTCCTTCGAGAACGGAGTCAGCCACGCAGAGCGCCGGGAGATCATTGCCCGGATGCCGCTGTATGCCCGGGAATACACCTCCTTTGATATCGTGAAGCTGGCAGATGTACAGACCTATGACGAGCTGGTGGAGCTGCTTGAGGGCACGGTGTACTGCGATGCTGTCAAGCGCTATCAGACCAAGAATCTGCAGGAGATCGACTATGTCGGCCTCATGCACGAGATGAGGATGAGATACTATCAGGCATGCACTGCCGCGATCCGGAAGTACGGCGCCCGCAACGCCCGGGATCAGATGCAGGAGATCATCAATGCCAGAGTCGAGCTGGAGAATATCTCGATCATCTACCGCCTGAAGAAGTACTTCGAGGCGCCGCCGCAGCAGATCCGCCCGCTGATCGTGCAGACCTTCTGCTACTTCACCCCGAAGGAGATCAATGACATGATCGACAACGCGACCGCAGATCAGGTGATTGACAGGCTGCATTCATCCAAGTACCGACGCTATATCTCCAGCACCAAGTTCACCTACATCGAGCATTACACCAAGCAGATCAGCTACAACATGAATTATCATTTCATTGAGACCAACACGGCGCCCAACCTGGTGCTGATGAGCTACCTGCTGCTGTCGGATATCGAGATCCAGAATGTGGTCGATATCATCGAGGCAGTGAGGTACGGCATCAGCCAGGAGCACATCCGCGCGCTGCTGGTCTATTAGAAGGGAACTCGCGATGGCAATTGTAAAGATGAAATTTGTGAGTGCCTGTACGGATCAGGAGCACCTGAATCAGATGCTGCTGACAGGACTGCACTCCGGGATGCTGCATGCGGTGCCGGCGACGAACCTCATCACGGAGGAGAACGGCGGGCAGGTCATCAGCATTGACAATCCGTATCAGGGCTATGTGGATGCGCTGAAGACGATGGCGCGCGCAGTCGGTGCCAAGCTCAGCGTGCTGGAGCATCCGTCCCGCACCTATACTGCATCAGAGATCGAGGAAATACTCAAGAAGCTGAATGAGGTTCTCGGCCTGGACAGCGACGCACAGGCGCAGACGCTGTCTCCGGATGACGAGAAGGCGCTGGATGAGCTGAGCGTATGCGGATTCGAGAAGATGAACGCATGCCAGTACCTCAACTTCGGGTTCGGCCGCATGCCGAAGGAGGGCTTCAAGAAGCTCTCCATGTACCGGGAAGAGCGGTTCGTGCATCATCGCCTGAATGAGAACGCGCAGTATGTGTGGCTTGTCTACGTGACCAGCGATACCTACGCAGCCAAGACAGAGCGCATCTTCCAGAGCCTGTTCTTTGAGCCGATTCCCATTCCGAAGATCGATCTCCGGGCGCGGCTGGCGCAGTCGCAGGCGGAGATGGATGACCTGTATACGTACTGCCTGCAGCAGGCGGAGATCTACAGCCTGTATCCCTATGTGATTGTCCTGGATTCCAAGCAGGTGCTTGCGGGCTACGTCAGGGAAGAGGATGTCGATGCCTACGAGGCAGCCTTCAAGGGACAGCCGGTGGACTTCCGGCTCAAGGATCCTTCCCAGGTGCCGCAGTGCAAATGCCCGACGCTGCTGAAGAACGGCTGGTTCGCAAGGCCGTTTGAGCTCTTCGTCAGCATGTATTCCCTGCCTGCCTATGATGACTTCGATCCGACGATGTTCCTTGCGATTACCTACTGCCTGATGTTCGGCATCATGTTCGGCGATATGGGCCAGGGCCTGGTGCTCCTGATCATCGGCCTGGTCTTCGAGAAGAAGGGCAAGCTGTTCGGCGTCATCGGCAGATGCGGCATTACCTCAACGATCTTCGGATTCCTGTTCGGATCCCTGTTCGGCTATGAGGATGCCCTGAATCCGATTCACCAGAAGCTGTTCCATGTCCGCGAGAAGCTGTTCGATGTGCTGGCCAATTCCAACACGATGACGCTGCTGCTCGGCGCAGTCGCGATCGGCGCTCTGCTGATCCTGAGTTCGATGGCCCTGAATATCTGGAACCGCGGCCGTCATAAGCAATGGGGCGAGATGCTGTTCAGCCAGAACGGCATCGCCGGCGTGATCTTCTACGGATTCGTGATCGCTGCTGCTTCCGGATTTATCCTGAAGGGCAGCTCGCCGCTGCTGAAGCCGGTGTTCATCATCCTGTTTGCCGGCGTGCCGCTGGTCTGCTTCATCATGAAGGGAGCGTTCTCCCGCAGGCTGGAGGGCAAGCCCATGAAGCCTGATGAGGGCTGGGGCGGATACTTCACCGAGAATATCTTCGAGGCGCTTGAGATCCTGCTGAGCTTCGTCACCAATTCCATGTCATATCTCCGTGTGGGCGGCTTCGTCCTGTCCCATGCAGGCATGATGCTGGTCGTCATGACGCTTGTGGAGATGACCGGCAAGGGAGGCATCCCGGTGCTGATCTTCGGCAACCTGTTCGTCATGGTGCTGGAAGGATTGATTGTCGGTATCCAGACGCTGCGTCTGGAATACTATGAGATGTTCAGCCGCTACTATACCGGCGGCGGCATCGCGTACAAGGCATTTGCTGCCGCTGAGGCAGAGTAGTCATAAAAAAAGAAAGCCAAATTGGAGGAAAAAGGAAATGTTATCAGTCTCTGAGATTCTGTTACCGCTTATTGCCGTCATTCTCGTCATCGGGCCGCTCTGGCTCATGTTCCGCAAGGGCATCGGCGCTGCCAATGCCAAGTCCCGCATCATCGCTCAGATTTCCATCTTTGCCGGCGTATTCATGGTCACGCTGCTGGTAGAGGCTTCGCACTTTACGGCACTCGCTGAGACAGCAGCCAGCGGAAGCTCCTCTTCCATGGGCTTCCTGTCCGCAGCGCTTGCAGTCGCTGCCTCCTCGCTCGGTGCAGCATGGGCAGTCGCTACGGCGGCTCCGGCTGCGATCGGCGCCATCTCCGAGAACGGCGACAACTTCGGTAAGGCAATCATCTTCGTCGCCCTCGGCGAAGGCATCGCAATCTATGGCCTTCTGATCTCCATCCTGATCATCAACAAGCTCTGAGACGTCTCTGGGAGGCACCATGAAAGCATATTGCATCAGTGATAACGTCGATACCATGACCGGCATGCGCCTGGCTGGCATCGAAGGGGTGGTCCTCCATGACCGTCAGGCAGTTCTGGACAAGCTGGAGGAATGCATCCAGGATCCGGAGATTGCAATCGTACTGATGACGACCAAGGCAATCGACCTTGCGCCGGAAGAGGTTGCGAGATACAAGCTTGAGCTTTCGAGACCGCTGATTACCGAGATTTCCGACCGGCATGGTTCTGCAAAGATCGGCGAGACGATTGATCAGTACATCAGCGATGCCATCGGCATCAAACTGTGAGGTGAGCACGTGGATAACAATGAAGAGAAAATTCTGAGTGAAATCAGAGATGATATGCAGGCTCAGTCGGGGCTGGTCATCAATGCAGTCAACGGCGAGATCGACGCCCTGCGGGAGAATCAGCTGAATTTCTTCCGGGAAGGCCTCAAGAAGGAGACCGATACCTATCTTGAGAAGGAACTGAGCGACCTGCGTCTCTATGCGGCCACCAAGGCCTCACAGGACAAGCTGAAGGCCAAGAAGGATCTTCTTTCGCTGCGCCATACCTATGCGCAGAAGATCGAGGATGAGGCTGAGCGGCGGCTGCAGGAGTTTACGAAGGAAGAAGACTACCGGAAGTATCTGGAAACAGCGCTGGATGAGGTTAACGTCTCTGCAGACGGCTATTTCATCACGCGCCCGGAGGACGAGCAGCTGATGAAGTCCGTCCTCAGCGAGCGCGGACTTGCCAATCAGGTGAAGACGCGCTATTTCAGGATCGGCGGATTCCTGTATGTGGATGAAGCAAAGAAGATGGAATACAGCTGCGATCTCTCAGAGCGCATGAGAGAAGTAACCGACTGGTTCCACAGCCATTCCGGCTTCTCCGTCGCAGAAGGAGGAGAAGTGAAATGAGCGATGTGATCTATTCGATTAACGGATCTGTCATCTCCGTTCTCAACAGCCGGACATTCGGCATGCGGGAAATGGTATATGTCGGAGATAAGGAGCTGCTCGGCGAGGTAATCCGCGTCGATGAGCAGCGCACGATGATCCAGGTCTATGAGTCAACGACAGGACTGCGGCCGGGAGAGCCGGTCAGGGGAACAGGATCGCTGCTGAATGCGACGCTGGGTCCGGGCATCCTGAGAAATATCTATGATGGCATTGAGCGCCCTCTGAAGAAGATCATGGAGCAGCAGGGTGCCTTTATCGCGGAAGGCAAGACCATTCCTTCCCTCGATGAGGAGAAGAAGTGGACCGTGACCCTCAAGGTCAAGGCCGGCGATACCGTGAAGGAAGGACAGATCTTCGCGACCTGCCCTGAGACCTCCCTGATCGAGCACCGCGCCCTGATCCCGGTCGGCCTGAACGGCAAGGTTGCCTCGGCTGTTCCGGATGGAGACTATACCGTGAATGATACGCTGATCACCGTGATCAGCGACAAGGATCAGTCTGAGCAGAAGATCGGCCTGAAGCAGCAGTGGCCGATCCGAAACCCGCGGCCGATCGTGAGCCGCGAGCCGATCTCAACGCCGCTGGTAACCGGGCAGCGTGTCATCGACACCATGTTCCCGATTGCCAAGGGCGGCTCCAGCGCGATTCCTGGCGGCTTCGGCGCCGGCAAGACGATGCTTCAGCATCAGATTGCCAAGTGGTGCGATGCCGATATCATCATCTACGTCGGCTGCGGCGAGCGCGGCAACGAGATGACGCAGGTGCTGGAGGAATTCAGCGACCTGGTTGACCCGAAGAGCGGCAAGCCGCTACTCGACCGTACCTGCCTGATCGCCAATACATCCAACATGCCGGTTGCTGCCCGCGAGGCCAGCATCTATACCGGTGTCACGATTGCTGAGTACTACCGCGACATGGGCTATCATGTCGCTCTGATGGCTGACTCGACCTCCCGCTGGGCAGAGGCTCTGCGCGAGATCTCCGGACGCCTGGAAGAGATGCCTGCCGAGGAAGGCTTCCCGGCCTATCTGCCGAGCCGCATCGCGCAGTTCTATGAGCGTGCCGGCATCGTGGATACACTCTGCGGAAGCAAGGGCTCCGTGACTCTGATCGGCGCTGTATCGCCGCAGGGCGGCGACTTCTCCGAGCCGGTCACGCAGAATACCAAGCGGTTCGTGCGCTGCTTCTGGGCGCTCGACAAGAGCCTGGCCTATGCCCGCCACTATCCGGCCATGAACTGGACCGAGAGCTATTCCGAGTATGTGGATGATCTCTCCCGCTGGTACAGCCAGAACGTAGCCCGCGACTTCGTGGATCTGAGAGCCGAGATGCAGGCTATCCTGCATGATGAGGCGCAGCTGATGGAAGTTGTCAAGCTGATCGGCAGCGATGTGCTGCCGGAGGACCAGAAACTGACGCTCGAGATCGCAAGAGTCGTCAGGGTCGGCTATCTGCAGCAGAATTCCTTCCATCCGGAAGATACCTATGTGCCGCTGCAGAAGCAGTACAAGATGCTGAAAGTCATCAGCTATCTGAAGCGTGCCTGCCAGCCGCTGATCGCCAAGCACATTCCGGTTTCCCTGATCACGAAGACCGGAATCTTCGAAGAAGTGATCAAGATGAAGTACGACGTTCCCAACAGCAACATCGCCGTCCTGGATACCTATCCGGAGAAGATCGATGCGGCGCTGGCCGGGATCGAGTGATCAGGGAGGTATGATATGAGCCTGCAGTTATTGGGATTGGATGAGATCAAGGGTTCATTGATTGCGCTTGATCATGTGAGCGGCGTTGCCAATGAGGAGATGGTGGAGATCCAGCTTCTTTCCGGCGGCACCCGCATCGGCAGAGTCGTGCAGATCGAGGGCGAGAAGGCCATCATCCAGGTATTTGAGGGCACGGACGGCCTGTCGCGCGTCAACACGAAGACTAAGCTGCTTGGGCATCCGATGGAGCTCGGTCTTTCCAGGGAGATCCTGGGCCGCACGTTCAACGGTGTCGGCGAGCCGATCGACGGGCTCGGAGCGGTCTATGCGGACAAGTTCGAGGATGTCAACGGCAGGCCGCTGAATCCGGTTGCCCGCCAGTATCCCCGCAACTATATCCAGACCGGCATCTCGGCGATTGATGGACTGAATACGCTGATCCGCGGCCAGAAGCTGCCGATTTTCTCTGGCTCCGGCCTGCCGCATGACAAGCTGGCAATCCAGATTGTCCGCCAGGCAAAGCTGACCGGAGAGGGCGCTGAGAATTTCTGCATCGTCTTCGGCGCCATGGGCGTCAAGAACGATGTCGCTGATACGTTCCGCAGATCCTTTGAGGAGACCGGCGTCATGGAGAAGGTATGCATGTTCGTCAACCTCTCCGATGACCCGATCATCGAGCGCATCATGACGCCGCGGTGCGCACTGACCGCAGCGGAGTATCTTGCCTATGAGTGCGGCTGGAATGTCCTGGTCATCCTGACCGACATGACTTCCTACTGCGAGGCCGTGCGTGAGTTCTCTTCCTCCAAGGGAGAGATTCCTTCCCGCAAGGGCTTCCCGGGCTACCTGTATTCCGACCTTGCCTCTCTGTATGAGAGAGCCGGCATTGTCGCCGGCGGCAAGGGATCCGTGACGCAGATCCCGATCCTGACCATGCCGAATGATGATATCACGCATCCGGTGCCTGACCTGACCGGCTATATCACCGAGGGCCAGATCGTTCTGGACCGCGACCTCTATCTGAACAACATCAATCCGCCGATCGGCATTCTGGCCTCGCTGTCCCGACTGATGAAGGATGGCATCGGCGAGGGCTATACCCGTGCCGATCACCAGGATGTCGCGAACCAGCTGTTCGCTTCCTATGCCAAGGTGCAGGACGCAAGATCGCTTGCCTCCGTCATCGGCGAGGATGAGCTCTCTCCGCTGGATCAGAAGTACATGGCCTTCGGGCGCCGCTTTGAGCAGATCTTCATCGGCCAGAGCTTCGATGTCAACCGCTCCATGCAGGAGACGCTGAATCTTGGCTGGGCACTGCTTTCCACGCTTCCGCAGGAAGCTCTGGATCGCCTGGATCCGAAGCTGATCGCGGCGAACTATGATCCGGAGCATGCCGAGCGCACGATTGAGCTTGTGCTGAAGGGCGAGGCCTGATCATGCCCCAGCAGTTGGTGGCGACCAAGGGCAACCTGATCCGGGTGCGCAAGTCGCTGGCGCTGGCAAGAAACGGCTATGATCTGATGGACCGCAAGCGCAATATCCTGATCCGGGAGATGATGTCTCTCGTTGACAAGGTGAAGATGCTGCGCGATCAGATCAAGGAAGCCTACGATACCGGATACTATCTGCTGCAGCAGGCTAACATGTCTACCGGCGTCATCTCGTCGCTTGCCGAGGAGATCCCGGTGGAGACGGGCATCCGCCTGACCTACCGCAGCGTCATGGGCGTTGAGGTTCCGAACGTAATCTACAAGGAGCCGGCCAGCTACAAGGTTCCCTACGGGCTGGAGGAATCCAACTCCCGGATTGATGAGGCATATCTGCAGTTCCAGAAGGTCAAGGCGCTGACCATGATCCTGGCTGAGGTTGACAATTCGGTCTACCGGCTTGCCAATGCGATCCAGAAGACCCAGAAGCGCGCAAATGCGCTCCGGAACATCGTGATCCCCGGCTTTGAGAATGACATCAAGAATATCTCTGATTCGCTTGAGGAAAAGGAACGCGAGGAATTCTCGCGGATGAAGGTCATCAAGGAGCAGAAGAGCAATGGAGAGTCAGCTGAACCAGAAGGAAATTAGCCGCATCCTGGCGCTGTCGGATGCGTTCGGTCCCAGCGGGATGGAGGATGAAGTGACCTCCCTGGTCCGCCGCGAGCTGAATGAGATGGGCATGAACCCGGAAGAGGACCGCATGCGCAACCTGCGCATGGAGCTGAATCCGGATGCGGAAGGTCCGAAGGTCATGCTGGATGCGCACCTCGATGAGGTGGGAGTCATCGTGCAGGCCGTGAAGCCGGATGGAACGATGACATTCCTGCCGCTTGGCGGCTGGGCGCCGGCGAGCTTTCCGAGCTCGATCTTCCGGCTGAAGAACCGCGATGGCGGATTCACGGAAGCAGTGGTGGCGGCAAAGCCGCCGCACTTCATGACCGCATCGGAGCGGGACAAGGCTCCGGCTGTCGAGAACATGGTGCTGGACTGCGGCGCTGTCAGCAGGGAGGACCTGGAGCAGAACTGGCATCTGGGCATCGCCTCCTTCGGGGTGCCGTCAGTCAAGGCTTCCTGGAACGCTGAGAGGCAGCTGTTCAGCGGGAAGGCATTTGACTGCCGCATCGGCGCAGCCGCGGAGATCGAGACGCTGCACCGCCTGCAGAAGGCGGAGCTGAGCTGCCGGGTGCAGGCAGGCTTTGCGGTGCAGGAGGAAGTCGGCGAGCGCGGCGTGTATGCGAACTACAAGGCGCTGCAGCCGGATCTCATGATCTGCTTTGAGGGCTGTCCTGCGGATGATACGTTCCAGGAGCCCTGGCTGGTTCAGGCCGGGCTGCACCGGGGACCGATGCTGAGGCATTTCGATGTCTCCATGATCACCAGCCCGCGGTTCCAGCGGTACGCGCTGGATCTTGCCCATGAGCTGAATATCCCGGTCCAGGAAAGCGTGCGCAGAGGCGGCGGCACAGACGGCGGCCGCATCCATACGGAAGGCGTGCCTGCCATCGTCATCGGCATTCCGGTCCGCTATATCCATTCCTCGCACTGCTACTGCACCTATGAGGATTATCTTCACGCAGTGGATCTGGCCGAGGCAATCTGCCGGCGGATGGACGCATCAATTCTCCAGTCATTCTGAAACAAGGGCTCAGGCGCGCATATCATGCATTGCCTAAGCCTTTTTTGAATGCTATAATTTCGTTGATTGTTGAGGGAGGTAATCCTATGGGATTGAAAGACAAGCTCCTTGGCTTTGTCGCGCCGGTTGATGACGATGATGAAGATGAAGAAGATGAAAGCGAAGAACTCGAGTATCGGCAGAGCGAGACAAAGCCGGTGAGCTCTTATGAAGCAACCAAGAATCAGAATGTGAAGCATCTGTCCGCTGACACGAAGATGGTGCTGTTCGAGCCGCGCTCCTTTGAGGAGGCGGAAGAGATTGCCCGCCATCTGAAGAGCAGAAGGGCAGCAGTCGTGAACCTGCACCGCCTGCAGCGTGACTATGCGCAGCGCACGATCGACTTCCTGACCGGCGTCGTATTCGCGCTTGACGGAACGATCCAGAAGATCGGCCACAATGTCATTCTCTGCGCGCCGCGCGGCATCGGCGTCGACGGCAACATTTCTCTGGATTCTGACGATGATTGATGAGATGGACGCTGTCCTGCTGCATCTCCGCGATCTTGAGCAGCGAAGCAGCAGCTGGCACCGCCATCTTGAATCAGGCTTTCTCAGCGAAGAGGAGCAGGCCCTTGCCGGCCGTGATTTTCCTGCATCATCCATGGTGCGGTATGACGGCGGCTACGAGGGCGCGAGGAAGAAAAAGGTCATCTTCTGCAGCGATGCAGAGGATGATTTTTCTGATATCGTATGCCTGGCGGCAGAGGCAGATCAGCGCTTCAGCTCCATCGGCCACCGGGATATCCTGGGTGCGCTGTTCAGCCTGCAGATCGACCGTCACAGCTTCGGCGATTTCTGGATCGCGGAGAATCATATCTACCTCTATGCCGGCAGCCAGATGGCCGGCTTCCTGCAGGATCAGCTGACCAGGATCGGCCGCCTGAGTGTGCGCTTCGAGGAGATCCGGGAGCATCCTGTCCAGATCTTCCAGACGCGCGAGTTCCAGGCCGTGATCGCAAGCACCAGGGCGGATGCCATGGTTGCCTCGCTCGCGCATGTCAGCCGCGCAAAGGCAAAGGAAATGATCCGGCAGGGACTGGTGCAGCTCAATCACCGTCCGCTTGCCGACGCTGATGAAGTGTGTAATAATAACGTTACGATTTCTATCCGCGGAGTCGGCCGATTTCAGTATGTCGGAACCGAGCGGACGACGAAGAGCGATAGGATCGTAGCAGTGTTTCAGCAGTCAATCTAATTGAGAGGGGGATGCGCATGACGGCGCCGAGACCGACGTTCAGGGTCATGAAAAACGGATATGACCGATTTGCGGTCGATGACGCAGTTGAGCGCTATGCCAATCAGGTAGATCAGCTGGAGAAGAAAGTGCAGCTCTATGAGCAGCAGCTCAATGAGGCTGACCAGCGGATGCGCGATCTGCAGCAGCAGTACGCGAAGCTGGAGAATTCCATCGATGCGCAGCGGCAGGCGGCAGACAATATCGCGAGGCTCTCTCTCAGGGAAGCCAACGAGATCATCGATACCGCGCAGAAGAATGCAGATGCGATCATCCGGGAATCCCTGAATACTGCAAGGCTGATCCTGACGGATCTCTCCAAGCTCTACGGAGATGCAGATGCAGTCAAGACCACGACAAGAGACAAGCTTGAAAAGCTGATCCAGGAGCTGGATGACTTCCAGCTGCCGAAGATGCCGAGCCTGAGATGGCTTGACGAGGCAGAGAGGAAATACGGATCCCGTCAGCAGAAAATGCGTTGATCAGGACGCGCCTGCGGAACCAGGCAAGAAGAGAGACTGCGGTCGGTGCGAGCAGCCGTTATGGGTCCGGGCAGGACATCACCTGTGAGCAATCGTGATTCCCGCGTTAAGGGAAGCAGGAAGGGCATGGGAGAATTCCCATGAACTAAGGTGGTACCGCGTACACAGCGTCCTTAGATTCAGGGACGCTTTTTATTTGAAGAGAGCGTACAACAGGAGGAACTATGGATTACAAGAACACGCTTCAGATGCCGAACACGGAATTCGAGATGCGCGGCAACCTGGCCAGGAAGGAGCCGGGCATTCTCAAACAGTGGGAGGACGATCATTATTATCAGAGCCTGCTGAAGCATCATGAGGGGGAGAAGGCATTCGTCCTGCATGACGGCCCTCCGTATGCGAATAATGACCTGCATGCAGGCACGGCCATGAACCGCGTCATCAAGGACTTCATCATCCGCACGCATGCCATGAGCGGCTGCTATACGCCGTTCTTCCCGGGCTGGGATACCCATGGCCTGCCGATCGAGAACGCCATCCAGAAGGCTGGCGTAGACCGCAAGAAGCTCTCGCCGGCGGACTTCCGCCGCAAGTGCGACGAGTATGCGCATGCCCAGATCGCCAAGCAGATGGATACCGAGAAGCGCCTCGGCGAGGTTGCGGACTATGAGCACCCCTATATCACGCTGGACCGCCACTTCGAGGCACGCCAGATCCGCTCCTTCGAGAAGATGGCGCTGGACGGCCTGATCTTCCAGGGACTCAAGCCGATCTACTGGTCTCCGTACAACGAGACCGCGGTCGCAGACTCCGAGATTGTCTACTTTGACAAGACGGATCCGACCATCTATGTCGCCTTCCAGGTCAAGGATGGCAAGGGCATTCTGGACAGCGATGACTATTTCGTGATCTGGACCACGACGCCGTGGACCATCCCGGCCAACCAGGCTATCTCCCTGAACCCGGATCTGGTCTATGCCGAAGTGCAGACCGAGCATGGCAAGCTGATCTTCCTGGAGTCCATGACGGACAGCCTGCTTGCGAAGTTCAAGCTGGAGAACAGGGGCGTGCTCCGCACCTTCAAGGGCAGCGAGCTCGAGAATATTGTATGCAGGCATGCACTCTATCCGGACTGGGAGTCCAGGGTGCTGGTCGGCAATCACGTTACCGGCGAGGATGGCACGGGCTGCGTTCATACCGCTTCCGGCCATGGCCTTGACGACTTCTATATCTGCCAGCGCTATGGCATCGCGCCGTTCTGCTCCGTGGATGAGAAGGGCCGCATGGTCGAGAAGTGCGGACCGGAACTGGCAGGGCTCTTTGTCGATGACTGCACGAAGAAGGTCATCAGCCTGCTGAGCGCCAATGGCAGCCTGCTCGCCGTCGAGAAGATCACCCACAGCTATCCGCATGACGACCGCCTCAAGAAGCCGGTTATCTTCCGCGCAACCAAGCAGTGGTTCTGCTCCATCGACAAGATCCGCGATCAGCTGCTGGACCAGATCCAGAATCACGTGACCTGGCACAATGAGTGGGGCCAGGTGCGCATGTATAACATGATCCATGACCGCGCTGACTGGTGCATCTCGAGACAGCGCCTCTGGGGCGTGCCGATTCCCATCTTCTACTGCGAGGATGGCTCGCCGATCATGGAGAAGGAAGTCTTTGAGCATATCGCCGATCTGTTTGATGAGTTCGGCTCCAACGTCTGGTTCGAGCGCGAGGCGAAGGATCTGCTTCCGGAAGGATACGCGAATCCGAAGTCCCCGAACGGAATCTTCACCAAGGAAAAGGACATCATGGATGTCTGGTTTGACTCCGGCTCATCCAGCAATGAGCTGGAGGCCCGCGGCTACGGCTATCCGGCAGACCTGTACTTCGAGGGATCTGATCAGTACCGCGGCTGGTTCAACAGCTCGCTGATCGTCGGCACCGCCACCCGCGGCTGCGCTCCCTACCGGGAAGTGCTGTCGCATGGCTATGTCTGCGATTCCAAGGGCGAGAAGATGTCCAAGTCGCTCGGCAACGGCGTGAATCCGAAGGATATCATCAATGTCAATGGCGCCGACGTATTCCGCCTGTGGGTCATGATCTCTGACTTCAAGCAGGATGTACGCCTCGGCGATTCCAATATCAAGCAGGTATCCGAGCAGTACCGCAAGATCCGCAATACCTTCCGCTTCCTGCTCGGAAACGTGAACCCGCAGGACTTCGATCCGAAGAAGGACATGGTTCCGTATGAGCAGCTGGAGACCGCTGACCGCTACATTCTCGTCCTGCTGGATGAGACCGCGGAAGAGGTGCAGAAGGATGTCCTTGCCTATGACTATGTCGCGGCCAACAAGGCGCTCATGAATCTCATGGTCAATGAGCTCAGCTCCTACTATCTGGATTACACGAAGGATATCCTGTACTGCAGCCGCAGAGATGATCTGCGCCGCCGCCAGGTACAGAGCGTCTACTGGCAGGCTGTGGATACGCTGGTCCGCCTCTGGGCACCGTTCCTCGTCTTTACGGCAGAGGAGGTCTGGGCGCACTTCAATGATGATTCCGAGAAGTCCGTGCACTATACGAGATTCCCGGAGATTCATCATTACGCGGATGCCGCAGACGTGAAGGCAGCCTTTGCGAAGCTCATGCCGCTCAGGGATGAGGTCAACAAGTCCCTGGAGGATGCCCGCAATGCCAAGCTGATCAATTCCGCGCAGGAGGCTTCCGTAGCGCTCCATGTCACGGCACCGGATCAGGCTCTGCTGGAGGATGCGCTCAAGGGCGAGGTTGCGCAGTGGCTCATCGTCTCCAGGGTGACATACGCAGAAGGCGAAGGCCGCCCGGAAGTGACGAGAGCAGCCGGCACCAAGTGCCCGCGCTGCTGGAATTACTGCGAGCAGCCGGACGAGGATGGCCTCTGCCCGAGATGCCATCGCGTCATGAATGCTGAATAATCGCTGAATCAGTGCAGAGCGGAAGCGCAGGAGAATTCCTGCCGCTTCCGCTCTTTTCAATGAAAAAGGGGAATCTCACGGATTCCCCTCAATGCCTTCGCAAGGCGGCTCCTGCATGTCTTCATAGCTGAGGATCATGCCCATCTGCAATTCCTCATGAACGCTGCCATCCTTGAAGCGGTAGGCAGCGGGGGTGCGTCCCCAGATCTCAAAGCCTGCCTTCCGGTAGAGCCTGACTGCACGCTCATTCTCTGTATAGACATTCAGTTCAATCTGCCGGTACCCGAAGCGGCGTGCCTGCGCAATGTCCTCTTCCAGCAGGAGCCGGCCGATGCCGAGGTGCCAGAAGGAGCGCAGCACCGCCAGGCCGATCGTGGCCCGGTGCCTTGTCTTGATGCGGCTGCTGACTGCGGAAAGCTCTGTCGTGGCTGCAAGCTGCCCATCCAGATACGCGCCGAGGAAGAAGCTCCGCGGAGCCTGCTCCATGCGCTCCACGAAGCGCTGCTCTGCGCGCACGTCCTGCGGGGATTCCTCTGGATATCGGGTCAGCCAGGGCGTCTCTTCATAGACGGTGCGCATCCATGCAAGCAGGCTTTCTGCCTCCTGCGGCTCTGGCGAGCGGATGACGCAGACGCGGCCGCTGCCAAGCTCAATCTCATGCGGCGTGATGATCATGGCTGCGGCATCTCGAATTCTGCGAGCACGGGACAGTGATCGGAAGGGAATACGCCCATGTACTTGGAGCGGATCACGATGGCCCGGCGGACCTCGATCTCGCCTGACAGAAAGATATGATCGATCGGCCGGTTGCCGTGGCTGATCGATCCGATCGGATTATGAAGCGTGCTGCCGGCCTGCGCCGGGACGACATCCTTCAGATGCAGGGGCTCATTCCCGCCGATCAGGGCGGCGATCGCCTCGCTGCCGGTGCCGGCATTGAAGTCGCCGGTCAGCGCCAGGAAGGCACCGCGCCTGCGCTCGGCAAGCTGCCGGCAGAGGATCTCTGCCTGTGCCGTGCGGGTGGTCGGCAGCAGGAAGTCGAGATGCGTATTGCAGAAGGTAAAGGTGATGCCGCTGCTGCGGTCGCGAAGCAGGGCAGTGACGGCGATGCGCGGGCAGACGCTGGTCAGCATCCGGCTGCCTTCCTCGCCCGGCGTGCTGCTGAGCCAGAAGGTCTCCGTGTCAAGCAGATCGAAGCGGTCCTTCCGGAAGAGCACGCAGCAGCGCTCATTGCCGCTCTCTGCGCGGCTGCGGCTGCGGCCGCAGAAGGCATAGTTCGACTCCATCCAGGCCAGCTTCGGAAGCATCTCCTCAGTCAGCTCCTGGACGCCGATGAGGTCCGGCTGATGCCAGCGCACCAGCTCCTCAATGGAGGCGGCGCGGTTCTCGAATTTCTTCTCCCATCGATAGATCGGCAGGCTTCTCATCAGATTCAGGGACATGATCTTGCAGGTTGTCATGTCTCCATTATATGCCGGCAGAAAGAAAAGCGCTCCCCCTGATCGGAGAAGCGCCGGCATTGCATGATGTCAGTCGAGAGTGAGCTTCTTGAACTGCTCCCAGGGCATGTTCTGCTTGCCGAAGTGACCGTAGTTCGTGGTCTCTCTGTAGATCGGGCGGCGCAGATCCAGCTCGCTGATGATGTTGGAGACGCTGAAGTCAAAGTTCTTCTCGATGATTTCAAGCAGCTTCTCATTGTCATACGCAGAGGTTCCGAAGGTCTCGACATTCACGGACAGCGGCTTCGGCTCGCCGATCGCGTAGGAGAGCTGAAGCTGGCACTTGTGGCACAGCCCGTTGGCAACCAGGTTGCGGCATACATAGCGTGCATAGTAGGCTGCGGAGCGGTCGACCTTGGTCGGATCCTTGGAAGAGAAGCAGCCGCCGCCGATCGGCGCATATCCGCCGTAGGAATCGACGACGATCTTGCGGCCGGTGGTTCCGGAATCGCCCCAGCTGCCGCCGAGAATGAAGGAGCCGGACGGGTTGATGAGATACTTGGTATTCTCATCGATGAGCTTCGGATCGACGACCGGGCGGATGACCTTCTCGATGATCAGGTCATGGAGCTGCGCCTGCGTGATGTCCTTCGTGTGCTGCGTGGAGATGACGATGGTGTCAACCCGCTTCAGCTTGCCGTCGACATACTCGGCAGTGACCTGGGTCTTGCCATCCGGGCGGAGACGGTCATCCGTGCGGCGGACTTCCTCGAGCTTCTTCGCCAGCTTGTGAGCGCAGTCAATGGCGAACGGCATCAGATCCTCCGTCTCGTCAGAGGCGAATCCGAACATGATGCCCTGGTCGCCGGCAGAGATCTGATCATGCGCGACGGCGCTGTTGATCTCGGCAGACTGGCTGTTGACCTTGACGATGACGTGGTATTCCTCGTCATAGCCGATTTCCTTCATGACGCGCTTTGCGATGCCTTCGTAGTCAATCTTCGCAGTGGTTCCAGCCTCTCCGTAGACGAGGATCAGATCATCCTTGATCGTTGCCTCAACTGCCATGTGCGCATACGGATCCTGGCGCATTGCCTCGTCCAGAATGGAATCCGCGATGAGATCGCAGACCTTGTCCGGATGGCCGCTTGTGACCGATTCTGATGTAAAGAACATTTTTTCCATAAAAAAACTCCTCCCTTGTTTGTCTTTTCAACGAACTTGAGAAAGAGACCGTTTTTCTCTTTCTTTATCGTTGTCAGCTTTACCACCTTACATGACTGCAGGTTGGTATGAGGCCGACGAGCTGACCCTCTTGCCCCATTCTTGATAAAAGACAGTTATATAATGCCATCAGGGTCCCCTGACTTCACTATACAGATGCCGGAATCTGTAAACATGCTATAATAATTTCACTATGAAATGGAACTGGAATGAGCATACAAGAGACAGCATTGTCGCCTATACGACTTCCGGCATCATCATTGTGCTTGCATGGTCGCTGGTGCATAACTTCAGCCTCGTCGGCAAGGCGCTGAAGCTGATCTGGGACGCGATCCTGCCTTTTGTCATCGGCTACTGCCTTGCCTTCATTATCCGGCCGCTGCGTACCAGGGTACAGGAAAAATGGCTGGCAAACACCGGCTGGAAGCCGCGGACCCGCCGCAAGGTGGCAGTGACGATTTCCTTCACGATCTTCTGCCTTGTCATCGTAAGCTTCTTTCTCGTCCTGATCCCTCAGCTGACGCAGAGTACGCGAACGCTGATCGATTCCATGGATACCTACATGAGTTCCTTCTCGAAGTTCCTGGATCAGATGTACAGCGACCCGCAGGTCTCTTCGGTAGTGAACAATCTCTACACCGGCATCCGCGGCACCGTGACCGGCTGGTTCACCGGCGCCTCCGGATTCCTGTCGACGCTGCTGAACTATTCCCTGTCCTTCGTGAAGGGCGTCTTCAACTTCTTCATCGGCCTCATTGTTGCCGTCTATCTCCTGCTGGATCAGGAGCAGTTCGAGCGTCAGTTCCGCATGGTCAACTATGCCGTGTTCCGGAAGGACCACGCGGATCACATCTACGAGGTGCTGGATCTTGCCTCGAAGATGTTTTCCGGCTTCATCTTCGGCAAGGCTCTTGACTCGCTGATCATCGGCATTCTCTGCTATATCTGCTGCGTCATCATGGGCATGCCGTACTCGCCGCTGATTGCCTTCGTGGTCGGCATCACCAACATGATCCCGTTCTTCGGCCCGTTCATCGGCGCCATTCCCTGTGCCTTCATCCTGCTGATCATCAGCCCGGTCAAGGCAGTCGAGTTCGGCTTCTTCATCCTCATCCTGCAGCAGATTGACGGCAATATCATCGGCCCGAAGATTCTCGGCGGATCGCTTGGCCTGCCGGCGCTGTGGGTCATGTTCGCCATCATCGTCGGCGGCGCCATGTTCGGCATCCTCGGCATGTTCTTCGCCGTGCCGGTATTCTCTGTCATCTATGTGCTGTGCCGGGAGAAGACGAAGGAAGTGCTTGCCCGGAAGCGCATCAGGACCGAATGAGTCTCACCGCCTGGCGGCTCCGGAATCCGAATGGAAACCGGGGCCTTTTCATATCCGCGAAGGCATGCGGAAAGACAGCCCCATGATATGAATTTACCCCTGCAGGGTTCATAACAGATACAGGAAACTCACAGTTGCACAGCAGCACAGCATGTGATAGATTTATCATACGCCTGTGGGTCACCGCAGGCGGATATGGAGGGAAAATGAAGAAAACCATTGCATTACTGGCTTCACTGGCAATGGCTGCATCCCTGGCAGGATGCGGCAGCAGTGCCGGCAGCACCAGCGGCGTTTCCGGAACATTTACGGGAACGGCAAAAGGCAACGGCGGCGATGTCACAGTCACGCTGACGCTGAAAGACGGAAAGATCACAGATGCCGAGGCAGAAGGCAAGGACGAGACTGCCGGCATCGGCAGCAAGGCAATTGAGCAGATGCCTGGGGAGATGGTAGCCGGCAACAGCATCGCGGTTGATACCGTCACCTCAGCAACGATTACATCCAATGCGATTCTCGCAGCTGCCAAGGCGGCTCTTGAATCAGCTGGCGTGAATGTGGATGACTATATGGGCACCTCCACTTCCGCAGCGGCGGCAGAGGATCTCACGGAAGATGCGGACGTGGTCGTCGTCGGCGCCGGCGGAGCCGGCATGACGGCAGCCATCACGGCTGCAGATGCTGGCCGCAAGGTCATCATCGTCGAGAGCCAGGCAGTTGCCGGCGGCAACTCCGTGCGCTCTACGGGCGGCATGAACGCTGCCAAGACATCCTATCAGGATGCCAACCAGTTTGATGAGGCAGCAGGCGTTGAGAAGACGCTGAAGGCAGCTGCCGAGAAGTATGCGGACAACAAGACCATCACGGATCTTGCGGCGACCGTGAAGTCGCAGTGGGATGCGTATCAGGCTGCGCCGACAGGCTACTTTGATTCCGTTGAGCTGTTCGAGCTCGATACCATGATCGGCGGCAAGGGCATCAATAATCCGGAGCTGGTCAAGACGCTCGCGGAGAATTCCTCCGGCGCCATTGACTGGCTCAAGACGATCGGCGCTGACCTGACCTCTGTCGGCCAGTTCGGCGGCGCATCTGTCAAGCGCATTCATCGTCCGCTGGATGCGGACGGCAAGGTCATCGCAGTCGGCTCCTATCTGGTGCCGATTCTCGAGGACACCTGCAAGGCTAAGAACATCGAGATTCTCTACAGTACGACAGCTGACAAGATCCTGACGGATTCTGACGGCAAGGCGGTCGGCATCTCCGCAACCGGAAAGACCGGCAACAAGGTCACCATCAATGCCAAGGCAGTCGTGCTCGCAACCGGCGGCTTCGGCGCTAATCTCGACATGGTAGTCAAGTACAGGCCGGAGCTCAAGGGCTTCGTCACGACAAACGCTGCAGGCGCTCAGGGCCAGGGCATTGACATGGCAACCGCAGTCGGCGCCGGCACGGTAGACATGGATCAGATCCAGATTCATCCGACAGTCCATGTCGACGGCGACGGCAATGCGCATCTGATCACCGAGGGACTCCGCGGCGACGGCGCTATCCTTGTCAACAAGGAAGGCAAGCGCTTCGCAGACGAGGTCGGTACCCGCGACGCGGTATCCGCAGCTGAGAACTCCCAGACGGACGGTGTTGCCTGGCTGATCATCGACCAGAAGATGGTCGACGCTTCCGCAGTCATTCAGGGCTACATCAAGAACGGCTACACCGTTACCGGCAGCACCTATGAAGAGCTGGCCAAGGCCATGAACGTGGATGCGGCAACGCTCTCTGCGACCATGGATACCTGGAACGCGGATGTCGCTGCCAAGACGGACAGCGAGTTCGGGCGCACCAGCTTCGCTGAGCCGCTCGCAACCGCGCCTTACTATGCAATCACGGTTCAGCCGGGCATCCATCACACGATGGGCGGCGTCACGATCGATCCGTCTGCCGAGGTCACCAAGGCTGACGGCACTGTGATCCCGGGCCTGTTCGCAGCCGGCGAGGTTACCGGCGGCGTTCACGGCGCGAACCGTCTCGGCGGCAATGCAGTATGCGACTTCGTCGTATTCGGCCGCATCTCCGGCACCTCTGCCGCGGATTACTCTGCGAAATAAGCATTCTGTCTCAACTGAGAGCCCGTTCCCGCAATCCGGGGATGGGCTTTTTCCATGCCCGCGGGCGGCTGGACAGCGGACTGCGGAGGCATGATAAAGGCCTGATCACGATTTCATGACCAGGCCGTTTCTGTACCGAGAAGATCAGGCTCAGAGCCCGAACAGCATATCCTCGTAGCTCGGCACATGATAGAAGCTGTCCGAGGCGATGAGCTCATAGGAATCAACGAAGCTGCGGACCTTCATCATGCTGGGGCATACCTTGTCGTAGACTGCCTTGCCGCGCTCCAGCTCCATCGGCATCTTCGCTGTCGCAAGATCGGCAGCCTCCAGCTCGCCGCAGGCTCCGTACAGGCTGTCAATCAGCTCTTCCAGCTGGCGGACTCTCGCCCTGACGAACTTCGGCGCCTGCTCGCCGGCGCTGTTTGCCACATCCGTGTAGAACTTCAGCTCGGCGCTCATGGCCGGCAGGATATCCTCCCGGACGGACTTCAGCAGCACCTTGACCTCAATGCCGACGGTCTTGATGTACTGCTCAATGTAGATGGTGCGGCGGGCGGCCAGCTCCTTCTCGGAGTAGACGCCGAGATCCGTGAACATGCGGACCGTCCCGGCATCCTCAAAGGCGGCATAGCTCTCGATCGAGGAGCGGATATTCGGCAGGCCGCGGCGCGCTGCTTCCTGCAGCCATTCATCGGAATAGCCGTCGCCGGAGAACAGGATCCTGCTGTGGCTGCGGATGATGGTGCGGCATACATCCAGGGCCTTTGCGCGGATGTCCTGCAGATACTTGAGTCCATCCAGCTCATCGGCAATGCTGTTGAGGGCATCGGCCATGATGGAGTTCAGGATGACATTGGCAAGCGCTGCCGACATCGAGGATCCCAGCATGCGGAACTCGAACTTGTTGCCGGTGAAGGCAACCGGCGAGGTGCGGTTGCGGTCGGTGTTGTCATGCGGCAGATAGGCAAGCCCGCTGATCGGCGCAAACTCGATCCTGGAGCTGTCATCCTGGGCCGGCGCATCCTTGGAGACAAGGCCGGCAAGAATGTTCTCGAGATACTTGCCGAGATAGATGGAGATGATGGCAGGCGGCGCTTCGGAAGCGCCGAGACGGTAATCATTGCCCGGCGCGGCAGCGCTCATGCGCAGCAGCTCCGCGTGCGTATCCACCGCCTTCAGGAACGCGCAGATGAAGACGAGGAAGCGAACGTTCTCCGCCGGCTTCTCGCCCGGCGCGAACAGGTTCTGGCCGTTGTCGGTCATGATGGAATAGTTATTGTGCTTGCCGGATCCGTTGATTCCCGCAAACGGCTTCTCGTGAAGCAGGCAGGCAAGGTCATGCTTTTCCGCAACCTTGTGCAGGACATCCATGACAAGCTGATTCTGATCCACGGCAATGTTGGCATTTGCATAGACGGAAGCCAGCTCGAACTGTCCGGGAGCGACTTCGTTGTGCTCGGTCTTGGCATAGATGCCGAGCTTCCAGAGCTCGCGGTCTACCTCGGCCATGAAGGAATCGACGCGCGGAGGAATGGAGCCGAAGTAGTGGTCGGACAGCTCCTGTCCTTTCGGGGCAGGGGCGCCGAACAGCGTGCGGCCGGTCAGCTTCAGATCGCGGCGGTGATTGTAGTAGCCGCGGTCGATCAGGAAGTATTCCTGCTCAAGCCCGACAACCGGCGCGCAGCTGCGCACATCCTTGTCACCGAAGAGATTGACGACTCTTGTCGCGGCGGTGCTGAGCGCCTTGATGGAGCGCAGCAGCGGGTCCTTCTTGTCCAGTGACTCGCCGGTATAGGAGACGAAGATGGTAGGAATGCAGAGAACATTCTCGCGGATAAAGACCGGTGAGGTGACATCCCAGTAGGTATAGCCGCGGGCCTCAAAGGTAGCGCGCAGGCCGCCGCTCGGGAAGGAGGAGGCGTCCGGCTCGCCCTTGATCAGGGACTTGCCGGAGAAATGCGTGATCGGCTCGCCGTCCGCATCCGGATCGATGAAGGAATCATGCTTCTCGGCAGTGGATCCGGTCATCGGCTGGAACCAGTGCGTGTAATGGGTTGCGCCTTTCTCCAGTGCCCAGCGCTTCATCGCATGAGCGATGGCATCAGCAGTCGTGCGGTCCAGAGAGTATTCATTCGCTACCGTCTTCTTGAAGGAGAGATAGACCGGCTTGGGTAGGCGCTCTTCCATTTCCTGCTCGCCGAAGACCATAGAGCCAAATTCTTCGAATGGAGCTTCCATATTCAGTTCTCCTTTTCCATACCAGCAATTAAAGACCGCGAAGCTGCTGCAGTCAACAAAAATTCTGCATAAAGCAGTAAAAATTTCAAAAAAATTGTGAAAATCAGAAATATTTTTCAAAAATTGGCTTAAAAAGTCAAAATGTCTCCTAATTTTTGAAAAATATCTGGCGTGGATCAAATAAAGACCGGTTTCCCGGTCTTCTCTGCGGATTCTCAATAATAGGAATACCCGCCGTCATTGGCGTAGGGACTTCCGTCCTGATTTCCGACAGCCTCTTCCATCTTGACGGACTTGACTTCCGGATTCTCCTCCAGAATGATGGATTGCACGCCGTCTGAGATGTCTGCGCTTGCCATGACGCAGCCGGCGCAGGCGCCGATCATGCGGACGGTAACAACGCCGTCCTGGTAGTCTACCAGCTGAAGATCGCCGCCGTCCTGCTGAATATACGGACGGATCTTGTTGATGGTTGCCTCAATGCGGGCAAGCAGATCCGGCGCTACAGGCTCTGCCTGCTTGAGATCTGCCTTTTCCGGGAACTCACTCATTTCTTCCTGCCTTCTTCCTTACATGCCGAAGTGGAAGATCAGCGCAATCAGGGCACCGAGCACCATGCCGCCGATGCATTCAATCCATTTGTGACCAAGGACTTCCTTGAGCTTGATCTTGTAGATCGGGTCTTCCAGCTTGACGTCAGACTTTGTCTGAACGTCCTTGATCAATTGTTGCGTAATCTTGATGTTTTGTCCAGAATAATACCTCACGTTAGCCGCATCGTAGATCACGATGACCGCCAGGGCAAGCGTCACTGCGAAGATCGTGGAGCTGAAGTGCTCCCGCATGCCGACAGAAAGCGCAAGGGCCGTGACCAGGGCGCTGTGCGAGCTCGGAAAGCCGCCGCTGTCCTTGATCAGGGACCATTTCCATTCATGGGCATGCAGATAGTAGCAGAACGGCTTCAGAAGCTGCGCAAGTACAGCTGAAAGCATCGCGGAGAAGAATGGATACATGTTCCTGATCATGTTGTCACCTCGACCATGAAATTGTATCACAATCGCAGGCTGCATGGATATGCACAGATCAGATGCGCGCCCCGGCCAGTTCATGATATCATCAGGCAGGCAGCGCGCAGGGCAGGCGGAATCTGCGGGAAGGAAGCGGCATGGCACAGAGAATACGGGCAATGGCCTTCGATATTGACGGCACGACCTATCAGAACAGCATCCGCGATGTTCCGTTCTCTGCCCGGAAGGCGCTGCGGCAGCTTCATGAAAGAGGCTATCTTCTGGCCATTGATACCAGCCGTGCGCTTCAGGAAATGGTGCAGCTGCCGGCTGACTTCGTCAGCGGAATGGATGCGGTCATCACCTGCGCCGGCGCAAGGATTCTGCTTGGCGGCGGCCGCGAGGAGATCAGCCGCCTCGACAGCAGGGAAGCGACGCAGGGGCTTGCATACATGGATGCCCAGGGCATCGCATACCGCTGGGTGGATGATCAGGGCGGATGCTGCCTCGCTCATGCGGATGACGGCATCCGGAATCTCTTCCAGGATCTGTACAGCATGGTGCCGCCGGACGGTCTCTGGACCGGCAGGCCGCTGATCATGCTGCTGTATTACAGCAGAGATCCCGCTCAGAAGGAAGCACTGCAGCGGATCATGCCGCACGCCGTGCATACGCATCTCGGCTTTGCCAATGAGATCACGCCGGAGGGCGTTGACAAGGCCTCAGCACTCGATGCGCTGGGCGTGCACTGGGGGCTGAAGGCATCCGACTTCGCAGCCTTCGGGGATGGTGATAATGATATCCGCATGATGGCGCACGCTGGGCTTGGCATCGCGATGGGCAACGGCAGCGAGGCATGCCGCGATGCAGCGGATGAGATTACCGGCAGGATCGAGGATGACGGGCTGCTTCAGGCATGCCTCCGGCATGGCTGGATCCCCGCACAGGATCAGCAGGATGTTCCAACCGGAAGGGCCTGTGATATACTTAAAAACGGAACGGATGGCTTGAAATGACATATCAGACAGGACAGATCGTAGAGGGAAAGGTGACAGGCATTCAGCCGTACGGCGCATTTGTCTCTCTGGACAAGCACGTCAGCGGGCTGATTCACATTTCCGAGATCAGCGATGGGTATGTCAGGGATATCAGCCGCTTTGTGCAGATCGGCGATACCGTGCGCGTCAAGATCATTGACTTTGATCCGAACACCTCTCAGGCAAGACTCAGCCTGAAGGCGCTGAATCACACGCATGCCCGCACGCACAGACGGCCGCTGAACAGGGTCAGGGCAAGCCTTCCGGACATGAAGATCGGCTTTCAGTCAATTGCGGACCATATGGACGCATGGATTGCTGAGGCCAAAGGAGAGAACGGAAAATGATGAAGTTTGACGCATCCCACGGTTTCCTGAAGGAGGAGATTTCCTCTTACCAGACAGAAGTATCCCGGATTCATCGCATGATTCATGAGAAGACCGGCGCCGGCAGCGATTTCCTTGGCTGGGAGAGCTGGGCAGACAATTATGACAAGGCGGAATTCGACCGCATGATCAGCCTCGCTGAGAAGCTGAAGGACAAGGCAGAGGTTGTCGTGGTCTGCGGCATCGGCGGCTCCTATCTCGGAGCGCGGGCGGCGCTTGAGATGATTCAGGGCCTGTATCCGGACAATGGCACCGAAGTGGTATTTGTGGGCAATACGTTCTCCAGCACCTACATGAGCCAGGTGCTCCATCATATCAAGGATAAGAGCGTTATCCTGAATGTCATCTCGAAGTCAGGGACAACTACGGAAACAGCGCTGGCATTCCGCCTGCTGCGCGAGTTCATGGAGGCGAAGTACGGCAAGGAAGAGTGCAGGGAGCGCATTATCGCGACAACTGACAAGGCACGCGGAACGCTGAAGGCACTGGCTGACAAGGAAGGCTATCAGACCTTCGTGATTCCGGATGACATCGGCGGCCGCTATTCCGTCATTACGCCGGTAGGCCTGCTTCCGATGGCACTGGCAGGAGTAGATATCAAGGCAGTCATGGCCGGCCTCAAGGCTGCGCATGATGACCTGAATACGGATGATCTTGCAAAGAACGATGCCTACCGGTATGCAGTCTCCAGGAGAATCCTGCAGAATCAGGGCTACAATGTCGAGATGTTCGTCACCTATGAGCCGCAGCTGAGAGTGCTCGGCGAGTGGTGGAAGCAGCTCATGGGTGAGTCCGAGGGCAAGGATGGAAAGGGAATCCTGCCGGATTCCGCAACCTTCTCCACGGATCTTCACAGCCTCGGACAGTTCATTCAGCAGGGCAAGAAGGTTCTGTACGAGACCGTGCTCACGGTAGAGAAGCCGACCCTCGATGAGAAGGTCCCGAATGATGCAGAGAACGCTGACGGCATGAACTATCTGACCGGCAAGTCCCTGGACTGGATCAACAAGCAGGCATTCGCCGGCACGCTGGAAGCGCATGAGGTTTCCGGCAGTGTGCCGAACCTGCTCATCAGCATGCCTGATATGAAGGAATACTCCTTCGGATATCTCTGCTACTGGTTCTTCCTCGCAACGGCCATGACCTGCTATATGCTGGGCATCAACCCGTTCAACCAGCCGGGCGTGGAGATCTACAAGAAGAACATGTTCCATCTGCTTGGCAAGCCTGGCTACGAAGGCAAGCAGAACTGAACTGCATGAGATCAGAAGCGGTGAAGCAAGCCGCTTCTTTTTTTGCGTGCGGACCAGTGCATCCGCACCCTGCAGGAGCGTATAATATCGCTTATGACAACTGACAGCGAAGAAAAGCAGTATCGCAGAATGGTGGATACGCCCGTAGAGCGGCTGATCCTGAGCCTCGGCCTGCCGACGATCGTATCCATGCTGGTGACCAGCATCTACAATATGGCTGATACCTATTTTGTCGGCACGATCGGAACTAGCGCCAGCGGGGCGACCGGCATCGTCTTCGGGCTGATGGCAATTCTGCAGGCATTCGGCTTCATGTTCGGGCATGGGGCCGGCTCCAATATCTCAAGGCGCCTTGGTGCGAGAGAGGTTAAGGAGGCAAGGGAATACGCCTCAACCTCGTTCTATCTCTCTATTCTCTTCGGGCTGATCATCCTGGTGCTCGGGCTGATCTGGATGGATCCGCTCATGAGGCTGCTCGGAAGCACAGAGACCATTCTTCCATATGCGAGAACCTATGCGTTCTATATCCTCATCGCCGGTCCGGCGATGACCTCCTCCTGCGTCATGAACAATATCCTGCGCTATGAGGGCAGGGCATTCTATGCCATGATCGGCCTGACTGCCGGCGGCATCCTGAATATCTTCGGGGATGCGCTGTTTGTGAACGTATTCCATATGGGCATCGGCGGGGCAGGCCTGTCGACGACGATCTCGCAGTATATCTCCATGATGATCCTGCTGCTTCCCTATCTGCAGGGGAAGACCCAGAGCAGATTCGCGCCGGCTGACTTCACTAGGAAGCCGGCTGTGGTGATGGATATCATCAAGGTCGGCCTGCCGTCCCTGACCAGGCAGGGCCTGAACTCCATCTCCACCATGGTCCTGAATGCATGTGCCGGTCCTTATGGAGATGCGGCAGTAGCGGCAATCTCCATTGTCACCCGCATCACGAATTTCCTGTTCTGCGTTGCCATCGGCATTGGGCAGGGATTCCAGCCGGTCAGCGCCTTCAACTACGGAGCCCGGATCTATACCAGGGTGAAGAGGGGATTCTTCTTTGCCCTGCAGCTTGGCATGATCCTGATGGCCGTCCTCGGCATCATCGGATTTCTGTATGCGGGGCCATTCGTCTCCTTCTTCCGGGATGATCCGGATGTGATCGCGATCGGGACAGCCGCGCTGCACCTGCAGTGCATATCGCTGTTCCTGATGCCCATGACGATGTACGGAAACATGCTGTTCCAGTCCATTGGCCTCAGCCGGACCGCAACCTTCCTCGCTGCGCTGCGCAGCGGCTTTGTCCTGATCCCGGTGCTGCTGATCCTCGTGAACACAGCAGGGCTGAAGGGCCTGGAGGCTGCCCAGGCGCTGTCTGAGGCGATCTCAGCCTTCCTGACCATTCCGTTCCTGCTCTCGTTCTTCCGGAAGCTTCCGAGGGATGGCGAGGAAGCAATCATGCAGGCATGAATCCTGGAAAAAGAATGCGTGCATGTACCTCTGCCCGGCGCGGGCGGAGATGCATGCACGCTTTTTTCCTGGCTGCGCAGTGAACAGTGCCTGCCCCGGAAGAGGTGTCAGATGAGAACAGAAAAAGGCAGCGGATCATGCGACCCGCTGCCTCCTGAGGTGATGACTGAATAATTGATTTACTTGACTTCGACTGCGTTGTTGATTGCAGTGACTACAGCGCTCTGGAAATCGGAGATGCCGATGGTGGTGGTGGTCTTCAGATCTGCATCATCCGTGACAACCTTGCCCTCATCGTCAGTAACGGTAGCCATGCCGGAAATCTCATCAGCAGTCTTGCCGACTGTCCATGCCTCGAAGCCCTCGTTCTGCTCATACCATTCCTTGCCGATTGCGGAAGCCTTCTTCATGCCATAGTCAGCTCCCTTTTCAGTCTTGGTCGGGGAAGCAGCAGCTTCGCCGTCAATAGCGCCGGCAGCAGTGAACTTAGCGGAATCCTGAGCAATGTCATCCTGAGTGAACAGGACCTTGCCGTCCTTGTCAAGCGCGACAACAGCGTAGGTGACATTGGACTGAACCTTGCCGGAATCAGATGCGGTAGCGTCAGATGCATCCATCGTGGTCTTGGAGCCGGTGCCGATCTTGGCAACGCCGGAGACTTCCTTGGCATTGTCAGCAGCCTTCTGGAATGCCTCGATGAAGCTGTCAACGCCGATTGTGCAGCCTGTCTTCAGGTCTGCATCATCAGCGATCTTGCTGCCTTCATCGTTGGTGGTTGTAGCCATGTTGACGAAATCGGATACGGTCTTGCCTACTGCCCACTGCTCGAGCGCTGCAGCCTGCTCATACCATTCCTTGCCGATTGCGGAAGCCTTCTTCATGCCGTAGTTATCGCCCTTTTCCTTCTTGGTAAGGGTGGCTGCGGTCAGATCGGAAGTGACTGCTCCGGCAGCGCTGAATGTTTCCTTGTTCTGAGCGATGTCGAAGTAGACATACTTGACGGTGTCGCCGTCAAGGCCGACGCTTGCATATGTGGTGGAAACCTGGATGGATCCATCATCAGATGCGGTTGCGTCCTTGGCACTGATCTCCGTTGAGGAGCCGATGCCGATTTTGAGTGAGCCTGTGGATGCTGCGGCTGCTGCAGTGGATGCTGCGGCAGCGGTGGATGCTGCGCTGGTAGCGGTGGTTGCAGCCGTGCTGGAACTGCAGCCTGCAAGCATCGCAACTGCGCATAATGCTGCGATATACTTCTTCATTTTCTATCTTTCCTCCGTGTATAAATATTTTACGGAATTCAAGGGGTACAGTCAACGGAAATGCGCGTTCAGTAGATTGTCAATTTTGGCCTTATGTCTGCGGGTTTCTGAATTATATGTAATTCTTCAATAACGGCCTGCTTTCATGATCTGATTCTGAAAGCAGGAGTTTCTTTTCATGATTCGCCGGGCTGCGGAAATCTGCAGACAGAATGAGTTCATCGTGAAATAATGAACTGGATGAAAATGAATGCTGATACAACCATGGCCGCCTGCTTTGCAGGATATGCAGTCCAGGCAGCGGTCAATAATCTTGCGCCGCTGCTGTTTACGGTCTTTCAGGCGGAATACGGCATTCCGCTTTCGCAGATCACGCTGCTGATCACGGTGAATTTCCTGGTTCAGCTCTGCGTTGACCTGGCCTCGGTTTGGCTGGTAGACCGCATTGGCTGCCGGGCCTCCATCGTGGCCGCAAATGTGCTGTGCGGCATCGGCTTGATCATGATGGCGGCACTGCCGGGGATCATGCCTTCGCCGCTTGCCGGACTGATGGCTGCGGTGGTGCTGTACGCTGCCGGCGGCGGCCTGATTGAGGTGCTGGTCAGCCCGATCATGGAAGCATGCCCGACTGTGCACAAGGAGCAGGCGATGAGCCTGCTGCATTCCTTCTACTGCTGGGGACATGTCTGCGTGGTGCTGCTTTCAACGATCTTTCTGAAAGTGGCTGGACTTGAAAACTGGAAGACGCTGGCAGTGCTGTGGGCGCTGCTGCCGCTGGCCAATGCGGCTCTGTTCAGCCGGACGCCGATCTATCCGCTGATTCCGGAAGGCACGAGCGGGCTGTCTCTGCATGAACTGTTCTCCATGCCGCTCTTCTGGGGCTTCCTTCTGATGATGATGTGTGCCGGCGCCAGCGAGCAGGCCGTCAGCCAATGGGCGTCTGCGCTTGCCGAGAAGGGGCTCGGCGTCAGCAAGTCCCTCGGCGATCTTGCCGGCCCGATGTCCTTTGCGCTCCTGATGGGGCTGTCCCGGGCGTATTACGGCCGCTTCGGCAGGAATATCAATCTGCATCGCTTCATGATCGGCAGCGCCGTGCTGTGCGCTGTTTCCTATCTCTGCATCGGCCTTCTGCCCTGGGCACCGGCAGCGCTTCTTGCCTGCGGTGCGTGCGGATTATCCGTCGGCATCTTCTGGCCAGGCACCTGCAGCCGGGCGGCTGCCTCGATCCGCCGGGGCGGCACGGCAATGTTTGCCATGCTGGCGCTGGCTGGAGATCTGGGCTGCAGCGCCGGACCGACGCTGGCCGGAATGGTCTCGAGCATGCATGGCGGCCGGCTGCAGAGCGGCATCCTGGCCGCGGTTATATTTCCGGTGCTGATGCTGGTCAGCCTGTATCTTGACAGCCGCAGGCAGCGCGCTCTGAGACGCTGAAAAGAAGCAGTTGCACCTGAAGCCAGCTTCAGGTGTACAGTGAGGGTATCGCAGAGGAGGCAAGCATGTACAGCATTGGAGAGGTAGCTGAGATGTTCGGACTGTCCGTCTCGACAATCCGCTATTATGACCGGGAGGGCCTGCTGCGCCACGTGAGCCGGAACCAGTCCGGGATTCGCAGGTTCAATGATGCAGATATCGAGCTGATCCGGATGATTGAGTATCTGAAGCGGACCGGAATGCAGCTGAAGGATATCCGCACCTTCGTCAGCTGGTGCGAGGAAGGCGATGCCACGCTGGAAAAGCGCCTGCAGATGTTCCGCGAGCAGGAAGCATCCGTGGAGCAGCAGATGCGGGAGCTGAAGCAGACCATGGAGCTGATCCGGTACAAGTGCTGGTACTACGAGCAGGCAGCTGCAGACGGCACGGAGAGGAAGGTCCGCGCGACCAGGCCGGAGGATATGCCGGCATCGATCCGCCGGTCCTTCGAGAATTCGCATGAGAAGGGTCTCTGCTGGTGCCATGACGGCGATGACCGCAGAAAGTAGAGGAAGACTCAGATGAAATATCGGGAACTTGGCAGTACAGGACTGCTTGTCAGCGAGATCGGCATGGGCTGTGAAGGCTTCTATGAAGAGAACTATGGAATGGCAGGAAAGCTGCTTGACCTTGCCGAGGCAAATGGCATCAACTACTTTGATCTCTATGCACCTGATCCCTCACTGCGCAAGGCTGTCGGCGATGCGCTGCAGGGCAGGCGGGATCATTTCCTGATCCAGTCTCATCTCTGCTCGGTATGGAAGAACGGACAGTATATGAGGACCCGCAGCCTCAGCGAGGTAAGAGATGGCTTCGAGGAATCGCTGAAGCTTCTGCAGACGGATCATGTCGATGTCGGCATGATTCACTACTGCGACGCCATGAGCGACTATGACGAGATCCTGAAGAATGGCATCCTGGACTACGCAATACAGCTGAAGCAGGATGGAAAGATCCGGCATATCGGCCTGAGCAGCCATAATCCGGAAGTGGCGCTGCGGGCAGTCGAGAGCGGAGCCATCGAGGTGCTCATGTTCAGCGTGAATCCCTGCTATGATCTGCAGCCGGCCGGAGAAGATGTGGAGGAGCTGTGGAATGATGCCAACTATCAGGAACAGCTGACCAATATGAATCCGCAGCGCCAGCATCTGTATGAGGTCTGCCAGCGGATGGGCGTGGGAATCACGGTCATGAAGTGCTTCGGAGGCGGAGATCTTCTCAGTGCAGAGGATTCCGAGGCAGGCGTGGCGCTGACGGTTAATCAGTGCCTCAGCTATGCCCTCAGCCGCCCGGCTGTGACCTCTGTCATGTGCGGATCGCATTCCGAGCAGCAGCTGCGGGAATGCATGGCCTATGAGCAGGCATCGCCGGAGGAGCGGGACTATGCCGCCGCGCTTGCCTCCTTCCCGCGGATCAGCTGGCAGGGACACTGCATGTACTGCAGCCATTGCCTGCCATGCCCGCAGCATATCGATATTGCTTCCGTCACCAGGTTCCTGAACCTGGCGGAATCGCAGCCGGCGGTTCCGGAGACGGTGCAGGGGCATTATGACCTGCTGGCGCATCACGCCGGCGAGTGCATTCAGTGCGGCGCCTGCGAGAAGAGATGCCCGTTCGGCGTCGAGATCCGCAGAAACATGAGAAGAGCTGCCGAGATATTCGGCAGATAGAGACCAGGGCAGCCTGGTTTTCTTTCGGCCTGTACAGAAGAGCCGTGTTAGGCTATACTAACCATTGTCAAAGCGAGGCATCTGAATGAAGACACTGAAGGATCTGGAGATCGGGGAATCATGCGTGATCACCGCAGTCGGCGGAGAGGGAGCATTAAGGCAGCATTTTCTGGACATGGGCGTCATTCCCGGCGCAGTCGCAACTCTCTGCAAATATGCACCGATGGGAGACCCCATGGAGCTTCGCATTCATGGCTATGAGCTGACGCTGAGGCTGGCGGATGCCATGCAGATCTCGGCAAGGCCGCTGACAAAGGCAGACCAGAACCGGGTCCTGCCCCCGCTGCCTGCGGAAGCTGAGGAAGATCATCCTGGCCTCGGCGAGGGCGGCAGATATCATGACAAGTCAAAGGCGCATGCACTTCCGGACTCGCAGAAGCTGACCTTCGCGCTGGCCGGCAACCAGAATTCCGGCAAGACGACGCTCTTCAATCAGCTGACCGGCTCCAATCAGCATGTCGGCAACTTCCCCGGCGTGACCGTGGACCGCAAGAGCGGCACGATCATCGGGCATCCCAATACCGCTGTGACCGATCTCCCGGGCATCTATTCGCTTTCTCCGTATACTGATGAGGAGATCGTCTCCCGGCAGTTCATTCTCGAGGATCATCCCCGCGGAATCATCGATATCGTCGATGCGACGAATATCGAGCGCAATCTGTATCTGACGATGCAGCTGATGGAGCTGCAGGTGCCGATGGTGCTGGCGCTGAACATGATGGATGAGATCCGCGGCAATGGCGGATTCATAGATATCAACAAGATGGAGAGCATTCTCGGCATACCGGTCATCCCGATCTCGGCTGCCAAGGGCGAGGGCATCGATGAGCTCGTGGATCATGCCCTTCATGTGGCAAAGTATCAGGAGAGCACTGCCCGCACGGATTTCTGCGGCGAGGATGACTACGGCGGCGCAGTTCACCGCTGCCTGCATGGCATCATGTTCCTGATCAGCGATCATGCCGAGAAGGCGGGCATTCCGGTCCGCTTTGCGGCAACCAAGCTGGTTGAGGGGGACGAGCGCATTCTCGAGGCGCTCCAGCTGGAGCAGAACGAGAAGGAGATGCTGGAGCACATCATCAAGCAGATGGAAGAGGAGCGACAGCTGGACCGCTCCGCGGCAATCGCTGACATGCGCTTCTCGTTTATCGAGAAAGTCGTCCAGGAATGCGTTATCAAGCCGAAGGAGTCTAAGGAACGGGAGCGCTCTGAGCGGATTGACCGGGTCCTGACCGGAAAGTATACGGCAATTCCGGCCTTTATCGGCATCATGGCATTGATCTTCTACCTGACCTTCAATGTGATCGGCGCAAGCCTGCAGCAGCTGCTGGCAGAGGGAATTGACGCGCTGACCGCCTACGTGGATTCCGGCCTCACATCAGCCGGCGTGAATCCTGTCATTCATGCGCTGGTGATCAAGGGAATCTTCAACGGTGTCGGCACGGTTCTCAGCTTCCTGCCGATCATCGTGACGCTGTTCTTCTTCCTGTCGCTGCTGGAGGATACGGGATATATGGCCCGCATTGCCTTCGTCATGGACAAGCTGCTGCGACGGATCGGGCTGTCCGGCCGCAGCATCGTGCCGATGCTCATCGGCTTCGGCTGCTCGGTGCCTGGCGTTATGGCCAGCCGCACGCTTCCTTCAGAGCGCGACCGCAAGATGACGATCATGATGATTCCCTTCATGAGCTGCACTGCGAAGCTTCCTATCTATGCATTCTTCACCGCGGCCTTCTTCCCCGGTCATGGCGGCCTGATCATGGTCGGCCTGTACTTCCTCGGAATCATCACCGGCATCCTGATGACCTTCCTGCTGCGCCGCAGCCTGTTCCGCGGCGAGGCGGTTCCCTTCGTCATGGAGCTGCCGAACTACCGGATGCCGGGCATGAAGAATGTCATGCAGCTGCTGTGGGAGAAATCCAAGGACTTTCTGCAGCGGGCGTTCACGGTCATCTTCGTGGCCTCTATCATCATCTGGTTCCTGCAGACCTTCGATCTGCAGTTCAACATGGTAGCTGATTCCTCCAGGAGCATGCTTGCTGCGATGGCCGGCTGGATCGCGCCGATCTTCGCGCCGCTCGGCTTCGGGGACTGGCGCATCTGCACGGCGCTGATCTCCGGCTTCATGGCAAAGGAAAGCGTGGTCTCCACGCTGTCTGTGCTGTTCGGAAGCACTGCACAGCTGCTGCAGACGCTGACCTCCTCAGCTGCCGCAGCGCTGCTGGTATTCTGCCTGCTCTACACGCCCTGCATCGCTGCTGTCTCGGCAATCCGCCGGGAACTGGGCCCGAAGCTGGCGGGTGGCATCGTGCTGATGCAGTGCGGCGTTGCCTGGGCAGCAGCCTTCATCACCCGCATGATTCTCCTGGCTGTCGGCATTGCGTGATATCGGGATGAGAGCTGCTGCGGCAGCTTTTTTTCTGAGAATGGACGCAGCAGCAGAGGGATCGCTATAATCAAGGCAGGGATGGTGATGCAGATGAGAACACTGTATCTGGAATGCGGCATGGGCGCTGCCGGCGACATGCTGACAGGAGCGCTGCTGGAATTGCTGCCGGATCAGGACGGATTTCTGGAGAGGCTGAACGGCCTGGGCATTCCCGGGGTGCATTACAGCCGCGAGAGCAGCGTCCGCTGCGGCATCCGCGGCACGCACATCACCGTGACCGCGGATGGCGCGGAAGAGGATGAGCGCATGCATGATCATGAAGGCATGCATGCAGATCATCAGCACAGCCATCATTGCATGCATGAAATCACACAAACTGTCAGCGAGCGTATGGAGGTCCCTGAAGAGGTGAAGAGGGATATCCTGGCAGTCTATCAGCTGATTGCCGAGGCAGAGAGCCATGTGCACGGCGTGCCTGTGGAGGAGATTCACTTTCATGAGGTCGGCACGATGGATGCCATTGCGGATGTCACGGCCGTGTGTCTCCTGATGCATGAGCTTCATCCGGATCAGGTGATCGCCTCGCCGATTCATGTCGGCAGCGGCCAGATCAGAACGGCGCACGGCATCCTGCCGGTTCCGGCTCCGGCGACCGCCTGGATTCTCCGCGGCGTTCCGATCAGCAGCGGAGAGATTGAGGGCGAGCTTTGCACGCCGACCGGCGCAGCGCTGCTGAGGCATTTCGTGAAGGAATACGGGCCGATGCCGGTCATGCGGATGGAAGGCATCGGATACGGCATGGGCCGCAGGGAATTTGCGGCAGCCAACTGCGTCCGGGCGATGCTCGGGGAGACGGAAGGCAGCACGGATGAGGTATTGCTTCTGTCCTGCAATGTGGATGACATGACCGGCGAGGAGATCGGCTTTGCGACGCAGGAGCTTCTCGCGGCCGGGGCCCGGGATGTCTATACCATCCCGATCGGGATGAAGAAGTCCAGGCCAGGAACCATGATCACGGTTATGTGCACAGAGGATCAGAAGGCTGAGATGATCCGCAGGATGTTCCGGCTGACGTCAACGCTCGGCATCCGGGAGACAGGTTCGAGGCGGTATCTGCTGGATCGCCTCAGCGATCAGGCAGAGATATCCGGCATTTCTGTGCACCGCAAGGAAGCCGCTGGATATGGGGTGAGCAGATCCAAGCTTGAATATGAAGATGCGGCGGCGATCGCGCGGGAGAAGGGCATATCCCTGGCGGATGCCGAGGAGCTGATCCGCTCTCGCGAGTAGGCGGGAACCTGCCTGCAAATCTTTCCGACCTGCTTGCCGGCAGGCAGGCGGGACACTATAATATTCAAAGATAGGCATTATAAAAGGGAAAAGCACAGGAGGAAGCAATCATTATGGATAAGTATTGCATCGGCGTCGATATTGGCGGAACATCCGTGAAATGCGGGCTCTTTACAAAGGAAGGAAAGCTGATTGACAAGTGGGAAGTGCCGACCAGGCTGACAGATGAAGGCAAGAATATTCTGCCGGATATCGCTGCTTCCATTCATGACAAGATGGATGAGCACACGCTGAAGGATGAGGATATCCTCGGCATCGGCATGGGCGTACCGGGCCCGGTTCAGCCGGACAACTATGTCGAGGTCTGCGTCAATCTCGGCTGGCGCGATCATCATCCGGTAGAGGAGATGCAGTCGCTCATGGGCGGCAAGATTCCATGCTTCGTGGGCAATGATGCCAATGTGGCAGCGCTTGGAGAGATGTGGCAGGGCGGCGGCAAGGGACATCTGAACGTCGTGGCAATCACTCTCGGCACCGGCGTCGGCGGCGGCGTCATCCTGAACGGGCATATCATCACCGGCTCGCATGGACTTGGCGGCGAGGTTGGGCATATGCATCTTCGCGAAGAGGAGAAGGAGTACTGCAACTGCGGCGGCCAGGGCTGCCTGGAGCAGGTTGCCAGCGCAACGGGCATTGTCCGCGAGGCAAAGCGCAACATGGCAAATACGGATACGCCTTCCAAGATGAGAGAATATGGGGATGGCATTTCCTGCAAGGTCATCTGCGATCTTGCCAAGGACGGCGATCAGCTGGCAATCAATACGCTGAATACCTGCTGCAGATATCTGGGCTGGGGTCTTGCCCTGATTACCCATGTGGTTGATCCTGAGATCTTTGTCATCGGCGGCGGCGTATCCAGAGCCGGCCAGTTCCTGATTGACATGATCAACAAGTATTACCTGGAGTACACGCCGATCACCAAGAAGAAGGCGGCGATCACGCTGGCAGAGCTCGGCAATGATGCCGGCATCTACGGCGCTGCAAAGCTTGTTCTCGGTGATAACTGAGCGCTGATCTGATTTCAGGCATATCCGGCTGCGGAGCCATGAGCTCCGCAGCCTTTCTGATCTTCTGCGCCGGCACGTCCCTCTCTGCTGTACAATAGAGGGCAACATGGAAAGGCAGGCAGATGAGATGGATCAGCAGTCATATGCTTCACGCATGAAGTGGTTTCAGGATGCCCGGTTCGGCATGTTCATTCACTGGGGCATCTATGCAATTCCGGCAAGAGGAGAATGGGTAGCTTCGCAGGAGCGGATTCCGCAGCAGGAATATCAGAAGTACTTTGAGCAGTGGAATCCATCCAGCTATGATCCGAAGGCATGGGCACGGCTGGCCAGGGAGGCCGGCATGAAATATGCCGTCCTGACGGCGAAGCATCATGATGGATTCTGCCTGTTTGACAGCAGCCTGACGGATTACAAATCCGTGAACACGGCCTGCGGCAGGGATCTTGTGCGGGAATACCTGGATGCGTTCCGGGCTGAGGGCATACGCGTCGGCCTGTATTACTCGCTGCTGGACTGGCATCATCCGGATTACCCGCATTACGGCGACCGCAATCATCCGGAGCGGGATAACCCGGCGTGGCGCGATCGGCCCTATGACTTTGACCGCTATCTTGCATACATGCATGGACAGGTCAGGGAGCTGATGACGAATTACGGAAAGATTGATCTGCTCTGGCTCGACTATTCCTATGACAATATGCGCGGCGAGACCTGGAAAGCGTCAGAGCTGGTGCGTATGATCCGCAGCCTGCAGCCGGATATCATTCTGAACAACCGTCTGGAGACGGGCGGCACGGGATTCGGCGCGCTGATCACGGATCATCCAAGTGAGGCAAGCGGCGATTTCATGTGCCCTGAGCAGATCATTCCCCTGCAGGGAGTGCGCAATGTCCATGGCGATCCAGTGCCCTGGGAAGCATGCATCACGATCAACAACAACTGGGGATTCTGCCGCTCGGATGAGTATTACAAGTCGCCGGACATCATCATCCGCAAGCTTGTGGAATGCGTCTCCAAGGGCGGCAATCTGCTGGTCAATGTCGGGCCGGATGCGGATGGCATCATTCCGCAGCCGGAGGCAGATACGCTCCGCGGCGTCGGCGAATGGATGGGCCGGAATGCTGACAGCATCTACGGATGCGGATTCAGCGGCATTGCCAAGCCGGAGTACGGGCGGATCACCCGCTGCGGCAAGAGGCTGTACTACCATGTGATGGAGCCGGAGATCGGCGGCGTTCCGCTGGATGGAATCACCCGGGATCAGGTTGCGGGAATCCGTCTTCTGTATGACGGCCGCAGCTGCACGATGGCAGACAGCTGGATAGTCTCCAACTATCCGGATCATGTGTTCGTTGACCTCGGCCCAAGACCGCAGCTGCCGGATCCGGTGGATACCGTCATCGAGGTGACTCTGAAATGAAGTTTCTGTCCCGCTATGCTAGAATGTCCCTGTGAAGAAGACATGGGTGATTCCGGCATTGATCGGCGGCACAGCTGCTGCCGGCCTGCCGCTGAAGATCGACATCACGGAATATGAGATACGATCCCGGCGCATCAAGGATCCTGTCAGGGCGCTGATTCTTTCAGATCTGCATAATGATTACTACGGCCGCGGCATGCACTGGCTGACGGATGCGGTCAGAAGGCTCAGCCCGGACCTGATCCTGATGCCGGGCGACATGTGCGAGGAGAATCATCATCAGGATCGCACGCTTGCATTCTTCCGCGCCATGAGCGGCGTGCCGATGTTCTTCTCGACAGGAAATCATGAGGAGTTCCGCAGCGATCTTCCGTATCTGCTGGAGCAGATCCGCGCTGCCGGCGTCCTGATCCCGGAGAATGAGCCGGCGATCTTCCGCCATGGCCGCACGGAACTTGAGATCATGGGACTTCCCTGCTACCGGCGTGAGGAAAGCTATCAGGCCTCCGTGATCAGCGGCAGATTCCGCACCGATGATTTCCGCATCCTGCTGTCACACCGGCCCAGCTGGGTTGGGCTGTATGCGGAGATAGACTGCGATCTCATCGCGGCAGGGCATGCGCATGGCGGCCAGTGGCGCATTCCGGGCACCTCGCAGGGCCTCTTTGCGCCGCAGCAGGGAATCCTGCCGGAGCTGACCGGCGGGATGCATGATCTTGGCCGCAGCCGAATGATTATCTCACGGGGGCTGGTCAGGCATTATCACGGCATCCCGAGACTTTACAATAATCCTGAGATATGCGTGGTGAATCTCAGGCCGGAGGAAAATTCATGATGAAAAAGATGCCACCTGCAGCCAAGGCCTATGAGGCAATGTCCGCGATCGCGGATGGCCGTGTCTGCATGCATGAAGGCTATGCGCTCGTGGACTCATCAGATCACTCAAGAACCTATGAGGTGCAGTGGGAGGGCAATGCCTATTCCTCGACGGACAGCGCTACCTACTGGCAGGGCTACCCGGGCTATCCGGTGATTGCCGTATGGATGCTGCAGGGAATCCTGCCGCATGAGGAAGGCGCGGAGCAGCTGCTGAAGGGCATCGCCTGGAAGCAGCTGAACGAGGCACACCGCCGCAACTATGACGCTGCCGCAGAAGATGCGCTGACGCATCTGCAGCAGCAGGGAATTGATCCGGCGCCTGCAGTCCGCCTTGCCGGGGAGATCAATGCTGCCCTCGGAAATCTGGATCTCGAGGTAAAGAAGGGGCATGCCAAGCATATCGAAAAGTGAAATGCAAGGTACAGATCAGGGAAATCTGCTGGCAGCAGGTTATCCCTTTTGTTTTGGATTGCAGTAAAATAGGAATGTTTTGAAAGGAGCGCTGAGATGAGAAGAGGACTGATCATGGAAGGCGGCGCCATGCGCGGCATGTTTACCTGCGGCGTCATTGATATTCTCATGACGCACGGGATTTCATTTGACGGCGCGATCGGCGTATCCGCCGGGGCAGCGTTCGGATGCAACTATAAGTCCCGCCAGCCAGGCCGGGCAATCCGCTATAATCTGCGCTACTGCAATGATCCCCGCTACTGCAGCGTCTCATCCTGGCTCAGAACCGGCGATTTCTACGGAGCTGACTTCTGCTACCGCCAGCTGCCGTTTCAGCTGGACCCCTTTGATACGGAGGCTTTTGCGGAGAATCCGATGGAGTTCTATACCGTTTCCACAGATGCGGATACCGGCCGGGCAGTCTATCATCGCTGCACCACCGGCCGCGGCGAGGATATGGACTATATCCGCTCTTCTGCCAGCATGCCTGTGCTGTCAAGACCGGTGAAGATCGGCAGCATGAGGCTGCTGGACGGCGGCTGCTCGGACTCGATCCCGGTTCCCTACTTTGAGTCGCTTGGCTATGACCGCAATGTCGTTATCCTGACCAGGCCGCGTGACTATGTCATGAAGCCGAAGAAACAGCAGCCTCTCATTGATGCGGCACTCCTGAGCTATCCGGCGCTGCGGAGAGCGCTGAGGGAGAGACCGCAGCGCTATAACGAGGAGCGGGCACAGATCGCGGAAGAGGAGAAGTATGGAAAGATACTGGCTGTCTATCCGGATGCGGATCTTGATATCGGCAGGGCGGAAAAGAATCCGGAGGAGCTGAAGCGCGTCTACGAGCTTGGACGGAGTACGGCAGTCAGCCGGATGGAAGAGATCCGGGAATTCCTGGGGGTGCAGTCATGAACAAGGCAGAGACACTGGCAGCGCTGGCTGCTCACGGCATATCATTTGAGATCCGGGAGCATCCCGCGATCTTCACAATGGAGCAGATGCGCGAGCTGCATCTGCCGCATGAGGAATCCATTGCGAGAAACCTGTTCCTGCGGGATGACAAGAAGCGTGCCTATTATCTTCTGGCAGTGCATGAGGAGCACCATGCGGATCTGCACCGGCTGCGTGAGCTGCTGGGCAGCCGTCCGCTGAGCTTTGCCAGCGAACAGGATCTGCAGAGAATACTCGGCCTGCAGAAGGGATCTGTCACTCCGCTCGGTGCGCTCAATGATCAGGGCCATCGCGTCAGGGTCTGCCTGGATGAGGAATTCCGCGGCAGCCTCATCGGGGTTCATCCGAATGAGAATACGGCAACGATCTATCTGCAGGCAGATGATCTTCTGAAGATGATGAGGGATTTCGGCGAGAGCGCCGATTATGCAGAGCTGATCTGATGGGCATATGCCCATCTTTTTTTTGCAAAAGAAAAGCATCAGATGAACTGATGCTCAGCGGGCGTCGAATTCGCTGCGCTTGAGGCGCTCGTTTTCCTCGCCGACTGCCTTCCCGTGAAGAATGTAGCGGCGGGTGACGCGGCCGCTGATCAGGCAGATGATCTCATAGGGAATGGTATTCAGGTCCTTCGCCATATCCTCGATGCGGATGTGGCTGCCGAAGATCTCGACAGTCGTGCCTTCCGGCCTGTATTCCGGCATCTTCAGCATGCACTGATCCATGCATACGCGGCCGACGATCTCCGGATAGACGCCGTCCGCCCATACCTTGCGGCCCTGGTTGGCACGGATGAATCCATCCGCATAGCCGATCGGGACAGTCGCGATGATCTTATCAGATGACGTGGTGTAGGTCGCGCCGTAGCTGATGGTCTGGCCCGCAGGCACGGTCTTGGTCATGAAGATCTTGGTATAGAGAGAGATGGCAGGCAGAAGATCAGCCGGCACATCGGAGATTCCGTACAGGGAGATGCCGACGCGGCAGGCATTGCTGAGCGGATCCCTGAAACTGATGGTGGCGGCACTGTTATCGCAGTGAATCCAGCGGAATGGATAATTCATGGCCTTGACTGCCTCCGCGAACTTCAGATACTGGCGGTCAGTCATCTCGCGGCTGGACTCGGCGCAGGCAAAGTGGGTGAAGATGCCTTCCAGATCGCACCGGCTGTCCAGCAGAAGCTGCTTGGCCTGCTTCAGCTCTGCCAGGTCATGAAAGCCGATCCGGTTCATGCCGGTGTCTACCTTCAGATGGACCTTGAATCCGTCGCATTCATGCTTGGATACCTCTTCGATCCACTGCATCGAATAGGCGGTGGCGGAGATGTTGTTCTTTACCATCACGCTGCAGTCAGCAGGATCAGTGCTGCCGAGAATCAGCAGCTCTCCCTGGTATCCCTCATTCCGCAGCATCATTGCCTCATCCAGGCTTGATACCGCGAGCATGTCGGCGCCGGCCTCGAGGACTGCCCTCGCAACCTGGATATCTCCGCAGCCGTAGGCATCTGCCTTCAGGACAGCGATAAACTTCTTGCCGCAGATCCTGCGGATCCGGCGGACATTCTCCATGATCGCGTCAAGATTGACTTCCATCCATGTGCTTCTGTACATCATCATGCATCTCCTGTCCGTGAAAAAACACCTTCTCAGTATAGCACAATGAGGAAATTCGTTAAGCCTGCGCATCAGCCTATAATATAGAGGAATTAAGAAGGGATGGCATGAGAATATGACGATCCGGATTGCCTGTGCAGGAGATTCTATTACCTATGGCTACGGCGTTGCCGCGCACCGGCTCAGGGATGCCTGGCCGGCGCTGCTGCAGCAGGCGCTGCCCGGCTGCCTGGTGAAGAGCTTCGGTGCCTGCGGCGCCGGGGCTTCTGAGTGCGGAGAGCTGCCATACAGCGGGACACTGGCGCATCAGCAGTCGCTTGCCTTTCAGCCGGACCTCGTCCTTCTGATGCTGGGCACGAATGACTGTCATGAAGATTCCTTTGATCCGTCTGCGTGCATGTCGGGACTCCTGGCGCTTGCGCAATCATGGCATCCGGCCCGGGTGATCCTGATCATTCCGCCAGCCGGTGCATTTCCTGAGGACATGCATCCATTCGGCGTCAGCCTGGAGCTGCTGAACCGCTCGCTGCCGGAGGTGATCCGCGCAGCTGCCGGCAGGGCGGATCTGCCGCTCATTGATCTCTCCCGCCAGCGGATCAGCACCGTGGACGGCATCCATCCGGATGCGGCAGGGAATCGGGTGATCGCCGGCCTTGTCAGTGCATTCATGCATGGACTCCTGATTCCGACGGAGGCTTCCGGACATTAAAAAGCCTGACTGCGGCAGGCAGTCAGGCATGATCTGCAGATGGAGCGAGTGATGAGAATCGAACTCACATATTCAGCTTGGAAGGCTGACGTTCTACCACTGAACTACACTCGCATCGGAACAATAAGTGGTGTCTCGGATGAGAATCGAACTCACGACCCACTGATTAAAAGTCAGTTGCTCTACCACCTGAGCTACCGAGACATCGGTGGTGTGATCTGAAGCGATATCTCCAGCCCGGCCGTACCGGACGAGGAATCAAAGAATGGTGGAGAAGGGCGGTTTCGAACCACCGAACCCAGAGGGATCTGATTTACAGTCAGACGCGTTTAGCCACTTCGCTACTTCTCCACTTATGGTGCCGACTAGAGGAATCGAACCTCCAACCTACTGATTACAAATCAGTTGCTCTGCCAATTGAGCTAAGTCGGCATAGGCTAGATGGTGGAGGTTAACGGGCTCGAACCGCTGACCCTCTGCTTGTAAGGCAGATGCTCTCCCAACTGAGCTAAACCTCCGAGGCACTTCTTTCAAAGCGCTTATTCAATATACCATAGTGATTTTTTTGAGTCAACAGCAAATCGATCAGGTCAGGGAAGAGGTTTTCCGCAAATTTCCAGCTTGGAGACTGTGCGTGAGGAAATGAAGCGATGAGGGCAGGCATTGTTTTCTGTTGACAATGAGAAAGCGTTTTCATAGAATATAAATGTAATGCTGTGAACGTTGCCGGTAACGTTTCCAGTTTTCGGCATGATGCGGCATGAATTCTTGCTCCGCAGCAGAATGAGGTGGCTTTCATGGCTACAATCAAGGATATTGCCAGGCTCTCGGGCTACAGCATCGGCACGGTCTCGCGCGTGATGAATAATCATCCGGATGTCAGCGCCAGGACCCGCGAGAAGATCCTGCGCATCATCAAGGAGCAGAACTTCCAGCCGAATTCCAATGCCAAGCATCTGAAGCAGCAGTCTTCCACCAGCGTCGCGATATTCATCAAGGGATATGGCAACATGCTGTTTGCTGATCTTCTCGAGCAGGTGCAGGCGATCCTGAGAGACAGCGGCGAGGACGCTTCCGTGATCTATCTGGACGAGGATACCAATGAGGTATCGGCAGCGCTTCGGGTCGAGGAGGAGCGCCGGCCCAAGGGCATGATCTTTCTGGGCGGCGATCTGCGGCATTTCCGTGAGGGCTTCAGCGGCATCAGCACGCCAGCCGTTCTGCTGACCAATACCGCAGCAGAGCTCGGATTCGATCGTCTCTCGAGCTTCACCACAGATGATAGCGAGGGTGCTGCCGCAGCCGTAAGGGCATTGATCCGGGCCGGACATCGCCGGATCGGGATTCTCGGCGGCGATCCGCCGAACTCCCAGATCTCTCTGAAGCGCGTGGAGGGCTCCGCCCGGGAGCTGGCTCGAAGCGGAATTTCATTTGACCGGGAGCGGCAGTTTGAGGGATGCCGCTTCTCGATGGAGGATGGCTATGCGGGAGCCGTGAGGCTTCTGAAAAGGTGCCCGGATCTCACGGCAGTCTTCGCGATCGGGGATACGATCGCATTAGGGGCCATGCGGGCAGCGAGGGACCTCGGGCGCAGAGTCCCCGAGGAGATCTCCTTTGCGGGCTTTGACGGAATTGAATCCGTGAAGTACAGCATTCCGCGGCTCGCAACCGTTCACCAGGATACAGCTGAGCTTGCAAGGCGCGGCGTAGAGGATCTGCTTCTCAGGATCAGCTATGCGCATCCGCCGGTGCACGCGGTCATTCCATTCCAGCTGATTCAGGGCGAGAGCATCATGCCGGCGCAGACACGCACCGGCTTCATGGATAGAAAGTGAGCAGACTTATGGATCGCAGCGCAGGAGTATTATTGCCAATCGCATCTCTTCCTTCCCGTTACGGCATCGGCACGATGGGAAAGGCCGCAAGACAGTTCATTGATTTTCTCTCGGAAGCCAGGCAGACCTACTGGCAGATTCTTCCGATCGGGCCGACCAGCTACGGTGATTCTCCGTATTCCTCCTTTTCCTCTTATGCAGGCAATCCGTATTTCATCGATCTCGATGACCTGGCGGAAGAAGGGCTTCTGAAGAAGTCTGAATATGCCCACGAGAACTGGGGGGCAGATCCCGGCAGGGTCGATTACGGTCTGCTCTATCAGAAGCGCTTCAGCGTGCTGCGCCGCGCGACAGACCGCATGGCGCAGGTCCAGCCGGCGGAGTATCAGGAGTTTCTGAACCGCGAGAAGAGCTGGCTGAATGACTATGCCATGTTCATGTCCATCAAGCAGAAGCTCGGCGGCAAGGCGCTGAATCAGTGGCCGAAGGATCTCCGCCAGCGCGATCCGGAATCGCTGCGCGGGATCAAGCGTGAGCTCGCCGACGAGATCACGTTCTGGATCCGCGTGCAGTACCTGTTCTTCCGCCAGTGGCAGAAGCTGCGGGACTATGCGCACAGCCGGAACATCCAGATCATCGGGGATATCCCGATCTATGTCGCTGCTGACAGCGTGGATGTCTGGGCGAACCCCGGACAGTTCCAGCTGGATCAGGATGGCATGCCGAAGGAAGTCGCGGGCTGCCCGCCGGATGGATTCTCCGCGGATGGACAGCTGTGGGGGAATCCGCTGTTTGACTGGGATGCCATGAAGAAGGACGGCTATTCCTGGTGGATCAAGAGGATCCGCCATCAGATGCGGTTCTATGATGTGCTTCGCATTGATCACTTCCGCGGCTTTGCGTCCTACTATGCGATTCCGGCAAGGGACAGCAATGCCCGCGGCGGAAGATGGCGCAAGGGACCGGGCCTGGAGTTCTTTGAGGAAGTCAGCCGCAGAATCGGCAAGGTGGATATCATCGCCGAGGATCTCGGCTTCCTGACTCCGGATGTCATCCAGATGGTCAAGGATACCGGCTACCCGGGCATGAAGGTGCTGGAATTCGCGTTCGATACCAGGGATACCGGCTCAGGCTATCTGCCGCATACCTATGCGCGCAACTGCGTTGTCTATGCCGGCACGCATGATAATGACACCATCAACGGCTGGATGAAGAATGCGCCGAAGTCCAGCGTCAGAAGAGCGATTGAGTATCTGCACCTGGATCCGAAAGAGGGATATCACTGGGGCATGATGCGGGGCGCCTATGAATCTGTCGCTGATGTCGCCATCATGCAGGTGCAGGATCTGCTGGGTCTCGGAACGGAAGCCAGGACGAACATTCCTTCGACGACCGGCAACTGGACATGGAGATGCCTGCCCGGCCAGCTGAAGAAATCCCTGGCAAGGAAGCTCGCCGAATGGATGGAGCTGTATGGCCGCCTGCCGAAGCAGTCAGCTCAGGATCAGACCGTCTTCTATCATCAATAAGGCTTTGCGGGGTCTCCGGCCGGAGACCCTTTTTTCTGCATTGCAGTCATCTGCAGCGCTGACGGCACCTCAAATTGCTATAATAAACATGAAAGCCGGCAGGGTATGCCGGCATGAAGGAGGAATCTATCATGAGTGGACTCAACCTGCGAAAGGTCGCAGTCATTGGCTGCGGCTTCGTCGGCTCCTCCAGCGCATTCGCGCTGATGCAGAGCGGACTGTTTACTGAAATGGTTCTGGTGGATGTCATGAAGGATAAGGCGGAAGGCGAGGCTATGGATATCAGCCACGGCACATCGCTCGCAACGCCGATGAAGATCTATGCCGGCGACTATAAGGACATCGAGGATGCGGCCATCATCGTGGTCACGGCCGGCGCTGCCCAGAAGCCGGGCGAGACCAGGCTTGACCTGATCAAGAAGAATGTCGGCATCTTCGCTTCGATCATGCCCAGCATCCGTGCTCTGAATCCGCAGGGCATCATGATTGTCGTCTCCAATCCGGTGGATATCCTGACCTATGCGGCCATGAAGATGAGCGGCATGCCGGAGAAGCGTGTCTTCGGCTCCGGCACGGTGCTGGATACGGCGCGTCTCCGCTATCTGCTCAGCTCCAAGCTGGATGTGGATTCCCGCAGCGTGCATGCGACCATCATCGGCGAGCACGGCGACAGCGAGATCGTATGCTGGTCCGGCGCCAATGTCTCCGGCGTTCCGCTGGCTGACTTCTTCGCGCTGCGCGGCATGGGCAACATGGATCTCGCCAACGCCGAGAAGGAATTCGCGGCTGACGTGAAGAACAGCGCCTATGAGATCATTGCCAAGAAGCATGCGACCTATTACGGCATTGCCATGTCGGTGCGCCGTCTCTGCACGGCCATCATCCTGGATGAGAAGGCAATCCTGCCGGTCTCCACGGTGCTGCACGGCTCCTACGGCATTGAGGACTGCGCGCTGAGCGTTCCGGCCATCGTGGGCAGGAATGGCGTAGAGTCCCTGGTCCCGGTCTCGATGAGCCAGGAAGAGCGCGATGCGCTCGCGGCTTCTGCAGATGTGCTGAAGAAGAACATGGAAGGGCTGTCCTTCGACTGCTGAGCATCGGAAAATGAAAAGGATTCCGGCACATGACGCGATGTCAGCTGCCGGGATCCTTTCTTTCTGTCTCAGAAGTCCAGATGCATGTATTCGGAATGATCCAGGGTATAGACGGTAAAGCTGCTGTCCTCCAGCAGGCCGTAGGTCTTCGGGTGCCCGCCCTTGGGCAGGGAGACCGAGCCGGGGTTGAGGAGGAAGATGCCGTCCTTTTCCAGCGCCGTCGGGATATGCGTATGACCGCTCAGGAAGAGGTCAGACGGCTTCAGCTTCGGGAGACGGTCCGGTCCGTAGACATGGCCGTGGCTCATGAAGACGCGGCGGCTGCCCAGCGGCAGGATATTGTAGTCTGCAGTCAGGGCGAAGTCCAGCACCATCTGGTCCACTTCCGCGTCGCAGTTGCCGCGCACGGCGATGATATGCTCCTGCAGCGGATTCAGGATGGCGATGACGTCCTTCGGCGCATAGTCGGGCGGCAGATCGTTGCGGGGGCCATGGTAGAGCACGTCGCCGAGGAGCAGCACTGTATCGCAGCCATGGAATGCAAGGCAGTCCGGAACGCACTGTGCGCCGCTCCGGGAGCCGTGGATGTCGGAAATCACCAGGTATTTCATGCGGAAACCTCTCTTTGCCTGTGCCTATTGTACTATAAAAAACGGATCCCGAAGATCAAAGCGCTGCGCTATAATGAAGCTGCCTGGAAGACCGTGATCAGATCGACATGGATCTTCGCTGACAGGCATTGCGCTTCGGATTCATTCATTCGCTGCATCCCTCAGGGAGCGGCAGGAGGAAGAACATGAGAGAGAAGAAGAAACTGCGGCAGCTGGTACTGGCAGCCTTTTTTACTGCCATCGAGGTCGTGCTGGTCATGACGCCGGTCGGGATGATCCCGATCGGGCCGATCAGGGCGACAACCATGCATATTCCCGTGATCCTGGCAGGCGTGCTGGCAGGCCCCGCCTTCGGCGCGGCGATCGGCCTGGCATTCGGGCTGCTGAGCCTGGCCAAGAATACATTTGAGCCGACCGTGACCTCATTCGTATTTTCGCCCTTCATCACCATCGGGGGAATTCACGGCAATTTCTGGAGCCTGCTGATCGTGCTCGGACCGCGCGTGCTGATGGGGTGGCTGAGCGGCGTGATGCAGCGCGCGGCAGAGAAGAGCGGGAGAAGCGCGCCGGCAGAGGCGCTGATTGCCGGCGGCAATACCATGCTGCACACGCTTCTGGTCATGGGCGGCATCTGGGTGTTCTTCGGAGCTCCCTATGCATCCGCCCGCGGCATGTCCATGGCTGCGGCATCAGCGGCGATCGCGGCAGTGATCGGAACGAACGGGCTGCTGGAGACAGCGCTTGCGGCGGTGACAGTGCCGCTGCTTGCAAAGGCGTTGCGGCCGGCGGCAGAAAGGATGGGAGTATATGAGCATTGAGCATGCATGCGTGATTGTCGGGGTCAGCGGCGGCATCGCTGCCTACAAGGCCTGCGGTCTGGTCTCCTCGCTGCATCAGCAGGGGGCCGAGGTTCATGTGCTGATGACAGAGGCAGCACAGCAGTTCATCACGCCGCTGACGCTGCAGACACTGAGCGGCCAGCGGGTGATCCTGGACATGTTCTCGACGGACTATGAGCCGGAGGTTCATCATATTGCCCTGGCCAGGAAGGCAGATGCCTTTGTCATCGCTCCGGCCAGCGCGGATATCATCGCGAAGATTGCCGGCGGGATCGCGGATGACATGCTGACAACAACGTTTCTGGCCGCGACATGCCCGAAGCTGATCGTGCCGGCCATGAACACGCATATGCTGGAGAATCCGGCAACACAGCGCAATCTGGAGCTCTGCCGGTCCTATGGCATCTCGATCCTGGAGAGCGGAAGCGGCTACCTTGCCTGCGGCGATACTGGCCGCGGCAGGATGCCGGAGCCGAAGGAGATCGAGGATGCGGTGAAGCAGCTGCTCATGCAGGATCATTTTCTGCAGGGCAGGAAGGTGCTGGTGACAGCAGGCCCGACGAGAGAGGCGCTGGATCCGGTCCGCTGCCTGACCAACTACAGCTCCGGCAAGATGGGCTATGCCCTGGCGAGGGCTGCCCGCAATGCCGGCGCGGAAGTGACGCTCGTTACCGGCGTCACGCATCTTGATCCGGTCCGCGGCGTCGAGATGGTGCCCGTGATCAGCGCGCAGCAGATGTATGATGAGGTCACTGCCAGAGCAGACCGCATGGATGTGATGATCCTGGCCGCGGCAGTGGCGGATTACCGCCCGCGCATGATTGCGCAGGACAAGATCCATAAGGGCGATGGCGAACTGACGCTGGAGCTGGAGAGAACAAAGGACATTCTCGCGGAGCTCGGCCGCCGGAAGAAGAGCAGCCAGGTGCTGATCGGATTTGCCATGGAGACCGCCGACATGCTTGCAAGCGCGAGGCAGAAGCTCGAGCGCAAGAACTGCGACTTCATCATTGCCAATAACGTGAAGGAGAGCGGGGCCGGCTTCGAGGTCGATACCAACCGCGTCACGGTTGTCTCGCCGGAAGGGGAGACCGATCTCGGGCTTCTGAGCAAGGATGAGACGGCGGCGCAGATTCTGAGGCACTGCCTGAAGGGAGCGCATGCATGAAGATGCTGATGACCATCGATGTCGGCAATACCAATATCTCGCTCGGGCTGATGGACGGCAGCCGGGTTGCCGGCAGCTTCCGGCTGAATACCAAGACGCCGCGCACGTCTGATGAGTACGGCATCTGCCTGAATACATTTCTGCAGATCGCCGGGCTGAAGCCGGAGGATATCGAAGATGTCGTGATCTCGAGCGTAGTCCCTAACATCATGTATTCGCTGAACGCAAGCATCCGCAAGTATCTGCGGAAAGAGCCGATCCTGATCGGGCCCGGCATCCGCACCGGCATCCAGATTCACACGGACAATCCTCGCGAGGTCGGGGCTGACCGCATTGTCGACGTGGCTGCGGCCTTCCATACCTGGCATCGCTCCTGCATCATCATCGACTTCGGCACGGCAACGACATTCGACTATGTATCCGGCGAGGGCGTGTTTGAGTATACAGTCATCGCACCGGGACTCGGGATCAGCGCGAATGCGCTGACCAGCCAGACCGCCAAGCTGCCGGATATCGAGATCCGCAAGCCGGATTCCGTGCTCGGCAGGAACACGATCCAGGGCATGCAGGCAGGTGTCGTATACGGCTATATCGGCCTGGTCGACTACATCATCCGCGAGATGAAGCAGGAGCTTCAGGATGAGGGCTGCCGGGTCATCGCGACCGGGGGACTCGGCCGGGTCATCGCGAAGGAAGTCGCGGCAATTGATGAGTATGATCCTGACATTGCCTATAAGGGCATGCAGATCATCTACGAGAAGAACCGGAAGACAGCGCAGGAAGAGAGATAAAAAAATCAGGGATCCCCTCGGGGATCCCTGACCTGTCTGTGGAATGATCAGTCCCAGAGCACGTCCGGATAAAGGCCTGCTTCCTTCATCTCGGCAATGCGCTTCATGACATATGGCTTGTCATCCTTGTAGGTGACGCCGAACCACTGGTCCTTGCTGGAGAGCATCTTGACGGTGCACTTCTTCTCATTGACCAGCTGGCCGACTGCAGTCGGGATGACATGCTCGCACTTCATCGGATTCTCCTGGATGCCCTTGGCGATGAAGTCGCTGAACACGGACTCGCACTCATCGAAGATCTTCGGTGTGAAGCCCCAGAAGTTCATGGATACGAGCGCATCCGGCGCGATATCCTTCCAGGTGCCATTGTCCTCATAGATAGCTCTGCCATCCTTGCGGGCAATCTTCTGGATCTCCTCGATATGGGTCAGGAACCCATTCTCGTCCGTGCGGCAGAGGCCTCTCGTCACGGTGCCGTTGTCTGTCAGCGTATTGTTGCAGGGATAGCCGACCATGGCATAGCGGTCGTCCGCGATCTCGGTGGTCAGATAGCTGTAGATGACCTTGTAGGCATCGCTGCCGTAGAAGTCATCGGCATTGATGATCGCGAACGGCTCGTTCACGACGCCCTTGCAGGCAAGCAGCGCATGCGTGGTGCCCCATGGCTTGACGCGTCCCTCCGGAACAGTGATGCCGGCCGGGATGTTGTTCATGTCCTGATAGGCGAAGGCAACCTCCATATGCTTGGCGACCTTGTCGGTCAGGGCTGCCTTGAACAGTGCCTCATGCTCCTTCTTGATGATGAGCACGACCTTATCAAAGCCTGCGCGGTGAGCATCATAGATGGAGAAGTCGATGATTGGCTCTCCATGGCTGCCGACGCCATCGATCTGCTTCATGCCTCCATAGCGGCTGCCCATTCCTGCAGCTAAAATCACGAGTACTGGTTTTTTCATCAGATGATTGATAACTCCTTTCCTGTCTTTATGCATTTATACTATGATTATAGCATCGCCTGAGCGATACGGCGATGGAAGAAAGAGGAAACCATGAAACCACTGATACTTGCAAGCTCCTCGCCCCGGCGCCGGGAGCTGCTGGAAAAATGCGGCGTTCCATTTCAGGTGGAAGCTGCTGATATTGATGAGACGATCAACCTGAACGGATATCTGCCCGAGGAGATCAGGCTGCTGGCCCGGCGCAAGGCCCAGGCAGTCCTGGCAGAGCATCCGGAGGCAGTGATCCTGGGCTCTGATACCATTGTTGCCATCAGCGGCAGAGTCCTCGGCAAGCCGAAGGATGAGATCGATGCGGAGAACATGCTGAGAAGCCTGTCCGGCCATACGCACCAGGTCATTACCGGCGTCTGCCTTCTGTCCTGCGCAAGGGAATACACGAATGTCAGCGTCTCCGAGGTCTCCTTTGCCTATCTGAGCGAGGAGGAGATCCGCAAGTACGTGGAGACCGGTGAGCCGATGGACAAGGCCGGCGCCTATGCGATCCAGGGAATCGCGAGCAGGTATGTCACCGGCATTCACGGCGATTACTACGCGATCATGGGCCTGCCGGTAGCCATGGTCTATGAGGAGCTGAAGCATCTTCCGGAATACTGAGGAAACGGCAGTGACGCCGCAGGAATCGCCTGCAGGCGCCACTGCTTTCTTATCCGGGCATCCGGATTGCCCGCAGCGATGGATGTCTGCTAGACTGAGCGCAGATAAACAGGGAGGAATAATCATGCTGAAGGAAGGAACCAGGGCACCGGAGTTCACGCTGCCCGATCAGAACGGAGTGATGCATTCGCTCAGGGACTATGCGGGCCGGAAGGTGGTTCTCTATTTCTACCCGAAGGATAATACCCCGGGCTGCACGGCGCAGGCCTGCGCCTTCGGAGACCTCTATCCCCAGTTTCAGGAGCAGGGAGCTGTCGTGCTCGGCGTGAGCAGGGACTCAGTTGCCTCGCATAAGAAGTTCGAGCAGGATCACGGTCTGCCGTTTACGCTGCTGTCTGATCCGGAGCTCACCTGCATTCAGGAATATGAGGCGTGGGGAGAGAAGAAGAACTACGGGAAGTCCTATATGGGTGTGATCCGCTCCACCTATCTGATTGATGAGGAAGGGATCATCCGGAAGGCGCTCGGCAATGTGAAGCCCAAGGAGAATCCAGGCAGGATGCTGGCAGAGGTCAGCAATCAGTGATTGTCATTCTTTCGCCGGCCAAGACCATGCGGACAGGAATCCATCCGGAGGCTGTCAGCGCTCAGCCGGCTTTTCAGAAGGAGACGGCAGCGATCCGCGAGCGGATCAGGGCGATGCCGGTGCCGGAGGCGGCAGAGCTGTGGAACTGCAGCACCCGGCTGGCCGAGCTCAACTGCAGGCGGCTTGCGGAAATGAGCCCGGAATCCGGGCTGACGCCGGCCATCTATGCATATGATGGCATGCAGTATCGCCACATTGCGGCGGAAGAGCGCAGTTCTGCAGAGATCGGCTGGATGCAGGCGCATGTCCGCATTCTCTCCGGCTTCTACGGGATCCTGAGGCCGCTGGATGGCATCGCTCCCTATCGGCTCGAGATGCAGGCGAGGCTTGCCGTGGATCATTGCCGGAATCTCTATGAATTCTGGGGCTCGAGACTCTATGAAGCGCTGGCTTCTGAAGACCGCGTGATCCTGAATCTGGCCTCCTCGGAGTATGCCCGCAGCGTTCAGCCCTGGCTGCAGCCGGGCGATCGCTTCGTGACAGCGGAATTTGCGGAGCTGCTTCCAGACGGCCGCCTGAAGCGGATGAGCACCTGCGCAAAGATGGCCAGAGGCGAGATGGTGCGCTTCCTGGCTGAACGGCAGGCGCAGGATCCTCAGGCCCTGGCTGATTTTCATGCGCTGGGCTTCTCCTGGAGCCCGGCACATTCCGGGACGGACTGCATGGTGTTCCTGAAGGCAGGAAGAGACAATGAGCAGCAGAGCTGAGAGCAGCAGCATATGCTGCCGCTCTCAGCGATGAAATGATGCGCTTGATCCGGGTTGAAGCCAATTTTGTATTGATTTCTAGGAATGATCTTGATATTATGTTTTAGCGCACGCCGCTTTAGTATAGTGGTAATACACATCCATGGTAAGGATGAGCGGGCAGTTCAATTCTGCCAAGCGGCACCATTCATTCAAAGAACCGCATTGATATGCGGCTTTTTTATGCTTTCCGGCATATTCGGAGGAAGCTGCGGCAGTTTAGGGGACAGAATGCATGAATCCTTCTGCAGGCAGGCTGCCGCATTGCAAAGAATGATTAGCTGATGCGGAAGGGTGAATGGCCGGTAATTCCGCCAGGCATTCGCAAGGAATCTTTTCGCTCGGCACAGGCTGTTTTTTTGCCTTCATTGCGCCCGCGCCTGCATTCCGCTGTTTTTCTGGGACTGCCTTGTATGGTATAATCTTAGGCACGAAGGGAGCACGCTGCCTTGTCTACCTATAACCTGAATCTGACGCTTGAGAATATCCGCACGATCACGGTCATGTTCATTGATATTTTCGTGATGTGGCTGGTTTTATATTATGCAATCAAGATTGTCCGTTCCAACTCGAGGACGATCCAGATCTTCAAGGGAATCCTGCTGGTGCTGATCATTGACGGCATTGCCAAGCTGCTGGGACTGAAGACGCTGGCCTATTTTACGGATATCTTCATGAACTGGGGCTTCCTTGCCATTATCATCATCTTCCAGCCGGAGATCCGATCGCTTCTGGAGCGGCTGGGCAAGTCCAATGTATTCTCGCGCATCACGACCCTGACCGGAAACGAGAAGGAGAACCTGGTAGATCAGATCGTCAAGGCGACGATGCTGCTGAGCCAGGATCAGACCGGCGCTCTTATCTCGATTGAGCAGTCGCATTCTCTGGATGACTTCATCGCCACCGGCTCCCGCCTGAACTCGGATGTGACGGCAGAGCTGCTGACCTCGATCTTTGTCACTTCCACGCCGCTTCATGACGGCGCAGTCATTATTCAGGGCGATAAGATCGCCTGCGCCAGCGCCTATTTCCCGCCGACCAATCTGGATCTGCCGTCGCGCTACGGCGCCCGCCACAGAGCGGCAATCGGCATCTCTGAGATCACGGATGCCGTGACCATCGTCGTCTCGGAGGAGACCGGTGCCATCTCCATTACGGAGAACGGCAAGATCTTCCAGGTTAACCGCAAGCAGCTGAGAGACTATCTGCTGCGCGTCATCTGCGGCGAGGAGACAGAAGTCACGGTCGGCAGCCGCCGCACGGCAGATGCGACTCCGGCCCGCGAAGTGGTCATTGATGATACGAGAGAGCTGCGCCGCAAGCAGATTGAAAAGCAGAAGGCAGATGCTGCCGCAAAGAAGCAGGATACGACAGTGCTGAGCATCCTGGCTGTCAAGAAGCAGGCGGAGCAGGAGGAAAAGCCGGCCAAGATTGAGGCAGAGGAAGTCGTGCCGGCAGAGCAGCCGCATACCGTCATAGAAGATGAGAAGCCGGATGATTCCCGCAAGTCCGGGCTCTTCGGGCTGTTCGGACATAAGAATGCGAAGCCTGCTGCAAAGCAGAGCGACAGCAAGATGGAAGAGCTTGAGGATGAGCTGACAGATATCAAGCTGCCGAAGAAGAAGGATCGCCCGATGCCGAGCTATCCGGACAGCGAGGCAGCGAGAAGATTTGAGCATGCCCCGGCCGCTGAAAAGCCATCAGAGCAGCCAGCGCCGGATCCGGTCCGCAAGGCAGTCCCAATCAAGCCGGCAGCGGTTCATCCTGCCGCGGCAGCGCCAGCTGTGCCTGCTGCTGAGGAGAAGCCGGCAGCGGCAGCGAATGTAGATGCGATCCGCGAGAAGGCAAAGCCGGCAGTTGAGGCAGTGCCGCAGCCGGAAGTCGAGCCGGCTCCGCGCATGACGCCGGAGCAGGTGCGCCAGGAGCGCGAGCGGATGAAGCAGATGTATTCCGCCGCCAGCAAGGCAAAGAAAGCCGATGGATCTTCCAGCCAGTTCGATACGACCAAGCTGGATGTGTCCAAGCTGATGGGGTTCAAGGATGACCTGGACCAGACCCTGGAGATGATCGATCATCTCGATACCGAGGACGATAAACCCTCTGAACAGGACAAGGAGGTGAAGCGCCATGACGGAGAATAAGAATAAGGATCTCAGGGAAGAGGAAAGCGAGTCAGATCCGAATAAGACTGAGCTTGCCACCCGAATTGCGAACCAGAGCCAGAAGGTAGCCAATACCTACCAGCATATCGAGGACGGAATCCTGAGAGTCGTCAGGTGGTTCTCCTCGCTGCTGGACCATACGCTGTTCAACCGCAGATACACGAAATTCGTCGCGCTGATCCTGGCGGTGCTCATGTACTTCCTGGTCAACTACGATTCCCAGTCCTCCATCTATACGACGCCGCTGAAATCCAGCCGCGATCAGATCAATGTCAAGGTGACTGCCAAGTACAATACGGATACCTTTGAGCTCTCCGGCCTGCCTTCAACAGCAAATATCACGATTGTCGGAGATGCGACGAGCGTAACCAATGCATACAATTCCAGCGGCATCATCGTTGCGGATCTCGAGGGACTTACCGAGGGAACGCACGAGGTGAAGCTGACAGCGGAAGGCTACGGCGACAGCGTCACTGTCAAGATCGATCCTTCCAATGTCATTCTCACGCTCAAGAAGAAGACGACGCAGCAGTTCGATCTGTCCTATGATTTCATCAATCAGGACAAGATGGATTCCATCTACAGCGTCGGAACGCCGCAGTTTGAATATACTAAGGTCAATGTGCGCGCCTCCAAGGATACGCTGAGCTCCATTGCCTTCGTCAAGGCGCTGATTGATGTCAGCGGCCAGACGGCAGACTTCACGCAGGAGGCAAAGCTTGTTGCCTACGACGCAAGCGGCCAGCCGGTCAGCGCGGATATCGTGCCGAGCACGGTCAGCGTGACAGTGCCGGTGACCTCACCGAACAAGACAGTTCCGATTGAAGTGGAAGTGACCGGCGATGTGCCGGACGGCAAGGCAATCGAGTCAATCTCAATGGATCAGCAGACCGTGACGATCTACGGGCCTGAATCGGTGCTCGGCCAGATTGACAGTGTCGCGGTTACCCTGAACGCTTCCTCACTGACCAAGGATACATCAACGATTCTGCGGCCGATCACGCTGCCGACAGGCGTCAATTCCTCCAATATCAACCAGATCACCATGACGGTCACGCTGGGGGATGGCGTCTCGAAGACGATTGACGGCATCAAGATCAGCTACAAGAACAATGTCAACAACTACAAGGCCTCGCAGCCGGACAACAAGACGACGACCAGCGTGACGGTATTCGGCACGCAGGACAACGTCGACAAGGTGACGGCAGACAGCATCAATGTCTATGTGGACATGAAGGATGCGCAGCCGGGCCTCCAGAGCTTCCCGCTTCAGGTAGATCAGCCGGCCGGAGGACTTGTCAAGTACAGCCTGACGGAATCCACATATTCTCTGAATGTCCTTGGCGAGACCAATGACACGACAGACACAACTAATGAGGCAGGTGTGAACAATGGGTAGGTATTTTGGAACAGATGGCATCCGCGGCAAGGCTAATGAAGGCCTGACAGCCGAGCGGGCCTTCCTCGTCGGCAGGTATCTCGGCTACTATTTCTCCAGAAACGGTCGGCAGAAGCTCATCATCGGCAAGGATACGAGGCTTTCCTCCAGCATGCTGGAGAATGCGCTGGCGGCAGGCATTGCATCGGAAGGATGCGATGCATATCTGGCCGGCTACTGCCCGACCCCGATGGTTGCCTATCTGACCAGGAATGAGGATTTCGCAGCCGGCGCCATGATCAGCGCCAGTCACAATCCGTTCCATGACAATGGCATCAAGATCTTCTCCAAGGAAGGCATCAAGCTTTCCGCAGATATCGAGGGCCTGATCGAGGATTATATCGACGGCCTGACTGCCATTGACTACAAGGTCGAGGATCAGATCGGCAGGGTCGAGGCGTATCCGGATGGCATTGAGCATTACCTGGCCTGGGTCAGGAAAGAGTTCCCGCTGGATCTTACCGGCATGAAGCTCGCCCTGGACTGTGCCAACGGCTCCAGCACCTATACGGCGCCGCGCCTGCTGAAGGAGCTCGGTGCTGATATCACCGTCCGCAACTGCAGCCCGGACGGCACCAATATCAATACCAGATGCGGCTCCACGCATCCGGAAGCCTTCATTGCGTTCATGAAGGATCAGGGCTACGATCTCGGCCTGACCTTTGACGGCGATGCAGACAGACAGATCATGATTGCACCGGACGGGCGCCAGATTGACGGAGACTTCGTTCTCTATATCTGCGGCAAGTACTTCCGCGACCGCGGCGAGCTGAACAATGACACGGTTGTCACTACTGTCATGGCCAACCTCGGCCTGTTCAAGGCCATGGAGCGCGAGGGCATCAAGGTGGCCAGCACGCAGGTCGGAGACAAGTATGTCTATGAGCAGATGTGCAGAGAGGACGATATCGTGGGCGGTGAGCAGTCCGGCCATATCATCTTCAAGCGCCATGAGACCACAGGCGACGGACTGATCACGGCCCTGATGTTCCTGAAGATCATGAAGGATACCGGCAGAACCGCAGAGCAGCTGATGGAAGGGCTGAAGATCTATCCGCAGCTGCTGGTCAATGTCAGGGTAAAGGACAAGCAGGAAGCGATGAGCGATCCTGAGGTCGCTGCTGCCATTGAGCAGGTCAACCAGGAGCTGCACGGCAACGGCCGGCTGCTGGTGAGACCGAGCGGCACGGAGCCTCTTGTCAGAGTCATGGCTGAGGCGGAGACGGATCAGATCTGCGAGGAGGAAGTCGGCAAGGTGGCTTCCATCGTGCGCCGGAAGTTCGGCATCGACTAGAGAGCGCGGGCAGTGCAGCCGACAGGCTGCACGCCCTTTTTTTCCTTTCCGGCTGAAGGATGTCTCCATGCTTGATATCGACGTTTTGCGCTTCTTTTGCTAGAATAGTGGCAAGGCGAGAACAATGAAGAAAGTAATCTCTGTAGTGGAAGATGAGAAGGACCTGAATTCCCTGGTCCGCAGATATCTGGAAAAGGAAGGATATGAGGTCCGCTCATATCTGACCTTTGACGAGGCTGAGATCCATACGTCAGATGATGACGTGCACCTGTGGGTGCTTGACATCATGCTGGGCGACAAGAGCGGCTTTGATCTCATCGAGGAGATCCGCCGCCATGACGCAAATGTGCCGGTCATCTTCATGTCAGCCCGCGACAAGGAATTCGACCGCATTATCGGGCTTGAGAAGGGCAGCGATGACTATATCACGAAGCCGTTCTCCCCGAAGGAGCTGGTGCTGAGAGTCAACAATATCATGCGCCGCACCTACAAGGACGAGAATGAGCGCATCTCCGTGGATGGATATGAGATTGACGAGAACCAGCGGGTCGTTTATTCGCATGGCCAGAAGATCGATCTCACGACCAAGGAATTCGAGCTGCTCATGCTGTTTGTGAAGAACCGGGAGACTGCCTTCTCCAGGGATCAGATCCTGGCAAAGGTCTGGGAGACCAACTATTTCGGCAGCGACCGGGTCGTGGATGATACCTTGAGGCGTCTCAGAAAGAAGATGCCGAATCTGAGTATCCATACAATCTACGGATTCGGATACCGGCTCAGCTGATGAAGCGCATCTGGCTCTGGCTCCGGGAATTCACGCTGACGCAGCAGCTGCTGGCAATCGTGTTTCTTGTGGTTACCATCTTTGCGGCGTTCCTTTTTTCATTTCTCTCTCCAGCTATCAATTCCTTCACGAGCAGCGAGATGTACCGCACGATCCACAGCTCGCAGACCTCCCTGGTCTACTATCTGAATACCATGCCCGGACAGGTGCCTGCATACAATGAGACCGATGATTCCGGCATTGTCCATGCCATCTATGACCCCCGCAACGGATCCCTGACTGTTCTCGGAACGCAGACGCTGTCGGCTGATGTCAGCTCGGCGATCTGCGTCAACGCAGATACGGTCCATTCCGGCTCTCATGACTTTGCGTACCGCGGCAGGGGACGCCAGGTGAACTCGGCGGATATGCTGTATTCCGTGACCGTGCTGGCAGATGGCAGGAACCTGGTGTCCATCCTGCCTTCCGCCTATGAGGAATCGTTCCGCACGCTGCTGGTCAATAATATCGTCAATGTGAATGTCATCGTCGCGATGGTGCTGTTTCTGGTCCTGATGATCTGGGTAGGCACGCTGATCGTGCCGCTGAATCAGATCAGGAACTATATCAACAAGATCCGCAAGGATGAGCCGGCAATGCTGACGATCACCCGGCGCGATGAGATCGGTGAGGTTGCCGACGCAGTCCGCGACATGGAGGATGAGCTGCAGCAGCAGAATTTCGAGAAGCAGGAGATGATCCAGAATATCTCTCATGACCTCAAGACGCCGATTGCCACGATCCGTTCCTATTCAGAGAGCATCAAGGATGGCATCTATCCGTACGGAACGCTGGAGAAGTCCATCGATGTCATCATTGAGCATGCCGATCGGCTGGACAAGAAGGTGCGCAGCCTGATTACCCTGAACAAGATGGGCTATCTGCAGGATTCCTGTGAGCCCGGCGAGCATCTGGACATGGAGACCGTCATTGACAAGGTGCTGCTGTCCCTGAAGGTAATCCGCCCGGAAGTGACCTTTGAGCGTGAGCTTGACAAGGATGTCTGCTTCCATGGCGATGAGGATTCCTGGCGGATTGTCGTCGAGAATCTCGTGGATAATTCTCTGCGCTATGCCAAGAGCCTGATCCGCATTGAGCTTCATACCGGAGAGCTGCTGGTTATCAATGACGGCAAGCCGATTGAAGAAGAGCGCCTTGCCAAGCTGTTCAAGCCCTATGAGAAGGGCACTGACGGGCAGTTCGGCCTGGGGCTCTCGATCGTATACAAGATCGCCACGACCTATGGCTACCGGGTTGAGGCAGAGAATCTGCAGTCCGGTGTATGCTTCCGCATCTTCCGCGAGCTGACGGAAGAGGAGAAGAAGGAGATCCAGAAGGAGAAGCGGAAGGAAGACCGCGAGCTCAGGCGTGAGAACCGTGAGAAGCAGAAGGAAGACCATGAGCGGCAGAAAGAAGAAGGCCGGCAGGGAAAGAAGAAGGAGAAAAGCGAAAATTCAGCCGGTTCTTAACGAAACGGCTGTTTTCAGGTAGAATCAATGCGTATGACAAATATAGGAAGATACAACAGGGTCAGCACGGCATGGCGGCACAGCGGGCAGGGGAGAGATGTCATCCTGCTGCATGGCTGGGGCCAGAACATGCAGATGATGAGTGCTGTAGAGGATCATCTGAAGGATCGATTCTCAGTTTATAATCTGGATTTCCCGGGGTTCGGCGAGAGCGATGTTCCGCCGGAGCCATGGGGAGTTCCTGACTATGTGAAGTTTCTGCGCGATTTCGCGGAGCAGAACGGGATTGAATGCCCGATCCTGATCGGCCATTCCTTCGGATGCCGGGTAGCGATCCGCTATGCGGCGCTTTATCCGGTGCGCAAGATGTGCCTGACCGGGGCTGCCGGCATCCGGCCTCCGCACAGCGCGGGCTATCAGCTTCGCAATCGGATTCTCAAGGGCGGCAAGTGGCTTCTGAAGGTTACCGGGAATGAGGACCGCATGCTGGAGCTGCAGCGGAATGCCGGATCAGAGGATTATCAGAATACCACCGGCGTCATGAAGCCGACGTTCATCAAGGTGGTTGAGGATGACGTGACGCCGATCCTGAAGGATATCAAGTGCCCGGTGCTTCTGGTCTGGGGCGACCGGGATACGGCAGTGCCGCTCTGGATGGGCAAGAAGATGGAGCAGGAGATGCCGAATGCAGGCCTCGCTGTCTTCGAGGGTGACGATCACTGGGCATACTGGCATCAGCAGGATCGATTCAACCGCGTACTGGATGTGTTCCTGAAAGAGGATGGCACAAGATGAGCATGATCTTTTTTCTGGCGGCAGCTGCCATGGCAGGCTGCACGCTGGTTCCCTGCAAGCATGCACTTCACATGTTTCAGCAGAACCGATATGAGCTGACAAGATATACTGCCTGGAGCAGGGAGTCCCTGAAGGGGGCATGGAACCGCAATACCAGGACAGCGCTGGCTCTTGCGGTGCTGTTTGCGGCGGCACTGATTCTGAAAGGCAGATTCAGCAGCTATCAGATCCTGATCCTGGCGGCAGCAGCGGCGCTGGCTGTCAGCCAGATTCTCAGGGAGCGCCGGAAGACCTATATCAAGCCGCTCGTGATGACGGACCGCGTCAGGCGGCAGATCGGCGTGCTGGCAGTGCTGCTGGCTGCGGTCATCGTCCTCTTCCTGAACGGTGAAAGCGCGATCAGCTGGTGGGCTGCGCTTTGCCTGACGCTGGTCGGGCCATGGATTCTCATCTATCCGATGTCGTGGATCACTGAGCCGATTGAGCTTGCCGTGAAGCAGCATTATCTCAATGATGCAAAGTCCATCCTGAAGAAGCATACCGGCCTTGTGATCATCGGCATTACCGGCAGCTACGGGAAGACCTCCACCAAGAATGTCATGCAGTCCATTCTGTCCGAGCAGTTCAATACGCTGATGACGCCGGCATCCTACAATACCCCGATGGGCATTACCAGGACAGTCCGGGAGTATCTCAAGCCGATCCATCAGGTCTTTGTGTGCGAGATGGGCGCTGACAAGGTCGGCGATATCACGGAGCTGGTCAATTTTGTGCATCCCTCAATCGGCGTAGTGACCTCGATCGGCCCGCAGCATCTTGGCACGTTTGGCTCTCAGGAGAATATCACCCGCGAGAAGATGCAGATGATTGAGATGCTGCCGAAGGACGGCCTCGGTATCCTGAACTACGATAATGAGCTGATCCGCAGCTGGAAAGTGCAGAATCCGGTCCGCTGCGTCACCTATGGAATCGATCATTCCGATGTGGATTACCATGCGGAGAGCCTCTCCTATGGTGCTAACGGCTCCTCTTTCGTGCTGGTGCATGGGGATGAGCGCATTCCGTTCCAGACTCGTCTTCTCGGCAAGCTGAATATCCTGAATATTCTCTCGGCGATTGCGGCGGCGAGATATCTGAATGTCTCCTGGCCGGTGATCCAGCGGGCAGTGAAGGAGATGAAGCAGGTAGAGCATCGCCTGGAGCAGAAGCGGATCAACGGCTTCAGCTTCATTGATGATGCCTTCAACGCCAATCCGAGCGGCGCCAGGATGGCATTGGAAGTTCTTTCCGGCATGCCGGGCAGAAGATGGATTGTCACCCCGGGCATGATAGATCTCGGCGAACGCCAGGCAGAGATCAACAGCGCCTTCGGCGGCGAGATAAAGGGCAGGGCGGATGAGGTAATCCTGGTCGGTTCCACGCAGACAAAGCCGATTCATGAGGGTCTCGCTGCAGCGGGGTTCGACATGGAGCAGGTGCATGTCATGGATACTGTCAGAGAGGCGTTTGCATACCTGTATCAGCATGCATCCAGGGAAGATACGATACTGCTGGAAAATGACCTTCCGGATGCCTTTAATAAGTGATAAAAATGCTCAGAAATGGCTCTGTAGAGCCATTTCTGCTAAACACTCAAATGTTGCGAAAAGTGCTTGCAGGATGAAATATCCTATGGTATATTAATTAGGCACTGTTAAAGAGCACTTGGCAGACTGAAGAAGTACTCAAGAGGTCGAAGAGGTACCCCTGCTAAGGGTATAGGTCGGGAAACCGGCGCGAGGGTTCAAATCCCTCCTTCTTCGCCATTAGTGGTTCGGTGGTGTAGTGGCTAACATGCCTCCCTGTCACGGAGGAGATCGCGAGTTCAATCCTCGTCCGAACCGCCATTTTGCAGATGTAGTTCAATGGTAGAACGCCACCTTGCCAAGGTGGACACGGCGGTTCAATTCCGCTCATCTGCTCCACCAGTGCAGATACCGCATGAGAATGCGGTTTTTTTATATTTTTCCGATCTCATTTTGGCCTCTTTTCCGGCGCCTTTTGGCTGCCGGAAAAATGAAGATAAGCTGATCTGTGGCAGCCCGGACAGGAACTCTCATCTGCAGCCTATCAACGTCCTGCGAGGTCATTCGCAAATGTAATTCAAAATACAGTATATTGGATAGAGCAGCGGAGGAATTTCTATGAAAGCCATTGAAGTCAGGAATCACGTATTTGCACTGCATACGGAGCATACTTCCTATCTGTTCCGTGCGGATTCATACGGACATCTGGAGCATATCCATTACGGAGCTCCGGCCGCGATCAGCGATGCAGAGGCACTGCGCCTGAAGAATACAGTTCCCTACGGAGACAGCGTTACTGTTGATGAAGCCGGAGCGATGTGCCTGGACTCGATACCGCTTGAGTGGTCCGGCAATGGAAGAGGGGATTACAGGCCCTCGCCGCTCAGCTGCATGGCGAATGGCAGCACAACCTCGGATTTCCTCTATGAGAGCCATGAGATCCTGGAAGGCGAGGCACCGATCGCGGATCTTCCATCTTCCGGCGGCGCTGCCGAGACGCTGGTCATTCACATGGCGGACACGATCATGCATGCCCGCCTGAATCTCTATTATGCCGTGTATCCGCAGGAGGATGTCATTGCCCGCCGGGCAGAGCTGATCAATGAAGGAGAGGAGATCATCCTCAGCCGCATGATGTCCTACTGCCTGGATCTGAATGAGGATGATCTGGTCCTGATGACATTCAAGGGTCAGTGGGCAGGCGAGGTGCATCCTGCTGAAGTCAAGCTGGTGAACGGCACCTACGCATCAGGAGCGGATCATGGCTTCTCATCTGCATCCTGCAATCCGGGATTCCTGCTGCGGGGAAAGAATACCTGCGAGGAATCCGGGCCGGCTTGGGGCTTCAACCTGGTATGGTCCGGATCCCATCATGAATATGTATCCATGGATGAGCTCGGCTGCGTGCGCATCATGGCGGGTGTATCCGATGACCGGCTGTCGGCTGTTCTGCATCAGGGAGAGCGATTCTGCACGCCGGAGGCAGTCATGACCTATTCCGGCAATGGCCTGAATGATCTCTCACATCACTTTCATGACTTCGTGAACCGCCGCATCGTGCGCGGGCCGTGGAAGGAAAGGGAGAGGCCTGTCCTGATCAACAGCTGGGAAGGATTCTACTTTGACTTCACGGAGGAGAGGCTTCTGTCTCTTGCATCGCAGGCCAGGGATCTCGGGATCGAGTTGTTCGTGCTGGATGACGGCTGGTTCGGGAAGCGGAACGATGACCATGCCGGTCTCGGCGACTATCATACCAATCTTGAGAAGCTGCCTCACGGGATCCGCGGTCTGTCAGATCGCATCCATGGGATGGGAATGAAGTTCGGACTGTGGTTTGAGCCGGAAGCAGTCAATCCGGACAGCGATCTGTACCGCGCTCATCCGGACTGGGCAATGCATGACATCTATCCGGATGCCTACGGCAGGCATGAGCTCCTCCTGGATCTCACCAGGAGAGAGGTCCAGGAATATATCATCGCGCAGGTTTCCGGAGTGCTGGATGAGGGAGCAGTTGACTATGTGAAATGGGACATGAACCGGCAGATGGCCGGGCAGAGCGGAGCGTATGACATCGCCTATGTCAAGGCGCTGTATCATGTCCTGGATGCCATCTTCGGCCCGCGGCCAGAGATCCTGTTCGAGAGCTGCTCCTCGGGTGGCAACCGCTTCGATCTCGGCATGATGTGCTATTCTCCGCAGATCTGGGGCAGCGATGACACGGATCCGATCGAGCGCCTGGATATCCAGAAGGGATACAGCTATCTGTATCCGCAGAGCACGTGGGGCGCGCATGTCTCCATGGCGCCGCATGACCAGACGCTGCGGGATACGCCGCTGTCTACCAGGTTCCATGCGGCCGCCTTTGGACAGCTCGGCTATGAGCTGAACACAGCTGATCTGAACGAGGCGGAGAAGGAAGAGATCAGGGGAGAGATAGCCTTCTACAAGGCCCATCGCCGCCTGTTCCAGTATGGCATCCTTGACCGCGCGGATCTGCCGCAGGACCGGGAGCAGTTCACCGTCCGGAATGGCGAAGAGGCAGTCAGCGCGAAGTATCGGCGGATAGTGCATGCGGCTCCGGCTCAGGAGACGCTGCGCGTGGCGCATCTCGAGGATGAGACGCAGTATCTGGTGGAAGGCAGGAGCCACATCCTGATCATGCATGCAAGAACAGCGCCGATGAAGCAGGGCAGGCTGACGGCTGATCGAAAGGGCTTCTACGCACCGGAAGAGAGATACCAGGCCAGCGGCAGCGCCCTCAGCCATGGCATCCGGCTGCCGTATCTGTTCAACGGCAACTATTCAGGGGAAGTCAGAGTGCCTTCCGATTTTGGCAGCGAGATGTACCTGATCCGCAGAATTGACAGATAAGAAGTGAATGCCGGGCACCGGAAGCTGGTGCCCGGCAGTTTTATAAAAGGGTACATATCAGCCGCTTGGGATAATGGCTGAAAATGTGTATTTTCTGAATGAAAGCGCTTCAAATTAAAATGAAAACGCTATCACAAGAGAAAAATCACAGAAAAATGGTCGAAAATGCTTATCATATAGGTAAAACTATGCATACAATACCGGCCTGTTTGCATAAAATAGGAATTGTAAGCAAGGAAACAGCAGACGTCCTGGTTCACTGCGAACACGTTGGGGGAAAACTTAAGATGAAAAAAGTTGTTTCTGTTTTAATGGCCGGAATAATGGCAATGTCACTTGCTGCATGCGGCCAGTCATCAACAGCCGCAGCAGCTTCCACAGCAGCAGCTTCCGCAGCAGGCACAAGCGCAGCTTCAAGCAATGAGGCAGTCGAGGTATCCGTTGCCGCATGGGACAAGAACTTCAACATCCCGGCACTGAAGGCAGCTGAGGCTGACTATCAGAAGAACGTCAACCCGAACTTCAAGCTGAACATCATTGAAGAGAGCCAGTCATCCGATGTCGAGAATGCAATTACGCTCGCAGCATCGTCCGGTGACTACAGCACGCTTCCTGATATCGTTCTGTTCCAGGATCACTACATCCAGAAGTTCGTCAAGGATTATCCGGATGCCTGGCAGGATCTCGAGGACACCGATGTTGACTGGAGCGATTTCGGAGCTGAGAAGCTCTCCTTCTCCACGATTGATGGCAAGCATTATGGCATGCCGGTTGATAACGGCACAGCGATCTTCGCCTACAGAACAGACCTTCTGCAGGAAGCTGGATATACCATTGATGATATGAAGGGCATCTCCTGGGACAAGTGGATTGAAGTAGGCAAGGCTGTCTATGAGAAGACAGGCAAGTATCTGATGTCCATGGACGGAGACGGCAACGATCTTCCGTACATGATGCTCCAGGCTGAGAAGTCCTCGCAGTTCAAGGATGGCCAGCCGTACATCACCGAGAATGAGACAATGATCAAGGTTATCGATGTCATCAAGAGAGCAGTTGATGCACACGCTCTGTATCTTGCAAATGACTGGTCCGACTATACCGATCAGACCATCGTCGGCGACATGGTCGCAGGCGTCATGAACGGCAACTGGATCATCCCGACTATCGAGCAGGTTCAGGAGAACTCCGGCAAGTGGGAAATCACTTCGCTTCCTACTCTTGAAGGCGGCCAGGAAGGCTTCGCTTCCAACGGCGGCTCTTCCCTCTATGTAACCGGCAAGTCCAAGAATGCAGCAGCAGCCAAGGACTTCCTTGCCAAGACATTCGGCGCTGGCTCTACCGAGACTTATGATGCAGCTCTTACCAATGGCGGCGTCATCGGATGCAGCACCAAGGCCGGCAAGTCTGATGTCTACAATCAGGGCGTTGCTTACTTCAACAACCAGGCCATCTATGCAAAGATCGTTGAGATGGGCGCAAATGTTCCTGTCGTTGAACAGAGTGACTATCATTACACCTGCCGTACGCAGATCGCAGCAGCGATTCAGAACATCATCAACGGTGCCGATGAACAGTCCGCGCTGAAGGATGCAGAGGATCAGCTGAAGTTTGCGATGCAGGGCTAATCCGAACCAGCTATTCCATGTAGTATAGAGGCGAGGAATCGGTAAACAACTTGCCGATTCCTCTTTCTGATTTCCAGGAGGTGTGATGGTGGAAAAGAAGAAGAAAAGTATGGCGCTTCTTGCACAGCAGAAGCGAGCCGGCTGGGGATTCGTGATACCGGCAACCGCGTTCATCATGGTCATGAGCTTCCTGCCGATGATCGAGGCATTCCTGACATCGTTCAAGACTGGCTCAAGCGCTAACATGAAGTGGGCGAATCCGCTGACATTCAACTATACTAGAATGTTCTCGGACAAGCTGTTCATGAGATCTGTCGGGAATACATTCCTGTATCTGATCATCGAGGTGCCGGTGATGCTGGTGCTGGCGATCCTGCTGGCGCAGCTGCTGAACAATCGGAACCTGAAGTTCAGGGGGCTGTTCCGCACCATGGTATTCCTGCCATGCGCAACATCCCTGGTATCATACTCGCTGATCTTCAAGTCACTGTTCGCAACCCAGGGCCTGATCAACAAGATCCTGATCGGTCTCGGCATCTTCAGTACGAACTACAACTTCCTCGGGAATCCGGACTCGGCAAAGGTTGTTATCATCCTTGCCCTGATCTGGCGGTGGACCGGTTACAACATGGTGTTCTATCTGGCCGGCCTGCAGAATATCGAGTATTCCGTCTATGAGGCAGCGAAGATTGACGGTGCCAATGGCTGGAAGACGTTCTGGCATATTACCGTGCCGGAGCTCAAGCCGGTCATCATCATGACATTCATCATGTCCATCAACGGAACGCTGCAGCTGTTCGATGAGTCTGTCAACCTGACCAAGGGCGGACCTGCCAATGCGACGATTACCATGTCGCACTACATCTTCAACAACTCCTTCGGCCAGGGCGTGGCGAACTTCGGATATGCTTCGGCGATGAGCTTCTTCGTGTTCATCCTCGTGGCTGTCCTTGCACTCATCAATCTGAAGGTAGGTGACACACGTGAATAAGAAAAAGAATCGGTCAGCGATACAGAGAAGACTGATCCCAAGCTATATCTTCCTGATCATCTGGTCCTTTATCTCCGTGTTCCCGCTGTACTGGATGATAACTGCCGCAACCAATACGACCGTGGATGTTGCCCGCGGCAAGATTACCTTCGGAGGCAATGCGGCCGTGAACTTTGCCGCGCTGCTCAAGGCTGAGCCGCTGGGGCAGGACATGCTGAACTCGTTTATCTATTCCTCAGTGCTAACGATCCTGTGCCTTGCGATCTGCTCTCTGGCCGGCTATGGCTTCGAGCTGTATCACGATAAGGGCAAGGACAAGCTGTTCTCTGTCCTGCTGCTTGCCATGATGATCCCGGGCGTAGCGACGATGATCCCTCTGTTCAAGATCGTCTCCGGCGCGCATCTGCTGAATACGGTCTGGGCATTCATCCTGCCGACGATCTCCACGCCGTTCATGATCATGATGTTCCGCCAGAACTCGCGCAACTTCCCGCCTGAGATCATGGAAGCTGCACGGCTTGATGGACTCAATGAGTTCCAGATCTTCTATCGGATGTACGTTCCTGTCATGAAGTCTACCTATGCAGCTGCGGCTGTCATCACGTTCATGGGCGCATGGAATTCCTACATGTGGCCGAAGGTTGTCATGACGAAGCAGACGGCGCAGACCATGCCGATGCTGATCGCGAATCTCGCCGCAGGCTATACCATTGACTACGGCGTCCTGATGATGGGCGTTCTGTTCTGCTCCATTCCTACCATGATCATCTTCTTCGTCCTGCAGAAGCAGTTCGCAGAAGGAATTACCGGCGCTGTGAAATAGCAGTCTCCGGATCAGAACAATACAATTCATTTCCGATAATGAAGGAGATGCGGCTTCAGTACTGCCTATGACAGAGCAGATCAAATGTGAATGTCATCGGGGGCCTTGCGCATCTCCTTTCCTTCAGGAAAGCTGCCCATAGGCAGCGGTCCTGTACTTTCTATGCGCGTCACGGCTTCAGGAAAATGCAATAATGGTATACGTAAATGAGAGGAGACTGCTCCGGGAGCGAACCTGCATGCATCACTGCGCATGAGATCCGCCTGCCTGGCATTCTTGTGAATATGATGACTGAATTTCAATATGATATGGTGAAGGATCCGGCAGTATTCAAGGTAAACTGCCTGCCTGCGCATTCCAGCCACGCTGTCTACCGCAGCGCAGAGGAAATGAGGGAAGGCAGAATGGAATACCGCCGCTCGCTGAACGGGCTGTGGAAGTTCTGCTATGCGAGGAATTACGCAAGCACCGTAAAGGGCTTCGAGCGCGAGGACTGCGATGTGACGGGCTGGGATGATATCCATGTTCCTGCCAATATGCAGATGGAAGGATATGATGCCCCGGCATACGTGAATACCCAGTATCCCTGGGACGGCAGAGAGGACATCAAGCCGGGAGAGATCCCGACTGTCTTCAATCCGGTCGGCTCCTATGTCACTTTCTTCCGCGTTCCGCAGGAGTGGAAGGGGATGCCGGTCCGGATCACTTTCGAGGGCGTGGAGTCCGGCTTTGCCGTATGGCTCAACGGGCAGTTCGTCGGCTACAGCGAGGATTCCTTCACGCCGAGTGAGTTTGATCTTGCTCCATATCTGAAGAAGGGCCTGAACAGGCTTGCCGTGCAGGTATATAAGTGGACTTCCTCCAGCTGGCTGGAGGATCAGGACATGTACCGCTTTTCAGGCATCTTCCGGGATGTCTGGCTCTGGTGCGAGCCGAGAACGCATGTGCGCGATCTGCGGATCCAGGCAGATCTCGATGATGCATATCAGGATGCAGTTCTGAAGGCGGATCTGCTGCTGAGCGGAGAGACCGAGAAGGGCACGACGGAATACTCCCTGCGGAAGGATGGCGAGGAGATTCTCAGCGGTACGCTGGAAAATCATGCTGCTCTGAAATTCAGGGAGAAGGTAAAGGCACCGGCGCTCTGGAGCGCAGAGGCGCCCGTTCTCTATGATCTGCTGTTTACGGTCAGGGATGCCAGCGGAAATGTCCTGGAGGTCATTCCTGAGAAGGTCGGCTTCCGCCGGTTCGAGATGAAGGATGGGCTGATGTGCCTGAATGGAAAGCGCATCGTCTTCCATGGCGTGAACCGTCATGAGTTCTCGACCGATACCGGCAGAACGCCGCGCGAGGAAGATATCATTCATGACATCAAGGTCATGAAGCAGAACAACATCGATGCGCTGCGGACCAGCCATTATCCCAATGCACCGCTGATCTATCGCCTGTGCGATGAATACGGCATCTATGTCATTGCCGAGAATAATCTGGAATCGCATGGCCTGTGGGATGCCTATCTCCGCGGCAGGCTGCCGATGAAGAAGGTTCTTCCCGGCGACAGCAGGGAATTCCTGGGGATGCTGCTGGACCGCGTCAATTCCACGTATCAGCGTGACAAGAATCATCCCTCGATCCTGATCTGGTCCTGCGGCAATGAGTCCTTCGGAGGCAAGGATATCCTGGCGATGTCCAATCTGTTCCGGAAGCTGGATCACAGCCGCCTGGTGCACTATGAGGGCGTTGCGCATGATCCGAGAAAGGAATTCCAGGCAACGACGGACATGGTCTCGCAGATGTACACGCCTGCAAAGGATATCGAAAAATATCTGAGGGAGAATCCGGGGAAGCCATTCATTCTCTGCGAGTACACGCATTCCATGGGCAACTCCAACGGCGCGATGCATAAGTACATCGAGCTCTCCGAGCGCGAGCCGAGGTACCAGGGAGGATTTATCTGGGACTTCATTGATCAGTCCATTCGCAAGAAGAACCGCTATGGGGAGGAATACCAGGCATATGGCGGTGATTGCGGAGAGCGGCCGACCGACTATAACTTCTCCGGCAATGGCATCCTGGACGCATCCAGGAAGCCGTATGGCAAGATGCAGGAGATCAAGTACAACTATCAGGCGATCCGCACAAAGATCTACGGCAGGTACATCGAGGTATGGAACAAGAGCCTGTTCACCTCCACCGGTGCCTATGAATGCATGGTCACCCTGGAGAAGGAGGGCAGAGCGCTTCAGCACTGCGTGATCGAGACGGATGCGGCACCGCTGTCCAGACAGACATATCCGCTTCCCTTTGCCAGGCAGAAGGAGCCTGGGGAATATGCAGTCACGGTATCCTTCCGCCTGAAGAGCAGCTGTGCATGGGCAGAGAGGGGCTATGAGGTCGCTGCCGATCAGTATGTCTACCAGGTTAAGGGGGAGAGGAAGGAGAGTCTCTCTGTCAGTGCTGGCTGCGCTCCGCTTGGCGCGTTGATCAGCAAGGCTTCGCCTGCAGGCTCCATGCGGGTTGTCAGGGGCTTCGTGAATACGGGTGTCTATGGGGATCATTTTGATATCCTGATCTCCAATCTGAAGGGCGGCATTGTCTCCTATCGCTATGGCGGCAGGGAGATGATTGAATGGATTCCAAGGCCGAATTTCTGGAGAGCGCCGACAGACAATGATTTCGGCAACAAGATGCCGGCAAGATACGGACAGTGGAAGCTGGCAAGCCTGTATCAGGACTTTGTCTATCCGGATCTTACCAGGCCTGATCCGGACGCGGCCAGGTATCCGATCATCCGCCAGACAGAGAACTTTGTCGAGGTAACCTTCAAGAAGTATCTGCCGACAGAGCCGATGTGCTTCTGCCTGGTAGGCTATCGGATCACAGCGGACGGGACAGTGCGCGTATCCATGGATTATAATGGCTTCAAGGGATTGCCGCCGATGCCGGAATTCGGATTCATATTCCGTCTCAGCGCAGACTTTGACCGGATGGTCTATTATGGGATGGGACCGGAGGAGAATTACTGTGATCGCGCGGAAGGCGCAAGGCTCGGTGTCTACAGCCGAACCGTTGCGGATAACGTAGCGCCTTACCTGGTGCCGCAGGAGACCGGAAACAGAACCGGAGTCCGCTGGGCCAGAGTAGTAGATCACAGGGGCAGGGGCATGGAGTTCCATGGCGCGCAGTTCATGGATTCCAAGGATCCGTTCGCATCCAGGCCGGGCACGATGGAGTTCTCGGCAGTGCCGTATACGCCGGAGCAGCTGGAGGCAGCGATGCATCCGTATGAGCTTCCGCCGGTTCACTACACCGTGGTCCGCTGCAGCCTGAAGCAGATGGGAGTGGCAGGAGATGACAGCTGGGGCGCAAGGACGCATGAGGAGTATCTCGTTCCTTCCGACAGGCCGCTGCACTTCGCGTTTGAGTTCAGGGGAATTGAATAGCTGAATCAGGAAAGGAGGGTGTCGCATGCTGAAGAAGAAGCAGGAAATGGAATATCGGTATTATGAGATGCCGGAGGATTCCTATGTCTTTGCATTGACCGGCAAGAGCTGGATCCGCAAATACGGGGAAGGATATGACACTCTCCACTTTCATAATTACATGGAGATCGGCGTCTGCCACGAAGGCACCGGCGAGATGATCTATGAGGATAAGGTGTATCAGTTCAAGCCGGGCTGCTTCACGATCATTCCGCCTAATTTTCCGCATGTCACCAATTCCCTGCCAGGCACATATGGCTTCTGGGAATATCTGTTCGTGGACTGCGACGGCCTGATCAATCAGGTCTGCAACAATAAGCTGGATGCTGCCATGAAGCTGCTGGAGCAGCTGTACCGGAAAGCTTATTTCTTCGGCCCGGGCGAGCATCCGGATCTGCTGGAGTATATCAACAGGCTATTCAAGGAGCAGATCGAGAAGAAGCCGCTGTACAAGTCGGAGAGCGATGCGCTCCTGACCCTGATGCTTCTGGAGGTAATCCGCCTTGAGGAGCACAGCGAGGCAAGCGAAAGCCAGGATACTGCAGCCGGCAGGAAAAAGGTCGGCCTTGTCGGCAGAAGCGGGAAGGACCCGCAGAGCAGTGAGGCCAGGGAGACAGGCCTGAAGTCTGCTGATAATCAGAAGCCGGAGGAAGAGAGGCTGCGCCCTGCGATTCAGTACATCAAGGAGCACTATATGGAGGAGATCTACATCGGAACTCTGGCAGACGCATGTGCTCTGTCAGAGACGCATTTCCGTCGGCTGTTCCATGAGTGCACGCATCTGTCGCCGCTGGACTATATCAACTCAGTCAGGATCCACAATGCCTGCGTGGCGCTGCGAAGCACGGATAAGACGATCCGCAGCGTTGCCTTTGATACCGGCTTCACGTCTGTCTCAACATTTGAGCGGAATTTTCGCAAGTATGTAGGGATGGCGACGCACGAGTGGCGCTACCAGCCGGAGAATTATGAGTATAAGCTGCTGAAGTACAAGATCAATACCTACGAGGGATGGTAAGAGACAGGTGCAGAATTTCATGCAAAGCATGCAGATATCCGCACATAACAGCTTGAGATGCAGGTGCAGGAGCTCTCAGTCAGAGAGCTCCTTTTCTGATTTCAATTTCAGCGTAATGCGTCCTTTAAAAATGATTTACGTGTGAAATTTTATCGAAAGAAGGTCTCCGAACTGCATGGTCTAAAACATGCAGTCATGGCTTCTGCAATGCTTGCAAGACCTGTGCAATAAGAAGAAAGCAGCTTTTGCTACAAGCTGAATGCTTCTATGACTTTGCCGGAATATATGATGAACCTGGCATGACCTGCATGAACTGTACAGGCCGAGTGAATTTCACAGAATATATCCGGTTTTCTGCTGGATCAATGCATGACAAGGGCAGCTCTCTTCTGTTGATATGATCCGAACGCACTGAATTTCATATGCAAAGCGGCGTCAAGGCAATATTTCTGTATTTCCTCTCTTCATGGTGTCATGATTCAGGGTGGTCTTTCAGCAGATGCGCCCAAGCGCCGAAAGATCATATAGAAGATCTGCATGATATGCAGAAAGAAAGAGAGAAATAACATGATTGATTATAAAAATGGCTTTGATATTCCTGAAGGCCTGAGAGGCATTGTTCAGCTGATGTCAGAAGATTGCAGTGGAAATATGGAAGATCCTTTCATTTCTAATTACTGCCTTGATATCGAAGGCCATGAGCAAGATCAAAAAAGCCGATTGTATCTGCGCTTGAATCATGGACTCCGCAATCGTCTTGTAGTTGCAAATGTGGCGTTTATTCACCAAAGGCAGGGAAACATGACAAAACTGTTTGAGATTTTAAAGAAAATATACCAGGAGGAGCATCTTGATAGCATCGTGATTGAGAATGTTCTAAGCGGAGAAATGAAGAACTGGTGCATAAAAAACGGATTTCAGAAGCAGTTAATCAAGGAGGAAGTAAGCGATTGGTATTGGCCGGAGTGCGAGACAAGCGAGTTCTCACTTGATGATCTTTTTGGAAAAGATGCTCAATAAAGTCTCTTGGTTCAGATGGATTTCTTCAGATTCTTGAGCACATCGGGCAGGAAAAGACACGAAGATCAGGATTGGTAAAACAGAAATACACTTATGGAATGTCTATCGACCTGATGGCAAGCGGGAATAACAATATGGCTGAGATGGCACTGCAGAAAGACCTGCGCAGCCTGCTGGATGAGTCTGCATGCCAGGCTTACGATGTCATAATCATCAGATGATCAATGAATAATCTATGTTATATTCCTGCTGCTTGCATAGCTTTCTGGGGTAATTTCCTCCGCATGAGACAGACGAGTAATCAATTTGATTCTGGAGCATCTCGAGAATTGAATTGATAAACGAGGCTGAAGCACATGCGCGCATATCTCTGGGCGGATATGTTGCATATTTCATCGGACTTCGGAATATGATGCATATGCATGCAATCATGGCATTCATGAAGCATTATGATGCGGCTCCTGCGTTTCGCAATGACTCAGGATAGCGGCGGGAAATCTGCCGTGATTCACTTGATCAGATTTCTGATAAATAAAAACCAGGCTCCTCATATCATGCATGAGGAGCCTGAATTGAATGATGGAAGAATCAGCGCTGCTGATATACCAGAGTCTTTCCTTCATCAGCGGATTCGCTGTAAACGGAGAATGAGAAATCACTGAGATCTGCCTGCAACTCGGCGGAGATGCCTTCATGCGACCAGGTGAAGACGATCCTGCCGGCAGAAGGCTGCTCGATCTTCAGATCGGAGTCGAAGCCGAAGGCAGGACATTCACTGCGGAAGCGGATAAGCTTCAGCTGATCGCTTACAACTGATGTCTGAAGCGCTGCCTGAACCTGCTCCCTGGAGAGGTTGGTACGGTTGATCTCCTTGTGCCCGCCTTCGCCGGCACGCTTTACTGCCTCATGATCATTCTTTCCGGCAAAGAGGTCCAGATACCAGATCTGCGGCTTGCCTGGCATGAACATCTGCAGTGCCCTGGCCAGCAGCATCTTCCGGTCATCTTCGCCTAAGGCGCTGTAATAGGTCGCATTGACCTGATAGTACATGTTCTTCTGGCCATGCAGATTCTTGACATAGCCGCCGCGGCCGACGATGACATCGATCAGGTGCTGAATCTCCTCGTCGCTGACAAGACCGCGCAGATCCAGCAGCGGAATGCCGTCATGGCATCCCAGCATATTGACGGTGCGGATATCCTTGTCCTTCTGCTCTCTAGCCCAAGAGGCCAGCTTATCGCCGCTTGCAGTCTCCATCGCGTCGATGATCAGCCCTGGCAGGAAGAAGTCATAGGTCATGTAGCCCTTGCTGGCAATCTTCTCGTAGATCTTCTCCTGGTAGGTGGCATGGATCTCCGGAAGCAGCTGGACGCCGCAGCGATCCGCCATGACCCTGATCTCGCTCAGCAGATCCCAGGTATCAGGCTCGTTCAGGAAGTTTCTGGAGCCAGGTGCCTTCGGGGCATAGGCGAATGCATCCAGGCGGACAATGGAGGCGCCGTAGGCTTCCAGTGTCTCCATGGTCTTCTCATAGTACTTCTTCACCAGCTCGGAATGGATGTTGAGATCCATCTGGCCTAGGTAGGTGCGGGTGCGCTCCAGCAGCTCCTGAAGCTTTTCACGGCATCCTTCCAGGCTGCCAAGCTCCAGCTCCGCAGGCTTTCTGCCTGCCTCGATCTGCGGCTTCACGAGGTCAGCAAGCTCTGCTGCCTCAACTGCAGAGATTCCCTCTTCCTGCAGCAAGGCTGCAGAAGGGGCATGATAGCGGATCTCCTGATAGAAGGTATTCCAGTAGGGGACCTCTCTTCCGTCCGGGAAGTGTACCATCAGGATCGGCAGGCCCGGCTTGCGGAAGAACATGTCCTTGATCAGGTCAGAATCCGGCTGGATCCAGCCGTTTTCGGTCATCGTGCCGTGTCCGGCCCAGAACTTGTTCCAGTCAATGAAGAAATCACGGTAATCGGAGCTATCGCCCTTTGCCAGAATGTCCTGGAACTGCGGAGACTGCACAGACAGGTGATTCAGGATGAAGTCCAGCTTCAGACGGATGCCGAGCTCCTGGATTCGCTGCAGATCCTCGCGATGCGCGAGCTTCTCGTTCAGTCCGTAGTCAATGACGGAGAAGCCGCGGTCAAGATCGCTGTGATAGAGGCTGGGAAGCACATAGAAGGAGCGGAAGGCTCCCTGAACCTGCGGCTCCTCCAGAAAGCGGACAGCATCCGCGAGCGTGCCGCCGATGCTGTCAGGATATGCATTCAGCATCGCGCCATTTTCAACTGCTCTGTCGAGTTTCTTCATGATCAGTCCTCTTTCTTCATGGAAGCTTCGTACTGTGCGTAGCTCAGGAGATCTCCCTGCTTGGAAATGATAATCTTCGCCTTATGTGCCTCTTTCTGAAGCAGCTGCTGCTCAAGCGTCAGCACAAGGGTGGTAAAGGCGCTGTCGATATTGCCGTCACGGTTGCGGAGACGGCGGTGCGCTGCGGTTTCCTCCGGCGTGCTGTTCAGCAGCACCGGAATATCGACGCCGCTGTAGAGATCGCTGTTGCCATGCGTCCATTCAATGACGAGCACGGAAACATCATGGAAATCCACTGGATCAAACCAGAGATCCTGAGCAGTGCGGCCCATGCGCTTCAGCCAGATGGTATCAGCGCCGCTGCGGAAGCTGCCGGTGATGCTGCTCAGCAGATCATAGTCCTGCTCCTGCTTTGTGCCCAGGTATTCCTGCAGTGCGAGAGCGCCTGCATTCTGGTATGCATGCAGCCAGGGCATTGTCTCGGCTTGCGCCGGATCTGCATCAACGTCTTTCTTCTGCAGCTCCAGCAGAGCGGGGAATGTATCCTGATCTGCAACGCCTGCTGCAATCAGCCCGCGCATTCCGCCGTAGCGGTATATGCGAAGACGCTCAGCATCATTTGCGGCAGGATAGCGCAGCGGATAATTATCTCCGGACAGCGTATAGCTCTTTGCGCCCAGGGAGGACAGATAGAAGGATAGCAGAGATGCAATCTCGCTCTTGCCGACGCCGGAGCCGCCGCATACAGTGATGACTGCCCGGTGGGCAGGGGAAGCGTCCATGGCATCCTTCAGCATCGGCAGCAGCACTGGCAGGATCGTCTTTGCCTTGCGGATATGCTCTTCACTGATCTCTACCTTATCGCCTGGCATGTCTCCGTGTGGAATGGATTCCGGAAGCGCCGGCCATTCTGCCGGCCTGCCGGTCCGGCAGAGCTCAGCGGTTCTGCTGAACAGGTTTTCTTCTGACATGATTTCTTACCTCCTGCGCAGATATGTTCGCTGTTTCTGCGCATTTTTCAATCACATAGTAACATGGATTGCTGTTACTGCAACAGGGAAATCGTTTTCATTAAAAATGGAAATTTACAAAAATAAAAATATAATATTTCGCGTAAATAAAGGCGTTAAAGAGGTAAAACGAGTAGAAAATAAAAGAAAAGGCTTGACACATAAAGCGCTTACATCTATCATGTGCTTATCAACCGAAACCAATCAAAAGTTTCGGTACGGAGGGGAAAATGAAAAAGTTATTCACTTCTACACTCTGCGCAGTTATGACTCTGTCTCTGGCAGCTTGCGGATCTTCATCCAGCACAGCCGCTGCCGGAACAGCAGGTGCATCAACTGCAGCAGCAGCATCCGGTTCAAAGACACTGGTTATCTATCAGAACAAGGCTGAAGTCACCGAGCCGATGCAGACCTATGCTGACGCCTGGGGCAAGGCAAACGGCGCTACCGTAACTGTCAAGACCTGCAACGGATCCTGCGACTACGGCGCTGGCATGAAGGCAGATATCGCCGCTGGCGAGGCTGCTGACATCTTCATTATCGAAGGCGACACAGGCTACGATCTCTACAAGGACATCATGATGCCGCTGGATGGCGAGAAGTGGGCTGACCAGACAGATTATGAGTATGTCAAGGATGGCCACACCTATGGCTACCCGGTTGCTATCGAAGGCTACGGCCTGGCTTACAATGCAGACATTCTCGAGAAGGCTGGAATTGATCCGACCACTCTGACCACTCTGTCCGCTTACAAGGCAGCATTCGAAAAGATTGATTCCATGAAGGATGAGCTCGGACTTGCAGGCACTGTCGCTCTGACAGCTGCTGACGGCTCCTACTGGGTCATGGCACAGCACGATTTCGCAGGCTATCTGTCCAGCGGAAACGCATATGACGATACAACAGTCATCGACAAGGCTCTCAAGGGTGAGGTTGATGCTGACCGCCTGAACAGTTATGCTGACTGGGTCGAACTCCTCTATCAGTATTCTGACAAGACAATGCTGACCACCGGCTCTGCTGATGATCAGATGGCACAGTTTGGCGCTGGCAAGTATGCATTCCTGCACCAGGGCACCTGGGCTGATTCCCCGATCAAGGATGCAGGCGGAACATTCAAGATGGGCTTCGCTCCGTATGCAACACTCGGCGATACCGCATGCGATGGCCTGTTCCTCGGCGCACCTTCCTGGTATGTAGTCAACAAGGATTCCAAGAATGCTGATCTTGCAAAGCAGTTCCTCAATGATCTCTGCTTCACGACTGAAGGACAGGATCTGATGGTTAACAAGGTTGGTCTGGTCTCTGCATTCACGAACAATGCCAACAAGCCGGCTGGCGCACTTGCTTCCGCACTCGCTGACTGGATCGCTCAGGGCAAGACCGCTTACAGCTTCACGAACCAGTACAAGACACCTTCCGGATTCAACATGGATGTTCTCGGACCGATCTATGCACAGTTCGCAGCCGGCGGAGTTGACAAGGCCGGATTCATCAAGCTCTTCACGGATGCCATTGCCAGCATCCCGACCTATCAGGGCTGATTCAACTGACATATTGAACTGAGGGCAGGCAAGGATTCTTGTCTGCCCCTCTTTCGATCAATGAGGAGGTATCAAATGGCTGAGACAAAGAAAAAGTCGATGAATGCCAAGAAGCGTGCCGACCGGCGGACCTATATCCTGTTCCTGCTGCCGGCAGTCCTTGCATTCACGCTGGTCATCATGGTTCCATTCATTCAGGGAATCATCTATTCGTTTACCGATTGGAACGGAATCTCAAAGAGCTTCAACTTTGTCGGCTTGACGAACTATGCGAATGCCTTCAAGGATACGCGCTTCATGTATTCCGCAAGGGTAACGCTGATCTTCGGCATCCTGAACTTCGTGCTGGTCAACATCGTTGCATTCCTGCTGGCGCTGCTGGTCTCCTCCAAGCTGAAGGGCCGCGACATCTATCGTGCAGGATTCTTCCTCCCGAACCTGATCGGCGGCATCGTCCTCGGCTATATCTGGCAGTTCATCTATAACAGCGTATTCCCGAAGCTGCCGATGGCATGGTTCCAGAATAATCTGATGCTGGTCAATCCGAAGCTTGCCGTATGGGCGCTCGCGATTACTTCCACCTGGCAGTATGCAGGCTATATCATGCTGATCTACTACACCGCGCTCCAGAACGTGCCGGCTGATCTGATTGAGTCCGCACAGCTGGATGGCGCCAACTGGTGGCAGCGGCTGACCAAGATCATTATGCCGCTGATCGCGCCGACCTTCACGATCACGCTGTTCCTGACTCTCTCCAATTCCTTCAAGCAGTTCGATGTCGTGCTCTCATTGACCAACGGCGGGCCGAGCATGCTGTGGAATGGGCAGGCAATCAAGGCTACTGAGCTGATTTCCGTGAATATCTATAATACCGCTTCGGTGCAGAACCAGATGGCACTTGCCCAGGCTAAGGCAGTCCTGTTCTTCATTGCCCTGGCAGTGATCTCATTCATTCAGACTTCAATGACACGCAGAAAGGAGATGGATTCCTGATGACCGCTAATTCTAACAAGATGAATTACGATGAAGTGAATCCGCATCGCTTCAGCAAGCGCAAGATGTGGGCTCTGATTGCAGAGCTTGCCGCGATTCTCCTCTTCATCTTCTATGCATCTCCGCTGATCCTGGTTGTCTTCAACGCTTCCAAGCAGAGCGGCCAGATCATCCTGAATCCGCTGTCTGCTCCGACTGACTGGAGCCAGCTGTTCAAGAACATTGCCTCTGTCTTCGGCAACCGTGTCGTCAACTACAAGGGCGCATTCATCTCCAGTATGATCATCACCTTCGGCAGCCTGGCCTTCATCATTCTCTTCTCTTCCATGGCTGCATGGGTTATCGTTCGCAACAAGACGAAGTTCTCGACCTTCATTTACTACTGCTTCATCGCGATGATGGTCGTTCCGTTCCAGGTTGTCATGTATCCTCTGGTTTCCTGGTTCAAGACGATGAGCGATGCCGTCACGATTCCGCTGTTCGGATTCTCGCTGCTGCGCAGCTATCCGGGCGCGATCTTCGCATATATCGGATTCGGCATCTCCATGAGCGTATTCATGTACTGCGGCTTCATCAAGGGCATTCCGTATGAGATCGAGGAGGCAGCTGAGATTGACGGCTGCACCAAGGTTCAGATCTTCAACAAGATCATTCTCCCGATGCTGAAGCCGATTACCGTGACTGTATCCATCCTGAACGGCATCTGGATCTGGAATGACTTCCTGCTCCCGCTGCTGATTCTCGGCAAGGGCAACAAGATTCAGACGATCCCTCTCGCAGTATCGAACTTTGTCGGTTCCTACGTGAAGCAGTGGGATATGATTCTGACCTCTACGTTCCTTGCGATCATCCCTGTCCTGATCTTCTTCCTGATTGCGCAGAAGAGCATCATCAAGGGCATGTCGGAAGGTGCTGTAAAGTCCTGATCCGCTGTATTATCTCCATTCCTGCAGATGTATACTGAAAGCAGCAAGTGTTTCCTGTTTCAAGTGGGCAGCCGATGCCAGGCAGAGGCCTTTATAGAGCGCGGCTGTACTGCGGCTTCAAAACTCAAGAAAGAGAGAAAATTATGGCAACGTTACAGCTCAAGCACATCAACAAGATCTATGACAACAAGGTTCAGGCCGTCTTCGACTTCAATCTGGACATCCAGGACAAGGAATTCATCGTATTTGTAGGACCTTCCGGATGCGGCAAGTCTACGACTCTCCGCATGATCGCAGGACTCGAGGATATTACCTCCGGCGATCTGTACATTGATGGCGAGCTCATGAATGATGTGCAGTCCAAGGACCGCAACATTGCAATGGTGTTCCAGTCCTATGCTCTGTATCCGCACATGACTGTCTATGACAACATGGCATTCGCCCTGACCCTGAAGAAGATGCCGAAGGACGAGATCCAGAAGCGCGTTGAGAATGCAGCTGAGATCCTGGAGCTGACTCCGTATCTGAAGCGCAAGCCGAAGGCACTGTCAGGCGGCCAGAGACAGCGTGTTGCGCTGGGACGTGCCATTGTCCGCAATGCCAAGGTATTCCTGATGGATGAGCCGCTGTCAAATCTTGATGCCAAGCTCCGTGTGCAGATGCGCGCTGAGATCATCCGCCTGCACAATCAGCTGGGTGCGACAACTGTCTATGTAACGCATGACCAGACGGAAGCAATGACCATGGCTTCCCGCATCGTTGTCATGAAGGATGGCCGCGTGCAGCAGATCGGCACTCCTAGAGAGATCTATGATCGTCCGGCAAACCTCTTCGTCGCCGGCTTCATCGGATCGCCTGCCATGAACTTCCTGAGGGGCACCGTCAATGCAAACGGAACCTTCACGGTTGGCACTGATACGATTGAGCTTCCGGCAGACAAGCTGGAGCCGATGAAGCCTTATTTCGGCAAGGAAGTTGTTCTCGGCATCCGTCCTGAGGATCTGCGCTATGAAGCTTCTGCCAAGGTCGGACTTGAGAAGTACAGCATTGACCTGCCGGTAGATGTATCCGAGCTCCTCGGCGCACAGACAATTCTCCATGGCAAGTATCAGGGCCAGGAAATTGTTGCCCAGGTAGCTGCGCGTGAAGATATCCATATGGGCAATACTGTATCGCTGGCCATGGATATCGAGAAGATTCATTTCTACGATGTAGACAGCACCAACATTATTGAGTAATCAGGAAGGAGCAGCGTAATGAACAGACAGACGAAAGAGGCCGATTTGGCTCCTTCCATCTACCAGGTCTTCCCGCGCTGCCATACCGAGGCAGGAACCCTGAGCGAGCTTGCTCAGGACCTGCCTCGTATTCGCTACATGGGATTTGACTATGTATATCTGATGCCGATTCACCCAAGCGGAATGAAATGCCGAAAGGGGAAGGACGGCTCTCCCTATGCAGTTCAGGATTACTATGCAGTCGATCCGTCAATCGGGACGCTGGATGATTTCAGGAAGCTTGCTGAGGCAGCGCATGCGCTTGGGCTGAAGGTCATGATGGACATCGTGATCAATCACTCTTCTCCGGACAATGTCTGGGTCAGCAGCCATCCTGACTATTACCTCAGAGATTCCCGCGGACGGCTCATGAACAAGGTAAGCGACTGGACTGACGTTGCGGATTTTGACTACCGCAGCAAGGCTCTCCGCAAGGAACTGATCAAGATGCTGTGCTACTGGGCAGACCAGGGCGCAGATGCCTATCGCTGCGATGTTGCTTCCCTGGTACCGGCCGATTTCTGGGTTGATGCGAGGGCTGCAGTCGCAAAGCGCCATCCGGGATTTCTGTGGATGGCAGAGAGCGTCGAATCTGACATGATTCTCGAGATGCGCAGAGGCGGCTGGGAAATCGACAGTGATCCGGAGCTCTGCCGCGCGTTCGATATCCTGTACAGCTATGATACGGAATCATGGCTGAACCGTTCGCTTGCAGATGAGGATCTTACAGAGTATGAGAGAATTGTCAACTATCGCGAGGCAGAATATCCTGAGGGATTCCTCAAGATGCATTGCCTTGAGAACCATGACCGCCGCCGCAGCGCGTCGCTGACCGGCAACTGGAGCGTTATCCAGAACCGGCTTGCCTATATCTTTCTGATGAGAGGCGCTGCCTTTGTATATGCCGGCCAGGAGGCGTGGTGCACAAAGACGCCTTCGCTGTTTGACAGGGATCCTGTGGACTGGTCAAAGCTGGATCATTCCTACATGAAGTACCTGAAGCACCTGAATGCGCTGCGGAAGAGGTATCTCAGCGAAGTCAGGCTGGCAGTGCTCGCAGAGAATCCGCAGGCAATATCCCTGATGGAGTACAGCGGAAAGAAGTGCTGGTACGGACTCTTCAACGTGCTTGGAAAGAAGGGCATGCTGAAGGCCGGACTGAAGGATGGCACATATCGTAATCTTATTGACGGCAGCCCGGTGACTGTCGCCGATGGACGGATCAGAGCGGCTTCATGCCCGGTATTCGTTTCGGTAAAGAGCAAAGATCTGCAGTGATTTCCTGCATGGTGCAGAAATGCGGCAGTTATCACTTTACTGCATGTTTATGTTAGAATACGTGCGTTATTATCAGATTCCGAATGGCTCTGCCATGCATGCTGCATGAGATGCGGGCAGAGAAAGGAGGCAGCCTATGGTATCAACGATAAATGATGTTGCCGCAAAGGCGGGGGTCTCCATCTCGACTGTATCCAAGGTTCTTACCCGACATGGAAAGATCTCGGAGAAGACGAGAAAGAAGGTTCTGCTCGCGGTCCGCGAGCTGAATTATGTGCCGAATGCGGCAGCAAGCTCGCTGTCCTCCAGAAGCTATGACAAGATGGGCATCTTCATCTACAACAACAGCCAGAAGCAGGCAATCGATGAGGTCAACATGCATTACCTGCTGGGGGCGTTCTCGAAGGCGGGAGAGTACAAGATTCCCGCTGAGGCGATCTTCAACTACACAGTTGACAATACCTCTGCAGATGAGATGGTTCAGATGCTAGGATCCAGGGGAATCACGGGTCTCGTGATTGCCGGCCTGAACAAGAATGACCAGATGCTTTATGAGCTGATCAGCAAGCAGGCGCTCAAGGTCGTCGTGATCGATGCGCCGCTGACCAATGTCAGCACCTCAGCGGTCTATGTGGACAATGCCGGAGGGCAGTATGATGTTGCCCGCAGGATCATTGACCCGAAGGAATGCCATCACGTGATGTACATTGCCGGCAAGAAGAATGCATATGTCACGGATATGCGCATGGAAGGCATGGAGAAGCTGCAGCGTGAATATGGCTTTGAGATGCAGGTTGAATACGGCGATTTCCGCGAGAAGCTTGCGTATGAGATCACGGAGAAGTACGGGGAATCCGCAGATGCGATTGTCTGCGCTTCAGATCTGATGGCGATCGGATCAATCAGCGCCTTGAAGAAGATGAAGCTGTTCCGCCGTGTCTGCGGATATGACGGCATCAGCCTCATGGGCTATATGGCACCGGATACCTATACCTGCCAGCAGGACTTCTATCACGTTGCCCAGCAGGCAGTAGAAGAGCTGTACCGGCTGATCCACGGCGGCGAGGGACGCAAGGTAATTCTCGGCTACCGGGTCCGGACGCTCAGCTATGAGGATGTTATATTCTGATCCTCAGAAACGAGATCATGGAGGGAGAAGATCCGCAAGGTCTTCTCCTTTTCTGAAGCAGGAAGCGGAGAGTATGATGATGAAGAGAAGACGGAAAATGCTCGGCAGGGCTGACAGCCCGCAGATCATTGCGCTGGCATCCAGAATTGAGACTCTTTCGAAGCCGACAGCAGTCAGCTGGTGCCTGGCCTGCTGCAGAAAAGAGATACTGCCGATCTATCGGCATCACCGCAGTGATTTCCTGGCCGAGGAAGCAATCAATTCTGCGGAGCGGTGGATGCGCCATGAGATTCGCCTGCCGGAAGCGAGACGCAGCATTCTGGCTCTGCACGCTGCCGCAAGAGAAATGGAGAATGATCCAGCCGGCCAGGCTGCTGCGCGGGCAATCGCGCAGTCTGCATCCTCCATTCACTGCGTGCGCCATGCGCTCGGGCTGTTTCTGTACGGGGCGGCAGCGATCGCCTATGAGCGCTGCGGAACAGGCCTGGCAGACGGGGAATATGAGAGAATCGCAGAGGAGGAATGCAGCCGGATGCTGGATTCTCTGCCTCTCGAGAGCATTGCGGAGGACTGAAGGATGGATGCGCATACATGCATGAGCTGCTGCGGGCGGGATTACAGGATAATCCGCCTGCTTGGGCATGGCAAGGGCGGGTATTCCTATCTTGTCGCGGATGGCAGCGAGCTGCTGGTACTGAAGCAGATCCATCATGAGCCGTGCTCCTATTATCAGTTTGGCGACAAGATGCAGTCAGAGCTGAATGACTACCGAAAGCTGAAGGAGATCGGCATACCGATGCCAGTGCTTCTGCAGGCAGATCTGGAGCCGGAGCGAATACTCAAGCAGTATATTCCCGGGCCGACCGCTTTTGAACTTGTCCTGAAGGATCAGATGAAGCCGGATTATCTCCGGCAGGTACGCGGGATGTGCGCGAAGCTGTACGATGCCGGCCTCAACATAGACTATTACCCGACGAATTTCATTATCCAGGATGACAGGCTGTGGTATATTGACTTCGAGTGCAATGCTTATCAGGAACAATGGGACTTTGAGCACTGGGGTGTCAGATACTGGTCCAGGACATCTGAATTTCTGGCGGCTGCGGAGGCGGGAAAAGAATGAGTGAAGACAGAGATCATCCGATCCATATCAGAAAGACGCGGGCTGAGGATGTCGATGACGTGATGAGAATCTATGATGCCGCGAGGATGTTCATGAGGAATCACGGCAATGCAACGCAGTGGTCCAATGGCTATCCGGATCGTGAGCTTGTGCTGGAGGATGTTGAGGCAGGCCGCTCCTATGTGGGTACAGACAGCCTCGGCAGGCCTCATATGGCATTTGTCTTTGCAGTCGGGGAAGATCCTACCTATCAGCTGATTGAGCAGGGCCAGTGGCTGAATGAGCAGCCCTATGGGGTTATTCACCGCATTGGGTCTGACGGTGAGCAGAAGGGGGCATTCCGCGCCTGCCTGGAGTTCTGCCGGCAGATCATCCCGAATATTCGAATCGATACGCATGAGCATAATCTGACGATGAGGCACCTTCTTGAGAGCTGCGGATTTCGCTATTGCGGAATCATCTACACAGATGACGGCACTCCTCGCCTGGCCTTTCAGAATGCCGGGCCGAAGCGCTGATCTTTTTGTTGACAGATCCCGCCAGTCTGATAAGATAGCGGCATAAGGGAGTAGTCAGCACCTCGGTGCGGTGATGCCAACATACTGGAAGATATTTCCTGGCTTCATCTGAAATGGCGAGACTTATCTGCATCTGCGGGATAGGTCTCTTTCTTTTCCTGCCATGCAGCCGCGGGGGAGAAATCATATATGGAAATCTGGGAATTATTCGTTATCGGGGTCGGCCTGTCCATGGATGCATTTGCTGTGTCCATCTGCAAGGGCCTTTCCTGCCGCAGGGCAAGCCTGCGCAATCTGCTGACCGTCGGCCTGTATTTCGGCGGCTTCCAGGCACTCATGCCGCTGCTCGGATACTGGCTGGGCACCAGCTTTCAGTCGCTGGTATCCAGCGTTGATCACTGGATTGCCTTCGTCCTGCTGGCACTGATCGGCGCAAACATGATACGGGAATCACGGAGCAATGAGGAAGAGCAGTGCGACAGCTCCTTCTCCGCAGGGAAGATGCTGCCGCTTGCCGTGGCTACCAGCATTGATGCGCTGGCAGTAGGCGTCTCCTTTGCCTTCCTGAAGGTTAACATCTACGAGGCAATTACCCTGATCGGACTGACTACCTTCGTGCTCTCCGCAATCGGTCTCTGGGTGGGAACGGTATTCGGCAGCAGATATAAGTCAGGCGCTGAATTTACAGGCGGCGTTGTCCTGATTCTGATGGGATGCAAGATTCTGATTGACCACCTGGGCCTGTTTCACTGAGGAGATCATGACATGGAGAGAGTTGTTGATGCGCTGATTGAGATCCCGATGGGATCGCAGAATAAATATGAGGTAGACAAGAAGACCGGAAAGATTCATCTGGATCGGGTTCTGTATTCTGCCTCCTTCTATCCGGCAGAATACGGATTCGTAGAGAAGACGCTGAGTTTGGATGGAGATCCAATGGATATTCTGGTATTCACGACCTATCCGACCTTCCCGGGCTGCTATATTCCTTCCCGGATTATCGGTGGAATGAGAATGATTGACAGCGGCTTTGAGGATATCAAGATCATGGCTGTAAACACGGGCGATCCCCGCTATGAGCAGGTAAAGTGCCTTGAGGATCTGCCGCCTCATATCCTGCTTGAGATCAGGGATTTCTTCTCAAATTACAAGACTCTGCAGGATAAGGTCACGAGAGTGGATGGCTGGTATTCCAAGGATGAGACCATTGCGCTTCTGGATACTGCTCTGAAGAGATACCAGGACAGCCTCAAGGGCTGAGCGCTTCTGAATTCAGAATTGATCAGGCCGGGATGAACTCCCGGTTTTTAGATGATCGAAAATTCAGGGAATGTTCAAGGCTGATACAAGAGAGATTCACCTGACTGAACTACGCTTCTATCAACAAGGCGTATGCAGATACGTCCTGGGCAGAGGAGGATTCGCAGATGAAACCAGAGGCCGGAGAATCATATTCATTCCCAGCATTTCTGCAGGAGCTGACAGATGCCGGAAGCCTGTTTCTTGAAGCTGATCTTACGGATGACAGCGTTACAGCCGCTGATGGGCGTCACCTGCAGAATCAGTCATATTCTGATCTGTGCAGGCAGATACTCTCAGTGATACTGACTGATGGGAATCGGCGCGCAATTGAGAGGAAGCTTTCGCTTTCTTCCCTGAAGAAGGAAGCAGCTTTAAAAGACTGCACTGTGCAGGGATGCTTTGAAGCAGCCGGACATGCATGGATACAGGTGTGCATCAGCCTGCGCCGTGCAGATGCAGAATCGCATCTGCAGGCATTCATCATGATGCAGGATGTGACCGCAGAAGTTAACAGGCAGAGCAGGGACAGGCATCTTCTGGAACTGGACTGCCTGACTGGGCTTTATCAGCGCGGCCCGGCAGAAAAGAAGATCAACGATCTGCTTGCCAAGTCAAGTCATGGATGTGCATTCATCATGACGGATCTGGACGATCTGAAGAAAACAAATGACAGATTTGGGCATTGCCGCGGAGACCAGGCATTGAAGGCAGTGGCTGCCGCAATGAGGTGCTCGTTTCGTCGGCAGGATGTTCTTGCACGGCTCGGCGGTGACGAATTCATTGCCTTCCTGCCTGGCGATTTCAGCATCTCAGGGCTGAGCAGCAGAATATCCGCCTTCCTCGAAAATGTCCAGCAGGAGGTCTGCGGCACCTGCCTGATGCATGCAGTCCACTGCAGCGCAGGATGCGTGATCAGCAGTGGCGATGAAACCTTTCAGAAATTGTATGAGAAAGCGGATCAGGCACTGTATCAGGCAAAGAGCAGAGACAAGGGAGCGTGGTCCTTCTATGTGCCGAATCCGGAAGAGAAAATCCATCTCTGCAGAAGTGCATGAACGGCGTTATAAGCGCACTGCAAATATCATAAGCAGAGATATCAAGATCTTTCTTTAAGGTATGGCAGGTGAACAAATAGAAGAACAGGTCTGCCGATGACGCTTCAGGGGCGTCAGAAGCAGACCTGTTCTTTTGACCGCTGATTACCAGGTGACAGACGGATCTGTCCAGGTCTCTGCAGCGGGATCCTGCCAGGAAGTATCCTCAGCATAGACAGCCGGCGCATCAGACAGATAAATGTAGCCATAGAGATAGCCGCGGCCGGATGCAGAATACCATCCTTCGTTATAGGCACCGTTATAGCCGCCTTCCATCAGATAGATTTGATCAGCGCCGTCTGTATCGGAGACATACGCGACATGGCCGCTCCATACGGCGATGGAATTGGCAGCGGGAACAGATCCGGTCGCATAGCCGCTGGCAGCTGCATTCGCCAGCCAGCTGCCGGCATTGCCCCATTGCGGAAGCTCTATGCCGTCTGTGTTCATGACCAGCTGCCATGCGCTCCAGGTGCAGTTGTTCCAGCTTCCGCGATAAGGATTGCCTTCTGCATGTACGGTGATGGGGGCTGTCAGCAGAACTGTTGATATCATGATGCAGGTGATCATATTCAGTTTTTTCTTCATTCAAGGTCCTCCTTGCGGTACAACGGTGGTGAATATATCACGCCTTTTCTTCATGTGCAACCTCAGTAAATTGAAATATGAATGATCAGAATGCAAGAATATGCGATTGTACAGCCAATGTAACCGTTTAACTGAAAAATAATGAATATTTCATAAAAATGAATAAAAAAGGCACAAATAATATGGCTGTTAAAGCATTTTTATATCGATTTTGAAACGGGTTACATGCTTGTATGGAATCCGTCTTTGTATGAAGCAAAAGAACATGCGTGAATGATGTGTGACATTAAACTGTTAAATATGCTTGCATGGCTAAACAAATATCATAAATAATGATGCATTATTTCTCAATCCGGATATAATAGTAATCCGTACTGAGAGGGATGGATATGAAGGGAACCGGAGTGAAGCATCAGATGTCAGAGTCGCTGCCTACTGTTGCCTTCCTGACACTGTCAGGAGGATTGCAGGATGCTTATACTTACTTTGCAAGAGGAAAGGTGTTTGCAAATGCACAGACAGGAAATATCGTGCTGATGGCAGCGCATTTCTCACAGGGAGATCCTGCCGGAGGGATGAAGTATCTGATCCCGGTGGCGGCTTTTGCGCTGGGCGTGATGGCGGCTGAGCAGACCGGAGCGCATTTTCGGACCATGCGCAGGCTTCACTGGCGGCAGCTTGTGGTTGCAGGAGAAATCCTGATCCTTGCGGCTGTCAGCTTCCTGCCGGAGTCCATGAACATGACAGCGAATGCTCTGGTTTCCTTTGTCTGTGCCATGCAGGTGCAGACATTCCGCAAGGTGCTTGATTCTCCCTGCGCCAGCACTATGTGCATCGGCAATCTTCGCTCAGCGATGGACCATCTGTCTGCCTTCCTGCGTACCGGAAGAAGAGAGGACCTCAGGGAATGCAGCATCTATTTCTGCGTCATTCTGCTCTTTGCACTTGGCGCGGCGCTCGGAAGCTTCTCAATTCAGCTGCTGGGCCTGGGGACAATCCTGATTTCCTGCACGCTGCTGTCAGTCAGCTTTCTGCTCATGCTCATTCAGTCAGAGCATTCAGGAAGATGATTGCCCTGCATTCTGCTCCAGGCGGTCCTGATCAGCCAATATGCTGATCAGAGCCGCCTTTTTGAATGCTCTGGCTGCATTGACACAGACTTTGCCGGCTTCTAAGATTGAATCAGCAGAGTCAGGGAAGAGGGGATAGCAATGAATGAATTTCTGACCCGGGCAAACTCGCTGCCCATGTATCTGATTGCATCTGTCATCATTATCGCAGTGCTGGTTCAGGCAGTTATTTTCCTGCGGAAGGCATGGAAGCATGGCCTGTCCATCGGCATGGATGAGGCAGTCCTGAAGAAGACTGCGCTGTCCAGCATATCGTTCAGCCTGGTGCCGTCCATCGGCATCCTGATCGGCGTCCTGGCGCTGGCTCCGGCTCTGGGCGTTCCGGTTCCATGGATCCGCCTTTCAGTCATCGGCGCTCTCCATTATGAAGGATCTACAGCCAGCAATCTGGCCAAGGGAATGGGACTCGGCGAGCTTCCCTCCAGTGCCATGACCGGCGGGGATCTTGCGGCGATCATGTTCGGCATGACGGTATGCATTCTGTCAGGCACGCTGTTTACGCTGTTCTTCTTCAAGGGATATCAGAAGCGCATTACCAGCCGCGCAAAAGGGGATCCAAGGAAAGCGGATATACTCTTTACCTCCATGTTCATCGGCATGATCGCTGCCTATTTCGGGGATGCCGTATCCTATCTTCGCACGGTGATCATCTCCGGGCAGACCAGGACGCCGAATGTGCTGCCGCTGATTGCGTTCTTCACGGCAGCGCTGTCCATGTCGCTGTTCCGGCGGATCATTGACCGCGGCAATGCCGCATGGCTTGAGAACTATGCGCTTTCCTTCAGCATGCTGATCGGCATGGCATGTGCAGTGCTCGGACAGTTCATTTTCCCGGGCATGAGCACATTCCTGGCCTAGGGAGGATCGAGAGATGGGACAGAATAAGATGAATGAGCCTGCTTTCACGGCTTATGAGGAATCCATGCACCGGACCGGCAGGATCTCCATGGCGATCATGCTGGTGCTGATGGTCAGCGTGCCGTTCCTGATCTGCATTGTTTTCCAGGAGCCGATGCACTTCAATGCCGGCTACTGGGGCGCTTTCGCAGCGCTGATGGTGCAGTATGTGCCCAGCGGCATCATTGAGGTAATCACCTATGCGCCGCTGCTGGGAACAGGAGGCACATATCTTGGCTTCATCACCGGCAATCTGATCAATCTGAAAGTGCCATGCGCGATGAATGCGAGGACGCTTGCGCATACCGAGATCGGGACGGACGAGAATGAGGTCATATCTACCATTTCAGTGGCTGCCTCTGCAATCACGACAACTGCTGTCATCGCAATCGGAGTCATGCTGATCACGCCGCTGACGCCGCTGCTCGAGAACCCGGTCCTGAGGCCGGCATTCAAGACGGTCGTTTCAGCGCTGTTCGGTGCAATGGGATATACCTATGTCCGCAAGTATCCCAAGGTTGCTGTGGTGCCCTGGCTGCTTGCTGCTGTGCTGTTCTTTGCGGTGCCTTCGCTTACCAGCCTTGTTTCCATCATGGTGGTCGTCTTTGCGGTGATTGCCATGGGCATTGCTCTTCTGCTCTATCGGAAGGGGAGGATCTGAGGATGAATGTATTTCTGATTGCAATCCTGATTCTTGCGGCGCTTCTTGCTGCAGCGGCAGTGCATGCGCTGACGCTGAAGGCACCGGTGCCCGGAAAGCGTCTTGCCTGCTCCCGAAATGAACAGGAACTGAAGGAGATGGGTGAGCGCTTCGGCCGGCTGATCCGGATTGAGACGCCTTCCTGTCACGATGAGACGCCGGATCTCTCTTCTTTTGAAAGACTGCAGAAAGAGATTGACGCGCTCTTTCCGGAGTGCCGCCGACAGCTGGATAAGACAGTCCTTCAGGGAGCTCTTATCTATCATTGGAAGGGACGCGATGCAGCAGCGCTGCCGCTCCTGCTGATGGGCCATCAGGACGTGGTTCCGGCAGATCCCGAGGGATGGACGCATCCGCCATTTGAAGGTGCAATCGCAGACGGAAAGCTCTGGGGAAGAGGAACGCTGGATGACAAGTGCAATATCTTCTGCCAGATGCAGGCAATCGAGAATCTGCTTTCAGAAGGATTCATCCCTGAATGCGATGTCTATCTTGAATATGCAGTCAATGAGGAAATCTCCGGCCACAGCGCAGAGCGGGTCGCGGACTGGTTCCGCGAGAGAAATATCCGGTTTGCGGCAGTATGGGATGAAGGCGGCGCTGTCATTGACCGCGCCATGGCTGGAATGGATCGGCCGTATGCAGTCATCGGCATCTGCGAGAAGGGCTATGCGGATCTGAAGATCACAGCGCGGGGATCCGGTGGGCATTCCAGTGCGCCGAAATCTGCCACAGCAGTGACAAGGCTTGCAGATTTTATCCATGAAGTTAATTGCCATCAGCCATATCGGCGTGAATTCACGCCTGCCGTCACATCGATGTTCACCAACATGGCTCCGTCCTTCTCCTTTGGAATGCGCCTGCTGCTGGGCAATCTGTGGCTGTTCAGTCCGCTGCTGACGGTGCTTCTTCCGAAGGTAAGCCCGCAGGCAGGCGCGCTGCTTGGAACGACCTGCTGCTTCACGATGATGAAAGGCAGCGATGCCTCCAACGTGATTCCTTCCGAGGCATATGTCATTGCCAATCTGAGGCCGGGCTTTACGCAGGGAACAGAGGAGTCAATCCGGATTCTGAAGAAGTATGCAGATCGGCATGACCTGGAGATAGAAGTGCTCAGCAGCCGTGAGGCATCGCCTACGACACCTGTGGATACTCCTGTCTTCCGCTATCTTGAAAAATGCGTTGCGGAGCGCTACCCGGACTGCGGATGCTCACCGTATGTCATGCTTGGAGGAACCGATTCCCGGCATTTCTCCAGCCTCAGCGAGAATATCCTGAAATTCTATCCAATCCGGATCACCTCGAAGCAGATGGGCTCCATGCATAATGTTGATGAGTGCATCGATCTGGATGCCTGCAGCGATGCAGTTGATTTCTATCAGGCATTCCTGAGAGGCTATCCCGGCGAGCAGCAGAGGAGCTGATCACTCGGCGCCATGGGACAGCTCCAGGCTGCCGGCAGTCTCCTCTGATCGAAGCAGAAGCGGCGCGGCAGGGCAGAAGGATGCGGACAGCGCCGAGATGAGCTGATCGGAGGCTCGGCAGATGCGCTCCATGGATGCCTGCAGCTCACGGGTATCATGGCTTGCGCTCCAGCCTGCAATGTAGCCGAAGGAATAATCCGAGGCATCGATGCCAAAGCGCTGGCAGACGGTATATGCAACGCTTTCTGCCTCAATCTCCCGCACGCGGGGATCCATCTTCTCCTCGCCGCCATGCATGATTGCATGGGCTATCTCATGAATCAGCGTCTTAATGGTCTGCGCCTGCGGCAGGCCATTCTTTATGCTGATGCGCTGAGCAGTCGGATCAAAGAAGCCGTTGGTATCAGAATGGGAAGAAGAGAAGAAGACAGGCACGGGGGAAGAATGGATCAGCGCACGCAGCAGTATGCTGTAGTCCGGTACATCTTTTGACAGCATGCTTACCAGCGAGGAAGGCAGCTCCTTGCCGGCTGTCTGGCTGATGTCAAAGACAGAGGCGGCACGGTAGCGCAGGATCTGCTCGCTGTCATCGGAATCGCGGCGCTGCACAGAGATGCGCATTGGCGCAAAGATGCGGATTGCCTTCTCGCCGCGGCGCACCTGGCGGCAGAAGCGGGTCTGCCAGACCCGGTAGCCGGCCACGAGCGTGGCATCCGGCTTCTGCTGGAAGATCAGCACGGTATTGTTGAAGCTGTAGCCATGAAAATAGGACATGGCGCGTAGATATGCCTGGTAGCGGTCGCTGGTGCAGAGGCTTCGGATTCCCTCCTGCAGAGCAGCTGTGATTTCGGCGGTGGTTCGAACTTGTTCCATTGATGATGCTCCTTTCCTGCTGCAGTATACTGATTTGCCGATCTGTACACTTTCCCCGAAAGTCGCTGCAGGAATTCATGCTATAATCAAGGCGACATGAAGCTGGAGGATATGACGATGGAGCCATTGGAATTCAAGTTTGATACGCAGCTGCTGATTGATGGGCATGATTTGTCTGAAGACACGATACATGACTATATCACGGAGCATTTCAAGGGAGACTGCCTGCTCGTTGTCGGTGATGATACGCTGATCAAGATCCATTTCCATACGAATGAGCCTTGGAAGATCTTGGAGTATGGACAGTCAGTAGGCGATATCTATGATGTGGTTGTTGAGAATATGCAGCGCCAGGAGGAAGGCCTGAAGGGCTGATCCGGCTTGCGGGTTTTTGCGCCCGGCGGCAGTATTCATCAGATATGAGAAGTCAGAGACAGGATATGCCTGATGAGGCAGATCCTGTCTTTTATTGAACCGCGCATAAAGAAAGCCTGACCGATATCAATCGATCAGGCATATAGGTGATTGAGCGCTTCCCGCTGCCGCAGGAATTGGCGAGGCCTGCAGAATGTCATCAGCCTTCAGGTCTAGATCAGAGACAGCACCACATTCACTGCGAACAGGATCAGGCAGACGATGATGCTGTCAGAGCTGAGCAGGATCTTCCAGAGCTTTGGCTCCGTAGCGCCATAGCGGACCATGTTCGTTGATACGCGCTTCTGGAAGATGCTGAAGGCAGCGATGATGTAGACCACGATAATCGCAACCGTGATCACGAGGAGCATGCTTTCAGGCGCGATATCCATCAGGCACAGGAACAGTGACAGCGCAATGTGCACCTGCACTGCCGGTTTGATGGAATGGTATTTCAGCGTGATCAGGGAAAGATACCACCCGACAAAGAAGGCCGGGATTGCCATCACCAGATTTGCCTGCGAGACTGCAAACAGCATGGCGGATCCGAGCACGCCGAAGTATCTGCCGTAATGGCCCAGCTGACGCTGGATGATTCCGCGGAAGATGTATTCATCGCAGATCGGGATGATGATGACATTCTCCAGAAGGTAGAGCGCATTCTCGATGATATAGGTCTCGGTCGTGAACTTGCCGAGAAAGTCATAGCTGGCTGAGTTCGTGCGGGCGAAGAAGTAGAAGAGCGAGGAGATGCTGGTAGCGATCAGGTTGATCCCGATGCCAACGCTGATGATCGCGATCATGCGGCTTGCCGGGATACGCGGATCGTGCAGATAGTCATGGATATCGAGATTCAGCATCTTTGCGGAGATGCGGAATGGAATCAGCGTGACCAGCGTCAGCAGAACCATCTCGCCGACCAGATATACAATCTGCGGCTCCACAATGAAAATCTGGGGGAAGTATGAGGCAAGCAGGGAGGTTCCGTAGCGGAACACCATGAACACTGCAATATATATAACCAGGGATCGGCCAAAATGATTGATCTGCTTTCTGGCCTGTCGGCTGGTTATCACCCTGGGAGAATTCTCAGGCATGCAATCACTCCTTATTTTTTTCTGCCTGTCCGGCAAAATCCAGTACATTATAGCATTGATTCATATCCGGCCAGAGAAAAGCACAAACTGACCGTCTGTGCATTCTCTTAGAGAACAGATTCAGAATCCATGATGCTCGAACAGCTCTTCCATGATCTCCGGATAGCTTTCCAGCCGGAAGCCCTGTATGGAATGCGTTCTGGTGCCGAGATCGGCCAGGTAGCCATGCAGCCATACTGCCATGCATACTGCCTGGAAAACATCACGGGTCATGGACAGCAGCGCAGTCATGATGCCGGTCAGGATATCTCCGCTGCCGGCCTGCGCAAGTGCCTGGCTGCCGGTCTGGTTGATATATACTTCTCCGGAAGGAGAGGCCACGATGGTATTAGGGCTCTTCAGGACGACGATGACGCCGTATTCCTTTGCAAACTTGAGCGCCAGCGGCAGGCGCGCATCCTGGATGACTTCCAGCGGCTGATTGATCATGTCGGCAAACTCGCTGAGATGCGGAGTGACAATGACCGGAGACTTCACGAACCGCAGAACATAGGTGTTGTGCTTGAGCAGGCGAAGCGCTTCCGCATCCAGAACAACCGGGCAGTGGCTTTCCTGCAGGATCAGATCAAGGATATCTTCCTTATGGTCCATGAAGACAGCGCCGGATCCAAAGGAGATGGAGCGGGAGTCTCCCAGCACATCAGAGATAACCTGGTGCCATGTCTCGTGACCGAAGGGATGAAATACCGGGCTGATGAAGCGGCCGGCAACGATCGGGTAGATCTCTTCCGGAAGGACTGCCTGAAGATAGGAGGCACCGATGGTCTGCGCACCAGTGATATTCAGGCATAATGCGCCAGCCATGCCCCAGCAGCCGCCAATCAGAGATGTCTTGCCGAAGGTTCCCTTATAGGCGTTCTCTTCCTTCTTCGGAAAGCTGCGGAAGAAGAGATCCTCATTCATCTCGCAGAATCTGCTGCGCTCAGGATGGGGCAGGCCGAGTGCAAGCAGGCGCGCCTCACGGAACATCTGGTGATTCTTCCGCATCATATGAAACGGCTTCCAGCAGTCCAGCGCCAGAGTGACATCTGAGCGCAGGGCATCATTCTCGCAGTATCCGGTATCGCACTCGCAGCCGCTGTTGATATCAATGGAGAAGACTCTGCAGTGGCGGTCATTCACCGCGCTGAACAGCTTCTTCATCGACGGCTCAAGGCTGCCGTGATAGCTGAATCCATAGACAGCATCAATGACGAGATCTGCCTTTGCCAGCGTCTGCGGAAGGCCGCGCTCGGTAACAGCTGCGCTGGCAGGAATCCGATGCAGAGCGGCTTCAGCCTCCATGGTGACAGGCTTGCCGTCAGCCAGGAAGAATCTGACTTTCCGATCTTCCAGAAGACTGGCAGCGGTCAGGCCGTCGCCGCCGTTATTTCCCTTCCCGATAAGAAACAGAATATTTGCGCCCGGCTCAGTCGCATGCATGATCTCCTCGGCGACTGCTGCTCCGGCAGCTTCCATAATCTCAGCGGATGTCAATCCGGAGGCTTTTTCAATTGCTGTCATCTGCTCATGATCTACTATCATTTTCGGCGGCACTTTCCATATCATTAGCATAGACTAAACAGGCTTGAAATGTAAAGAATCGGGTTTCCTGAAGCGATATTGTGCTATAATTTTTTCAAGAAGGGGCTGCCCCTTCACGTGGAGGTGTCTGAGATGCCAGCAAAGAAGAAAGCTGAAGAAAAGAATCTGACAACTACTGCAGAGACTCCGGCAGAGAAGCCTGTAAAGAAGACGGCTGCCAAAGCTACTGCAAAGAAGGCCGCGGCTCCTAAGAAAGCTGCTTCCGCCAAGAAGGCTCCTGCCAAGAAGGCAGAGAAGAAGCCTGAGGTTGCAAAGAAGAGCGCTCAGGAATATAAGGATGTCATCAACTGGAAGAAGTGGGAAGCCCACAACATGGACTGGCTCTACATCGAGATCAATGCCGGCGATCTGCTGACAGAGCTCGAGGCAGGAGCAGACAACATGGAGACATGCTGCAACGCTATTCTCGACTGCATGCTGGAAGGTGACGGATTCATCGTCGAGCCTAAGGTAGGCGAAGCACCTGCTGCAACACTGACTGTCCGCTACTACTGCGATAACCTCAGCGAGGATCGTCGCAAGTACAAGGACGTTCAGCACTGATTCTGCATTGTGCATTATACGCATTCATGAAGCAGGCTGCCCTGGGGCAGCCTGCTTTTATGTTTTGGGTTACATGCATGAATGATCACGCCGCGGCAGCCGGGCCGCCGGCAGGAACGAAGCTGTCGAAGATAAAGAGATCAAACTGCTTCTCCGCTTCTGCCATCTGCTGATCGCTGCGTATTGTCCAGGCAACGGCAGTGCAGTGATAGAGGTTGCGGCACAGCATCCTGGACGGGTTGTGCGGGTAGCTGACGTTATAGGCAATGAAGTCCGGCCTTGTCAGAAAATTGAACAGAAGATTTGCACAGGCAAAGTTGAGCAGACTGCGGTGCGATGGATCCTCCCGATTGAATTCATCCGAGAGCTGGCCGCGGATGATCTGCGGACGCATGCGGCGGTACCACTGCACGCCTCTTGGATTGAAGGACTCCATGCAGTACAGGCCGCTGTAGTGCTGGAGCAGCGCATCTGCAGCCGTGCATACCGCAAGCCTTCTGTCGCTGTTTTCAATCTTCAGCTCCATGATCATCGGCACGCGGCCGCCGATCAGGCCAAGCACATCCGCAAAGACAGGGATTCTCTTTGCGGAGTTCATCAGATGGAACTCCTGAAGCTGTGCCAGCGTGTAATCGCATACCTTTCCGCTGACCGGCCTGCTATCTGCATCTCTTGCGACGCGCGCCAGGAGGAAGTCATGGAAGACGACAGGAACGCCATCACTTGTGAGCTGTACATCCAGCTCGATTCCATAGCCGGCCTCGACAGCGCGGCGGAATGCACGCATGGAATTCTCGGGCGCATCGCCGCTGTTGTCAAACAGGCCCCGGTGCGCATAGCGCACTGCCCTGAGCCGCTCCATGTCAGGGCAGCGGCGGAGCGACGGGAGGATCGCGATGAGATAGCAGGCAGCTGCCAGAAGGATGATCCAGATCAGAATCTGCATGTATGCTCAGGCCTTCTTTCCGGGGATCGCGATGTCCCCGTGATGAACCATGCACATGGTCGCGAAGGCCAGCGCGGAGAAAACAAAGGAATACGGAAACAGCGTGCGGTAGGAGACATGCTCCAGCAGCCAGCCGGACGCGATCGGCGTGAATACCTGCGCAGCCATGGAGAACGTGTAATAGGTGCCGGTGAACTTGCCGATCTCTCCGGATCTGCTCATCTCCACCACCATCGGATAGGAATTGACGTTGATGGCTGCCCATCCGAAGCCGATGACGGCAAACAGGATATTGAACCAGGAAGCATATACGGTGACAAAGCCGGCAGTCAGGTAGCATGCGGTCATGGCGACGATGCCGATGAGGATCATCTTTCTGCGGCCGATGCGCTGCGAGATCCAGCCGATCGGGACATAGCTGACCACAGCTGCGATCGTGGCGACCATCAGGCAGTCAGCGTAGGCGCCGTCGTGAAGATTCCAGACCTGCTCGACATAGCGCGAGAAGGCAGTGGTGACCGCATTATAGGCCGTGAACCACAGGAAGACGGAGATCAGCAGCCAGCGCATGGATTTCTTCACGTCAGGTGCCATGGCTTCCTTCTGGCCGGCAGGCTCATTCTCTGCTGATGCCTGTACTTCGCCGATTTCTGCATGGAGCTTATTCTCGTTGATCGTGGCAAACAGGATGCCGACGCATACCAGCATGAGTCCGGCAATGCTGAGCGTCATCGGCACATAATTGGTCAGAGAGCCATCACTCGGCGTATGAATCAGCTTCTTGGTCATCACCAGCGCGTAGACAGCGCCGAGCGTGCCCATGAGATTGATGACTGCATTTGCCCGGGAGCGCACAGGAGAAGGCGTCAGGTCCGGCATCAGGGAGACAGCCGGGCTGCGGTAGATGCCCATTGCCAGCAGAAGCAGGAGCAGCACGATGATGAATGGCATCAGCGTGCCCCGGCTGCCGGAAAGAACGGCCAGGATCATGACCAGAATGGAAGAGATCAGCGTGCCGGCAAGAATGTAGGGCATGCGCTTGCCGAATCTTGTTGAGGTACGGTCCGACAGATAGCCGAACAGAGGCAGCAGGAACAGGGCAAGAATGTTATCCAGAGCCATAATCACGCCGGTCCAGGTCTCGCCCATGCCGTATGTGTTCTTCAGAATCTTAGGGATCTCATTGTTGTAGTACTGCCAGAATGCGCTGATGGACATGAAGGCAAGACCGATAAGGATGGTGCGCCTGATATTCAGCTTCATGAGCCGTTTCCTCCTGTTTTATCATGCTGCATGAGAGTGTCCTGATGCATCGATAGCTGCTTTCTTCATTCTATATGATATTCCCTGATTCGCATACTGCATGTCCTTGGGAAGATCATGAAGCGGCTGCTATCTGCTGCTGCGCTGCAGCAGCCGGGCGAGCAGAAAGCAGATCATGCAGGTATAGATGATCTCGGAAGTGCCATTGATGGAATCATGCGTCAGCGAGACAAACCAGGATGCGGTGAATCCGGCAAAGTACAGGTTCCTCATCCAGACGATCTGCCAGCCGAGATGGAACAGCAGCACATTCAGATAGACCAGGCCCAGAAACGTGAACAGGATATGCAGGCTTGATCGTATGGGCATGCCGGAGTCCCGGTAGGGAACCAGCACTGCCAGCAGGATCAGGGCCAGCAGAAGGCCGCACCGGGGCAGCCAGAAGCGGACCGGGTAGGTGTGCAGGCCGGCGGCAATGATGGCATAGAAGAGATAGATGAAGACAGGCAGCCCGCAGAGCAGCGCTCTGCCGCGATGAAGCGGGCTGTTGATCAGGGCTGTGAAGTTCCAGACTGACGGGTCTGCGTGATAGAAGGTAATGGCCAGCAGGATCGGTACTCCGGCATATCCGAAGACAGCGATCCAGCGATTGATTTTTGACATCTGCATACCTAGAATTATAGCATCGGTCAGGGAGGCAGTCGCATGGCAATCAGAGTAGGCTATCAGGGCAATCATGGAACATTCAGCGAGATTGCGGTAATGGAGTATTTCCGCGGCCGGGAATACGAGCCGGTCGGATGCACCGGATTCACGGAGATCATGAATGACTGCGATGCCGGGCGCCTGGACTATGCGGTGCTGCCGGTAGAGAATACGACCACCGGCATCATTGCCCGCACCTATGATCTCTTCCGCAGCCATGCAGTGCATGCGGTCGGCGAGATCGTCGTGCCGATCCGCGAGGATCTGATTGTGCTGCCGGGCACGAAGCTTGATGCAGTCCGGAAGGTGTACAGCCATCCGGAGGCACTGTCCCAGTGCCAGAGATTCTTTGCTGAGCATCCGGCGATTCAGCCGATTGCCTACCAGGATACTGCCGCAAGCGTCGCCCTGGTCAGGGACAGCGGAGATCCATCCGTCGCGGCATTGGCCAGCGCGAGGGCAGCGGAGTACTACGGCATGGAATCGCTGCTCCGGAATGTGCAGGACAGCGATACGAACATGACGCGGTTCCTGTGCGTGACCGCTCATGAGGAGCGGCATCCCGAGGCAGACAAGATCTCGATGATGCTGATCCTGAAGCATGAGCCGGGCGCGCTTTACGATGCGCTGGGAGCACTTGCGGCTGAGCATATCAATGTCATGAAGCTGGAATCCAGGCCGATTGTCGGCCATCCGTTCCAGTATCTGTTCTATATTGATTTCACCGGGAATACGGAAGATCCGGCGGTCGCATCGGCGATGAGAACGCTCAGCGGGCGCTGCACCGAGGCAAGGGTCCTTGGCTGCTATAAGGCTGCAGTCCGCGTAATGTAACTATTTTCATGTTTTTTTGATTGCCTTTGAAAATTCGCCGCACTATACTGTAAGCATGAATTCGATCAATTGCTCAAAGTACTATTACTTTACCTTTAGATGATGCGGGCGTTTCGCAATAGATACTGCCCGTTTTGTACTGTATCGGCATTGTCTATTGGGTGAGCGTGTAATCGAGCCACATGGATGATGCCATGTGGCTTTTTTCTCGGAGGTGGAACGATATGGAGATTCAGGTCAGCACCAGCCAGGGGAATTACTCGATTGTGATGGAGCATGGCGTGCTTGCCCATGCGGCTGAGCGGATATGCCCGGAGGGCAGGGTGTTCGTAGTGACGGACAGCGGCGTTCCTGAGCAATATCTGCATGCGCTTCTGGCGCAGTTTCCCGAGGCAGCCTACACTGTCTTCCGGCAGGGCGAAGAATCCAAGAATATCGATACCTGGCGCTCTGTGCTCCAGGAGATGCTCGCGGCAAGGCTTTCGCGCAATGACACGGTCATCGCGCTCGGCGGCGGCGTGGTCGGCGATCTTGCCGGATTTGCGGCAGCCAGCTACATGCGCGGCATCCGCTATGTGAATATCCCGACGACCGTGCTTTCCCAGATCGACTCCAGCATCGGCGGCAAGACTGCAGTTGATCTTGCCGGCGTGAAGAACAGCGTCGGCGCCTTCTGGCAGCCGTCCATGGTCCTGATCGATCCGGATACGCTGAAGACACTGCCTGACCGCCAGGTTCATAACGGCCTTGCCGAGGCAGTCAAGGAGGGAATGATCCGCGACGCCGGCCTGTTTGAGCTGTTTGAGCATGATGACTACATGGATCATCTGGATGAGATCATTGCCAGGTGCCTGGAGATCAAGCGCACGATCGTTGAGCAGGATGAGCGGGAAGCCGGCCTGCGGAAGCTGCTGAACTTCGGCCATACCTATGGCCATGCCTATGAGAGCTACTATGGCTTCGATCACTATCTTCACGGCGAGTGCGTGGCAATGGGCATGATGACGATCCTGCATGATCCTGCTCTCCGCGCAAGGCTTCTCGCAGTGCTGGAGCGGCTGCGCCTGCCGGCGAACTGCGATGCAGAGCCGGAGCGCATTGCCGGGCTGATCCAGAATGACAAGAAAGCAGATCATGACAGCATCACGATCGTTCAGGTAGATGCACTCGGCTCCGGCCATCTGGAGAGATGGTCCATGCGGGACATCCGGAAAGGACTTGGCATATGAGCAATACTGCAGGCAGAATCATTACCCTGACGCTGTTCGGCGAATCACATGGGCCGGCAATCGGCGCAGTCCTGGACGGACTGCCGGCCGGCGTGCGCATCGATGAGGAATTCATCCGTGCAAGAATGAATCAGCGGCGGGCCGCAGGCACGATCTCGACCGCGCGCCATGAGGCAGATAATCCGGAGTTCCTTTCCGGGATCCGAAATGGCTTCACGGAGGGAACGCCGATTGCCATCCTCATCCGGAATGCCGATGTCCATCGCGGCGATTATGATGAAATGCAGCAGCTGGCAAGGCCAGGGCATGCGGACTATGCAGCGCAGATGAAATACCATGGCTTTCAGGACTCCTCCGGCGGCGGTCACTTCTCGGGCCGGCTGACAGCGCCGATGGTCGCGGCAGGCGCGATCCTTGAGAAGGCGCTGCTCGATCGCGGAATCCGGATCGGGTCGCACATCGCGGATCTGCATGGCATTCAGGATGATCCATTCTGCAGGGAACATCTGGATGAGCAGATTGACGCGCTGAGCGCGGCTGCATTTCCAGCCATCAGCAGCGAGGCAGGGGAAAGAATGAAGGCGGAGATCGAGGCTGCCCGTCTGCAGCTGGATTCTGTCGGAGGAATTCTGGAAACGGCAGTTACGGGCCTTGCGGCCGGCATCGGCAGCCCGGAATTTGATTCCGTCGAGAGCAGGCTGTCAGCCATTCTCTTCAGCATTCCTGCGGTCAAGGGCGTGGAATTCGGCAGCGGATTTGCCTTCGCGCATATGCACGGCTCCGAGGCGAATGATCCGCTGCGCATGGAGCGCGGCCGCGTCATCATGACATCGAATCACAACGGCGGCATCAACGGCGGAATCACCAATGGCATGCCGGTAATGTTCCGCACGGTCATCAAGCCGACGCCATCCATTGCAAGGCCGCAGGAAACGGTCAATCTGAAGACAATGGAGAATGCCGTGATCGAGATACATGGGCGGCATGATCCGGCAGTGATACACCGCGCCCGGGCAGCGGTAGACGCAATGACGGCCTTCGTCCTGGCAGATCTGCTGGCAGAGACCTATGGCCCGCAGTGGCTTGCGGAGGCGGCGGATGAAGCTGGGACTGATCGGTGATCCGCTGGGGCACAGCTGGTCGCCTGAGATTCATGCATTCCTGATCGGCGCTGACTATCAGAAGTGGACGGTGCCGAAGGAAGAGCTTCAGCAGTTCCTGGAGCGCCGCAGCTTTGACGGCATCAATGTCACGATTCCTCATAAGCAGGCGGTGATGAGATACCTGGATGAAATCGATGAGACAGCGGCAAGGATCGGCGCAGTCAACTGCATCCTCAACCGCGGCGGCCGGCTGATCGGATACAATACGGATGAGATCGGCCTGCGGGAGATGATCATTCATGCCGGGTGGAGCCTGGAAGGCGCGGAATGCGCAATCCTGGGCAGCGGCGGAGCCTCTCATGCGGCAGCCGCGGCAGTGCAGAAGCTGGGCGGCAGGCCGATGATTGTCAGCCGCACGCCGGCAGCGGACAGGATCAGCTATGAGGAGCTGTACGCAAGGCAGGAGCAGATCTCATTCCTGATCAATGCGACGCCTTGCGGCATGTATCCGGAAATCGACAAGGTGCCGGCGGACGCCAGCCGGCTGAGGCATCTGCAGGGAATCGTGGATCTGGTAGCGAATCCGCTGCGCACCAGGCTGCGGTTTGAGGCAGAGCAGCTGGGCATCCCGACACTCGGCGGGTTCGAGATGCTGGTGCGGCAGGCATTTGCGGCAGATGAGCTGTTCACAGGCAGGGCGCTGGATCCGGCGAGGATAGATGCATGCATGCGGCATCTGTATCAGGCCCGCCGGAATACCGTTCTGATCGGCATGCCATCCTCCGGCAAGAGCACGCTCGCAGCGATGCTGGCAGAGCATACCGGCAGGCCGCTGGTGGAAATGGATGAGGAGATCGAGGCAAGAGCCGGCAGGCCGGTACCCGCGATCTTCGCGGAAAGCGGAGAGCAGGAGTTCCGCCGCCTGGAGACAGAGCTGGCCAGGACGCTTGCAGAAGGATGCGGACGCATCATCTCTTGCGGCGGCGGGATCATCAAGAATCCGGAGAACATGCGGCTGCTCAGCGCCGACGGACAGGTGATATGGATCCGCAGGCCGCTTGCGCAGCTGAGAGGGACGCCAGACAGGCCGCTCTCGCAGAACAGGGCGCAGATGGAAGAACTGTACCGCCAGCGCAGCCCGCTCTATGAGCGGTTCGCGGATGCGGCGGTTGATAACAGCGGCAGCCTGCAGGATGCACTGAGGCAGCTGCTTGAGGCAACAGGAAGAGAGGAAATCAGAAGATGATTATTACTGTAAAGAAGAATGCTCCTCAGGAAGAGGTAGACAAGCTCATCAATGGCTTTGAGAAGCGCGGTCTGGAAGTGCACGTGATCTCCGGAGACAATTTCAATGTGTTCGGGCTGGTCGGCGATACCACCCAGATCGATGAGCGGGATGTCATGGCCAATGAATGGGTCGAGAATGTGCAGCGCGTGCAGGCTCCCTACAAGCTTGCCAACCGCATGTTCCATCCGGAGGATACCATTGTCGATGTCGGCGGCATCCGGATCGGCGGGAATGAGAAGATCGCGATGATTGCCGGCCCCTGCTCTGTAGAGGGCAGGGAGCCGCTGCTGGAGATCGCGCAGGAAGTCAAGGAAGCCGGCGCCGGCCTGCTGAGAGGCGGCGCCTATAAGCCGCGCACCTCTCCGTATTCCTTCCAGGGACTCGGCCATGAGGGCATCCTCGATCTGGTCGCCGCAAGAGAGGCAACCGGCATGCCGATCGTGACGGAGCTGATGGGGACGGAGCATCTGGAGGAATTTGCCCAATATGTGGATCTGGTCCAGATCGGCGCCCGCAACATGCAGAACTTCGATCTGCTCAAGGCAGTCGGCCATATCAACAAGCCGGTGCTGCTGAAGCGCGGCATGTCCGCAACCATTGAGGACTGGATCATGTCGGCGGAATACATCATGGCCTCCGGCAATCCGAATGTCATCTTCTGCGAGCGCGGCATCCGCACATTTGAGCGCTATACCCGCAATACGATGGACCTTGCCGTCGTTCCGATCATCAAGGAGAAGACGCATCTGCCGATCATCATCGATCCGTCGCACGCAACCGGCGACTGGAAGCTGATCGAGCCGATGGCGCTCGCGGCAGTCGCGGCCGGCGCTGACGGCCTGATCATTGAGTGCCACAGCCATCCGTCACAGGCCTGGTCAGATGGCGCGCAGTCGCTGAAGCCGGAGCGCTATGCCCGCCTGGTGGAGCGGGCCCGGAAGGTGGCCGCTGCTGTCGGCAGGGAGCTGTAATGCAGGTACGCATACAGAGGGGAGCTGCCGGCGCAGCTGCCATCCGCATTCCGGCCAGCAAGTCAATCTCGCACCGTGCCCTGATCGCGGCTGCTCTCTCTCAAGGCGATTCGCAGCTGAATCATGTTGTCGATAATGCCGATACGCAGGCAACGATAAGGGCCCTGCGGCATCTCGGCGCCGAGATTCACGGGAGCAGCGACGGAACCGTGCAGGTGACCGGCGTTCATGGAATCGGGCAGTATGATGGGGAGCAGATCGACTGCGGGGAGTCCGGCAGTACGCTGCGTTTCCTGATTCCGCTGTTCTCGCTGACTGGCCGCGAGGTATCCTTCACCGGGCATGGCCGGCTTATGGAGCGGCCGCTCAGCGTATATGAGAGGATCTTCAGAGCGCAGGGCCTGCGCTTTGAGCAGGCCGGCGGCGTGCTGCATATCCAGGGCGCGCTTCAGGCCGGCAGCTATCAGATCGAGGGGGATGTCTCTTCCCAGTTTATCAGCGGCCTGCTGTTCGCGCTGCCGCTGCTGAAGCAGGATTCCAGGCTGGAGATCCTGCCGCCCTATGAATCAAGATCCTATGTTACGCTCAGCGAGGAAGTGCTGGCAGATGCCGGGGTTGCGGTCCGCGATGCCGGCAATGCAATTGAGATTCCCGGCGGCCAGTCCTATCTGCCGCTGCAGATGTCCATTGACGGCGATGATTCTCAGGCTGCCTTCTTTCTTGCATATGCGTGCATGTCACATCGCCCGCTGCAGGTTCTTGGCATGCGTCATGATTCAAGGCAGGGAGATCATGCGATCATCGATATCCTGAGACGAATGGGTGCCTGCGTGCAGCCGGTCGAGGGCGGCTATGAGATTGCCGGCGCATCGCTGCAGGGAGCGGAGATTGATCTTCAGGACTGCCCGGATCTCGGGCCGGTGCTGTTTGCGCTGGCAACGCAGGCGGAAGGACAGACGATTTTCCGCAATGCCGGCCGGCTGCGGATCAAGGAAAGCGATCGCATTGCATGCATGGAGGAGGAGCTGCACAGGCTGGACTGCTCCATCCGTTCCAGCCAGGATACGGTCTGGGTACAGGGACCGACGGCTGTTCAGGCCGGCGCAGTCCTGGATGGCCATAACGACCACCGCATCGTCATGGCCCTGAGCGTTCTGGCGGCATGTTCCAGCGCGCCGATTGTCATTACCGGCGCGGAAGCAGTGAGGAAGAGCTATCCGGGATTCTTCGAGGATCTGAAGAATGCGGGAGCAGGAGTGGAGGAACTATGATCAGCAGAGGTGCTAAAATCACGATCGTCGGGCTGGGACTGCTCGGCGGAAGCTATGCCAAGGGATTCTATCAGGCTGGCTACCAGGTCTATGGAATTGACATCGATCCCGAGGCAGTTGCCTATGCCGAGAAGATGCACTGGATTCGGCAGGGCAGCACGGATCCCTCGCTTGCGGAAGGCAGCGATATCGTCATCTCTGCCCTGTATCCGCATGTGTTCGAGAGCTGGATCCAGGAGAATCAGCACTACCTGAAGCCGGATTCCATCCTGACGGACGTGACCGGAATCAAGCGCGAGGTGATCCGCCGGATCAGCGCTGTCCTGCGCCCGGATGTGGAGTTCATTGCCTGCCACCCGATGGCCGGCAGAGAGTACAAGGGCATCCAGTTTGCGGACTGCAACCGCTTCACGGTCGCAAACTTCATCATCGTGCCGACAGAGAATAACACCGAGCGCGGCCTGCAGACTGCCCGCGACATTGCCGCGATCCTCAAGTTCGCAAGAGTCAGCGAGCTGACGCCGCAGCAGCATGATGAGATGATCGGATTCGTCTCCCAGCTGACGCACATCATTGCCGTGTCGCTGATGAACGTGAATGACAATACGCATCTTGCGGAGTATACCGGCGATTCCTTCCGCGATCTGACCAGGATTGCGCAGATCAATGAGGATCTGTGGCCTGAGCTGTTCATCCTGAACAAGGACAACCTGATCCGGGAGATCGATGCCTTCACGGCGGAGATGCAGCACTTCCGCGATCTGATCGATCAGGAGAACACGGACGAGATGAAGCAGCTGCTGAAGCAGTCGACTGCCCGCCGGAAGTGCTTTGACAGGAAATAGGAGGAAGATCTCATGAAGCTGCTGATTCTGAATGGTCCCAATATCAATATGGTCGGCATCCGGGAGAAGAGCATCTACGGATCCGTCTCCTTCAGCCAGATTATCGAGATGATCCGCAGGCATGCCGATGAGAAGGGCATTGAGGTGAACTGCCTGCAGAGCAATCATGAGGGCGATCTGGTGGACTGGATTCAGTCGGCCTGGTTTGATCAGTATGACGGCATTGTCATGAATCCGGGCGCATATACGCATACAAGCCTGGCGATCGCCGATGCGGTCAAGGCCATTGCCCCGATCCCCGTCATTGAGGTGCATCTCAGCGACATCGATGCCCGTGAGGAATTCCGCCATCATTCCTATGCGGCTCCATACTGCCGGGATCAGATCAAGGGCCATGGGCCGGCCGGATATCTCGAGGCAATCGACGAGCTGATCGCGGATGCCCAGCATTGATTGCGCAGGGAAGCGCTTCCCTGCATGAAGGTAAGATGCTTCCTTTTACGCACGCGGGAAACCGTGCTATAATCCCCATGCTATGAAAAAGAAAGAGATATGGATTCTGATTGCGGTTGCCGTGATCGCAGCCGCTGCCATCTTCGGCGTGAAGGCATGGCAGGCTTCGCAGAAGCCGAAGACCCTGGTTGATATCACGCATGACAGCAAGGTCGTGCAGACCTTTGATCCATCCGTGGATGCGGTGTATCACATCCAGGGAGATTACGGGACGCTGGATGTCGAGGTCAAGGACGGCAAGTGGCATGTCACGAATGAGGAATGCCCGAATCACATCTGCGCCTCCATGGGCTGGGCCAGCGCGGATGACACGTTCCCGATCATCTGCGTGCCGAACGGCGTCATCATCATGGTGGAGGACAGCAGCAAATGACCTCCAACCGCACCCGCCATCTCGCCTATCTGGCGCTGCTGTCAGCCATGGCGATCACGCTGAACCTGATTGAGTCAATGTATATCGGCTCAATCATTTTCTATCTTCGCCTTGGGCTTGCGAATATCATCGCGCTGATCACGATCAAGGTCCTGGGCGTCCGCGACATGATCATCGTCAACGTGATGCGGGTTTGCATCGGCGGCCTGCTCAGCGGCACCTTTCTCGGTATGCCGTTCTGGATCGGCTTCGCCGGCGTGCTGCTGTCGAGCATAGTCCTGATCGTGCTGGACCGCATGCATTCCTCGCTGCTGTTTACCTCGGTCTTCTGCTCGATTGCGCATTCCTTCGGCCAGCTGATCGTCGTGCTGTTCATCTATAATCTGGTATCCAACCCCACCGCGATCATCCCGCTGGCAGGATACCTGCTGCTCGGCTCCATTCCGCTCGGCCTTCTGACCGGCTATGTCGCCGGGCTCGCGATCAGGCGGGTCAAGCCGCTGCGGGAGCAGTACAATGCCCGGGAGCAGTCCTTCAGCAAGTAAAAAGCAGTGCCTTCAATCAGGATATGACCTGATCAGCGGGCACTGCTATTTCTTTGCCTTATCCTGCGCTTCCTGCTCGCGCTTCCACTTCTTCCAGGCCTCGATCTGCTCCTTGCGCTCCTTCACGCGCTTCTCGACGCCCTGATCCGTGGGATTGTAGTAATGGCGGTCCTTCAGGGAATCCGGCAGGCACTGCATGGCCGAGACTTTTTCCTTGGTATCATGTGCATAGATATAGCCATCTCCGTAGCCAAGATCCTCCATGAGCCTCGTCGGGGCATTGCGGATCTGCAGCGGCACCGGCTCATCCAGCATGGTCCGCGCATCCTCGGCGGCAGTGTTATAGGCCACTTCCAGCGCGTTGGATTTCGGGGCCAGCGAGCAGAACACCACGGCGTGGGTCAGATGGACATTGCATTCCGGTACGCCGAGGAACTGGCAGGCCTGATAGGCGGCAACCGCTACCTCCAGGCATCTGCTGTCTGCCATGCCGACATCCTCCGAGGCAAAGCGCACGACGCGGCGCGCAATATAGAGCGGATCCTCGCCGGCCTCAAGCATTCTGGCCAGCCAGTAGACCGCCGCATCCGCATCGCTGTTGCGCATGGACTTATGCAGGGCGGAGATCAGGTTGTAGTGCTCCTCGCCGTTCTTGTCATACAGAAGAGACTTGCGGGAGAGGCACTGCGCAATCGTCTCCTTGGTCACTTTTGAGGAGGCGCCGTTTCCCTCGCCGTTGAGAATTGCCATCTCCAGCGTGTTCAGCGCTGTCCGCGCATCGCCGTTGGCATAGACGGCAATCAGATGCAGAAGATCATCCGTGATCTCCACCTGCCATGATCCAAAGCCGCGGGGATCGCTGACAGCCCGCTTCAGCAGGCTGACGACATCATCCTCAGAGAGCGGATCAAGCACGAAGACCTTGCAGCGGGAGAGCAGAGCGGAATTGATTTCAAAGGATGGATTCTCTGTGGTAGCGCCGATCAGGATGATGGATCCCCGCTCGACATAGGGGAGAAAGGCATCCTGCTGGGCCTTGTTGAAGCGGTGGATCTCATCCACGAACAGGATGGTCTTGATGCCCATGGTCCGGTTCTTCTCTGCCTCTGCCATGACATCGCGGATCTCGCGGATGCCGCTGGTCACGGCGGAGAAGTTGATGAAGCGTGCCTTGGTGCAGTGCGCGATGATGCGGGCCAGCGTCGTCTTGCCGACGCCCGGAGGGCCCCAGAGAATCATGGACTGCACCTCATCGCGGTCAATCATGCGGCGCAGCACCTTGTCCTCGCCCAGCAGCTGCTTCTGGCCGGCGTAGTCCTCCAGCGTTTCAGGCCGCATGCGGTCTGCAAGCGGTGCAGTCTTCTCTCGGTTGTCAAATAGGGATGCCTGTTCCATAGTCAGCTCCAGTTCTATGCCATTATTGTACCGCAGATCATCCTTTCAGGCCGGAATCATTATCTGCACACGCTGCCGGATCTCTGAGAGAAAGGCCAGGATCAGCTCTGCATTGGCCAGATCCTGGCCGGCAGCAGCCCCTGGCTGCAGCTCCGTGGATTGCAAGCTGCTTGATGACAGCTGCGCGCCCGCTTGAAGCAGATGTCATGCAAAGCACAGAGGCATCGCGATTTCTGCCTTTTCCCATGCGGTGCAACCGCTGGTTGCGGGAATGACGCATGGATGCGGTTGCGCCGCAGTACATGGCGGTGTATGGTGAATCCGAAAGAGGCAGGGCGCATGGAACTGAAGGATAGAATTCATGAGGCAAGGTGCCGGTCCGGGATGTCGCAGGAGGAGCTTGCGGCAGGGATCGGCGTTTCGAGGCAGGCGGTCAGCCGCTGGGAGACAGGTGATTCGCTGCCGGAGGCCGGCAGGATTGCCCAGCTTGCGGAGACGCTTGGCGTCAGCGCGGACTGGCTTCTGAGCGGCAGCGGGGAAGCAGTCACTGTATCTTCAGCGGCTGACCCAAAAAGACCGGCGACGGCAGGAAGGCATCGCCGGATCTGGATCGCTGCAGCCCTGCTCGGCACAGCTGCCGCGGCTCTGCTCGGGCTGCGGGCTGCCGGAGCAATCGGCCCGCAGTTCCGCGATCACTGGCGGACGACAGTGCGCGAGGGAGTATATATCACGGACTTTGAGGGCAGATCCTATCGGCTTGATCTGAAGGCACAGGCGATCACGGAAGAGGATGGCACTGTCAGCGGCATCTCGACAACCTCGGTATATCCCCTGGAAGACGGGAAAATGCGGGTGACTGATGTCCGGCTTGATCCGCAGGAGTCCAGCTGCCAGGCAGGCGAGCGTCTGATCCGGAATGTTTCCGGCTTCTACTGCAGCAGTTCAAGGGTGCTCTCTGCCGCGGATTCGGAATACAGGATCCGCCGTCAGCGGATCGAGAAGATGTGCCGGCAGACATCCTCTCATGCCTGCAGCGATCTGCCGCGGATCGCTCCGTCCAGGATTAGCAGCTGAGATATGCATATCAGATGATCATCAGAAGGCATTCGGGTCTGCTGACAGCACTCGGATGCCTTTTGCGTTCAGAAGGCCCCGCGAAATCTGCAACTCCTGTTCTGAAGGAGGATACTTTCATGTATTCAGAAGAGAAGCTGCAGAACATCCGATTTTATGCAAAGAGACGCTTGACCGGGCCCATGGGGCCAGGGCTTATGCTGGCCGCAGGGAAGCAGGGCGTGGAGATCATCCGGCAATGAGAACAGCTCACGAGCTATGCGCCGCGGCTGGCATCAGCCGCAAGGCGCTGCGGGTCTACCGCGAGAAGGGGCTTCTGGTGCCCTCATCAAGAACAGCATCCGGCTACTGGCTCTACGAGGACAGCGCCGGAGAGATGCTCAGAAAGATCCAGATGCTCAAGATGCTTGGCTTCACGCTTTCCGAGATCCGCGGGCTGCAGGGGGCATCGCCGGATCAGCTGTCCGGGGCGCTTCGGGCAAAGGCTGATGAGATCAGGCAGAGAAGAATTCAGCTTGATCAGCAGATCTGCTTGATCCAGTCTGCGCAGGACTCCCTGAATAAAGGCGTTGGCCTGGCAGGCCTATGCATGGAGCAGCAGGCAGTGGAATCGCAGCAGATCAGCCGGCAGAAGAAGCCGGCAGGAGGCAGTCATGAATCAAGATAATTCATTCTTCCATCAGGGTGCAGTCTGTGCGGCTGCCCTCTGCCTGAGCATTGCCCTGGCCGGATGCGGCGGAAACAAGGCATCTGATGTACCGGCAGCCTCGAGCGTGCCGCAGGCAGAGAAGACCGCTGTCCCTGCTGCGCCGGTGCCGGCCGTCACGGCCGTGCCGACGGCCGCTGCAGCCGCTGCGCCGACGCCTGCTCCATCTGCACCGCAGCAGGCTGCGGAGGACAGCGGATCAGCGGTGACGCCGTCCTTCCGGGAGATGATGGACAGCTATGAGGAGTTCTTTGACAGATATGCTGATTTCCTGCAGACATACGAGAATTCCAGCGATACAACAGGAATGCTGGCGGATTATATGTCCTATATGTCGCAGTATGCCGATCTCATGCAGAAGATTGATGCGGTTGATACCAGCCAGCTCTCAGCGGCTGATTCCGCCTATTATCTCGAGGTGACGGGCAGGATCATGCAGAGGCTGGCATCCGTGCAGCAGCAATGAGATGAGGATATTTCCGAACGGGAATATCCTCTTTACTTTATGAAAGTGCAGCTGATCCTGGGCTTGCCCGGCGGCAGGAATCCGCCTACAATTTCTGCAGGACCGGCTGATTCAGGGGAGCTGCATGCATTGAATACGGAAAGCTCAGGCAGACAGGCGCTTTTATCTGCGCTGCAGCTTTGCTTCGCGCATGATCCAGCGCAGCCGGCAGCAGCGGCGGGCATGTCTATATGCATGCATGAAGCACGCTGCCCGGAGGATTGCATATGAGAAAGTCAGACAGAATGCGGGCAGGGGCGCAGGATGGCGCTTCAGGTGCCTTCCGCGGGCGGAGCGGCCGCTATACCATTGGCGAGCTGTCGAAGCTGACAGGCGTTCCGCATGATACCATCCGACACTATACGGAGCTTGGCCTGATTGTGCCGACTGTCTCCGGAAGCGGCGGCTATCATACCTATGACGACTATGATATCTATACGCTCTACTACATCCGGAGCCTGCGCAGCATCGGCCTGTCGCTGACGGAGATTGCACAGGTATTCCAGGAGGAGAGCGATCAGGAGGTCTGCGCATCCATTGAGCGCCAGATCGCGCGCACGGAAGCCATGCTGGCACGCAAGCGCCAGGAGCTTGATTATATGCGCGGACTCGCAAGGGAGATTGCGCTCTATGATGCTCATCCCCGCGAGATCCATCTGATGGAGAATGTGAGCTTTGAATACGTGAACCGAAAGTCTCTGCAGAAGCAGCAGAAAGTAGAGGATGTCCTGGAGAGCTGGGTCAGCGCGATTCCATTTGCGCAGCCCTATATCTGCGCATACCTGACTCCGCAGATGAGCATCGAGAAGGCGGGATTCGCCCTGTTTCCCATCTACGGCCACTATGCCGGGGATACCCGGGCCCGCTTCCATGCGGCCCGCTGTCTTGCCATGTATGCCAAGACGGATGATATCTTCGCGCTGCTGAAGGAGACAGAGGCGCTCTTTGCGGCAGATGCCATGAGCCGCCAGCTGCAGCTGCAGCCGGCTATGCACTGCGTGGTGCTGAAGGTGCAGCGGCGCAGCGGCCAGCGCTCCTTCATGGTTCAGCTCCTTCGCGAGATCATCTCTTGACTCGGGGGTTACCCCGAGTTTATGGTGAGGGCAGGAGGAAACACAGAAATGAAAAAGATCATGGTTGCAATGGCCTGCCTGCTGCTTGGAGGCTGTGCCGCGGCTGGCACCGCGGCAGGCACCGCTGCCGCTTCAGCGCCTGCGAGCAGCTCTGCGAACTGCGTAGTCGATCCGGAGAACAACGGCTACATCAGGAAGACCGATACGGTCACTTCAGCGACAGAGGAGGGCAAGGGACTTACCTACGGCTACTTTGACATGAGCGACAGTCTCAAGCAGGAGACGGTGCTGGAGTATCTGAAGGGCAATGAGGGCAATTACCGCGAGATGTACCAGATCGCGACCGCCATCAACAATGTCCCGACTGTCTCTTCTGTCGAGTTCGTGATGGATCCCGACAATTTCAATCTGTATGCGCTGAGCGAAATGGGCACGGAGAAGACGCTGGAGATGCAGGATAATCCGAATGTGTCCATGTACTGGACCAGGCAGCTTCGCGCCGAGGACGAAGCAAAGGGCATGACCTACTTTGCCTCTTACGGCGTCCAGATCACCGGCACTGCGTATATCTATACGGCTGATGATCTCGCATCAAAGAAGGATGAGCTTCTGCATCTCTTTGAAGTCTACTACCCGACGCTGCCGACCACGGCAAAGGTCTGGTCCGGGCTCGCTGATGACGCAGCCAAGATCGACTACATCACCAAGATCATGAGCCGTGAGGTCGTGTACAAGATCGTGCCGTCCCGCATCGTGGTAACGCAGCCGTATCTTCTGCCGCTGGGCGGGCAGTATGCATCCTGCGCAGCTTATACGACAAAGTCTGATTCCGGCTATGCCTATCCGTTTGTCTCTGAGCAGTTCCTGGATGACCTGCTCGCGGCGAAGAAGGACAATGCCGACTATCAGGCGATCATCGACAAGATGTTCCCGGATACGCCGCTCAAGGATGGCGCCACGGATGATGAGAAGAAGACATGGGAAAGCAATCAGGCATCCCGCACGATCCTGATGGGAGACAATGCCTGCGGATACAAGACGCAGTTCATTCTCGAGAACTTCAGCAGGTAATTCAAACGAGGCCGGCAGGGCATTCTGTATGCATGGACAGCAGGAATTGCCCGTGCCGAAAGCGCTTTGATTGACTTCGCTGCTGCAGTTACATACAATGATCATGCCTGAGTGCGCTGTACCTTGCTCCCGTGCGGGAGCATTCCCGGCCGCGAAGGTGGAAAACTGATCTATTCATTTCGACTGAAAACAGGATACGTTCCGACTTGAAGTCATGCATGAAGGACTCTCAGATAGGGATATTTTGCCTGTGCTCAGCGTGAATCGGAACACAGGCTTTTTATATGAAATCAGGAGGATTACATCATGAGCAAGCGCATCGCCATCATGGGCATCATCGTCGAGAACAGGGACAGCGTCCGTCAGCTGAATGAACTGCTTCACGAATACGGAGACATCATCAACGGCCGCATGGGCATTCCCTTCCGGGAGGAGAAGCTGAGCGTCATCAGCGTTGTCCTGTGCGCGGATGAGGGAAAGATCAGCGCGCTTTCCGGAAAGATCGGCAGGCTTGACGGCGTGCAGGCGAAGGTGACGTACTCCAGCAGGATGATCAGCGAATGAGAAGGATCGCGATCTACGGAAAGGGAGGAATCGGCAAGTCCACTGTGACTTCGCACGCTGCCGCGGCGCTGGTCCATCAGGGCCTGCGGGTGCTGCAGATCGGCTGCGATCCCAAGGCAGACTCAACGATTCTGCATGGGGCGGGAAAGCTGCCGACGGTTCTGGAAGAGCTGCGGGCCGGACGTCATCCGGCGCTGGATGACATCGTGCATGAAGGAAAGGATGGCGTCCTGTGCGTGGAATGCGGAGGCCCGATACCGGGCAGCGGATGCGCAGGCCGCGGCATCGTGACCGCCTTCGAATATCTGAAGGATCTCGATGCATATCGCATTCTGAAGCCGGATGTCGTTCTCTATGACGTGCTTGGCGATGTCGTCTGCGGAGGATTTGCGATGCCGATGCGCGGCGAGTACGCAAGGAATGTCCTGATCGTCACGTCCGGCGAGAAGATGTCGCTGTATGCCGCTGCCAATATCGCGCTGGCACTGGACCACTTCAGGTCCAGAGGATATGCGCGCCTGAGCGGCTTTATCGAGAACTGCCGCGGCGTGAAGGATGAGGATCAGCTCGTCCGCGAGCTTGCAGAGGAGAATGGGACTGGCGTGCTGGCTGTGCTGCCGCGGGACTCCCGCATTCCGGAAGCCGAGGAAAAGGGCATGACAGCCGTTGCTGCATTTCCCGGGACGGATATAGACAGCCGCTATGAGCTGCTGGCCCGGGCAATGCTGGATGCATCAGATGATATCTGAAGGAGGAATGACAATATGAGCTGCGGTCTTTCCTACAGCATCCCGGTCGGCGGCTCCTGGAATCTCGCGCATATCTGCGCCCTGGTTCCGGAAAGCCATGCACTGTTCATCGTTCCATCCGGCTGTGCCCGCATCATTCATCTCTCCGCGGCGGAGGCTGGCATGCAGGAACGGTTCTCGACGCTTGCGGTCAGCGAGCAGGATACCATCATGGGCGGCATTGAGGAGAAGATCATTCCCGCCGCAGAGGAAGTTCTCCGCCGGTTTCAGCCCCGCGTCCTGTTTCTCTTCACCAGCTGCATTGCCGACTTCATCGGCCTGGACCGGGAGGTCTATCTGAGCCGCCTGCAGCAGGCACACCCGGACATCGCGTTTCTCGATGGGCGCATGGATCCCATCAACCGCAACGGCAAGCTGCCGCCGATCGTGCGCATGCAGGATCTGATCTGCTCGCTCATGGAGAAGGCGGGATCTGATCGGGCAGTCAACCTGATCGGCAGCTTCCTGCCGACAGAGGACAGCCAGGAGCTGGTAAGCCATCTGCGCGCACAGGGATATGAGGTGCGTCACGCAGCGCTGTGCCGCAGCCTTGATCAGCTGAAGCGCATGGGAAGCAGCAGTCTGAACCTCGTCTTGCATAAGAGCGCGGTTCCGGCAGCGATCCAGCTGCAGCAGCGCCTGGGGATTCCCTGGGCGGATCTCAGCGGCTGCCAGTCCATTGCCGCAGCCGAGCCTGCCTATGCAGAAGTCACCAGGCTGCTCGGCATTGCTCCGGCTGAGCTTGAGGCCCCGAGAGAGGCATGCGAAAGGGCGCTCAGCTGCCTGAAGGAGGCAGCTGCCAGCCGCACCGTCGCTGTGGATGATACCTACTGCAGCGCTCCCTATGCGCTGGCGGCTGAGATGATCCGCCGCGGCATTCGGGTCAGCGCTTATTTCGCTGACGGCGGCACGGAGACGCTGCCGCAGAAGGATGCGGATGCATGCATGGTCGCTTCCATGTGCCGGATCGTCGATACCGGTGATCCGCTGATTGCCAGGCAGTATGGCGCAGATGCATTCCGCGATGAGCAGGCGCTGTGCCTTGGCGACAGCGCTGCCTATCTGCTGCACAGCCGGCACTATGCTTCGGGCCTTCGCTTCTCGGGAAGATTTGGCTATGACGGCCTGCGCCAGGCTGCACAGGAGCTTCTGGACAGCGCTGAGCGCGAGGCTGATGCGCCATCCAGCCGACCGGGCAGGGGGTGCTGCGCATGAACGGTCTGACTTGCGTGCTGCCGCCGCTGACGCCGGATCTCGGCGGGGCAGCTTCCATGCTGGAGCCGCTCGGGGGACTGGTCGTGTTTCACGATGCGGCCGGATGCCTCGAGAACTATGTCGTCTATGATGAGCCGCGGCTGGCCGGGTCCGGAGCGCTGGTCTGCAGCTCATCGCTCACTGCAATTGATGCCATTACCGGCAATGAGGAGCCGCTGATTGCAGGCATTGCCGCCGAGGCAGAGAGGCTTCATCCGTCGTTTGCGGCAATTATCGGCACGCCGGTCCCTGCCGTGACGGCCATGGATCTTGAGGGAATCGCAGCAGCAGCTGAGCGGAAGGCACATCTGCCTGTGCTGGCGCTTTCCTGCAGCGGCTTCGATCCGTACTGGCAGGGGGCCGGAGCGGCACTGCTTCAGCTGGTACAGCGGTTTGCTGAGCCGGCGGCGAAAGAAGCGCACACCGTCAGTCTGCTGGGTGCAACCCCGCTGGACCTGAGCGATTCCATGCTCGCATACAGCTGCTCGCTGCTGGAGCAGGCAGGCTGGCATGTACGCACGGCGGCAACCATGCACGCAGATATCAGGGCGCTGCAGACGCTGCCGGCAGCAGAGCTCAATCTGGTCGTCAGCCGCACCGGGCTTCCGGCAGCGGAATATCTGCAGAAGAGGTTTGGCACGCCGTACCGCTGCCTTCTGCCGCTGAGCCCGCATCAGGCAGAGACACTGACGCTCCGCGAGACGCAGCAAGAGGACGGCGAGGCGGTAATCGCCGCGGAGCCAATCCTGGCGGCGAGCCTGGCAGATCTTCTGATGGAGCGTCATGGCATCCGCGCAGAGATCCTGCCGCTGGATGCGGAGGAGGATGAGGCCGGCAGAATCCTGCAGAAGCATTCGCTCGTGCTTGCCGATCCGATGTATCGCCCGCTGTGCAGAGAGGGCACGCTGTTCTGCGCGCTGCCGCACGCGGCCCGCTCTTCCCATCTCTTTCAGGAGATGGATCCAATGTCCGTCATCAGGCAGATTCTGAGCCTGAAGGGAATAACTCAAGGAGGGAATCGCATATGAAACATCGCTGGAAATTTCTGAACAAACTGGTATCTGCGTGCGTCGTGATGGCCATTGCCGCAGGATGCACATCCTCAGCGGCAGGTGCAGCCGCATCCTCTGCTGCGCCGTCTGCTTCCGCTTCTGCATCGGCAGCTGTCGATGCAGCCGGAACTCACGCCGTCACAGACACGATCGGGAAGGAGATCGAGGTTCCGAATACCATCAACCGCATTGTCATCATCTCTACCATGCCGCTGGCCTCCGTGTATGTCATGGTTGCCGGGGATGCGCAGAAACTTGTCGGACTGACCCCGGAGTCCAAGAACGCCGCTGTCCATTCCTTCCTGAACAAGATTGCGCCGGAGCTGAGCAATGTCTCCACGGACTTTGCGTCCGGGGATGAGCCGAATGTCGAGGAAGTCGTGAATCTGAAGCCGGATGTCGTGTTCTACAACACGAATGCGGAAGCGGATGCCGCTGCCTGCGACAAGCTGACGGCGCTCGGCATTCCCTGCGTCGGCTTCAGCACCAGCATCAATGACAATAATGCCGTCGAGACCTTCAATACCTGGGCTGAGCTGCTGGGCAAGGTGCTGAATGAGGATGTCCGCGCCAAGGAGATCACGGACTACGGACGCAAGATCGAGCAGATGGTCACGGACCGCGTGAGCACGATTCCTGACAGCGATCGCAAGAAGGCATTGATCCTCGCCAACTATACGGATTCTGCCATTGTCGCAGCTGGAAGCACGTTCGGACGCTACTGGCTGAGCGCAATCGGCGCTGTTGATGTAGCCGACAGCATCGAGACTGCCATCAGCCCGGTGTCCCTGGAGCAGATCTATGACTGGGATCCGGATGTGATCTTCCTGAACAGCTTCAGCGCCTTCACGGCAGATGACATTCTCAACAGCACGGCAGTTGCCGGCCAGGACTGGAGCGGTCTCACCGCTGTCAAGACAGGCCGGGTCTACAAGTATCCGCTCGGTGTCTACTACTGGTTCCCGCCGTGCTCTGACTCGCCGCTGGCGCTGCAGTGGATGGCCAAGTCCATGTATCCGGATTTGTTCAAGGATATCGATCTCGATGCAGTGATCAAGTCGTATTATCACGATTATTACGGAATGGATCTGACTGACAGCGACCTGGATACGCTCTACAATCCGCCGGCTGACTCAGCGATGGTATACTGATCCGTATGAAGATACGTGCGCTGTCCGGAAAAATGACAGGAGGGCAGCGGGCAATCGCCCGCTGCTTCCTGATTGCTGCGCCGCTGGCTGTCGGCCTGCTTTGCGTGTGCCTCGGCCGCTACGCAGTCAGCCTGCCGCAGGTGCTGAGCACGCTTTCAGGATACCTGCACGGGCGCATGCCGGATACGCAGGCAGCGCTGATCATCGGCACGATCCGGCTGCCGCGGGTAGTGCTTGCACTGCTGATCGGCGGCGGCCTCGCGGTCGCCGGCGCGGCATTCCAGAGCCTGTTCTCCAATCCGCTGGCTACGCCGGATACGCTTGGCGTCGTGAGCGGTGCGAGTCTCGGCGCGGTCATCGGGCTGTTCTTCCGCCAGAATCTCTTTGTCGTACAGGTGCTTGCGCTGCTGAGCGGCTTCCTGGCTGTGGCCATTACCTATCTTGTCAGCCGCCATCAGGGCCGCGTCACCAGCATGACCTCGATGGTGCTGGCAGGAATTGTTGTGTCTTCGCTGTTTTCTTCGCTGGTATCGCTGATCAAGTACATGGCGGATACGGAATCTCAGCTGCCCGCAATTACCTACTGGCTGCTGGGCAGCCTGGCCTCTGCCAACTGGTATAACCTTGCCCTGTGCGCGCCGTTCATCGTGATTGGCTCCGCTGTGCTCTACGCAATGCGCTGGAAGCTGAATATCCTGCCGCTGAGCGAGGATGAGGCCAGGGCAACCGGCGTCAACCTGAAGGGGCTGCGGATCCTTACGGCGCTCTGTGCCACGATGATTACTGCCGCGGCAGTGGCCATGTGCGGCCAGGTTGCCTGGGTAGGACTGCTGATCCCGCATATCTGCAGGATGATGCTCGGCTCCGATAACAGCCGTCTGATTCCAGCTTCGCTGTCGCTCGGCGCTGTCTTCATGGTGCTGATCGATACGCTTGCCAGAACGATGACGGAGGCGGAGATTCCGATCTCGATCCTGACCTCGCTGATCGGGGCGCCGTTCTTTATTCATCTGCTGCGGACGACAAGGGGGTGGGATGAATGAAGCTCTCTGTTGAGAAAGGCAGATTTGCCTATCCTACCGCGCCGAGCCGGCAGATCCTGGATGGCGTTTCCTTTGAGGCTGAGAAGGGAGAGATCCTTGCCATTCTCGGTCCGAACGGGGCCGGCAAGACGACGCTGCTGCGCTGCCTGATGGGATTTCTGCACTGGGACAGCGGCAGCACGCATGTCGATGGCACGGTGCTCAGCGATATTCCGCCTGCTGAGCTGTGGAAGCGGATGGCTTATGTGCCGCAGTCCCGCGGCCATGCCTCGGGATCCACGGTAGAGGAGATGGTGCTGCTGGGAAGAGCAAGCCGGGTAGGCCTGTTTCACCAGCCTTCGCCGGAGGACTGGCAGGCTGCGGATGCAGCTCTTGCCGAGCTTGGGCTGAGCGCGCTGGCCGGTAGGCGCTGCGATGAGATCAGCGGCGGCGAGCTGCAGATGGCATTGATCGCCAGGGCACTGGCCGGCAGTCCGGAATGCGTGATCTTCGATGAGCCGGAGTCGAACCTGGACTTCCGGAATCAGCTGATCGTTCTCGAGACCATGCAGAAGCTGAGCCGCAAGGGCATTGTCTGCATCTTCAATACGCATTATCCAGCGCACGCTCTGCGCTATGCCGACAAGGCGCTGCTTCTGCAGAAGGGCGGGCAGACGCTTTACGGAAAGGCCGACGAGGTCATCCGCGAGGAGACGATTGCACAGGTATTCGGCGTTCGCAGCATCATCGGCGAGATGGAGACGGATGAGACAGTCTATCGCGATGTATTCCCGCTGGCAGTGCTGGATGATCAGGAGATGCCGCTGCAGTCTGCAGAGGACAGCGGCCTGTTCACGCTCTCTGTCATGCTGAATCAGGAAGCCGATCCGGCCGGCGTCAATGAGGTGCTGCATGAGTATTCCGGCAGCCTGCGCGGCCGCTTCGGAATGCCATGCCCGGATCTGAAGGCAAGAGTCATCACGCTGGTGGTCGAGGCGCCGCAGGAGACAGCCTATGCTCTGGTCCGGCGGCTGCAGGGATTTGCCGGCGTGAGCGTCAAGGCAGTCATGCTGAAGAAGGAAAAGAGGGATTCTCATGGGAATGAATGACACGCCATCCGCGCAGCGGGTGCACATTGGGTTCTTCGGACGCCGGAATGCCGGCAAGTCCAGCATTGTCAATGCAGTGACAGGGCAGGAGATGGCCCTGGTATCCGCGGTCAAGGGAACCACGACAGATCCGGTCATGAAATCCATGGAGCTGCTGCCGATGGGGCCGGTCGTCATCGTGGATACGCCGGGCTTTGATGACAGCGGCGAGCTTGGCGAGCAGCGCGTGCGCCGCACGCGGCAGGTGCTCAACAGCATAGACGTCGCAGTGCTGGTGACAGATGCGGTCACAGGTCTCTGTGACTGCGACCGCGAGCTGATGAAGATCTTCAAGGAGAAGGACATCCCGTTTGTGATTGCCTGCAACAAGTCGGATCTGCTCAGCGGGAAGCCGGCGCTGCCGGAGAATGGCGTTCTGGTCAGTGCGCTGACCGGAGATGGCATCTTCGAGCTCAAGGAGCGAATCGCTCATCTCGGCAATACTGAGGACAATATGTCGAGGCTGGTCGGCGATCTCGTGAAGCCCGGAGACTTCGTGGTGCTGGTAACGCCAATAGACAAGGCGGCGCCAAAAGCCAGGATGATCCTGCCGGAGCAGCAGGTAATCCGCGGCGTGGTCGATGCCGGCGGGGCAGCAATTGATATTCGGGAGGATCGGCTGACAGATACATTGGCAGGTCTTGGCCGCAAGCCGGCGCTCGTCATCACGGACAGCCAGGCATTCGGCTCTGTCTCAAAGCAGACGCCGATGGATATTCCGCTGACTTCATTCTCCATCCTGATGGCCCGCTGGAAGGGGTCGCTGAAGCAGTCCATCCAGGGCGTGGCGGCCATCAGGAAGCTGAAGGACGGTGACCGGGTCCTGATCTCCGAGGGATGCACGCATCACCGCCAGTGCACGGATATCGGCACTGTCAAGATTCCCCGCTGGCTGCAGGAGTATACCGGCTGCAGCCTGAGCATCGAGACTTCTTCCGGGCACGGCTTTCCGGAAGATCTCACGCCGTATGCGCTGGTCATTCACTGCGGTGCCTGCATGCTGACAGAGCGGGAAGTGCGCTACCGCATGCGCTGCGCAGCAGACCAGAATGTGCCAATCACGAATTACGGCACGGCAATCGCCGCAATGCATGGCATCCTGCCGCGGGCACTGGCACTGTTCCCGGATCTTGAGGCACTGATCGACCAGCAGGCTTCATAAGGCGCAGGACTGCTGCAGAACCGACCGGAAAAGATACATGAGTGAATCATGAGACAAGGCAGCTGTACAGCGGACAGGAATTCACCGCTGTGCAGCTGCCTTCTGCCTTCATGAAGCGATGTCACGATTCCCGCTTTCGCGGCGCCGTATGCACAATGAATGCCGCGGGAGTGACTGCATCATTTGAATGGCAGGCGAAAGCGAATGCCGCGGGATCCCTGACGGATCTGAAATGATTGGAAGAATCCTACAAGGGTATGCTTTTATGCCTCCGGGGATGGGCTGCAATTTACCTTTACTTCCCTGTCTGGAAAGATGATAATAGTGGCAATATTCAAAACCCGGAAGCTGCGGGATCAGAAATGAAGGGGATTGCTCAATATGAGAATTCAGCCGCATGACAAGAGTAAGCTGCTGCAGGCCGCATTGGGGGAGATACCGTGTGATCTTGCCGTCACCAATGTGAAGCTGGTCAACGTCTTCACCGGGGAGATCTATCCAGCCACCGTGTTCGTCTACGATGGCTTCATATGCCATGTCGAGAAGGAGCATCCGGAGCAGGGCCTCGATCTCGCGCGGAAAATTGTTGATGGCAAGGGCCAGTACCTGATCCCCGGCCTGATTGATGTGCACATGCATATTGAGAGCTCGATGCTGACGCCGCGCAACCTGGCCAGCGTCATCATTCCGCACGGCACTACGACGATCATCACCGATCCGCACGAGATTGCCAATGTCTACGGCGTGGAAGGCGTGGAGTACATGCTGGAGGCATCCGAGGATCTGCCGATGCGGCAGTACATCAACATTCCTTCCTGCGTGCCGGCGGTGCCCGGGCTGGAGAATGCCGGCGCGGAATTTCATGCCGCCGAGATTGAAAAGCTTGCCGCCCATGACCGTGTCATCGGCCTGGCGGAAGTCATGGATTTCGTCGGCGTCATTCACGGCGAGCCGCGGATGATGGAGATCATTGCTGCTGCTGAGCGCTGTGGACTTAACCTGCAGGCACATGCGCCGTCCGTATCCGGCCGCGCATTGTCCGCATATCTGTGCGCCGGACCGAATGCCGACCACGAATCCAGCAGAGCGGAAGAGGCTGAGGAGAAGCTTCGTGCAGGCATGTTCATTGATGCCCGCGAATCTTCGATTGTACGCAATGTCCGGGATCTGTGGCCGGGGATTAAGGATAACCGGTTCTTTGACAGCCTGTGCCTTTGCACAGATGATCGCGAGGCAGATGATCTGCTGAACATCGGCCATGTCAACAACACCGCCCGGGTGGCGATCGCCGCCGGCATGGATCCGGTGCTGGCCGTCAAGAGCGCAACCTGGAACAGCGCCCGCGAGATCCATGTGGATAACCTTGGTGCGATCGCGCCTGGATTTGCCGCTGATTTCCTGCTGGTGCCGGATCTCAGAGAGATGAATCCTTCCGCAGTCTATTACAGCGGCCGCCTGGTTGCGGAGAATGGCGCTATGGCGGAGCCAATCCCTGTCCGGGACTACCCGCTTGAGCACCGCAATTCCATGAAGGTGCAGCCGCTCAGAAAGTCGGATTTTGAAATTCATGCGGCAGTTTTGGACGGCACCGTCAAGATTCACGCAATGGCCTATGCCGACCGTGCCAGTTCCCTGACCGCCCTGGAGACGGCAGAGCTGCCGGTCAAGGATGGCTGCGTGCAGCTCAATGATCCGGATCTGAAGTTCGTGGCGGTTATCAACCGCTATGGCAAGGGCACAATCGGTCTCGGCGTTGTCCGCGGCTTCGGTCTGACCTGCGGTGCCTGCGGCTCCACGGTCTCGCATGACTCGCACAATCTGACCATTGTCTATGAGAAGCCGGAAGATGCACTGATGCTGGCGGAAGAACTGATCCGCGTCGGCGGCGGCATGTGCGTCGTCAAGGATGGCAGAATCCTGCATACGCTTGCTCTGCCGCTGGCCGGCCTGATGAGCCTCAAGAGCGCTCAGGAGCTGTCACCGGACGCCCGCCTGATGAAGCGTGCGGATGAGGAGATTGGGCTGACCGGTCTCGAGAATCCGCTGCTCCGGATTGTCACCCTGGCGCTGCCGGTGATTCCGGAAGTCAAGATGAGCGACCTCGGCCTGGTCGATGTCATGAGCAAGAAACTGATTCCGCTGTTCGCCTGCTGACTGGCGGACAGGCTCAATAGCCGCATGATTCAAGATGCCTGATCGGGTGATTTCGGTCAGGCATCTTTATGCTCTCGTTCATTGATAGCAGCATGTATTCATGAATGACTGCATTCATGTAATTAGCTGCCGGCATGCTGCAATCTGCGATTAAAAAAAGCCTCCGAAGAGGCTTCATGGATTCGTTTCAAACACCAGGAATGATTCTTCTATTCGTAGGTGTTCGACCAGATGAATGCTTAATGGCAGGGGTAGAGAGAATCGAACTCCCATCAGCGGTTTTGGAGACCGATGTACTACCATTGTACGATACCCCTAGCCGAGAAAATGGTGACTAGTACGGGATTCGGACCCGTGAATGCCGCCGTGAAAGGGCGGTGTGTTAAGCCGCTTCACCAACTAGCCATCAGCGGTTGCTAGTAGATATTATCATAAACAGGTGGGATAGACAATAAGAAAATTTTAAGAATCGAATGGCTGGGCTGCGTTGTCATGAGTGCCTTGAGACGGTATAATAAATAGGATTTGAGATGGGAGATAACTATCATATGTCGAAGAATAAACAAGGCGGCATGAAGCCGGGAGCTGTGATCGGCGGATGCGTGGCGATCCTGCTGGCTTCTGCGGCCGGGACTGGCTATTTCTATTATAAGGAAAAGTTTGCCGGCAGTGCAGTCGCATACAGCCGGGATCAGATCCGCAATCTCAGCGAGGGATCTCTCGACTACAAGATCGCGAAGCTGTTTTATTCGGATGCTGAGCTTGCGGATATCCGCAATTACACGGTGACCGGGGCAGAGGAAACCGGAGAGAACGGTCAGACGCTCAGCTCAGATGGAATTGAGATCAAGCCGATCTACGGCGTGACCTATGAAGGCTATCTCATGATCGTGCATAATCCTGAAGATGTTCAGGTCGTGGTCAATCCGAACATGGACAATGGCCAGCAGGCGCCTTCTCTGGAGGATTACGTCAGCTCCAATAATGCAATCGCAGGCATCAATGCCGGCGGCTTCCAGGATGCGGGCGGCACCGGCAACGGCGGCCAGGCCTGGGGCATCGTCATTCATGAGGGCAAGCTGGTCTCCGGAAACATGGATGACTATCTGCCGGTGATCGGCATTGACTCGAACCACAAGCTTGTCTGCGCAGATACGACTGCCAGGCAGGCACTTGACTGGGGCATCCAGGAGGCTGTGACCTTCGGCCCGGTCTTCATCGCGAACTATCAGGTTGTCTTTACCACCGGAGACTACCCGATGACCAATCCCAGAACTGCAATTGCGCAGCGCAGCGATGGTGCTTTCCTGCTGCTGGTAATCGACGGCAGAGGCCCGACATCCTTCGGCGCATTATATGAGGACTGCATCAAGATCTTCCAGGACAATGATGCTGTCACTGCAGCGAACCTCGACGGCGGCAATTCCTCCGCAATGATCTATAACGGGCAGTACGTCAACACGACAGTATCCATGTATGGCTCCAGGCACCTGCCGACAGCCATTCTGGTCAAGGGAGGAAACTGAGATGTCAAATCGTATGTCAGCAGGGGCAGGGATCGGGATCCTTGCAGTAGTTGCTGCACTCGGCATTGGCGGCGGCTTCTTCTATGTGAAGTCCTCGGAGAAAAAGTTCGCGGCAGCCGAGGCGGCAATGCCGGAGAGCGCGATCAGCACGTACTTTGAGGAAGTGAAGAATCAGGATTACGAGAAGATCTATGAGGATTCCCTGGTAGTTGCTCCGCATCTGAATTCCAAGGATGACTATGTTGCAAAGCTGCAGAGCATCTATGACGGCGTGGATACTGCCAAGATCGAGTATGCGCCGGACAGCACGGATACCTCGAAGTACAAGCTCTACAGCGACAAGAAGTATCTGGCAACACTGGATCTCATGCAGGCTTCTGATGGAAGCTGGCTCGCTTCCACGGAATTCAGCGGCGATCAGAACTATACCGTTGAGGTGCCGGCCGGGCTTGCAATCCAGGTCAACGGCATTGATGTCGATGCCAGCTACCAGACGGCAACTGATGTGGTTGCCTCGAATTTCACGCAGCTGACGGATCAGAGCGCGGCGCCTCATGTCGACCGCTATCAGTTCAATAATCTGCTGGGCTCGCCGGCAATCACGGTCGTCGGGCAGGATGGCTACACTACGCTGAAGGATGTGCTCTCTGACACGCTCTTTGTCGGAAAGCAGTCCAGCGATGCGGCGCTTGCGCAGGAGTTCACCAATGATGCGGTCATCTTCGCATCCTTCCCGACACAGGATGGGACGCTTGGCGCAATCGGCAATGTCTCCATTACGGATTCCGATTTCTACAGCCGCATTTCCAGCATGCAGAATACCTGGTTCTCCGAGCATACTGTCTCTCAGTTCTCCAATGTCACTGCCACCAATATCATTCAGCAGAGCGATACCACCATGGTTGGCTATGTTACCTTCGATTACTATGCAGAGGGGGAGCGCAGCCGTACCTGGCACGGCGGCTATCAGATGACATTCATGAATGTGAATGGCAGCTGGAAGGTCGCGGGCCTCGGCATTGACAATGAGCTGAATCCGGCCAAGGAAGCCATTCCTACGCAGGGCTGAGACGATGATTGACCATACAGATGGAAATGACCGGCAGTTTCATACCGCAGTGGCTGCGGGTGAGGTAGGCAGATATGTGCTTCTGCCCGGCGACCCGAAACGCTGCGAGAAGATCGCTGCTTACTTCGAGAATCCGCTTCTGATCGCGGACAGCCGCGAATTCGTCACCTATACCGGAACGCTTGACGGCACCCTGGTCTCCGTGACCTCGACCGGCATCGGCGGGCCATCTGCCTCCATTGCCATGGAGGAGCTGGCTGAGGCCGGCGCTGACACGTTTATCCGCGTCGGTACCTGCGGCGGCATGGATATCAATGTAAAGGGCGGCGATCTGGTCATCGCGACAGGAGCGATCCGCATGGAGGGGACTTCCCGGGAGTATGCGCCGATCGAGTTCCCGGCGGTTGCCGATCTTGAGATCGTCAACGCGCTCGTGCAGTCTGCTGCAGCCCTTGGCTATCCGTATCATACCGGCATCGTGCAGTGCAAGGACTCATTTTACGGGCAGCACCGTCCTGAGTCTCTGCCGAATGGGGCAGAGCTGGAGCGCAAGTGGGATGCCTGGCTGAAGCTGGGAGCCAAGGCTTCCGAGATGGAATCCGCTGCGCTGTTTATAGTCGCCTCCTATCTCCATGTGCGCTGCGGCACTGTCCTGCTGGCAGCAGCCAACCAGGAGCGGGAGAAGGCAGGGCTCGAGAATCCGCGGGTATACGATACGGATCACGCCATTCATGCGGCAGTTGAGGCACTTCGTATCCTGATCAGAGATGACGCTGAGAACTGATAAGGTGCAGAAATGCACCTTTTCACTGGTCCGGCGTGTTAGAATAGCAGCGTTAAGTATTTTCAGAGAGGAATTTGAATCATGATGAAACAGCCAGCCCGGACAAGCATGTCCGACTTTATCAAAACAACAATGGGATCGCAGTTCGTGATCCCCGTGTATCAGAGAAACTATACCTGGAATCCGGAAGTGGAGACCAGGAGATTCATGGATGACATGGAGGACCTGCTTGCGGGCAGGACCAAGACCCATTTTCTGGGTATCCTCATCTATCTTGAATCTGACATCGCCGCGATGTTCAAACAGATCCAGATCGTGGATGGCCAGCAGCGCCTGACGACGTCATTCATCTTTCTGCTCGCACTGAAGCGCATTGCGCTTGAGTCGGGGGAGAAGGATACCGCCGGCATGATCGACGACTACTATCTTTACAACCGCCATGCCAGCGAGCAGGCAAAGCTGCGTCTGAAGCCGACCGTCTCGGATGATGACGTCTATGCCAAGCTTGTCTTCAGCTCCTACAAGGATCTGGACCGCAAGGAGAAGGAGACAAACGTCTACCGCAACTATGATTTCATCTGCCAGCGCATCCAGGCCCTGGCAAAGCAGTATTCGCTGCTCTCCATCCTGGATACCCTCGGGCGGATTGACCTGCTGGTGTTCCCGCTGGCAGAGACGGACAATGCGCAGCAGATCTTCGAGTCCATCAACAGCACCGGAGCGCCGCTGACCTCAGCGGACCTGATCCGCAACTATATCCTGATGAATGATACCAACGAGCTGCAGGAGCGCTATTACCGCATGTACTGGCAGCCGCTGGAGACCTATTTCCCGGAGTCCAGAAAGCTGGAGGAATTCTTCCGGTACTATCTTGCGGCAAAGACCTACAATCTGCTGAACCGGCGTGATGTGTATGACGGCTTCAAGACCTTCTGGAGCAGCTCCAGGGAGGACAGCGAGAAGCGGATGCGCGATGTCGGCCGCTACTGCCGCTATTATAACGAGATCTACAATGGCCCGGCGGAGAAGCCGGAGGTCGAGGCAGTGCTCCGGGAATTCCGCCGCAATGAGTCGCATACGCCGGCGCCTTTCCTGATGGAGATGTTCCGCCTGGAAGATGACGGCGAGATCACGGCTGCGACGCTTGCCAAGCAGATCCGCCTGATTGACAGCTATCTGATGAGAAGAGCGCTCTGCGGCAATGACACCGGCTCGCTCAGCCGGTACTTCCCGCAGCTGCTGCGCTCCGTCATGAACAGCTACCGCCGCAAGAAGACAGATCTGTATGAGCTGACCAAGCTGTTCCTGGTCAACTATAACCGCGGCAAGGCACTGGCCATGCCTACGGATGACCAGCTGAAGAGCCAGCTGCGCGAGATCAATGCCTATTCCCTGATCTGCATCCGGCCTGTGCTGGAGCGCATCGAGCATCACGGCGCCACGGCAGAGGTAGATACCTCGAATCTCAATATCGAGCATATCATGCCGCAGCATCCCAATGCCTGGTGGAAGAAGACGGTCAGCGTCAAGGATGACGATGAGTATACCTTCTACGTCAACCTGATCGGCAATCTGACGCTGTGCGCTGAGTATGACAATACCCGCATGGGCAATGAGGACTTTGCATTCAAGAAGAAGGTCCTCTCCAAGACGCTTCATATCCGCATGAACTCGGAGATCCTGCGCAAGGATACCTGGAATACGCAGGACATCCTGAAGCGCTGCGACAGCATGGCCAGGGAGATCATCGCGATCTATCCGTATGCGGAAGGCTCCGGCAAGGCGGCTGAGCCGGCGGCAGAGACCAGCGAGGATGACATCATTGTCATGACCGCTCCTTCCGTCAATGCAAGAGCAGTCTACCATAATGCCAAGTCCATCGAGATCCTGTCCGGCAGCTCCATGAAGTCCTATGGGCCGCAGGAGATGAAGACCATGCGCTCGCTTTGCAGGGATCTCATCGCTTCCGGTGTCCTGAACGAGGAGGAGAACGGCCAGATCCAGTTCAACCGCAATTACCGCTTCCATGATCTGAACACGGCAGCGCAGTTCCTGCTGCATCGCGGCGGCGATAATCTCAGCGCCTGGACGAGGGAGAACGGCACTGCATTCCTGGCGCAACCTTCTGCCCAGGAAGGCAAGGCAGAGCAGCAGCCGGCCGCAAAGAAGCAGGAGCCTGCAAAGCCCAGAAAGCAGGAAAATGCTAAGCCCAGAAAACAGGAGAATGCTCATCCGAAGAAGCAGGAGCAGCATCCCTCCGCGCCGGCCCCAAAAAAGGAGCAGGCAGCGCCGCAGACCAAGGCGGCTGCGAAGCCAGGAGCGCGCCGCAGGCCCGCTCATCACCCGGCAAAGCCAGCCGAGACAAAGCAGGCACCGCAGCAGGGCAAGGCACCTGAAAAGGCCTCGAATCCGACCGCTGTGCAGAGCATCAGCCCGAATCAGAGCGCGGATTCTTCCGTCTCAAGGAAGCCGGCATCGCATCCGGAAGCGGAAAAGCGTACCTATCACCGCGCCGGTCCGCAGCTGGTTCCTCAGAAAGTGACAGAAGAAAAGCCGGAAGAGACTCCCGGCAATCACTTCCTGGGCTTCCTCAAGGGGCTGCGCCGGAAGGGCTGATCCTTCAGATCATAGTATTCAAGATATGCATGGAATGCAGAAGGAACCGCGAACTCCGCGAGTTCCTTTTTATTCAGCAGCAGGATGCCGTCTCCGGAAAGCGCGTCTACGCTGGCTGTGCGGATCTCATAGGCAGTCATGTGCCATTCCAGGTGCGTGAAGACATGCTTCGAATCAGGTAGGCGATGGATCTGCATGCATGATGCCCCGAGCGACTCGGCGGCAGCGACTGCCTCCCTGGGGGTAAGCGTGCCGTCTATGCCGGGGAATTCATACAGGCCGGCAAGCAGTCCCTTCTCCGGCCGCTGGCGCAGCAGAAAGCGGCTGCCATCGCGGATGATCAGGATCGTGCGGCTGACGATGCGGCGCTGCTTCAGCGGGCTGCGGAAGGGGATGCGGTCCCAGCTCTTCTCTCTGCATGCATGGCATATTTCCTGCCAGGGGCACTGTCCGCACTGCGGGGCTCCGTTCGGGATGCATATCAGGGCGCCAAGCTCCATGAGCCCCTGCGTGAAGTCCTGTACCAGAGTGGGCTCCTGCTGCTTCAGCGTTCCGCCGCATTCCGCATAGAAGGCAGCAATATCCTGCTCCAGGCGGATCCGTACGGCAGGATTGCGGATATCATCCGCGATGCCGAAGAGGCGGCACAGCACCCGCAGCACATTGCCGTCAACTGCCGGGACCGGAAGGCCGAATGCCAGCGCGGAGATGGCTCCGGCGGTATAGGGCCCGATGCCTGGCAGCTGCTGCAGCAGAGCCGGATCAGCCGGCAGCTGGCCGTGATACTGCTCACAGAGCACGCGGGCGCATTTCTGCAGATTCCTTGCCCGCGAGTAATAGCCCATGCCTTCCCAGAGCTTCATGAGATGATCCTCGCTGCAGGCTGCCAGCGATTCAATATCCGGCAGGTCGCTGCGAAAGGAAAGGAAGCGGTCCTTCACGAATTCCACCCGGGTCTGCTGGAGCATGATCTCGCTCAGCCATACCTGGTATGGATCGCCGGTATGGCGCCATGGCAGGCTGCGCTCATGCGACTGGAACCAGTGAACCAGAGACAGGGCAGCCTCTGCAGTGATCTGATCTTGACTGTTCATTCTGCCATTATACCCTGTCCTGATCCGGATTGTCTCAGATTGCCCGGAACTGCGTCCACTTGCCGGAGCGGTAGCGGTGAATAAAGCACACGATGCGTACGCACCAGTCCAGGAACATGGAGATCCATGCGCCCATGACGCCGATGCCGAGCATTGTCCCAAGCACATAGGATCCGACAATGCGGACGCAGAACATGGAGACAACGCCGACGATCATGGTATAGCGGGCATCTCCGGCAGCGCGGATGCCGTTCGGAAGCACAAAGGCAGGCGAATGAATCAGGGAGGATACCAGGCAGTCTGCCAGGATGATGCGGGTGACCAGCGCCGATGTATCCGGCCCGAGGTGATAGAAGCCAAGCACCCATGGCAGGATCAGCGCAGTCAGGGCATTGTCTGCAATGACCAGAGCATAGGCGATCTTCATCATCTTCTTCATGTAGAAGCGGGCCTGGTCATAGTCATTGGCACCGACACACTGTCCGATGACAGTGACAATGGCCAGCTCCATGGCGGCGTCAGTCATGAAGGTCAGGGTGGCAATCGAGTTGGCGACACCGTTTGCGGCAATCTGAGAGGTGCCATAGGCAGTGACAATTGCTGTCACGATGACGCGCCCGAGCTGGAAGAGGCCATTCTCGACTGCATTGGGAACTGCAATGGAGAGGATCTTCTTCTGGATATCTGCCTTCCAGCACAGAATATCATGCATATGCAGGCAGATGGGATTGTCCGGAACAAAGGAGATGCGGAACATGACCGCAGCAGCGAACGCTCTGGAGATCAGGGTAGGCCAGGCAACGCCTGCGACTCCCTGATGGAGGACATAGACGCCGATATAATTGCCGGCGACATTGATCAGATTCATGATGATAGATACATTCATGGTAACCCGGGTCTGGCTCATGGAGCGGTACAGGGCACTGCAGCTGTTATACAGGCCAAGAAACGGAAAGGACAGCGCTGTTATCCAGAAGTACAGGGCTGCCGCATCCATGACATCTCTATCGATGGAGCCGTAGAGCAGCGACAGTATCTGCCGGTCCAGAAGCAGGCAGAGAGCCATCAGGCCGACAGAGATCAGGGTGGTGATCAGCACCAGCTGGCTTGCAGAGAGATTTGCGCGTGACTGATCCCGGCTGCCCAGATACTGGGAGACAATGACTGCGCCGCCGGTGGCCAGCGCTCCGAAGACGACAATGACCAGGTAATTCACCTCATTGACGATGGAGACTCCGGAGATTGCGGCTTCGCCGGCGCTTGATACCATGACGGTGTCCATCATGCCGACAAGCATGCCGAGCAGCTGCTCAACGATGAGCGGAAGGATCAGTTTTCTGAGCTGTGAATTGCTGAACATTGGCTGAAGCCCTCCCTGACAATGCAACTATTGTAGAATCAAGTGCAGGTCAGGGCAAGATGAGAAAGAAGGAAAAGAACAGGATTGAGAAACATCCTTAATTCGTGTATGATAATGAAGCAATGCGGCCGTAATTCAATGGCAGAATGCGACCTTCCCAAGGTTGATATAGGGGTTCGATTCCCCCCGGCCGCTCCAATCTGAATAGGACAGATGATTATCTGTCGTGCTGCAACTTGGTTTGAACTGGTTCAAACCAGAATGTAGCGATTCTCAGTCGAAGTATTATGGATTTTGGCAAAAACCGGGTCAATTTGATCCGGTTTCTTATTTTTGCAGTGCCGAGGGCAAACTGAAATTTGCATGGAATTGTTGTATATAATGATTATCTGGATCGACATATCCAAAAAGAGACTCAGATGTGCTTGAATAGGAAGCATTACAATTGTAAAGGCAAGGTGATCTTTTATGGTTGAACTGAAGTTATATAACAATGAAGTAAAAGAGATGACATCTCTGATCCTGTCGTTCTGGAAGTGCCACAATGGAACCATCCCAGAGGGGCTGATGGTATGGATGATCTGAAGGCATGGACAGCCGAAGCACATAAGCTTTATTTCATTGAGAAAGACAGTATCAAGGCAGGTTTCGTACATCTTGGAAGCAGAGGAAGCAGTCTAAACTGGCTGGAAGATCTGTTTGTCCTGCCGGAATACCAGGATCAGGGAATCGGTACAGAGGCAATCCGCCTTGCGGAAGAGATCGTCAAACAGTATTCCGGCGCATTTTTTATTGAAGCAGCCAGTAGAAATATAGATGCGATACGTTTATATCGGAAGCTTGGCTTTGATTGCCTGAATACTATTACTGTATGTAAAGACCTGAAAGAATATTCGTACGATGTTGTAAAGGAAGAAATATCTGCGGCTGTGACTTCGAAATCAGAAAGTATAAACTGTAACTATCAACAGGAAAAGAATGAATGCATACGATATCTGTCAGAATCGATTCTTGCATAATTATAAATTCCAATTTGCTTGAATCCATAAGAATATAAACCGATGTTGATCATATCTGTAGCTGAAGGAACTTCAGATGACGCGAAAACATATTCCTGGGTGAGTGATATATGATGAAAGATAATGCTTTTGAAGTAGATCTTAATGATTTAGGCTTAAGCCAGATATATTTGAATAGAGATAAAATCGATGCAATAAAGGATTGGTTCCGCGTCACCGAAATTGATGGCTACGAGCCTTTGCCTGTCTATGATTTTGGAGATGGAAAGCTCACACTCACAGATGGTCACAGCAGAGCTTTTGTTGCATATAAGTTTGGGATCAGAAAAGTAAGGGTTCAATATGATCATGATGAAATTGTTACAGGAATCATTGGGCAAAAGCTATACAGGCAAGCCTTGATTTGGTGCAGAAGATTTTCTGTTGATAGCATTGGAAAGCTGGAAGACAGAATTATCAGCAGCGAGGATTACGCTTTTTACTGGATAGAACGATGCAGCAGAAGCTATAACTTGATTGCGAAGGCAAGTGAAAGGCAATTTGACAGTTTCTCGCTGAAATTCAGAAATCTTCTTTTATATGGATCAAATGAAGATTTAACGCATTTGTACTATGAAAGTTTATCTGGGGAATTATGGGATTATGATATAGGCAAGGAATCATTAACGATAGAAACTGAGCCATAAAGCTAGTGAGCATCATTCCCGCCTCGATGAATATCGATCTGCCGAGTCCATGCATCAGCAGAAAAGGAACTGATTATCAGGATTATCTGAATTTTTCAGGAGGATTTCTCAATGGCAGATCTGTTTGGTGCATTTCCCTGCTTGAAGAATGATCGCGTCATTATCCGGAAAATGCGTGAAGATGATGCGGACAGCCTTCTTGAAATTACCGGCAATCCGAATGTCTATCGGTACATACCGCCATTTCTCTATCGGAAAAGCAGGAAAAGTCTGCTGACTGCAATCAGAAATATTGGTGATAGAGACTTTAATCATAAGAGATGGATTGTGGCGGGCATATATTTGCCTGAAGAACCGGATAAGCTCATTGGACTGGCTGAGATGTTTGATTATAGGAAAAGGGCAAGCCAAATAACCATTGGCTATCTGATCAGCGAATCGTACTGGCACAGAGGAGCGGCAACTGCAGCAGTGAAGCTTATGCAGGATTATCTTTGTAATGAAATAGGTATTCGAAATCTGAAGGCATTTGTCATGCCGGAGAATTCATTCTCCGAAAAGGCACTGCTGAAAAACTGCTTTGCAAAAGAATATAAAACGGTTCAGGGCAAGAACTGGGGCGGCAGGGAAGTTGCAGTATTGAACGAATTTACCTATTCCAATATCAGGCATCAATAAAGATAGAAAGGCAGAAATCTGCAGGGAAAACGTCATGGATAAAATAACAGCGGATCTCACATCAAAAAATGATCAGTACGCCTGTGCAGCTGCGGATAGAATCATTTCAGAAAGTCAGAAGACAGATGCGTGGTATAAGTATTTTGATGAGTTTGCCTCTCTGCTCAATCATCCCAAATCATTGGTAAGAAACAGGGCACTGTATATCCTTGCGGCAAATGTCCAATGGGATGATGAAAACCGTTTTGATTTGATTGCTTGCGACTATCTGTCGCATATCACAGACGAGAAGCCAATTACAGCAAGACAATGTATCAAGGCGCTTGCACAGATAGGGCAGGCAAAGCGGCAATATATCCCGATGATCATATCGGCTTTGCACAGTGCCGATTTATCTAAGTACAGGGAATCCATGCGTCCGCTGATTGAAAAGGATATTGCAGAGACAGAAAGGATACTTGCGAGTGCCAGCTCTGAGCAGGCATAGAGAGACATAGACTGGAATTCAGGAAAGAGTTCATAGGATCCCGTCAGATAGCGGCCCTTGCTTTAGAAATGGAATGTGCGATTTCAGGAGGAAAAGAGAATGAAGAAGATGGCAGTTGCAATGCTGTGCGCAGCACTTCTGGCTGGATGCAGCACCGCAGATCATCCGGCAGCAGCTGCTTCTGCATCTGCAGGCACATCTCCTGCAGCTTCAGCTGCAGCGGCTGATATGCCTGCGCCTGTGACAGCGGAAAATGTCAGCGTGACAGGCTGCGCCTACATTCTCGATGCGAATCCGGGGGAAAACTATGTCGCGCTGATCATTGAGGGACATTCCAATGCCAAAGAGAGCGGCTTCATACCTTCCAACTGGCATGATTTCGCGGAAGCAATGAAGGACTACATCTATGATGGCCCAATTGACTCGATCCTGTCTGATGGCAGGCACTGTGCAGATCCGGGCAATTCAGAGTCAGAATCCGTAAGCATGCTTACCATCAGGAGAAGCTAGGATTATGCCCCGGTCGCAAGCGTGATCAGTTCCTTTGATTATCAGTTCATGTATAAGCTGGCGGATGGCTCAGAAGGAGAGGCTTTTCCTGATATCGCTTTTATTCAGTAAAGCAGCCGGCATGAGATCATGATCAAGGTGAGGGGGCCTGGCAATATGACTGACGCACGAAGAAGAAACGTATTGATTGCAGCTGCAGCAGCAATTCTGCTGGCATTTATCCTGATCAGGGAGTTCTGGCCCGGAAAGCCGTTTGCTGATCTGAAGCAGGACAGCGTTATTTCCGTGGATGTTTCTTTTGGAACCTATCCGGAGTATCAGATTTCAGGGGCGGATCAGGAAAGACTGACAGGCCTTCTGCAGACGATCACAGTCACAAAAGAGTCGGATGCTTATAAGCAGCTTTCCGCAAAGTCATACAGCGATATCTTCATTCTTCATCTTGCGGCCGACAGGGATATCAGCGTAGAGCCGTTTTATCCATATTTGATAATCGATGGGACTGGCTATCAGTGCAATGACAGGGATGCGCTTGATGCCATGAGCAGTATCTATGATTCATACATAGATGTGATCAGGCAGACTTCAAAGCCGGCAGGGAGTCATTAATTGAATGCCAAGGCGAATCTCGGTATCTATGTGAATCCAGATGAATGGAAGCGGATCCGGCAGTGAACGGAGCATGCAAGAATGATACAGACTTATACGAGGGAAAGAATTGAAGATGTGCTTGAATTCGAGCGGAAGCTGCGGAAGGAAGAGAGCTTCCGGGGATGGGAGATTGATGATGAATACATCCGCCGCGTCCGCAGAAGCTTTGAGGATCCCGTATTCGCCGGCAGCATTTCGCTGCTGGATTACCAGGGAGATCACGTTGCAGGCCGCATCGACTGTGCGCTGATTCCTTCGCATTTCGATGGATCTGTGAAAGCATATCTGGACTGGATCTGTGTCCTGAAAAGCGCAAGGCATCGCGGCGTTGCCCGGGAATTGATGCAGGCGCTGCGGGAGGAACTGGGAAGAAGAGGGATTGATACGCTTATCGGCCTGACAGCAGAGAATGAGGAAGCGCAGCGGTTCTACAGGAATGTGAAAGATTCGAAGATGAAAGACATCGGCATCTGGATTGACATTCCCAGGACATCCGAAGGCAAGTAAAGCTCCATCTGCTCTGATTTACGGGAATATGACGAGAGATGCATAAACGATAAGCAATTAAGAACGGATTTCAGCGGTCAAAGTTGCATATCGCATGATGAAGAATACCTGAAAGCAGCAGGCAAATCATATGATTGCCGATATTACAGGATGATGAGCAGCAGATGTCTTCAGGGAATCCTGATGCGGTTCACGCATACAGAAGGGCTGGCTGTCATTGCCTCAATACCGCAGCGATATGCAGGGATATGAAAGAATATCCGGATGATGAGATCCGGAGGAATGATATGCCGCTGCAATTTCAGAATCAGAAAGCATAACTAAAAGCTGACCGGAACACCTGACTGGACTCTCGATGCAATCCGGGCAGCTCTTTTGCGGATGCCTGATCGCGGATCATTGATCAGGATGCCTTTTCATCGGCGATCCAGTATCCTTGCTGCCGGGCTGTTTTCAGGTATCTGGGATGAGAGGGATCTTTCTCGATCTTCTCGCGAATATGTCGGACATGCACAGAGATAATGAGATTGCACTGATAGGGCCTGCAGTGCCAGACATGCTGATAGATGGATTCAGCTGTCATGATCTCGCCGTAATTCTGCATGAGCAGGGACAGGATGCTCCATTCTGTAGGCGTCATGAGACTGCGCCTGCCATCTGCGCATACTGTCCGGCTTTTCTCATTCAAGACGATCGCCATGGCAGATCACCGCTGCTCCAGGAACTCATCGAGCGTATAGGACTTGCCATCTACTTCATTGGAATAAATGATTACCTGCCCATAGCTGCTCAGCTGGATCAGCTGCTTCTCGGTGAGCAGCGTGTTCAGGTTATATGCATAGTTGTTCTCACGCATATATACATCAGACTGATTCTCAACAAGATTGGAGACACTCAAAGAGGAAGAATCGTATGGATCTCCGATGAGGTGTGAGTAATAGCTGTCAATTGCATCTCTTCTCATCGGCTCCAGCAGATCGATCTCTTCCTGATAGTCCTTGATCCGGTCGAGCGGAATCTCTGAATAAAAGTTTACGAAGACCCGACTGTCAGCGAATTCATGGCGTCTTGCCGACAGGCCGAGATCGTTTCTGCGGACCGTGGCGCTGTAGGTATAGACAAGCTTTGTTCCTTCCTGAATGGAATAATGATCTCCTCTGCCAAAGCATCTTGTCTTCCAGCTGACCTCAGACAGGCACAGCGCTGCCGCAAGCACTCCTGCAAACAGGCCGATCCGCTTCCATTGCAGATGAAGCCGGCGCTGGTATACAAAGGTCGCGATGATATAGAGGAGCAGGAGCAGCAGGTAATAGATCAGCTGATTCGCCTGGAATCCGGATACGGAATGCGCCGTGATCAGAAACAGGACGGTAAAGGTATACGCCATGATGATAAACGGATAGGCAAAGAACTGATCCGACAGCTGCTCTGCCCGCTCCGCCCTGCGCAGAATGAATTCCCTCTTGAGGCCAATCCAGCCCAGGACTCCATACCCTGCGGTCAGAGCCATGTAAACAATCTCAATGCTGGTTACTTCCCTGACCACAAACAGCTCCGAGATATTGAAGTAGGTTGTCCACAGCGGGGACAGCGCGGCAATCCAGCCCATCCCTTCAAAGACGATGCCGCTGCCGGAAGGCTGATATCCTGCAATCATGATCCTGCTGAACATGAGAATGACATAATAGATCACAATTGGAAGCACAGTATAGGCAGTCATCATGACAATGCCGTCTATCACGTTGTTGCCAATCAGATAGAGCAGCGTATTCACGCTCAGCAGGGCACCGGTGCCGATCAATACAATCAGGATGCTCTGAAGATACAGGCTGAGAGACATCGCAAAGTGCGCTGTCAGGAAGTAGATGATCATCGTCGATATCAAGTAGTACCCGAAGGCAAGCAGAAGCTCAAAGGAAAGAATGGTGATCAGCATCTCCATCCGGGTGATGGGCAGGGCCATGTAGACATCTGCACTGCGCTTGCGGTGCACGAATGACATCATGATCGGAGGCAGCACAAATGTCATGGCGAGACTGAGCATGGATGCCCAGTAAACGCTGCTGCTGAACGTGCTCTGCGCATCCGGCGCATTGATCTGGAGAACCGGCATCATGGCAACTGTCAGGTAGATGGCAAAGAAGAAGATAACCGCGATTCGATTGTGCTTCAGCAGATAGCGGAAATACGTTCTATTCATGATTCAGCTCCTTTTTGCCTTCCAGCTCATAGATGAACAGCTCCTCGAAGTTCACCGGCAGCGTGTTAATGATTACCGGCTTCATGTCCTGAAGCCTTGCCTGCACCGCATCCTCTTCTCCGCGGATGACCAGCGTATAGATCTGTCCTTCTTTCTCATAGTGAAGGATATCAAGATCATGGAAATCATCTCTCGTCTTGTCTTCATGGAAGGCAGCCTGGTATTTGTTGATCTTCTCCTTCGATTCCATCAGATCTCCTGATGTGAGGATTCTGCCATCTTCCAGGATTCCGAAGGAATCACTGATGTCCTCGAGCTCCTTCAGATTGTGGCTCGTGATGATCACGGAGATTCCCTCATCCTCCATGAGACCTGTCAGAACGCTCTTGAAGCGGAATCGCGCAGTCGGCTCCAGGCCGTCGTAGGCTTCATCCAGGAGAAGAAGTCTTGGATGGATGGACAGCGCGAAGAGCAGGCTGACTCTGCGCTTCATTCCCTTGGATAAGTTGGCAATGATTCCAGCCGAATCGATTTCAAACATTGCTCTGTATTCCTGATAGGCACGCTCATCCAGATCATACACAGCCTGATAGAAGCTCTTCAGGGATTCAACGGTGCTTCCAAGCGGGAAATATGCATCCTCGCTGACGAATGCGATCTTCCTGCGGCATTGCGCATCGTGGAATGTGTTCTTCTCATCCAGCAGAACAGCTCCGCTGTCAGGCTCATAGACGCCCGCAATCAGCCGAAGCAGCGTGGACTTGCCGGCGCCGTTGACGCCGACCAGCCCGAATATGGATCTGTCCTGAACCTCGAGGCTGAGATCTCTCAGGACTGCAGTCTTTCCGAAGCTCTTGGATACCTTGTCAATCTTCAGCATGGTTCTTCTCCTTATAGAGATCCTCTACCGCCTTCAGCATCTCTTCTCTGGTCGCGCCGCCTTCCTTCAGCGGCTTCAGGACAGCCTGTATCTTTGCGGACCGGGATCCCGCTGACCTGATCTCGGCAACGTAGACGCCTTTCTTCGGAAGGTTGTAAACATAGCCATTCTTCTCCAGCTCGGCGTATGCCTTGGCAACCGTATTGGGATTGATGCCGTTTTCCTGGGCCAGCTGGCGCACGGAAGGCAGCCTCTCTCCGGGAGACAGAATGCCGGCATCGATAAAGCTGAGAATCTGGGATTGTATCTGCTCAAAGATTGGAACCTTGCTCTGCAGATTCAGCAGGAACATTCTGTCATCCTCCAATCTGTATTATCTGTACTATCTGATACCAATGTAACCTCTATGCCATGAGGCGTCAATATCATGAACTTTAAGATTGCCGCAAACAAAAGAAATGCATTTCTGCATTCCATTGATCCGCAAAAAAAGCGCGGGCAGGATAATGCATGTCAACGCACGAAGCATCGCATTCCAAGATTGTGATTACAGACAGACACATGCAAATTGTGCCAGAGCGTAATAGCTGCTCGCCAGCCAGCATCCAGGTATCTGCTGCCTTAGTGTTGCCGCGGCATATTATGATTCACGCAGTTTTGCGCTGATGTCTGAGGCGCTGTAAAGCACTCTCAGAACGATCACATCAGCTTCAACGACAATATAGAATGCCGAATAGTTGTCGATCAGCAGCTGCCTCATACCCATACTATGCTCCGGCTCGGATTTCAGCAGCATACAGCGTTCAGGAAACGTGCTCAGCGACTCGATGGCTTCCGCAATGCGATCATATTGCTTCATTGCCGTATCAGACATAAGCAGTTCATCTGCGATATAATCATATACCGCTTTCATATCCGCAAATGCCCTGTCGGTGATCTTTACCTTGTATCGTTTCATTTGTGGCTTTTTCGAAAATCCGCGAAAGCTGCAGATGCGTTCTTTACCTTTCCGGCCCGCATATCGTCATAGCCTGCCTGAAGCGCCCCGTGGAGTTCATCAGCTGTCATAGCGTCCGTGTTAATTGAAGTCGGCGCTTTTGGCAGAGAAATCGGAAATGGAATTCCGCCGGTCAAACTGATCTGTCTCAGGTACATATCCACCGCAGTCGCCATAGGAATTCCGAGCTGCTTCAATACATCTTCGGCCTGCTGCTTAACTGCAGGATTTACTCGCAGATTCAGTGTCGTTGTTTTTTCCATGTGATCATCTCCTCAGCAATATTGTAACGCATATTACGTTACATATCAAACAGCTCAAGTTCCAGGCATTTTCAGTGCGCATGAAATCCACGCCATCAAGATGGATGCCCAAATGACCTCTCATTGCAGCATCAGTTTTCTTATTCATCAGAATCATGTTCATCACAATCATATGACCATCAACAGGTGCGCCAAGGAATAAACCACATTTTGATAGAGCCATGTATTCCCGGTTCATATTGTGCTTTCTGACTCAGATGGATGAATGTTACCTTGTGACATACTATTCATGCAATCATCTGCAATTCATATCAAATGAATATCCAGCAGAGCTTTATCCGCCGAATACGGTTTCAGGCCGCAGACGGCAGGGAGCGCCTGCACCGCTTTCACAGCGGTGATTCATACCGTCAGATCCCCATCCGCATCCAAAGAACAGATTCCCATTCCAGCTCTGGGCAAAGGAAGTCATGCTTTCTGCATCTCCGAGATAGTGAATCTCGACATGGCAATGAGGTCCGCTGGAATTACCTGATGTACCCACTCTGCCAATGACATCTCCTGCATTCACGATGCTTCCCTGCTTTGCAGGACTGCCTGCGAGAAGATGCAGATACTTGATTGCATACAGGCCGCCATCAATCTTCGTCAGCAGATATACCTGATTTCCTCCTCCGGTTGTTCCCGGATAGCCGCATGAATTTGTCAGATATCCTGCAGGACAGCCATCTGTGCTCTTCAGAATGACCCCATTTCCTGCTGCATAGACATTGGTTCCTGAATCTGCCGCAAAATCCTCCCCCAGATGCAGTCCTCCGCCAGGATAAGACCAGGTGCCAGCGCTGATTACCGCTCCCGGCACTGGATACGTCCATCCTGCGGTTCCTGCAATCTGGTTAATCGCATTGGAGATATCCTTCATCATGTTCTTGATTTCATCGATATCTCCGGCAATCCTGTTTCCCTGCGCCTCCAGATCGGCTTCCTGTTTCATGTACTCCTGCTCAATAAGCTCTGCCTCGTACTTCAAGGCAAGCATGTGATTCTGCTTGCTTGCAGCATCCTGCTTCGCTGTATCAAGCTCTGCTTTTGTCTCTTCAAGTTCCTTCTTTTCAAGACTCAGCTGCTGCAGCAGCTCTGACAGCTCCTGATAGGTGCTTTGATCATATGCATTGATATCGCTGATCCCATTGGCAATGCGAATCAGGTCGGAAAAGGAATTTGCTCCCATCAGGATATCCAGGTACTGATTCACCCGCATGGATTCCTGAGCAGATTCAATTCTTGCTTTGACCTTCTTTTCCAATGCCTCCGCTTCTGACTGCTTTGCATCAATATCCTTCTGCTTCGTGTCAATCTCCGCTTCCTTTACGGAGATCTTCTCATTCAGAGATAATATATCGAGATTAAGCTGATCTGCCTGCTTCTGATAATCACGTGTCTTGGAGGCATAATATGCAGCCCTGGAAGCTATCTCTGCTCTCCTGCTCTCAATATCATCAAGCTGCCTTTTCAGATCAGAGGACTGACTGGAGATATGCTCGATATATGCCGTGCACTGCGCTTTCTGGGCTGCCGAGAGCACTCCTCCGGATGTGCAGAGCGTATTCCAGTAAGCTGTATCCGTGAAATCCTCCCCCTCCGCAAGAACAGCGCACGGGAAAGCAGCAATCCCAAACAGCATGAGGACCAATGAAATACAAACGGCTTTCTTCGGAAAAGCGCTGCTTGGCAGCAGCGTTTCGCATCCTGTCATCTCTGAAATCTAGCTTCTCTTTCCAAACTGAATCTGCTGATTGAAAGCCTTCAGAATCTCCTTGTATGTGCTTTCATTCAGGTTCAGTTCCTCGAGATAGTCCTGGTCTTCCCTGCAGTAAACCGTAAGGCCTCCATATGCGGCAACTCTGCTCATGATCCTTCCGGTCTCTGATGGAATCTGTGCTGTCCTGAAAATGTAGTATTCCAGGATCGGGCGCTCGCAGCTGCCGGACTGATTCGTGCAGCCATTCGGATAATAGTAGACTGCAAAGGAATAGTAATCCTTATCTGCATCTCCGGTATGGACGATGGATGGGCTGTCCATCCGATATGGATAGGCTGCATCCGCCTTGATCGCAAGCTCATCCAGGATCGTATAGTAGATCCCATCAGCATCAATATACTCATTGATCCCGTCATCCAATGCATGCATGGATGCGCTCCCTGGAATATTGATGGCGGATGAGCCCGTGCAGCCTGCAGTCAGCAGGATGCCGCATAGAACCGCAATGATTTTTCTCATGATTCTCTTCCTCCTGCCTTATTCATATCCTGCATGCCTCTGCAGTTCAATTCCTCTGTGATCTTTCAATGCTTCCGCGTGAAGATCGCGCCGGCATCAGCACAGATGCGAGGAATCTTCCATCCCGGATCTCAATCATCACAGAGCCCTGGTTCCGCTCTGCTCTCGTGCGCACGCTGCGCAGGCCGATTCCCTCCCGGCAGGAATCGCGATCCGTATCATTCTCGACCCGCAGCCACACATAGCTGCCCTGATCTCTGATCCTGACCAGCACAGATCCGCCTGAACTGCGGTACTTCAGTGCATTCTCCAGAAGGTTGCTGACAATGCAGTTGAGATCATTGCCGCTCATCTGGATCTGCTGAGAGAAGGAGGAGACAATGACAAAATCAATCTGCGCTTCAGAAGCCTTGCGGCGGTATCTGTCCAGCACCTGATTCAGCACCTCATTATTTGTGTGCAGCGCAGAATCAATCTGCTCTGCTTCTCGAGCATATTCTGCAGCCATGTCAGCCTGCTGCTCTGGTGCTGCCTGCTGCAGATGGCGCAGATCATGCCTCAGCTGATCTACCTTCTCATCCGTCAATGCCCGCTTTCGGTCATCTTTTGTGATTTCGCAGAGCAGGACGGGCAGGCAGAGATCCGCAGCCAGCAGAAGCAGCAGGATCAGGATGCTTCTTGTATAGTCTTCTGAGCTTTGGAATGCGGTCTGCTCCAGCAGATATGCCGCTGCCTGCAGCAGTCCCGTGATTAGCAGGATCAGCCCTGCATTCCTGTTGGAAGCTTCCTGCAGAAAAGAGCCGGCAAGCCGGATAAACAGGATCAGCAGAGCGAGGATTCCCAGCCGCTCTGCCAGCATCCACCAGTAGAATTGTGCAGATGCGAACAGTGCGAGATAAAATGAAAAGCCCATCGTCTGCACCATGACCATCTGCGTCACATCAATGACAGCGCGAGCCAGGATCAACGGAATCGCTGCCATATAGACTGCCTTTACCAGCGGAACATGATCCTGCAGCTGATATACAACACTGGCCATCATGACAAGTGCCATCGTCCAGGAGACATTGAATACAGAATCCGGCATCAGCACCTGGATCAGCGCGCAGACAGCAATCATGATCAGGTCTGCTCTGCGGAAGCGAGTACTGCGCAGCCCAGGCAGGAACAGAAGATAGACTGCCAGATCCATGAAGAGAAATACGTTCCTGAGCATCATGAGATATCTCCATGAATCAGATAGGCATGATAGGCATCCCGGAGCCCCTGAGCATGCGCCGCGCTGACCGGCAGGACTTCACCATTATCCATGACTGCTTCTTTCCTGCTTATCTCTGTGACATGCTGAAAATTCACCAGATAGGACACATGAATCAGGCAGAATTCGCTTCTCGTGACTTCCTTCTGAAGAGACTTCATGGATCTGCGGATCCGATGAACCTTGCTTTTCTCATGTATATAAATATCATTCATGCGCACTTCAAAATACAGGATAGACTCATAAGGCAGCTTCTTCAGGGCACCGTCTTCCTGAAATGCAAAGACTTCCTGATTTCTGCGGATTCTCCGCATTATCTTCTGCAGCGCCAGCGGAAAGTCCTCCTGCAGATGCCTCTTGCGGATGAAGAAGATCGCATCTGTACGCATTGCCTCGAATACCAGCTGTTCATAGCTGGAGCAGAACAGCATTGCCGCGCTCGGATTTGCGCAGGAGATCTTCTCTGCAAGCTCAATGCCATTCATGCCGGGCATGTCAATATCGAGAACATAGACATCGTATAAGCAGGTCCCTGCCAGCAATTGCTCCGCAGAAGAAAATGCGCTGACACATATCTGGATATCATGAGCATCATGAAGAAGCCTGATCAGCTTCCCGCGATCTTCCTCGCTGTCATCTACAATTGCGCATGTTACCGGCATCGCAGCTCCCCTTTGATATCATTATGACACAGCAAGAGACCCACGCCTGCTTCCTGTGATAATCAGATCATTCAGAAGGATATTTGAGAGATCCTGCCTGCAGTCACATAATAGAAATATTGCCTTTTATTCGAGCAGGACAGTTCAATTAACTATTGCTTTAATCGCCATTTCAGCTTTTCATTTACCTATTGGATAAATGAAAAAATGGTACATCAGGATTTTCAAGAACAATCACCGTTCTGTCCGTTTCCCGATTACCATTTTTTAATATCATCTTATCTTCAAATACTCAGAATCAATAATTCTGTTTTATATACTCATCGCAAAGAAATAAGCTTCCGAAGTCGCCTCCATAACACGTGCTACCCGCTTGCAATCACCAAGTACTGCTGTTTTTGGTGTTATCCCATAAAAGGCAAGTGCTTCTTCTCTCTTTGATTTCATGCCCAAAGCTGTAATCACAGTATCTGCTGAAATATACTGTATACCATCTTTGCTTTCTACCTGCACTCCGTCTTTCTTAATAGCAAGGCATCTGGTGTTTAGCATATAGTGATAGTTTTCTTTCACGTCCAGAATTGCATGTTTTAACCCTTGCTTATAGAAGAAGTGGCCTTGTTCTGCAAGTTCATCTTTCATTTCAATCACTGTTACATCATGCCCATCCTCTGCTAGCGTCAGAGCCAATTCCGCTCCAATTGTTCCCCCTCCGACAATTGCAACCTTCTTTCCCACTTCATCTAGATGCATATATATTTCAGTTGCTTCTCTTGAGAACTCTATACCAGGAATATTAGGTCGAATCGGCTCAGCACCTACTGATATTGCAAGTGCTTCAGGGTTCAAATTTCTAACCAACTCTGGTGTTGCAACAGTATTGTACATTACTTGTACGTCTGATTTTGCTATCTGAACTTGAAGGTATTTCTTATAATTATTCAAGTCCTCCTTATGATGATCATAAGGAGCATGTTTCAATTGACCGCCAACTTCATTTGATTTTTCAATCAGAATTACTTCATGACCACGAGCTGATGCAGTAAGTGCAGCTTTGCAACCTGCTGGGCCGCCGCCGATAACTACAACTCTCTTGGGTTCTTTTGATTTTTCAATTTCTACAGGAACTCTTCTTTCCCTAAACAATCTGGGATTTACAGAGCAGAAGAGATTCATATGATCTGTTGCACTATGATAGCAATAGTCACAGCGAATACATGGGACAATGTCATCTTCATGTCCATACATTGCTTTTTTCGGCCAATAGGGGTCTGCAACAAAAGCACGCCCAACACAAACAGCATCTGCCCAATGATTCTTTAGTATTTCCTCACATTGTGCTGGTGAATTTATTCCTCCGCGTGGAATTGCAATTAATTCTGGAGTCTCAAGCTTCATTCTCTTTGAAAAATCCACAGTGAAATTCTTTTTCTGGAACGTTGTGCCGCAGTGAAATACATTCTCATTCCAGAGATTGGTTGTATCCATACCAGAAGAAATAATCACCATATCAAGAATTCCTTGCGTACGCTTTAAGAGTTCAATCATCTCATCTTCCGTGTGGGAAAGATTTGCACTTCTCTGATCATAAAGTTGTGAACTAATTGTAATCATGATCGGCATATCCGTTCCAACTTCTTCTCTAACTGCCTTCAAGACATCCAATGGATATTTGCACCTTCCATCAATATCTCCGCCATATTCATCTGTTCTATGGTTTTCTTTAGCAGAAAGGAATGACAGAATAGCGCCCCCATGTGCAAAGCCGTTAACTTCTATATAGTCAAAGCCAAACTGTTTTGCTGCTTTTGCAGCAGTGCGAACTTCAACAATTGATTTCTCAATAATCTCTTTTGGCATCTCTTTGCATGGATAGCCATCCCACATACCGTCAGACGCACGGTAATTATCCATTAAAGGGATATCTCCACCTTCCTGAGGCGCACCTTTGGGAGTACCGCCTTCAATCTCAACATAGTGCGGCTTTAATTCTAATTTTGCCTTTTCACCCTGAACTGGCAATTTAAAGACGAATGGAGATACTCCTGCTCCAACTTTAGCTCCTGTTTGAACTGCCATAGACATCAATTCGCGAAGCTGATCCCTGCTGTATTTCTCAATTGTGCCATCTGGCATAATGGGGCCACACATTAATGAACAGCCGCCAAACCCGCCTTGTGACTTGTCAAAAAACATCATTCCAGCATCATATAACGAATCATAAGAAGATGGATGCCGATGGCGAGGGGAATGATTCTGTGGAGAAAGAAATATTCTGTTTGGAAACATGATGCTGCGAACTCGTAGCGGACTGAATAGCAGTGGATATTTTGTAGTTGTCATAATGAGATCATTTCCTTTCCCTTTTTCTGCCTTTTCTTTTGCAGTTCAATAGAATTTACCAGGTATTTAAACTGATACTTCATCCACCAAGATGCATTCTTTACAGTATTTGCATTGGTTGCAGGCACTGATTCACGTTCTCCGTTTTCATTGGTTAAAATTGTATCTTCTGTTACTTCATATAAGATTTCTGCCATATCATTGCTGATCTGTTTCATTTCAATCCCTGAGACTCTATGATGCCTATCACTGGTATACTCCACTCGATATCTGCAAGGTCTTGCAAATTCCAATACCTTTACTGTGGCTGTACGAATCTTGTCTTTTCTTTTATCGTTACTGATGTTCTTTTCATAGGTAAATCCTTTGCATATCTCAGACTCATCCAGCAATACTTCCTTAACTCGAAAATAGTCATCAATAAAGTTCTTTGTATAAGCCTCGAAAATGTCTTCAACACGACCTCTGATAATCATTCGATAAATCATACATTCTCCTGCTGTGTCAACGAACTTCTTAACACTCTTATCTCTTTCCATTTCCCGCGATAGTATACAGGCGCAGAAATCGCTAATGAACAAGCCCATCCAAATGGGTAAGATAACCACAATGCGTATCTGCCAAGTAGGCCAGCAAATACATATGCGAAGACTGCTCTGCCTAACAGATCCGCTATGGAGCACCAGAAGACGGTCTTTGCATCTCCCGCACCTTTTAATAGGCCTGTATAAATGAACATGAACGCCATCACTGCATAGCTGAAGACCGCCACATGAAGGTATTCCCTTCCGATATTTACAATATCTGCCGAATTAGCATCTAGAGAACTAACGAATATTTTCATTAGTGATGAAGCATTGAAGTAGATTATTACGCCTGTTATTGCACACGATACGGCTGTAAGTAGAAAGCTGGAATTTAATCCCTCATTTACACGATCATATTTCTTTGCGCCAATATTCTGAGCAGTATAGGTTGATATTGCTGACCCAAGCGATACCATCGGTGACATTCCAAAGCCGTCAATTTTATTTGCGGCTGTAAATGCAGCAACAGTTACTGTCCCAAAACTGTTATATAGGCGCTGCATCGCAAGACTTCCAGAAGACGAAATAATATTCTGAAACAGTGCCGGCAATCCTATTGACAGGATTGGCTTTAAGAGATTTTTATCAAATGCTTTTCCGTTTGTCTCTTGTTCTGATGGCATTGCATCCAGTTTCTTTTTGATAATCAACAAACACATTCCCGCTGCAAATGCTTGGCCAATCAAAGTCGCCACTGCCACACCAGTAACACCCATTTTCAGATTTAATGTAAAGTAAAGATCCAGAATGATATTAATTACACTAGCAATTAACAGCATAAACATTGGAGTCTTTGAATCACCTAACGCAATTGAAATCTGATTCAAAACGTTATACAGCATGGTAAAGACAATTCCGAAGAATATGACTGTCAGATACTCATTTGCATAAGCATAGTAATCTGAAGGCGTCCCCAGCAAATTGAGCATAGGGATTTTGATAGCTTCACCGACAATAGATCCCACCACACCGCAAATAAGAAAAAGGATAATAGAAGTACTGACTGCACTTTTTGTCTCAGAGAACCTCTTTGCGCCATAACTTTGAGCAACTACAACGCTACTCCCTACGGCAAGTCCTAATGCAGACATTGAGATTACACTCATGATTATCCCTGAAGTTCCTACTGCAGCCAGTGCATCCGAATTTATGTAATTTCCAACCACAATAGTATCTACGATGTTGTATAACTGATTGAAAAGGTTCCCGATAATCATCGGCACCCAGAACTTTGATATTGCGAGGATTGGTTTTTTAATGATCAGGTCATTCTCCATTGCAACCGTTCTCCTTATCTATTAGCATTGTAAGAAATACTTGAGTTCAGTTAAAACGAAGAAATGCCAGTGAAGCGGCAAATAAATAAGTGGACCGAATTGGGTCCACTCAGCTTAAATCTTGTCCATTTGAATTAATACACTTGCGATACCATTCAAAAGAATCCTTTTTATATCGTTTTAAAGATCCATGGCCATCCTTATCGCAATCAACGTATATCATGCCATAGCGTTTTTCCATTTCTCCTGTTCCTGCACTGATAAAATCAATACATCCCCATGCAGTATAACCAATCATGTCAATGCCATCTATGGTAATACCATCAATCATTGCCTGGATGTTTTTCCGCATATAATCGATTCTGTATTGATCATGAACCTTGCCATCCTTAGTCAGTATGTCGCGAGCTCCAAATCCATTTTCTACACAAAACAGAGGAATCTGATAACGATCATACAGAAGATTCATGCATACCCTTAATCCAACTGGATCTATTCCCCATCCCCATTCGCTTCTTTCAAGATAAGGATTTTGGATCTGCATAAGCATGTTCCCCATTTCCTGTTTTTTCGAAACAGAGCTTGCGACCCCAGACATGTAATATGAAAATCCAACAAAATCAACTTTTCCTTTTTTTAAAATTTCTAAATCCCCATCAACATATGGTATTTCAACTCCAAGACGATCCCACATATATCTGGTTTTTCTTGTGATATTTCCTCGTACTTGAACATCTGAAAACAGAAACACTTCATCATTTTTTTGCATTGCCGCCAACTGATCCTCCGGGCGACAGGTTTCCGGATAAAACATTGGCATGCAAACCATACATCCTATTTGAAAATTTGGATTGATTTCGTGTCCTGCAATAACTGCTTTTGCACTCGCTAATAGCATATGATATGCAGTTTGCCATATTGCCTGGCTGCGCTCTCTGGAAGGGTTGGGATCAAATGGAGTTCCAGGTATTCTTAAACCAACTTGCTGAGGACCTCCTGAAGACATCGTATTAATCTCATTAAACGTCATCCAGTACTTGACTTTATCTTTATATCGGGCAAACACTGTACGACAGTATCTTTCAAAAAGATCAACAACTTCTCGATTCGTAAAAGTGTTGTACTTGCGAACAATACCCATTGGAGTTTCATAATGAGTTAATGTAACTACTGGCTGGATTCCATATTTTAATAATTCATCAAAGACATTATCATAAAATTGAAGCCCTTCTTCATTCGGCGTCAATTCATCTCCCTGAGGATAAATACGGCTCCATGCGATAGAAGTTCGAAATGCTTTATACCCCATCTCCGCAAATAACTTAATATCTTCCTTATAGTGATGAAAAAAGTCAGAAGCTATATGAGAGGGATAATACTTATCGGGTTCTATCCCATCTGTAAACTCTCTCATTTTGCCAGGAGCACCCACGGTCAGACAATCCGCAACGCTGAGGCCTTTTCCGCCTTCATTGTAAGCCCCCTCAAACTGGTTGGCAGCACTTGCTCCACCCCACAGAAATCCTGCTGACAGTTTAGTCATATATATCCTCTATTTTGCTAAGTTCTTATAATAAACAACGCTTCCTTCAGGGATGATTCTGAATGAGATCATCCGTCCGTGGCGGCTGGATTTAATTGCTTTTTCCATATAGGATATTGCTGAATCTGAGTCATCACAATCTGCTTGAAATTTCAATGTGATTGGATTAACCGGATCAACCCCACGGTAAATGATACTAATCTCTTTGCATGCTGTTACTGAATCCACTAATTCCTGATGATATATTCTAGCCCCGCATTGTACATCCAGCTGTATCATGCCTTAGTCCTGCTTTCTGCATAATCAATTACTTCAGATGAAATCACTTTAAAATCTTCTGCGGACATCATCTGGCACTCTGCATGAACCAGAAGAATATCAAGGCCAATTTCTTCTCCATTAGCGAATTGCGTAACTAAATCCATATGTGCTTTATGACCTTTGTTATAAACATCAACACCTGCCTCATAGGATTTTTTAGCACCAGCAATATCGTTTAGCTCCGCATTCCGGATTGCTTCAACAAAGAATCCTTTTGCCGATCCTACAGCAGCAATAATTGCTAAACTGGTTTCCGTTGATTTTGACATTCCCATTCCTCATTTCTCTTTCAGCAAAGAATCAACCTGGCTTAATATGGAATTTCCATCCATGACTGCATAAGCCTGCATATCAAGAACAACTGCTGGAGTATTGGGGAATTTTTCCTTTACGTGCTTGAGATTATATCTAATCTGCGGCCCAAGTAGAATAACATCCGCAGTTGACCCTTTTTCATCGATTTCAGAGTATGAATAAGCTTCCGTCTCATATTCTTTTCCATGCTCAGCGATTGACATGGAGAGTCTTTTTGCCATCATTGCCGTTGTAAATCCATTAGCACAAAACAGTATAATCTTTTTCATTTGCCTAGATTAGGGTGACCGATACAGCTCGATCACCCCTGTCCTCTCTGTTACGCAGCAGCTTTCTTTGACTCAGCAGCCAGCTTCTCTTTTTCTTTGATTTCCATTTCTTCTTTCAGGCACTTCCTGTCCCACACTTTGACAAACGGATACCAGATAGCCAGGGACAATGCCAGCAGAATCGGGAAAATGATGAAGGCCATCCAGTTGCCAGTTGCAATGAATGCGCTAAATGGCATTGGAATTGCCCCATTTGCTTCAATTGCAGTACGAGGCCAAATTCCCGAATATACGAGGAAATATGAGATGATTACAAGAATAGGCTGATAAAGAACATACGGAATGCCAAGAATTGGATTCATGACAATAGGAACACCGAATTGATATGGTTCGGAAATGCCAAACAGAGACGGAATCAGCGCAAGCTTTCCAATCGCACGATTGCGCTCCGCTTTGCAAAACAGCAGCAATGCAATCGGAACTACCATAACCATGTTAGCCCAGTTCCAGCATCCTGCAGTGATATGGGGGAGCGGCTGACCGGCAGTATACGCAGCAACCTGTTCAGAAAGAAGTGTGGTCTGAATCGGCATTGAGAAGCCAGCGCAGATAGCCCACCCATGCATTCCAAGCCAGAAGAACAGCTGCATCAGTAAATGAAGAATTGCCTGATATTGCCAGGAATCTGCTCCCTTAATTGCAGGTGCAATTGCCCCTTGAATCCATGCTGGTATAATTTGCCCTGTAGTGCTTTCTATAAACACATTCAGAAGATAAAATCCGCCAAGAATAATGAACAGAGGAATCATTGCCTCAAATGAATTTGAAACCATCGGGGGAACTGCATCCGGCATTTTGATACGAATCTTATGTTCAATTAACACATGGAAAATCTGTACACTGACCAAGGCCACGATGATTGCTGTGAAAATTCCAGCATATCCCAGATATGATGCACTTAAATTACCGTCGGCAAGCGGTGCTGCAATCAGCAGAAATGTGACCATGGACACAAGTCCGCTGAGCATTGGCTTTAATTCCTTATAGTTTTTGGAATGCTCATAGGCAATTGTGAAAGAGCACGCAAGACCAAGAATACCGAACAGGAAGTTATAGGGAAGCAAAATTGCTGAAGAGACCTCATCAGAAAATTTGATTCCAAAAATCTGCGGAATACTGTTAATCAGATAAAAGATGGAAGCAATCATTGTCAGCGGCATTACTGCAATTAATCCATTTGCCATGGAGCGTAGATACTTGTTGTTGGACAGCACATCTGCCAGTGGTGACAGAACACGATCCAGCTTATCCATAAAGCTCTCTTTCTTTACTGCAGTCATGATCAGTTTATTGCTGCGTTAAGCAGCTCTCCTTTCTGCGATTTCTACCCCTTGTGTAGTTGAACGCATCTATTTCCATTCTAGGAATCGCAAGAAAATCAACAAACAATAAATTGCCTGCATCGTGGCAAACAAAAAATAGTGTTGCAGAGTTATTTAATTGACAATATGATTGCACTAGATAGGAGAGTTATGCTCGAACTTTCTTCCAGACAGTTCCATATCATACGCATATTAAGTGACAATTCTCATCCGATCTCGGGCAATCTTTTAAGTTCACTCGCCAATATTTCTCAGCGAACGTTGCGCTATGAAGTCGGTAATATCAATGATATTATCGGGCTCGATTTTATTCTCTCTGACAAGAACGGCTATTATATTGCTGACGATGCAAAATATTCTGATATATTAAAGCAGGTTACCATCACCGACGCGATTCAACTATATAAACAAATCAGTTTTGAATTGCTGGAGCAAACCGAACTTTCAGTTTACGATCTTGCCAACAATCTTTGTGTAAGTGAATCAACAATCTATGGGACAATCAGCGAACTGAACGAAAAAGTACAGCCATATCATCTTAAGGTCTTCCGCAAAGGTGATAACATTCGCATGGATGGTACAGAACAAGGAAAACGATTATTACTGTCTCACTATCTATTCCGTGAAATGGGCACAATTACAACAGATCTATTTCGTTTTGGCAACTATTTTACTGATTTCTCTCTAGACGATATCCATGAAATGGTTACGGAAACACTTGATGAGCAAAATATATATCTAGATGACATCTTCATTAAAAACATCATTATTAATATTGCCATCTGCATGCAGAGAATTTTAAACGGATCTACTATCACTGACTTGCCAGAAATAGAAATCGATGAAGAAGATCCATCTGTCATTTTTTTGCGAAGCATCTGTGCAAAAGCTCATACTGATTTTAATGTTACAGTTTGTGATGCTGATTTTTCCTATATGCTGATGCTTATCACAGGGTCTTTCAAGGACATTTCACTTAGCGGTCAGGAATATATCTTGCACAACAAAAGTTTTGCCGATGAAATCCAACATATCTTAGATAAAACAAATGCTAGATTTAACATCAATCTAGATTATTCACAATTTTTTGATCAATTCGTTCTTCATGTGCATTATCTGCTGTTACGAGCAAAATCTGCTGCTTATTTCAAAAATGATATATCGTCGTCATTACGTTTTTCTCATCCTCTGATTTATGACATATCCGTCTATATAGCCTTCCAATTACAGAAAACCTATGATGTTCATCTTTCCGATGATGAAATCGGGCTGATTGCGATTTATATCGGAACGGCTCTTACCTCTGATAACATATACCAGCCAATGAAAATTGTTATTATTTGTCCTAATTACAATCAGTTGCGTCATAATATCGCAAAACAACTGAATGAGACGCTCGGTGATAAAATTTCGATTACAGGTTTTGCTAACGGATATCTCGAAATCGGGCAAATGCAATATGATTTAATCCTTACCGTTATAAAAGATGCAACGTGTGTTACACCTGCAATGGATATAAGCCCCATTATTACTCCTTATCAACTTCACAGAATCGAGCATGCGGCAAGCGATCATATAAAACTGGAGAAGAAAAAATTGGTTGGCACTATACTCTCAAAATACTTTGAAAAAGACCTGTTCTTTTACAATGAACCTTATCGTGATGCACAGTCTGCCCTATCGTTTATTAATAAAATTCTATTATCAAAGGGTTATATAAATGACTGCTTTCTCGACAGCGTTCTTCGAAGGGAAAAAACGTCACCCACCTCATTTTTTGATCGATTTGCGATTCCTCATTCTCTTGATGTTGATGCAAAAGAAACTAAAATTGTGTATTACTATTCAGAGGATCCAATTGACTGGTATGGACAGCCTATTAATTTAATAATCCTATTAACCGATAATAATCAAACAGATGAATTTAAAAAAACGTATAATATTCTATTTGATATCTTATTAAACTCTAATGAGTTCTTTGACATGGTGAAATGTTCAACCTATGAAAATCTTCTGTCTTTTCTTGAGAACCAAACAGAATGGTAATTAATGATTCTCAAGGAAGAAAATGAATTGTCTCAAAAATTACCAATGGCTTTGCGTTGAAGCAAAGAACATTTCTATCACTATAATATCTTGGAATATATATTGAATTGTACTAATATCACGTAAAACACCATCCATTCAAATAGTTGCAGACTGAACCTCAGCTCTTTAAAAAATGTTAGCAGATAAATGTCTCTGGCAGTATAAGTACATCAATACACACCATATGCAGGAAAAATGATAATTGTCAAAATGTTCGATTTTGATACGATATTTCCGTTTTCTATAGGTTTTGGCATGCTGTCGTGATAAAACTTGGTTTGTTCATCATGAAATACTGCCAATGGTTTATCCCGCAGAACATCATGTGCCCTTTCCTGAATGACAGGCAGTCAATTTACGTTCCATTATATGAAAAACAAAACGCCATAACCTATGATATGTACCCCGTCATTTGACGGATACATACATCGATTATAGCGACTTTTTACTGGCTCTGGCAGCGTGATTCGGACACGCGAATGAGGGAGTCAAAGTCCCTTGCCTTACCGCTTGGCTATGCCAGAAGGAAATGCCCATTTATTTTACAACAGAACTTTCGTTCCGCACAGTCCCTGCTCAGACCAGGTGATAATGCTCCATTGCCCGGGCAAGGCCATCCTGCCGAATATCTGCAGTCACGTAATCTGCTGCCTCTTTCAGTTCCTCTACCGCATTGCCCATGGCAATGCCGGTGCCGCATCTGCGGATCAGATCCATGTCATTCAGGGAATCCCCGAACCCATAGGAATCCTCAATCTCGCCACCGAACCACTGAACAATTCGATTGGCTGTCGTTCCCTTCGTCACGTGCTTCAGAGTAATCTCTCCGCCGTTTCTTCCATTGCCGCTGGTCGACAGCATGCAGATGAAATTCAGCCTCGGATCCATCCACTTCCGGAACAGATCCAGCTGCGCGGTATCCGAGAAGGAGACATCGATCTTGTAGACTTCCTCTCCCTGGTATTCCGTGATCGGGCGGCCGCCCAGTCTCATGAAGGGACTGCTTTCCATGCGGCGCACCGCTTCCTCCGGCAGGCCGCGGTTCATGCGCAGGAAATGCTCCTTCTGGCGGGGACTCATCCAGCCGCCGAAGCGGGACTGCAGGGAATAGCCTGCCCCGCAGCGATCAGCAAGCTGGCGGACATAGCTGACCAGCTCCGGAGGAATCGGCTCGCTGACAATTGTCTCCTGATCCAGGATTGCGCATGCTCCATTGGAGAAGATATATCCATCCATCTCGATCTTTCCGGCCAGATCGAGCATATAGGGCGGTCTCCCCGTGCAGATGAAGCACAGATTGCCCAGCTCCCTGGTTCTGTGAATCGCTATTTCAGCACTCTTCGGAATGATTTCATCCGGGTGCACAACAAGCGTTCCGTCAATATCGAAGAACAGCAGTTTTCTTTCCATGATGCTATTGTATCATTTGATCCTGATCTCTTTCACACAGGATTCACGCAGCAGCGAGAGCCGGCGGTCTTATAATAATCATCGGAGGAAATGCAATGAAGAGTCTTACATACCTCAAGCTGCACAATCAGGTCCATGTGCCGGCCATCGGATTCGATCTGTCCGCAGTGCCTGCGGAGCATGTGCAGGAGCTGACTGCTGCCTCTCTGAGATCCGGCCAGCATCATCTCTGCTTCCTGCTGGAAGCGGCGCAGGAGAATGCGCTCGCTGCTGCAGTCCTGGAAAGCGGAATCAGCCCTGAGAATCTGTTCCTCACCGGCATTCTCGTGCCTGCGAAAGATGACCGCGATGCAGTCCTGCGTGAGCTGGACCGCTCCATGAAGCGCCTCGGCGTATCCCATATCAATCTGCTGATCCTGCGCCTGCCGCAGGACGGAGACATTCCTGCCGGTGCCTGGCAGGCTGTCGAGGCCTGCTACAAGCAGGGCCGCGCCTCAGCCATCGGCATTGACCGTCCGTCTTCCTGCGAGGCCATTGAGCATCTGCTGCAGCAGGCGGAGATCTCTCCCATGCTGAGCAGGATTGCCATCTGCCCCGGCAGCCCTCAGGAGATTCTCTGCAGCTGCGCAGAAGAGCACCGCATTGCCATTGCCGCCTGCCTGCCTGATTACTGGAAGGAGCTGCTGGAGACGCCTGCCGTGCGTACGCTTGCCGGCAAGTATGACGTATCTCCGGAAGTGATTCTCTATGAATATCTGCATCATCGGCCCTTCGCGATTCTGTGGCCGGAGCCGGCAATGCCGGAAGCAGGCAGCCTGCTGAGCGATGATGAGATGAAGGTGCTGGACTGCCTGAGATGGCCGCTCAGCTGAGCTGATCAGATCCTGCTGAAAGGAGAAGAGCCACTGCCTGCCCTTCTCCTTTTCATATTCCCGCTTTCACTGCCGCCGAATGCGCGGCTTCTCAGAGTAGTCCTGCTGCGGATCCGTCACATCCGGCCGATGCTGTATGCATGCATGTATTTGCCGGCGCCCGATATTCCCTCTTGATTATTCTGCAGTCTTCATCTCTCTACGGGCTGCGATCTCCTGCTGGACATGCTTCACGCATGCCTTCAGGGTCGGCAGATTATAGAGATCCGCCGCAAGCCATGCAGACTGATCCGCGCAGCAGATTGCCGTGAATCCAAGCCTGGGCGTCAGGATCAGGCAGACGGCGCAGCGGGCTGCCATCTCGAGGATGCCCGAGATGATCGTGCGCTGGCTCCAGCCAAGGCCCTGTATCGTCTGGCGGGAGACGCAGAGAATGCCGAGCACAGAATAGAACAGGCCGATATAGCGGAGATACTTTGCGGAGGCATCCAGGATCTGCGGCGTGCTCTCATCAAGAAACAGCAGGCTCAGGGATCGGCCGAAGAAGCACATGACGATCGTAGCGAGGACGCTGTAGCAGAGTGCAATGGTCATGCCGGCCCTGATGCCCTGATGAATCCGGTCTGTCTTCTCCGCCCCGTAGTTCTGCGAGCAGAAGGTTGCAGTCGCGGTCGCGAAGGCATCGAACGGGCTCATGAAGAACTGCTTGATCTTCAGCCCGGCCGCATAGGCAGAGACATAGAGCGTGCCCAGGGAGTTATTTGATGTCTGCATGACCATGGAGCCGATTGCCGTGATGGAATACTGCAGGCCCATGGGCAGGCCCATATTCAGGGCATGCAGCGCCATCTGCGTATCCCACCTGCGATCTTCCGGGCGCAGATGCAGAACCTCGAACCGGCGCAGGATCACGAACAGGCAGAGCAGGCCGCTGATGCCCTGAGAGACAATCGTCGCAAGCGCGGCCCCGAAGCAGCCCCAGTGCAGCACAAGGATGCAGAAGAGATCGAGGAACACGTTCAGCACAGCCGAGAAGGCCAGAAACAGAAACGGCGTCCGGGAATCCCCGATTGCCCGCAGGATGCCGGAGAGCAGGTTGTACAGCAGCGTGCAGGGAATGCCGATGAAGATCGTGACGAGATATGCATAGGCATCCGGATAGATTTCTGCCGGTGTCTGCAGCAGGTGCAGAATCGTCGGGCACAGGAAGACGGTCAGGACGGTAAGCACTGCTGCGATGACCGCCGTCAGGATGGATCCGATATAGATATACTGGCGCATGGAATGCTCATCGCCGGCACCGAAGCGCGTAGCGACAGGAATGCTGAAGCCGATCGCGACGCCGATGCAGAAGCCCAGCACCAGGAACTGCACGGAGCTGGAGACACCGACGCTGGCCAGCGCATTGGCACCGAGCGTCTTGCCGACAATGGCCGCATCCGCAAGATTATAGGCCTGCTGAAACAGGTTGCCGAGCAGCAGCGGAAGCGAGAAGCGCAGCAGCAGAGGCCATACATTTCCCTCAGTCATTGATTTTGCGGCAGCCTTCTTCATCATCTGTTCCTTCCTTCCGCTCAGCGCAGACTGTATCGTACCCCCTTCTGGCGATCTTCGCAAGAACGGGATTTGCCCGGCATGGAAAAGGAAGCCTTCCGGCTTCCTGCAGTTCATTCATTCAATGACTTCAATGTCCTTCGGATAGCTGTTGAGCACCTCGTGGCCATCCTTCGTGATCAGGACCAGATCCTCGATCCGCACGCCGATATGCGCCTGCGAATAGATGCCCGGCTCAATGGAGAAGATATTGCCGGCCCTGGTCAGGCTCTTGTTGGCGGAAGAGACATCCCCGAAATCATGATCCTGAATGCCGATGAAGTGGCCGAGACGGTGCGTGAAGTCTTTCCCGTAGCCGCCCTCAGTGATGATATTCCTGGCCATGGCGTCCACCGTGCAGAGCGGAATGCCTGGCTTCAGCATCTCCTCCGCGCGCTCATTTGCGCTTCTGACCAGCTCATAGATCCTGCGGTCCTCCGCCTCCGGCATCCTCCTGTAGAAGAAGGTGCGGGTCATATCGGAGCAGTAGTCCTGATAGCGGCAGCCGACATCCAGGAGAACCGTATCTCCCTCCTTCAGCTGCGTATGATCCGGCATATGATGCGGATCTGCAGAATTCCTGCCAAAGGCAACGATCGGCTCAAAGGAGTATCCGGAAGCGCCCAGGGACTGATAGATCTTCAGGAACTGCGCTGCGGTCTCATCCTCATGGACACCCTCATGGATCAGTGCTCTGAACCTTGCCATGGCCTGATCATTGATGCGGGAGGATTCCTTCATCCAGGCAATCTCCTGCGCATCCTTGACAGCCCTGGTCTGGTCAATTGCCAGCGATGCATTCCTGTATCCTGAGGCAAGCCCTGCCTCCATGATCTGCAGCAGGAACCTTGCCGGCATATCCTTGTCAATGCCGAGCATATCCGCAGGACTGACCTCGCGGGAAAGAACGGAAGGAAGATTTGTGGTATCCGTCAGATAGGTAACCTTCACGCCGATATCCTCTGAAAGGCGGAACAGCTCATTCAGATAGAGCACCGGCGGATGATCCCTCTGCAGCAGCAGGCCGAGGAAGCGCTCGCCCGGATGGATCCACTTCCCGGTCAGATAGAATATCGCGACCGGATCTGTCGCGATCATCTGCGACAGCCCCATCCTGTGAAGCTGATCCATGACCTGATTCAGGCGGTTCTGATTCATCATATCGTAAGCCTCTTCTTTCCTATGCACCTATCGTATCACAGGACAAGGCCGATGCCGGGACCTGATTCCTGCCGGCATCGGCCTGCGCTCTCTGCTTCATTCCGGCTCAGCCGGATCATCCTCTGCCTCGATCTCCTTGATCACGCATTGATTGCCGGTGGTAAGCACGGTATGCTCGCTGCCGCAGAACGGGCAGATACGTCCGTACTGCACGGTCTTGTAGGTCTTCCCGCAGTCCTCGCACAGCGTTACGGCAGGCATCACCTCAATCTTCAGCTTCGCTTCCTTCAGAAGCGGATGCCGAACCTTGAAGTAGTTCCAGCAGTCCTCGAAGTAGTCTGTCATGATGCCGGACACCTCGCCGACCTGCAGGGTTACTGAGCCGATATCCGTGATCTGGTTCTCTGCCGCAAAGTCCTCAAGCGTCTTCGCGACATGAGTGACAATGCCAAGCTCATGCATGATCGTCGTTCTTGTTCTTGTGATGGAGCAGGATCTTGATCTCGCGGGCTGCCGCATACGGCGCGATCGGCTTCATCTTGTCCTCCGCGCAATACATGTCAGAGGCATGCGGCAGATCACGCTGCAGATGAATCGCATCGAATTCGCAGCGGGTCGTGCAGAGTCCGCAGCCGATGCAGCGATTCAGATCCACTGTCGTGGCGCCGCAGCCGAGGCATCTCGAGGCCTCTGCCTTGACCTGCTCCTCCGTGAACGGAAGCCGGTCATCCTCAAATCCAAGCCGGCCGGATACTGCCCTGCTTCCCGGCACCTGGCGCTTGGCAGAATCATACTCCTCTACCACGACCTCTTCCTTGTTGAGCTCCACGAACTGCCTGAGATCGCGGGCAATCGTCAGGGACTGGCCCGGATGCACATAGCGATGCATGGATTCGGCAGCCATCTTGCCTGCCGCGATCGCATCAATGGCAAAGCGCGGGCCGGTGTAGACATCGCCGCCGACAAAGATATCAGGATCGGCAGTCTGGAAGGTAACAGGATCAGCCTTGGCATACTGGCTGCGCGTAACCTCGATCTTCGTCTCGCCGAGCAGGCCGCCCCACTGCACGGACTGGCCGATGCTCTGCAGAACATGGCTGCATGTCACGGTAATCGTGTCATTCTCGTCATACTTTGGATTGAATCTGCCGGTATCATCCTTGACCTGCGTGCATCTCTTGAAGACCACGCCGGTCACCTTTCCATTCTCGGAGATGATCTCCTTCGGTCCCCATCCGTTCTTGACCTCGATGCCCTCTGCTTCCGCATCCAACACCTCATCCGCAGCTGCCGGCATCTCTCCGCGGCTCTCCAGGCAGATCATCGTGACCTTGCCGTCAGTCTGGCGAAGCGCGGTTCTCGCAACATCGATCGCGACATTGCCGCCGCCGATGACGACAACATCGCCGCTCAGCTTCTCGCCCTTTCCGAGATTCTCGCTGCGCAGGAAGTCAACGCCGGTCTCTACGCCCATGGAATCCTCGCCCGGCACGCCGGCGAGCCTTCCGCCCTGGGCGCCGATGGCTACATAGAATGCCTTGAAGCCCTGCGCTCTCAGATCCTGGATCGTCACATCTCTGCCGACCTCGACGCCGGTTCTGAAGACAACGCCCATCTTCTCCAGCACCGCGATCTCCGCCTCAATGACATTCTTCTCCAGGCGGAAGCTCGGGATGCCGTTCATCAGCATGCCGCCGAGGCGCTCTTCCTTCTCGAATACGGTAACCGGATAGCCCATCTCGCGCAGATAGTAAGCGCAGGAGAGGCCGGCCGGGCCGCCGCCGATGACAGCCATGCTGAAGCCTTCCCATATCTTTCCTTCCGGATTCTCGCAGATCGGGATATAGCGGTCCTTCTCATTGAGCTCGAGTCCGGCCAGGAACTTCTTGATCTCATCAATCGCGATCGGCTGATCGATCGTGCCGCGGGTGCAGGCATCCTCGCAGCGGCGGTTGCAGATAGCGCCGCAGACTGCCGGGAACGGATTATCCTGCTTGATCAGCTTCAGGGCATCGAGATACCTGCCCTCAGAGGCCATCTTCACATAGCCCTGGACAGCAAGATGCGCAGGGCAGGCTGTCTTGCAGGGACTGGTGCCGCTGGCATAGCAGTTGATCTTGGCATCCTCGCGGTAGTTCGGATTCCAGTTATCCTGGGTCCACCTGGTCTCATCCGGCAGCAGCGTCGTCGGGTAGCGTACCTCGCCGTGCTTCGTGCACAGCTTCTGTCCGAGCTTGGCAGCCCCGACCGGGCAGACCTCGACGCACTTGCCGCAGGCTACGCACTTCGTCTTGTCGACATGCGCGCGGTAGGCAGAGCGGGACATGTTAGGCGTGTTGTAAAGCTGGGAGGTGCGGATGGCATTGCAGACGCCAGGCGCGCAGTTGCAGATGCCGACGATCTTGTTCTCGCCGTCGATATTGGTAATCTGGTGCACGAAGCCATGGCGCTCAGAGCGCTCGAAGATCTCCATGGCCTCATCATAGGTGATGTAGTGTCCCTTGCCGGACGATACGCAGTATTCTGCCATGTCGCCGACGCCGACGCAGAAATCGCCCTCGATGCTGCCATCGCCCTCGCCGCGCATGCGCTGCTGGCGGCGGCAGGTGCAGACACCGACGGAATACTTGTCATACTTGTTCAGCCAGTGGGACAGATGCTCCACGCTGACCGACTGGCTCTCGCTCTCAATTGCCTTCTCGACCGGCAGGACATGCATGCCGACGCCGGCTCCTCCGAGCGGCACCATCGGCGTGATTCCCTCCAGCGGCATCTGCGTCATCAGGTTGAAGAATGTCGCCAGCTGCGGATACTCCGTGGTCAGCGTATCGTTCATCATCATGAATTCCGCAATGCCCGGAACGAAGACGGGAACGTCATACTGCCGGTGCTTGTCCTCATTCTCGCGGTTCATCTCGAGGCAGCCGATCCAGCAGAGGCGGTCGCACATTTTCTGGGCCTGCTCCTCGCTCATGCTGTTCATCTTGGCCAGCGCCGGCACATCGTACGGCACGCGGCACTTTCTGAAGCGAAGCAGGAAGGCAACCTGCTCCTTGTTCAGCACCATGTCCAGGGCCCAGTATTCCGGGTCGTTCACGGTCATGCTGTGGGTGAGCTTCACGGCATAGCGGTCGGTGATCATCTCGCCGAGCCTCAGCAGCATCTTCTCCTTCTCGTGATCAGGAGCGACATAGTTCGGATCCTGGCGATAGTCACGCTCATTGGTCATTCGATTCTTCGGTTCACTGGACATGTTCAATTTCCTTCCTTCCAGGCTGCCGCTTCCTGCAGCAGCCACTCTTCCCATTCATGCATGCCATCCCCGGTCTTCGCGGATACCGTGAAGATGCGGATGGCAGGATTCAGCCGCAGCACGCGCTCGCGGCATTTATCAAAATCAAAGCTGAAGTACGGCAGCGCATCCATCTTTGAGATGACCAGCGCGTCGCTCTTCTGGAACATCAGCGGATACTTCAGCGGCTTGTCGTCGCCTTCCGGCACGCTCAGGATCATCACGTTCCTGCCGGCGCCGGTATCGAACTCCGCCGGGCATATCAGATTGCCCACATTCTCCAGGAAGGCAATATCTGTTTCCTTTAGATTCATGGCCTCGAGGCCTGTTCTCGTCATGCCGGCATCCATATGGCACATGCCGTCCGTATGCACCTGCACGGACTCAGCGCCGAGACTGACGATGCGCTCCGCATCCACGGCCGAGTCAATATCCGCCTCCAGCACGGCAATCCTGGATCTTCCCTTCAGATCCGTGATGGTGCGGCTGAGCAGCGTCGTCTTGCCGGAGCCGGGCGAGCTCATCAGATTGATCAGCAGCACGCCCTCTTTTCGCAGATCGCTGCGCAGCTGATCGGCATCGCGGTCATTTGACGCAGTCGCGGATTCATGAAGCTCTATCACCTTCACAATGACCGCCTCCATTCTTCCACGCGCGCCTGCAGCCAGGAAATCCACGCCTCGAAGTTCTCGCCGGTAGCCGCGCTCAGCGGAATCACGCGGATGTCCGGATTCAGCGTCCTTGCCCGCTCCGTGCACTTCTCGAGGCTGAAGTCGAAGATCTCTGCAGCATCTATCTTGTTCACCAGCAGGCAGTCGCTTACCCTGAACATCAGCGGATACTTCAGCGGCTTGTCATCGCCTTCCGGCACGCTCAGGATCATGACCCGCACCGCTGCGCCGACATCAAATTCCGCCGGGCATACCAGATTGCCCACGTTCTCCAGGAATACCAGGTCCAGACCTTCTGTCCCCAGCCCCTGCAGTCCGCGCTCTGTCATGTCCGCATCCATGTGACAGGCGCCGCCGGTATGAAGCTGGATCACCTTCACCCCGAGCGCGGCGATTGTCTCGGCATCCACTGCCGAGTCCACATCCGCCTCCATGACGCCGATGCGGTATCTGTCCTTCAGCGCTGCGATCGTTCTCTTCAGCGTCGTTGTCTTGCCGGCACCCGGAGACGACATCAGGTTTACCAGAAACACCTTCTGCGCCTTCAGGCTGCTGCGGACTTCTTCCGCCCGCCGGTCATTATCTGCCTCTACCCGTTCCCGGGTCTCCAATATATCAATCATTGCCTGTCAGACCTGCCCATTCTGGCTATATTCTATGTTTTTGTGAGCATATTATCAATTAGAAATATCGCCGTCCGACGCCGTTTCCATGCATTTCAGCACACCTGCCTGCAAGTGCCCGTGACATGCCGGGATCAGACGCGTGGACGGCTGGAAGAAACCATGCATTCCCTTCTGCGTTTCCATCAGGATAGCCGCAGAAGCAGAAAAAAAGCGCCGGTCCTTCAGGAGCCGACGCTGCCTCTGTGCTGCAGCTTCCCTGATCAGTGAATGGAAAGAACCTTGTAGTCCTCATCCTCCACTGCCTTGCGGAGCACTGCATCCTCAACCTCTTTGCTCAGCTGCACCACTGCCTTCTTCTGTTCTCTGTCGGCAGTCGCGCTTGTAACGCCGTCAACGGCCTCCAGTGCCTTCTTTACGGTTGCCTCGCAATGCCCGCACATCATTCCTTCAATCTCCAGTGTCTTTCCCATGGGTTTACCCTCCTTTTCGACGCCGTGATTCTCTGCTTCCTGATTCCCCGGCTCTGCCGCTTCCGGCAATGCCGGCTTTCCTCGATGGTCATGCGCCGCGCTCTTCATGTCGAAGAGATTCAGGCGCAGTGCATTGAGCACTACAGTAACGCTGGACAGGCTCATCGCCGCCGCCCCGATCATGGGGCTCATCTTCCAGGCATAGACGCCTGCCGCCAGCGGAATGCAGATGAGGTTGTAGAAGAATGCCCAGAACAGATTCTCATGGATATTCCTCAGCACCTGCCTGCTCAGCCGCACTGCGGCCGGCACATCCAGCAGGCTGCTCTTCATCAATACCACATCTGCCGCATCAATCGCAACATCCGTGCCCGCGCCGATCGCGATCCCGATCTCAGCTCTTGTCAGGGCCGGCGCATCATTGATTCCATCGCCGACCATGGCTACCCGGCCGCGCTTCTGCAGGCTGCGGATCACGGCTTCCTTGCCATCCGGAAGAACGCTGGCAATCACTCTGTCAACGCCTGCCTGAGCGCCGATTGCCCGGGCAGTTCTCTCGTTGTCACCCGTCAGCATGACCACTTCCAGGCCCATCCGGCGAAGCTGGCGCACTGCCTCAGGCGATTCCGGCTTGATTGCATCGGCGACCGCGATGATGCCGAGCAGCCTGCCATTCTCCGCAAACAGCAGCGGCGTCCTGCCTTCTTCCGCAAGCTTCTCTGCCCGCTTGCTCATATCCTCGCTGACCTCTGCGATCCCGCGCATGTGATCCAGGCTTCCGCCCTGCAGCAGAGTCTCGCCGCGCCTTGCCTCAAGCCCATGGCCCGGCAATGCCCGGAACTCCGTGACCTCTTCTGCATGCATGCCGGCCGCAGCCGCTGCGGCTGCAACTGCCCTGGCCAGCGGATGCTCGGATCTTGACTCCAGCGCTGCCGCGGAAGCGAGCAGCTGCTGCCCGCTCACGCCCTCCGAGGGCACAAGATCCGTCACTGAGGGCTCGCCGGTCGTAATCGTGCCGGTCTTGTCCAGCGCAACGATCTGCGTCCGGCCGGTCTCCTCAAGCGCCTCAGAGGTCTTGAACAGCACGCCGTTCTCCGCGCCCCTGCCGTTGCCGACCATGATCGCCACCGGCGTTGCAAGGCCGAGCGCGCACGGGCAGGAGATCACGAGCACCGAGATCGCCCTGGCCAGCGCAAATGCAGGCGTCCTGCCGGCAATGAGCCAGCCGGCAGCCGTGATCGCGGCAATCACGATCACGACCGGCACGAAGATGCCTGATACCCGGTCTGCCGTCTTGGCAATCGGCGCCTTGGTCGCTGCCGCATCCGAGACCATGCGGATGATCTGCGACAGCGTGGTATCCTCGCCGACTCTGGTTGCCTGGCATCTGAGATAGCCGGTCGTGTTGATGGTCGCCGCAGAGACAGTGTCCCCCGGGCCCTTGTCAGCCGGGATGCTCTCGCCGGTCAGCGCAGCCTCATTCACTGCTGAACTGCCTTCCAGAATGATGCCGTCGACAGGGATGCTCTCGCCCGGCCTTACCGCAAAGATATCCCCGCTCCTTACTTCCTCGATGCTGACCGCTGTCTCGGCGCCGCCGCGGATCACGACCGCCTGGCTCGGTGCCATCTTCAGCAGATGCTTCAGGGCATCCGTGGTCCTGCCCTTGGACATCGCCTCCAGCATCTTGCCGACCGTGATCAGCGTCAGGATCATGGCAGCCGACTCAAAGTACAGTTCGTCATGATAGACCATCATGACATCCTCGCCGGAGGCACCTGCCATGATCATGCCGGTCATGTGATACAGCACATACACGCTCCAGGCAAATGAGACCGATGAGCCCAGGGCAACCAGCGTATCCATGTTCGGGCTGCGGTGAATCAGCGCCTGAAAGCCGCTGGTGAAGAACTTCGCGTTGATCATCATGATGATCCAGGTGAGGATCATCTGGGTCAGGCCCAGGGCCATGTGATTGTGATTGAGGAAGGCAGGCACCGGCCAGCCCCACATGTTATGCCCCATGGTGATATACATCAGCGGGATCAGGAAGATCACCGACAGGATCAGCCTGCGCTTCATCTTCGGCGTCTCCCGGTCAATCAGCGCATCCTGTTCTGCCGCGATCCTGCTCTCCGCAGAAGCCTCCCTGCGGCTGCCCTTCTCCATAGCTCCATAGCCCGCCTTCTCGACGGCCTCAATCACCTGCGCTGCAGAGGCATCGCCCTCCACGCCCATGGAGTTGGTCAACAGGCTTACCGAGCATGACTTCACGCCCGGCACCTTTGACACTGCCTTCTCCACCCTGGCCTGGCAGGCTGCGCAGCTCATGCCGGTGACAATATACTGTTCCATATCTCTGCCCTTTCTATTTCATCAGCTTCTGCAGAACTGATACAAGCTCCTCGATCGATTCATCCCTGCCTGCCCGGATATCCTCCGCGACGCAGGAGCGGATATGCGCAGCCAGCAGCTCGCGATTGAAGCTGTTCAGCGCGCTGGTCACTGCCGATACCTGGATCAGGATATCCGGACAGTACAGATCGCTCTCGACCATCTTCTCGATGCCGCGGATCTGTCCTTCCGCCTTCTTCAGGCGGCAGAGCAGCTGCTTCTTCTCTGCGGCAGTGCGCTCCTTATGCCGCACGCTGCAGCAGCACTTCTCTTCCTGTGCTTCCTTCATGAAAGCCTCCTGCCGGTCTTCCCGGTACGCCTGCATGTTAATACCCCCAGGGGGTATATGTCAACGAAGATGCCCCCGCATTAAAATGAGAGCCCCGGAAAGGGCTCTGTCTTCTGAATCAATCAATGAGTTCATCTCGCCGCAAAGGAAGTGCCGGATGCTCCTGATCCCGGGCATGCTGCTCTGAGTGCGATCACCGTGCGCCAGAGCCTGACTCCCTCTGCATCCTGTGGATATACATCCGCGTCATGCCAGGCTCTCCATCTCCCTGCACCATGCACAGGAATTCCCATCCATAGCGCTCATAGAATGACGTATGGTCCGTAACCAGATACAGCGTGCTGACGCCCATCCGATTCATGTCATCGCAGACGGCGCTCAGCAGCTTTCCCGCGATTCCGCGGCAGCGGAATGCCTCTTCCACATATACTGCGCAGACATTCGGTGCAAGATCCCTGCGGTCATGAAAGTCGTTCTCTATCACGCCGAGACCGCCGATGATCTGCTCATCTTCAATGGCAGCATACCATTGCGGCACAGCGCCTCTCCCCTCAATACATGACTGCATGCTGTCAGAATAGGCAGCCAGCGGAATTCCCCACTTGGAGTGAAACCATGCGGCTGCCTCATCTTTCAGCTCCCGATGCTCGCGTATCCTGATCACTTCCATGATCTGCCCTCCCTGCATGTAAGCATGCATTCATGCTTATTCATGCATGCAGTCACGATGCGGCATTTCTGATGATCACAGGCATCAGATATCCTTCAGCGTGCGCGCCGTGACGCGTGACCGGAAGGGACCGTAGCAGAGGCCGAGGGCAATTCCCGGGATCCAGCCGGCCCCATGGCCGATAAGAGTGCTCACGAGCACTGTAATCAGCCCGGCAGCGCTCCAGTATGCGATGCCGCACAGCACTGTCTTTCGATTGATCTCCTTCATGACATCTGTCTTTGCGGCCTCTGCGTGCGGTGCCTGCTCGATGAACGCAGCGGCGCCGGCTGCTCCCGGGCTCCTGCGGAATTGCCTGCTGAAGTCTGCCGCTGCCTCCGCATAGGCCGGATTCTGCAATACCTTCCTGACCGCATCGGCAATGCCGGCAGCCGTATCCTTCCGAAGGCGCATGCCGGCGCCGATCTCCTCCGCTCTGCGGGCAACAGCGCGCTCTTCATTTGTCTGCGGATACAGGACCATAGGCACCGCCATGTACAGGCTTTCCGACACGCTGTTCATGCCGCAGTGCGTCAGAAAGACATCTGCACGGGACAGCACATCCAGCTGATCCACTGAGGGATATGCCCTGACATTTCCAGGCAGCTCCCCGAGCTCCTTCAGATCCATCTGCGTTCCGAAGGAAAGGATAATATCCGCATCCATTCCCTTCAATCCCTCAATGCACGCCCGGTAGAAATCAGGCCGGTCATTGAGCACCGTGCCCATGGAGATATACACCAGCTGCCTTGGCTTTGCCTTCTGCGGCAGGACGCCCGAGAAGACAGAGGGGCCGACAAAGGCATAGCGATCGGAAAAGGTCTGCGCACACGGCTGAAACGATCTGGTGGTGTAAACAACGGTATCCGTATCATTATTGCTCTCCACCAGGGACATCAGGCTCTTCACGCGGTATCCGAAAGGCGCAAGCGAATTGAGCTCGCGCCTGACTCTCGGCAGGCCCAGTACCAGATCCGCAGTCTCCCTCAGGCTGCTCTGCATATACTGCGAGGATATCTGATTGAAGGCAAAGGTGCTGGTGGATACCACCATCGGGATTCCGTATTTCAGGGCTGTCAGCTTCCCCCAGAAGCAGGCCGAGTCCGTATAGATCACATCCGGGCAGAACTCCTTCATCTCCCCTGCGAGAAAGGAGTCCATGTTCTTCGTGATGCGGAGATCCTCGATCGTCATCTCCGTGACAGAGACGTTCCTGATCCCGGACATCTTGCGCTCATCCAGCTTCGGCAGGAAGGAATCGCATGGTATGAACTGCGCCCCTGCGGCGAGAATCTGCTCCCTGAACTCCGCGAAGGAATAGAACCGAACCTCATCGCCGCGCTTCACCAGCTCTGCCGCAACCGCCGTCATCGGATTGATATGCCCGTGAGCCGGAATGCAGAAGAAGGCAATCCGCTTCATTCTGCGCTGTCCCTGTCAAAGACTGCATTCATGAGATCCGTGAAGCTGTCCTTTGGCGGAATCGCGATTCCCCGCGCTTCATCGCCGAGCAGCAGCAGCGTATCTCCGGGCTTGATTCCGAAAAGCTCCCTTGCCTGCTTCGGGATGACGATCTGCCCCTTCTCGCCGACAGTAGCTGTCCATGCATATTTTCCCTGCGGTCCATTCATCTTGTGCCTCCCATAAGTATGATTTGTATAACTAATCATACTACAATGTATTCATATTTCAACCCTTCTTCTGATCGGGCAAGCATTCGCAGCCTGCATATTTCCGGGAAATAACAGAAAAGAAAGCAGCCATGCAAGCTGCTTTCTTCGATTTATTCTGCTTATGTCCTGCCTCTGCAGGCAGTCCTGTCAGCCCAGTGCGACATCCAGGGCAAGCATCAGGGTGAAGCCGAGCGCAAAGGCCAGCGTCCCTGCATTGGAATGCTCTCCCTCGCTCATCTCCGGGATCAGCTCCTCGACAACGACATACATCATGGCGCCTGCCGCAAAGCTCAGCAGATACGGCAGCACCGGCACGACCCTGCTGGCAAACACGATCGTCAGAACCGCGCCGATCGGCTCAACGACGCCGGAAAGCACGCCGTATAGAAATGACTTTCCCTTCGGGCAGCCATTGCCGTGCAGCGGCATCGAGATGATCGCGCCCTCCGGAAAGTTCTGGATGGCAATGCCGAGAGACAATGCCATCGCCCCGGCTGCGGACAGGCCGGAATTGCCTGACAGCCAGCCTGCATAGACAACGCCGACTGCCATTCCTTCCGGAATGTTGTGCAGGGTAACTGCCAGCACCATCTTGCCTACCCTGGAGAGCGAGCTCTTCGGCCCTTCCGATTCCTCGCTGTTCAGATGCAGATGCGGAACCGTGCGATCCAGCAGATGCAGAAACAGGATGCCAACCCAGAAGCCCGCAACAGCCGGGATAAAGCGCATCTGGCCCATTGCCCCGCTCTGCTCCATGGCAGGTATAAGCAGGCTCCAGATGCTCGCCGCCACCATGACCCCGGCGGCGAATCCCTGCAGGATCCGCTCCACGCCGCGGTTCAGCTCCTTCTTCATGACGAGCACGCAGGCTGCGCCAAGCGATGTTCCGGCAAACGGAATCAATATTCCCTGCCAGGCTTGCTGATTCATATATTTCCTCCCCCCGCCGTCGCCTGTGCGCCAGCGGCTGCTCACTTACAGAAGCAGTCTATCATACCTGATCAGCCTCCTGCTGCAGGATGACCGACTGTACAGGATCTGAATTGTGCCTATAATAGTCTTTCGATGCGGAGGGAGATAATTCATGTATTCTCTGTTTACATTTCTGCTTGGCGCCTTCTTTGCCGTCATGATTTCCATCAATGGCAGCCTGGTCAGCACATTTGACAGCTATACCGGCACAGCCATCATTCATTTCTTCGGCCTGATTACGTCCGCAGCTCTGCTGACAGGAATGCACCGGAAAATCAGGCTGGATCCCGCAGCGCCGAGATGGATCTATCTTGCCGGCGTGGTCGGTATCCTGACCACGCTCTTCCAGGCCTCTTCCTTCGGCCGCATCTCCATGCTCTCCATCTCCGCGCTCGGCCTGCTCGGCCAGACGACTGCATCTCTCCTGATCGACTCCTTCGGCCTGTTCGGCATGAAGCGCCATCCGTTTCAGAAGAGCACGCTGATCGGCTTCGTCTTTGCCCTGGCCGGCATCATCCTGATGATGGATGATACTGTCGGCACAGCCATGATCGCCGTGCTGATGTCCTTTGCCTCCGGCATCACCATCGTGACCGCCCGCTCCATGAATGCGCGGCTGGCAGACTCGGTCGGAATGATGCAGGGAACCATGATCAATTTCCTCGCCGCCTTCCCGTTCACGGTGCTGCTGGCGCTGACGCTGGGCAATCATGGCTATACAGCCGCCTCGCTTGCCTCAGCCCCGCTGTGGATGTACGTCGGCGGTATTCTCGGCGTCTTCGGCGTTGCCATGAATAATCTTCTGGTCCCGCATCTGCCGGCATTCCAGCTGACGCTGCTGTCCTTTCTCGGATCGCTTGCCGGCAGCTTCGTCATTGACCTGATCACAGGCAGCTCCTACCAGATCAAGTCTCTGCTGGGCGGCCTGCTGATCACAGCCGGGATGCTCGTGAACATGATCCTGAATCACCGCGCCGGGCAGAAGGAAGCTGATCCTGCCGCAGGCCGCTGATATACAATTGGACAGAGGTGATCCCATGTACGCATCCTTCTCTTTTCATCTTCCCACCAATGTCTGCTTCGGCCGCAATGCGGAGAAAGAGGCAGGCAGGCTGATCCGCGAATGCGGCGGCCATCATGCCCTCGTTATCTATGGCAGCCAGCGCATCATCCGCTCCGGACTGCTGGCCCGTATTCATGCAAGCATGGATGAGGCCGGGATTGCCTGGACTGATCTCGGCGGCGTCGTACCCAATCCCCGGCTCTCCCTGGTTCATGAAGGCATTGCCCTGGGCCGGCAGGCGCAGGCTGACTTCCTGCTTGCCGTCGGCGGCGGCAGCGTCATTGACACTGCCAAGGCAATTGCCCTCGGGCTGGCATCAGAGGGAGAGGTCTGGGACTTCTTCGCGCATACCCGCACGCCAGAGGCATCGCAGCCGGTCGGCGCCGTGCTGACGATAGCCGCGAGCGGCAGCGAGATGAGCAATTCTGCAGTGATCACGAACGAGGAGCTCGGCATCAAGCGCTCCTGCAATCATCCGCTGGAAAAGCCGGTCTTTGCGATCATGAATCCGGAGCTGACGCTGACGCTTCCTCCCTATGAGACTGCCTGCGGCTGCACGGACATCCTGATGCATACCCTGGAGCGCTACTTCAGCGCTGAGGGAACGATGGCAATCACCGACAGCATTGCCGAGGCTCTCATGCGGCAGGTCATGGCTTCCTCCCTGATCCTGCTGGATCATCCCGATCAGTATGAGGCAAGAGCCGATATCATGTGGGCAGGCAGCCTGTCGCATAACGGCCTGACCGGCTGCGGCGGCGATGGCGGCGACTGGGCCTGCCACGGCCTGGAGCACGAGCTGAGCGCGAGATACGATGTTGCGCACGGTGCCGGGCTGGCAGCGATCTGGGGCAGCTGGGCGCGCTTCGTCATGCTCTCTGCGCTGCCGCGGTTCAGGCGCCTTGCAGAGGAAGTGCTCCGGATCCCTGCCGGGAAGAGCGATGCAGAGACTGCCCTTGCCGGCATCGAGGCGATGGAGGCCTACTTCCGCCGCATCGGCATGCCGGCCAGCCTGCAGGAGCTCGGCCTGAATCCGACGGCAGAGGAGATTGCCGCCATGGCCCGCCAGTGCGCCGCGATCTCAGGCGGGCACCGCGGCTCGGCAAGAGTGCTCTATGAGGAAGACATGAGGCAGATCTACGAAGGCTCCCGCAGCCCGCGCCAGCAGCATGCATGCATAGATGCGGGCGGGCATCTGGTTTGACTTTCCGCGCTGTTTGCGGAAGGATTAAGGCATCACGAAAAGGAGGCTATCAGAATGACAGTCTATGAATATGCAGTAAAGGATCCATCCGGAAAAGAGGTATCTCTGAAGAAGTTCGAGGGAAAGGTCCTGATGATCGTCAACACCGCGACCGGCTGCGGCTTCACTCCGCAGTACAAGGATCTCGAGGACATGTATGAGAAGTATAACCAGAGGGGACTGGAGATCCTGGACATCCCCTGCAATCAGTTTGCCGGACAGACACCGGGAACGGATGAGGAGATCCATGACTTCTGCCAGCTTCACTACCACACGCTGTTCGCGCAGATGACCAAGTCCGAGGTCAATGGCGCAAACCAGCTGCCCCTCTACGCATATCTGAAGAGCCAGCAGGGCTTCCGGGGATTCAGCGGACCCAAGGCGCCGCTCATGGATGAGATGCTTGCCAAGATCGATCCCGGCTACAGAAGCAGCCCCGATATCAAGTGGAACTTCACGAAGTTCATCGTTGACCGCACCGGCAGGGTCGCTGCCCGCTTCGAGCCGACCGCAGACATGAGCGAAGTGGAGGCGTTTGTCGCTTCCCTGCTCTAGTCTGAAGATTCAGGAATTTGCTTTCAAAGGAGGATTTCCAATGCCAGAGTTTGATATTGCGATCATCGGCACCGGCCCGGCCGGGCTGTCTGCCGCGCTGACCGCAAAGATCCGCAACAAGAGCTTTCTTCTGCTCGGTCCCGCCGGGCTGTCCGACAAGATTTCCACAGCGCATGAGATCAATAACTATCTCGGCCTGCCGTCAGTCAGCGGCGCTGACATGAAATCCGCTTTCCAGAAGCATCTTTCCGGGATGGGCATCGGGATCACCGACAAGCGCATCACGGCTGTCTACGCACTTGGCGATACCTTCTCCCTGCAGACAGATCAGAACGAGATTCTCGAGGCGTCCACGGTCATCCTGGCAACCGGCGTTGTTGCCGGGCGCCCCTATCCGGGCGAGGAAAAGCTGCTCGGCCGCGGCGTCAGCTACTGCGCTACCTGCGATGCGCCCCTGTACAGGGGAAAGCGCGTCGCCGTGATCGGCGGCAGTGCCAGGGAAGAGGCAGAGGCCGACTTCCTGGGAGAGATCTGCGCAGAGGTTCACTACTTCCCGCTTTATGCCGGGGAGCCCTCCTTCCGCACGCCGGTCCGTGTGCATCACGAAAAACCGCTCGAGATTCTCGGCGACAGCAGGGTGCAGTCGCTGAAGACCGATCAGTCTTCCTATGATCTTGACGGCGTCTTCATTCTCCGCGAAAGCCAGTTCCCTTCGCAGCTGGTGCCGGGGCTTGCCGTGGACGGCTCTGCCGTGACGGTCAACCTGCAGATGGAGACCAATATTCCCGGCCTGTTTGCGGCGGGTGACATTGCCGGCCTGCCCTACCAGTACATCAAGGCTGCAGGCCAGGGCAATACCGCTGTGCTCAGCGCCGTGCGCTATCTCGCTGCAAGAGACCGCAGGGACTGAGGCGCCGCAGTGAATGCGGTACGATATGCAGGAGGCACTGCTGTCCGCAGTGCCGCCGAGGCAATCGCAGCTGCGCTTGGCGTCACTGCCATGCCGGCTGAGATTCCCGTGACAGAGCCTGCCGAGCTGCTGCTGATCGGCTGTCAGGATGGCACCATGACGCCTGCGCTGCGGCATCTGCTCAGCACGGCAGATCCGGCCATGATCAAGAGCGCAGCCATGTTCCAGGCATCCGCAGTGCCATGGAGCTGCTGGCAGGAAGCGGCAGCCATTCTGGCTGACCGGGGCATCCGCATGCGGCCGGAGGAATTCTCCTGCCGAAGAGAGCTGCTCTTCCTGAATCGGGGACACCCGGACCGCAGGGATCTTTCCGCGGCAGGAAAATGGGCAGGAAAGCTGGTGCAGAAGCAATCTTAAAGGCGTCCGGGGACGCCTTTTCTCTTTGCCTGATGCGATGGTTATCTATCCTTCCTGCATTCCTGCAGGCACAGCCTGCTTCAATATCCGCGCTCTCTGAGCCGCAGCAGCTCTGCCCTGGCATCTTCCAGCTGAAAGATGGCCTCCTCAACCCGCCGGCGGGTATCGCTGATCCGCGACTGCACCAGCAGATCCGTAATGCCGCTGTCAAGAAAGTAATCCGCAAACCCGAGCAGTCCGTCAATTTCCAGGTCGACATTGAGAATGCGGTCCAGCTGCTGCATTTCCCGGTCAAATTCACGCACTGCATTCCTGGCGATCTGCATCTCCGACCGGGCTTCCCCCATCTTCGAGCGCTTGATCATCGTCGTGATGAGCCCGCCCCCGAGAATATCCACGATGCCCCAGCCGGAGGCGCTGGACAGCAGCTCATGCGCCCTGCGCAGATGTGCCAGTGCCACCTCGGCACTGGCGATGGCTGTATCGATATCCTGATATGCTGCAGTCATCGCTCAGTCTCTCCTTTCCCGGGACTTTCCCTGCCAGCAGAGCCGGCAGAAGCTGATCCAGCAGATCGCGGCCTCTGCGGCTGACCCGGCCAGCCCATATGCCCAGAGAGCCCCGCCGCCAAGGCCCAATCCGACTGCAGAGAGCACATGCGTCAGGATGCCGACTGCAAGGCACGCGCCCAGCAGCGCATACAGCACGCCGCCGTCTCCGCGTCTGCGGATCACCCTGCAGATCGCTGCAGTTCCAAGCGCTGCCGACGCAGCTGCGTATATCATCCAGGCAATGTGCATTTCCGCCATTCTCCTCCCGCCTGCCGCGATTGACGGCATTCTGCCCGGTTCCAATGCCGCCGGTACGATTTTGTACAGTTCAGGTGCAGTTTTCCGCAAAACAGTCGACAGGATTCAGCTGTCGGTGCTAGTATTATATAAGTAATGAACATTCGTTTGTTACCTGCTTTAACGGCCTGCGGCAGCCAAACCTGCCCTGCGAAATAAGCTGTCTCCTCACGTTCCAGTTGTAACTCCCCTGCAAAGCGCTGCATGCGGGCCAATCGCAGATGCAGTGCTTTTTTTTCGCAAATCCCCCTGCTTCACGCAGGGGGATCGCTTACTTGATATCGATTTTAGGGGGCTCGTCAATCTGCTCGCCGACATACTTCCCGTTCTTCTTCCGCTGCCTGACGCACTCGCTCAGCAGATACTCGATCTGCCCGTTCACGGAGCGGAAATCATCCTCCGCCCAGGCAGCGATGGCATCATACAGCTTCGGGGAAAGCCTCAGCGGGACCTGCTTTTTCCTGCTTTCATCCATCCTAGTACAGGCTTCCGGAATTCACGATCGGCTGCGCGTCATGATTGCCGCAGAGCACGACCATCAGGTTGGATACCATGGCAGCCTTCCGCTCTGCATCCAGCTCTACCACGTCATCCTTCTTCAGCTTCTCCAGCGCGAGCTCTACCATGCCGACAGCCCCATCGACAATCATCTTGCGGGCATCGATGATGGCAGATGCCTGCTGCCGCTGCAGCATGACTGCAGCGATCTCCTGCGCATAGGCGAGATATGTGATCCTGGCATCGACGATCTCGATGCCGGCATTATCCACTGACTTCTGGATCTCCTTCCGGATGCGCTCCGCCACGATCCGGCTGGATCCGCGCAGGCTGCCGTCATCGGCCTGGCCATCTCCCGTGGTATCGATATTCGGCGCGATATCATACGGATAGATGCGGACGATATCACGCACTGCGGTATCGCACATCAGGGAGAGATACTCCTTGTAGTTATCGACATTGAAGACTGCCTTGGCGGTATCCGTCACCTTCCAGGTGACCGCCACGCCGATCTCCACCGGATTGCCGAGCACGTCATTGATCTTCTGCTTCGCATTGTTCAGGGTCATGACCTTGAGCGAGATCTTCTTCGAGAGCCCGAGGCCGTTGTTCTGGCCCGGCAGCGCCGGCGAGGCGTGCACGTCTCCGCTCTGTCCGAGCTCCGTGCTGGCAGCGGGATTCACGGCCGCGACAAACGGATTCACATAGTAGAAGCCGGCGCCCTTCAGGGTGCCGATATACTTTCCGAACAGCGTCAGCACCAGCGCCTCCTGAGGCTTCAGCACCTTCAGGCCCATGCACAGGATCCAGCCCAGGCACCACCAGATAATGCTCACTGCCATGAGCAGCCCGCTATCGGCATTCACCGCATAGACAAACAGGAGCGCTGACAGCACATAGGCTGCGATCAGCAGCAGGAGAACTGCCATGCCGTTCCTCCTGCCATTCAGCTCAATCTCTTCCATAAAAGCCTCCAGTCATATTGTTACGATATCAAAATAATATCACCGGCAGGAAATGTCAACTGGTATAATGAGATTGGTGATGACAATGGAGCAGAAGCTTTATGAGGATACGATTGCATTTCTGCAGAAGCTGCAGGGCAGCGATGCCGGCGGCCACGATACTGCGCACGTGCTTCGGGTTGCCCGCATGGCAGTGCACATCGCCGGGGAAGAGCATGCGGATCTTTTTCTCACGGAGATGAGCGCCCTCCTGCATGACGTGGATGACCGCAAGCTCTCGCCTGAGACTGCTGCCTCCCATGCGAATGCATCCGGCTTTCTGCAGGCGCACGGCATCCCTGCCGGTCCGATCATACACATCATTGAGCAGGTCAGCTGGAAAGGCACGGACTCCGTCGTGCCGGACAGCCTTGAGGGAAGAATCGTGCAGGATGCCGACCGCCTGGATGCGATCGGCGCCATCGGCATAGCCCGGGCATTCGCCTACGGCGGCGCCCATGGCAGGATCATGCATGATCCTGCGGTCAGGCCGCTGATGGACATGGATGACAGAACCTATGCAGGCCACGTCTCCACCTCGCTCAATCACTTCTATGAGAAGCTGCTGAAGCTGAAGGACTGCATGAACACAGATGCCGGCCGCCGGATCGCGGCACAGCGCCACGCGTATATGGAAGCCTACCTGCAGGAGTTCCTGGACGAATGGGATGGCAGGCGCTGAATTGAACTGAAGCCCGGCCGGGGCTAGAATAGGCTAAGAAGAAGGATAATCACTATGGAAAAGTATCTCGCAGTTGACGTCGGCGGCAGCGCCTTGAAGTATGCCGTCATGGATGAATCTCTGCAGTTTTCCGATCATGGCAAAGTGCCTGTTGTCACGGATTCCCGCGAGTCCTTCATGGCTGCAGTCGCGGGGCTCTGGAAAGACCGCGGCAGCGGCTGTGCCGGCATGGCCATGTCCGTGCCCGGCTTCATTGACCGCAGGCGCGGCTGGGCATACACCGGCGGGGCCTTCCTGTGGGTCTCCAATGAGCCCTATGCGGAAGAGGTCTCGCAGGCAATCGGCGGCGCTCCGGTCACGATCATCAATGATGCCAAGGCAGCAGCCATGGCTGAGATCGGCTACGGCAACCTGAAGGGCATCCCGGACGGCATCGTCATCGTGCTCGGCACCGGCATCGGCGGCGCCATCGTGCTGAATGGCCAGGTGCTGCAGGGAACCCATTTCTCTGCCGGCGAGTTCTCCTTCCTGCGCGGCGACTACCAGGAGCGGGAGGGCAAGCAGGATATCTTCGCGATGACCAATGGCATCCGCGGCCTGAAGAGTGCCATCCAGAAGGCATCAGGGCTCGAGAATATCGATGGGCTGGAAGCCTTCCGGCTGATTCATGAGGAGAATAACGAGCAGGTGCTGCAGGGCGTCAGAGACTTCTGCGGATATCTTGCCTTCCATATCTACAACCTGCAGGCAGAGCTCGATGTGGAGCGCTTCCTGATCGGCGGCGGCATCTCCGCCGAGCCGATGTTCCTCGGCCTGGTGCAGGAAGCCGTGGATCAGAAGTTTGCCAATGCCCTGTACCCGCTGATCCCGAAGCCCGAGATCATGCTGTGCAGATACCGCAACGATGCCAACCTGATCGGCGCGGTGCACAACTTCCGGGACGTCACCGGGCGAATTCAGTAAGCCGAATAAAAGGATCGATTCGGAAGCGAGCCGATCCTTTTTCATTTTCTGATCCGTGCTCAGCAAAAGCGGCGGAAGTAGGCGCACTCATCATCATTGCAGATGCGGGCATCCTCGCTTCTCATGTTGCAGTGAAATACATGCGGGAGCCTGTTCTCCGCGGTCCCGTAGAAATGTGCCTCAAAGGGCACATGGTGCGCAATCAGCGCCTGCACCATGCCCGGCAGCTGGGAGGAAAGGAAATCATCCGTCGCCGACATCACGAAGCAGGGCACGAACTGATCTGTCATGTGGCGGATCGGGCTGATCATCCGGAGCTCTTCCGGCGTGCCGCCGTCCTTCAGGAAATCCTTCATCAGAAGGCCGGTCATGTCCTTCTCATCAAGGTGCTCCGGCATGTCATAGACGCCGCAGTTCAGCGCGGCCGCCTGCAGCGACATGCCTGCAGGTGCCCTGAAGGCAAACTGCGCGGCATACTCCGGATTGGTCAGGAAGTCGATATACAGGGCCAGCATATGCCCGCCGGCAGAGTCGCCGACAGCAAACAGATGCTTCGTATCCAGATGATATTCCTGCGCATTTTCCAGCACCCAGCTCATGACGAGATTAGTGTCCTCCAGGGGTGAAGGCCACTTGAACTCCGGGGCCAGCCGGTAGGTGAAATTCACCACCGCGAAGCCGCGCTGCGCAAGGCTCATGCAGTAGTACTGATAGCGCTCCTTGTCCCCGTAGACCCAGCCGCCGCCATGGATGGAGACAATGACCGGCAGGTCCTTCCCCTCATCCCTGCGCGGCCGGTACAGATCAAGCCGCTGCCATTTCTCATCGCTTCCGTAAATCAGGTCATCATGCCGGATGACATCGTCCGGAGTCGCAAGACCCGCATCCCGGACATCATCTCCCTGCTTGAATAAAGCTCTGACTCTCTCACTGATCGCTGACATTCTGTGTGCCTTCCTTTCGCCGATCCTGAATGCTCAGGATCGAATATTCTCCATGATGCATGCCTTCGGGCCGTCATCCGTGATGCCGGCTCCGGCATTGGGATGGATCGCCGAGTGCACCGCATCCGTCCCGAAGATCGCCAGCAGGATCACGCACAGCGGGATCAGGATCTTCTGGCTGATGTGCGTGAAGATCATGTCATTGATCGGCGCCACGAGATAAATCACAAGCATGCAGCCGATGCCGAATACCAGGATTCCCTCGGCGCAGATCCGGCCCTGAAGATTCAGGAAATAGCCGGTATAGTCCCACCAGCGCTGATGGAAGTGCGCCTCCAGATACCAGGAGGAGCCGAACTCCAGGGCAGCGCACAGGATCATGCTGCCGAGGAACGCTGCCGGCGGATTCTTGCGGAACCTGCTCATCAGCACCAGGCAGATGATGCCGCCTGAGCCATAGATCGGCAGCCACGGGCCAGCCATCGTGCCGCGGTTGACGAAGATGCCGTCCTTCATGAGATACAGGCTGACTTCCCACATCCAGCCTGCGAAGGAGAACAGGAAGAACATCAGGATCAGGGACCATACAGTGTATGCACGCAGGTAGAAGATGCTGCCGGCAAGATTCTTGTGCTTCACATTATAGAACGGGGACAGCCGCACCGGATACTGCTCTCCCGCAAGCGCCTCGGAGTCCTTCTGGGTCTGGTTCAGGATGCTCTGCACATGCTGGTATGCACGCTTCTCGCTGACCAGGCCGATCCAGATGCCGAGCTGCTCCGTCATGAACTTCCTTGCGCCGGTCAGCTTCACCTGCTGGGCCTCGGCAGCAGCGCGGTCATCCGCGATATCAGAGTAGGCTGCCGCCAGCTTCTCCTGCGGCGCCTTCTCGTACAGGTACGTGTCGCAGAGCTGATCCGCATCCTTGATTCCGCCATCCCTTGCCAGCGCTCTCAGCTGCACATAGTATTCGGCAAGGACCGCATTGCGGTAAGGCAGCACGAACAGCACGCCTGCCAGCCCGCCGGTCAGGATATCCAGGGCATACCAGCCGAGGAAGGACAGATCCAGCTTGAAGGCCTCCATCTTGTGGCCATTCATCATCCTGCGGGAAAGCGTGATTGCATGAAGCGGATGGACCTCAGGATTCTCCGCCACGATGTATGGAACCATCAGATAGGAATAGTGCTTGATGATGCCGCCGATGATCGTGAGATCCCACAGCGTCTGGAAGAGCTCCTTCAGGAACATCGTCAGCGCGCTTCGGGTGAGCATATGCGCAGCCGCCATGCGCATGCTGTGCGCAAGCGGAACCTTCTCATATGTCCTTGCTTCCAGAAACAGGCGGCAGACCATCACCGAGACCAGATCAAGGATGTAGAACCAGAACAGGAAATAGAGCAGGAATGATCCGACCACCAGCACTGCCGAGGCAACGCTGCGGGAATGGAAGACGGAGTTGAGAGACTCCGCCAGGCGAATGAACAGGCGTCCGGACAGCACGCTGTTTGCCAGGCCTGCAAATACGCCCTGCGTATGCCCGAGCACATCATTCCTGGTATCATTCTCGCCAAGATAGGTGCTGATCGCATCCTGTGCCTTCTGCGATCCTGCCTCCCAGTTCTGATCCGCGATATCCTGGAATACTTCCGATGCGGTAGAAGGCATTACCAGCCCGCCCGGGTTGCTTGTCTCTGCCAGCGCATCGGGCGATGCCGCGGCAGTGCCGGTGCCGCTTGAAAAGATGCCTGTCCCGCTGGCAAGCATTGCCACGAGGCAGAGAAATACCAGAAGAATATAGTGCCTCTTCAGCACCTTCCTGCCGCTGGCCTTGAGTTCTTTCCTGATTATCATGACTGAGATCCTTCCCCGGAATCGCTTCCCCTGAAATGCTCAATTCTTGAAATGAACCTGGACAACCGTGATCTCGCTGTCCGTCCCGACCCGCAGCGGCGGGCCGTAGTAGCCGACGCCCGCGGTAACGATGGAAGTGATCCCGCTCGTATTCTTCATGCCATATCCGTTCTCATTGAAGAACGGAACAATCAGGCTGCCCGGGAAGATCTGCCCTGCATGCGTATGCCCGCACAGCACCAGATCCGCTCCCCCTGCACTGAGCTTGCTGAATTCCCACGGCTCGTGCTCAAGCACGATCAGCGGCCTGGACGCATCATCCGCCTGCAGCAGCTCCTCTGCGCTCAGGCGGTGATCCGTGCCGTCTCCGGCCCGCTCTCCGTCAATGCGCCCCGCGACCTGAATCCCGGTATCTCCCAGGGTAATCGTCTGATCCATGAGCATCTGGATGCCGGACTTCTCCATGAAGTCTACCATCTCCTGCGGCCGGACCGCATCCTCGATCGGAGAGACCGGGAAGCCGCCGAACAGCGTCTCTGCAACATCATGGTTCCCATAGACGCCGTACACGCCGTATGCTGCCTTCAGCCCGCTGAGTGCCTCCTCATACTCCTGTGGATTCTGCAGCCCACTGTAGGAGCTGGTGAAAAAGTCGCCGGCAATGAGGATGACATCCGGATTCTCGGCATTGGTCTCTGCCACCATCCGCCTGATGGTTTCAATATGCGTATTCACGCTCATATGAAGATCCGCCAGCAGGACGATCTTCAGGTCCTTCACGCCTGCAGCCTTGTCAACCTGCACTTCATAGGATACCGTCTTCACATCCTGCGCGTGGAAGGAGCCGTAGATGTTGATGCCCACTGTCCCGGCAAGAACTGCGCACAGCACGATCCTCGCTGCGCCGCTGCTCATGACCTGCTTCCGCCTTGCCATCACTGCATTGGCAATCACCAGCACAAGCAGCAGCATGCCGCCGTATGTCAGGATGCCGAGCCAGAGATTGCCCAGCGCCTGCAGCCTGAACTTGAGGCTGCTGTCCGGCAGAAAGGCACCGGCTATCGGCAGGATTCCTGCCGCGAGATAGATGCCAAGCAGCGTCCTTCGCAGAGATGAATGATGAATGCCGGCAAGATCCAGCAGGCTTCTGCTTTCCGTGATGATGAAATAGTTTAGCAGCAGATAGCCCGCAACCAGAAGGAAATAGCTCATATGACCCCCAATAATGTCTCTATTATACTGCCGGCATGCCAAAAGGGCTGCAGATTCTCAGACTTTGAAACTGAAGATTTGGAAAGAGAAGCCCTTCCCGGATCATCATGTGCCGCGGCGGATATCATGCGTGCATGTCATCAGCAATCGTCATGTGCCTTCCTTTTCCTTGACACCCGCTCAATCTGAACTATACTGAACTCAGTTCACTTAGAAGGAGCAATTCCCATGAATCATCCCGCAACCTCCAAGGACCAGATCCTTGAAGCCAGCCTGAAGCTGGCAGCCGCAGAGGGCTTCTCTGCGCTCAACATGAGACGCATTGCCGAGACATGCAAGGTATCTGTCGGCTGCGTATACCGCTACTTCCCCGACAAGTCCGACCTGATGATTGCCGTTGTCGGGAAGGTCTGGGAGCAGATCTTCTCCAAGGATGGAAGCGAGAGCCTGCGCAGTGACTTCCGCGGCTCGCTGCGCTGGGTCTTTTCCTGCATTCAAAGCGGATGCACTGCCTATCCATCCTTCTTTCAGCACCATGCCGCGATTCTCGCAGATGCCGATCCCGACCGCAGCCGCGAGGTCATGGATCAGTATCTCTCCCGGATCCAGCAGCTGCTGCTCGATGCCCTGTGCAAGGATCCAGACGTGCGCCAGGATGCCTTCGATGACAGCTTCACGAGAGAATCCCTGGTGCAGTTCCTGTTTGAGAACCTTCTGGAGCTTGGCATGCGCCAGGGAAAGGACTGCAGCTATCTGCTGGCGCTGACAGAGCGTCTCATCTACCAGAGATAAAATAAAAGGAATGACCATATCGGTCACTCCAGCGTCAGCGCTCTCATCGGGCAGAACTTCACGCACCTGCCGCAGCGGATGCACTTGCTGTCATCCACGGTCGGCGCCTGAAAGCCCTGCTGTGACAATGCGCCAGTCGGGCAGATCCGCACCGACGGGCAGGCATGGCTCTGCGGGCAGCGCAGAAGGCTCACCTTCAGCCTGCGATCGCTGCCGGAGCTGCTGGCCGGCTTTCCAAATGACCACATTCCCATCTCGATCCATCTCCTCTTCCTGCATCTTCATTATAGAGGAGAATGGATCTTTTTCTGTGACTATGTCACTGCGACAGAGCGCCTCTGCTCTTCTGCTTCACAGCCGCTTCCAGATGAAGCTCATGTGCACTGCCTTCTATGATTCTGCCAGCTGTGCCAGCCGCCTCCGGTCCGCGATCCGGATCTCTCCCCTGGCCAGCGTGATCAGTCCCTCTGACTGCAGATATTTCAGCATCCGGGTCACCACTTCCCTGGCCGTGCCGAGATGCGAGGCAATCCGCTCATGCGTGATCGTGATGGTATCTGTCCTGTTGATTCTGCCTTCCTCCAGCAGAAAGGCTGCCAGTCTGCGGTCCATGCTCTTCCAGAGAATCTGCTCCATGAGCCACATGACATCCGAGAAGCGCTCTGCCATGAGCTGGTTGGTATAGTTTGCAAGAGCCGGAGACTGCTCCATGATCCGGCGGTATGCCGCAGCCGGTATGACCAGCAGATCCGTTTCCTTCTCTGCCTCAATGGAGATATCGAGCCGCAGGCCCGAGAACATGCAGGAAGCGGAGAACAGGCACATGTTTCCCGGAAGAAGCCGATAGATCGTGATCTCCTTGCCTTCCTCGGAAAGCACGAATGCCCGCAGCTGCCCGGTCATGACGCAGAAAAGGCCTTCGCATTCCCCGGCACCGTAGTGAAGCATGGCCCCCTGGGATGCATGTCTCTCTGCCGCTGATTCCTGAAGCTGCGCCTGCTGCTCTTTCTGAAGCATGTCCCATACGGGTATGAAGTCCCTGATCTGCATTGCCGGTCCCATCCTGCCTTCTCATGCACATTATATCCTGCGCAGACTGTGTGATAAAGTCACGGAAGATCCTGTCCAGAAACAATATGGTAATTCTGTATTGAACTATGCCAAGGAGATAAATCAGGATGGGAAAGAAAGTTGTCATTATCGGCGGTGTTGCCGGCGGCGCCAGCTGCGCAGCCAGGCTCAGAAGACTGGATGAAGAGGCAGAGATCGTTCTGCTGGAGCGGGGAGAGAATATCTCCTATGCCAACTGCGGGCTGCCTTACCGCACCGGCGGCGTGATCCAGTCCAGGGATGCTCTGCTGCTGCAGACCCCTGCCGCAATGCGCCAGAAGTTCAGAATTGACGTCCGCGTCCGCAGCGAGGCAGTATCCATCGACCGTGCAGCGAGAACCGTATCCGTAAAGCGCCTGGAGACCGGGGAGCTCTATTCCGAGCCTTATGACACGCTGGTCATCGCAACCGGCTCTTCTCCAGTCCGCCCTCCGATTCCCGGAATTGACTCTGACCGCATCATGACCCTGTGGACCGTACAGGACACTGATCGCATCCTGGATCGCATCCATGCCAGCGGCGCCAAGTCAGCCGCTGTCATCGGCGGCGGCTTCATCGGCCTCGAGATGGCCGAGAATCTCAGGAATGCAGGCATGTCTGTCTCGCTGGTGGAGATGACAGATCAGGTCATGGCTCCGCTGGACTTCGAGATGGCGCAGCTGCTCCACGGGGAGATCCGCCGCAGCCAGGTGGACCTGCATCTGAATAACGGCGTTGCCTCCTTCCTTGATACCGGCAGCGGCGTGGCAATCACGCTGAAGGACGGCACGCAGCTGAATGTCGACTTCGTGATTCTCTCTATCGGCGTACGCCCGAACAGCCAGCTGGCAAAGGGAGCTGATCTGCAGGTCAATGAGCGCGGCGGCATCGCTGTCGATGAGCACCTGCGCACCTCTGATCCTGCCATCTACGCGGTCGGTGACGTCATTGAGGTAGAGGACTTCATCTTCGGCGGCCGCACCATGATCCCGCTGGCAGGTCCTGCCAACAAGCAGGGGCGCATCGCTGCCGACAATATTGCCGGCGGCAATGAGAGCTATATGGGAACCCAGGGCAGCGCGGTTGCCAAAGTATTTGGGCTGACTGCCGCATCCACCGGTGCCAATGAGAAGACCCTGATCAAGAGAGGCCTGATCCGCGGCAGGGACTATGAGCATGCGATCATCGTGCAGAACTCCCATGCCGGCTATTATCCCGGCGCCCTGCCGATGACTATCAAGCTGCTGTTCTCCATGGATGGAAAGAAGATCTACGGCGCCCAGATTGTCGGCCAGGAAGGCGTGGACAAGCGCATCGATACCATTGCCGTAGCCATCCGCATGCATGGCGGCATCGAGGATCTCGAGGAGCTGGAGCTCTCCTATGCCCCGCCCTATTCCTCTGCCAAGGATCCGGTCAACATGGCCGGCTTTACCGCATCCAACGTCCTGAGCGGCCTGGTGAAATTTGCAGAATGGGATGCGGTCGAGAAGCATCCGGAAGCGGTTCTGCTGGATGTCCGTGAAGATGCCGAGCTCGCCGCCTATGAGATTCCCGGCGCCGTGCATATTCCGCTCGGCCAGCTGCGCAGCAGGCTGAATGAGCTTGATCCGGAGCGCGAGATCATTGCGTTCTGCGCGATCGGCGTGCGCTCCTACAATGCCGCGCGAATCCTGATGAATCATGGCTTCCGCAGCGTGCTGCTCTATCCGGGAGGCACCCGCTTCTACCGTGCCACCCATCCGTCCGAGGAGGAAAATGAGATGAATGATTCCAATATGAATGCCCCGGTCGCAGACAGCGGCGCCGCCGCTGCTCCGACCGCAGCCCAGGCAATCCGCGTCAACTGCTGCGGCATGCAGTGCCCGGGCCCGATCATGAAGGTCTTTGAGACCATGAAGGACATGAAGGACGGAGAGCTGCTGGAAGTATCCGCCTCTGATCCGGGCTTCACGGCAGATATCGCCTCCTGGTGCAGGCGCACCGGCAATACGCTGGTATCCAATGAGAAGCGCGGCACTGACTACGTTGCCATGGTCCAGAAAGGCAGCGGGAAAATGGCTGCTCCTTCCTCCTGCTGCACGCCGGCAGCACAGCAGCAGCCGGAAGGAAAGACCATCATCGTCTTCTCCGGCGATCTCGACAAGGTGCTGGCAAGCTTCATCATCGCGAACGGCGCCGCTGCCATGGGCAGGCCGGTTACCATGTTCTTCACGTTCTGGGGACTCACCGCGCTGCGCAAGGCAGAGAAGCAGCCGGTGAAGAAGACCTTCATTGAATCCATGTTCGGCGGCATGCTGCCGAGAGGAACTGATAAGCTGCACCTCTCCAGGATGAATATGGGCGGCATGGGAACTGCCATGATGAAGAAGATCATGAATGACAAGAATATCGATTCCCTGGAGACCCTCATGAAGAAGGCAATGGCAAACGGCGTGAAGATCATCGCCTGCACCATGAGCATGGATGTCATGGGCATCAAGAAGGAAGAGCTGATCGACGGCGTGGAGCTTGGCGGCGTCGGCGCCTACCTCGGCGATGCTGAGGAATCCAACGTCAATCTGTTTATCTAGAAGGCAATCAGGCCGGCCTGTGAGCTGCAGCAGTCCTGCAGCGCAAGCCGGTCTTTTCTATTGGAGCAGGCAGCACAGAGCCAGAGAATATGGAACTCTGACATTCTTGCATGAAGACATCCAAGGATTTCTGACATGCCGTTCATATCACGAGACAGCAAAGGCCGGCTCACGGCGCTGCAGATGCAGCAGTGTAAGCCGGCCTTTCATTGAATGCCGCTATCCTCTGTCTGAAGTATTCGGAACAAGGAATCTGGTGTCTGTCCTGCAGCTGTCGGGCCTTACGCTCTGATGCGCAGTGACATTACTGATTACAGGATAATGATATCCTGCCGGTGCTACTGGTGCTCCTCCGTATGGCACCCACTGTACACTGACAGTGTTTCCTTTGCAATCCAGATATGTGACACACCAGGTGGTATTCCTGGACTGCTCAGCCCTGACTGTAAACGTTCCAGAAGCCTTGCCGTCAGCAGAAACGATATCTATTGTATGAGTGCCGACAGACAGCGTGTTTATGAAATCGCTGTGCAGCGTGATGACTGTGCTTCCCGCTGAGTGATCATAATCCTTTTCACTGACAGTCTTTCCATCAACCTTGAGCTTGGAGAATTTTCCATGATCCGCATTGGACTTGAATACCTGTCCCGCTTGTTGATTGAGCGTAATCTGTGCCTTGTCTCCTTCAGTAATCTGATAGCTGATCGGATAGACATCTATCGTGTAGGATACCTTCTTGCCTTCATATTCAATGGTTACTGTTCTTTTCTCCGGAAGCCCGGCCTCAACAGATGAAAGCGAGATTGATGAGATATCAGGCGCCGTGACTGTTTCCTGTGATAGAGGAATGGCTTCTCTTGAGCCGTTATCATATACAGCAATTCCCACAGCGTCGCCTGTATTGATACTGCCTCCGACCATATAATTCACTTTATTCGGGTCTGCCTCAATCCTCAGCAATTCCTTCTTCAGGATTGTGATGTTTTCCGAAAGAGTCAGAGACGGGGCAGCATTCAGACCAAGCGTAACCTTTTGAATGCCGATTGCATCCTTGCTGTATCCCGCAGCCGTGAAACTGTCACCAGTGACATCTATCGTTTCTGATTTTCCATTGTCATAGGTGACCGTCGCCTTTCCGGCGTACTTGAATTCCAGTCCTTCTTTCCAGGACTTGTCTGCTTCAGCCGGCTCAGCTGCCCATGCAACTGCCACAGGCTTCTTGGCATTAATGTTAATCTTGAATGAAGCTGTCTTTCCCTCAAAGGAAACAGTGACATCCTTTCCTGCTCCTGCTGAGTTCATATCTGCCGTGCATTTCGCTTCTGACAGATCCCTGATTTCGGTTTCTCCGTTATCATAGGTCAGCTGCAGCTTTCCGCCGGTAAGATCAAGTGACTGCCCTTCAATGTATTCGGTCTTTGCCGGATTAGCAGAGACATTGATTCCAGCCAATGACCTGTCCCTGACGCTGATTGTATATGCAGCTGTCTTTCCAGAGTCAGTTACAGTAATCCTGACCGTTGCAGCAATTTTCGAAGTATCAAACCCGCTGCACATCGCTGTTGTCAATGCAATGTCTTTCGTGCTTTCATCGTTGTAGACTTCGGTGATGACGCCGCCCGTCACATCGAGCGTCTCCCGAATGATATATGATGTCTTCGGAGCAGTCTTTACCAGGATATGATCGATTGCCTTGGCAATGACTGTTACATCAAGCGCAGCGGTCTTCTGACGATAAGTGATCGTTAACGTCTGAGTCCCGATACTGTTCTTGTCATAGCCGGAGATCATGTCTGCCGTCAGACTGACTGTTCCGCGAGATCCATCCTCATAGATCACTGCCAATGATGCACCGGCAAGATCAAGATCCCGGCCTTCAACATACTGCTTCTTATTCAGAAGAACAGAGAACCCGGTTACGGCTTTTTCTCTTACGGATACCTTCATGCTGGCTTTGACAGAAACTCCATTCTCCGTATAAGTCACTGTCAGATCCTGTGAACCGATCCTGCTGCTGTCATAGCCAGTTACCGCGCATTTGCTGAGATCAATATCTGCAGTCTTTCCATTATCATAATTCACAGTAACTACGCCACCTGCAAGATCAAGCGATTGTCCTTCGATATACTCCGTCTTGTCAGGTGCAGTCTTAATGGCAGCTGATAATGGCTTCTTTGCGGCTACAGTAATCTTAAATGTCGTGCTTCGATTCAGATACGTTACGGTAATCGTCTGTATTCCAACTGTATCTTTGCTGTATCCGGTTACGGCAGTCTTCTCCAGGCCTATCGTCTCACTCGTACCATCGTTATATTCCAGATAAAGAGAGCCGCCGGCAAGATTCAGCGCATCTTCCTTGCCCTCAATATAATTCTTCTGATCCGGTTCAGTGAGCTGGAATTTTGTGATTGCCTTTTCCACAACGGATATGTCATAGGTGACTGTCTTTTTAATTGATCCATCGGTAAAGGTAACTGTCAGCATCTCTTTCGCATTTGCCGCTCCAGTGTCAAATCCGCTGACCATCGCATCGCTTAAAGCAACATCTTTCTTTTTCCCGCTGCTGTATGCTGCTGTAAGCACACCGCCTTTTACATCCAGGAGCTGCCCGACAACATATTCAATCTTTGCCGGCTTGGTTTTCCATTCAATGGAGCTCAGCTCAGCTCAGCTGATAATACATCAACAGAAAGCGTGACTTCCTGATTGCCGACAATTGTTCCCTTGACAGTCTTTCCGCTTCCTGCAGTTGACAGATCAGCCAGCGCTGAAGCATCAGGCCAGGTAATTGCTTCATCTGTCTGCGTGCCATCCGACCACGTTGCTTTTACTGTCTTTGGCAGCTGACCGGCAATTTCTTCAAGACTGCTGTCCGTATACACAGTCTTTTTCTCAAGTGCTGCAACAGAGGTAATTGTTGCAGGCTTGACCGTCACAGTGCACTGAACCTTTCTTGCTGTTGCTTCACCGGTCTCGACCGTTCCCTCAACGATAACAGTGCCGCCATTGTGAAGCTTATATGCATCGGAGCTCTTTGCTGTCCATGAGATTGTCTTCTGTTCCGTATCCCCATTGGACCAGTGAACATTTGCAGTTGGAGACAGTGCAGGCACCTGTCCATTTTCAACAGTTGCCGTCGTATTATATCCATCCACAGAGCTTACCGCTGCAGGCTTGACCGTGATTGTTCCATCAACTCCGGCGGCATATCCTGCAATTGTTCCATGGACAGTTATAGTTCCGCCGTTTCTGGCGCCATACTGTGTCTTTGTCACCTTGCTGTAATCCCATGCAACAGCTACCGAGCCAGAAGATCCATCAGTATATTTAGCTGCCACTGAAGCAGGAAGCAGGTTTTCTACTGTGGCAGGATTCGTTCCAGAATCAATTTCAACGGTGCCCGGCGCCGTTACATTTCCAATGCCGACTACAGATAGAGTAACCGAAGCGGACTTGCCGCCAACCGTTGCCGTTATCACTGCAGAACCAGCGCCAGCTGCCACTACATTGCCAGCGCCATCAACAGTTACCGCTGCCGCATTTGAAGTTGTCCAGACAACGCCGGAGGTAACAGGACTTGCCGCCCCGGATACAACAGCCGTCGCCTGCAGGGTGGCCTTTCCTCCCAGCATCAGCTTATTGCCAGCGGGAGCGCCGCTGATTGCTACAGATGTCGGTGCCACATTGCTCGTGCTGATCTCTACTGATATTGTCTTATTGCCATTGCTCAGCGGAGTGCTGTTCAGGCCTGAAGTCAATTGGCAGAACTCTCCCACTGAACTCATGTCGTAGAATCCCGCTCTTGTAAAAGCGGCCATTCCCACATAGTGATTTTCAGGGTTGACCAGAGCCTGGTAGTGGCCTATGTACTGGTATTTACTTTCATCATTTGTATATTTGAAAGAGCCATCGCTCTGCTTTACGACGTATTGAATCTCAGAATACCAGGCATTGACAGCATCCATCAGCTCTGCTCCGGATGTCTTCGGAATCCGGGACTGCCATGCGATGATCTCATTGCTGGATTGGACTCCATTTGCTCCGCTCATGGAAAACACGTAAGTTCCATTCGGACGCAGATGACCATACCGTATGCTCATCTCAGCTGCGCGAATCTGCGCAATTCCTTCCAGCTCACTGGACCATTCAGATGAAGGCGCTTCTGTCTGCGGTTCTATTGAAGTTGTCCATGGCGATTTACTGTCATTTGCCGCCGCCCATTTAACATACCCATTGTTGATTGCTTCCTGGCGAATCTCCTTGATTCTAGCCAGTACAGCACTTACGCCCGGATCATAAAAATTTCCGCTCACATCAACATGATAAGTGTCGTCAGCGTGCACAGTCGTTGATCTAAGCGGGAGCACTGTAAGTGCAGCTGATGCTGCCACAAAGACAGAAAGCAGCATTTTTGTAAAACGATGTCGGGCTAGACTAAAAGTCCTTTTCTTCCGTATCATTCCATTTCCTCCCCAAAATATAAAAGAACCCTTGCTTTTCACACCCAACTATACTACAAAGCCGGAATTTTTAATATGAATTATTTATTTTCTGTTGTCACTTTATTGTTATTATAGCGCTTATTATATAGGTTATTATATTTTTTATTATGAACATTTATACAGTTTAAGTTCGATTAATGCTTTTGCTTTCGCTTTTTTTGACGATCACATTTGGATTTACCATAATTGCTTCCCCCGTGTCATATTTTCAGCTCAATTGATCAGCAATATACCTTATGATGCCAGAGTCTCAGCGGGTTCTTTCAAAGATAATATCTGTGTTCGTAAACCAGCTCGCTTTTCAGAACATCAGGGCTCCATCTCTGTACAGTCCTTTGAATGGCCAGATGTTATCTCTGCAGCTTTTTTTCAGTCAAAAATACAGCAGCCAGACCGCCTTGATTGCTTTTTCCGCTCAAGGTACCTGATTGCTGCTTCGAAGCTGTCCACTCGTTCCTGGAAATATGCGAATACCCAATTTATAGTAATATAATGATTCAAGAAGACTTTCGGAAAGGAGCTGCGCTGATGATCTCTGGAATCCTGACTGTGCTTTCCTTTCTGCTCTGCGCCGCCAAGTTTGTCACCAGGCGGCTTGCAGATGCGAAGGCAGATCATCTGCTCATGAAGATCCATACACCGGCATCGCTTGCCCTCATCATCTTTTCAGTTATGCATGCATGGTCATCGTGGAAGCTGAGGATGCAGCAGCCTCTTGGTGCAGCGCTTGGACTGATCGTTCTGCTCGGCGTTTTTCTGCTGGTCTTAAGCCATGTCTGCACCAGAAGATGGGGACGCCTCTGGCTCCGGGTCCATCAGGCAGCCACATTGCTGATTCTTGTCTGCATGGTCCTGCAGGCAGTGACGGGAAGCCTGCTCTAGCCTGCCTACAGAAGCATCATGATCACGGCAAGCACCGCGCCGGCAATTGCGCCGCCGAGGTGAGCCTGCCAGGCGATTCCCGGCATGAAGTTGATCAGCAGGTTGATAAGCACGACCGGGATGAACGATGCAAGAACAGAGCTGCTTGTCAGCATGCCCATGGACAGGAACACAATGAACTCAGCTGTCATCAGGCCGTACAGGCCCCCGGAGAGGCCTACTGAGAGATAGGCGCTGGACATGCGGTACTGCAGCAGGCTGCCGGCAAAGACTGAGCCGAGCAGGATCACCGTGAACCAGATCTCGCCGAAATATGATTCCAGATAGGAAAGGCTGTAGAGCGCATACAGATTCATGAGCAGATGCCATGGCTGAATATGCACGAAGCCAGTCGTAATCATCCGCCACCACTGCCCGCGCTCGATATCAGGCCGATACCAGGCGCCGCATTCAACTGCCATGTCGCTCTCCGGCTCGCTTCCGCTGTGAATGCGGAAGAAGTTCACCAGGCAGAAGCCAATGACGACAAAGGATACCGGATGGCTGCGAAGCGTATATAGGATGGAATACATCGAGTTTCTACCTCCAGGGATTTGCTATTATCTTACCATTGATTGCTGAACTTCCTGTGAAAGAGCCTCTCCTGAGAGGAAGTGATGCTGATTATTGCAGGCTCTTCAATTATTATTGATAATTATTCTCATTAGCAGTAGAGTTAACTCAGAAAGAGGTGAAATTCTATCATGGCTAAGTACCAATGCATGGTCTGCGGCTACATCTACGATGAGTCAAAGGGAATCCCCTCGGCAGGAATCCCGGCCGGCACCCGCTGGGAGGATCTGCCGGACAGCTGGACCTGCCCGGACTGCAGCGCTCCCAAGGGCATGTTCGAGAAGATGCCGGAAGAGAGCACCGCAGCGCCGGCCGAGCAGAAGCCGGTGCCATCTCCCGTTCCATCTCCAGCTTCATCTGCAGAGCCTCTGCCGGGGCTTTCCGCCGGCGAGCTCAGCGCTATCTTCTCCAATCTCGCCAAGGGCGCAGAGAAGCAATGCCTGGCGGAGGAATCCAGCCTGTTCACGAAGCTTGCGGACTACTACCGCGGGCTCACGTCAGTTCCTGAGGACGGAACGCTGAAGGCATGCGCGCAGCAGCTTTCTCTCGATCTGTCTCAGAATCTGAAGGACTGCACCGATCAGAGCAAGGCTGACAGTGACCGCGGGTCGCTCCGCGCTGTCACCTGGGCAACCAAGGTTTCCAACATTGCCTCGGCTCTGCTGGATCGGTATGAGAAGGAAGGCGACAGCATCCTGAAGGGCCAGAAGATCTGGGTCTGCAGCATCTGCGGCTTCCTCTACATCGGTGACCAGGCCCCGGAGATCTGCCCGGTCTGCAAGGTGCCGAGCTTCAAGATCCTTGAAGTGAAAGGAGAGAACTGATCTATGCATGCAGTAAGAAATATACGTCTCTGCACCAAGGACTGCCTCTGCCTGTATGTGTGCCCGACCGGTGCCTCTGATACAGAGAACGGCCAGATTGACTTCAGCAAGTGCATCGAAGGCTGCCGTGCCTGCGTTGATGCCTGCATCTCCCACGCCATCAGCCTGGTGCCGGAGAAGTTTCCGGAGCAGCAGGCCAAGACCGATGCCATGAAGGCAAAGCTGCAGATCGCAGCCGTCAGCAAGATGAATCAGGAAGCCGCTGCCCTGAAGGCAGCAGGCACAGCAGAGACTGATGAGGCAAGGCGTCTGTCCAGTGCCATCGCCCAGTCCAGCCGCATCATGGCTGAGGATCTCGAGCGTGAGGCTGGCTATATGGTTCCCCAGAATGCCCAGACGAAGGCGCTTCTGCAGGAGCTTCTGCAGTCCGCATCGGGAGATTTCCCGAAGGCAGAAGCCGAGAAGCTGCTGGATCTGCTCAGCAGATAGCTCATTCCCTTCCGTACCTGTATGAAATGGCCGCCCGCAGGCGGCCATTTCATGTTCTGCTGCTAGTGGAAGCTGCCGGCGAGCATATCGATCACGAACAGCACCGCCAGAGTGATCCAGATGATCTTTCTGGTCTTTGGATCAACCCTGGAGTCCTGGATCGGCATGCCATCCCCATCCTTGAAGTTGCCGGTTGCGATAATAATGATATCAGCGAGCCAGCCGAAGCCGAGCAGGCCGAATGTGCACAGATACAGAATGCCCATTTTTATGCGGCCTGCATAGAACATGTGAACGCCGAACAGGCCCAGGAACAGGCACAGCAGCGTGGCAGTGAACTTATCCCTCGAGCTGACGGTTCTAGCGCTGCTGTATCCTGCCTGATGCGGTGCCTCCTGATAATAGTTGTTGTTCGTGACCTGAATGACCGGAGCAGACGCATTGCGCCCCGGCACCGGAATCTCGCTGCCGCAGTAAGAGCATCTGCCATGATCCTTCTTCAGGTCTACCTCAGCGCCGCAGTATGGACATTTCATATCAATCATTCCCTCCAGGAAAAGCGCAGGATCTGAATTTCTCCCTCAGCCGGCATACCATGCCGGAATTCCGGAAGCCGCCCAGCGTCCCTGCCTCTTCCATCATATCCCGTCTCTTTGCCTTTGTCCCGGCCGGATATGCCGAATGTCTGCTGAATTCCGGGCATTGGCCATGGCAGATACGCCGGATTTCTCCGTGACGCCATGGCTGCACGATGATAAGATAAGGACATAGTAGCAGAAGTACATGAATATGGCTGAATGCTCATTCTACTGCGCATTCTCGGGCGAGGTGCCGCATGTCAAAGCTGAATATCGCGATTGAAGTCTACAGCCTGCTCATCACTGTCATTCTGCTGATCTGCAATGAGCTCTCCCGCCGGCGCAGCGAGCGCAGCCGCCGCGAGATTCTCATGGGTGACATGCTGAGAATCAATGCCATGATTACGATTGCCTTCATCGGCCTTGTGGCAGTGGATGGCAGCGCTGAATATGCCCTGCTGAACCAATATCTGACCGGGATCTGCTATGCCTTCGGGGCCGTGCTTTCGGAGCTGTATGGGGAATATGTGCTCAGCATCATATCAGAGAAGCAGGGCGTGCAGAAGCGCGCTCTTCTGATTCTGCGCATTGTCTGCGCCCTGGCCTTTATCCTGGATCTGATCTCGATCTTCAACGGCATGTACTTCTACGTTGATCAGGGCTTTCATATGCGCGGAAAGTACTTCCTGTTCAACCAGATCCTGGTGCTTCTGATCATGGTGGGTGAGACTGCCTATATCATTGCCAACCGCAGGGCGCTCGGCAGGGATGCGGCTGTTCTTACCATGTATGGCGTGATTCCCATGCTGTCAATCATTCTTCAGATCTACGTAAAGCGGTATGTACTGATGTATCCATCCATCACGCTGTCGCTTCTCATCATCTATGTGGTCACCTATATCAATCAGGCGCATCTCCTGGATCATCGCAACGCCGAGCTCAGCAATGCCCTGCAGGCCGCTGATCTGGCCAAGAAGGAAGCCGTCAGCGCAAATATCGCGAAGACTGAATTCCTGACGCACATGAGCCATGATATCCGCACGCCGATCAATGGCATCACCGGCATGACCGCAATTGCACGCCGGAACATCGACAGCAGAGATAAGGTTGAGGAATGCCTGCGCAAGATAGACATCTCCTCCGGCTACCTGCTTGCCCTGATCAGCAATGTGCTGGACATGAGCAAGCTGGAGCTCGGGAAAACCGAAATGGCAGAGGAGCCCTTCAGCCTGCGCGATGTGCTTTCCGAATGCAGGGATGTCATCGAGAGCCAGGCTTCCGAAAGCGGGATCTCCTATACCTCTCACGTCAGGGATATTCCCTATCCATACCTGATCGGCAGCACTCTCTATCTGCGCCAGATCATCAACAACATTACCAGCAATGCCGTCAAGTACAACCGCAAGGGCGGCACGATTGATACCTATGTCAGCCTGGACCATGCCAGTGCAGACACTGCCTTCTATCGCTTCCAGGTCATTGATACCGGCATCGGCATGTCAGAGGATTTCCAGAAGCATCTCTTCGAGCCGTTCTCCCAGGAGAACAGCGGCGCCCGCACGGAATACAGCGGCACCGGTCTTGGCCTCTCCATTGTTCATGAGCTGGTTGCCCGGATGAAGGGAACCATTGATATCAGCAGCCGCAGAGATGTTGGCACCACTGTCACTGTAACGCTTCCCTTCCGCATTGATCATGCCGGGCAGGCCGCTGAGCAGAATACCCCTGATGCTGCAGGAATATCTCTGAGCGGAATGCGGATTCTCGTCGCGGAGGACAATGCCATCAATCTGGAGATTGCCCGCTACTTCCTGGAGGATGCCGGCGTCACGGTGCTGGCCGCCGCTGACGGCAGCGAGGCCGTGAAGATCTTCAGCGCATCCGCTCCCGGCAGCATTGATGCGATCCTGATGGATATCATGATGCCGGTCATGGATGGCTATGAAGCCACCAGGATGATCCGCGCCTCCAGCCGCCCGGATGCGGCATCTGTGCCGATCATCGCGATGACCGCAAACGCCTTCGCGGAGGATGTGAAAAAGGCTCTCGATGCAGGCATGAATGCCCACATCTCCAAGCCGCTTGAAATCGAGAGGATGAAGGAGATCATCGCCGAGAGCGTCGAGAAGCGCAGGGCGGATTGACATGCATCCATGCCGATTGAAAGGCAGGATCGGCTCATCCTGATTTCTGCCCGATTCATCCATTGAGAGAAAAGCCTGAAAGCAGCCGTCTTCCACTGGGAAGGCGGCTGCCTTTCATTCATGCATGATAATCGGGAATGACTGCCGTCAGTCCTTGCTCGCCGGCTTCATGGTCGGGAACAGCAGGACATCGCGGATGGAATCCACGCCGCACAGCAGCATGATGAATCTGTCAATGCCGATGCCGATGCCTCCGCACGGCGCCATGCCGTACTCCAGAGCCTCGACATAGTCCTCATCCATCTCGGATGCCTCGTCATCGCCGAGCTTCTTGAGCTCAAGCTGGCTCTCGAACCGCTGGCGCTGATCAATCGGGTCATTCAGCTCCGTGAAGGCATTGTCGAACTCCACGCCGCAGATCTCCAGCTCGAAGCGCTGCGTAAAGCGGGGATCGTCCGGATTCTTCTTGGCCAGCGGCGAGATCTCAATCGGATGGCCCCAGACGAAGGTCGGATCCACAATCTTGTCCTCGCAGAACTGATCGAAGAACAGGCTGATGATATGGCCTACCGTGTGCTGATGCGGAGCGACCTGCACATGATGCTCCTCAGCGAGCTTCAGGGCGTCCTCGACACTCATCGGCTGCCAGAAGTCAATGCCGGTGACTTCCTTGACGGCATCCACCATGTTCCATCTCTTATACGGTGCCTTCAGGGAGACCGGCTTGCCCAGGAACGTGAAGTCTGTCTTGCCGAATACCTCATTGGCAACAGACTCAAACAGCTCCTCATTCAGCTTCATCATGCCCTCAAGATCAGAATAGGCAACATAGGCCTCCATGGTCGTGAACTCCGGGTTGTGCTTCAGATCCATGCCCTCATTGCGGAAGATGCGGCCGATCTCATAGACGCCTTCCATCCCGCCGACGATGAGCCGCTTCAGCGGCAGCTCCGTCGCGATGCGGAGGTAGAAGTCCTTGTCAAGCGCGTTATGATGCGTGATGAACGGGCGGGCAGATGCACCGGTCAGAACCGGCTGCAGGATCGGGGTGTCCACCTCGATATATCCCTTGCCGTCCATGTAGTGCTGAATCGCGCGGATGATGCGCGGACGCGTGATCGCGATTGCGCGGCTGGAGTCATTCATGATGAGATCCAGGTATCTGCGGCGATAGCGCTCTTCCTTGTCCTGCAGGCCATGATACTTCTCCGGCAGCGGGCGCAGCGCCTTGCTCAGATGCGTATAGGTTGCGCACTCCACGGACAGCTCGCCGGTCTGTGTCTTGATGACTCTTCCGGCAATGCCGACGATGTCGCCGAGATCGCTCTGCTTGAAGATCTCATACTGCTCATCCCCGACGATGCGCTTGTTCACGACAACCTGGATGCGGCCGTCCCGGTCCAGGATGTGCATGAATCCGAGCTTGCCCATGCGGCGCTTGGTCATGATGCGGCCGGCAATGGATACCTGCACATTCAGCGCATCCAGCTCCTCCATGGTCTTCTCGCCATACAGCGCTCTCAGCTCGCCGGAGCGATGCGTGCGCTGATATGCATGGCCGAACGGATCAATGCCCTGCTCGCGCAGAGAATTCATCTTCGCGATGCGGGCCTCCTGCTGGTCATTCATCTTTACTTCCTTCGGCTGCTGCCTTGCAGTCTCTTCCTGATTCTCTTCAGGTGCATTCTTCAGTTCTTCTGCCATATCCTATCCGATATCCTTTCCGGAAAAAACAAAGCTCCCATCGCTTAGGGACGAGAGCTCGCTTCGTGGTACCACCCTAATTCACGGCCGCATGATATTGGCCGCCTCTTTCATTTCATGATGATCATTAACGCCGATCCTGCGGCTGTCTCGGGAGTTCTTGTCAGCGTGCCTCTCCCTGTTTCCCTTTCACCAGCCGGGAACTCTCTTTCAGGGCATCAACCGCTCTTTCTCCGTCATCGCTTCTGCGGCTTCATTTTACCATGAAATCCGCGGTTGACAATGGGAAACCGGCCGGTTTCGGAAGAGGCTGTCTGGAACCTGCATTTCGCGGTATAATCATTCCGACAGACAGAAGAAGAGAGGATCATCTCATGGCAAAACTGTACTTTTATTACGGAGCGATGGGCAGCTCAAAATCCGCCAATGCTCTGATGGCAGAATATAACTACCGGGAGCGCGGGCAGAAGGTGCTGCTCTGCAAGACCGGCACCGACACCCGGGACGGCAAGAACATCATCCACTCCCGGATCGGCCTGGAGAAGGAATGCATGCTGCTGCAGGACGTTTGCGAGATGAAGGAATCCGATCTTTCCACCTATGATGCCATCATCTGCGACGAGGCCCAGTTCGCCAAGAAGGAGCAGATCGATTTTCTGGCGCACTGCGTGGATTACCTGGATATCCCGGTGCTCTGCTACGGCCTGCGCACAGACTTCCAGCTCAACTTCTTTGAGGGCAGCGCCCGTCTCATGGCCCTTGCCGATGATATCAAGGAAGTGAAGACAGTCTGCTGGTGCGGCCGCAAGGCAACCTGCAATGCCCGCTATAACCAGCATGGCATCATCCGTGAAGGCTCGCAGGTATTCCTCGGCGCCAATGACAGCTACATCGCGCTCTGCCGCAAGCACTTCATCGAGGGCAGGCTGACGCCGGATGATCCGGGCGATGCCGCAAAGCATGTCCAGATCAGCATCGAGGATGTGGAGCCGGAATCCAGATAGGCAGAATCAGGCCGGGCAGCCCGGCCTTTTTCGTATCCGCGCTTTCCAATTGTCGAAATTCGCGCCTGCAGGTACAATGTGAATTGAAATCATGAAGAACTTTGCGCTCACAAAGATCCTTGCCGCCCTGGTCGCGGTCCTTTCCGGCCTTCTGGTCATCGGCATTTCCTATGGTCTTCTGCACGCACAGGCGCCGCTGCCTTCAGCTGCCCCCTCGGCTTCGCCGACCGCAGCGGCATCCGCATCTCCTTCTCCATCTCCTTCGCCTTCCCCGAGCGCATCTCCCAGCCCCTCGGCCTCGCCGACCCCTGCGCCTGAAGCAACCGCAACGCCTTCCCCGACGCCCAGCCCGAGCGCCTCGGCAACGCCTGCTGCTTCTCCGACGCCGACTGCACTGCCGCAGGCAACGCTGAAGCTGAGCAGCACCGAGGTCAGCGGCAGCTCCAATCTTTCCCTGAATATCACCGTCGACAGCGGCGCAACCGTAACCGTTGTCCCGACTGCCGGCATCACCTACTGGTATGAGCCGGGATATCTCTATATCTATCCCACTGCCAGCGGCAGTGTCACCGTCACTGCCTCGCTCAGCGGATTCCAGCCGACATCCGCAGTCATCAGGGTCACCTATATCGAGCCGACACCGGCTGCGACGCCTGCGCCAACTGCCACGCCCGATCCCGGCAGCAGCTCATCAGTCCTGACGCCGACCCTGACCAGGAACAGCGATCTCTCCTTCTGGTTCCGCAACGGCATGTCTGACACGAAGGACTACTTCTTCGACTATGCAGCCCAGTACAGCGTGGATCCATTCCTCGCCATTGCAATCGCAGACCATGAGACCGGATACGGCAGCTCCTCCTACTGCAATGACCTGAACAACTTCGGCGGCCTGATGGACAGCAGCGGCAGCCCGAAGTCCTATGACTCCAAGCAGCAGGGCGTGGAGGCACTGATCTGGCTGCTCAGCTGGTACAGGGATCAGGGCCGCACCAGCATCGCTGATATCGGGGCATGGTACTGCCCGGGCGAGCAGCTGTGGGTTGATCGCGTAACCACGATCTACAATTCATTCCACCAGTAAAGCAAAAGAGATATCCGCCCGGGCAGCTGTCCTGCGGCAGGATATCTCTTTTCATGCATGTATGGCAGGCTTTCTCCTGCCGGATGCAGATCTGCTGCATGGCGCTTTCCTGAGGCTTCATCAGCACTGAAGCAGAAACAGACATGCCTCGCAGAAAGCCGCTCCCGGACTGGAAGCGGCTTCATTTCAAATCAGCTGAATCATCTCCCGGCAGGCAGAGCCCTCAGGCCTTTGCATGCCTCTTCTGCTTCAACCTGGCAAGGACCTTCATCAGAAGATCTTCCTTCGTGACGCGCAGCACGGCGTAGTAGACGGCAATTCCAACCAGGATCTGCACAATGGTAGTGACCACATCCACGAGGCTGTAATGATTCGTATGCCCGATCACGACATTGGAGGTAAACCCATGCTGAACCAGGATACCGGTGAAGTATACCGCTGCCATCATCAGCAGCGCGCCGATGATATAGATCAGGTAGCTGCGGTTCCTGAAGTTGATATTGACCTTCCTGCGGATCGAGAAATACTGAATGACAGTCACTGAGCACTCCGCGATGACGCTGGCAACGATGGCGCCATAGGCGCCGTATTTCGGTATCATCATCCAGTTGCAGCAGAAGTTGATGCAGGCACCGGCAATGACGCTGGCGGAATAGCGGTTGTACATCCCGACCGGCACCATGTACTGGATGCCGGTGACATTCGACATGGAGATGAAGATGATGATCGGGCACCCGATCATGATCAGGTCTGCCACGATCGGAGCCGTCGGCAGATACCAGCGGATGAAGGTCGGCGCGATTGCCATCATGCCGAAGCACATCGGCAGCGCCAGCATCATGGAGATGCGCATGGTCGTGTTGATCAATGCCTGCGCCTTCTGCTCGCCGTTGCCGGAGTTATAGAACTCGTTCGTTACCCGCGGCATGACCACGGTGCCGATGGAGGTGATGAAGTACAGGAACATCTTCACGAAGCCCATGGCATCCTTGTAATAGGCGACATGCTCCTCGCTGTACAGATAGCCGATCATGGTCTGGTCAAGCATGGTATATACGCTGATGGCTATGGTCGGAACAAACAGCTGGAAAGTAGCCTTGAAATGATGCCGGTAGGCATCTCTCAGGCTGACCTTCTGGAAGGTGATATACTGCCGCAGCTGCACGAACATGATGCCCTGTCCCAGCAGCTCTGCGCCGGCATTGATGACCACGTACTTCCAGAGATCCTGCGGGGTCTTGCACAGCAGCATGATCAGCGATACGCCGAGAACCTTGACGATGATATTCCTGACCGAGGCCTTCTTGAAGTCCTCAACCCCGAAGAAGAACCAGCTGATATCCAGCATGGTGGCGATCATGGTCAGCCCGGTCAGCTGATAGATCAGCAGATTGTCCTTCACGGTAAACCGGATGAAGACATAGTAGGCAATCATTGCCACGGCCATGTCTATCATCTGCATGTAGAAGATCTCAAAGAAGGTGCGGTTCATCTCATCCCTGTTATCCCGGACCTTGGCGATCTCGCGGTTGCCGTAGGTATTGACGCCCAGGATGCCGAACAGGATGAACCAGTTCATGATGGAGCCGGCAAAGTCAGAGATGCCAAGATACGGCGCTGTCAGATGCAGCATCGTATACGGCACAAGGACCAGCGGCAGCACGATCTTCACCAGCTGGTACAGGATGTTATAGAAGTAGTTCCTGAATAGTTTTCTGTCCATACGCGGAATCATACCACGGCAGAGGGCCGGTGCCTACTGCCTGATACAGATCATTTTCATGGCTGAAAGAGAATTTCCTGGCAGTCAATGCAGATATTCATCTTCCGAAAGCGATGTCTTCCGGATGCAGAAGCGCCTTGAAGCGGAGTATATTCTGCCGGCTCTGATCATTGCCTCTGATTCTGAAATCGATATAGAAAGGCGCCGTAGATCATGCTGAGCGCCAGGAGCAGGCTGATATCCCGAAGCGCGAACTTCGGAAAGCGCAGATTCACGCTCTGCAGCTCGATCGCATTCTTCATCATCGCTCCTCCAGCTGAAGCCGCAGCATCTCCATAAGCTCCTGCTCAGAAAGGCCGCAGCCGGCCGCAAGCTCGGCAGCTCTGGAAAGATACCCCTCAATTTCCTTCAGGTGCATCTCTCGGAGCAGCGACACATTCACGGCAGCGACAAAACTGCCCTTGGCAGGCGCAGTAAGGAGAAATCCGTCCATTTCCAGATCGTCGTATGCGCGCTTTGTCGTGATTGCGGAAATATGAAGATCCCTGGCAAGCGAGCGGATTCCGGGCATGAGATCTCCGGTCTTCAGCTTTCCGGACAGTATCTGCGCTTTGATCTGACACTCGATCTGCTCATAGATCGGGGTGGCATCTGTATTCCTGATCAGAATTTCCATGGCTGGCCGCCTTATGTAATTACTGTATATATACAATATATACAGATGGTGCAGCACTGTCAAGGACTGCATGGCAGCCAGATAAAAAGCCTCCCACCGAAGTGAGAGACTCTCGATTCCAATTGCTCAGGCTCTTGCGCGGCCCTGCACATACTTCAGGATGTTGGACGCATTGACGAAGGTATCCGCCTTATTGCCATGCACCATGACCAGTGTCGGTGCCTGCATGATCCCGTACTTGCGGACCAGGTCCTCATGCTCCTCCGCATCGACAATCTGATACTGGAAGCCTACTCTGTTGAGCATCTCCTTGATCATCTTGCAGTTCGGGCAGGTCTTGGTCGTGAACAGCAGAACCTCATCAGCAGCAGCTTCCGCAGGCTTCTCGACAGAGACAGCCTCCGGAGCTTCCTTCTCTTCCTTGAAGTCCGTTACCGGGCGGGAAGCGAGGCCCTCGACCTTATAGGTGCGGCGATCCTTGAATTCCTGTGACTTGCCGGCGTTCCAGTTCTTGACCGGGCGATAGTAGCCGGTGATGCGGGAGTAGACCTCAGTCTCTGCGCCGCACTTCGGGCACTTCCATACCTCGCCGGAGATATACCCGTCATTCGGGCATACGGAATAGGTCGGGCTGATCGTGTAGTAAGGCAGCTTGTAGTTGGTCGCGATCTTGCGGACCAGTGTCGCTGCGGACTTCCAGTCGTTCAGGCGCTCGCCGAGGAAGGTGTGGAACACGGTGCCGGAGGTATACAGGCACTGCAGCGGATCCTCGATATCAAGAGCCGTGAAGATGTCATCGGTATAGCCGACCGGCAGATGGCTGGAGTTGGTGTAGTAAGGCGTGCCATTCATGTTGGCAGTAATGATATCCGGATAGCTCTCCTTGTCATGCTTGGCAAGGCGGTAGGTCGTGGACTCTGCCGGCGTTGCCTCGAGGTTGTACAGATCTCCATACTCTTCCTGATAATCAGACAGGCGGGTACGCATGTGATTCAGCACTTCCACCGCGAACTTCTGGGTCTCGGGAGCGGTTAGGTCCTTCCTGATCCAGCATGCATTCAGGCCGACCTCATTCATGCCGATCAGGCCGATCGTGCTGAAGTGATTGCTGAAGGTGCCCAGGTAGCGCTTGGTATACGGATACAGGCCGGCATCGAGAAGCTTGGTGATGACCTGTCTCTTGATGCGCAGGGAACGGGCAGAGAGATCCATGATCTTGTCGAGACGGCGGTAGAACTCCTCCGGAGTCTTGGCGAGATAGGCAATTCTCGGCAGGTTGATCGTGACGACGCCGACGGAGCCGGTGCTCTCGCCGGAGCCGAAGAATCCGCCGCTCTTCTTGCGGAGCTCGCGCAGATCAAGGCGCAGGCGGCAGCACATCGAGCGGACATCGCTCGGCTTCATGTCAGAGTTGACATAGTTGGAGAAGTAAGGAGTGCCGTACTTGGCAGTCATCTCGAACAGCAGGCGGTTGTTCTCGGTATCGGACCAGTCAAAGTCCTTCGTGATGGAATAGGTAGGAATCGGATACTGGAAGCCGCGGCCGTTCGCATCGCCCTCGATCATGATCTCGATGAAGGCCTTGTTGACCATGGCCATCTCCTCGACGCAGTCGCCGTAGGTGAAGTCCATGTTCTTGCCGCCGACAAGAGCCGGCACATTTGCCAGATCCTCAGGAACAGTCCAGTCCAGCGTGACATTCGTGAATGGTGCCTGGGTGCCCCAGCGGGACGGCGTGTTGACGCCGTAGATGAACGACTGGATATCCTGCTTGACCTGATGATAGGTCAAGTGGTCGATCTTGACGAACGGCGCGAGATAGGTATCGAAGCCGGAGAATGCCTGGGCGCCTGCCCACTCATTCTGCATGATGCCGAGGAAGTTCACCATCTGGTTGCAGAGGGTGGACAGATGCTTCGCCGGTGCCGAGGTGATCTTGCCCGGAATGCCGCCGAGGCCTTCCTGGATCAGCTGCTTCAGCGACCAGCCGGCGCAGTAGCCGGTGAGCATGCTCAGATCATGAATATGGATATCGCCGGAGCGATGCGCATTGGCAATCTCCTCGTCATAGACCTCAGACAGCCAGTAGTTGGCCGTGATGGCGCCGGAATTGGAAAGGATCAGGCCGCCGACGGAATACGTCACGGTAGAGTTCTCCTTGACGCGCCAGTCCAGAGCCTTCAGGTAGTTATCCACGAGCTTCTTGTAGTCCAGCGTGGTTGCCTTGATGTTGCGGACATTCTCGCGCTGCTTGCGGTAGAGGATGTAGGACTTGGATACATCTGCGTATCCAGCCTCGCTGAGCACCTTCTCGGCGGAGTCCTGGATATCCTCGACGCCGATGCGCTCATCCTTCACCTTCGGCTCGAAATCGCTGGTCACGCGCAGCGCGATCATATCGATGATCGAGTCATTATACTGCCTGCCGCAGGCATCGAATGCCTTGCGGATCGCAGTGCTGATCTTATTGACATTGAATTCTGCGAGTGAACCATCTCTCTTGACTACCTGATACATACTATTCCTCCCTGACGCCTCTCAGCTCTGCGGACGGCACGTACTGTCTGACGGCGTCTCTGAGCTCGGCCATTTCCTTATAGTTATATGCGCTCCAGCCTGGCTGGATCACGCTGCCGCTGTCGACATACTGCTGCAGATAATACTTCGGCGCTCCCTGAATCCATTCCGCCAGCTCTACCAGATCATCGCGGCTGTGCAGCTCGCGGACCACGGTCGTGCGGAACTCATATCCAATCCCGCTGCTCTTCAGGATATCCATGGACTTCTGGATATTCTCCAGATGGAATACCTCGGGATTGATGCCTGCCGTCTCGGCATAGCGCCGGCGGCAGTTCTTGACATCCATTGCCACGTAATTGATCAGCCCGGTTCCGAGAAGGCTTTCCAGCCTCTCCGGATAGGAGCCGTTAGTGTCCAGCTTGACGAGATATCCCATGTCATGGATATCCCGGATGAAGTCCTCCAGGCCATCCTGCAGCAGCGGCTCGCCGCCGGAGATGCACACGCCGTCCAGCAGTCCCTTCCGCTTCTCGAGATAGGCCATCACTGACTGCGGATCGAAGAACTCATAGCTTTCCGGCAGGAAGACCAGATCCCTGTTATGGCAGAACGGGCACTTGAAGTTGCAGCCGCCGGTGAAGATCGTCGCCGCTACCTTCTCGGGATAATCCAGCAGCGTCATCTTCTGCATTCCGCCGATCCGGATCTCGCCGTAGCTCTTTTCCTGCGGGTTCAGATACATGCGGCTGTTCACGCAGGCCCGATCCAGCATCTCCTCAAGGGCAGTGAAGTCAACGCCCTGCGCGAGATGGCTGCGGCACTCATTGCGGTAATCGTACAGCGCGCTCATGATCTCTGCCGACTTGGTCGTGGTATACAGCCGCCGGACCCTGCGGTCATTCTCATCCGTGCGGGCCTGCACGTAATCCTGCTCGATCAGGCGCTGAATGGACTTCGTCGTGGTGCCCTTGTCGACCTCGATGACCCTGGTCGCATCCTGCATCGTGACGCCTTCATGCTCATTGATATAGAGCAGGAACATCAGCTGGCCGGACCCGATATCATACTGGGCAAGCGCCTTGTCAAAGTATTTCTGCACGTTCCGATACAGAACGGAAAGGTTGATCAAAAAGTTGTTTTCAGCTTCCATAGTCCCCTCTCTCCCCTGTATCTGAATCAAATGCGTAAAAATAGTTGAATCACCAACTTTTTTGGTGACATCTACAATTTTATCTTTCTTTCCTTCTAAGTCAACGACCCGATCTCATGTAAATTCCCTGAAAAGACCGGGAAAAGTTTTCCCCCTGTCGGCAAGTGCCCACAGCATGCGAAGTTGGTCATTATTTCCCCGAACGGGCATTTTTTTATTTTCCGCAAGTATATCTCTTCACAAATGGTTGCGCTTCCAATTTCCTCTGTATTTTCACATTTTCCTTTCTGCGGGCTTCTTTTTCCGGCATGTCTGAATCCTGTGATCGGTTTCCGCGGTCATTCTTTCTGTGAGGCTCTGAAAGAATCTTCCGCGTGCGCGCAGAAGCCTCATTTCGCAGTATGATAGAGCCAGAATAATCCTCAGTACGGAAAGGGGTACGTACACATGACAGATCATCGTCCATATTCCAGAAAGCGCTCAGATGCAGATTCCTCCGGCGGCGTTTCCAAGCGCGGAGAGGGGCTCGGCACCGGTCCTGTCGGCAGCTCAGGCGGCTATCAGGGCCGCGGCTATTCCTCCGGCAGCCGCTCTTCCTTTCAGGGCGGCGGCGGACGCGGCGGCAGCTCGCTGATCACGATTATCATCCTGGCCGCAGCGCTGCTGTTCGGCGGGGGCTCGATCAGCGGCCTGTTCTCCTCGGGCAGCTCAGAGGCCGAAGCGACTTCTTCCTCTTCCGGCGTCAGCTTTCAGCAGCCCACGACGACATATGCGGATACCTCCAGCAGCGCACTGAATACCGCCGTTGCAAGCGGAGCCCGCGAGAAATTCACGAAGCTCAGGGGCAATGGCAGGGATCAGGTGACCGTGCTCGTCTATATGTGCGGCGCTGATCTGGAATCGCAGTACGGAATGGCAACCTCGGACATCAATGAGATGGCCTATGCAGAGCAGTCTGACAAGGTCAATGTCATCCTCGAGACCGGCGGCGCGAAGAAGTGGCAGAATTCTGTCATCTCCGCAGATACGCTGCAGCGCTGGAAGGTCACGAAGAAGGCGCTGCAGAGCCTGGACCGCAATGTCGGAGACGCGCAGATGACGGATTCCGGCACCCTGGCGGATTTCCTGAAGTGGGGCGTGAAATCCTATCCGGCAGACCGCTACTTCCTGATCCTGTGGGATCACGGCGGCGGCTCTGTCACCGGCTATGGATATGATGAGAATCATCCCAACGGCTCCCTGCAGGATGATGGCATCAGCGATGCGCTGAAGCAGGCAGGCGCCAAGTTTGACTTTGTCGGCTTTGATGCATGCCTGATGGCCAATGTCGAGACTGCGGTTGCCGTGCAGCCCTATGCGGACTATCTGATCGGCTCGGAAGAGACAGAGCCGGGCACCGGCTGGTACTACACCGACTGGCTGACCTCCCTTTCCGAGAATACCTCCATCTCCACGCCGGAGCTCGGCAAGCAGATCGCGGATACCTTCATTTCCGCATCCGCTGCCTCCTCCGCCAGCGACAGGACCACGCTGTCCGTCACGGATCTCGCTGAATTTGCCTCCTCTGTGCCGAGCCGTCTCGCAGCGTTTGCCCGCAGCGTGACATCCACGATCAAGTCTGATGACTATCAGAAGATCAGCGATGCGAGATCTGTCACGAGAGAATTCGCGCAGTCCAATCAGCTGGACCAGATCGATCTCGTTCACTTCTGCATGAATGTCGGCTCGAGCGAGGCAAAGGATCTTGCCTCGGCGCTGCAGTCGTGCGTCAAGTATAACAAGGCAAACAACATCAAGAATGCCTATGGGCTCAGCATCTACTTCCCGTATCATTCCGCATCCAGGGCAGCCAAGGCTACCGCCCTCTATGGAAAGATCGGCATGGAGGATGACTACAGCACGGCGGTGCGCTCCTTTGCGACGCTGGAATCATCCGGCCAGCTCGTGACCGGCAATACCACGAATTCCATCTTTGACCTGCTCGGCGGCGGCAAGTCTTCCAACGGCGTCTCCATGAGCGAGTCTGATATCCTGAATCTTCTGACCGGCGGCTCTTCCGGCAGCTCCGGCGCACTCTCTGATCTGCTCGGCGACAGTTCCGGTGCCGACAGCAGCTCGCTGGATCTGTTCAGCCAGCTGATCGGGCGAAACCATGTCGATCCTGCCAATCTCGTGCTCAGCGCCCGCAATGGGCAGCCGGTGCTCAGCCTGTCCGAAAGCCAGTGGAAGCTGATCAGCTCCATCGCCCTGAATGTCTGGACGGATGACGGCGGCGGCTACATCGATCTCGGCCTGGATGATGTCTTCCAGTTCAATGACCAGGGCGAGCTGATCGTCGACTATGACGGCAAGTGGATCGCCCTCAACGGCCAGGTTGTCGCCTACTATATCACCTCGGAGCAGTTCGAGAGCGAGGATAATTACGTGATCGACGGCTACGTGCCGGCAATGATCAACGGCCAGCGCGCCAATATCATCCTTGAGTTCACGGATGAGAATCCGGAAGGCACCGTGCTCGGCGCGCAGACCGTCTATGACTCCGGCACCGAGGGCAAGGGCCTCAGGACCATCGAGGATGGCAGCGCAATTGATTTCCTCTGCGATTACTATGACTACAGCGGCAGCTATTCCGATTCCTATTACCTCGGCGCGGAGATGACTGTCAGCGGCGGCCTCAGGGTCTCCACCTATCAGCTCTCCGGCACGAAGGTCATCTACGGCTATCAGCTGACTGATTGCTACGACTCCCATCTCTATACGCCGATGCTCAGCTACGGAGACTGATCAGAGCCATGCCGTGGCAGGCAGTGCTAGAATAAAGGCGGAAGGAGCTTAGCGCTCATGAACCATTCCAGCACTGCCGTGAAGGAGCAGCTGCAGTCCCTGCTCAGATGCATGCCGTCGCTCATCCGCTTCCAGATTGCAACGAAGCTGCTGATGGCGGCAATCCTGTATGGCCTGAATCAGCTTGCGCTCATGATACTCAGAAGAACCGGCCGGGTCGCTCTGACAAGCGGCGACTCCGACTGGCTTTTCCATACCTGGGAAGGCTGGGCGATCCTGATCGGCGGCATCTTTACCGTCATCATCATGGTGTGCATCGATATCAATGCCAAGATCATCTATTCAGATTCCCTGCTGAGCGGCAGCCCGCTGAAGATCCGCGAGGCGCTGCTGAGAGGCGCCGCATCCATAAAGCGCTTCCTGAATCCGATCGGCTTCCTGGCCATTGCCTATATCTCCTTTGCCGTGCCGATCATCGGCATCGGCTTCAGCTCTTCCTTCACTTCCGGCTTCATGATTCCGCCCTGGATCTTCGAGGGCTTTGTCGGCACCCTCTGGTGGCCGTTCGTCAAGAACGGCGTGCTGATCCTGCTGCTCTATGCCGGCATGCGCTATTCCTTCTTCATTCACTGCGTCCTGCTCGGCAATGAAAAGCCGCAGGCGGCCGCAAGGCACGCTTCCGCAATCTTTCACGCGCACTGGAAGGAATATCTGCTCTGCTATTTTGCCGGCACGGTGGTCGGCCTGCCGCTGCTGAACGCAGGTCTCTATCATGCCCTGACCGGATCTGTCTTCTTCCTTGTAGACCGGTTCCATGCCGGGCTCGAGGCATCCAGGTTCTTCAATGTCTTCATCTGCTGCCTGGCAGCGATTCTGTTCTGGTGTCTCACGCTGCTGGTAACGCCCTGCCAGATACAGGTCCTGACCGGCCTCTATACCCACTGGACTTCCGGGCACAGCGAGCCGGCGATGCCGGCATCCCGGCTGCGCTTCCGCGTCCTGTCCATTCTCTTTCTGTGCGCCGCGCTGGCCGTCTCCGCATTGACGGGCCTTGCCGGCATGGAGGAATTCAGCACCATGTTTCCGGCGGCGATCGACGTGAAGATCGTCGCCCATCGCCTGGGCGGCAACCTCGGCCCCGAGAATACGCTGGCAGGCATGAAGGCTGCCGAAGCACAGGGCGTCTGGGGATGCGAGCTGGATGTGCAGCGGACCGCCGACGGCTACTATGTGATCAATCATGATGACACCTTCCAGAGAGCTGCCGGAGACAGCAGGAAGTCCTCCGAGATGACGCTGGCGGAGATCCGTCAGCTGCGCGTGAAGAACAGGATTGATCCGCGCAAGCCTTCTGCGCAGGTATCGACGCTGGCAGAGATCCTCGATGAGGCCAGGGAAAAGGGAACCTTCCTGTTCATTGAGCTTAAGGGAGAAACAGCGGATCGGCAGATGGCCGATGATGTCACTGCCATGATCAAGGACAGGGGCATGGTCGATCAGTGCCTGATCATGTCGCTGAAGTATCCGGTCATCAGCTATGAGGAAACCACCTATCCGGAAATGTTCACCGGCTACATCTATTCCTACAGCTACGGCGATTCCGCCGATCTCAACTGCGATGCCATGATCCTTGAAGTCAGCGCAGCCACTGAGGAGGAAGTCGAGAAGATCCATCAGGATGGCAAGAAGGTCTATGTATGGACCGTGGATACCCATGCCCGCCTGAGACACTTCCTGTCCTCCTCTGTCGATGCGATCATCACGAATGAGATCGTGCAGGCAGAGACCGTCAGCGCAGGCCTGGACAGCCGCAGCGAGCGCCGGCGGGTCATGGACTTCTTCGGCACCGGCATTGACACCTCCTTCCGGGGGCTGCTGAATGCCGGCGACGCCGCATCCAACTGAGCGCATATAAAGACGTCTTCCGGGCATGCATGGCAGGCACGAAAGACGTCTTTTTTCTGATTCATCTCGGGCTCAGGATCACCGGGATCAGCCGCTCCTCATCCATCATTCCCGCATGGTTGCCGCAGAGATCATATCCCTTCCGGAAATCAATCTGAATCCGATCTGTCGCGAAAGCGATCTCATCGCCGAGAAACTCCTCGAAGCGGGGATGCGGCGCGCCCGGCCCGAAGATGCCGGAAGCCACTGCCTCCTCATGGCTCAGCAGCTCAAAACTGCGCCCGAGCCTGGCCTGAAACAGCTCCGTGAATTCCGCCTTCCGCTCCGGCTTCAGGAAGAAGGAGGCAGTCCGCGCCTCCAGCGATGGCGGCATGCGCAGGCAGTCGGAGAGCTCCCGGTCCTGATCCAGCGCATAGTGCCTCGCATCAATCTGGCCGTGATCCGCGATCACAAGCAGGCCGACATCCCCCGGCAGCGCTGCCGCGAATGCCGCGGTCGCATCATCCAGCCTCTGCAGCTCCTGCTGAACGGCCATGCTGGAGGGCCCCAGCCGGTGCATCATCGAGTCAAAGCGGTCCCAGTAGCCGTAAAGATAGCGTGTCTCCTTCCCGCGGCAGAGCTGATCCAGGCAGTCCAGCAGATCCTGATAGGTCCTGCAGGGATGATGGTCTGCCCAGCCTGGCCAGGCCTCATCCGCGCCGATGCCATGCGCGGCAAGCTCCTGCTGGAGCGTGATGATCGGCAGCGTGCGCCATGAGAAGCCGGGATAGGAGATGCCGCTGTATTCGCCGACATTCCGGAAGAGCACGATCTGATCATCCATTTCCCTGAAATACTGATTCCAGCCGATCCAGCCGTTCTCCGCAGGGCTGCGGCCGGTCTGGAAGGCAGTCGTCGCAGCAGCGGTCGTCGTCGGATAGACCGTCGATACCTCCTCTGCCATGTGGCTGCGGAAGAAGCTGCCGGCCGGCAGATGCTGCGCAAGAATCCGCGAGCCCATCCCGTCGATGAGCAGCGCAATCACGCACCGGAAGGAATGTGCCTGCAGCCAGGCATCCACAGCCGGATCGCCCTGATATTCTGCCGCAAGGCCATAGCTGCGCCGCAGAGACGCACTGACCTGAAGCAGTCCATGCTCATAATCCCATGCCTTCATGCCCTCTCCCTTCTTCCCAATGGGGTCTCCATCATACATCATGAGCGAAAAAAAGGCATGCGCCGAGACGGTACATGCCTGAATGGATTACTGATCGTGAATCACCCGGAAGCTGGAGGTGCGCTCCTGAACCTTGACCGACAGCAGCCTGCATACCTCCCCGAGATACAGCAGATTCATCTGGTAGATGACATCCGGATCCGGATCTACATCATAGTCTCCGCTGTTCAGCGCTGTGTGATTCTCGTAGGCATGAACTTCCTCCAGCAGATCCTCGCGGATTCTGAGCAGATCCTCATAGCTCTTTTCCTGCTGCGCTTCTCGATAGGACTCCGGACTGATCATCATGTCATCTCTCCTTTACAGCTCCATTATAGCAGAGTGCATGCCGTCACGAGACATCCTGTGCCGATGCCTGAGGAAGCGGAACTGAATGCCGCCTGAAGAAAGTCAGCTGTCCTTTCGGCGGGGCGTGATTGAGCCGTCTGTCTTGACGATCGAGTCAGCCGGGATCACGCCGCGCACGCATGTCGTCGGATAGATGCTTGCGCGCCTGCCCACGACTGTGCCGGGGTTGAGGACCGCATTGCATCCGACCTCTGCGTAATCACCCAGCATTGCGCCCATCTTGCGCAGGCCGGTCTCGATCTTCTCATCGCCGCTGCGGACCACGACATTGCGGCGGTCAGACTTGATGTTCGAGGTGATCGAGCCGGCGCCCATATGCGCGTGCCAGCCCAGGATGCTGTCGCCGACATAGTTATAATGAGGGACTTCCGCATTGTCGAAGATGATGACATTCTTCAGCTCACAGGAATTGCCGATGACGCAATGGCGGCCTACCAGCGCGCTGCCGCGCACGAACGCGCACTGGCGCACCTCTGTCTCCGGGCCGATGATGCATGGCGCTCCGAGATAGGCAGACGGGAAGACCTTGGCAGTGATATGCACCCAGACTTCCGGCGTGACTTCCTGATACTCCGATGGATCAAGATGGCTGCCCAGCTCTCTGATCATATCGCTGATGCCGGCCAGTGCCTCCCACGGATACTTGAACTGACGCAGATAATCCGCTGCCTCAGTATGGCTTAAATCGTAGAGATCATTGATTGTGTACATAGCTCTATCTCTCTTTCTCATGAAAATTATTGGCATCGCGGGCCGCGCTGTCAATGTCTTTCTGCGCTCCGGAGCGCGCCGCAGCCCGATAGATGCGCCGTCCCGGGATCTGCCTGCTCTCATAGAGAACCGTCTTTGCAGCGTCAAACTCCGCTGCTTCAGCTTTGATTCCGCCCGGCGGCAGCGCTGCCTTCCTGGCCAGCGTGATATGCGGAATGAACGCTTTTTCATCAATGGCGAAGCCGGCTGCCCTGACGCTGGCGCACAGCGCAGCGCGATAGGACAGCAGGGCCGGATCCGGCCTGACTGCAAGATAGACCGTGCCGCCCTCCCGCTGATCGAAGCGCCCGACCTCGCCGGTAGCCAGATGCATCTTCTTCATCGGCACCGACTGCATCGCAGCAGCGAGCGCTGCCTCTCTCTCTTCGGGTATCTCGCCGATGAATGCCAGCGTCAGATGCAGATTCTCCGGCGGCGGAAAGCTGCCGTGACCGGCTGTGCGCAGCCTGTCCTGCAGCTGAACCGCCAGCGCAGTTACAGCCGGCGGCAGCGGAATGGCAATGAATGCACGCATGTCTATCGCTCCCTGCCGGGATGCCCGGCGTGATGAAGCTGCTTGCTCTCATACTGATTCCGGTCAGCCCTGGCAATCAGAGATTCCATGCTCTCCTGCGGATCCGTGCAGGCCGCATATCCGATGCTGAGCGTCAGATGATAGGAAGCCCTGCTCTCCTGCAGCCGGCGATCGAGGAAGGAGCCTGCAGCAGATACTGCTGCCTGCGGATCCGTCATGCGGTCGCCTGAGATCGCATAGAGGAACTCATCGCCGCCGATCCTTGCCGCAAAGCCATGGAACTGATCTGCTGTCTGCCGCAGCGCATCCGCCACCATGCGGAGCGCGCGGTCTCCCTCCAGATGCCCGAGGCTGTCATTGATCTGCTTGAACCAGTCAACATCGACAACAAAGACATAGAGCGGATGATCCGCAGAGGCATCTGTCCGGGCATGCATGAGCCAGGTCTCAGCCCGCCGCCGATTGTTCAGGCCGGTCAGGGCGTCGTTGTTCACCTGCACATAGACCATCTCCAGGAACACGAAATACACCGCCACTGCAAAGGCAATGCACATGACCGGCGTCATCGGCGTGATCAGCTGCAGGATGCCGGCAGAGACCGGCGCTGCGAGGAACAGCAGAATCGCGCGGGAGACTTCCCGCTGCGTCGCGGTCTGGGCCTGCTTCAGCCGCCTGACGGCGAGGACGACGACCATGATATTGTAGAAATACTCAGCTGCCGCTATCAGCAGAAACAGCGGCCCGCGGGAATAATTGCTGCCGGCATCCAGCCGGTAGAGCAGCCCGGTTGCCGGCGATGTCGCGGAAAGAACGCTGATTGCCATGAAGGGCAGGCTGATCGCAAGCAGAGACCGCCGCCGCTCCAGATGTTCATATTCCAGCCTTGCCTCCGCATAGAGAAACCAGAAATAGGCAATGCCTGCCATGGAGATCTCATTGACGATTGCCGCCGCATGCATGGCCCACGCAGGCAGGCTGGACGGAATGGCCATCTGCACGCTGAGGACAATATCCGTCAGCGTATAGATCATGACGCACCAGATCAGGGCACGGAAGCAGGTTACCTGCATCTCCGAGCCGATGTCCGGCGTCAGCTTTCTCAGCATCGGCAGCATCAAAACCAGGCAGGCCAGGTCTGCCAGGAGATAGGACAGGAACCAGGAATTGCCGATCAGTGCTACTAGCATGATTCCCCCTGCTGCTACTGCAGAAGCGCAAGCTTTTCGCGGTATTCCGCCAGCAGGCTGCTGAGATCTGCCAGCGATTCGACGGAGGAGACGCGGTTCTTATAGCCGGAAGCGTAGGGCATCCCGGCAAGATACCACGCCGCCATGCCCCGCATCATATGAATTCCGGTATGCTCTCCTTCATATTTGCACAGTTTCTCTGCATAATCCATACAAAGCGAGAGCCTTTCCTCATAGGATGGCTCCTGCCAGGGGCGCCCGGCCAGGGATGCCTCAAGCTCCTGCAGAAAAAACGGCCGGCCAAGCAGGCCTCTGCCGATCATCACCGCATCGCAGCCGGTCTCCTCCAGCATCCGCTTCGCATCTGCCGCCGTGCGGATGTCACCGTTGCCGATCACCGGGATATGCACCGCCTGCTTCACCATCCGGATATAAGCATTGTCCGAGCGGCCCTCATACATCTGTCCCCGGGTGCGCCCGTGCACAGCTACTGCACTGACGCCGGCTTCCTCAAGCCTGACTGCCAGCTGCGCGCAGCTGATATGATCATGATCCCAGCCGGCCCTCATCTTCACGGTAACGGGCCGGTCCGTTGATTCCACGACAGCTCTTGCCACCTCGACCGCCAGATCCTCATGCGCCATCAGATAGGAGCCCGCATGCGCCTTGATGACCTTCGGCACCGGGCAGCCCATGTTGATATCAATGAGATCGCAGTCCGTATGCGCGGTCAGGTAGCGGGCAGCCTCTGCCATCGTCGCCGGATCGCCGCCGAACAGCTGCAGCGCAACCGGATGCTCTCCCGGCACCGTGGCGCACATCTCCATGGTGCGCGCATTCTCATAGTGCAGCGCCTTGTCGCTGATCATCTCAGAGACGACAAGCCCCGCTCCATATGCATGCATGACACTCCGGTAGACGGGATTGGAGATGCCGGCAAGCGGCGCCGCCACGATCTGATTACGAATTGCCGTGCTGCCGATCTTCCACATGGCTCTTCTTCGCGAGGGCTTCCTTCAGCTCCTCTTCCGTGAATGCATACTTCTTCCCGCAGTACTGGCAGGTAACCTCGCAGCCGTGATCCTCATGGATCATCTGCTCCAGCTCCTCCTTCTGAATCATGGACAGCGCGTCCAGGTAGTGCTCCCGGCTGCATCCGCAGTGCCACTGCACGCCGCGGTGCTGCAGAATCACGGCATCCGGAAGCAGCAGCCGGATGATATCCTCCGGCGTCTTTCCCTCATCAATATAGGCAGAGACCGGCTTCATGGTGTGCGCGATCTGCTCCACTGCCTCAATCGTCTCCTCATCCGCATCCGGCATCAGCTGCAGCAGCAGGCCGCCGGCTGCCCGCACGGAGTAGTCCGTATCGACCAGCACGCCGACCGCAACGACCGATGGCGTCTGCTCTGACAGCGCGAAATAATAGGCAAAGTCATCCCCGATCTCGCCGGTCTGCAGCTGCACGACGCCGGTAAACGGCTCGCGCAGGCCCAGGTCCTTGACGACTGTCAGGGTGCCGGAATGACCGACGCCCATGCCGACATCAAGCTTGCCGTCACGGTTGCGGTAGAGATATACCTGCGGATTATCCGCAAAGCCACGGACATTTCCCCTGCCGTCCGCCTGGCTGATGATATTGCCGATCGGCCCGTCACCGTGGATCGAGGTCACGATCCTGGCATTCGGGTCCTTGAGGTCGCTCGCCATCAGGGCATCTACCGTCATGACCCTACCGAGCGCAGCTGCGCTCGTCGGGTACATGTCATGAAGCTTCCTGGCGCTTTCCGCCAGGGCTGTCGTCCTGGCTGCGTGAATCCTGACCCTGCCGCCGAGCGCCTCGGCGATCACGATTTCATCTGTTCTGTTATCTGACACAGCGTCTGCACCTTTCATTCATCTTTCTCATGCGCCGCTCATCGATCTTGAGCACGCGCCGGTCTGCCGTCAGCAGGCCGTTGCATTCATCCTCGACATCTGACACCTGCGTGTAGATGCATCCGGCGAGCCCTTCCGTCACTGCCGGCAGGATCTCCCTCTCATAGCAGGCCAGCACGGCATCATTCAGCCTGAGGCGGTCGCTGTATTTCCGGTATCCGTACAGCTTCTCTGCCTGGCTGTGCTGCGGCTCCAGATAGGAATATCCTCCGAATTCCGACAGCAGCAGGATGCGCCCATCCCGCCTTGCCGGCATCCGGAATGGCCGGAAGTAGACATGGCGGCTGTCAAAGTCGCCGCAGCCGGTCTCAAACCAGCCGCTGGCCGCGTCCACGAGCCGCGTCGAGTCATAGCTGCGGATCCGGTCCGTAACCTGCTTCGTATCAAACTGTCCCCAGCCTTCGTTGAAGGGAACCCAGGCGAAGACAGAGACCGCATTGTAAAGCATGTCGAGCATCGCATCGAGCTCCATGCCCCATGCCTTCCGGCCGCGCTCATCCGCCCGGCCGTTCTTCTCATACTCGCTGTCCGGGAATTTCCGGAAGCCGATGGTCGGCCATACGGCTACCCGCCTGGTGTCATATGGGCCGCCGCCGTTCGGCATGTCCTGCATCACCAGCATGCCCAGCCGGTCGCAGTGATAATACCAGCGGCGGCTCTCGATCTTGACATGCTTGCGCAGGAAATTGAAGCCCATGTCCCTGGCCTTCATGATATCGAAGATCATGGCCTCATCCGCGGGATAGGTCATCAGGCCATCGCAGCTGTAGCCCTGATCCAGCAGGCCGCTCAGGAATACCGGCCTGCCGTTCAGCAGGAAGCGCATCTGGCCGCTGGCATCCCTGCCGCTGGAGAAGCGCCGCATGCCGAAATAGCTGCGCACCGTCTCATCCTCCGTCTGGATATACAGATCATAGAGGAACGGATCCTCCGGGGTCCATGCATGCGCATCTTCCAGCGCAAAGGAGTAGGACATCTCGGAAGTCATCCCGCGATGAATCAGCTTCCTGTCCGCAAAGACAGTGATGACAGCCTGCGTGAAGGTTCCGGCCATCTGCAGATATACCATGCCGTTCTCCGGATCCGGAGTGATCTTCACATCCTGCATGGAATGCTCCGGCAGCTCCTCGATCCATACCGTCTGCCAGATACCGCTGCTCGGCGTATACCACATGCCGCCATGCGCCAGCCGCTGCTTGCCGTATGCATAGATGCCCTGATCAGAGTCATCTGTCACCCGGACCAGCATCTCATTGTCAACCTTGACCAGATTGGTAATATCCACGGAGAACGGCGCATAGCCCCCTTCATGATGGCCGGCGACCAGGCCGTTGAGATAGATGACGCAGCACTGATCCACTGCCTCAAAATTCAGCAGCACCTGATGCCGGTTCTCCGCCGGATGATAGATGAATCTGCGCCGGTACCAGAGCACCTGGCCAGGATGAAGCTGATCCTCGACGCCGCTCAGCAGAGAGCCAAGGGCGAATGGCACGCAGATCGGCTTCCAGCCTTCATGGCGCGAAGGCTCCGGCCCATCGGTGATCTGGCATTCCCACATGCCATTGAGATTCATCCAGTTGTCGCGCACCAGCTGCGGGCGCGGATACTCATTCAGAGGCAGAGCGCGGTTCAGATGCTCTCCCCAGGGACTCAGCAGGCTCATTCCGCCTCACCCCGCTTTCCCTTCAGCAGCAGCCGCACGATCGTGACTGCCGCCGCCGCGCCGTGAAGATACCAGATCGGCCTCGACATCAGAAGACGCGTCTGCTCCGTCATGCCGGCGCTTGCCGCATACCGCAGGCAAAGCAGAAGAGAGACGCCGATCATGAGCAGATCCATGATCCAGAGGCTCAGTCCCTGCCGGCCGATAAAGTCGAAGCACGCAGGCAGCGCAGCGCAGCCTGCGATCAGGACGATCAGGATAATGCCGCCGGAAGGATAGCCGGCAGTGCGCAGGCCGAAAAGAGCGGCGATCGCCATGAGCACGCCCAGGCCGATTCCGGTCAGAAGCTCTGATATCCATCTGCCGACGCGATGACTGCCCTGATCCTCCATTGCGGCTCCTTTCTTCAAGATGCGGCTTACGCAGACTATTTTAGCATTAAGCCGGCCAAAGGAGAATGCCGCAGCCCCTGCCGCCGGCAGCGGATTTCCCCTGACAGGAAGCCGGTATTGTATAGCAGGGGCATCTCTACGCCCGGAATCAATCATGCTAAAATGGAGACAGCAGAAGAGCGGGAACCCTTCCTGCTCTTTGAGGGAAATGCGACATGGAAGAAGAGAACAGCAGAATCATTGATTTCTACAGCGGCTATGAGGGAGATCCGAAGATCACCGTCATCGCGAGCGAAGGCGGCCGGGCGATCACGCTGCTGATCTGGGACGGCTATTTCCGCGATATCTTTGACAATGCGCCGCAGGATGGAAGCTCCTGGCGCGGCTTCAACCGGGACTATCAGAAGAAGCTGAATGCTTTTGCGCCGGATCATCCGGCAACTGTGCTTCCGGACCTGCAGGAATACCTGGAGGATGCCGAGGAGAATGCAGCGCAGGGCATTGCCTATGCCGAGGCCCGGCAGGCGGCAGAGAACCTGATCAGCCTCCTGAAGACAGCGCTCGAGAATGGCCTGACAGTGACGGTCCAGGTTGAGGAATAGGCAAAAAGAAAGGAACCATGCGTACATGATTCCTTTTTTTAACGCTCAGCTGATGTGATCTTCCGGATGCGGCGGATCCTGCGGCTGCTGCTCTGCCGGCTGCTCTGCCGCAACGGCAGGCACTTCCTGTGCAGGCTCTGCATCTGCCTGATCTGCGGCCGGCTGCTTCGGCTGGTCCTTGAAGTCATCCTCAATGGACTCGCCGCGCACGACCTTCTGGATCTGCTCGGCAGTCAGCGTCTCATATTCCATCAGCGCTGCCGCGATGCGCTCCAGCTCCGTGCGGTGCTGCTCGAGGATCTCTCTTGCCTTGTCATGGCAGGAGTTCACGATCTTGCGAACCTCCTGGTCAATCTCGAAGGCTACCTGGCCGGAGACATTGTTCGGGCTGTTGTAATCGCGGCCCAGGAACACGTTCTCGCTGCCGGAATCATACTTGATCGGGCCAAGGTCGCTCATGCCGTACAGGGTAACCATGTCTCTCGCGATCTCGGTTGCCCGCTCGATATCATTGACGGCACCAGTGGTGACATCATCGAAGAACATCTCCTCGGAGGTGCGGCCGCCCATATAGGAAGTGATGGTTGCCAGAAGATCCTTTCTGGTATTCATCATCTTCTCTTCCTTCGGGGTCATCAGGTTATAGCCGCCTGCCTGGCCGCGCGGGATGATCGTGACCTTCTGGACAACAGATGCGTTATCGAGATACAGACCGATGATCGCATGGCCGGACTCATGATACGCAACCAGCTTCTTGGTCTTCTCGTCATAGGTGCGGCTCTTCTTGGCAGGTCCCATCATGACGCGGTCGATTGCCTCGTCAATCTGAGCCATATGAATCTCCGCGAGATTCTCGCGGACCGCGAGGATCGCAGCCTCATTCAGCACATTCTCGAGATCAGCTCCGGAAAAGCCCGGCGTACGCTTGGCCAGCCCGTCAAGATCCAGATCCGCAGCGATGTGCTTGTTGCGGGCATGAACCTCCAGGATTGCCTTTCTTCCCTTGCGGTCCGGAAGCGCGACCGTGATCTGGCGGTCAAAGCGGCCGGCACGAAGCAGCGCGGGATCGAGGACATCCGGGCGGTTGGTTGCCGCAATGACAACCACGCCGGTGTTATCCTCCATGCCGTCCATCTCAACCAGCAGCTGATTCAGGGTCTGCTCACGCTCATCATGGCCGCCGCCGAAGCCGGCGCCTCTCTGGCGTCCGACTGCGTCGATCTCATCAATGAAGATAATGCACGGCGCTGTCTGCTGCGCCTTCTTGAACATGTCACGGACACGGCTGGCGCCGACGCCGACGAACATCTCCACGAAGTCAGAGCCGGAAATGCTGTAGAACGGCACATTGGCCTCGCCGGCCACTGCCTTTGCCAGCAGCGTCTTGCCGGTGCCGGGATGGCCGCTCAGCAGAATGCCCTTCGGAATGCGGGCGCCCATGCGCTGGAACTTCTTCGGATACTTCAGATAGTCGATGATCTCGGCCATCTCCTGCTTTTCCTCATCGCAGCCGGCCACGTCGCTGAAATGCACCTTGGTCTTGGTCTGCAGCTGCGCCCTGGACTTGCCGAACTCAAAGGCCTTGGCATTGGCGCCGCCTGCCCCGTTCATCCGGTTCATCATCCAGATGCCCATGACGACGATGATGATCATCGGCACGAATGAGTACATTGCCTCGAGGAATCCGTTGGAAGCCTCCGCATCGACAACGCTGATCTTGGCATCCTTGAGATCGGTGATTACCTGCGAGATCTCCTCGCTGGTTGCCGGCGCCGTCGCGGTGAACACCACGTTGCGGCCGTTCTCCTCATATGTTCCCTTGACGCTGATCACATTCGAGCCGATCGAGACAACAGCATCGCTGACTGTCTCGTTGCTCAGCACATTCTGCAGCTCGCTGTAGCTCAGCGTGCGGGCTGTCCCGCCGCTGTTGAGCTGGAACAGCGAAAATACCGCGATCAGTACGATCAGGTAAGGGATGTAATTCAGCCATCTGTTCTTGTTATTCTGCTGCATTGATTACGCTCCTTGTCCTTATAAAGCAATGTGAGCAGGGTGTTCCTGCTCACTGATAGCATTCATCCTTGAGCACGCCGACATACGGCAGGCAGCGGTACTTCTGGTTGAAGTCCATGCCGAAGCCGACGACGAACTCATTCTCAACCTCGAAGCCGATATATTTCGGCGTCACATCCATGACCCGGCGCGACGGCTTGTCCAGCAGCGTCACGACCTCGACAGAGGCGGCACCCTTGTGCATCAGCAGGTTCGTCACGCTGTTGATCGTGCGTCCTGTATCTACAATATCCTCAACCAGCAGGATGTCCAGTCCCTTGACCGAAGTATCCAGATCCTTGATGATCTTGATGTCTCCGATGGACTCCGTTCCCTCATAGGAAGTCACATCCATGAAGTCATACTGAATATCCAGATCGATGTGCTTGATCAGCTCCGCGAGAAACGGCACCGATCCTCTCAGCAGCGCTACCACGAGAGGGGCACTGTTCTTCCTGCCGTAATCCTCAGCGATCTCCCTGCCGAGAACCGTGCTGCGCGCAACGATCTGCTCCTCGCTGATCAGTACCTTCTTGATGTCATCCTCAATACTGTGCATGGCTGAAAGCTCCTTAGCTATACGCCATATTGTAACACATTGAAATCCGGCGTCATAGAGAAATGCTGGCAATCACAGCCCAGTCCAGGCACCAGGATCACCATTCCCGAGCGGCTCACGACAACCGGCCAGACCGCCCGCTGCCAGCGCGGAATATGACGGTCGATGAAAAATCGGTTCAGCTTCTTCCGGCCGAAGCGCATTGCGATCCAGTCCCCTTCCTGCGGGCACCGGATAGTCAGCGGAAAGTCCTCCGGAGACACGCTGACCGCATGGACGCCAGGGCTGCCCGGGCGGATGGAAAACCACTCCTGATCCGGCAGGCTGCGCACCGCTTCCAGGTCCGCCAGCGCATACGCATAGGGAATCGGCTTCTCCCGCAGCCGCAGCATCTCTCCGTCCGGCACCAGGATGCGGTCCCGCACCGGCAGGATAAAATCATCGTGGCTCTGGATCACCGCATCAGCCTCCTCGAGGAAGGCCAGGCGCAGCCCGGAACCGCGCTGCGGCCCGCAGAGCTTCCGCAGCAGCGTAAGCCGCTCCGGCTGCGGCAGGCTGCGGTACGCATCAAGACCTGCGCCCTGCGGCGTCAGATACGCATCCGCCTGATGGCGCAATGCCGAGAGACCGGCATTGGCCGCATCGATCTCCGCCCGCATCTGCCTCCGCTCCTCTGCATTCAGCGAGGAGACAATGCCATGCCGCATCCGGTTGCGGGCGTATGCGAGCGAATCATTGGTCTCATCCAGATAATAGCGGATGCCATTCTGCCGGCAGTAGTCCAGCAGCTCCTGCTTGGTGCGGTCCAGCAGCGGGCGGACGACCGGAACGCCCTGATACTCCATGCGCTCCCGCAGGCCATACCATTCCGGCACCAGGCTTCTCTCTCTCTGCATCAGCCAGGTCTCCAGCAGATCATCTTCCTGGTGGCCGATCAGGATGCCGGCATAGCCGTTCTTCCGGACAGTATCAGCGAAGAAGGAATAGCGCCATGCCCTGGCTGCCGCCTCGAAGTTGCCCTTGCAGGAAAACGGCGCATTGAGCACATGCAGGGCAATGCCGCGCTGGCGGCAGAAGGAGCGGACATAAGCCTCCTCTTCCTCCGCCTGCGGGCGATGATGATAATTCACGTGGGCAGCCGCGACAGACCATCCCTCCTGCAGGCACAGCGAAAGCAGGGCCATGGAATCCGGTCCTGCTGACACAGCTGCGAGCCATGTTCCCTCAAGCGGCTTCATGCCTATTATCTTAGCATGGTTCCCGGATCATATTCCGATCCGGACACTTCCTCCAGCAGGCGCCTGCGAATCGCCATGAACTTATCCGAGCCGGTGCTCAGGTGGCCCTTGACGTCAATGATGCGGCTGGTATTGACGAACTTCATGTCATTCAGGAACAGCACGGAGGGCTTGTTCATCTGCCCGATCTGGCCAAGCCGCATCAGATGCCGGCGGCCTTCCGGATTTTCCTCCGGGTCATAGGCCTGGGCATACTGCACCGGGTTTGAGGTCATCGGCACCACCAGAGCCTTTCCGAAGCAGATGGACATAATCAGGCCGAAGTGCTGAAATCCGATCTCATACCGGTAAGCCTGCCCGAAATCCATGTAGCAGACATCCCCCGCCGCAACATCGATGCCCATCTGATGGCATCCGTTGTACTGGGACCGTATCGCCCAGTTCAGTTCCGAGACCAGATTGGCTGTCTCGTTCTCCGCTGCCAGATACGCATAGAAATCCCGTCTCGCTCTGACGTACTCCTCCCATTTCTCATAGCTGTTCTCCCCGCTGCCGCTGAGCTGCGGGCACTGATCAAGCAGTTCCTTCATCTTGGTATAATTCATCTCATTACACCCCTTTCTGCAATACTGATTTGCAGGCGTGAAGGAATTCCCCCTGAAAAAAACAAAAAAAATTTTAAAGTAACGGGAATTAGATGAAACTTGCTGTTTTGGCCTTGCAAGTTTCCTGGTTCCTGCGTATCCTGATATGGCACACCCTCATTAGTTGCACTCGCAACTAATTGCTGGGCAGATTGAGAATCATCAGGAGAGAAATGTCATGAATGTCATTAAGAGAAGCGGTGAAGAAGTACAGTTTCATGCCGAGAAAATTGCCGAGGCTGTCCGGAAGGCCAGCGATGCGACCGCAGCCGGCAAGCAGATGAGCGCAGCGCAGATTCAGAGAGTCACTGAAGCTGTCACTGCAAAGTGCGAGGCCCTGAGCCGCGCTGTTGCCGTCGAGGAGATCCAGGATATGGTGGAGACCGAGATCATGGCCGAGAAGGCCTATGCGGTCGCCCACAACTACATTACGTACCGCTATGAGCGCGCCCTGGTCCGCAAGTCCAACACGACGGACGAGCAGATCATGTCGCTGATCGAGCGCAATAATGAATTAGTCAAGGAAGAGAACTCCAACAAGAACCCGATCGTCAATTCCGTGCAGCGCGACTACATGGCCGGCGAGGTGTCCAAGGACATCACCAACCGGTTCCTGCTGCCGAAGGATGTCGTCGAGGCGCATAAGCTCGGCATCATCCACTTTCATGATGCGGACTACTATGCGCAGCACATGCACAACTGCGACCTGATCAACCTGGAGGACATGCTGCAGAACGGCACCGTCATCTCCGGGACGCATATCGACAAGCCGCATTCCTTCGCGACTGCCTGCAATATCGCAACCCAGATCATCGCCCAGGTAGCCTCCAACCAGTACGGCGGCCAGTCCATTACCCTGTCCCACCTGGCCCCGTTCGTTGACATCTCCCGCCAGAAGCACCGCCGGAATGTCGCAAAGGAGCTCCATGACGCCGGCGTTGAAGTCGCGGAAGACAAGATCAACCAGATCGCCGAGGAGCGCGTGCGCCTCGAGATCCGCACCGGCGTGCAGACGATCCAGTACCAGGTCATCACCCTGATGACCACCAACGGCCAGGCGCCGTTCGTCACGGTATTCATGTATCTCGATGAGGTTCCGGCCGGCCAGGTCCGCGAGGATCTCGCGATCATCATCGAGGAGATGCTGAACCAGCGCATCCTCGGCGTCAAGAACGAGAAGGGCGTCTATATCACCCCGGCCTTCCCGAAGCTGATCTATGCCCTCGATGAGGATAATATCAATGAGGACTCGAAGTACTACTACCTGACCGAGCTGGCCGCAAAGTGCACCGCCAAGCGCATGACTCCGGACTACATCTCCGTCAAGATCATGAAGGAGCTCAAGGGCGATGTGTATCCGTGCATGGGCTGCCGCTCCTTCCTGACCCCGGACCGCTTCACGGACAAGGGCATCGGCAATGTCGCTGAAGCCGGCAGCTATCACCCCGGCATGCATAAGTACTACGGCCGCTTCAACCAGGGCGTCGTCACGATCAACCTGGTGGATGCTGCCTGCTCCAGCAAGGGCGACATGAAAGCCTTCTGGAAGATCATGGATGAGCGCCTGGATCTCTGCCGCAGAGCGCTGATGTGCCGTCATGAGCGCCTGAAGGGAACGCCGAGCGATGTTGCCCCGATTCTCTGGCAGGACGGCGCGCTGGCCCGCCTGAAGAAGGGCGAGACCATCGACAAGCTGCTGTACAACGGCTATTCCACGATCTCGCTTGGCTATGCAGGCCTTGCCGAGTGCGTCTACTACATGATGGGCGAGTCCCACACCTCACCGGAAGGCGAGAAGTTCGGCCTCGAGGTCATGCAGCACCTGAATGATGCCTGCGCGGAATGGAAGAAGGAGACAAACATCGACTTCTCCGTCTACGGAACCCCGATGGAGTCCACCACCTACAAGTTTGCCAAGTGCCTGCAGCAGCGCTTCGGCATCATCAAGGGCGTGACCGACAAGAACTACATCACCAACTCCTATCACGTGCGCGTCACGGAGGAGATCAATGCCTTCGACAAGCTTACGCTTGAGTCCAGATTCCAGAAGCTCTCCCCGGGCGGAGCAGTCAGCTACGTCGAGGTGCCGAATCTGCAGAACAACATCCCGGCGGTGCTCGCGCTCATGAAGCATATCTACAGCACGATCATGTACGCCGAGCTGAACACGAAGTCCGACTACTGCCAGGTATGCGGCTTCGACGGCGAGATCAGGATCGTCAAGGATGATAACGGCAAGCTGGTCTGGGAATGCCCGAACTGCGGAAACCGCGATCAGTCCAAGCTGAATGTTGCCCGCCGCACCTGCGGCTACATCGGCACGCAGTTCTGGAACCAGGGCAGAACCCAGGAGATCCAGGAAAGGGTCATGCACCTGTAGGCCTGCGCACATCGCGCTGCAGAATTGCGATTCAATCGCAGGCATGGCAATCCATATGAAATAAGCGGTGTATAGAGCCGCTTATTTTTATATCAGAATTGCAATTTTCAGAAATATGGAAATGACATTTTTGGCAGAGCTTCAATACGGCAGGTAATATATTTATACGCTTTGCTTTTCGGTCAGTTTCAGCGATCGGCAGCAGCTCCTGTTATCAAGCCCTGTGCTTCAATATTTCTGCCCTTGGAGAATGTGCAGGGAAAGCCCGCATCGTCAATCAGTCTGAAGACGGGTCATTCCTTATCGCCTTTTGCATACTCTGCATACAGAACCGGCAGAACATCTTCGGTGCGTCCGGTCTCTTCGATATTATGAGCAATCCAGTTCCATGCAGTCCTCTTGTTATACACGAGCGGAAGCAGAAGCCAGTTCATGAGCCAGCCAATGATGGGAATTCGGCTTCCCATTTCCGTTTCTGCATAGAAGCTGCAGCCATTTTCCTCCTGTTCATACAGGTGGGTTATGCGTCCAAATGGCATTCCGCCTGCAGTAATCAGGAAAGTAAATTCATGATCATCCAGTTTCGTGGTATGCATCACGGTATGAACATGGAAATGCACTTCATTGAAGCGCTCTTCAATCCTGCTGTCTGCGCCTTCCTGGAAGCCATGATTCTCAGGCCCGCCGGGAACGCTGCTGAGCGGAGTCAGAGCGATATGATCGCGGCAATGCCATAAATGATAGAAGCTTATCTCAGGGCCCGAGAAATCCACTCCATTCCAATTGGTCGTCCGAGCCAGATTTTCAAACCACCAGCGGATCATCTCGGGCGTTACATCCTTCACCCTGTCATGCTCAATCTGCACCAGAACAATGCCGTTCCAGGATCTGCTGATATCAGCCCATTTTGCGGATGACCGCTCTTTAAAGGCAAGCTTTCCTGCCTTCTCAAGCGCTTTTCTCGCGGCAAGGTTCCCCTGGCGCTGCTGCTCATCAAAATGTATATTTCTCTTCTTCATGTCAGACATCCTCCTTGTCTGCGAATTCCTGATATAGCACAGGAGGCTCTCGGGCGGAATTTCCGCACGCATTGCAGAAGCCTTCGCCCATGCCGCAAGCGAAAGCCTCGCCTGCCGCATCTTCATGGATTGACGGAAGATGAAAGCCTTCTTGATCAATACAGCTTATCGCTGTCCCAGCTGATTTCCGGAATCGCGTTCAGGAAGTCCAGGATACCCTGGATATCTTTCTTGAAGGTGAGCGGATTGACAGGCGGAAGATCGCTGAACCTGATCTCGTCTGTTTCCATCATCTTCTTCATGCACATGACAAGCCAGCGGATATCATACTGTCCCTGATAAAGAGGAAGAACCTTGCGGTCAATTCCGGTCAGGCTGTAGGCTGCCATCATTGCAGTGCGGATGCTGGTCTCGACCGTAAATACAACATCACCGTCAAGCTCCACGTACTGACCTGCAAAGGCATAGTTTTTGCTTCCCTGAGGACGGACATAAGGGCGGTCGCCCTTGCTGCTGCGGGGCATGAACTGGCTTGTGATATAGGGCATCATGCTGAGCGAGATATAGGTGTGGCTGATTAGCTCCGGATAGGAGTCTAGCATATTGAGATGATAGAGAAATTCCTGCAGGACCTCCTCGCCGGTGCATTCGCACATCGGCTTTTTCATGTAGTCGCCCGGGCGCTCACCCCAGAGTCCATACAGGAAGAACACATCCTCGTCATCCTTCTGCTGAGCAAAGTACTTGTCATAGAACACGACGGAAATATCCCAGCTGGAATCCATGACAGAGATGCAGCCGGTGGTTGAATCCTTAGGGTAGCCGTATTTTTCACGGATGGATGCGACGAACTGCTTCATGCCCTTGACGGTCACGAGAGCTGACATCCACTTGGTCTTATCGATGCTTTCAACAAACTTCTCCGGATGCCCGAACTTGGCATCGCGCTCTGCAAGCTTTTCCCAGACGCTGAAGAAGCCTTTCTCCGGCTGCGTATTTAAAACAGCAGGATGCGTGTTATCGCCGAACGAGCTATTCTGCGTCATGCTGCCCAGCGTAGAGATGACCATGTCATTCTCCCTGACAGCGATGCGGAGCGGGCTTCCGGCAGCAGTGCCGACAATTTCTTTGACAGCAGTGCATTCAGGATCCATGACCAGATCCGTAATTGTCGCATCATGTACAAAATGAACGCCTTTATCCTTCAGCCAATGCAGAATCGGATCAACAATGGAATCAAACTCGTTGTATCTTGTGTGCAGAATTCCATCCAGGCGTTCCATGCGCGGCTGGAACTGGATGAAGCGGATCATATATCGCTTCATTTCAATCATGGAATGATAATCCTTGAAGGCCAGCATCGTATGGAAGCATTCCCATGTCGGGCTGTTTCTGAATTCTTCAAAGGTATCCCCGAAGAACTCTTCAATCGTCATTCCGTTCATCTCTTCTTCCGGCATTGCCAGCATGTCGCGCATCTTCCTGGACAGCTTCGGGCTCATCTTGAACTTCGTGATGCCATCCCAGATCTGTCCCTGATGAACAAGAACCCTTGCCCTGGAGTCAATGCGGTCAGTCTTGTTGACATCAACGGTCTCTTCCAAGACGGTACGGCCTTCCGTGTAAAGCGAAGGAATCTTATTGCAGAGATACCAGAGACATTCCATGTACGGCTCAAGCTCGCGCTCTCCGCGGCAGCGGTACTTTCCCTCGCCGATCTTCACTCCATCCAGCGAGCCTCCGAATACCGGCAGCTGATCATAGATGGTGATATTCGCGGCGGGAACATAGCAGTCATCAATCATGAAGACTGCGCTTGCCAGACCGGCAATGCCGCCGCCCACGATATACGCTCTGCGATCTTCAATTCCCTGTGGCTTGTGTGCTCTTACGTTGTCAAATTGCTTCATGAGTATTCTCCTCCAATTTAATGTACTGTAGAAAGTTAATTGACTTTCGTTACGCTTACTAATATAATTCGCGTTGTAAATTGCACAACGTACAAAAAATGTACTTTAGTCAATTAACTCACCAGGATTGGGATTTGGTTTCCTAAAAGGAGCGCAGAAATATGGAAAAACAGCTTGATCTCAGAATTCAGAAGACGCGGAAGGCATTGACTGGAGCGCTGTATGATCTGCTGTGCGAGAAGAGCCTGGATGAGATTACGGTCACGGAGCTCTGCGATCATGCAGTCATTCGGAAGGCAACATTCTATAAGCACTTTGGGGACAAGACCGAGCTGCTTGCCTATATGATCCAGGAATTGCAGAGAATCTCCCTGGAAGAGAATGCCATCGGATATGACGAGAAGGTGCCGGGCAGCTACTATATCGGGGTGTTCCGGTATTTCATTGATTTTCTGGACAGCAATGAGCGATTCATCAAGAGCGTTCTCCGCAGCAATGCCAGCGCTACAGCGGAGACAATCATGTCCGAGCAGATTGAGCTCGATATTCGGCAGCATCTGAAGAAGGAGAAGAGCGAGGCCTTTGCACAGTACAGCGCCATGCTCGCAGCCCTCTATACAGGAGCAGCAGTCAACTGCGGCAAATGGTGGATCACGCAGGAAAAGCGGCCTGAGAAAGAGCAGATCATCCGCGAGTTTGCCGATATTGTTTCCAGGATTGCATGATGAATGCGATTGCAGTCATGCCCCGTTCCAGAGACTGCAGCTCCACCTAAAAGCAAGCGGCGCACCGCTTGCTTTTCATGCATTCTCATGCCATCAGGCATGATCTGCTGCAGATTCATTCGTAAGGCCATGTGCCATGCGCAGCTGCCGCTCATGATCCGGGACGCTGCCATGCATGCATATTTCAGGCGCTGTCCTTTGCTCTTGCGGCAGCGATGACCTTCTGATATGGAGCGATGATATATTCTGTCATCCTTCCCTGCATCTTCCTCTGCACAGCCGGGAACTTCATGCAGAAGCCGAGAAGCTTCATGCCGGCCAGCGTACCGATTCTCTTCTGCGGGAAGTCATAGATGCCATGCTCCTTATAGTACCTGTGATCAGCCTGCATGAGGCCCTGCATCAGATACACCAGATCGCGGAATATCTTGGTTCCGCCCACGCCGTAGAAATTCTGCGGCTCCCTCAGGCCGTGATCCAGCGCGAATTCAACGGTCTTCGCAAGGCTGGACAGCTCCCCTGCCGGGTCTTTCTCATCGCCGGCCGTGCCGCAGAAGTACATGCCGCTGACATTGGCCCTGGCTTCCATGATCATGCGAAGATTATCCTCCTGGCTGTAGCTGCCGCTGATGATGTATCCCGTCACCTTGCCGGTGGTCACGGTCCGGTGCCCGTTGCAGAACTGGCGGTCATCATAGCACTTCATGCTCGAATGCGTGAAGTGATTCTCGATCGAGAAAGCCATGAGGATGGCATCGGCGCTCTGTATCCTGTTCCGCAGAAGCTCATCGAAGCCATCCTGATAGATGCACTTGCCGCTGACTGCGCAGTGAAAGCAGGAGATGCAGCCGCCTGCGAACGGGAATTCACGGATGTTGATCACCCGCACGGGATACGCGCAGGCATTCTGGAAGCCGGCAATCATGCCTCTAAGCTGATCATCGTCCGCGGCCGCATTCGTGACAACGACGATGTCCCGGCCGGACCGCTTCGGCACCGCCGGAAGCGAGGCCCCAAAGGGCACCCTTTCCTGTACTGGCCGCGCTGTCTGCTCTGTCCAGATGCCGTTCTTCACATCAAACATGAGCTTCTCGAAGAAGCAGTCTGCCTCGTAGCGGCCTTCCTCTTTCTGCAGATCCTCCATGTCGGCGGAGAGCCCGCCCAGATACCGCAGCTTCATGTCCAGGCAGTTCAGCTCAATGAACTTCTGGGCGGTGACATCATAGAAGTGCTTTGACGTGCTGATCTGCGCAGCGTATCTTCCCTGCAGGGAAATGCCGCTCTGCTTCAGAAGCTCAATGAAGCGATGCACCTGATAGGGAGCGACAAAGGTATAGACCGGATAGCAGAACACGATGAGCTCCGCCCAGTCCAGCGCGCCGGCAGCCCCTGAGAAGTCCTTCTCCAGCGCGCGTATCTGCTGGCCGACATTCAGGATCCGATACGCATGTCCCGGGTATCGCTTCTCGAGATACAGCGCAGTCTGGATCGTGACGCTGGTATCGCCCTTGGGGCTTCCATTCAGAAACAGGATATTCATGGGATTCATCCTTTCATGCCGGGCAGCTGACGGATCCCGCTGCCGCAGGCCCGGAATCGCGCGCTTCCTATGAGCTCTTCTATAGTTATATCCCCATTCGGCAGATCCTGTCCCGCTTTCCTGAAAGAAGCGCGCCCGCTCATGCAGAGAAAGATGATGCCGCAATGCCCCTTCCTCCCGCATCAGCTGAGGCGATCCCTGCTGGACATCTGTTGTCCTCGGGATGCTATAAACAGGATGCCGGGGCAATCCCGCTCCGGCGGGGAGGACTCCATGAACCATTTCAAGAGAGCAATGGCACTGTCCGGCATGCTTTCTCTCAGCCTGCTTTCTGCCTGCACCGGCAAGCCCGCCGCAGGCTCTGCTGCCGCAGCCAGTCCCTTCGCGGGCACCTGGAAGACCGTCAGCTACAATGCCTACGGCAGCGAGATGAGCAATGATGATCTCGGCGCATCCACGCTGTCCCTGAGCGCGGATGGCAGCGGCACCTTTGCCATGATGAGCGATACCGAGGACCCGGTTGCCTGGCTTGCTGCCGATCAGGGCATCGAGCTGATCTACAATGCAAACAGATATGAGGGAATGATGAACGGCAACGTCCTGGTGCTGGAGATAGACCAGGACATGGACTTCTACTTCACCAGGGACGGCGCAGAGCCGAAATGGTCAGCCGAGCCGCAGCTGAAGATGGCCTCTGCCTCTGCATCTGCCGCTGCCAGCCCTGCTGCAGCCGCAGCTGACAATACGCTCTGGTATGGCGAATATGAGGGCATCTTCATTGCCGGCAGCCCGACCGGAACGATGGCCGACACCTACAGCGGCGAGAAGGACCCGATCTACGGAACGCTCTCCAATGACGGCTCTGACTATCTGGAGCTCTACTTTGACAAGACGCATGACGAGACCGCCGATCCGATCCTGCTCTCCACCTATGTCGATCTCTCCGCCGACACCCTGGTGCCGTCCGGCGAGGATGACTGGCTGCTTGATATGAAGTTCACGGGTGCTGATCATCCGGTCACTTCCGCGGTCATGACCTCTACGGATCCGGTCACGATTGCCCTGACCGGCAGCTACCGCAGCCAGGCAGACGGTGCCTCGGCAGAGGATGGCTTTACCTGGACCATCGAGCTGACCCGCACGGCGCCGCTCTCCTGCGCGCTTGCGGACGCTCCCGCTGACGGCACAGGCACAGCCTGCCTCTCTGATCTCGGCAAGTCTGCCCTGCTGAGCTCCGCCAAGGGCGTCACCTCCTCCCTGGTCGCCGGCAATTCCGACCTGCCTGCCTCGGACTACACGCCTGGCGTCGTCACGATCAGCACGCTTGACCAGCTGGATGAGTTCCTGCAGAGCCGCAGCACAGTGATCCTCACGTTCTACACGAACTGGTGCAAGTCCTGCGCGCTGGAGGAGCCGTCCCTAACCAGCCTGTGGCATAAGTATTATTCCAACGTCACCTTCCTGAAGGCGAACGCCGATAATATAAATCTGGAATTTGCAGGAAAATATGATGTCATGGTAGTTCCGGCCACCATCTCCTTCAGCAACGGTCAGGTAGTCGATAAGCGCAGAGGCTATCTCAGCATCGATGAGCTGGATCAGATGATCGTCAAGGCAGGCGGCTACTGAGCATTGATCAGGCCTTCCTGACAGCAGCCATGATCCCTTCCCCGGCCGAGCCCCGTCAGGCCAGGGCAGCGCTGTCTCCCATGTTCCTGCAGATGGTTGTATAATCAGGGAGCAGAGACGCTGTGCCTGCATGCATGCAGACGCAGCGCGGAAAGGACTCTCTATGCATTACGGCAATATCAAGAAATATGATGTGGCAGACGGGCCGGGCGTCCGGGTGACGCTCTTCTGCTCCGGCTGCACGAACCATTGCGAGGGGTGCTTCCAGCAGGAAACCTGGGACTTCCTGTATGGAAAGCCCTATACCGCAGAGACGGAAGAGGAAGTGCTGAAGGCGCTGGCGCCGGAATTCATCCAGGGGCTGACGCTGCTCGGCGGCGAGCCGATGGAGCCTGAGAATCAGCGCGTGCTCGTGAATCTGCTCCGCCGAGTGAGAGCGACATATCCGTCCAGGGATATCTGGTGCTATACGGGATTCGTGTATGACCGCGATCTGCTGGCAGGACAGCGGAAGCACTGCGAGGTGACTGATGAGATGATCAGCCTGATTGACGTCCTGGTGGACGGGCCCTTCATCCTGGCCAGGAAGAACCTCTCGCTGGCATTCCGCGGCTCCTCGAATCAGCGCCTGCTGGATATGAAAAGGACCCGGGAATCCGGATCCTGCGTATTGCTTGACTGACATGCCGGTGCGGCATGTCTTTATTTTTTCTGCCCGGAAGCCTCTTCCTCTGCAGATTTCCTGGTCTCCTGCGCCTCCGGATCATTCTCCGCATCCATCTCGCCGAGCAGATAGGCTGTATCCACCGGATCCTCGCCCTGCTTCATCTGCGGCCAGCCGAACAGGCGGTTCAGCAGCGACAGGATCGGATGCCACTTCGGATTGATCATGCCGGTGAATTCCACGAAGAGATCGGAGAACAGCAGCAGGATCAGGATGACCGCCATGCCCGCCTTCGGGCGGAAGTAGGTCAGGATTGCCGCTGAGGCAAACAGCGCAGTGACGATATAAAGCACGATGACTGTCAGCCGGTGCCCCAGCTGCAGCTTGATCATCAGGATATGATGCAGGTGTCCCTTGTCTGCCTGGAACATGCCCTGCCCCTTGAGCTTGCGCCTCAGCATGGCAATCAGCGTATCGCTGATCGGCACGAACAGCACCAGCATCGGCAGGCCGAGCGTGATGATCGCCGTGGTCTTGAAGCCGAGCAGCGACATGCACGCAATCGTGAAGCCCATGAACTGCGCGCCGCAGTCGCCAACGAAGATCGAGGCAGGATGGAAGTTATACGGCAGGAAGCCGAGAATCGCCCCGGCCAGCGTCAGCGCCAGGATGCAGATATCGCGGCGGCCCATGAAGAAGCCGAGCAGGCCGATCGTCAGAGTGACGATCGTGCAGATGCCGCTTGAGAGCCCGTCCAAGCCGTCAATCAGGTTGATCGCATTGGTTACTCCCACAATCCAGAAGAAGGAGACCAGATTCGTCAGGATCGGGCTGGTGATATTCAGGGAGAAGATATGCAGCGCATCCAGCTTCACGCCGCCCACGGTCATGGCCGTGATGGCGCCGGCGAACTGGAACAGCAGCTTCTTCTTCGGGCTCAGGTCATAGATGTCATCCAGGAGCCCGCCCACGAAGATGATCATGGATCCCAGCAGGATGCCGTTCAGCGTATCATCTGCCGTCCACAGGATCGCAAGCGAGGTGAAGAAGGCAATGAAGATCGCCACGCCGCCCATGCGGACAATATGGCCATGATGGACCGTGCGCTTGTTCTCCACGGCATAGATGCCGAGCCGGAACCCGATCTGCTTGCATACAGGCACGAGCAGCGCCGACAGAACGAGAGGCAGAAGGAAATACGGAAGCCCGCCGCGAATCAGATTCATGTGTCCTTCTCCCTTCTCTTTGCACGTCCCATTATAGCATGTAAGACGGCGTCTCATGGAGACGCCGTCACCTGAAATTCATCTGCCTACTGAAGCGGATACATCAGGCTGAAGAGGAACTGAGAGACCAGCCAGCTGAGCGCAAGCACCAGCAGCCAGTACAGCAGCTGCGCCTGCGCGGTATGCCCGGGCTTCAGCAGCTTCTCATAGTTCAGCGCCCCGACTGCATAGAAGCACAGCGCGAAGCAGCCGATCTCCACCAGCATCCGCAGGATGAAGACTGACATGAAGACTTACTTGGTTCCGAAGATGCGGTCGCCGGCATCGCCCAGTCCCGGGACGATATAGCCGATCTCATTCAGATGATCATCCATGGCCGCAAGATAGATATCGACATCCGGATGCGCCTTCTGAACTGCCCTGACGCCTTCCGGCACGCCGACCAGGCAGACCAGCTTGATCGTCTTCGCGCCGCGGCTCTTGACCGCATTGATGGCTGCGACAGCGCTGCCGCCGGTAGCGAGCATCGGATCCACGATCATGACGACCGCCTGATCCAGGTTCTTCGGGAACTTGGCGAAATACTCATGCGGCTCCAGCGTCTTCTCGTCGCGGTACATGCCGACGAAGCCTACCTTTGCCGTCGGAACCAGGCGGCGGATGCCGTCCAGCAGGCCGATGCCTGCACGGAGAATCGGTACAATGACAACTTCCTTGCTCAGCTCATAGCCGACACATGGTGCCATCGGGGTTTCAATGTCGATCGGCTGGGTCGGCAGGTCACGGCATACCTCATACGCCATCAGTTCGGCGATCTCATCGAGATTCTCGCGAAAATCCTTCGTTCCAGTCTGCTTCTGGCGCATCTGGGTAAGCTTGTGTGTGATCAGTGGGTGATTGAGCACTTCCAGCATATTGATCCTCCTTATTTTTCTTCCTACCATGATAGAAGAATGCTTTTTCAAAAGCAACCTTAACTGCTATACTGTTTTACAGTATGAGAATCCTTCTGGTGCCATCCGCGGCCGAAAGCACGCTTTCCACAGGTGCTCTCGTCGCTCAGAATATTGCTGACCTTGCGGCCCGGGACGGGCATTTTGCCGGTATCTGCGCCCCTGCCGCGATGGGCTTTCGAGGCGCCTCCCTGTATCCGGCAGAGATGCCGCTGAGCGGCTTTCATCCGCTCCGGCACCGCCGCGATCCCGGCCGCACCCATGAGGAATATCTGTATGCCGCCGGCATGCTGGATCATGACTACCTGAAGGCGGATGTCGAGGCAGTCAGCCATGCCATCCAGGAATTCCAGCCGGAGCTGATTCTCGATCTCGGCCGCCCGGCTGCGCTCATCAGCGCCCGCAGGGCCGGGGTGCCTTGCTGGTCCTTTGTGCATGCGGCCATGTACCGCAGCCGCCCGTTTCCGCGGGAATGCCTGAGCCAGCTCAATGACGTGCTTTCCGAATACGGCCTGGAGCAGGTGCTGCGGGTATCGGATCTCTGCCGCGCCGCTGCGCAGCGGATTACCTTCTCCCCCGCTTCGATTCAGCCCTTCGCTGATCTTTCCGGCATCACCCGCTTCGGGTGCATGTCTCTGTTCCCCGCCTCCCGCCAGGTCAAGCGCCATATCTCCATCTTCCTCGGCCGCAGCCGCATCTCGCCGCGGCGCCTGAAGCGCATGATCAGCGATGCCTGGAAGGGCGCGCCCTATGAGGTCTATATCTGGATCCGCGGCATCAGCGCCAGCCAGGAGGGAAACCTCCATTTCCAGGCTTCGCCCAGAATGCAGGTCATCGAGGGCAGCGAGGCGTGCATTCATGACGGCTGCGAATATGTCTTCAACCAGTGCCTGTGCCTCGGCGTTCCGCAGATGCTGATCACGGATGGCACCTGGCGCTCCAGCTGGAATGCCAATGCGGCAGTGCGGCTCGGCATCGGGGTTACCCTGGATGCAGATCTTGTCACGATGGCCGCCCTCTATGAGGGATACCGCCGCCTGCTCAGCGATGACGGCTACCGGGCCCGCTGCGATCTCATCGCGAGACAGGCCTGCGCGCTCGGCGATCTCAGCGAGTTCATGTCGCTTCTCAATGCAAAGAGCCTGCCGGCGGGATCCTGATCCTGCCGGCTTTCTTTCGCCTCCTGGCGCAGAAAGGCTGCCGCTCATCGCTGAGCCGCAGCCTTCTTTCGGTTTCTTCTTCAGTCAAACGGATGCTTCTCGCAGAGCGCGATGACACCTTCGCGCACTCTGGCCTTGACGGCTTCATCATCCCGGTGCTTCAGCACCTCGGAGATCCACAGCGCTACCTGGCGGAAATCCTGCTCATCGAATCCCTTGGTCGTCATTGCGGCGGTGCCGAGACGGATGCCGCTTGCGATGCTGGGCTTCTGCTGATCGAACGGGATCGCGTTCTTGTTCACGGTGATGTTCACCTCATCGAGCGCAGCCTCGGCATCCCTGCCGCTGACGCCGATGGAGCCCATGACATCCACCAGCACCAGATGATTGTCCGTGCCGCCGGTCACGAGGCGGAATCCCTCTTCCTGCAGCGTCTTCGCCAGCATCTGGCAGTTTGCCATCAGCTGATCGATATAGGTCTTGAATTCCGGCTGGGCAGCCTCATGGAGGCAGACTGCCTTGGCTGCCACGATGTGGCAGAGCGGGCCGCCCTGGATGCCCGGGAACAGCGCCTTGTCAACTGCCTTGGCATACTGCTCGCGGCACAGGACCATGCCGCCGCGCGGGCCGCGCAGCGTCTTGTGCGTGGTCGTGGTGACGAAATCCGCATACGGAACCGGGCTCATGTGGCGGCCGGTTGCGACCAGGCCGGCGATGTGAGCCATGTCAACCATCAGCAGCGCGCCGCACTCATCCGCGATGGAGCGGAACTCCCTGAAGTCAATCTCGCGGGCATATGCGCTGGCACCGGCCACGATGAGCTTCGGCTGGAATTCCTTTGCCTGCGCACGCAGCGCATCATAGTCAATCCGCTCGGTCTCGCGGCTGACGCCGTAGGCACCGAAGTTATACAGCTTGCCGGAGAAGGATACCTTGGCGCCATGGGTCAGATGGCCGCCAGCCGCAAGATCCATGCCCAGCACCCGATCGCCCGGCTGCAGGCAGGAGAAATAGACTGCCATGTTTGCCTGGGAGCCGGAATGCGGCTGCACATTGGCATGATCCGCATGGAACAGCGCGCAGGCCCTGTCCCGGGCGAGATTCTCGATGACATCCACATTCACGCAGCCGCCGTAATAGCGGTGTCCGGGATAGCCCTCTGCGTACTTGTTCGTCAGGATGGATCCCGCTGCCTCCCTCACTTCCCGGGAGCAGAAGTTCTCCGAGGCAATCAGTTCAATGTTGTGATTCTGCCTCTCCCGCTCCTTTTCAATCGCCTGTTCCACTTCCAGATCTTTCATGTGATTTCTCCTTTTTTATCAGATCAGAATGATGAATGATTCTGAATCAGCTCTGCTGCAGCACAGCCTGGATCTCTGCCATTCCCACCGGTCCCTGGCGCAGGATCCGGATCTCCGGCCCCGTGCAGTCAATGATCGTGCTGGCCTGGCCGAAGGCAGGCGCACCGGTCATCATGCCATCGAGTCCCGGGCAGGAATGCTCGATCTCCTCGAGCGTCGTGCATACCGGCTCGCCGGACTGGTTGGCGCTGGTCATGAACAGCGGGCACCCGGTCTCCTCGATCAGCCGCTTCACGGCCGGGCTTGTTGCCAGCCGAATCGCGAGCGTGTCCATGCCGCCGTTGACATAGGCCGGCACCGACGGAAGCTTCGGCAGGATGACCGTGACGGGACCCGGCATCAGCGCATGGATTATGCGCTCTGCCCGCTCGTCTACCGCCGCGATGGTCTTTACCTGCGCAAGATCTGCGCACATGACCGGGAATGCCTTGGTCTCCGGCCGATGCTTCAGATCCCTCAGATTCTCCTGGGCCTGAATGGAATTCATGCAGGCGCATACGCCGTACACCGTATCGGTCGGCACGCTGATGACGCCGTCCCGCTTCAGTATTGCGGCAAGCTCCGCTGTCTCGTTCTCTGAATAGCGCTTCATTCTGGTTCCTCTATCCGCGGATCATGGACAGCGCCATGGAGATCACGACCATGGCAATGACTGCGAGCATGAAGTTCCGCGCTCTCTTTCTGCTTTTGCTCATTGAATTCTCCCTGTCAGGATTATGTACTATTCTAGCATTGTTTGAAGTATCATTATGGAGAAATTCAGGAGGAACCCATGATCAACTTTGAAAGCGACTATACCGAGGGATGCATTCCCGAGATCCTGGAAGCGCTGTCCCGCACCAATCTGGAGCAGACCGGCGGCTACGGAACCGATCCGCACTGCGATCATGCCCGCGCGCTGATCCGGAAGGCATGCCATGCCCCGAAGGCCGATGTGCATTTCCTGGTCGGCGGCACGCAGGCCAACATGACTGTCATCGCCTCGGCGCTGAAGCCCTATCAGGGCGTGCTCTGCGCTGACAGCGGCCATATCAACTGCCATGAGACCGGCGCCGTGGAGGCGACCGGGCATAAGGTTCTGGCCCTGCCGACCGCTGACGGAAAGATCACTGCCGCCCAGGTGGAGGAAGCTATCCTGCGCCAGAAGAATGATGAATCCTTTGAGCATATCGTCCAGCCCGGCATGGTGTATATCTCCTTCCCGACGGAGACCGGCACGCTGTATACCCGCAGCGAGCTGGCTGCGCTTCACGAGGTCTGCGCGCGGCACCGGATTCCGCTGTTTGCGGACGGCGCCCGCATGGGATATGGCCTTGCCGCAAGGGAGAACGACCTGACCCTGACCGACTTTGCAAGGCTGACGGATGTCTTCTATATCGGCGGCACGAAGGTCGGCGCCCTGTTCGGAGAGGCCGTCGTGATTGTCAATCCCGCCCTGAAGGAGAACTTCCGCTACTCCATCAAGCAGCGCGGCGGAATGCTTGCCAAGGGCAGGCTGCTCGGCATCCAGTTCGAGGAGCTGTTCAAGGATAACCGCTACATGAAGATCTCCGCGCACGCAGCCGGCATGGCCGAGCAGATCGCTGCCGCGCTTGCCGCAAGGGGATATGAATTCCAGTTCCGGCCGCAGAGCAACCAGATCTTCGTGATCATGACCAACCGTCGGATCGAGAAGCTGCGCCGGCAGTTTGCCTTCCATACCAATGGCGTCATTGACCGCAGCCATACGGCAATCCGCCTTGTCACGAGCTTCCTGACCACGCAGGAAAACGTGGACGCCCTGATCAGGGCACTGTAGCGCAATGAGGCTGCCGTCTCGACTGAGACAGCAGCCTCTTTTCAGTTCGCTCCGTCCTTCAGCGCAGCTACCATCTCATCCGAGGGCAGCTCGCCGCTCTGCGCGACCGCCAGCAGGATTCCCCCGGCCAGCGGCGACAGCGCCGGCTCGCACAGCACGCAGGAGCCTGCGCTCAGCTTCCTGCGCAGCGGATCCAGGACCATCCGGCCGGAGCTGAAGACTCCGCCCGAGTAGGAGACCAGCGTCTCCTCCATGAAATGGCCGCGGCTGCGGACAGCCAGCGCCAGCTGCGCAAGCTCCTCCGCTGCCTCCTCATAGATCTGCAGGGCCACCGGATCGCGCTCCAGGCCCAGTTCATAGACTTCCCTGCTCACGCCGGCGATCTGCTCGCGGGCGCAGCCCCATTCCTTGACAACCAGCACGGTCATCTGCTGCGGTGCGCTGAGATGATACCGCTCCATCAGATGGCCGTACAGCGCCGTCCGCGGCTCCCGGCCGTCGGCCTGCTTCGTGAAGTGCTCCAGCAGCCTGCTCGCAATCCAGTAGGCACTGCCCTCATCGCCGTCGAAGACATGATGCCACCCGCCGCAGCGGATGACAGTCTCCTCGAGATCCACCCCCATGGCAATGGAGCCGGTGCCGGCCACGATATGGATTCCCGACTTGCCGAGCAGCGATCCCGCGATCGCGGTCTCGACATCATTGCCGACAAAGATGCTGACAATGGGAACGCCTGCGCGGATCCTGGCCTTGATGGATTCCGATTCCTCCGGGATGTCACCGTAGCCGGCCATGCCGATGAAGCAGGACGTGATATCCGCAGCGCGGATGCCCGCGAGCGCTGTCACCTCGCCGACGCCCTTCTGCAGAATGCTCAGCACATGATCGATGCCGCTGACAATATAGTTGCCCGGCCCGAAAGACGCAAAGGCCAGGCTTCTGCCCTGCTCATCCGCAAGCAGAAAATCCGTCTTTGAGCCGCCGCCGTCAATACTCAGATAATACCTCATGCCTGTCACCGTTGATGTCCCTGCCGGAAGCCCTTCCTTCTCTGCCCAGCATACCATGGAAACCCGCTGCTGAGACAGCAAATTACGGCCAGGCTGTTACTTCCGCGCCGCTCGCCTGTCATGCGCGCATGTGAAAGGCTGCCTTGCGGCAGCCTCAGCCAGTTCACATTCCAAGATAGACAAACAGCATCCGATCCTTGCCGTTCATGTCCCTGAGGATCTCGAAGCGAGCCTCCGGCAGGACCTCCTGCACCAGCGCGCTCATCCGCTCCCGCTGATCCCATCCCATCTCGAAGGCCATCATGGCCCTCGGCTTGAGAATCCGGCGGCAGGAATGGAAGATCTCCCGGTAGAACTTCAGGCCGTCCTCGCCGCCGAACAGCGCCACATGCGGCTCATAGTCCACCACCGAGCGCTCCATCTTCTCCTGCGCGGGGATATAGGGAGGATTGGAGATCAGCACATCCAGCATCGCCTTCTGCGCGATCAGCGGCGCCAGCATGTCGCCGGCCGCGAATGATACATCCGCCCCGTTATTGGCCGCATTGAGCCTGGCCGTCTCCAGCGCCTCTTCAGAGATATCGGTTGCCCGCATGCGGACCCGCCTCTCCTCCTTTGCGATGGTGATCGCGATGGCGCCGCTGCCGGTGCCGACATCCGCGCACTCCACCGTCGGCTGATCCGCGAACAGCGAATCGATGCGGGAAAGGATATGCGCACACAGCTCCTCGGTTTCCTCCCGCGGGATCAGCACATCCGGATTGACCGTCATGCGGTACCCGTAGAACCAGGAATAGCCCAGCACATGAGCCATCGGCTCCTGCCTGAGGATGCGGGCCATGCCGGCATCGAATCTCTCCTTCAGGTCTGAAGGCATCTCTTCCTCATAATGCAGATAGAGCGAATAGCGCTCCTGCTGGCTCAGCTCCACGAGATAGGCCATGACAGTCTCTTCCGGAACATCATTCTTCCGGCACAGCTTCTCGTAGTCCCTGACTGCCTTTGCGAATGTCGTCATTGCGCAGCCGCCAGCTTCTTCTTCTCATCATCCGCCTGCAGCGCCGCGATGATGTCGTCGAGCTTGCCCTCCATGACCCGATCCAGCTGGGTGAGCGTAAAGCCGATGCGGTGATCGGTCACGCGGTTCTGCGGATAGTTATAGGTGCGGATCTTCTCCGAGCGGTCGCCGGTTCCGATCTTCTCGCGGCGGATCGCTCCGGCCGCCTCCTCGCGCCTGCGCTTGAGCTCCTCATAGACGCGGGACTTGATCAGGCGCATGGCAGTCTCGCGGTTCTCGATCTGGGATCTGCCTTCCTGGCAGTTGACCGTGATCCCGGTCGGCACATGCACGATGCGCACGGCGGAATCCGTCTTGTTGATATGCTGGCCGCCGGCCCCGGACGCGCGGTGTGTCTCGATGGTCAGATCCGCCGGATCGATCACGATATCCGCATCCTCCGCCTCCGGCTCGCAGAGCACGGTTGCCGTCGAGGTCTGGATTCTTCCCTGGCTCTCGGTCTTCGGCACGCGCTGCACGCGGTGCGCGCCGCTCTCGAACTTCAGGGCGCGATAGACCTCATTGCCCTTGATCGAGAAGATGATCTGGCTGAAGCCGCCGGCCTCGGAGGGCGATGCCTCCATGACCTGCACCTTCCAGCCCTGCGCCTCGGCGTATCGCGAATACATGCGGTACAGATCTCCCGCGAAGATATTTCCCTCATCGCCGCCGACGCCGCCGCGGATCTCCATGATGACATCGTGGTCATCATCCGGATCGCGCGGAATCAGCAGATGCTGGATATGCTCCAGCAGCGCTTCCCGCTGCGGCTCGCACTCCTCCAGCTCTGCCCTGGCCATCTCCCGGATGTCCGGATCGCTTTCCTGCATGAGCTGATGCCCTTCCTCAATCCGGGTATCCAGGTCCGTCAGCTGCTGATATGCCTCGGCAGGCTGCGCCAGCCGGGCTGCTTCCTTGGAGAGCCTGGTCAGCTCCTGCGGGTCCTTGAGCACTTCCTCTGACACGAGCTTCTCATTGATCTCGGCGTACTGCCGCTGGAGCTCTGCCAGCTTTGTTCGCACTGCATCCATCCTGATCTCTTCCTCCTGTGGATTATCTGATATTCTTCTGCTGCAGGAGGCTCAGTGATCCTTGAGATCACGGAAGTCCTGCCGGTTCGCATAGCTGTGATGAAGGCGCCGCAGCGCCTTGGCCTCCAGCTGGCGGATCCGCTCCCTGGTAATGTGATACACGCTGCCGACTTCCTCCAGCGTCTTGGGCTGGCCGTCATCGAGGCCGAACCGCATGCGCAGAATCTGCTCCTCGCGCTCCGGCAGGCTGTGCAGGATATGATCTACCTCTTCCTTGAGATAGGCGTCATTGGCATAGTCGCTGGGATCCACGGATGCCTTGTCCTCGATGAAGTCGCTCAGCGTCGAGTTCTCCTCATCTCCGGCCGGCGTCTCCAGCGATACCGGCTCCATGGCAATCTTCTGGATCTCGGTCACGCGCTCCGCGGTCATGCCGTCGATGCGCCTTGCAATCTCAGCTGCCGTCGGCTCCCGGCCCAGCTCCTGGACCAGCTGCCGCGAGGCCCGGTTGACCCGGATGATCTGCTCATTCATATGCACCGGCAGGCGGATATCCCGCGACTGATCGGCGATGGCACGCACCATCGACTGGCGGATCCACCAGGTCGCATAGGTGCTGAACCGGAATCCCATCTGCCAGTCAAACTTCTCCACGGCCCGCATCAGGCCCATGTTTCCTTCCTGGATCAGGTCCTGCAGAGAAAGCCCGCGGTTCATGTAGTCCCTCGCCACGGACACGACCAGCCTCAGATTGGACTGGATCAGGAGATCCTTGGCTTCCTTGTCTCCGGCCGCGACCTTCTTTGCGGTCTCTGTCTCCTGCTCTGCGCTCAGCAGCGGTATGGAGCCGATCTCCTGCAGGTAGAGCTTCACGGAATCGCTGGTGCGGCGGATCTTGTGCGCCTCCACATAGGGATCCTGCACCTCTTCCTCATCCTCGCTCCCGCCATCTTCCTCAAGAGACTCGCTGTCCGAGTCCTCGGCAGCCTCTGCCTCTTCCTCGATCAGGTCTTCCTGCGCCTCTTCCACCAGGATGCCGTGCTCCTCGCACCAGCTGAACAGCGACTCGATCTCCTCATCGCTCATCCCGGCCTGCGCTGTCTTTGCGTCAAGCTCCTTCTGGGTAATCTCGCGTCCGGACTTCTGCTGCTCCAGGAGCGCCTGCTCAAGCTCTTCCAGCGTCAGCTTATGTTCTTCCATATGATTTACGCCTTTTTTCTGCATGAACTGTTCACTCCCCCGTGTGTTTCATTCTACAATAAAAAACGGATTTCTGCTCAGTGCACTCAGACCTGAGCGAAAGGAGACCAAATGATCAGACTGGCTGTCAGCGATATGGATGGATGCCTGCTGGACCCGCAGGGACATCTGGCTCCGGAGTTCCATGATCTCCTGGATCTCATGGCGCAGAACGGCTGCGTCTTCGCGGCGGCCAGCGGCCGCTCCCGGCCGGGCGCCTCGGCACCGTTCGGGGAGGATGCAGCGCGCATTGCCCTGATCACCGACAACGGCAGCCAGGTGCTCTATCAGGGCCGCCGGCTGGCACTGCAGGTGCCGGATCAGAAGCTCTATCTGCCGGTCCTGGCGGAGGCCGCCCGCCATCCGGGCCTGATCCCGGTGCTGTGCGGATGCGACCATGCCTATCTCTCAAGAGATGCGAATCCTGATGCGAAGGCAGCCGCGGAGCTTCACAAGTACTTCCCGACGTGGGAGCTGCTCGATGATCTCACGGTCCTGCCGGAGCCCATCATCAAGGTAGCGCTGCTGTACTTCGATGACATCGAGAGAAACATCTATCCGTACTTCAGACGCTTCAGCGGCGCGCTGAAGATCCAGCCGACCGCCTATATCTGGGCTGATGTATACAGCCCGGATGTTTCGAAGGGAACCGGCGTCAGGGCGCTGCAGGAGAAGCTCGGCATCACGAGGGAGGAGACCGCCGTCTTCGGCGACTACCTGAATGACCTGGCCATGAAGGACTTCGCCCTGCATTCCTATGCCCCTGCCAATGCGCATCCGGACGTTCGCAGCGCCTTCACGGACATCATCCCCTCCAACGCGGAGGGCGGCGTCATCCGCACGCTGCAGCAGCTCATGGCTGCCCGCTGACCGCTGTGCATGCATGATCGGGGATCCCTCTGCGGGATCCTCTTTCTGTTCAGAGCGAAAAAAACCGCAGCCGGATGGCTGCGATCTCTTCTGCTTCCTACTTGAGTCCGTATTTCTTGTTGAAGCGCTCCACGCGGCCCTGTGCCTGAGCAAATCTCTGGCGGCCAGTGTAGAACGGATGGCAATTGGAGCAGGTATCAACCTTGATTTCCTTCAGGGTGGAGCCTGTCTCGAATTCCGAACCGCAGCTTGTGCAGATGACCTTGCACTTGTAGTACTTCGGATGGATATCCTTCTTCATGTTTTTCTCCCTTCTGCCTTAAGCCGCATGTGGGCTTAAAGAAAGCGCATCAGTATCTTATCATAGACCGATTGCCGTGACAAGCACGGAATCGCAGGATCAGGGAATCATCTCCCTGCGGATATCCGCGCCGACTGCCTTCAGCTTCTCGTCGATCCGGTCATAGCCGCGGTCAATATGATAGACATCATGGATCTCGGTCTCGCCATCCGCGATCAGCCCGGCAATGACAAGGCAGGCACCGCAGCGCAGATCCGTCGCGGTAACCTTGTCCCCGTACAGGCGGGTCGGGCCGTGAATGACAGCGCTGCCGTCGCCGATATCAATATCAGCGCCCATCCGCTGCAGCTCCAGGCAGTGCTTGAAGCGCTCCTTGTAGATCGTGTCCGTGACGATGGACTCTCCCTCTGCCTGCGTCATCAGCGCGCTCAGCGGCTGCTGCAGGTCGGTCGCGAAGCCGGGATACGGCTTGGTCGTGATATCCGTTCCGCGCAGCAGGCCCCTGCTCCGGCGGATCGTGATGGTATCCACATCGATGTCCATGTCCGCGCCCATCTCCGAAAGCTTGGAGGTCAGTGCCTCGATATGCTTCGGGATGACGTTGCGGATGCGCATATTGTCACCCATGGCCGCGGCCATGATCAGGAAGGTGCCAGCCTCGATGCGGTCCGGGATGATCTCGTGGAAGCATCCGCTCAGGCTGTGCACGCCGTCAATCGTGATGACATTCGTGCCGGCGCCGCGGACATTGGCGCCCATCTTGTTCAGCAGCGTTGCCACGTCGATGATCTCCGGCTCCTTGGCCGCGTTCTCGATCGTGGTGCGCCCATCCGCGTAGACCGCTGCCATCATGATATTGATGGTCGCGCCGACTGAGGAGATATCCAGGAAGATCTTGGCGCCGGTAAGGTGATCCGCCTTGATCGTGTAGCAGCCGCGGTCATATTCCACGCTGGCGCCGAGCGCCTCGAATCCCTTGATGTGCAGATCGATCGGGCGCGGGCCGAGATAGCATCCGCCCGGCATCTTCATGCGCACATAGCCGTACTTGCCGAGCAGCGCGCCCATGAAGTAATAGGATGCCCGCAGCTTGGTGACGGCATCATCCGTCAGGTCGACATTGCGCATGTGCGTCGGGTCAATGATGAGGTGATCGGCCGCGACCTTGGTCACCTCCACATTCAGAAGGCGCAGGATCTGCGACAGCGACGCGACATCCGCGATCTGGGGAACGCCCACGATCGTGACGGGACCGTTGGCGACTACGGCAGCGGGAATCAGGGCAACGGTGGCATTCTTCGATCCGGATACCGTGAGATCTCCGTTCAGCCTTCTGCCGCCTGCAATCTTGATGACTTCTTCCATGGCTTCAATTCTCCTTCAGAACAGTATCTGCCATCTCCCGGATATCCGCAACCACGAGATCAGCGCCTGACTGATCCTGGCGGAAGCGGGTGTCCCGGCGGGCAATGGTAAAGCATCCGGCTGCCTTGCCGCTGGCAATGCCGGCTGTGCTGTCCTCATAGACAGCGCAGTCCTGCGGCTGCAGTCCCAGGGACTGCATGGCAAGCTGGTAGATCTCCGGTGCCGGCTTGGGGTGATGCACATTCTCGCCGGACTCCACGAAGCTGAAGCAGGACCTGATGCCCATGGCATCAAGGCTGTCAAGTATGGTCTTCTCCGGGGAGGACGAGCAGCAGGCCAGGCGGATGCCGGCGTCCTGCAGCCGCTTCAGCTGCTCCGGAACGCCGGGAAACATGATCGAGCGATAGTCCAGCGGATGCAGAACGCCGAAGTAATAGTCATTGCCTTCCGTAAGCTGCTTCACGGACACCCTGCCGCCGAGCAGATCATGAAGAATCTGATATGTTCCCTCCATGGTCGTGCCGACGACGCCGTAGATCTTCTCCTCCGGGCCGTCATAGCCATAGGCACGCATCTGCGCGATCGTGCCCTTCATATAGTAGGCCTCGCTGTCATACAGGATGCCATCCATGTCAAACAGGACTGCTTTCTTCATCTGCTCTCCCGAGATATTCTACCCGATACCGGCTGGTTTTGCCACTGCTGCGCAGCAGCCGGCCGCTTTGAGCATGAGAAAAGAGAAGCCGGCATCGCTGTCAGCTTCTCTGTTCTGCAGATCAATGATTAAGCGTTGTCCTTGGAGCCGAATGCCTCGCACATCGTGACGACCTGTGCGGTGATTGCATCTGCGCCCGGTTTCAGCAGCTTGCGAGGGTCATAGCCCTTGCCTTCCTTGTCCTTGCCGGCCTCGAAGTACTCGCGGGTAGCCTTTGCGAATACGAGCTGGAGCTCGGTGTTGACATTGACCTTGGATACGCCCAGGGTGATTGCCTTGTGAACCTGCTCGAACGGAATGCCGCTTCCGCCATGGAGAACCAGCGGCTTGCCATTGACAGCGTTCTGGATTTCCTGCAGGCGCTCGAAGTTCAGGCCCTTCCAGTTAGCCGGATAGATGCCGTGGATGTTGCCGATGCCTGCTGCCAGGAAGTCTACGCCCAGCGCAGCGATCGTAGCGCACTCTTTCGGATCTGCGAGCTCGCCGGCAGAGGTAACGCCGTCTTCGGTTCCGCCGATGCCGCCTACTTCGCACTCAACGGAGATGCCGAGGGAGTGAGCCAGGGCGATGATCTCCTTGGACTTCTCCATGTTCTCCTCGAAGCTGTAGTGAGAGCCGTCGAACATGACAGATGTGAATCCTGCCTCGATGCAGGCCTTGGCGCCCTCGAAGGTGCCGTGATCCAGATGCAGAGCGACCGGAACGGTGATGCCCATCTTGTCATGAACATCGCGAACCATGTCAGCGACGGTCTTGAAGCCGCACATATACTTGCCTGCGCCTTCGGACACGCCGAGGATGACCGGCGAATTGGACTGCTGAACGCCAGCGAGCACTGCCTTTGTCCACTCCAGATTATTGATGTTGAATGCCGGTACTGCATAATGGCCTTCATGGGCCTTGTTGATCATTTCTGTTGCAGAAACCATTACCATATTGATAGCTAGCCTCCTTGTGCTAAACCTATTCTATATCGTTTGCCCGCCGATGAAAAGAAAAATGAGCGTTTTCATCTGCCGGATAATGACCCGCAGAATTCAGTGAACACCTTCTCGTAGCGTTCAGGATCGACGGTATAGGAACATGCATGCGAAGCTCCCGGGAATGTCACCAGACCGGCCGGCTTTGCGCAGGCCGCGCTCAGCTTCCGGCTGCAGTCCGTCGGCACGAAGGTATCGCTCTCGCCGTGCAGGAACAGAATCGGCACCGGCGTATGCGCCACGGCCCGGATCGGCTCGGCATCCTTCAGATGGAAGTGCGCCAGCATCCCGGCCCAGAAATCCAGCAGCGCGATGGAGGTCTCCTTCACGATGGAAGGCCCCTGCAGCACGCCGTCCGCCTCCGTGCGCATCCTGTCATAGGCACAGTCGCTGACGATGCCCTTTACCTGCTCCGGCAGATCGCCTCTGCCGCTCATCATGTCCACGGTCGCGGCACCCATGGAGATGCCGTGCAGCAGGATGCGGACATCGTTCCCATAGATCTCGATGATCTTCCGGCACCAGCGGACGCCATCCTCGCTCTCGCGGACGCCGAAGGTGATCCAGCGCCCTTCCGAGCGCTGATGCGAGCGCTCGCTGATCAGCAGGAAATCCATGCCCAGCCGGCTGTACATCGCCGCAAAGCGCGCCATGTCCAGGCGGTCAGAGCCATGATAGCCATGGAATGCGATGACGACCTGGCGATGATCCTTCCCGGTTCGATAGAGCCGTCCGGCAAGCTTCAGCCCATCTGCGGAAGCGATGCTGAGATCCTCTTCCGGCAGCTGCTCCAGCGCCGGCAGGCTGAGCCTTGCCTGGCGGACATAGTCCTTCATCTGCTCCGGGACGCCGGGCGTGCGCTCATCCTCGAAGGCATGTGCATCATCCCGCCCGAGAAACCCTGATGTGCTCTTGAGACTGTACCCAAGCACCGCAACGATAATCACGATGATGATCCATAAAGCTGCCATAATGATACGCCTCTTTCCTCAGCGCCTCAGTCCTCGGACTTCAGCTCGAATACCATGTCGCGCAGCTCGGCCGCCCGCTCGAAATCAAGCACTCTGGCGGCTTCCTTCATTTCCTTCTCGAGACCTGCAATCATGTTTTCCCTGTCGACCTTGCCAAGCTTTGCCTTCTTCTTCAGATACTTGGCAGCCATGGCCTTGGTCTCCTTGCCGCGGATCGCTTCCTCGATCGGCTTGATGATGGTTGCGGGAGTGATTCCATGCTTCTCATTATACGCCTGCTGGATGCCTCTGCGGCGGTTGGTCTCCTCGATCGCGATCTTCATGGAGTCCGTCATGACATCCGCATACATATACACCTCGCCGTCCGAGTTGCGGGCCGCGCGGCCGATTGTCTGGATCAGGGAGCGGCTGGAGCGCAGGAATCCCTCCTTGTCGGCATCGAGGATGCAGACCAGCGATACCTCCGGGATATCCAGTCCCTCGCGGAGCAGGTTGATGCCGACGATGACGTCGAGCTTCCCTGCACGCAGGTCGCGGATGACCTCGGTGCGCTCCAGCGTCTTGGTCTCATGATGCAGGTACATGACCTTGTAGCCGCGCTCCTTCAGGTAGTCTGTCAGATCCTCTGCCATGCGCACGGTCAGGGTGGTGATCAGCACCCTCTGGCCATGCGCGATGCGGCCGTCAATCGCCTCGCAGATATCATCCACCTGCCCGTGCGTCGGCTTGACCGTGATGCGCGGATCCAGCAGGCCGGTCGGGCGGATGACCTGCTCTACCACCTGATGATGCACTTCCTCAAGCTCATAGTCGCCCGGGGTGGCGGAGCAGTAGATGACCTGGTGCACCATGCCCTCGAATTCCTCAAAGCGCAGCGGTCGGTTCTCCAGGGCAGAGGGCAGGCGGAAGCCGTACTCCACCAGCACCTTCTTGCGCTCATGATCGCCGTTGTACATGCCGCGGATCTGCGGCAGCGAGACATGCGACTCATCCACCAGCAGCAGGAAGTCCTTCGGGAAGTAGTCCAGCAGGTTCCAGGGCCGCTGGCCCGGCTTCCTGCCGTCGATATGCATGGAGTAGTTCTCGATGCCGGCGCAGTAGCCGTTCTCGCGCAGCGCCTCGAGATCGAACCGGGTGCGCTGCTCCAGCCGCTCCTTCTCAAGCGGCTTGCCCTCGGCGTCAAAGTACTTGAGGCGCTCCTCGAGCTCGGCCTCGATGTCATTGCAGGCCCGCAGCATCTGCTCATGCGAGCGGGCATAGCCGCTGGCCGGGAAGATATTGTAGAACTGGAAGGCATTCTGGGTATGGCCCGTGACCGGATCGACCTCGGTGATGCGCTCGATCTCGTCCCCGAACATCTCGATGCGGATATTGAACTGATCCGTATAGGAAGGCGTCAGGTCGATGACATCCCCGCGCACGCGGATCGTGCCGCGGGTCTGGTCCATGTCATTGCGTGCGTACTGCAGGTCGATGAACTTGCGCAGCAGCGCATTGCGGTCATATACGTCGCCGACGCGGATCGTGGTGAACATGTTGCGGTACTGCACCGGATCCGAGGCTGCGTAGATGCAGGCCACGGAGGCGACCACGATGGTATCCTTCCGCTCCAGCAGGGAATTCAGCGCAGACTCGCGGAACATGTCCAGCTCCTCATTGATGGCCGCCGTCTTCTCGATGTACATGTCATTCTTCGGCATGTAGGCCTCCGGCTGGTAGTAGTCAAAGTTCGAGACGAAGAACTCCACCCGGTTGTGCGGGAAGAGCTCCTTGAATTCCGAGTACAGCTGCCCGGCCAGCGTCTTGTTATGCGAGAACACCAGCGTCGGCCGCTGCACCTGCTGGATGATATTGGCCATGGTAAAGGTCTTGCCGGTGCCGGTTGCGCCCTGCAGCACCTGCTCCTTCTTTCCTGCCTTCAGTCCCTCGACCAGCTCCCGGATCGCCTCCGGCTGATCGCCGGTCGGGCGATAGGGAGATGTCAGCTCAAAGCGCTCATCCATTCAGCACCTCCAGTGCCTTTGCGTACTGCAGGTCATGCGCCCGGGACGTATTCCAGTCGCGCACGACGGCAGATACCAGGGCCTTGTAGGACGTCGCATCGAGGATGCCGCTCTCTGTCAGTCCCCTGTCCTTCTGGAACTGGCTGAGCGCATCCCGGGTTGCCTGCGAGAAGTATCCATCCTTCCGGTCGACAGCATAGCCGAGATAGTCAAGCGCCAGCTGCGCCTCCTTCGTGAAGTCGGAGACGGAATCCAGCGCGAAGGTCTCATCATCATTCATCGCGGTGAAGGTCGTGTACAGAATGTCATGAAGCTTCAGCTCGATATCCGGCGTGATGCCGGTGCCGTTGACCCAGACGCCGTTCTTCGAGAGCCACTTGGCCTCAGTGTATTTCAGCGCGGAGCCGTCCGTGAAGTATCTGGTCACCTGCACGGTTCCCTTGCCATAGGTCGTCGTGCCGATCAGGGTCACGTCCCGGCGCGATTCCTTCATGGCCAGCGTGAATGCCTCCGCCGCGCTGGCAGTATTCTCATTGACCAGGATGACAATCTGGCTCAGGTAGTCATAGGGCTCGCCGGTCGTCGTGACATCCTTCTCGGAGCTGTCCTTGAAGACCTCGCGCAGCACGGTCGTTCCCTTCGGCACGAAGCATCCTGCCACGTCCTGCAGATCATTCAGGTAGCCGCCGCCGTCATCGCGCAGATCGATCATGAGCTTCGTGATGCCGGCCGCCTTGAACTCATCGAGATATGCGCGGACCTCATCGCCGGTCGAGTCGCCGAACTGGACGATCTCAAGATAGCCGATGCCGTTGTCCAGCTGATCGCCATAGACCGTGCTGGAGATCTCCCGGCGCGTGATGGACAGGGTTATATCCTGGCCCTGGCGCAGGAAGGTGATCGAGACGCTGGTGCCGGCCTCGCCCTTGCACATCGCCGCGATCTCTTCCGAGGTCTTGCCCTTGACGCTGGTGCCATCGACAGCCTCGATGATATCGCCCGGCTGCACCCCTGCCTCCTCGGCAGGCGAGCCCTTGATGACCCGCTGCACCAGCGGCAGATCCGTATCAGAGGCGATGTAGGTGATGCCGATGCCGACAAAGTTCCGGTTGATGGACTGCGTAAAGGAGGCAATCTCCTCCTTGGACATATATTCCGTATGCGTGTCTTCCGCATTGGTTGTCATGCCGGTCACGGCCTGATCCGTCAGCCGCTCCTCAACATTGTCAATCCCGCTCGAGAAGTACCAGTCCTGCGTCATGATCTTCAGGGCTTCCTCCATCTTGTTGTCAGAGCTCATCTCAGAGAGCTTTGACAGCACCGGGATCGGATACAGCGACCCGATGGCCAGGCCTCCCGCAAGGCAAAGTACTACAGCCATGATCAGGCCGATCTTCAGGCGATGATTCTGCTTCCGCAGCTTCTTTGCCTCGACCTCTTCCGGCCACAGGTGGCGGGTAATAGGAATCCGGTGAATCGGATCCTCCTCCTGCGATGCAAATTCCGTATCGACAGACTCCTTTTCAGGAGCCTTCTGAGCTTCCTCTTTCTTCTCTTCTTCTGGCATCATTCTGACCTCACGGCCTATATTCTAGCATAGCCCGTCTTCAAGAATGCGATGCGCGATCCGGAAAGCTGAAAAGAGAGGGCATCGCTGCCCTCTCCCCGAATCTCTCAATTCTTCACGGTCTCCTCCAGCAGCCGCTGGTGAACCACCGCGCCCTGATGCGCGCAGTCGATTGCCAGCACCTGCCGGTAGAATTCCGCGGCTCTTGCATAGTCCTTCAGGCCATAGCTGCCAAGCGCAATCAGATACGCGCAGTGCGCCCGGTTGCGGACGGACAGATCCTCATCGAACAGCTGCAGATCCGGCAGCGATACCGCGAAATAGTCAATCCGCACCTGGTCATGGTAATGCTTCTCGCCATAGTCAACCAGCTTGTGGAATCTCGCCAGGGCATGATCCGTCCGGCCGAGCTCCATGCTTGCAAGCCCCTCATAGAGGATCAGGTCTGCCGGCTGATCGTTGTAGTACATCATGCCGGCCGGCTCCTCGTCTCCGGCTGCCGCAAGCTCCAGCTCATGGCGGGACTCCCCGGCATGGCCAAGCGCCTTCTCGGCCAGGCCGAGATAGTAGTGAATCTGGCTGTCACGGGCAATGATCAGCTTGCCCTCGCCGATGCTGTGCGGATATACCAGCGCCTGCCGCAGCTTCTCAGCTGCCTGCTCCGGCGCGCCGGCGGCCAGGTCCTTCCTGGCCATCTGCACCAGGCTCATCACATACTGTGCAGCAACTCTTCCCTCGCCGCCTTCCCATGGATGGAACTGATGCGCCATGATCAGGTCATAGGCCTTCCGGTACTCCTGCTCGAGATTGAGCAGGGTCACATACTCCACATACAGCTCATCGCGCTGCGGCCAGATCTCCGGATGCGCCTCATACTGCTTCCGGCGCTCCGCGACAGACATGCCGGTCTTGTGATGAAGCTGATCCAGTTCCTGGAAGATGCGGGCATCGGTCGGATCGAGGCGGAACGCCGTCTCCATCTCCGCGATGGCATCTGACCTGCGTCCGCACTTGTTGTAGTAGGCCAGCGACAGGTTGCGGTGCACCGTCGGGAAGGACGGATTCAGCTTCTCGCTCTGCTCAAAGAGCGCAGTCGCCTCCGCATACTGGCGGCGGTCATACTCCAGGCATCCGAGATAGTACGGCGCGAAGCTGTCCTTCGGATTCTCCTGCATGGCATAATGCAGAGCGCCGATATCCTCCAGACGGTTCGGGAAGCAGTACAGCGGATCTGCCGCTGCCGCAAGGGCCAGCAGCCGATGCGCCTGCGGCGCATCATGATGGCTGGCTGCCCATGCCTCATGGTACAGCACCATCGGCTTCCTGGACGGGCACGCCGCAAGGATATGCTCTGCGCGCTCATAGAAGCCGCCGTCCTCAAGATCCAGGGCGCATTCGATATAGCTGGACTGGCGGCTGCCCATCATTGCCAGTGCCTCTCCGCGCTCCTCAGAGCTGTCATCCAGCTCAGCCTGCAGCAGGCGGCTCACGTAATCAAAGGCATCCAGCTCCAGATTCTCCTTCAGCCAGGCCGCTGCCTCCTGCCTTCTGCCAAGCTCCATCAGGATCAGGCCGCGCAGCGCGCGGGCCTTCAGGCTGTGGCTGTTCTTGACCAGGCTCTTCTCGATATGGCTGAGCGCGGCTGTCCAGTCCTTCCGGCGGCAGGCGATCGCGGCAAGATAGTAGAATCCCATCTCCTGCTGCGCTGCCGTCCAGGTGGACTTGTAGAAGGCATCGTATGCCTCGTCGATGCGGTCCTGATACCAGAGTGCAAGGCCGAGGTCATAGAAGGCCTCGCTGTCATACGGATTCGGGTTCTTCCAGGTCATCCGCCTGATCGCCGTGCGGTAATGCTTCTCCGCGTCCGCGAACCGGCCGCGGCGCAGCAGCAGCGTGCCGTAGGCCGTATTCGTGCGGATATCGCCCGGATCCCTGCGGAGCGCCTCCAGATAGTAGTCATCCGGCTCATAGGTCGCATGGCGGTACTGCTCGATATGCAGGCCGGTCAGATAGAGCTCCTCGACAGTCATGATCTCTTCCGGCCGCTTTGCCGGCTCCATCGGATCCGGGATATCCTCGATCTCCTCCGCCTGCGGATGATAGCTCAGGATCTTCCGTCCGTCCGGCGCCAGCACCGAGAGCTCAAGCGAGGTCTTCGGGCAGCTGAGCGGAATCTCGCGCTCATAGATCTCTGTCGGGCTGATTGCTGCGGTATCGTCAATCAATGCAGTGCTGCCGCTCTTCAGCAGGATTCTTGCCTGCTCGAATTTCTGCGTCGCATAGACCGTGACATGCGCACGGCCATCCTCGGCCTTGAGGCTGACCACGGCTTCCGTGCTCGCATTGCTGACCTGGCCGGCCTTCCGGTACGGCATGAATACCTGCGTGAATGTCTTCTCCTCGAACGGCTTCAGCCAGGTGAAGTCAGGCTGGTTGTCCGTGAACATGCCGGTCATCAGCTCGATATACGGCCCGTTATGATCCGTCAGGTTGCGGTCCCAGGCCTGGCCGAAATCGCCGCAGCCCCAGGTCCACTGCTTCTTGCCGGGAGAGACATGATGATCCGCGACATGCAGGACGCCTTCCTGCCTCTGCCAGTCATAGCCGCCCACGAAGTCATAGTCGGAGTGATAGCACATGTAGCTGGTCGGCACCGGGATGTTGCGGTATCTCGAGATATCGACGCCGCGTCCGTAGTCATACTTGTAGTAGATGCCGGTCGCAATCGGGAAGCGCGAGACATCGCGCTTGCCGTGATCGAATACGGCATGGACATCCGGCGGGAAGATGGACTGCGTATGATCGTTGACGGCTACCGCGGGATTAGCCCACCACAGGAATGTCTGCGGGAGGCTCGTGCGGTTGTACAGGCGTCCCTTGATCTCAAGATATGCCCGGCCCGGATAGAGCGTGAAGCTCATCTCGCCCTTGGTGCCGTACATCTGGTCTACCTCGCTGCACTCCACGGAGCTGCTGCCGTCCTCATGGTGCACGATGCGCCAGTCAACCGGCGAGAAGGTGGTCGGGCGGTGATGCTGAGGCCAGTTGAACTCAATGCCGCCCGAGATCCACGGGCCGGCCAGGCCGACAAGCGCCGGCTTGATTACCTCGTTGTAGTATACGAAATCATAGCCGGTGGTCTTGTCATAGGCACGCTGAATGCGGCCGCCGAGCTCCGGCAGGACCATGATCCTCAGATAGTCATTCTCCAGGAAGACTGCCTGATACGGCCGATCCTGCTTCTCATCCATGATCTTGTCGATGACCGGCAGCGGATATACCTTTCCGCTGCTGCCCTGATAGACGCGCTTCTCCAGAAACATCGGATTGCGATCAGGCTTTCCCACTCCGTATGTCGGAATGGTAACCGTTTCCTGCCAGACCTCTGTACTGCCGGATACATGTTTCATGCTGATCCCTCATTTCATAGGCATGATGCCAGTGCTTCTTTATCCTGACTGCATTCTAGACTGCCGCAGGGCGTCAGTCCTTCTCTGCATTTGCTTTCTTATTTTGATTTTTTGCCTTAATTGATTTAACATCAGTCGTTTGTTTATGCTATACTTTAAAAAATAAATTTTGTTTTCATGTTCACTGAAGCGGAGGAAAGTACAATGCGGCCGTATGAACCGGGAATTCTTGAGAAGAGTCAGATCTATTTCTGCAGCTTTCGCGAGGACAGCAGGAAAATCTTCTTCTATCCGCTGTGCGTCGGGCATTACTACTGCGACAGCAGCTACATCGTGAATCGGCAGAACTACAACAGCTATCTCGTGCTCTATGTGATGCAGGGCTCGATCTATGTCCGCATCAGCGGCGTGAAGAAAGTGATCAATCAGGGAGAGTTCGCCCTCATTGACTGCTATCAGCCGCACTGCTACGGCAGCGATACCGGCTGCGAGATCCTGTGGGTTCATTATGACGGCCCGCAGGGACGGCAATACTATGACTACATGACCCGCAGCGGCACGATCAATCCGCCGGCGAATCCGGAGACCTGCTATCGGTACATGACCCGCCTGATGGAGGTCTATGAGAAGAACAAGATTACGAGCGAGGCGCTGATCTCCAAGTACATGATCGGCATCCTGACGGAGTTCATGGTCGGCCGCTCTGAAGTCGGCGAGCCGATTGCCGCGAAGCTGGAGCATGTGCGCCTGTATATCGATGACAACCTGCGCGATCCGCTCTCGCTGGAGGATCTTGCCGACGAGGCCGGGCTGAGCGTCTATTACTTCTCCAGGCAGTTCCGCCAGCGCTTTGGATGCACGCCGCATGACTACGTGGTCCGGGCCCGCCTGAACATGGCCCGCTTCTACCTGAAGACCTCCTCCATCTCCGTGAAGGATATTGCCTACCGCTGCGGATTCACGGATGAATGCAACTTCTGCACCTGCTTCAAGAAGCGGTGCGGCTGCACGCCTGCGCAGTTCCGCAGCAGAGCCGGAATGATTCTCGCCGAGGGATTCTGACCCGGAGCATCATGATCTCTCCTATGAAAATGGCTCTGGCCGGCTTCCGCCGGCCGAAGCCATTTTCAATAGGAAGAAACCATCGCGAATCTACTAAGAAAGCGCGGGGGAAAATCAGTTTGCTTCGTCGCCCATGACATCCTTGTAGTTATCAGGAGTCGTCATGGTTGCAGGAACAGCTGTCTCAAGCTGAACATCCTTGCCGTCGATCAGATCGAACAGAGCCTGTACGGATCCCTGGCCGATTGCGACATCAGAGAAGAACGGAGCTGCCTTCATTGCGGAACCCTTCTTGTACTCATCCTTGGCAAGATATGCGCCCATGCCGACAGCGACGGAATCCTTGTCGAGGCCTGCGGTCTCAAGAGCTCTGACGGCGCCGACAACGCCTTCCTCATTGGCACCGAAGACGATCCACTTCTTGATCTCAGGATGTCCGGTGAAGATTGCTGCAGACTGCGTGTTGCCCTTTTCGGTCGTGCCATCATAGTCAACAGTGAACATGCGGCCATTGTTCTGATAATCCGGATAGTTCTTGTAGATGATCTCGGATTCGCCGTCTGTGCGCGGCACGCAGGAAGATACGGTGTTCATGGTCATCATCAGAAGACCTGTGGAAGTATCGCTGTCGAGGCTGTTAGCCTTGATATAGTCGCAGACCCACTGGCCTACGCTCTCGCCGATGACCTTGCCGGAGATTCCGACCCACGGCACGAGCTTGGTTCCGCTCGTATCCTCGAGGGCATCATCGCATGCGACGACGTTGAGATTGTTCTCCTTGCAGAGATCGACGATGTTCTGGCTCATGGTCTGGTCAGGCGTGCAGGTAACGATGCCGTCTGCCTTGTTCGCGATTGCATTGTTGATGGCATCGAGCTCCTTCTGGCCGTCTGTCTGGACATCAACATAGTTGAAGGTTCCGCCGGCTGCCTCGACTGCTGCCTTGGCTGCCTTGCCTTCATTCAGGAACCAGGTCTGGTCGCCTGACTTGTAGATGCCGTAGATGACGAGCTTGCCATCTCCGTTGGCATCATGCAGGACCGATGTAGCGGCTGCTGCTGCGGTGCCTGCAGCAGATGCGGCTGCTGCGGCTGTGCTGGATGCAGCTGCGGAAGAGCCTCCGCACGCTGCCAGGCTGAGTGCTGCAGCCATGGATAATGCTGTAATGCATGTCTTCTTGAAGCTGTTCATAAGAATCTTTCCTCCTTTACCAGTATGATCTTATGACACTGTCTTGATTTCACCGGGTCTACGATGCGGATCCGGAATCATCCATTCTTCTTGCTCTCTGCGAGCATCTTCTTCTCGGAGTTGGTCTTGCGGATGTAGTCGGTTGTCAATGCGCCGAGCAGCAGCGCGCCTCTTGCGACGAACTGCCAGAAGCTTGAGACGCCGACCATGGTGAGTCCTGTATTGAAGCTCTGGATCAGCAGAACGCCGAGCACGGTTCCGGCCATATTGCCAACGCCGCCTGAGAAGGAGACGCCGCCGAGGACGACAGCCGTGATGGCATCAAATTCAAGGTTTACATTGGCTGCAGGCTGGCCTGTCTGCATGCGGGCGACATAGATGACGCCGCCCAGCGCGCACATCACGCCCATCATGAAGAAGGAGATGGTGATGATGCGCTGCGGGTTCAGGCCGGCAAGCCTTGCGGCAGCGGGGTTGCCGCCGATCGCGTAGACGCTGCGGCCGAACTTGGTCTTGGCAAGGATGAATCCGAAGATGACGAATGCAGCGATCATGATCCATACGGATACCGGCAGGCCAAGCAGCCTGCTCTTGCCGAGCCAGATGAAGGAAGCGTCGCTGATCGGAACCGGAATGCCGTTGCAGATGATGTAGGCGAATCCTCTGATGATTGCCTGCGTAACCAGCGTTGCAATGAATGCCTCGATATGGATCTTGTTGACCATGAATGCATTGAACAGGCCGACCGCGCCGCCGACGAGCATGCACAGCGGCAGGGCCTCCCAGATTGACAGATGCCAGTTGGTGACCATGATCGCTGACAGGACGCCGATGAATGCGCACAGAGAGCCCGGGCACAGATCGTTCTCCAGCTCAATGATCAGGTAGGTATGGCCGACGGCAACCAGGCCGACCAGCGCGGCTGCCGTGAGGATGTTGATCAGGTTCGTTGAGGTCAGATAGTTCTTGTTGATGGTCGAGAAGACGATTATGACGATGATCTGCGCGATGATCAGCACGAGCTGATTGCCGCTGATTTTGACTTTCTTAAGGTTCATAGTATCCTCTCTCCCTCTATCACTGAATCATTGCGAGGCTCAGCAGGCGATCCTCGGTTGCGTCCTTGCGCAGGACCTCGCCGCTGACCTTGCGGGCCCGCATCACGACGATGCGATCGGACAGGCCGATGATCTCAGGCAGCTCGGAAGAGATCAGGATGATTCCCAGGCCGTTCTTCGCGAACCGCATGATCATCTGGTAGAACTCCGCCTTGGCACCGACATCGATGCCCTTGGTAGGCTCATCCAGGATCAGCACCTTCGGTGTCGTGGCCATCCATCTGGCAACGATGCACTTCTGCTGATTGCCGCCGGACAGCTCAGAGATCTTCTTGTCCATGTTCGGGGTCTTGATCTCGAAGTCGCGGATGCCTTCCTCGGCAACCTTGCTCTCCTTGGATGGATCGATCACGCCGAACCTGTTTGCATTGGCATCCAGCATGGAGACATTGATATTGCCGCTCACGCTGAGATTTGCCAGGATGCCCTGCGTCTTGCGGTCTTCCGGCACCATGACAATGCCATGCTTCCTCGCCTCGCCTGGATCCTTGCAGTGGATCTTCTTGCCTTCCAGCAGGACCTCGCCGCCCCGCATCGCATCGGCGCCGATGATTGCCCGCATCGTCTCCGTGCGGCCGGCTCCGACCAGGCCTGAGAAGCCGAGCACCTCGCCCTTGTGCAGGGTGAAGGAGACATCGTCCACATAGTCGGAAGAGAGATTCTTCACTTCCAGCAGCACGTCGCCGATCTTCTTGTCGCGGTCCAGATTGCTGTAGATCTCGCCGAGGTCTCTGCCGACCATGAGCTTGATCATCTGCTGCTCTGTCGCTTCCTTCGTGACCAGCGTCGTGATATATCTGCCATCCTTGAAGATGGCTACCTTATCCGTGATTGCAGCGAGCTCGCTCATGCGGTGCGAGACGTAGATCACGATCTTTCCCTCGTCTCTCAGCTTGCCGATGATCCGGAACAGGCTCTCGATCTCTGCATCCGAGAGGCTCGCTGTCGGCTCATCGAAGCAGATGACCTTCAGGTTGTCGCGGCTGTATGCCTTCATGATCTCGACCATCTGCTGATAGGCGATGGACAGATCCTTGACCTTCGTCGATGCCTTCATGTCCAGGCCAAACTGATCAATGATCGCCTGCGCATCCCGGTTGGCCTTCGCATTGTCGATCACGCCCCACTTGCTGGCAGGCATCCGGCCGAGATAGATGTTCTCCGCAACGGACAGCTCCGGAAGGATCTGCCGCTCCTGATAGATCACGCTGATGCCAGCTGCGATGGCTTCCTTCGGATCCTTGAAATGCTTTTCTTCCCCGTTGATCAGGTACTGTCCCTCATCCGGCTGATAATCTCCGTTCAGGGTCTTCAGCAGCGTGGACTTGCCGGCGCCGTTCTCGCCCAGAAATGCGAGAACCTCTCCGCTCTGGGCAGTGAAGCTCACATCATCCAGTGCCTTCACGCCAGGGAAATATTTCGTGATATGGCGAAATTCCAGTGTATCTGCCATGACTTCTGCCGTCCTTCCCGCCTGTTGCGATCTGTATGCGCTTTCATTCAACAATTGAAGTATAGCCCGCATGCCCCGGGAATGAATTCCCTAAACTTGCCATGCTATTTTGATTTCTTGCTCAGGAAAAAGGCGCAAACTAAAAGTGACAGCTGAATCCAGAAGCTGTCACTGCCTGTCAGCGCCGGCTGGAAAACTCGAATCGAATGAATCTCCTGTAGAGCGCTCCCTGCTCCAGCAGCGCAGAGGGAGCGTCTTTTATATGGCCGGCATCCGGCCAGTTCTGCGCTTCCAGCGCAATCGCGCAGCCGCTGGATGCCCCGATGCCGCCCGCAAGCCTGGTGCTGCCGTCAAGGTATCCTCCTGAATAAAACACCAGCGCAGGCTGATCCGTAAACAGCTTCATGACATTCCCGGCTGAATCATCTCTCAGCACTGCCGCCGGCTCCGTCTCTGCATCGCGGCTGGAAAGCACAAAGGCATTATTATATCCCCGCGCATTGCTCAGCTGCCATTCCTGCGGATACTGCTCCATGCGCTCGCTGATGCAATGCGGCTGCCGGAAGTCAAATGCAGTCGAGGATACCTGCTCAAGGCCGACAGGCAGATGCGAGGAATCATTGAGAATCACGCGCTCAGCCCGGATCTGCAGCTGCTGATCGAGCGCAGATTTTGCAAAATTGCCGTTCAGATTCCAATACAGATGGCTCGACAGATCCAGCCAGGTATCCGCGTCCGAGGTGCCTGTGAGCAGAATCGTCAGGGCATTCTCCTCCAGCCGGTATTCCACCTGAATCCTGCGGTTTCCAGGCCAGCCGTCAAGGCCATCCGGCAGGCATGCCTGCAGCACCGCATTGTCCCCGGCAGCAGACAGCACCTCAAATCTCTGATGCGTCAGGCCATGCCGGCCGCCATGAAGCGTATTCGCTCCCTCGTTCTGATCCAGCTGAATCCCGCGGCTGCCGATCTGCAGCCTGCCGCCGGCAATCCTGCCGGCAGCCGGGCCGAGAATGGACCCGGCGCAGCTGCCATCCTGCCCGTACTGCTCCGTGGACGCAAGCGCCATGGCTACTTCCCGTCCCCTGAACTGAACGGCGGATACCGCCGCTCCCATCGGCAGCACATGAACCTGCAGGCTGCCGCGCTGCAGAATGATTTCCTCAGTTGATGAATGATCCATGATCATGCTTTCCTCTCAGACGGTGTCATTATAATTCCATTCGATGCATGTGCAACAGGAAAAGAAAAGCGGCACCCTCGAGAAGAGGATACCGCTGATGGATCAATACCCGAATACGCTCTCAGGCCGAATCCGGCATGGCGCCCCGGCGCCGCCTTCGCAGGTGCGCGACAGCGCTGCCGAGCCCCAGCCGCAGCCGAAGGCCAGATCGCCATTCCAGTTCTGGGCATAGGACGCGAAGTTCGTGCCGTCGCCCAGATAGAACACCTCAATGTGACAGTGCGGACCGGAGCTGTTGCCGGAGCTGCCGAGCTGGCCGATTACCTCACCGGCCAGAACCGTTCCCAGCGCATGCGGCGTCCCTGCCAGCATATGCAGATACTTGATGGCATAGAGGCCATTGTTGATGCGGGTCAGCAGATATACCTGATTGCCGCCGCCGGTCGAGCCGCCGTACTGCGAGCCGCAGGTGCTGCCGAGATATCCATAAGGGCAGCCGTCCGCGCGGTTGATGACAACGCCGTTGCCTACCGCATAGATTGCCGTGCCGATGCTGGCCGCGAAATCCATGCCGAGATGAACGCCGCCGGTATCATAGTACCAGGTGCCGGCGGAGCGGACCGCGCCAGGAACCGGGCTGGTCCAGCCGGCAGAGGCTGTGACCTCTGACAGCTTGGCAGCGATCTCCTTCATGCTGTTCTGGATCTGCTCCAGATTCGCGGCGATCTTGTTGCCTTCTGCCTCGAGATCAGCGCTCTTCTTCTGATACTCTTCCTCAATGACCTGAGCCTGGTATTTCAGCGCCAGCAGCTCGTTCTGGTTATCCACAACCTCCTGCTTCTGCGCATCAAGCTCCTTCTGGTCTGCCTCGACCTGGGCCTTGTCCGCATTCATCTGGTCGATCTTGGCAGACAGATCATCCATGGTCTTCTGATCATAGTCCGTGATGTCCGCAAGCCCGTTGGCAATGCGGATGAAGTCATCGAATGACTTCGCGCCCATCAGGATATCCAGATACTCATTCAGCCGCATGGTTCCCTGGGCGCTCTCCATGCGGGTCTTGATCTTTGCCTCCGTGGCATCGATCTCCGACTGATTCTCGGTGATCTGCGCCTGCAGGTCCTCGATTTCCTTCTGCTTGACCGCAATCTGGGAATTCAGATCAGCGATCTTCGCGTTCAGTGCATCTGCCTGGGACTGGTAATCCTTGACCTTGGCGGCGTATTCCTGGATGCTCGCCGCATAGGTCGCGCGGTCTGCCTCGATCTGCTGCATCCGGGTCTTCAGATCCGAAGAGGTCGAGGACATATAGGCGGTAAATGCCTGGCAGGAGGCTTTCTCCTCCGCCGTCAGCGGCGTGCTGCCCGTGCACAGCGCAGTCCAGTAATTGGTATCCGTGAAGTCTTCCCCCTCTGCCTGCACGGGCAGGACGGCGAGGATCATGAAGGCCGATACCATGCATGCAAGCAGCCGCTTCATCGCTTCCACCTGAGATACTTGGTGACGGAGAAGAAGGAGCCGATGAGTCCGACAACGACGCCGATCAGCAGCATCGCCAGGGAAATATACCAGATGAAAGGCTTCGGCGCGATCAGCGCGAACATCTTGGAGATGACGTATCCGCCGGTCCATCGATAGAGATAGTTATAACCGTAGTACAGCGCCGCAATCGGCAGGATGGCGCCGATCGCGCCGATGATGGCGCCCTCGACCACGAACGGAGAGCGGATGAAGCCGTTCTTCGCGCCGACATTGCGCATGATCGCGATCTCGTCCGCGCGGGCGAGAATCGTGAGCTTGATCGTGTTCTGGATCAGGAAGATCGCCAGCAGCGACAGCACGGTGGCAAGGATCGCGCCGCCGTAGTTGACAGTTCTCAGCATGGAGATCAGATGCACGGCAGAGGTGCCGCCGTAATTGACCTTGTATACGCCCTCGATGCCCTCGATCTGCTTGGAGATGGCCTCGAGCTTCGTGCCGTCGCTGACATCCACATAGAAGGCATCATGCATGGGATTGTCATCCTTGAACGGCTCGAATGCCTCTCTGGTGCTCTCATCGGAGAAGCTGTTCAGGTAATACTGGAACTCATCCGCCTTGGAGGAATAGGTCACTGACTTGACGCCCTCGATATTCTGGATCGCCAGGCTGATCTGGTCCTCCTGGGCAGCCTCCTCATGGTCATAATCGACCAGCACGGAGATCTGCACGCTGGATTCCAGCTGTCCCGTGAACTGGCGGAAGTTGAAGCTGAAGATCAGGAAGAGGCCGATGATGAGCAGCGTGATCGTGACTGCGACAGCGCTGGAGAACGACATTGCCCAGTGCCGGAATACGCCGTTGAACCCTTCCTTCAGAGGCCTGAAGAATCTACTGATCATGCTGTACATAGCCTCCTTCCGCAAGGTCTGCAACGATATGTCCGTGCTCCAGGACCACCGTGCGCTTGCGATGCTTGTTTACGAGGGTCAGGTCATGGGTCACCATCAGGACGGTGGTGCCGAATTCACGGTTGATCTTCTCGAGCAGGGTCATGATCTCATCGGACATGGCCGGATCCAGGTTGCCGGTCGGCTCATCCGCGATCAATACCTTCGGGCGGTTGGCAATGGCTCTGCCGATGGCAACGCGCTGCTGCTGTCCGCCGGACAGCTGGCTCGGGAAGGAATTTCCCTTGTCATCCAGGCCGACCAGGTTCATGACCTCGCGGACTCTTCTGCGGATCAGATCCTTCGGCATGTTGATCACTTCCAGGGCATAGGCAATATTCTCGAATACCGTCTTCGAGGGAAGCAGGCGGTAGTCCTGGAAGACCACGCCGATATTGCGCCGGTAGATCGGCACCTTGGCATGCCGCAGCTTGCCGACGTCAATGCCGATAACGCCTACCGTTCCCTTGGTGGGAATCTCCTCGCCGTCGAGCAGCTTGATCAGCGTGCTCTTGCCGGAGCCGGTAGGCCCGATAATATATACGAACTCTCCCTGCTGTACTGTCAGGTTGATGTCATACAGTGCATTCGTTCCATTCTTGTATTTCTTATATACGTGGCTGCATTCAATCATGCCCTGTCCTCCGTCTCTGCAATCATTGATTATTATACGTTAATTCACAGAATAATGCCTAGATGCGGAATCCGTACGTGAATCCCTCGCCATGCATGTCTGTCGCATCCGTGGTAATCACGAATGCCTTCGGATCCACCTTGTTGATCACGTCGATCAGCGTGTTGTACTGCTTCTGCGACACGACAACCAGCAGCACCTTCTTCGGCGTGCCCTGATAGCCGCCGTAGGCATCGAATACGGTTGTCCCTCTGCTCAGCTGCACGCCGATCTCCCTGTTGATCTCCTGCCAGTGGGCAGAGATGATCTGCACGGACTTCGAGGAAGGGCCCTCGCTGACCGAGAGCACCTTTGAGATTGCCCAGGTAGTGACGAAGACGGAGATCAGTCCGACCAGCAGCGAGGAGATGTCATAGGCTACCAGGCCAAGGAATACCGTCAGGGAATCCGTGATCAGGACCAGCGTCGATACCTTCATGCCGGTCAGCTTGTGCACGATCATCGGCGGCACATCCATCCCGCCGGTGCTGGCGCCGACCTGCATGACCAGGCCGATGCCGATGCCGCCGACCAGGCCTCCGTAGAAGCTGGCCAGGACCGGATCAATATTCGGCACCACTACGAACTTTGCGCACAGCATGTTGAAGACCGGATACAGCAGCGAGGAGAGCGCCGTATCCATGAAGAAGTCCCTGCCCAGCACGATGCCGCCGACGATCAGCAGCACCACGGTCAGGATATTGGCCAGCAGCGTCTTATCTATATGGAAGATCGGCTCCAGCGCCACGGCAATTCCGGCAACGCCGCCCGACAGGATATTGAACGGGATAATGAACATTTCTACAGCAAAGCACAGCAGAAAGGTGCCTGCTGTTACGTATGCCGTATTCCGAATCTGCTTCCTGACCTTCTCGCTCATGGCTTTTCACCTTTCATACTGACTGTGATATCATACACCGGTATGGAGGATTTATGAAACCTGAACACCGTTGGCGATTCTGGTGGGTATGGCTGTTCGTTGCCGCCTATATCTACTTCATCTTCAGCAATTCCCTGGAAGTGGCATCTGCCTCAGAGACTCTTTCCGAGAAGGTCAGCACCGCCTTACTGAGCATCCTTTCGAGATTCTCACTCTATTCAAGCAATTTCAGCCTGTTCAATCACTATGTGCGCAAGCTTGCGCATTTCTCGGAATTTGCCGGCCTTGGCTTCCTGGTCTCCCTGGCCATGCATATCTGCCCGCTGTTCCGCTCCCGCTTCTTCAACTTCACCCTGTTTCTTGTCGCAGTTCCCTTTGCGGATGAGACCATCCAGCGCTACGTGCCGGGCCGCAGCCCGCAGTTCCACGACATGCTCATTGACGGCAGCGGCTTCCTGTTCGGCGCCTTCTTCTGCTATGCGCTGATCCTGATCCTGATGGATCTGACCGGATTCGTGCAGCGCGGCAGAAGAAAAAAGACAGGCGCCTGAGCTTCTCCGGCGCCCTGTCCATGCCCGGCTCTCCATGGGAGGCCGGCTTTTTTCATCTCATGGCAATATGCATGCAGGGGCTGCCGGAATCGGCAGCCCCTGTCCTCACTTTCGAATGATGTCTGCAGTCTTTCCTGCCGTGATGCGGAGCAGGTCATCCGGCTTCAGCTCGACCTGCGTGCCGATCCTGCCGCCGGATACCAGCACGGTATCCAGCAGAAGCAGCGTCTCATCGAAGACCGTGCAGAACGGCTTCTTCATGCCCACCGGGCTGCAGCCGCCGCGGATATAGCCGGTGATCCGCAGCAGGTCCTTCACGTGGACCATCTCCACAGACTTCACGCCAGCGCTTCTTGCGCAGGCCTTGAGATCCAGCTCTTCCTTCACCGGGATCGCGAACACGTAATAATTGCGGTCATCTCCCTGCGTGACCAGGGTCTTGAAGACGGTATCCGGATCCTCGCCGCACTTCTCCGCAACCGCGACACCGTCAATCCGGCCGTCCTCAGTCTCATAGGTATGAATCTGATATGCAATGCCGGCCTGGTCCAGCAGGCGCATCGCGTTGGTCTTATCTTCCTTCTTTGCCATGGATCCTTCCTATCCCAGGATCGCCTTGTCCGACAGCGTATCGCCGGCGCTTGCATAGAGGTTCATGACATCCTGGATCGTCATGTCCTGGCGCTCCGGGCCGGAAAGGATCTTCAAAATCCTTCCCTCGCTCATGACCACGGTCCTGTTCCCATATCTTAATGCATTCTCGATATTATGGGTAACCATCAGCGTCGTGATCTGATGCTTCTCGACAATCTGCTGCGTGATCGTCATGATCTTCTTCGAGGTAACCGGATCCAGGGCAGCGGTATGCTCATCGAGCAGCAGCAGCTCCGGCGGCTGCAGCGTTGCCATCAGGAGCGTCAGCGCCTGGCGCTGGCCGCCGGACAGCAGCCCGACCGGGCTCTTCATGCGGTCCTCGAGGCCAAGCCCCAGCGTTGCGCAGGCATCATGGAACATCTGCTCATCGGACTTCCTGACGCCGAGGCCGTGGTGCATGCGCTTGCCGCGGCTGTAGGCGAGGCCCAGGTTCTCCTCGATGGTCATGTGCGGGGCAGTGCCCTTCAGCGGGTCCTGATACAGGCGCCCGATATAGCGGGAGCGGCGGTATTCCTTCTCATAGGTGATATTGCGGCCGTTGTTCACGATCTTTCCGGAAGTGACCTCGACATTGCCGGCAATGGATCCGAGCAGCGTCGACTTCCCGGCGCCGTTGGAGCCGATGACCGTGACGAAATCGCCGTCATTCAGGGTCAGCGAGAGATCATCGATTGCCTTCTTCTCATTGGCGGTTCCCTGGTTGAAGGCGACGGTCAGGTTCTCAATCTGCAGCATGTCTCTTCCTCCGTTTCTCGAGATACGGCTTCACCATTGGTGCCGAGATCGCGATGATGACAATGGCGGCACTGAACAGCTTCAGGTCGCTGGCGGGCAGGCCGAGCTGGAAGGCGTAGGTGATCAGGATGCGGTAGAGCACCGCGCCGAGGATCACGGAGAGCAGATGCCTGCGCATCGTGCGCTTTCCGAACAGCGCCTCGCCGATGATGATGCTGGCAAGGCCCAGCACCAGCATGCCGGTGCCGACCGTGAAGGTGCCGGTCTGGCTGTACTCCGCGTACAGGCCGCCGGCCAGGGCGACGATGCCGTTGCAGAGGGCAAAGCCAAGGATCTTCATGGCATCGGTATTGATGCTGGAGGAGCGGACCATGGCCTCATTGTCACCGGTTGCCCGCAGCGACAGGCCGAGCTGCGTGCGCAGGAAGTAGTCCATGGCTGCCATCAGCACTGCTGCGATGACAAGCAGCAGGCAGAGCGGCCCCATGTCATATCCATTGGCGAAGAGCCTTCCCTGCACGGGCGTGAAGACGGTCGTGACGCCATAGAAGAAGATGCTCGGCTTTTCCTGCATGATCCAGAGATTGACGGAATACAGCGCCGTCATCGTCAGGATGCCGGCCAGGATCGCATGGATCTTCAGCTTGGTATGGAGAAAGCCCGTGAAGCAGCCGGCCAGGGCGCCCGCAAGCGCGCCGGCCAGAATGCCGGCCAGCGGATGCCCTGCCTCCGTCAGTACGGAGGCGCAGGCCACGCCGGTGACAAAGCTGCCATCTACGGTCAGATCCGGAAGATCCAGCACCCGGAAGGCTATGAACAGGCCGAGGGACATGATCGCGAAGATCAGGCCCAGCTCAACGCTGCCGATGACGGTGGAAAATGCCATAGAGTCAGTCTCCTATCTCAACGTACTTCGCATTGGAGGTAATGCTGTCGGGAAGCGTGATGCCGAGAGCATCTGCAGTTGCCTTGTTCACATAGATATAGAGATCAGAGTCAAATACCTTGACCGGGATATCAGAGACGCTGGTGCCCTTGAGGATCTGGTCGACCATGTTCGCGGTCTCCTTGCCGAGATCCGTGTAGTCGATGCCCTTGGTCGCGAAGCCGCCGTCCTTGACCATGGAATCCGCGCCGGTATAGACCGGGATCTTGTTGGCGATGGCAGTCTTTGCGAGCACCGGCATTGCCTCGGCAACGGTATTGTCATTGCCGACGAAGATCATGTCAACCTTCTTGCAGAGAGAATCTGCCGCGCTCTGCAGATCCGCGCTCGTGGAGATGCCGGCCGTCTCGACGGTGAGGCCCTTGCTGTCGCAGTATGCCTTCAGCTTGTCGAGATTGGAGACGGAGTTGTCCTCGCCCGGGTTGTAGATATAGCCGACGGTCTTGGCATCCGGAGTGATCTCCATGGCCAGGTCCATGATCTGGTCCACGTTGACGGCGTCGCTGGTGCCGGTCATGTTTCCGGAAGTGTCATTGAGATCCTTGACCAGGCCGGCTGCGACCGGATCCGTCACGGCGGAGAATACCACCGGAGTCTCCTTGGTCAGCGCCATTGCCGCCTCCGCTGCCGGCGTCGTGATCGCGACCACGACATCCTCCTTGTTTCCGGCCATTGTCTGGACGATGGTCGTCAGGTTGTTGGTATCGCCCTGCGCATTCGAGAAGTCGATCTGGCAGTTCACGCCGTCCTCATAGCCGAGCGTCTTGAGCTGGGCAGAGAAGGCATCGTAGATCTGGTTCAGGGAAGTGTGCTCCATGAGCTGGATCACGCCGATCTTCGGCTTGCCGGAGACAGCAGCTGCCGAGGAGGCTGCTCCAGCAGCTGATGCCGCGGGTGATGCAGATGCTGCTGTGCCGGATCCGCATCCGACGAGTGCCGATGCCAGAAATGCTGCCGTGAGAATCTTTGCCATATTGCCTTTCATGTGTCTTTCTCCCTTCCGCATTTTCCGTGGGCCCCTGGTACAAAAAACGCCTGTCCTGATAAAGGACAAGCGTATATGCCTGCGGTACCACCTTTGTTAGCAGCCGGAGCTGCTCTCTTGAGAAAATGCAATCACATTTTCTGCCCCATAACGCAGGCATGGCGTCCTGAAGTACTTGCCGAGGCTTTCATCAGGCCCTCATGGGTCCATTTGCACTGTGCGCTGATACCCGGCTCTCACCATCCCGGGCTCTCTTGGAACTGCTGCAGTGTTTGATCTCCCACTCACTGGTTTGAGATCATGCTATGACGTCCTGACAGAGTTGTCAAACAAAATTTTCTGAAACTGTTTTCACTCAGGCAGAGCATCTCCGCTGAAGGTATAGGTGCCGATGCAGTCCCTGTAAATGGACTCATAATCCTTCCGGAGATACGCTTCCCGGTGATCAGCCAGGAAGGATTCCGTCACATCGCTGCCGCTGCTGTCAAGAACTGTTACCTGTCCGCTGTCATAGGCCTGCTCAACCGTCTCGATGAACTGCCTGGAAGGCTCAGCTTTGACATGAAGCCGGGGCAGAATGGCGCCGGCTGCCGCAAAGACCAGCACGATGCCGATCGTGATCCATCTTTTCCAGCTGCGCTCTTTCATCCTGTGCCTCCCGCTGCATGCTTATGATAGCGCAGAAGCAGCAGGACAGGCAATTGAATGCATGGCATCCGGGCTTCATTGACTGTCACTGCTGCGGAGCCTAAAATGAACATGTCGGTCTTATCTGCCGCATGATAAAGAAGGAAAGAAGGATCATTTCATGGAAGAATCCATCCAGGCTGTCACTCATGTCGAGAACATCCGTCTCGCGGAGGACAGAAAGAGCGTCATCATCATTGATCAGACAAAGCTGCCGAACCATATAGTCTATCTGACCATCGACAGCGAGAAGCAGTGCTACGACGCCATCAAGCTGCTCGAGATACGCGGAGCTCCGGCCATCGGCATCTTTGCCGGCTACTCCATGTATGTGCTGAGCCAGCAGTATCAGGACAGGCCCTACGATGCCTTCCTGCAGGAGTTCCGCCGCCAGAAGGAATATCTCAACAGCTCCCGCCCGACAGCAGTCAATCTGAGCTGGGCGCTGAGAAGAGTGGAGAAGGTCGTGACAGATCACGCCGATCTGCCGGTGCCTGAGATCGTGAAGCTGCTGGGCGAGGAAGCCGTGAAGATCCACCAGGAAGATATCGCCATGTGCACGAAGATCTCGGAATACGGCCTTACGCTCATCAGGAACGGAGACGGCATCCTGACGCACTGCAATGCAGGTCCGCTGGCGACCAGCCGCTACGGCACCGCCACCGGGCCGATCTTCCTCGGCCGTGAGCGCGGCATGAACTTCCATGTCTTCGCCGATGAGACCAGGCCGCTGCTGCAGGGCGCGCGCCTTACCTCCTATGAGCTCCAGAAGGCCGGCGTCGACGTGACGCTGATCTGCGATAACATGGCCTCCATCGTCATGAAGCAGGGCTGGGTCAACGCCGTCTTCGTCGGCTGCGACCGCGTCGCTGCCAACGGCGACTTTGCGAACAAGATCGGCACCTCGGGCGTGGCAATTCTCGCGAAGCACTACGGCATCCCGTTCTATACGCTGGGCCCTTCCTCCACCATTGACTTCAATACCGCGACCGGAGACGATATCAAGATCGAGCTCCGCGATCCGGATGAGATCAAGAACATGTGGTACAGGGAGCCGATGGCTCTGAAGGAAGTCAAGTGCTACAATCCATCCTTCGATGTGACGGACCACAGCCTGCTGACCGGCATCGTCACGGAGCGCGGCATCGTCTATCCGCCGTTCAGGGAGAACCTGAAGAAGCTGTTCGAGAAATAATACAGGAAGAAAGAAGAGGAAAATCACATGGAACCGAAAGAGTCAATCTCCGCAAGTATCCGCGTTACCGCCGAGATCGGGAAAGTCGTCCTGATGCCTGGCGATCCGCTGCGCGCCAAGGCAGTCGCTGACAACTACATGACCGATGTCGTCTGCTTCAACGAGACCCGCAACATGCTCGGCTATACCGGCACTTACAACGGCCGCCGCATCTCTGTCATGGGATCCGGCATGGGCATTCCGTCCCTCGGCCTGTATGCGACTGAGCTCTACAACCAGTTCGGCGTCGAGGCAATCATCCGCATCGGCTCTGCCGGCGGCCTTGCCGAGGATGTCAATGTCCGCGATGTCGTCATCGCGGAAGGCGCCTCCAGCAATTCCGCCTATGGCAATGCCTTCGGCATTCCAGGCCAGCTCGCTGCTGTCGCTGACTTCGACATGCTGGAAGAGGCAGTCAATTCCTGCCGCACCCGCAGTATCCCGGTCAAGGTAGGCAAGGTATATACCTCAGACTTCTTCTACTATCCGCAGAAGGGGCTGAATGAGAAGCTGCGCGACTTCAACCATCTGTGCGTCGAGATGGAGACAGCCGGCCTGTACTGGACCGCTGCCGCCTGCCACAAGAAGGCACTGTCCATCCTCTCCATCAGCGATCATCTGTTCAAGCCGACAGCGCTGACAGCAGAGGAGCGCCAGGACAGCTTCCGCGACATGATGCAGGTCGCTCTTGACACTGCCTGGAAGTTCTCTGAATAGACAGCAGCCGCATGGCTGAAAGGATCCTGCTGAAGCGCTGCCTTCGGCAGGATTTTTGTATGCGGAATCGCAAATGAAAGCCCAGCCGTTCAGCTGAGCTCTGCGATCATTCTGCTTCCTGGATCATTCGTGCATGCACTACTTCAGGATCGAGCCGAGAATGCGGTTGACTGTCTTGCCGTCCGTCTGGCCCTTGAACCTTGCCATCATTTCCTTCATGACAATGCCCTGGCTGCGCTTCACCGGCTCCAGCCCCTTCTCCTTCAGGATGCCCTCGATGGCGGCGGTGATCTCCTCATCGCTCAGCTGGCGGGGCAGATAGCTCTCCAGCAGCGCAATCTTCTGATTGGTCTCATCGATCAGATCCTGGCGGGATGCAGGCGTCTCGGCGAGCGTCTCCCTGGTCTGCTTGAGCTCGCGCTGCACATAGGCAAGCTCCTCTTCCTTCTCCAGCGTCTTGCCGGCCTCCTTCTCCGCCAGTGCAATCGCGGAGATCAGAAGGCTCAGAACGCCCTTCTTCAGGCTGTCATGATCCCTCATCGCCTGCATGTTCTCCCTGCGAAGCTGCGTCAGTAACTCTCCCATACTCACTTCTCCTCCTGTCTTTTCCTGATGCTTCCCTGGTACTGCTTCGCGATCTCCATCGTCTCGCGGTACCACTTCTCAAAATATGGCTTCAGCTCCGGGTCGGCCAGCTGCGCAGAGCTGCGCGCAATATTCGCAGCTTCCCTGCCGCTGTCCAGGATCGGAAGCCCCTGCTCCATCTTATATGAGATCACGCCCTGCACTGCATGCATGCGCCGCTCAAACAGCTTCACGAGCTGGCTGTCGATCTCATCAATCTCCTGTCTGCTTTTCTCCAGCTGATTCATTCTCTGTGCCTCTCTCCAGCGATGCCCGTATGCCCCTCACCGCTATTCTCGCGGAAGCGACTGCCTCCACGACCGTTCTTGCGCCCAGCAGGAAGTCTCCTGCCACGAATACGCCCGGAATGGAAGTCTCATTGCCGGCGCTCACTGCCGGTAAATGATGACCATCCAGCTCCGGCAGATCCACGCCGAAGACAGAGAGATCAACCGTCTCGCCGGCGGCGATCAGCAGGCTTCCGCACTCGACCTCGTGCTCCGTTCCCTCCAGGACATGCGTCATCACCCTGCCGCTGATATCAGTATAGTTCTCGCAGGTGCAGAAGATGACGGAATGCCCCCTGACCTCAACCGGCGTCTCGAAGACATGGAAGCTGACGCCATCCTGTCTCGCCGCCTCGACTTCATCCGGATTTGCCGGCATGTTCTCGAAGGTCTTGCGGTAGTAGACAGAGGTATGCAGTCCCTGGCGGACAGCCGTTCGGCATGCATCCATGGCGACATTCCCGCCGCCGATCACGATCACGGGATTCCGGAGCTGCACGGATTCCGGCGCCTCCAGATAATCAATGGCATAGTGCACATGCGGCATCCGCTCACCCGGGATGTTCAGCGCATTCTGGGAAGCTGCGCCGCAGCCGATCAGCACCGCGTCATAGTCATCCCGCAGCTGGCTGATGCTGCGCTCCGTGCCGATATGGATATTTCCCTCAAAGCGCACGCCGAGCTCCTCAAGCACTCTGGCATACTCGCTGCAGAGGCTGCGGTCCAGCCGAAACGGCGGAATGCCGTAGCGAAGTACGCCGCCGATCTCCTCATGATCATCAAAGATCGTTACATCATAGCCCGCCTCGCCAAGCCATATGCCCGCCGCAATGCCGACCGGTCCCGCGCCGACGATTGCCACTCTCAGGCCCAGGGGCGACGGCAGCATGGGATGGCATGAATGCAGCCATGCCGTGGAGATCTCTTCCTCTATCTCGTGCCAGCGGATCGGTGCCTTCTTCGCATTGAGCACACATGCCCCGTAGCAGAACTTTTTCCACTCGCAGATCCGGCTTGTAACAGCCGACAGCGGATTGTTCTCAAAGAGAATCCTGCCGGCCTCCTCCAGCCGGTCTTCCCGATACAGTTTCTGACAGGCCGGCACATCCGTGCCAACCGGACAGGCAGCGGTGCAGCGCGCATTTCTGCATAGCAGACAGCGCATGGCTTCCTGATTTTTCATGAAAACACTCCTTTAACTTACTTATTATAGCGTCTTTGCGGCAGACCGCAGACTGATTTAGGCGCTTCGTAACACCTCAAATGTGGTAAAATTTTAAAATGTAACATAAAGGAGGGGTGCTTCATGAAGAACTTTGTCTTTATATCTCCCACCTTCCCGCATACCTACTACCAGTTCCCAAAGGCCTGGAAGCAGATCGGCGGCACGGCGCTGTGCATTGGAGAAGACAGCTATGCTTCTCTGCCTCAGCAGATGAAAGATTCCATGGATGAGTATTTCCAGGTCAACAGTCTGAAGGACTACGATCAGGTATATCGGGCAGTTGCCTGGTTCGCGCATAAGCATGGAAAGATTGACTGGCTGGAATCCAATAACGAATTCTGGCTTGAGCAGGACGCAAAGCTCCGCACAGACTTCAACATCACCACGGGCGACAAGTCGGAAGATGTGATGCGCTACAAGCTGAAATCCAACATGAAGGCCTTCTACGAGCAGGCTGGCGTTCCGGTGGCCAGATACCACATGGTCAGCACGCTCGAGGAAGGAAAGAAGTTCATCAAGGAAGTCGGCTACCCGGTCATCGTCAAGCCGGATGACGGCGTCGGCGCCAATGCAACCTGGAAGATTGACAGTGACCAGGAGCTGAAGGAATTCTATGACCGCAAGGTAACGGTTCCCTATATCATGGAGGAATTTGTGCCGGGCCATATCGAGTCCTTCGACGGCATCGTGGATCAGGACAACAACGTGGTCTTCCAGACCTCTCATGTCTTCCCGACCCCGATCATGAATATTGTCAATGCCAAGGATGAGTGCTGCTACTGGAGCGTGCGCAAGATCCCGAATGACCTCGAGGAGATGGGCACCAAGGTCATCCATGCCTTCAACATCAAGGGCCGCTTCTTCCATACCGAGTATTTCCGCCTGAGCGAAGACAAGCCGGGCCTCGGCAAGAAGGGAAGCCTCGTCGGCCTTGAAGTGAACATGCGTCCGCCGGGAGGATATACCCCTGACATGATGGACTTCGCGAATGACATCAATGTCTATCTGGTCTATGCCAACATGTGCATGTTCAATGAGTCTCTCTACAAGACAAGCCGTCCTTACTTCTGCGTCTATGCAGGGCGTCGCGACAAGTATACCTATGTCAATGACAGCGCCGCCATGTACAAGAAGTACGGCCAGCGCATCTGCATGCATGAACGCATGCCGGAGCTCCTCTCCTCGGCAATGGGCAACGAGTTCTTCATTGCCAAGTTCGAGACCGAGAAGGAAATGAAGGAGTTCACGGACTTCGTGTACAGCAAGGTGAAAGTCGAGGAGAAGAAGTGAAGACTGAGTATTATCGAGAATACAGCCAGAACCTGCATCGTGACATGGAATACAAGGTATATGGGCATGCAGGCAAGCCGGTGCTGGTATTCCCGTCGCAGGACGGCCGCTTCTTCGACTATGAGAATAACGGCATGGTCACGGCGGCAGCGCCGTTCATCGAGGCAGGGCGCATTCAGCTGTTCTGCTGCGATTCCAATGACCTGAATTCCTGGAGCAGCACCAGCTGGGACAGCCGCCGGCGCATCGAGTGCCAGGAAGAATACTTCCGCTACATCACCGAGGAGCTCTGCCCGAGGATCTTCGAGATCAACGCTGCTGCCAACGGCGGCTGGCGGGCAGAGGGAATCCTGACGACAGGATGCTCCATGGGCGGCACCCATGCGCTGAACTTTCTGCTCCGCAAGCCGGAGCTGTTCGCCGGATGCATCGCCCTGAGCGGTGCCTACAATGCAAGATTCTTCTTCCCCAACTACTTTGATGACCTGGTCTATGCCAACTCGCCGGTAGATTATATCGACGGCATGGCCAATGACCATCCCTATGTAGCCCTGTACCGCGACCGCGACATCATTCTCTGCTGCGGCAGAGGCGCCTGGGAGCATCCGATGCAGGAAGACGCTGCCCGCATGAAGGAGCTCTTCGGATACAAGCATATTCCCGCCTGGGTGGATTTCTGGGGAGACGATGTCTCGCACGACTGGCCATGGTGGCGCCAGCAGCTTCCGTACTATCTCAACTACGTTTGCTGAAAGCAGAAGGCCATACTTCTGCTTTTTCTTATGCACGGAGGCATGATATAATGCTCTGGCATGCGGATATGGCGGAATGGCAGACGCGATGGATTTAGGATCCATTGCCGCAAGGCGTGCAGGTTCAAGTCCTGTTATCCGCACCAGAGAGCTACTGAGATCACGCGATTTCTGTGAATCTGCAATTTAAGTCGTTCGTAGACGGGAAACCACACAGATTTGCACAGCATCCGGATTTCACAAAAAGTGGATTGCCATCCAAGGCAGCCCACTTTTTGTTTTTCTGGCTGATTTGAATCAACCATCCGTCAAACTCATGCTCAATTCACGATTTTCTCATCTTTGGATATTGATTCAGGAACACTTCATTAGCGCTTTCCAGCTTCTGGCAATATTCCGCATAGGAAACACTGAGCCGCTTCATGGCTGGAATGAACACATCGTTATATCCATTTGACTGATTCAGCTCTTTCATCAAGCTCATCAATCTGCCGGCGGGTGAGTCTCTGTATTCATCTGTCTGCCGGTATTTCATGTACATTTCTAGAGTGTCTCTGTTTTCCTCAATATATTTCTCGGGATTCTGACATGCATTCCTTGTAGAGTCCAGCATTTGCGTGACCTCTTCCACGCCTGTATGCTCAGTGCTTTCATTCAGAAAATCTTCCAGGTCTGCTGAGATTTTCATCGGTGGAAGATTGTCCAGGAAAGCGATAACTGTGTCATAGGCATCCTGCTGCTCCTGAGTTTGAATCGGTTCATTCAGGAATTGTGCAAAATGCAATGCGATGAAGCGGCCGAAAAAGCCAGGGAAGACTTCCAGGAGTCTGTCCGTTATGGTACTGCCTTGCTCCAGTGCTTTCAGATCTTCAGCAGCCTCACTGTAATCTGCTCCCTCGCACAGCTTCTGAAGAATTGCCTGCTTTGCGGCATCCTGCTGAAGTTCTAGTTCTTTTCTGACAGACAGTGTCTGCAAAACTGTATTGTTCTGATCTTCAAGAACTCTCTGAATGTCAGCGGTTGACACATCCAGTTTACGTAGTGTGCAGATTACCTTCAGTCTTTCAACATCCTTATCACTGAATTCCCGATATCCATTCTCCGCAGCAGATGGAGAGACAAGACCCTGTGCCACGTAATACTCGATTGCCTTTTTTGTCAGATTTGTTTTGCTGCAGACTTCATTGATCAGCATATGAATCACCCCCATGCGAAGCATAAACCGATCCATAAGGGGATAGTCAAGCAATAAGAAATATCTGAATCGGAAGCAATCTTAAAAGATCAGCTGACAGACTGATGCAGAATGATCGCAAGCATTTGCAGAAAACATATTTTACCTATTGGGCCCCCGGCTCTGGCCCAGAATGTCGTTAAAACGCATGCCGCTTTCGACTTCATCGCATGCAGTTGCTGTTATCACACGGGCTGCGGCCAACTAAAATTACAAATAGCAGAATCCAGAAATTTGCATGACGCCCGTCATACATTTATAAAATTTTCAAAATTCAGCCAAAGCACGCTGTTGCCGGTTAACTGAAATTTCAGTGCCCATTTATATAAGATCCGCAATTTGTCTGCATCAGGCTCAGTGTTTTTGTTCTAGAATAGGGAATCGTTCCAGCCTCAGACAGTCTACAGAAAGCAAAGGTGCAGCCATGTCATATTCCTCAGTCAGCAGTGCAGAGAAGAAGAATCTCACGATCTCCATCCTCATGAATCTTGCCGTTTCAGCGCTCTCGGCAGTCGGCACATCCATCATATTTGCCAGAAGCGGCTTCGGCATGCTCGAGATGTATACCGTCGACAGCAATATCCTGGCCATGCTGTCGTGCCTTGTCTACGCCGTCTTCCTGATTCGAAAGCTGAAGCGCGGAAAGGATGTCCCGGCCTGGGCGCTCATGGCAAAGTACGCATCAGTCTGCTGCCTGACTGTCACCTTTCTGGTAGTCGTCGCGGTTCTTGCGCCGATGTTCGGGCCTGAGGGATACCAGATGATGCTGCTGCGCGGCGATATGCTGTACCATCACCTGTTCTGCCCGATCCTGGCAGTGCTCTCCTTCTTCCTGTTCGATCGCGTTCCCGCGGCGCCAGGGAAGGCAGCAGGAATCGCCCTGATGCCGACACTGGCTTACGCAGCGGTCACCGTCGCCCTGAATCTTGCAAGAATCATTGATGGCCCATATCCGTTCCTGAAGGTCTATGAGCAGCCGGTCTGGATGTCCTTCGTCTGGGTCCTCCTGATTATCGGCGGCGCATATGCAATTGCATTCCTGCTTGCAAAGCTGCGCAGTCAGGCATAATCGTCCGGGGATGCCGGTGAAGATCTGATCTGCAGTCGGCTGGCGGGAATCTGACTGATCTGGCTTTCTGCCTGCTGAAAAATTGTTCATCTCGCAGCAGCTGTTCTTGCTCTATAATGTTTCCATGAATTTAAATCACGCGAATGAAATCCTGTACAGGCTGTTCATCAGCGGCTCTTCCGTCAGCGGGACAATCCTCGCAAGGCAGCTGAACGTATCAATCAAGACACTGCGGAAGGACATCGCTGAAATCAATGAGATCGTCGGCAGCAGGGGCTTTTCAATCGTGTCTCATAAGGGAGACGGCTATGCCATTTCCGTCTCTGATGAGGATGCCTGCGCGGAATTCCGCGACAAGATCGTTAATAACTATCTTCAGAGCTATTACTACAGCAGCCCTGAGAGAGAGCGCGTTCATTACATCATCAGGCGTCTGTGCACTTCCGAGCACCGCGTGACCATCAGCAGCATCGCGGATGAGCTGAACTACTCGCAGTCCATGATCTCAAAGGACATGAATACCGTGCGCACCATTCTGGAGATGTATTCCGTGCAGCTGAGCTCCGACAAGTACGGGATGTATCTTTCCGGCAGTGAATGGAATCTGCGTGCCCTGATCCTGTTCGAGTTTCATATCAAGATGCATAACAGCCTCTTCCTGGAGGCAGGCGAGACTGAGTTTCAGAAGCTCGTCATCAGCAGCCTCTATTTCTACGAGAAGTCACGGTCGATCATTGAAGCGCAGGTCATCAATGCGCCATTCCTGTTTTCCCTGCAGCATATCGAGACGCTCGTCAACTATGTTGAGCTCGGGATCTCCAGGAAGAAATACAGCAGCAGGATGTCGTTCTCCGAAGAGGACAGAGCCCTGCTGCAGTCAGATTACGGAAAGATCAGCCTGAATATCTATCAGGAGATCGAGAGTGCCTTTCCCTACCGCTTCACCGAGGGAGATCGCATCGGCCTGGCAGTCCTGCTGAATGCGTTTGCGGAGAATCCGATGCGCGCAGTCCAGATCCGCATTGATCGGAAGGACCTGTTTGACTACATGAGGCAGTTCCGGGCAGACCTCTTCACCTACGATGAATCCAGCGAGCTTCAGGCCTCACTTGTCACCTCTATCGAGAACCTGCTGGCTCAGCTTCAGTATCAGCGCAGCCACCAGATCTTCTTCAGCATCGACAGCAGCCGCTCAATCATGCTCAATGGTCTGCTTCACATGGAAGAATGCTACTGCTTTTCAGAATACCTGCGGCAGAAGTTTGGCCTCCGCCTGCTGGACTATGAGACCTGCGCATTCTATTTTCTGTTCTCCAACTACACCTATCACATCATTACAGAAAAGAAGCCCCGCATCAGGGTGCTGTCAGTCTCCAGGATCGACAAGACCATCGCGGAGCATAATGCGCTGATGTATGAACGGCTGAATCCCCGCATCACGGCAGATATCTCCTGTGCGAATTATGCAGAGCTGACGCCGGAGATGCAGCGCGATGCAGATATCGTCATCACGGATCTGGACCGCCAGATGGACAGCAGCCGATTCATCCATCAGCCGGTTCGCATAGAATACAAGCATTTCTACACAATGCCCGAGTTCAGGATCAATGATCTGTCCCTTTCAGAGAAAAAGGCGCGGATTCTGTTTCCGCGCGATAACTTCTTTGAGCTGGACCGCATAAAGTCAAGAAGCGAGCTGTTCCAGTTCTGCAGAGAGCATGTCCTTCCGAAATATCATATGCCTGAGGAATTCCTCAGCGAGATCCAGGAGAAGGATGACATCATTCCGCTTGAGAGAGCAAACAGCATTGCCATCCTGTCGCCATTCCATTCCTTCCCGGGATTTCCGTCATTTGCCTGCGTGATATATACCCATTCGCCTTTCATCTGGTCATCGCATCCTGTCCAGATCATCATACTGCTTCACATCAGCGAGGCGGACCGGGTGAACATGGAAGCGGAAAACATCATATCCCCAAAGGGCTTTCATCAGACCGGGACCGATATCCTGTCAGGAGATGCCGTCAGATATGAGAACTTCCTGCATCTGTTCTATGGAAGCGATCTCTAGGCTGCTCTCTTCCTGACCAGCATGAAGTAGTAGATATAGCTGGCCGCGACGGTGGCGATCCAGCAGACCGGATAGCACCAGTAGATCATCTGGATGGTATGGAATCGATTCATGACAATGAACAGATAGATCTGGCGGAGAACAACCATGCCGCCAATCGAGAACGCCATGACAGCCATGGATTTTCCATATCCTCTCAGGATGCCTGCGCTCACCTGCATCAGGCCCATGAACTCATACAGCGGCATGATTACCCTCAGCAGGCCGATTCCCGCCTTGATTACCTCTGGATCATTGGTGAAGATCGACATCAGGGCGCCTGCATTCATGTAGACAGGAATGCTGACCAGCGCCGTGATGATCAGATCAAGCACTGTCGCGAACTGGATGCCCCTGCGGCACCTCTCATGCTCATCCGCGCCCTCATTCAGGCTCACGTATGTTGTCAGCCCGAGCCCGATGGACTGCGCTGGCATGCATGCAAACTGATCGATCTTCTGCGCCGAGCCGATTCCTGCCACTGCATAGGCGCCGAATTCATTGATATATCCCTGGACAAACAGATTGGAGATGGACTGGATGATTGTCTGAATCGCGGCCGGCATGCCGAGCAGAATGATCTCCTTCAGGATCGGCCTGTCGATCTTCAGATCAGACCATTCCAGCTTCCACACTTCCTTTGTCGTGCGCATCCGGCGCATTGTCAGGAATGCGGATACTCCCTGCGAGATGATCGTGGCAACCGCCACGCCGATGACGCCCATGTGAACTGCCGTGACCAGCAGGACATCAAGCACGATATTCAGCAGGCTTGCCGCAATCAGATAGTAGAACGGCGTTCTTGAGTCGCCGACCGATCTCATGACTGCAGAGCCGACATTGTAGAATCCGGTGAACAGCAGCCCGATCAGGTAGATGCGCAGATACACGAGGGCATCTTCGATCACGTCTGCCGGGCAGTTGATGACCTGCAGAAGCGCCCTTGAATAGAACAGCGCCGCCGCGGTAATCGCGATTCCCAGCAGCATCACGAACAGGATGGAGGTATGAATCGACTTGCGCAGATTCTCCGGATCATCCGCCGAGAAATACCTGGAGTACAGCACCGATGCGCCCGTGGAAAGCCCCGTGAAGAAGCCCACCATCATATTCGTGATGTTTCCGCAGACCGTGACTGCAGCCAGGGCATTGGAGCTGACGAACTGGCCGACGACGATGGAGTCAACGCTGTTGTACAGATTCTGAAATATCAGGCCATAGAAAATCGGCAGGCAGAAGAGCGTGAAGTTCCTTTTCATGTCGCCGTGTATCAGGTCTATCGATCTATCCATATCGTTCCTCCCATCGTGTCAGTCAGCGTGCATTAAAATCTGCGCGGCATGTTGATGACCATTCCGTCATGCCACGCAGATGGATCTCCGAATAAACTGCAGAGGATGCAGTGCCGGCTATTCATCATCGCTGCCGACAGCCGGATGATATTCATTCATGAATACAACCCCGGACTTCCCGGCATCCGCAAGGCCGCGGATCGCATCAATGCCCGCATCCTCAGGAAGGCATACTGCCTGAAGCAGCATCGGCAGATTCATGCCGGTGAAGATATAGGTGTTGGGCCTCGTCATCTCCGGCATCACGTACTGGTTCACGCTGCCGGCGAGAATGTCCGTGAAGATCAGCAGCTGATCCTCATCCGCAAGGCTCTGCCAGTAGCTGCTCAGCGCAGACTGAGGATCCTTGCTTTCCGTATACGCGGATACTGCCGTGACATTGCTGAGATCAACCCCGAATACAGAGAGCGTATTCCTCAGTCCCTTCGCAAAGTCGCCATGGCTCACAAGCAGCAGCTTTCTCATTTCTGCGCCCTCTTCTGATCCCTGATATAGATCGAGCCTGGCGTGTATCTGATCGCGCTGCCCTGATAGATATTCTTGGTGAGAATCGTGACCTCTTCTCCTGTTGAGGGCTTCTTCAGGACTTTCTGGCCATCGCTGCATTCCGGATTCTTCAGGACCAGCTCGCAGGCATCCAGCGTATACTGCAGCAGCTCTCCGGTGACATCCAGCGCTCCGTGCCCGGGGAACAGCGCCTCGATATCCTTGAAGCGGGGCTGCAGCCTGCGCAGGGACTGCGCCAGCGCTTCCACGCAGCAGTTCTCTGCAAACGGCTCTGACGGCTCTGCCTCGGTGATGCCATTGGTATCGCCGGTAAACATGATGTGATGATGCCAGTCGATATAGCCTGACATGCCAGGCGTATGCCCCGGCGTCAGCACCAGCTCAACCTCATAGCCGGAGCCAAGATCAAACCGGTAGCCATCCGGAACGCCGACCACCTCATAGTGCTTATAGGCAATCAGGTCATTCCGATCAAACTCTGTCCACTTCGGCCTGCCGCCTTCATCAAACAGATAGTCCCAGATATGGCTGTTATTCACGCGCTCCATGCGCGGCACCTCGCACTCTGAGCAGTAGCACCTGTCAAACTGCGCATTGCCGAATGCATGGTCAAAATGCCAGTGCGTATTGGCAACGATCAGCGGCTTATCGCCGATGATCTCCCTGCACAGCCCCTTCAGATCTCCGAGGCCGAATGAGGTATCGATCAGCATGGCCTTCTCCGGACCGTCAATCAGGTACATCCAGGGATCGCCCATGCCGTCAAGACTCTCCGTGAAGATTGCCCAGACGTTATCACGCATCTGATAGACTTCCGCATACGGATCAACCGCATATTCACGCTTGAGCGTGGAATACTCCCGCAGGATCTTCATGTACGGCCAGCGGGTCGGCTTCTCCTCTTCCAGCTTGATGCGATGCGTCTTCAGATCAGACTTGATGGGGCGCGAGGGCCGCATCATAGTCCTGCCTTCTTCAGCAGATCATCTGCCTGCTGCTCCTCTGCCTGAGGAGTCAGGCGGGCAACGAAGTGAACCCCCTTTGCCTCAAGCTCACGGATCACCTCAACATCATGCGGGCTGACGCAGAAGTTGCCTGAGATCCTGGTGTCTCCTGCCTTCTGGGAATGATTGCCGAGATTCACCTCGGTGATCGCGATGCCCTCATCAACCAGATACTTGAGGACATCCATGTCGCGGAAGACGATGAACAGGCGCTGCGTTCCATACTTGCCTGCCTTGTAGTTCTCTGCGAACTTCTCCTTCAGGATAATCGAGGACTTGACTCCCTCCGGCACCGCCATGCGCAGTGCTGCCTTGACGATCTCATCTGTTGCGGCCTTCTCATCCAGAACGACGATTCTCTCCGCCTTGAGAGAATTCGTCCAGAATGTCACGACCTGTCCGTGAATCAGCCTCTCATCAAATCGAACTCCAACTATAGACATATGCTGTCTCCTTTATCATTTGCAAAGCAGGGACCTGTCAGAGATTGATCTGAACAGATCCCTGCGTGATTAGCTCAGGCAATTCCCACGATGGAAAGCAGAATGCATACTACGATGACAGTCCAGATCATCTTGGTCGTGGTGAATGTCTTGGTGCCAAGGCCCTTGTAGATCAGGAAGGTGATGAGAACCGGAAGGAAGCTCGGAAGAATGGTATTCAGGAATCCATCCAGCGTCGCGGATGCGTCCTGCATCTGGAACGTGAGCTTTGTGGTGAATGAGACCATCGAAGGAATCATGGCGCCGACGACTGCGAGGCCGATGATGATGGCGGCATTGGTCAGAGCTCTCAGCTCATTGGTGCGCTCCGTGATGAAGCTTGTGCCCTGCGTATATCCTACATCATAGAACCAGCAGCGCAGGAACCACAATGCCACCCACAGCAGCATGCAGATGAACAGGCCGACTGGGCTTCCCTTGATAGCCATGTAGCCGGCGATTGATCCGAAGACGGTGCGGCCGGTGATGAAGAACAGTGAATCGCCGAGGCCTGCGAACGGGCCCATGAGGCCGGTGCGCATTGCCAGCGCTGACTCTGTGCAGTTCTCGATGCCGGTTTCCTCAACGGATGCGGTGAATCCGGCAATCATCGGGTTGAGAAGCGGGTTCGTGTTATAGAACTTGAAGTACTCCCTGTTCTTGTCTCTCAGGACCTCAGGCTTGTCTCCATACAGCTTATTCAGAATCGGCGCCATGTTCCATACGAATCCAGGTGCCTGCATGCTTTCATAGTTCATTCCGAATGACTGATACATGATGGAGCGAATCTTTGATTCCTTGTATTCCTTTGTCCCCTTCAGGGATCCTGCCTTATTCGTCATCCTGAACACCTCCGTTGGAAGAGCCTGCCGTTACGGCTGCCGGGCTCTTGATCTGGTTCTGGTAGTATACGATCGCGATTACCAGCGCAAGCAGAGCGACTGCCAGGACCGGCTGCTGCAGATATGCCGCGAGAACATAGCCGAAGATTATATACTGGAAATTGGACTTGATCGGAAGCGATCTCAGCAGGATCGCGAAGCCGACTGCAGGAAGCACGCCGCCTGCCAGCGACAGGCCGTGCGTCAGCCATACAGGCATGTTGTTCACGATTGTCTGCATGACGCCATTGCCGAGAATCAGGACAAGGAATACAGGCAGCGCAGTGAGCGCGATGCAGGCTGCGAATCTCCTGACGATCCAGGTCTCGACGCCCTTGAAATCCATCTTCTCATTCGCTTCGATCTCCTTGTGAGCGAAGTAAGTGCCGATCATCTTGTTGAATACATCAATCTGAACGCCGAGCGTGCCGACCGTGATGCCGACAGCGATACCGACATCCATGCCCTGGTGCGTCCCGATTGCGAATGCGACGCCGACGATGCAGCCGGTGTAATAGTCAGGAACGGAGGAGCCGCCAAGCGGATTCATGCCGATTGACATCAGCTCCATCGTGCCGCCGACCAGCAGGCCTGTCGTGGGATCCCCCAGGACAGCGCCCGTGATCCAGCCGATCAGGACTGCTGTTCCGTAAGGGCAGAAGATGAACATGTTGCTGAGAATCTGGTAGATTATCCATATCAGCATTATCAGGATAATCTGTAAGACTGAAAACATAACTGGTACCCCCTTTGACCTCATGCGAGATCTTGTCTGTAACTACAATTTACGCAAGCCCTTACATTTTCGCAATTCACCGGAATTCCCTTACTCAGGGGAACATTTTTCCCGGGGAAGAAGGCATCCCGATTCTGCGCCAATCATTCATGCATGAATCATAAATACGGAAAAAGCGGCCTTTCAGCCGCTCTCATTTCAGCGCATCCATGCATCCGCGCCAGTAATCGCGCTGATCCAGGTCGCCCTTATTCTCATACATCTGCGCAATCAGGTACATCTCTGCAGCCTTCTCGGCAGGATTTGAGATGCGCTTCAGCCTTGCGGTCTCCCGGTCCAGGTATTTCCATCCCTTCAGCGCGAAGGTGTCATAGGTCCGGTCGAAGCCTTCATAGACCTCGCTGCTGGATATCTTCTGCAGCCGGTCCAGGAACTCCTTTGCCCTCGGATAGTCTTCCTGCTCGAAGTAGTAGTTGAACCCATCCCCGTTCAGCAGGATCTGCTGGCTCCGATTCAGGTTGCGGTTCAGCATCTTTTGAAACAGGGCGTCGGCATCTGCCCGGCTGCCGCTGCAGACAGCCGCCTTCAGATTCATGTAGTCAATCTCGAACGGCGAGAACAGAAATCCGATCTGCGCCCTGGACATTGCTCTTGAGAAGCCGGCAGTGTCCTTCTTCATCAGATATGTGCCCAGTCTCTTCCGGACCATTGCCTTATAGACAGAGATCCCGACAGAGAGCGCCAGCGCCGCAGCGATGACAGGAATCAGACTGCTGCTCATTGCTTCAGCTCTTCCTGGCAGCTCCATACGGAAAGGATATGCCACATCTGCTTTCGCATCTCATCGCTGAACTCGCTGAAGCTGCCATGCATGGAGATCCGGTCAAGATACAGCCCGGTCAGATAATGCTCAAAGCCATGCGAGATGGAGGCAATCGTGCACGTCTGCTTGTCTACTGCGCCGTAGTACTCGCTGTACAGTTCAAACGGCTCGAAGATGATGGAATAGTCTGCGGAGAGAATCAGATGGCCGAAATGATATTCCTGCACATTCTCGAAATCCCGGATCTGGCGCTGCTCAAACAGCGGATCATGCCTTGTATGCGCAATGGCCTGCTGCTCATCCGGATTGAGATGAGCAGGCATGTCAAGCAGATCCAGATGGAAGGGCCTCGTGATCTTCGGCATCACTGTCTCCTCATATCGCGGCTTCAGCGGCTTCAGCAGGGAGCTGTCCTGCCGCTTCAGCTGGCGGTCAAATTCCTGCTTCAGAAGATCAGCCAGCCTGATCTCTTCCGCATAGTCGCGCGACCTGCGCACGAAGTGCGGGCTGGTATCGCCTGCCGGTCCCAGCAGGAAGGTAAAGAACTCTCCCGGATACTCCTCTCTCAGCTTCTGAATGCAGTAGCCCGGATATTCTGCCGTGAAGTCCCCGACCCACAGATCCTTTGTCGTCGGATGGACATTATGGATCAGGGCGCTGAGGATGCGCTTCCCATCTCCATAGATGGAGAGGACCTCAGCGTAGACATGCGGCGTTGCATAGTCCATCACCCGGGACTTGCCGACCTGATCGAAGTATTCCCACGAATATGCATAGCGCACATCGCTGTATTCCTTCATTTCCATGGAGCTGACTGCTTCCCTGATCTTGCCGATGACGAATTCCACATAGGCATCATCGGTTGTCATGCATGGGCAGTTATGGGAATGCGTTGCCGAGCAGATGCAGTGAATGCGATGCCCGACGGCATCCTCAATTGCAGCCGTGATGGCATCTTCCCTGGCTTTCCACAGCTCGACGGTATCAATCGACACATGATAGAAAGGAAGACCCTCTCCGGTATCAGCCGCAATGATTCTGCAGTGCAGATCATCTGATACTGCCTGATGCTTTTCGCCGAACCGTCCCAGCATTCTGTTGACCGGGAATTCCGGATTGATGCAGACCTGGCAACATCCGATTTTCATATAGCTGCCTCCATTGACGAGCTTCAATTTCAGCAGACGCTGCCGGCCTCCCAATGACATAAACTGCTGTCATAACCAGGCAGCATCCGCTGATTATCATTTTAGAATTCAGGCCTGCTCTTCCCAGTCAACAGTTTACTCCTGCCTAAGGCCATTTTATTGATAGGACTGCCGTCCGGGCGGGCATCGGATCCCTGACAGGATCATGCGTATCACTGCAATCCCATTTCGGCTGTTTTCCATTTGTGGTAGCATACTCTCGTAAGAGAAGATGCTTTCTTCTCTGAACACAAAGGTGCCATATGATATTTCTGCTGATCGGAATCCTGTTCCTGATCCTGTTTCTCATCCTGCTGCGGCAGGAGCCGAGAAGATTTGCCAATGTCCTGCTGCTGACGGCGGCAGCTGTGATGCTGTTCATCGGCTTTGCAGAGCTGACGCAGCACGTGAATTACATCAATTCCCTCTTTGTCTTCTTCCTGTTCGGCATCGTGCCGCTCGTCATGCTTCTGATTGCAGTCCTGCTGATCCTGAATGGATTCACCATGATGAAGCGGGAAGGAAGAAGCCTGGCCAATCTGCTCTCCCTGCTGTTCGGCATTGCCATCATTGCCGGTATGATCTCCATAGTGCTGCTTGTAGTGACGAGATCTTTGAACCTCGTGCTCGTATCTGCGTTCTGGCTCGGCGGCATTCTTACCGCCTATGTTGTCCTGACCTTCACCGCGCTGCTGATCTATTCCGCGCTCTATCTGAAGCTTCCGAAGAACGTGGACTGCGATTACATCATCGTGCACGGGTGCGGGCTTCTGAATGGAGACCAGGCATCTCCTCTGCTGAAAGGCCGCGTGGATAAGGCTGTCGAGATCTGGCGCAGGCTCGGCGGCAGGCCGAAGTTGATCCTGTCCGGCGGCCAGGGCCCGGACGAGAAGATCCCGGAAGCTGAGGCAATGAGGAACTATCTGCTGGAGCTTGGCATCTCTTCGGATGCCATGATCATGGAAGACAGGTCTGCCACCACGTATGAGAACCTGCAGAATGTCAGGGATATGCTGGACAGAGATGGCGTAAAGCATCGCTATCTGTTCGTCACGAATGACTATCACGTCTTCCGCACCGGCCTGTTTGCAAGGAAGCTCGGCATGAATGCCTCCGGCATCGGCTGCAGGACTGCAATGTACTACTGGCCCAGTGCCTTCATCCGCGAGTATATTGCCGTCATGGCGCAGTACAGATGGATCTCGATCGCAGTCGTCCTGCTATGGCTCATGCTCATGATTGTCTCGATGCTGCCCTTCTAGGCACTGAAGCCGCTGTCTGGCGATTCGGTGCCTTTTTCTTGCATGGCAGCGGATCGGCCGGGTTGACATTTAAATGTCAAAATGCTGTAACGAATTCATTCTCCATGAGTCATATAGGTGTAGCGGAAAGATCCGCACATGGAGGAATGAACATGAATCGCAGAGCACTTGCAGGAATGACTTCGAGATTTACCAGGATCATCGCTATTGCGGCAGCCGCAGGCGCAGCTGTATGCGCCATTGCATACAATCTGATCGGAAGCCGCATCGCAGCTGACGGAATGCTGGTAGAGCCTTTCTACCTGATCCCGATCTTCTGGCTGCTCGCTGTCATCGGCGCAGCGTGCTGGATGATCTCCGCGCTCACCGGAAGATGCAGCGAAAGATAGCTTTCGCCGGCGAAAATGGATCGATCATGGCGCTGATTCCAGACAGCCTCTTTTATGCCGCAATGCCAGCCGCGATGCATGCCGGGGCATAAACTGCAGTAGAATGAGATCATGAAGCGCCGATATCTGATCCTGGCAGCTGCGCTTGCCGCAGCGCTGGCCTGCTTTCTCCTGATCCCGGCTCGCCCACACGGGCTGAGCCGGATTTCGTATGACAGCCGCACCCAGGCCGGCCCGATCGCAACCGCGATCAATGTCTATGCAGAAAAGGGAACTGTTCCGGATGTCAGATATGAGAGCGGAACATTTCAGAAGAAGCGCTATGACGTCCTGATCGTCACGCCTGGCGACACGACGTTCATCAAGCTTGACTATGCCGGCGATGTGCCAAAGCTGATGACTGATCTCTCTGATCAGGAGCTCATCCGCAGCGGATACTGGCGCGTCGGCGGGATCAACGGCGGCTTCTTCAATGACAGCAGTCCTGACTACGGATGCCCGACCGGCGCGGTGCTGATCGACGGGAAATGGCAGCGCTGGCATGATCAGGAGCTGACGCCGGCATACGGCAATGGCAATGCAACCGTGTATTTCAACCGGGACGGAGAGCTGAAGCTATGCTATCACGGCTGGCAGAACGGCATCTGGATGCCTTCCGGCGATACCTTCTGGTCATATGACAGCAGTGTGCAGGACTACGCATATCAGATCGACCGGCAGTATGGCCTGTCCGGCGCCTATATGCTGCTGAAGGATGGAAGACGCATCTGGCTTGGCAGATCATCAAGCTCCTACTGGAATCTCTCTTCCTCAAGCCCGGTGACTCTGTTCGGCGAGACTGCCGACGGCCGCATCCTGCTGGTCACCGCACAGAATATCGGCGGCGGCGAACAGGAGACCGCGCTGATGCAGAAGCTCGGTGCCGTCAATGCGATTCGCCTGGACGGCAGCGTATCAACCGGCATGGCTGTCGACCGCGGGCTGGTAAACCGCTCGCACTGATGCGGATGGAATCGCAGGCATGAGCAGGCAGCGCATCCTGCTATAATAGATCCATGCGGCGCAGGCCGTAAGGGGAAAGAACATGTCAAGAAAAAGCAAGAGATCAGGCATTCCTGTCTGGCTGACTGTCGTTCTGTGCATCCTTGGAATCGCAGCCGGGCTGGCGGTCACCGGCATTTCCTATATCAGGGAGAAATATGCCGGCGCTTCCCATGCAGATTACAGCCGTCAGCAGATGGCAGTGCTGGATGAGAATTCGCTGGTCTATCAGATCGCCAGCCATTTCTATTCTGCTGATGAGCTGGCGGAGCTCCGCAATCCGGCGCCGGTCAGCACGGCATCCAGCGAGCCTGTCAGCGACGGCTCGCAGAATATCGTCAGCAGCGAGAATGCATCTCTCGATACCAATGGCGATGGCATCGAGATACAGCATGTCTATGGCGTTACCTACGAGGGCTACATGATGGTCATCCATGATCCTGAGGATGTCTTCGTGGCCCTGAATCCCGGCATGAGCACAGGCGCTTCCGGGCCCAAGCTGCCGGAATATATCCAGCAGTTCGACGCGATTGCCGGCATCAACGGAGGCGGCTTCATGGACAGCGGCGGCACCGGTGACGGCAGCATTCCTGCAGGTATCGTCATCAGCGGCGGCAAGATCATACAGGATGGCAATTCCGCAGTGATCGCCTTTACTGCAGATCACAAGCTGATAGCCACGACTGCCAGTGCCTCCAGCCTGCTGCAGATGGGCGTGCAGGAGGCAATTACCTTCGGGCCGACCTTCATCCATAACGGGCAGTCCGTCTATACGCCGACAACCGAGCTGAATATGCTGAATCCGAGAACCGCAGTCGGCATGCAGGAAGACGGAACGCTCCTTCTGCTTGTCGTAGACGGCAGAGGCCCTTCCTCCTGGGGAGCCAAGTATGAGGATGTCCTGAAGATCTTCCAGGACTATCAGGCGGTCGAGGCAGGCAATCTCGACGGCGGCAACTCTTCGGTCATGATGTACAACGGTTCCTATGTGAACTATCCGGTTTCCATGTACGGAAGCCGCCGGCTGCCGGACGCAATCCTGGTCCGCAAGGGAGGGCGCAAGAATGGCTAAGCATATCAGGCCTCTCGCATCGCTCCTGCTGATTGCAGGCTGCACTGCAGTCACGCTCATCGCCGGCTCCCTCTATGTAAAGAGCGCTTCCAGCAAGTTCACCGCACTTGAGCAGGGCACTGCCGAGGTCGCTGCTTCGGACCAGCCGGCTGATGCCGTGCGCAGCTTCCTGCAGCAGATCGCGAGCCAGGATTATGCAAATCTCTATGCCAATGCCCAGCACACGGATCCATCCATGGATTCGGAGAGTGCCTATGATGCGGCACTGGCCTCCCACTTCTCCGGGATTGACATGAGTTCCGTGCTCTATAAGCCGGCTGATGTCTCCGGCGACATCAAGACCTATTCGCTCTCTTCAGGGACGACCGCGCTCGGAATCGTGAAAGTCTACAATGACGGCTCGGCATGGCAGGTATCCATGCCGCTGACCGGAACGAAGTCCTATCTGGTGGAAGTCCCGGCCGGCACGCAACTGATGTCCAATGGCACTGCTGTCAGTGCCGACAGAATGGTGCAGTCTGCCGTTTCTGCCTCAGGCTTTGACGGTGTCTACAATACCAGCCTCATCCCATCCGTGGATATCTATCAGCTGGATGGTCTGCTCGGGATTCCCTCGCTGACGGATGGAAGCGGAACTCCCTATTCTCTTGTTGAGGATGTCCTGACCGGGAATCTGATTGCCGGCACGGCAGTGCAGGATGATGCAGTCCTGAATCTCATCATCGCTGACGGCGAGACGCTTGCCTCCTATCCGGCCAAGGATATCGGCATCGGAGCGGTCACGGCGATTGCCGATACCAGCACGCTCTGGTATCAGCGCTATGTCACGCTGCAGAACAACTGGTTCTCGGATCATGAGGCCAGCAGCTTCTCCAATGCGCAGGTGCTTGACGCATGCCAGCAGAGCGACAGCACCATGACTGCCCATGTTGTCTTTGACTACTATGCAAAGAATACTGCCGAGAGCCTGGAGCGCACCTGGCATATCGGCTATCAGCTGACCTTCGAGAAAGCCAATGACACCTGGATCATCTGCAGCACTGCCATTGACAATGAGCTCAATCCCGGCACCGTGCCGGCTGAATAGGCAGGACTGAGGCCATGACGCCCGAGGATCAGCCTCTGGCGCATGAATGCATCCATCTCCCTCTGCCGTGCGATGAATGAATTCAATGATCAACGGAAAGATGGCTTCGCGCTGAAGCCGTCTTTTCCTTCCATGCAGGCCTCTGCGCCTCGCTGAATAGCCATATGCCTTCCTGTCTGATACAATATGGACAGCATGCATCAGGAATCGGAGGGATTCATATGAAAAGCATCAAGCCCGGGCGCGGCCCATCCGCGATGAGTGCCTTTGCGAGCATCCTTGTAGCTGTTGTCGGCATCTGCTGGACCTTCTATGCAAGATCCATCGGAGCGCCAGCGATCTTTACGCTGTTCGGCATTGTGTTTGTCGCTGTCGCAATTGCAGGAGCAGTCTCGAACCTGCTCAACGCAACACGAAAAAACCGCTTCTCCTCCTTTGATATCACGGATGAGAAAGAGGAGCCGGATCCCCTGAATCAGGTATTCCATCCGGAGTCATCATCAGCTCCGGCTGATGATTCAAAGGCTCGCTTCTGTCCTTACTGCGGCGCCGAGCTGATTGATCCTGCTGCCCGCTTCTGCCAGAACTGCGGGAAGGAGCTTCCGCAGAAGCATTGATCATCTGCCGCCATAAAAGCACGGAGCGCTGAAGGAATCGATACCCTCAGCATTCCGTGCCTTTCTTCACGCCTGCTTTCCTGTATACAGAATCAGCGGAACGGTCAGCTCATCCCTGGTCATTCCTGCATGCATGCCAATCAGCTCATGCTTCCTGCGATGATATCCCAGCGAATACCCGCCGACTGCGATTGCCAGGAAATCGCCGATAAACCCGCGGACTCGCGGATTCTCTTTTCCTTCTCCAAGCAGCCCGCACGCCAGCACCTCATCTCCTGTCAGCAGGATGAACTGATCCCCGAAAGCTTCCCTGAACTGCTTTCTGAATTCCTCCTGCATGCCATCCTGCACGCACAGGCTGGCAGCTCTGCTCTCCATGGAAGGCTCGCGGGACAGCATCCTGCACAGAGCCGGATGGTCCTCCAGATAGACCCATTTCGTATCGATCAGGCCGTGATCCGCAGTTACCGCAACCACGGTATCCTGCAGGCGGCCGCACATCTTCTCTACCTCATGATTGATCCGGAGGATATTGCGGTGAACCTGCCAGCTGTGTATGCCGTACTGATGCGAAAAGTGATCCGGATTGATCCAGTAGCAGTAGATATAGTGGCGGCCCTTCTTTCTGCAGATGCTCGCTGTCCGTGCACAGGACAGCGCCGCTGAGATCGTATGATAGCGCGAGCGCATGGACACCAGCTCCGCATCCACATCAGGCGCTGCCTCGTGAACGCGCTCGATGACGCTCCGCGTCGGCAGTAATTTCTCTGCAAGGCTCTTCTCAGAGGCCGGCTTTCCGGTTGCGGCAATCCGGTTTGAGAATGTCTCCACGGCAGCGCCTGCCTCCTTGAAGTACAGCGTCCATCCAAGCCAGCCATGCTCGACCGGCGCCATGCCCGTCTGAATCGTTGTCGTTGCGGCAACGGTGGTCGGGGGAAAGACAGAGGAGATAGGGGCAGCGAGATGCCGGCGCAGAAAGGCATCTTCCGGGAGATGCTCCTGAAGAAGATTGACACCCATGCCGTCAAACAGCATGACCACCACATTCCTTGGATTGCTCTTCAGCGCCTCATCCAGCAGCGGCTGCGAGGGATGCGTGCAGCCCTCTGCCCCGTAATGCCGCAGCACAGAGGATGCGATGGAGAGAATGCTGTCATCATAATCCGGCAGCTGATGCTCATTCATGTGCATTTCCTCCCTTTTCTGTCTCCTGCTTCATGGCTTCCTCGATATCCCATCTCGAGGCCAGCAGAAGCAGGATCGCGCTGAGCAGCACCGGGATCCACCAGTACAGCGCAATGAAGGCCGCGCCTGTCGATGACGGCAGCACGGCAGCAGACGCATCATACCGGCATGCCGCGATTGTCCAGATGACTGCGGCAGAGCCGATGCCGGAGCCGATCTTGCAGCCGAAGCTGTTTGCGGAAGCTGCCAGTCCCTCAACCCGCACGCCGGACCTCTGCTGCACATACCTGACAATATCCGGTGCCAGCGTATAGAGATCGCACATGACCGTTGCCGATCCGAATCCCTTGATCATTGCCCCGGTCAGCGCAACAGCAAGCGAGCGCGGCGCAAGGGAGCCGATGATATTGCCTGCCAGCACAAACCCGACAGCAAGCATCATGGATTTCCGCTTGCCGAATTTCCTGGTGAACATCGGTGTTGCCAGAAGGCCTGCGCCCATCGTCACCATCGGCAGCGATCCCATGAGAGAATAGTAATTCGCATTGCCGAGAATCCACTGCGCGTAGTACTTGCCGACAGAGCTGATTGAGAGGCTCATGTAGAAATTGATCAGGAACATCGAGATGGCGATATAGAAGTACTTCGTATGCATCAGCGCATGGAAGCCCCTCTGTATCTCTCCCTTCTCCATCGGCCTTGCCTCGATCGGCGCGATCTCCTTCTTCTCATGCACACCGAAGAAGCATATCGACTGCGCTGCCGCGGCCAGCACTGCAAGCATGGCCGTCAGCGTCAGCCAGGATGACTGCTTCGCGGAGCCGCCCAGCATGCCGAGAACCGGGATTGCCATGGCCGCCGCAAGGCTGCCGACGCTGGTAAAGATGGAATCCAGCGTGCTGATTCTTGTCTGGTCATAGGAATCGCTGCTGATCAGCGGCATCATCGCATTGAAGCTGATGTTATTGATCGTATAGAACACCACCGTGAACAGGAAGTACAGGATGCCGATCTTCACCAGGGCAGCAGCCTCTGAGCTCCCCTTGAGCGAGAACAGCAGCAGGAATACCAGGGACAGCGGCAGGATGCTGATGCCGAACCACGGCCGTGCCTTTCCCCATCTGGTATGGGTGCGGTCGATGAGAATGCCCATGCCGATATCGCTGAGGCCGTCAAAGAATCTGCTGATGAGAATGATCGTGCCGAGCACTCCATAAGCCCAGCCGCTGCTCGAGAACTGCAGGCAGTCCGTAGCATATACCGTGATGTAGGAGGCCGTGAAGACCCACAGAATATATCCTCCCATATTGCCGAATGCATAGCAGATCTTCTCTTTTCTGGTAGTGACTATCCGATTCATTCTGCACTCTCCTTCAGATGACTCTCCAGGAATCCAAACAGCGTGCGGCAGTAGCCGTCCCGGTCTGCGTAATGGGAAGCCGCATGTCCGGCGCCTTTCACCAGCAGCAGCTCCTTCTCGCTGCTGCAGGCCTCATAGAGCAGCCTTGCGTCGCCCGGCGGCACGTAATGATCGCTGCCGCCATGAATAAACAGGATCGGCACCTCAGCGCGGCGCACTGCCTCAAGCGGGCAGGCCTCATGAAGATCCATGCCGGCATGCCGCTGAAACCATCGCACCTCAAGCTGCAGCAGCGGCCATTCCGGAAGATAGGCGAGCCTGATCATGCGGCCGATCTGCCCGACAGCATCCGCGTAGCTGCAGTCCGAGACAGCAGCCCTTACCGCAAAAGGAAGATCCATGCATGTCATCATGCAGACAGCGGCAGCGCCCAGCGAGCACCCATGCAGCACGATGCTGTCGCGAGGGCGCCGGCGCAATGCCTCCCGGACCCATCGCAGGCTGTCCCTGCTCTCCAGAATGCCGAATGTGCACACCTCCCCGCCGCTCTCTCCGCAGGCACGGTTATCCGGCAGCAGGATATTATAGCCGCGGCGGATATACTCGAGACCGACAGAGGCATATCCCTCAAATCCGCAGGACCCATGGCCATGGATCAGCACTGCGGTTCTCTCTGTCGGCACGGGGTTCTGATACCAGTGCGCTGCCAGCTCCGCTCCATCTTCCGCAGAGATCGAGAGGCGCTCAAAAGGCAATGCCTCGAGGACAGCTCGATGCGCATCGCGGTCAATTAAATAGCCGGCAAAATCAGGCCCCATGATCCTGTTCAGATAGGGGCTGATTCTGCCGGCGTTATCATGATGCTGTCTGCCGAAAAATCGCTTTGCTGCCTGCTCGGTGATTAAACCCATGGTGCTTTCTGCCTGTCTTTCCGGAAGTATGATGCATTGATGCAGAATTCACGGGACTCAGTCCCGCTCAAATCTCCTGCCGCCCTTGAACACGTACAGCGGAAGCCTGTTCATGGCGGTGATATCCTCATCCGGCTTTCCGGCAATGCAGATCAGGTCTGCAAGCTTGCCTTCCTTCACTGTCCCGATCTCCTGATCCAGATGAACATTGGCTGCGGAGTCTATGGTAGCCATCTTCAGAAGCTCCAGATTCGTGAAGCCTGCCGCCTTGCGGGCCGTGAACTCAAGGCCCGGGAACTGGTTGTAGGTATCCTGGTCCGAATCGGTTCCCCATGCCATGCGTACGCCAGCATGGTAGGCTCTGACCAGCATCTTGTTCAGGTTCTCCATCAGCACCTGCGTGCGCTCATGCATGAATGGCGGAACGCCGCTGATGAGATTCGCTGCCATGGAATAGCATACTGTCAGCGTCGGCACCAGGAAGGTGACATTGCCGTGGCTCTTCAGCGCCTCGATGCACTCATCATCCAGGCAGGACGCATGCTCAATGCTGCCGATCTCCGCCTCGATGCAGTTCATGATGCCCTTCTTGCCATGGCAGTGCGCCGCCACGTAGGTCCCGTTCTCCTTTGCTGCATCTGAAAGAGCCTGCAGCTCTGCACGGGTGCAGATCATGGCGCCCGGGTCTCCGCCGAGATTCATCACGGCACCGGTTGCCATGTACTTGATGAAGTCGCATCCGTTCTCGAGATCCTCACGGACAATGCGCATCGCATCCGCAGGATCATCGAAGACCTTGTACAGGCTTCCAAACTCGCGGTTGCCTGCTGCTGTCGGCGTGTTGCAGTGCCCGGAGGCAATAACGCGGGGTCCCATGATCACGTTCTTCGCGTACAGATCGCGCAGGGCCACACCGATATTATAGTAGGATCCGCAGTCTCTGACCGTGGTAAATCCATGCGACAGGAAATCATAGCCAAACTCGATGGCATCGCCGAACATCTGATTCTGGCTGCGGAAGGACTGTGCCAGGACATCCACGGTATTGAAGATCAGATGCATGTGCAGATCCAGCATGCCCGGCATCACGGTATTGCCTTCCATGTCGAGATGCTCTCCCTCTGCAGCGCAGGTGCCGGACCGGCAGATCTCTGCGATCCTGCCATCCTTCATCAGGATATCCGCAAGCCCGTCAGCCTCCGGATCATAGCCCTCGGTCAGCTCCGGCACCAGCCGGCAGCGATTCAGTATTACTGTCTTCATTCTCTCATTTCCTATCTGCCGTCAGTTTGCCTTTGCTGCATGCCGGTATTCCAGACCGGTGCCGACGCTGCGAAGCCCGGTCACCTTCGGATTGACCAGCATGGTAATGCTGTTCTGGTACAGCGGCACATTGATCGCATGATCCATCAGGTACTTCTCTGCCTCTGCCATGTCTGCCCAGCGCTTGGAGGCATCTGATGCATCCTCGCCCTCAGCGCGGTCCATGATGGCGTTATATGCATCATCCTTCCATGTAGTATAGACAAAGCCTGCCGTATCCGTCTTGTAGAAATCAAGGAAGGTCTGCGGATCCGTATAGTCCGGTCCCCATCTGGTCAGGGCAATCTGGAAGTCATGATCCGTGAACATCATCTGCGCTCTTGTCTTCTTGGGCTTGCCATTCAGCGTGATTGTCAGGCCCGGGCAGTTCTTCTGCAGCATGGCCTGCACGTTCTCTGCCACTGCCTTGCAGGATTCAGAATCGTCATAGAGGAGATCAATGGTGTAATCCTTGCCGCCATTTGCCTCTTTTGCCTTGGCATAGGAATCAGCTGCCTGAGCAGGATCATAGAGCGTATAGGTGCCGGCGGTCTTGCGGAAATCCTGGCCGTCCGTGCTGTAGGCAAACTGCTCCGGAATGAATCCGTTCAGCGGCAGCGATCCATCTTTCAGGACGCTTTCCGCGAGCGTGGTGCGGTCAATGCCGCAGCTGATTGCGCGGCGCAGATCCTCATTCTGGAACATCTCATTCTCATAGTTGAACTCAATCCACCAGCTCATGCCGACCAGGTTGCTCTGATAGCCCGGATCGCTCTTGTAGGAATCTACCTGTTCGCCGGTCAGCTGCGTGATGTCCAGGCTGCCCTGCTGATAGGAAAGCAGGGAGGACTGAGAATCCTGGATATAGCGGAAGGTCAGGGTCTGATCCGGATAGCTGCTGCTGTCCCAGTAGGTGTCATTCTTCGTGAAGGAATAGGAGTTTCCTGCCTCCCAGGAGCTCATCACATACGGGCCGCAGTAGACCATCGTATCTGTGGAGAGCGCGAACTGATCTCCATTCGCCTTCACGCTGGCCTGGCTTACCGGCATCAGCGGCGCAAGCCAAAGTATGGTCAGCAGGAACGGGCAGGGCTGCGTCAGCTCGACAGTAAAGGTCGTGTCATCCGGTGCTGATACGCCAAGCTGATCCGGCGTCATCGTTCCGGCCGCGACTTCATCATAGTTCTTTACATGCATGGTGCTCAGGATATATCCATACTCACTGCCGGTCGAGGGATCTGCCAGCCGCTGCCAGGCATAGGTGAAATCGGAGGCGGTCAGTGCTGTGCCGTCGCTCCATGTCAGCCCGCTTCGCAGATGGAATGTATAGGTCAGCTGGTCGCTGCTGATATCCCAGCTCTCCGCTAGATCAGGCTCTGCCGTGTGATCCTCGCCGACCTGGGTCAGGCCGGACTGGCAGACCTGGATCATTGCCATTGACGTGCCATCATTCGCAAGATCCGGATCCATGGAGATCAGGTCCGCATCTACTGCCACATTCACTTCAGGCTTCTCTGATACGGCAGACTGCGATGCCGAGGCAGCTGATGTGCCCCCGCAGCCTGCCAGCATACTGGCAGCCAAAATCATGGGAAACGTGCTTCTTACTAATGAATTCATAGGAACACCCCCTTTGAGTACCTTGAATATTAGACTTCTATGTGCCTGTTCGCAATAAATTTTTCATTAATTATGTAAATTTTTCTGCAATATTTGCGCTTGAATTGTAAATATTTACATACTTAAAAGTTTCACAAATCTGCACCATGAAATGATTGCCGCTGGCAGGCTATTCCTATTGAAGTAGAAGCACCTGAAAGCAACGCTTTGCCAACAGCCTTTGAAATTCCTCTCAGCAACAGTATCACTCTGGCATAATTGCAGACTTCTAGAAATCCATGATGCATTCCTGCTGGCCAGAAGCAGGAATGATACATGCATGTATCAGGGGGCATCTGCCAGATGCCCTTTTCATTTCTCATGACCGCGGCGCCGCAAAATGATAGAATGCATACGGAAACAGAGGAGGAAAAGCAATGTCTGATAAGATTGATGCAAAGCTGATGACTGCCATCCGCAAGGCGCAGGTGGATGAGGAAACAGGAGCCATCATCTATGATTACATGGCCTCCAGGGAAAAGAACGAGGACAACCGGAAGTGTCTCACGCAGATGGCATCGGATGAGCACCAGCATGCGGCTGTATGGAAATCCATTACCGGGGATCATCTGAGCCCTAACCGCTCCATGATCTTCTGGCTCAAGGTCCGGACGGTTCTTCTCGGATTCACCTTCGTCGTCAAGCAGATGCAGAAGACCGAGCGCCTCGGCCAGCAGGAATATGAGGAAATGAGCAAGGAGCTGCCGCAGGCAGCGGCCATGCTGAAGGATGAGAGAAGGCATGAGAAGGAGCTGTACGGCATGCTTGACGAGGAGCGCCTGCACTATGTGGGATCCATCGTCCTGGGCCTGAATGATGCCCTGGTTGAGCTGACAGGCGCAATCGCAGGCGTCACCTTTGCCCTGGCTGACACGAAGCTTGTCGCCATGACCGGCATCGTGACCGGCATCGCTGCAACGCTCTCGATGGCCGCTTCCAACTATCTGGCGCAGCGCGCCGACGGAAGCAGCGATGCCCTGAAGTCCAGCGCATACACCGGCGTCGCCTACCTGATCACGGTCGTGCTGCTGGTCCTGCCCTATCTGCTGCTGCCCCGCAATATGTACCTGCAGGCATTCATCATGATGATCGTGATCGTGCTGCTGATCATCGCAGCCTTTAACTACTATATTGCCGTGACCAAAAGCGAGAGATTCTGGCCCCGCTTCGCCGAGATGGCAACCATATCCCTGTCAGTTGCCGTGCTTTCCTTCCTGATCGGCATCATCGCCAAGAACGTGCTCGGGATCAGCACGCTCTGATCATTCAGCGAAAGAAGGAGCTGCGCTCATCCAGCCTGGCTGGACAGACACAGCTCCTTTTCATGTGCTCAATAGCCCTCGCCGGCTTCGCGCTCCTTCAGGTAGCTCTCGTAGCATGCATTCCATTCGTCCGTATAGCTGGAATCATCGCGATGATCCGGCAGGCTGTATCGGATCTGAAGCGCCCTTGCAAGATACGAGGTCATGCTCTCTGCCCCATCCGCATTCAGATGATCGCCGCCATCGCGGAAATCATGCAGCAGATCCACGGTATACTCGACATTGCCGATATTCATGTCATAGAAGGCAAGCCCGTTCTCATCCGCATACTGCTGAATCGTATTGTGGCGCTTCATGCTCCAGCTGGATGCCGACGGCATCTCTGCGAGCACCAGGGTGATGCCCTCCTTTTTGCAGTCAGAGACAAACCTGTCCATATAGTATCGATAGGTGCTGCTGATCGTCTCCGTGCCATCTGCAGCCGCCATGTAATCCCTGCCGGTATAGGCCTTGGAAGCAGTCCGCACAGCCTGTCCTTTTGCCGCATAGATCCACGTATAGTCTGTCTTCTGGAACAGGCTTGAGAACTTGAACTCCTTCCAGCGGTCATGATATTTCAGCAGCGGAAACAGCTCCTCGAAGATCGAGGTATCGATATCCTTCTTATGCGTGAAGATCTCATCCGTCTCGAGCACAACGATGCGGGGATGCTGGCTCTTGACTGCCAGACGGAACAGGTGATACGCCTGCGCAAGATTCTGCCATGGTGTGGCTGACACATATGAAGTAAAGCCATCCTCATTCCAGGCCGTCATCGGAGACCAAGCAGCGCCGGCATTGGAATTGCCGACGACATAGACATCAATGCTGTCTGAGGGCTCTGAGAGAAAGCCATAGGCCTGCGGGTTATAGAGGCCGTCATACGGCCCGTTTCCCTTCGGCAGAAGCGCATCGCATGCAAGCAGGACACAGAGGGCCAGCACGCCGCAGAACGCCAGCGCGCGGATCCATGGATTCTGATTTCTCATGGCGATTCCCTCCTCAGTATGCCGCATACAGGAAGTCAGACGGCGAGTAGTTCGGGCCGTAGGCACCTGCGATCAGCACCAGCGCAATCAGGCACAGATACACCGTCCAGGCCATGGGGATGCTGCCCTGCAGAACCATGTCCGCAGGCTCCTTCCCCTTCAGGCGCTCATGCCCGATCCAGCTGATCAGGATGATGCCGAAGATCAGGATCGCGACATCCTTCCGCGTCAGTCCGAGCGTGCGGATCGTTCCATCCGTCAGGATCTTCAGGCTGAAGCCCTGGAACATGTGCCCGAGCATGGTGATGAATGAATGCATGCTGTCAGCCCGGAACATCATCATGCCGATGCTGACCAGCAGGAAGGTGCGGGCACGGCGCCACCAGACAGCTCCCGGCGCGCTGCTGCCGGGCTTCCTGCCGTTATCCGTGACGAGAATCTCGATCAGGATGATCAGGAAGTAGTACAGGCCGTACGCAACATACTTCATGCTGGCGCCATGCCAGAGACCGGTGCCAAGCCAGGTAACCAGAAGAGCGATGATGGTTGGAACCATTGCTCCTCTCTGCATGCCGAAATGACGCGTGCAGAAATCCGAGATCCTGCGCATCGGCCTGGAGAGAGACAGCGGGTAGTAGACGTAGTCACGGAACCAGGCACCCAGCGTGATGTGCCAGCGGCGCCAGAAATCATTGACGGTCTCAGCCGCAAACGGCTGCCGGAAGTTCTCTGGCAGCGCAATGCCGAACAGCTCTGCGCTGCCGGCAGCGATATCAATGCAGCCGGCAAAGTCGGCATAGAGCTGAAGCGTATAGAGAAGCACTGCAAGCAGGATAGATGCGCCGTATGCGCTGTCCCCCTGCTTGAACACATTGTCCACCAGCATGCCGGCGCGGTCTGCGATCGTGATCTTCATGAAGCAGCCCCACAGCAGCCGCAGCGTCCCGCGCCGGAACCTCTCAAAGGTGATCGGCGCTCCGGCCGTCAGCGATTCATGCATGTCAGCATAGCTGCAGATCGGCCCTTCCGTGACGGTTGGGAAGAATGACAGGAACAGCAGCAGATGAAAGTAGTTATGCTCTGGCGCTGTCTTGCCCCTGGCAACTTCAGTGACATAGGCAACGGCTTCCAGGGTATAGAAGGAAATGCCCATCGGTATGATCAGCTTCCGCAGCGACATCTTCTGGGCGGAATGCAGGAAGGCACTGATCAGCAGATTATCTTCCGACACGAAGAAGTTATAGTACTTCAGGAATGCCAGCAGGCCGAAATTCACCAGGACCGCAATCAGGATGACGATATGCTGGAGATGCTTCTCCTTTGCCCTGCGCAGCTTTCTCGCAGCACGGTCCTCATTCGGAGCGGCAGATCCGTGCCTGCGCTGAATCCGTTCCAGGAAAAGGCCGGCAATATAGATGCTCAGCGTCGAGATGATAATGAAAACGATCAGTTTTCCGCTGCCAAGTGCATAGAAAGACAGGCTGGCTGCCAGCAGCGCCAGCCAGCGGAATCGGGAAGGCAGGAGCTGGTAAATCAGCAGGACCAGCGGCAGGAACAGAAACAGATAGTAGGGAGAGCTGTAGGACATACAGGATCAGTCTTCCAGTCTCTTCACCAGCTCCGCAATGGTGTCTGCGGTAGCGAAGTTCTCCGGCATCAGGTCATCCGGGGTAATCTCAATATCGAATTCCTGATCCAGTCTCGCGATCAGGATCGTCAGGGACAGGGAATCAAGAATCCTGTCTCCGATCAGGTCGCTGCTGTTCTCCACGTCCGCTCCCGGGCGAAGCTCCTTCAGCAGCTTCAGAACCTGTTCCTTCTCCATATCATTCATTTCCTCTTTTCATGTATTCCTCAAGAAGTGCGCGGCGATCGATCTTGCCGTCCGCATTGAGCGGCAGCGCATTCAGCATCCATATATCTCCAGGCATCATGTATGCAGGCAGATGAGCCGCGAGGGATCTCATGATCTCTTCCCTGCCGACAGATCCGGTGCATGCAAGCACGATCCTGTCCTCATCCTGGGCAAACAGAGCAGCTTCGCTGTGAATGCCCTCTACTGCCGAGGCAGCCGCATCGATCTCGCCAAGCTCGATGCGATAGCCCATATGCTTGATCTGGCTGTCGCGGCGGCCGAGATACCGCAGCAGGCCATCGCTTCCGCGCACTGCGATATCGCCGGTGCGGTAGACTGTCTCCGGATAATGATCATTGCGAGGATCCTGCACGAATGCCTGCGCCGTCTTTTCCGGCGCGCCGTAATATCCTCTTGCCACGAACGGGCCCCGGATCAGCAGCTCTCCGGGAGTGCCGTCTTCGCATTCCTTGCCGCTCTCATCCATCAGGAATGCCTCGCAGTTATCGCAGGCAATCCCGATCGGCAGCGGATCGGCTCCATTCCAGCGACCGTCCACCTGATACCAGGTGCAGATATCCGTTGTCTCCGTCGGGCCGAACAGATTCGCGAACCTCGCATCCGGCACCTGCTTCCGCCAGTAATTCAGCACTGCCGGCGGCATGACCTCGCCGGCAAAGAGCACGGTATGCAGATGTTCGATCTTCAGCCCGGACAGCACATCCAGCGTCCTGAACAGATTCAGCGCTGAAGGAACCCAGTAGATCGCATTGACCTTGCGCTCATTCATGAAGGAGATCAGCTTCTTCGGGAACATGAACCATGTCCTTGGCAACAGCACCGTCTCTCCGCCTGCACGCAGCGATCCATACAGATCCGTGACGGACATGCTGAAGTACAGCGGCGACTGATTGCCGAAGACAGTATGCTCATTGACACAGAATGTCTTCACGACCCAGTCTGAGTACGCAAGCACATTTGCATGCGTCACGGCCACGCCCTTCGGGACCCCGGTCGAGCCGGAGGTGAACAGCACATAGGCCAGATCATTCTCTGTCGCGCTCTGTGCTGCTGCCTGCAGCGCGCTCTCCTGCCGCTCGTGCTGAAGAAGCTCCTCCAGCGTCACGGCTCTGCCGAATTGCCGGGCTGTCTCTTGATGCTTCTCATCCGTAATGATCACCGCCGGCCTCAGCGTATCCATGATCGCGTGGATGCGCGCCGAGGGCATCTGCGGGTCAATGACCGAGTAGAAGCCGCCTCGGTACAGCACTGCCAGCATGGCAGTCACGCACTCAATTCCCTTGTCCAGGAACACCGCTGCCGGCATTCTGCTGCTCATATGCTCCATCAGCCCGCAGGCAGCGGTCTCTGCCTGCCGTCGCAGCTGATGATAGGTAATCATTCCCATCGGATCCGAGAGCGCGATATGTTCCGGAATCCGATCTGCATTTCTGTCTACAAGATCTGTAATCCGCTTCATGCATGCCTCTTTCCAAACTTCTGGTATAGGTTTCTCATGTGAACTTCATGTGAACAGCAGCAATGATTCACGATCGGAATTCTAGCACTTTAAAAAATACCTGATACTGGATTTCATGTGATTTAAGATTATTTTCAGGATCTTTCACCGTCCTGACACAGAATGACTTCAGGCATGCATCATGTAAGCCCTTTCGATTGTGCGGGCTTCTGCCGCCATGCCTGACTGCATGATTAAAGCTGACTGAATAAAGATTTTCTCACTGCGCATCAAAGTACAAATGAAGATGCGTCTTCCTTTCTATGATGCTCAGAAAACAACAGGAGCAATCTGCCGGGACAATATAAAAGCACCGCCCTGCAGCTCTGATCACTGAGTCAATCAGCTGCCGGGCAGTGCCGATATTTCTGTCTACCGGATGAAGTTGGTATAGGTCTTCTTCTCATAGGCAGGCTCCGGAACGCCTGCCTTTCTGCCGGCCTCGATGCAGGCCAGCAGCCATGCCATGTTCTCGCCCAGCGTTCTCATGGTCTGCAGTCCCTCTGCATCCTGGAGTGCCTCCTCTGCGGTATTGCCGTGTATCTGGTTCCAGTACTGCGACGTGACAACCGGCATATTGGCTATCTCAAAATACTTATTCAGGCGGTCATATGCAGCACTGGCTCCGCCTCTGCGGCAGGACACGATGCTGGCCGCCGGCTTCTTCTGAAGCCTGCTGCCGGCAATGTAGAACAGGCGGTCCAGGAACGACGTAATCTGTCCCGATGGGCCTGCATAGAAGACAGGCGAGCCGACAATCAGGCCGTCAAATTCATCCGTCCTTGAGGCAACCTGATTCACCTGATCATCGAAGATGCACCTGCCGATCTCCCTGCATCTGCCGCAGGCGATGCACCCGCGGACTTCCTGGTTCCCAATCCACAGAATTTCTGTTTCTATGCCGTGGCTGTTCAGTACCTTTGCGCATTCCTGCAGTGCAGTATAGGTGCAGCCCTTCTGATGCGGACTGCCATTGATCATCAATACCTTTGTCATGATATTCCCTCCATGTGATTTCCTCTATTATAGACGCTGTTTCCATGTCCCTGAGATGATCATTTCCATCTTCCCTTTTCCAGCACGGTATGATATCATAATACGGCATGAGGGCTTAGCTCAGTTGGGAGAGCACTTCCTTGACGTGGAAGGGGTCATGGGTTCGAGTCCCTTAGCCCTCACCATCAATGCAGGAATAACCGCTTGAAAGAGCGGTTTTTCTTATGCTCTGGGACAAAATGAGGCAATTTTTCAGACGTATTGTGCCGGCTTCAGCAACCATTCGGCATTTCTTCACCCTCCGTTAACAAACCAACTTCCGCGATATTCTAGAATGAATATCAGGAGGCATTCATGAAGCCATCTGCATCGTCACGCATCATCCGAGCTGCCATTGCCGGCATCGGAATGGTCATCGTGCTGTTCCTGCTCTATCTGAGCCTGATCAGCACCTCCTATATCACTTCCGGCTCCTCCGAGAAGTCCTATCTGCTGAAGGACAGCCCGGCCGCGCTGCTTCTCATCATGGCAGCCGTCATGACCGGCCTGATTCTCATGCGCCGGGCTGTGCCGCTTCAGAAAGCAGCCCGCAGGATCAATGAGAGCCAGCGGCTCTTCCATATGCTGCAGGCGATCCTGTTTGGCGTGATCGCAGCCGGATCGCTGTACTGGATCTTCTCCGTGCAGGCAGTGCCCGGCGCTGACCAGAAATCCATGCTGACGATCGCGGAGCAGCTTCTCAGCGGAAATACCTCCGCATTCGCGAAGAACGGCTACATCTCCATCTTTCCGCATCAGGCCGGCTTCGCTCTTGCCGTGACGCTGATTGCAAAGGTCCTGGGCACGGACTGGCATGTGTTCCAGATCATCAATATCATCGGCCTTCTGCTGGCATACTGGGAGCTCTCTGAGACTGCTGCCCTGCTGGAAAACAGAAATACCATCCGGCTTGCTGTTCTGCTGGCATGCCTGCTGTTCTATCCGCTGCAGATGTATGTCACATTTGTCTACGGGACCATCTGGTCCTATGCGCTGGCTTTGGCGGCAATGCGCCACGAGCTGCTCTTCCTGAAGAATGGAAAGGCTGGCAGCCTTGCCCTCATGAGCATCCTGATCTTCCTGTCCGTCTTCCTGAAGAGCAATTCCATGATCCTGCTGATCGCCATGTGCATCGCATCGCTGCTCGAGGCGCTGCAGCGCAGAAGATGGAAGCCGCTTCTGGCCCTTGCCGCCTGCATTGCCATGCTGGCGGGCGAGCAGCTTGCGGTGCATGAGATCATCAGTGTCCTTGCCGGCGGCAATGCAGCAGCCGGCACTTCCTCCTGGTGCTACATCGCCATGGACACCAGCATCGATAACAGCCGAGCGCCGGGCTGGTATATGTCCGAGTTCGGTCCTGATCTGTATCTCAAATCAGGCGCTGAGGCAGAGGAGGCAATCGCATCTGCAGCGGCAAAGCAGAATATCAATGAACTGCTCAGCAGCCCTGCAGAAGCCATGTCCTTCTTTCTAGAGAAGAATGCCTCGCAGTGGAATAATCCAACCTTCCAGGGATACTGGATCGTGACCACGCATAATCACGCCTCAAGCACGCTTCTGTCGGTGATCGGCATGCTCAGCAGCTATGGCTGGCTGAATGTCCTGCAGACGCTGATTCTTGCCGGTGCCGCTCTGTTTCTGCTGACCTGCACAGGCAGCAGCGATTCCAGTGAGCTGCTGTACATCGCCGCATTGATCGGAGGCTTCCTGTTCCATACGTTCTGGGAAGCGAAGTGCCAGTACACCCTGCCGTATTTCTTCCTGCTGATCCCGCTTGCCATTGTCGGCACTTCCCGGCTCCTGCAGCATCCCGATGCGCTCTGGAGACATTCGAGAGCCAGGCTGATCCTTGCGGCGGCAATCCTCGCTGCCACGATAATCATCTGGCAGCCTTATGCAGCCGCTGCGGAATCCACGGATATTCAGCCAGCCGGCGTTCTTGCCAAGACCACGCAGCGCATGAAGTGATCGCTATGCACGCATGTACCAGTGCAGATCCGGTTGGCTGAGTCAGCCAGCCATCAATCTCTGCCCGCATTTTCATGCTTGCATATATTTTCATAAATCCGCATGCCGGAAAATAATAACTCGCGCACATGCAGGATCTGCCCCCTGATCCGGCCGGCAGAGCATCCAGTCTTGCAGATCTTCCTGTCTCCAGGGTGCATCCCGCTCAAGCTGTCTGCAATTTGATGATAAATCCCGCTTTTTCTGTGCTATGTTTATTCCATCATGGAATATAAGGATTCGAGGTGCTGCTTATGGAGATCCGCTATCTGCTGGAATTCGTGGCTGTTGCCGATGCGCTGAGCTTCTCGGACGCCGCGGACAGCCTCTTCATCTCCCAGGCCACTCTGTCCAAGCATATTGCCGCCATGGAGGAAGAGCTTGGATGCCGCCTGCTGGACCGATCCACGCATCATGTGCTTTTGACTGAGAGCGGCAGGCAGCTGCTCCCGGCGGCAAGAGACATTGTCAGCCGCTATCATGAATGCCTGAACGAGATGGACCGAAGCCGGGCTACGCAGCAGAAGACAATCCGCATTGCGTCCATCCCTGTCATGGAGCCCTACCATATCTCCGAGGCGGTAGTTGCCTTTCAGAAAGAGCATCCCGCGATTGATCTGCAGATCAGCGAGGAAGAGGGCCGCGATATCCCGAAGCTGCTGAAAAGCGGCGATTACGATCTCGCCTTCCAGCGTCTCGGCAAGGAGAACATGAATGATTATCACTCCGTGCTCTACTGCTCTGATGATCTCGTTGCGGTCGTTCCTCCCTCCCATCCCTTCGCATCCTACCGCTCAATCCCGCTGGCCCGGCTCAGGGATGACCAGTTTCTCTTCATGGATGAGAATACCGGCTTTCTCCCCATCTGCATCAATGCCTGCCGGCAGGCAGGATTCGAGCCGAAGATCACCTATAAGGGACATCGGCCGGAGAACATCCTGGGCCTGGTTGCCAAGGGCATGGGCGTTTCTCTGCTGCTGCGCCAGGAAGTCCTCTTCTATTCCAATCCAGGCGCTGTCATCATCAGCCTGTCGCCTCCTCTGATCAGCAATATCTACCTGACCAATCCCAGGCAGGTATCGCTGCACTATCCCTGCCAGCTGTTCGTGGACTTCATCAAGAACAGAAAGTAGAATGCAGAAAGCGAGATCGCTGTCCTCCTGCAATGGAAGGCTGCGGTCTCGCTTTCTCTGAACCGGATCGGGAAATCAGGCTGCTGCTCAGTTGGAAGCCATGCAGTCGTTGACCCACTGCACGAAGTTGGCTGTGCTGTCGCCGGTGCGCTCTGCCATGGTATGCTGCTGGCCCCAGACCGACTCGAAGTCCACGCTCTTCACGCTCTCGTTGCTCTCCAGCGCAAGCGCGAGATTGGCCTCTGTGGTAAGTGCGGTATCGCCCTGGCTGATGCCGGTGCGGATACGCCAGTACTTTGCGACAGTGCTTGTTCCATATCCCTTATAGGACTGCAGCAGATAGTACAGCGGCGTATACATATTGACACGGTCCGTGACCGAGACGCCGAGGGAATCCGTCTTGGCAAGATCTGCCGTATAGGCGCTCTCATAGGATGTGCCCTTGACGATCTCCGCCAGGTAGGAATCAAAGTGCGCGCCATTGCCGTCGCCGTATCCGAACAGCGTATTCTCACCCTGCGCTGCATCCAGCTCATCAAAGGCGCCGATGGACTTGGTGGCAGCCTTCATTGCCTTGCAGAAGTCGGCGATGCTGGTAATGGTTGCGGTATTGGATGCGGAATCATAGGTAACCCAGGTGCCGTTGGCATTCAGGGCATCAATGTAGTCCTGCGCTGTCTCATAGGTGCCGGAGACTGTCACGCTGATGCTGGATGTCGTGCCGCGGCTGATATTGTCAATGGAAGAGAAATCCGTTCCTGCGGATGCGCCTGCCGTGGCAGTCGCCGCCGTGGTGGAATCCGCGCCTGCAGATGCGGTTGCGCCGGTCGTGCTGTCCGGAGCGCCGGAAGGCATCTGTCCGGAAGGCATGCCGCTCGGCCTTGCGCCGCCCATGCCGCCGCCCATCATTCCGCCCATGCCAGTAGAGGCTGAGCTGGAATCATAAGGGAATGCATTGTCTGAGAGGAAGTTATTGAGAGACTGCTCAATGAAGGCCTTGAGATAATCATAGTAGGAGCCGGACTGATAGATGCCGGTGCTTGATTCCTCCAGCGTCAGGGCATTGCCGTCCGCATCCTTGAGGCCCGCCTGGTTGACCCAGTCTGCCCATGCCTTCGCCAGGCTGTCAGAGATGGTCTGCTCCTCTGTGGAGAGGCCGCTTCTGGTAGAGCCCATCATCCATTCATAGGACATGTCTGCCGTATCAAGATTCGTGATCGGGCACCAGTCCATGGAGCCGGCGACTGCATCGCTCTCTCCCTGCACGGCGCCGATGGCTGTCAGATACGGTTGATAGAGCTCGCTGTCGCCGGATGCGCCGACGATGGCAGACTGCGCACCGCCGCCGCTCATGCCGAAGACGAAGATGGAATCCGTGCTGCCGGCAATGGTATCCTGCGTATAGCGGACATAGCGGATGGCCGCCTTGATATCCGTGACGCCTGCAGGGGCGCCCTGATCTCTGCCGCGGCATCCGGCAAGGATATACACGAATCCCTGTCCGGTATAGTCGCTCTCATCCTGATACTCCGTCAGCGCTGCCTGAGCCATATAGCCCGGCGTGTTGATCGGCATGACGATCGGTGCCGTGGAAGCCGTGTAGCTGCCGACCTTGGCAGTGTCATTCACGGTCACGGTATAGGTGTCATCGCTGTTCTTCGTTCCATTGAAATAGGCACCCGGCACGAATACAGCCAGGTTCTCGTAGGAGGCATCCGCCGGCGTCTCGCAGTAGGAGATGCCGATCTGGTAGTACACATCATTATCAGAGTTGTAAAGCCACTTGGTATTATCAATCTTGCTGAGCGTGGTAGAAGCTGAAGATGCCGCGGCAGAAGCAGATGCAGTGGAGGCAGCCCCTGCGGTGGCTGCGGAGCAGCCTGAGGCAAGCATGCCGATCACTGCCAGGGAGCTGATGACGATTCTCGCTCTATTCATAGATAATCTCCTGTATATTCTGTTGAATCATTTTTATCCTAGTGCTCTTCACCCGCACCAGCAATTCCAGTTCTGGACGCTGTTATTCCAAAGCGGAATATTATCATTCAAAAAAAGAGGGTGCTCCGCCGAGCAGCTCTCTTTCAGGCTTCCGGCTCAATCCGGCCGGGGCTCATAGATCCTGCGCAGCAGCGGAATGACGGCCTCCATGTCCCTCTGCGACAGCGCTGAGAAGGCAGATGAGATATAGGCCTGATGCCTGCGCAGCGCACGCGCGATCAGGCGCCTTCCCTGCGGCGTCAGGATCAGGTAATATGTCCTGCCGTCCTCGCGGCTGCGCTCTCTTCTCAGCAGCCCCTTCTTCTCCAGCTGATTGACTGTATGCGTCATGCTGCCGCTGGTCACCAGCACTCTTGCCGCCACTGCCTGGATCGGCTGCGGGCCGAGCGCATGAATTGCTTCCAGCACGGCAAACTCCGTGGTGCAGAGATCGAATTCCTCCAGCAGGCTGCCGACGCCTTCAATCACATGATGGCTGGAGCGCAGCAGCGCCTCCAGGAGATCTTCCTCATCCATTGCAGTGATGTCCTTCATTCAGCGCTCCTCCTGTCTCGTCCCTGCCTTCAGGAACGTATCGCGATCCAGCTCATCAAAGGCATGCTGCAGCTCGCGCTGCGTATTCATCACGATCGGCCCGCCCCATGCTATCGGCTCATGCAGCGGCCTTGCCGAAAGCAGCAGGAATCTGGCACCCTTTCTTCCTGCCTGAACATGCAGCTTCTCTCCCGACGTGAACAGGACTGCATTCTTCTGCTCAATTTGAGGACCGCTGGCATGCTCGGAGAAATCCGCAGATCCCTCGACCAGATAGGCAAAGACTGTCTTCTCCGGATCAGACACATACGTCCATTCTCCGCGCGGTGCAATCTCCGCATCCAGATAATCTGCCGGGATATGCCTGCCCTGAAATCCTCCTTCATGGCCATTCCAGCTGCCTGCGATCAGGCGGATATGCGCATCGCCATCCTCGATCTCCTGAATCTGCTCTGCCGCAATCGGCCCGTAGGATGGATCGCACATCTTGTCGCTGCGCGGCAGGTTGAGCCAGATCTGCGCGCCGAGCATGTGCCTTGAGGCCGCCGGCATCTCCTGATGGATGATGCCGCTGCCGGCTGTCATCCACTGCGCCTCGCCGCCATGGATCACGCCGCGATTGCCCAGGCTGTCCTTATGCTCCATCTCGCCGCTGATCAGATAGGTAATGGTCTCGATGCCGCGGTGCGGATGCCATGGAAAGCCCTTGATATAATCCCGCGGATTCCGGGAGTCAAATGCGTCCAGCATCAAGAACGGATCATAGTCTGCGGTATCGCCGCTGCCGATGACTCTGGTCAGATGCACGCCGGCCCCGTCAATTGCCTGCCTGCCCGAGGTGATTCTTCTGACTGCTCTGTATTCTTCCATGAGATTTCCTCCTCATCCATTTATCTTGATATAAAGATAATATTTCGATGATCCGGAATCCGCAAGGAAGATGACCGGGCAGACGCCAATGCAGATTTGCGCGCCCTGTTTATGCCTTATCATTCATTCATGTTTGATATTGAAAGGCTTTTTTATGCTATCATTGATCTGCAAAGAACGGCTGATACCCAGACAATTGATTTGATCCAGATAAGAAGCCTTCCCGGAGCAGGCATATGATGAAATCACTCAAGACAGCCCTATCTTCCCTGATTGTCCTGGCTCTTTTTGCTGTGTGCCTCCCGATGCAGGTGCTTGCTGCCGGAGCAGACGTGCAGAGGACGGTCCGTGTCGGCTGGTATACCATTGCCGGCATGCAGAGCGGAACCTCGCCGGAGGATATGGGCGGATACAATTACGAATACCTGTGCAAGATCGCGCAGTATGAGAACTGGAATCTTGAGTTTGTCTACGGCAGCTGGCCGGAGCTAGAGCGGAAGCTGATTGACGGCGGGATTGATATCCTGGGCGATGTGGCCAAAACGGATGCCAGGATGGCAAAGTATGATTACAGCACCTATCCCAGCGGATCAAGCCATATGCTGATGATCTGCCGGGCGGATGACGATCGGTACACCTACGATGACTATTCAGCCCTCGACGGTGCCGTGGTCGGCGACGCGAGCAGCGAATTCCGGCGCGGCCTGCTGAACCGCGAGGCAGCAGCGCACGGCATCAGCGTCACCTACCGGGAATACGTCAATGACAGCGACATGCTTGCCGCGCTGGACAGCGGCGAGACAGATGTTGCCATTCTCAGCAATGTCAGCACCTACCAGGGATACAAGGTCATTGAGGAATGGGAATCAAATCCGTTCTACTTCGTGGTGAGCAAGAGCAGCCCCGGAATACTGAGCGAGCTGAATGACGCAATGAAGCGGATCCAGAACTCAGATCAGAATATTCAGGAGCGCCTGTTCGAGAAATACTTCGGCGAGAACAGCACCGGCACAACCATTGCCCTGACCAGAGAGGAAAAGCAGTATCTTGCCCAGTCAGAGACAGTTACTGTAGCAGTCAGCAGAAATGAGAAGCCTCTCTCTTATGAAAAGGATGGCCGGATCGTCGGGCTGATTCCGGATTACCTGGATCTGCTCTCTGAAAAGACAGGCCTGAAGTTCGAGTATGTCATCTGCGATCAGTTCAGCGAGCTTGCGGGCACCTTTGCCTCCGGAAATGCGATGATCTTTTCGCAGTTCCCTAATAATTATGAGATCGCCGAGAAAAGCAATGCCTATCTGACTGTGCCGTTCTACACGCTGCTGTATGGCATGGTCAGCTGGCCGAGCACCTCCAAGGTCAGAACCGTGGCAATCGAGAAGGGAAAGATATTCCTGCAGCAGAAGCTGGAGGAGGAAGGCTATGCCGCCGTAATCTTCAGCAGCGAGGCAGACTGCCTGAACGCTGTTGCAAGGCACGCTGTCGATGCGGCGGCGATCAGCAGCCTGAGCTATGAGCAGCTGTCCTATCATGCAAGATATGCCGGCCTTTCCTTCCACTCGAATTCAAACCTGAATATTGACATGTGCCTGGCTATCTCAAAGACGCAGGGCAGCGCCCTCTTCAGCATCATCGAGAAGGGAATGGGCGTAATCTCAGACTCATCGCTTTCAGAGATCGTTCTTTCCTCTTCCGTCCTGAAGCCGGAATACACGATGGAAGACCGCATCATCATGAATTCCGGGCAGATCTTCATCATTCTCACCCTGTCCCTGCTTGTCCTCATGCTCCTGATGTGGCGCGCCCGGCAGAAGAAGATGAATCAGCGGCTGACCGCTGCGAAGCTGGAAGCCGAGAAAGCAAACTCTGCGAAGTCGGCGTTCCTTTCGAGCATGAGCCATGATCTGCGCACGCCGCTGAATGGAATCCTCGGCTTTGCTGATATCGACATCCGCGAGAGCACGATGGAAGGCAAGCAGAACGCTCTTGAGAAAGTCCAGCTGTCCGGCCGCCTGCTGCTTGACCTGGTCAACGATACGCTGGAGCTTTCAAGAATTGAAAGCGGAAAAGTGACAATGGAGCCGAAGGTCATTGAATCGGCAGGCATTGCCAGCCCGATACTGGAATCCATACAGCAGCTGGCAAGGGAGAAGGGAATCAACTTCGTGGCTGAAACCGATCGATTCCCGAAGGGAAAGATCTATGTTGATTCCCTGAAGCTGCAGAAGATCGTTCTGAACCTGCTTTCAAATGCAGTGAAGTATACGCCGGCCGGCGGCACTGTCCGGTATTCTGTCGAGGCAATTGATCCGCCTGTCAGAAACATGACCAGGCGCATTATCGTCGAGGATAACGGCATCGGCATGAGCAGCGAGTTCCTTGCGCACCTGTATGAGCCCTTTGCGCAGGAGCGTCGGAAGGAGACCTACGGCATTCAGGGAACAGGGCTCGGGCTGTCGATCGTCAAGAAGCTGGTTGACCTGATGAATGGCACGATTGAAGTCGAGAGCAGCCTCGGCAAGGGAACGAGATTCACGGTCGAGCTTCCGCTTGGATGCCCTGAGGGCGTCAGCGAGGATGCTGAGACAGAGCAGATCAGCGATACCTGCTCGCTTGCGGGAAAGCGCATCCTTCTGTGCGAGGATAACGAGCTGAATGCGGAGATTGCGTCCGCGCTGCTGAAAGAGAAGGATATGCTGGTCGACTGCGCATCAAACGGGCAGGAGGGACTGGATCAGTTCCAGGGCTCTGAGATCGGCTACTATGATGCAGTGCTCATGGATATCCGCATGCCGGTCATGAATGGATATGACGCAGCGAGGGCAATCCGGGCTTCAGGCCGCAGGGATGCAAAAGCGATCATCATCATTGCCATGACCGCAGATGCCTTCGAGGAGAACGAGAGAGAGGCAAGGGATGCAGGAATGGATGACTACATCACGAAGCCGGTGGACCCGGGGAGATTATATAAGGCGCTGTCATCGCATCTGAGATAGCACAATATCATGCATCAGCAGGAGCAGCCCGAAGGCTGCTCCCTTTTCATGATCTGCGGATTCATGCATGGCCTGGCTGCATCGCGCCGTGCAGGGATAAGATCGTGCTATGATTACCCTGTCAAGGGATCTCTACAGGGGCGGGTACGGCAGATGGAACAGATGGAATGGGAATATATCATTGCGATTGCCGAGGAGAAGAGCATCTCCAGAGCTGCCAAGCGGCTGTATATCAGCCAGCCTGCGCTTTCCAAGTACCTGCGCGAGCGGGAGCAGAAGATCGGCGGCGCGCTGTTCGTCAGAGCCCGCGGCGAGGTCATTCCCACGCCCCTCGGAAAGGTATATCTGAAGTATGCTGCAGAGATGAAGCGCCTCAGCGAGGAATGCAGCCGGGAGATGCAGAAGGTCATTGATTCTGATCTCAGGAAGACCATCCTGATCGGGATCCCGGCCTCGAGAGTAACCATGTGCACTTCCCTCCTGGTGCAGCTGGAATCCATGAATCCGGGATGCACCTTCAGGATCGTGACGGATCATTCCGCGGAGATCCTGAGAAAGGCAGAGGCACACGAGGTGGATCTGGCGGTCATCAACAGCACCAGCAGAGGCATTCTACTGATCCGGGAAGTCTGCGGTCTGTATCTCTCGCCGAAGATCGAGCAGAGGCTCAGCCTTGCCAAGGGCCAGCCCGTGACGATCCGCATGCTGCAGGAAGAGCAGTTCATTCTCTCCAATACGGAGAATATTGCCGGCATCATTGCCAACCGCGCCTTCCGCAGAGAGAAGATCCAGCCCAGGAAAGTCACGGTTGTCGATAATACGCAGCTGGCCCTGGACATGGCCTCTGCCATGGGCTGCGCTGCCTTCATCATGAAGAACTATCGGGAGGACGATCACTTTCATCCTCTGGAGCCAGCCTTATATAATGATCTCCGCCTCTGGAAGATCAGCCCTCTTGAGGGCATCCGGCTGAAGGGTATCCGCTTCTGATCATAACCATCTGGTTATGTATGAATTCTCTTTCGGTATTTCCCTTTTTAACTTGTGAAATTAATAATTATCGTGGTTAGGGGGAAAAAACATGAAGAAGTTGATTTCGCTTTTGCTTGCCGCAAGCATGCTTGCCGGATGCTCTGCATCAACCGCATCCACAGCAGCTACCGCAAGCGCAGCCGCATCCATGACGCCGGGAACCTATACGGCAACCGCAAAGGGCATGGATGGGGATGTTACCGTCGCCGTAACAGTCTCCAGCGACGCGATTCAGAGCATTGCAGTCACAGATGACAATGAGACCGCAGGGGTTGGAGACAAGGCCCTGAAGATTGTCAGCGATGCCATCGTCGCAGATCAGTCTCTGGCAGTAGATTCTGTCTCCGGCGCAACGGTGTCCTCAGCCGCCATGAAGAGCGCCGTGGCAGATGCGCTCGGCCAGGCAGGCGGAGATGCAGATGCATGGAAGAACAAGGAAGTCACCAAGGAATCAAAGGATGAGTCATTCGACTATGATGTTGTCGTTGTCGGTGCTGGATATGCCGGCATTGAATCAGCACTCAAGGCAATGAAGGATGGCGCCAAGGTAGCGATTGTCGAGAAGCTCGGCATCGTCGGAGGCACTTCCATCTTCTCCTCCGGCGCATTTGTCGCTGCCTTCACGCAGGACGAGGTTGCCGCAAAGACCAAGGTCTGGATTGACCGCAATACCCAGAACCTGAACCAGATTGATACTGATAAGCTGACGACCGCAATGAGCAATGCGCCGGAGATCCTGGCAGATTATTCCGCGCTTGGCATTGAGGGCAAGCCGTTCATGGAGACCGGCTGGGGCGTTTCCGCCTCTGAGAAGGCCCAGAAGAATGCATCCACGATCAAGCTCGCAGATGCCGAGGTTCACCCGAAGGGCGGCGAGTATCTGCTTACCACGCTGATGGATCAGCTGGTCAAGGGCGGCGTTGATGTCTACGTGAATACGCCGGCAACGAAGCTGCTCACAGATAACAGCGGCACAGTCACCGGCATCGAGTGCGATACCGATCACGGCGTCAAGACATTCAATGCCAAGTCTGTCGTGCTCGCAACCGGCACCTATGCAAGGAACACGGATCTCTGCAAGGAGCTGGATCCGGGATCTGAATACAACTTCACCGCAGCTTCCAAGGGCGATACCGGTGACGGCCTTGTCATGGCACGCGATATCGGCGCAGCCGTTGACAGCTATCAGCACAAGATGAGCGGCATCTTCGCTCCGGATCCGTATGACATGCCGGTTGTCGGCCAGCCTTACAACAGCTATCCGTATGACTGCGTGCTGGTCAACAGCAAGGCAGAGCGGCCGGTATCCGAGACCGCAGGAACACATTTCCAGATGGAGTACTTCATCGAGAAGGATGCGCCGGATTATGGATGGGTAGTCATGGACCAGGCCGTCGCTGACCGCTTCCTGAACCTGGATGAGTATCTGAAGGACACTGCCGATGGCAGCAAGTATATCGAGGCCTACAAGGAAGACTCTCTCGACAAGCTCGCAGCTGACATGAAGGTTGACTCCGCTGCTCTGCAGCAGACGATCTCGCATTACAACGAGATGTGCGCTGCCGGCACCGATACCGACTTCAAGAAGGATGCCAAGTACCTGAACCCGATTGATGACGGAACCTACTACGCCGTCAAGGAATATGACATGACGAGAGGCGAGTTCGGCGGCCTTGTCACCAATGACAAGGCTGAGGTTCTCAAGAGCGACGGCAGCGCAATCAGCGGCCTGTACGCAGCCGGCATGATCTCCTCAGGCGATCTGATCGGCGACTTCTATCCGGGCATGGAGGCTCTCGGCGTCTGCGCCTACATGGGCTTCATCTCCGGCCGCGAGGCAGCAAGCAGCGCCGCAGCCAAGTAAGCAGTACGGCTGAGAAGGCACCTGTATCATGAACTGCAAAGGGACTCGGAATCATCCGAGTCCCTTTGTTTTGATCTGTTTTCCTTCAGCGGACAGCTCTGTGATTACTTGACTGCCTCGTGGATGGAGTCCTTCCAGATGAAGATCACGCCGAGCAGCGTGATAACCATGCCTGCATACTTAATGATCATGCTGACGGTCGCATTCGGTATGAATCCCTTTGCGCCGACATAAGTGCATACAGCGCCGATAATCCAGGTGATGATTCCGCTGGATCCAGTCATGAGCGCGCCGACCAGGGCAGCGATCGAGCAGACCTCCAGCCACATGTGAGACGATGCCTGCCTGTAGACGGCCGCAACGATGATGCTGGCGATAGCTCCAACGAGAAACAGAATACCTCCGAACTTTTTCATGTCATTCCCCTTTTTGCATTTTCATGCAGTTACACTCTACTGCAGCTTAGAACGAATGTCTATTCACGATTTTGCCGGCTTCTGTCTTCCCGGCAGGATCATTTTCTCTGATTGATCTCGTAGATCCTGTCCTTCTCCTCAGCCGGCAGGAAGCGATCCATGCCGTCAGCGATCAGCAGAATGCCCGCTACGCTGAGCGCGAGCCGCACTGCCATGAATGGCACGCCCAGCCCGCTGGCCTCAAAAGTAAGCATCGGTATCTTGGTTGTCGACCAGGCGCCTATGAAGATGAAGACATTGCGGATGGAGCTTCCCTTCTTCAGCATCACCGCCGCGACCGGAAATGCCGCATACAGCGGTCCGGCAGCGGCAGAGCCGAGAAAGAACGCGATGAACACGCCCCTCAGCCCGGAGCCGGGGCCGGTATACTTCATCATGGTCTGCCTGTCCACCCAGACATCGAGCAGCCCCAGCAGGATGAATACCGGCGGAAGCACGCCCAGCATGCCCCTGAGGTTATTCCAGATATTGACCGCGGAGGCAGTGCCGATCTGAGGGCGGAATATGGATACCGCGGCAAGTCCCGCCAGCAGAATCAGGAAGCCGCGATAGCGAATGATCAGCTTCTTCATCGAAAGATCGCCCCCATCGCAAGCGCAACCACGAATGAGAAGCACAGCGCCAGCACATTTCGCATGATCGCTGCCTTCCTGCCGAAGACCTTGAACTCCATCGGCAGCGTCACGATCCCGACCATCATCAGCGACGAGACAAATGCGGCAACCTGCGCATAGCCGGCGCCGTTCTTCAGCAGCGCCGCTGCCAGCGGAAATGCCACGAAGCCGGGAATCAGCGTAATAGCGCCGATCGCAAGCGATGCAAGTATTCCGAATATGCCAGAATCCGTGCCCAGCAGACTGCTGATCGTCGCCGGCGTCAGCACAGCGAGGGCAAAGCCAATGACAACGAATACTGACAGCAGCTGCGGGAGAATATTCTCAAAGGACATCCATGCCTTCTGCAGCGCCTTTCCTGTCTTCTTGCGGTCAGCAATAAAGGAAGCCAGCAGCCCCGCTCCCGTAACGCCGTATAGAATTGCCGTGAACATGATTTCCCTCCCGATTCTCCTGATGATCCAGGATCCCCGGCCGCCCTTTTCCGCATCAGCCGCCATGGTTCCTACTACTATAGATATCAGGCAGGATGCTGTCAACGCCCAGCCGCCGGAAAGCATGCATGAATGCCGTCCGGATACGCATTCCTTCCTGCCATCCTGTTTCCAATCCATAAGAACAGGGGACAGCCTCCCGGCCGTCTCCTGTCATGTTAATCCCGATTTCTTCGCGTCCGGCAGCTCTGCCGGGATGTCTCTATGCCTGATTCCCCGATGATACCTGCTCTGCATCTCTACGCGAGATACACGATGACTGCAGCGATCGTGCTAGCAAAGCCGACGCAGGCCTCATAAGGGATCAGCTTCATTCTCTCATTGATTTCCATGCTGACGCTTCCGCCTGTCGCATGGAAGAATGATCCATGCGGAAGAGAGTCCAGCACCGTTGCGCAGGCTTAATTCTCTTTCTTTGGAATTTCTTACATTTCACCATTTCGATTATCAAAGAACGCTTTTTGATATAATTAATTACGATAATAGATTAATCTGTGTAGTACTGATATTTCATCCACTGATTAAAATGAGACTCATCGCCTTCTGACAAATAATGATTCTCGTAAAGATAAATTATTAAATCATCATCACCAAACAAGTCAAAGATCCAATCATCCCAACCGGTATCCATTTCAGGATTGTCCATTTCGAGTAATTCTTTTGCCTCTTGTACCATGAGATAAATAGTCAGTTCTTCAATGACACTGTGTGCAATGAACTTTTCACCTGAACTAGCCATTTCTTGAATATGATCAACTACATTACAGAATTGATACATGAAATCATAATCATACCTCATAAGAAACTGTTTCGGCATGATACCTGATAACCATGAATCATCTATTTGGCCGATATGTGTACCTTTAGGCATGTGTGCCAATTTATTATAATCATCGTTGACATAATCATTTATTATTTCACTTCCAATTGCAATTGAAGCGGCAGCGGCTTTTCCAAAATGATTTTCAAGATATTTTGACCAATATGTATCATGGGTATAAGAATTAAGATTATAGGGATGTTCTTCCGCATCATCTATTGGCAATGCTTTCCAATTTAATGCTCTGCACAAACCTTTGTACTTATCTTCTCTAATGGATTCTCCAGTTTCATACCGACACCATGTTTTTGTACCAACATTTGCTTTTTTCGCAGCTTCTTCAATAGTTAGATTTAGTTCAATTCTTCTTTCCTTAATCTTATTTGAAAGATCTTTACTACCTTGGATTGATTTCTTTGCCATGTGGCGTCTCCTCCATTTTACTGACATGTCATTATAAGGTCATATTATATTTACTGACGCTATTCGTCAATAGGAACTATCTGAAGACCTACATTTGATTACATAAAATCATGCGTATTTTAATACCGGTAAGTATATTCCTTAAGAGTTTTATAGAACTATTTGCCACCGATATAAAAAGGAAAGGCCATCCTTCGATAGCCTGGAATAACGAGTAAAACTAGCAAATTAAGATGCTGATTACCTTAATCAGGCTATTTTCTATTAGTGATTTTTTGCATATTCTATCATGAGAATCGTCATGATCAGTACGCAGACTGTCCAAATCAGATTTCTTATCATTACAAATGGTAGATTGATGTTGAATGCCTATAGAAAGCGATCACATTTGGATTCAGGGAGATAGTGCTTCCTGCCCTGCCGTTACCGATAAAGTTTCTAGTATCAATCCATAGACAGGCCGCACTTTCCGGATGATCTGGATGATGGAGACAGCCAATTCAATTAGTGCACCCAGTGTCGCGAACTTGTATGTCCTTGCTTTCTCCTTACCTGACCGCCTTGATCAGGCGGAATACCTGCTCGGCCGTATTTGTCATGTTGCGCGATGCCGTATCTCTGTCCATTGCCTCGGAGAGCGTGACCACGGAGCGGAGAATCGGGAAATAGGCAGCGATGCCCTTCTCATTGCATTCCTTCGCATCCTCGCTGACTGATCCCGCAAAGGCGATCACCGGGATATGGTATTTTCCGGCAATGTCCGCAATGCCGCTCGGTGCCTTGCCCATCATCGTCTGGCGATCAAGCCTGCCTTCGCCGGTGACAACGATATCTGCTCCCCTGACATACTCTTCCAGCCTTGTCTCATCCAGCACGATATGGATGCCGGACTCGAGCACTGCATTCATGAAGGTCAGGAAGGCAAAGCCCATTCCTCCGGCTGCGCCTGTTCCAGGGCGCATGGCATCCGCGTGCGGATATTTCTCTGCCGCCTTCCTGGCATAGGCATTCAGCCACGCATCCATCTCCATGATCATCTTCGGAGTGGCACCCTTCTGCGGTCCATAGATAGAGGAGCAGCCCCGCAGCCCGCAGAGCGGGTTCGTGACATCGCAGGCAACCCGGAAGGTGCATTCCTTCAATTCCGGAATTACATTCTCATCCGTAATAGATGCAAGATCCCTGAGGCCCCTGGCCCCGAAGGCAATCTGATTTCCATTCCGATCCAGCAGGCCGAATCCCAGTCCCTGCAGCATGCCTGTGCCGCCGTCATTGGTGGCGCTGCCGCCGATGCCGATGATGAATCTGCGGCATCCCTTCCGGATCGCATCCCTGATGACCTCGCCGACGCCATAGGTTGTCGTGTTCAGCGGGTTCCGCTCCGCGTCCGATATCAGCGTGATTCCGGCTGCCCCGGACATCTCAATGATCGCGGTTCTGGAATTCTCCACGATTCCGTACATGCATGAGACCGGCTTGCCAAGCGGACCGGTCACCGTGATGGTTTCCTTCCTGCCGCCCATGCCGAAGATCAATGCATCTGCAGTGCCCTCGCCCCCATCTGCGAGCGGCCTGACAACGACCTCTGCGTCGGCGCATGCATTCAGAACGCCCTTTCTGATTGCCTCGCCTGCCTCCATGGACGTCAGGCTGCCCTTCAGTGAATCAATCGCGACTACGACTTTCATAACGCCTCCTGTGTATGCGCTTTCATTTACTGCCTAAAGTATAGGAAGTTTGTGCTATGCTTTATATGTTACATCGAATAATGTTTTTAATTATTTATCTGTTATTTATGTTATAAAGGACATTCAATATGAAGACAGCAATCAGGCAGGATACCGCCAGGAAGATCGTGGAGACAGTCAGCGATGTCTGCAGCCACAACATCAATTTCATCAGGCCGGATGGGACAATCCTGGCCAGCACCGATGCATCAAGAGAGAATACCTTCCATGAGATCGGCAAGAAGGCAGCTGACTCCAAGCAGACGATTGAGGTGTCCAGGGATGACAGGTATTTCGGGACGCAGGAAGGCGTCAATATACCGATCATCTATGAAGGCGATGTCGCTGCTGTCATCGGCATTACGGGCGATCCGGATGAAGTGAGGAAGTTCGCTGTCGCCGCCGAGAAGATCACGCTGCTCCTGATCCGCGAGCAGTACCTGGAGCGGGCTGACAACCTGGAAAAGACAAGGATGAACTACGTTCTTGAGGCCCTGGCGGAAGGCCGGGAGGTCGATCGCCTGTACTATGACCGGTTTATCAGGAAATATGAGATCGACGTCAGCAGCCCCTGCTGCGTCATCCTGCTGCAGTCATTGATCGCAGAGCGCAAGAAGAAGACCATACCCATGGAGAGCCGAATCCGCGAGTTCTTCGACAGCATGCAGATCCGCATCTATACATTTACCTATCCGGATACCTACATGACTGTGATTCCCTGCAGCCGATGGCTGCAGATCCGCGGCAGCTTCGAGGACTTCGCAAGAGACAATCCGGATTCAGTCAGGATCTCCGTGGGAACCAGGTGCACATTCCAGGACCTGAAGAGCTCCTATGCCTCGGCGCTGGTTGCCCAGTCCTCGCTGCTCTCAGGCGGCCGGATCGCTGTCATTGATGACATGGATCTGGGCATTATCATCGGAAGCCTGCCGGCAAAGACGCGCAAGCTGTTTGTATCGAAGATCATCGGCCGCCTTCCCGATCATGATATCGATCTCCTGAAGACGTACTTTGACACCGGCATGTCGTTGAAGAATACCTGCGAGATCCTGTATCGGCACAAGAATACGGTTCAGTATCAGCTGAACCGGATCGCCGCCATCACCGGCTATAATCCACGCTCCTTCAAGGATGCGGCCATCCTGTATCTTGCCCTGACGCTGCGGCAGAAAGAGGATTCCTGAGTCCGGCGATCCGCAGCCTGTCCCGCCTGCCGGCATTCATTCATGCATGTGCATGAATCCGTGCAGGAAAATCATGACCCGGGCATCAATTCGCCAGCTCATGGCTTCTTCCATCATCTCTTCACAGCATCATTCATCTTACCTAAACCCAAATCAGCTTTCTCGAGCATCAGAAAAGAGCATCTTCATGGCTTTCATCGTGAAGACGCTCCTGGTGAATTCTGCTGTATTGCCTGCTTGCCGTCCAGTCAGCTCAGGAACTACTGCATCAGCCTGGCCAGATCTGCAGCGGACGGTACATCTGCTACCTTGGAAGCGTAATGTGCATAGGCAATCATGCCTTCTGCATCTGTAATGAAGGCAGCCGGAAGCTGAAGCTCATCCCCTTCATACTTCCCATGGCTGTAGCCTTCCTTCTTGGCTCTTGCAATCTTGACCAGCACATCGGGGCTGAACATCTTCTCGCGGCTCTCCGCGGGCATGATGTCAAACTGCGCGTACAGCTTCTTCTGCGGATCGCAGATCAGGCGGAACGGAAGCGCATCCGGCATCTTCAGCTGCTCTGCCAGTGCCTTCGGATCGCTCTGCAGCACCACCAGCAGCTGCGCATCCTGATTCCTGATCAGGTCATAGGATGCTGCATAGTCATGAATGTCCAGCTGGCAGAGCGTGCATCCGTAGTATCTGAGAAATACCAGGGCAGTATGCCTGTGAAGCGAAGCGATATGCCAGTAGCTCAGACCGCTCTCAAAGGGAGTATCAAACGTGAAATCCGGAATCTTCTCTCCGACCTGAAGCCTGCTCATGCCTGCACCTTACCTGGCGTTGAACACGTACTTGTCAAGACGATCGAATGCCTCGATGACTCTGCTCTTCGGAAGCGCAAGATTCATGCGGATTGAATACTCGCCATGGAATGCACGGCCATCCTGCCAGATCACGCCGACATCCGTGCCGGCCTTCTCAAGCTGGTCCATGTTCATCCCGTGCTCCCTGCACCACTGCTCGCAGTCCAGGAACAGCATATAGGTGCCCTGAGGCTTGGAAAGCGTAACGCCCTTGAAGTGGCTGCTGATGAAGTCATAGGCATAGTCGACATTCTCGGTAAGGACCTGCTTCAGCTCATCTACCCATTCATATCCCTCCGGCTTGTAGGCACCGATCAGGGCATGCATGGAGAGCACATTCATATTGTTGTAGTTTGCCTTGGATGCTGATGCGGCTTCTCTGTCGCGCAGATACTTGTTGTAGATGATGTGATAGCTGCCGACCAGGCCGGCCAGATTGAACGTCTTGGAAGGCGCATAGAAGGCCACCGTGCGGTTTCTCGCATCCTCGGAGACAGACTGTGTCGGGATATGCTTATGTCCGGAGAGGATGATGTCAGACCAGATCTCATCAGAGATCACGAAGACATCATTGGCCTTGTAGACCTCCATGGCCTTCTCGATCTCCTCGCGCTCCCAGACGCGTCCGCAGGGATTGTGAGGCGAGCAGAAGATCGCGGCGTGAATATTGTTCTCCTTGATCTTCCTGTCCATATCCTCGTAGTCCATGCGCCAGATGCCATTCTCATCACGCTTCAGCTGGCTGTGGACAATCCGGTATCCTGCATTCGTCACGCATCCGGTGAATCCGACATAGGTCGGACTGTGCAGAAGAACCGCATCGCCCGGCTCTGCCAGCGTCCTCAGCATGGAGACAACGCCGCCAAGAACGCCATTCTCATAGCCGATGCATTCCCTGGTCAGTCCCTTGACGCCGTTTCTGGTCTCCTGCCACTTGATGATTGAGTTGTAATATTCATCCGTAGGCATGAAGTACCCAAAGGCAGGATGCTGTGCTCTCTTGATGATCTCTTCCTGAATCGTAGGCACCGTCGGGAAGTTCATATCGGCAACCCACATCGGGATTGCATCAAAGCCTTCCTTCGGCTTGCCCGGCGTAATAAACGCGCCCATATGCATTCCCAGTCCGTCTACTGCAATGGCATCCTTGCCATGGCGATCCATAATCGAGGTAAAATCGTATTTCATCTTTTCACAGCTTTCTATTTTTTCCGTATCTAATTATAGATGCTTTGCGCTGATGATGGATTACTTAACTGCTTCCTTCATCACCCGCAGCACATTGCCGCACATGATCTTCTCAACATCAGCTGTGGAGAATCCACCCCTGATCAGAGCATCGCAGAGCAGGTGCATCTTGTCAGGCCCGTTCACCTCAAGGTTTCCCTCGATGCCATCGAAGTCCGTGCCGATCGCGATCACGTCCACGCCGGCCAGCTCCTTCTCATGCTGAGCCATCGCGACCATGCGCTCGATCGTGCTGTTCTTGTTCTCCGGGCTCTCGTTAAGGAACTCCGGGCCGAAGTTGATGCCCATGACGCCGCCGGCCTTGCCGAGCGCCTTGATCATGTCATCCGTCATGTTGCGGGTATGCGGCGACAGCGCACGGCAGTTGGAGTGCGTCGCGACAAACGGCTTCGTGCAGTACTTGACGCAATCCCAGAAGCCGCCATCAGACAGATGGCTGACATCCACCAGCATGCCGATATCCTGCATGTGCTTGATTGCCTCGATGCCGAATGGCTTCAGTCCCTTTGCCATGATCTCCGGATCCTTGGAATTCGGGAAGCCAATGCAGTTCTCGAAGTTCCAGGTCAGGCTGAGCGCTCTCACGCCCATCTGATAATAGCGATCCAGGTTCTTCATGTCATCATGAACCGCGACGCCGTCTTCCATTGTCAGGATGGCTGAGAATTTCCCAGCCTTGAAGTTCCTCTCGACGTCATCCGCATTGCAGGCTCTCGCCGCAAGATCCGGATAGCGCTTCAGCGTATTCTCGAATACCTGGCGGCAGCCGGCGATATAGGTTTCCTCCGGAATCGGATCGCGGTGCAGATACTCGCTGTATACCACCTGCGGGATCATGAAGATCGCCAGGAACTGTGCCATTGCACCGCCTGATACCAGCCGCTTCAGATCAATATCCGCTTCCGGCATCTCATAGATGTCTGCGGTATCTCCCTGATTCAGGTATGCCTTCATCAAGGTGTCGCAATGCATGTCTATTGCATGATATCCACTCATTATTCTGCCCTCCTGCTTACTTTGCTGGAGCCGCTTCAGACTTCTTCAGATCGCTGCGGTATCTTGTGTATCCGAACGCTACGCTGGCACCGACAGAGATTGCCATGCCCCAGCCGAACATGTTCGCGAATACCTTATTGCAGAAAATCCAGACGACAATTGCAATCGCGATGTACGGAAGAATGCCCGGAACTGCCTTCATGCCGCCGCGGCCCTGAATGTTCATGATCATCATGGCGCCAAGCATGGAGATGACGACGAAGCTGAATGCTGCAGTGACAACATCCGGAAGCACCGAGAGAATCTTCTCGCCGGCAAGAACGATGACCAGCAGGATGATCAGGTTAGCAACAACGGATGCGACAATTCCTACAATCGTGACAACCTGGCCCTTTGGAGTAGTGATATCTGCCTTCATGTTCTTCTGGACTGTTGTCGCGACCGGAAAGCGCATGCCGCCGACATTTCCGGACAGATAGGCAATATAGGTGCCGGCGCTGCCAAGTACCGGCCAGTAGGCTTCCGGCTCGCTGAGCCACATGCCGATGCCGATCGAGGAGACACTGACGATGCCTGCAAGATACGTGCTGAACGGCAGCGAATATCCCTTTACGATAATGAAGTAGGCAACCGGCAGGAAGCTCAGGATCATTGCAAGCGTCATTGTTCCTCTGCCGATTCTGTGAACCTGCGGCATGAAGTTATTCTTGTAATCTTCCTCAGCAGGCGATAAACTCGTTTTATTTTCGCTCATGTTCTTTTCCTCCTTACATCATCGTGATGATCTGGCCGACAATCATGCCGGCGATCATGCCAACTGCAAGACTGAAGCTGCCGACAATCGGCTTTCCCGTCTTCTGAGCAAACTTGTCAAACAGGACATATGCAAGACCGGATGCCACGATTGCACAGATGCTGGCAGCACTCTTGAAATAGTCGCAGATGCTGTAGCCAAGCAGGCCGAACATTGCGCTGGAGCTGAGATACGGCATGAAGGAGACCTTTGACTTCTTTTCCTTTGCCTTCTCTACCATGTTGTCCAGCGGCTTCAGCATGACCATTGTATTGATGAAATACGGAGCAGATCCGAATACCATGCAGAAGATGCAGAAGGTGAAGATTGCCGGCGTGAACTCAGCAGATCCGAATTCTACGCCTGCTGTCTGGGCGGCGATGTTCGCCATGAACAGCTCCCAGCCAGGTGCGCCGATAACGCCGCAGCGCATGAATGTTGTCGCGCTTCCGACCATTGCGATCAGGCTCAGGGCAATGACGATTGATGAGATTGATGGCCCGATTGCCGCGATTGCGCCAGTCTGGGCAGCGCTCTTCATCTCGACTGCATTGACAAGATTGTTCTTCTTATTGAAATTCAACGCAAGACGCAGAAACAGAAATGACTGGACAAGAACCAGCGAGATCAGTATTGCCGCAAATACCCAGATTGTTCCATTCATTGAATTAACAGCTTCCATGTAGATTCATCTCCCTTTTTTATTGGATTACAGCTGCCTGTCTCTTTTAGCTTCTTACTGCAATTGCCTCAATTTCCACCAGGGCGTCCACCGGCAGCGCTGCTACCTGGAAGGCCGCTCTTGCCGGGCACTCCGATGTGAAGTACCTGGCATAGACCTCATTCATTGCCTTGAAATCCTTGATATTCGTAAGCAAGACGGTTGTCATTGTCACATCGCTCAGGTCCAGATTTACTGCCTTCAGCACAGCTTCGACGTTGCGGATTGACTGTTCTGTCTGGGCAGCAATATCCATGCCTGCAATCTTTCCGGTCCGGCTGTTAATCGGGAGCTGGCCGGACACATATACCGTGCCGTTGCACTCGATTGCCTGCGAGTAAGGACCGATTGCTGCAGGTGCATCCTCTGACTCAATCCTTTTCTTCATTTTCTCACCCTGTTTTTATTGATTCTTTTCGGCGTTCTCTTCATTTTTGCAGCGCGCATGCAATTATGGGTGTAAGCGCTTACTGAATTGCCCGAAATTTGACAGAGTACTTTGCACAAGTTCTATTTCTTATATATCACAGGCAATAATTTCAATGCAATGGTTTTTATAAAATGAGAAATAATATTTTTTATCAAAATCCCATAAATGCCGTTAATAAAGGCATTTTTGATAATATAAGAATTCTCATTTATTATGTTTTTCATTGAAAAGCCGCAGAATTCGTGCTCATAATGAATTATCCAGTCATATATTCAGAAGCCTGCCTCTTCAGAAGGCGGACTCAACTGTCTCTCTGATCAGCCAGAGCCCTGCAGATCATGGATCATCTGAGTTTACTGCTGATTTATTGCCGGATCAGGCCCGTCTCTGCCTGCAGAGCAGATCTCTCCGGCACCGCTCATTTCAATCGGCTTTCTTCCGGCATGCATGGATTCATGCATGCCCTGAAGATGAATTACTGATTCATCATATCCAGGAGGAGATCATGCAATGAAAGACGAAGAAGTATTGAATGCATTCATGCCAATGGTAAAGTTCCTTTCCGAGCTGTGCGGTCCTTCCAGCGAGGTTCTTCTGCACAATGTAAAGGACCCGGAGAATTCCGTGATTGCCATCGAGAACGGGTATTATTCCGGGCGCGGCATCGGAAGCCCGCTGACGGATCTTGCCGTGGAGATTCTCAATTCCGGCGTCTGCAAGGATCACGACTTCATTTCCAACTACAACGGCTCCGGCAAGGGAAAGAACTTCCTGTCCAGCACCTTCTTCATCAAGAATGAGGGAAGAGTCATCGGCATGCTGTGCGTCAACCGCGATATCACCGCGATCGAAGAGATGGCTGCCGCCTTCCGGAGAATGCAGAGAAACTACAACCTTCTCAAGACGGACACAAAGATCAGGGAGACGCTTGAGGTCCGCACTGACAATATGCTTACAGGCATGATCCTGTCCGTATTCGAGGAGGCCGGAGTGGATGCGAACCACATGAAGGTAAAGGACAGAATCGAGATCGTTCACAGGCTCAAGGAAAAGGGAGTATTCAAGATGAAGGGCGCTGTCCCGGAAGTCGCGAAGCAGCTGAATACCTCCATCCCGACCATATACAGATACATGAAGTAATGCATGCCATGGATGCGGCGGTATCGCCGCATCCTTTTCTCTCTTCTGATATCATGCATGCATATTAACAGGCAAGCAGGGCAGATGCCAGTCATGATCCGATGGGATGTGCTTTCACATGCATGCTTCCGGCCCTGCCGGGCAGTCACTTTCCGCCATCGGGCATCTGCGGCGCATACTCACCCTGCTACTTCCCTCAATCAGTCTCAGCGCCTCATCCGGCTCTCTGATCAGCACAGAAGCATATTAATCTTCAGGCAATTCAAAAAGGCCTGAATGACTCCGGGGAGCCATCCAGGCCGGATGCGATCAGATTCTCTAGCTCCACTGAAGCGTGAGGCGTCCGTCCCTTGCAGGCGCGATGCTCTTCTCCTCAGCGAGATACGCAGTCAGGATATCATCGAAGGTTCCTTCCACAGGAATAATGCTGGCCGGGTCGTAGTACTTCTCATTGACAGTTCCAAGCCAGAACGAGACCTGGTATGTCCTGCTGTCATCAATCTCGGTGCCATCCGCGAGCGTGACAGAGACGACCTTTGATCCAACTGGATTCCAGGGCGCGTATACTGCCTTCAGCCCGGAGAATGCATAGACGCAGTCGGCAGTCGCTCCATCCTGCCCATATGGATCATTCAGGGCATTCTTAATCTGCCTGCCGGTCATGCTGGCAGTGACAAGCGTGGCGCCGTTGTCAAAGGAGCGGGGCTTCAGATACTTGACCTTATCCTTCGTGATGCTGCCGGAATAGATGCGCATGACATTCCCCCGATATGTCACGCCATGAAGCACCAATGAGAGATCCGAGCCTGTCTTCTGCCGGAACATATCCGCAAACATCTCGGATGTTTCGAGAGAGGTGAAGTCCTCGGATGCACTGCCCACTGTCTCTGCGCTCAGGTCCAGCTCCGGATTGGCCATTGCATCGGCTGCTGCGGTATCTACTTCCTGAATCGCCTCCGCCTCTGTCCTGGTGCCGGCAGCCATGTCCATGAGTCCCTGGCGGATATAGCTGGTCCCGGAGAATCTGCCTGCAGAGACATTGTTCAGCAGGAACAGCTCTCTCGCAAAGGATCTGCCTGCTTCATAGGTTTCCTTTAATGAAGCAACCTCAGCGTTATCCGGGAAGGTTGCATCCTTCGTGCTCGCGATCATTGCGGCGCTTCCGATAAAGGTCTGCTGCGTCGTCGGCTGGCAGTAGTAGTTGATGAACTTTCTGATTACCTCAGACTGCTCCGACGTATAGTCCTTCTTCGTGACAGAAGCCATGAAGTTCATGCTGCGCATGATGATCTGCCTGTCCGCGGTCTTCCCCGGGAACGGGAACGCCGGGAACTGGCTGGCATCGGTGCCGCTGGTAACCAGTGTGCTCATGGCCAGCTTCCCGGATTTGAATTCCTCGCTGATCTTTGTTGCACTGTACGTGAAGCTGTCCTGATTCAGAATGCCGGCATCGATGAACTTCTGCCCGAGATCGTATACCGGCTCCATATGCCCGGCAAAGGTTGCCTTGCCGTTCTTGAAATCGTTCAGCCACTTCTGATTGGCAGAGCCGCCCATGATGTCATCATAGGTCATGGCGAACAGGACATTGGAGAATTCCTTTTCATATTTTGCATTCAGGTTGAATGGCATGACCTCGCCATTGGTGTCCTTCGTGATCTGCTCGCAGAGCGCGAAGAACTCATCCAGCGTGGTCGGAACTGTCCATCCATACTGATCAAACAGTGCCTTGTTATAGTGCAGGCAGCCGAAGTTCATCGGACCCGGCAGGAAGTAGATATGGCCGTCCACGGCATTCTGCATCAGCGTCTCCGTATCAAAGTTCTTGACGCCCTCATAGTCTGAGAGATCTTCCAGCTTTGAGGTATCCATGATTGTGTAGGCATTGATGATGATGTCCGGCGCATCGCCGCGATCCAGCATCTCATCAATCGGGCGATAGGCATCACTGCCTCCGGTAATATCGTAATAGACCAGGTCGATATCCGGATTCTCCTTCTCGAACTCATTCAGCATATCAATCTCGCCCTGATAATAGGTGCTGATAAGCCCTACCGTCAGCTGAAGCTTTCCCTCATCCGGCTTCTGATAAACAATGATATCATTATCAGCGCTGAAGGCGCTCTCTGCACTGGCTGCTGCAGTCGCAGATGCTGTCTGACCGCCGCACCCTGCAAGCATGCTGCACAGCAGATCCAGCGCCAGGATAGAAGAGATTTCCTTTTTCATTGATCTGATGCCTCCTCCTGATGAATCGATTCCGATACCGCCCTGATGATGGCACTCTTCTCAAGCGGCTTTCCGATATGGGCATTCATGCCTGACTCTCTTGCCCGCTCCACGTCTTCCTTGAATACGTTTGCGGTCATGGCAATGATCGGGATGCTCCTTGCCTGCGGATGTCCTGAGGCGCGGATCGCAATCGCCGTATCATAGCCATTCATCTCCGGCATCTGGATATCCATGAAGATCATGTCGTAGGTCCCCGGCGAGGAAGCCAGGAATTTCTGGAAGCCGATCTTGCCATCCTCTGCGGTGTCAACCATGAAGCCAAGGCTTCCCAGCAGCATGCATGCAATCTGCCGGTTGATCTCGTTATCCTCGCACAGCAGCGCATGCTTCCCCGTAAAGCTCGCCTCCGGCAGGCTTTCCCGCTCCTCCGGTGCAGGCGCTGGCACGCTGCCTTCCACGATCTCGAATGGCAGCAGGACCGTGAATTCCGACCCCTTGCCAAGCTGGCTCTGCACGGAGATGGACCCGCCCATTGCCTCGGTGAAGCTCTTGCAGATCGAGAGGCCGAGGCCGCTGCCTTCGGCACGCCGGCTCTGGCTGTTCTGCAGGCGGCGGAATGGCTCAAAGATCACTCTGGCTTCCTCCTCCGTCATGCCGATGCCGCTGTCCCGCACCGTGATCCGGATAATGATATGGCGCTCAGACAGGCCCTTCTCCTCATTTACCTCCAGGGAAACCCTGCCGCCTTCCGGCGTGAACTTCGAGGCATTATTCAGAAGATTGATGACGATCTGCCGCGATTTCAGCGGATCGCCCTTCAGCATCCTGTGCTGAAGATGGAAGGTGCAGGTGAATTCCTGGTGCTTCTTGCTGCACAGCGGTTCAATGATGCCCGCAGTCTGGCGGATCTGCTCCGTGATGTCAAAGGGCTCTGCGTCAAGCTCCATTTTCCCGCTCTCGATGCGGCTCATGTCCAGGACGTTGTTGATCAGCGTCAGCAGATGGTTGGAGGACAGCTTGATGGTATTCAGATACTGCTCCAGCCGCTCCGGATCATTCCTGTTCTCCAGCGCAAAGTCCGTCATGTTCACGATGGCATTCATCGGCGTGCGGATATCATGGCTCATGTTGGACAGGAAGGTGGTCTTTGCCTTACTGGCATCATCCGCCATGGCCAGGGCAACCCGGAGTGCCTCCTCGCGGTCATACTCGCGGGTGACATCCGCATTGGTCACGATGTAGTCGGCATCCGGCTGATGCGTCGGATAGATGCATACCTCGAGATACTTGATCTCGCCTTCCACCTCTGCTCTCAGGTAGTCGCTCTTGAATGTTCCCTTCCCGTCCCAGGCCAGCAGCTCTTTGTTCAATGCGGCCAGGAACTCCGGATCGCCGCTCTGCTCAAAGCTGAACTGCAGCTTCCCTTCAGGAGTGATATGCAGCAGGCGCTTGCTGCCGCTGCCGGTCACGGCAGCCTGGTTCTGGCTCACGAAGATCGGAGCTGCCTGCTTCACCGAGAAGAGCGCAAAAACATTGTTTGTGCGCGATACCAGCAGGTTCAGCATCCGTTCCCGCATCAGAATCTCATTGACGCTGACAACGCGCTGGCGATAGAAGTAATAGAACAGCAGGATGAAGACCAGTGCCACGCAGATAAACAATGCGATATAGAGAATTGACAGGAAAGACGAATAGCGGTTCATGGACTGGTCGACTGCCGAGGTCGGCGCATCGATGATGAGATTGAATTTATCCGTCCCTGATCGCACCGGCAGCACGATCACATACGATGACTGGCTCCCGGAGCGGTACAGAAATGCACAGGTCTCATTCCCGCGGATCGCATCTGAAAAGCTGCTGTAGCTGCCGATCAGCAGAGACATCGTTCCCTTGTCATAGGCGGATTCAATATTCAGATTGCTCTCGCCGTTCGCGTTCTTGCTGATGACGAGACCGTTCAGCTGCGTGAAGTATACCTTTGCGGTCTTGTTATAGGAGTTCAGGTTCATGCCGCCGATGATGCCGCTGAGATCCTTGACGACAGAGACCGCCACGATCTTCGAGCCGTGGATGGTCTGGGCAACATCTGCCGGCACCATGTAATAGATCTGCGATCCGACAATGGCATCGAATTTCCCATTGGCCTGGGCCTGATAGATCTGGCTGGAGGCAGAGTCCAGATTGATGACGGCTCCATTCTCCGTGTAGCAGGAGCCGGTTTCCGTATAGAGAATGATATTGCTGAGATCCCACATCTTTGTCAGATCTCCGAGCGTGGACAGCAGCTGCTCCGCCTCGGTATACTTCGACGTGTCCAGAAGATAGGCTACGGTCCCGGCCTCATCCCAGTACACGGCAGTCTGGTTGCTGAGCGCTGCCGTCACCTGATCGCCGTATTCAATCATCTGCTGCGCGCTGTTCTTGGCAAGATTGTCACGATACTGCCGGTCTGCAAAGCGCCCCGCAAAAACGACGATGGTGATTACCAACGCGAAAATGCCAGCCATGACAATGATATCTTTTTTAGAGAGCACGCTGTTCTTCATTACCTGTTCCTCAATGATCGAGAATCATCAGAGAAATGCAGAGAAAATTCAAGCCTCAGCAGGATTGCATTAAAGCATGAGGGTATGCCGCTATCGTGAATATCATAGCATTCAATGATCATTTTGGAACAGTTTCAATGATCACAGACCAATCAAAATGTGCTTTTTGCAAGCCTGTTTAGAATATATGTATAAATGTTCATATACATGATTCAGCATCCTTATTCTCAGGCAGAGAAGGCACCTGCCTACTGCAAGTCAACCGTGAAGACGTCCTCATTGGATGGGGTAACGCTGTCCTGCTTCTGAAGAGCCTCAATCAGGATATCATCGCAGGAATCATCAAATACCTTCAGGATCCTGCCTTCGCATGGCTGCTCAAACGGCCAGCCCCACAGCGCAACCTGGTAGGTCACTTCAGGATTCAGGGCGCTTCCATCTGCCAGCGTCACGGATTCCAGCTTATCCTCTTTCAGCGGAGCAAACTTGATCTTCAGCCCGGATGCCACATAATATGGCAGGTTCGGCACATTGTCATTCGGGTTCAGCTGATATCCTTCCTGCAGCAGGTTCATCAGCTGATCTCCGGTCAGCTCTACCAGCCACAGCTTCTTGTCATTCGGATCTGCGCTGGCAGTGCCGACTGACAGGGAAAGCGACTTGATATCCTCCGTGCTGATATCCCCCTGATAGATCTGGCCGACCATGCCGCAGTGAACGGTTCCGCAGAGACACAGGCCGATATCCGCATTGGCCTTCTGCTTCAGCGCATCCGCAATGAACAGCCCTGTCTCGATGCGGCTGAAGGTCTGCTCTGCCTTTGCAATCACCTCTCCGTCAGCGGAGCTGCCGGATGCGAGCGCAGAGTCCCTGGCATCATCGCAGTCCTTCATCAGGCCGGCCGCATCCACTGTGCCTTCCAGCAGGCTGCGCAGGTCCTTCTGCAGCGCCAGCTCAGCCGCATTGTTATTCCCGCTTGCCATCAGGTCGATCTCCGGAACAGCCCGGCCTGCAAGAATAGTGGATCTGACCTCTTTCAGGAAAGCCGTATCCGGAAAGGCAGTATCCTCGACATTGGAGATCTGCTTCATCGTGCCGCCGCTGACTGCCAGCTGTCCCTCCGGCGTGCTGATATAGGACAGGATCTCCTTTGCCTTCTTCAGCTTTGCGGAATTCTCCTTGCTCTCAAGGCTCCTGTTCAGGCCGATGTAGTAGGAAGGGATGGACATGACGTAGTCCGAGTTCTCTTCATTTCCGCTCCAGAACGGCATCATTCCGTATTCGTGATCCGAGCCGGCCTGCGAGGCATACTCCTCTGCGCTCTGTGTCTCGATGATCATTGCCGCGCTATGATCTGTATAGATCATCTTGCTGCGATTGCCGGGCTGCACATCAAAGTCATCCGCGCGGATCACGTCTGCCTGCTGCAGCTGCAGATAGCGTTCCAATGCCGGCTCCATGAATCCTGCCATGCTGTTCTGGCCGCTCTGATAGCCGAGCAGCCAGTTATAGTGATCCGTGCCGCTGAAGGTCGCATCATAGTTGAACATCGTGAATACCATCTGTGCCTGCCGTGCATACTTGCAGGATGGCTGGAAGGCACGGATGCCGGCCGCATCGATCGCGCTGACCAGAGACAGGAACTCATCGTAGCTGTGCGGAATCTCCCAGCCCTGCGCCGCAAACAGCGTCCGGTCATAGACAATGCCATAGATCGAGGATGGGCCCGGCAGATAGTAGACCTTGCCGTTTACCGTGCTGTCAGCCAGGGATTCTCCCTTGTATCTCTCCACATAGTCTTCCTGCGACAGATCAATCATCGTATCCGGCGCGAGGTCTGCCGCCTGCTTCATGTTGGGAGAGATGATGATGTCCTCTGCCGTGCCGCCCTGCAGGGACTGCCGCAGCTCATACTGCGTCTTCTGTGAGCAGTGAAAGACCATCACGATATTGGTATCCGGGAACTTTTCCTGGAGTGCCTTCCGGATTACCTCATTATTGACATTGTATTCGGCGCGGATCGTGATGGTCACCCTGTCATCTGCCAGTGCATCCATGGTCAGAAGCTGGCTTTCCAGCGCCCTGTTCTCAGCGCTGGAAATGCGATCGGTGCCGCAGCCTGCCATCAGCGAAGCTGCTGCCGCGAGCGCGGCAAGCCTTCTTTGCAGTTGAGTGCTCATTTTCCTTCCTCCCTGTTTATATTCCCTGCTTTCTGCAGTGCATTCCTCGTCACCGCATGAAGCTCCTCCGGACTGATCGGCTTGCCGACATGTGCATTCATGCCCGCTGCCCTTGCCTTCTCCACATCATCCGAGAATACATTTGCGGTCATCGCAATGATGGCAATCTCCGCGGCATCTTCCTTCCCGGAGGCCCTGATTGCCTTTGCTGTCTCATAGCCATCCATGCCCGGCATCTGGATATCCATGTAGATCACGTCGTAGTGATACGGATTCTGTCCCAGATAGTCTTTCAGCGCATCATTTCCATTTTCTGCATTGTCTGTCTGGAATCCCCAGGACTCGAGAATCGTGTCTGCGATGATCCGGTTGATCTCATTGTCCTCGACAACCAGGGCACGCTTCCCGTCAAAGCGCATGTTCATATCCTCTGCAGCCTGTCCGCTTGCGGATGGCTGCTCCGGGCAGATATCGAAATACAGCTCAACCGTGAACAGAGAGCCCTTCCCAAGCTCGCTCTGCAGAGCAATGGTGCCGCCCATGGCATGGACGATATTATTCGTGATCGCAAGGCCGAGCCCGGTTCCCTCCACATGTGCAGCATGCCCCTCCTGCACGCGGGTAAATGGCTCAAAGATGCGCTTCTGATCTTCCTCGCGGATGCCGATGCCGTTATCCTGCACCGCGAATCGGAACGCGGCCGTTCCTTCCTTGATGCTCGGAAGCTCTGTCGCGGAAAACTGTATTCTTCCTCCGTCCTGCGTGAACTTGCTGGCATTGTTCAGGAGATTGATCAGCACCTGATTGACCCTCAGCACATCGCCCTTCAGCCAGCGATGCTGAAGATCATCAATCCTGCAGTCCAGCGTCTGGCTCTTCCTGTCGCACAGCGGCCTGATGATTCCGACAATGCTCTGGAGATCATCTCCCAGGTCAAACACCTGCGAGGTCAGCTTCAGCCGGCCGCTCTCGATGCGGGACATGTCCAGCACGTCATTGATCAGGCTCAGCAGATGATTGGAGGAGACCTGGATAATCTTCAGGTACTGGCTGAGCTTCTCCGGATCCTGAATATCCTTCTGCGCAAATGCAGTCATGTTGATCACCGCATTCAGAGGAGTGCGGATATCATGAGACACATTCGAGAGAAACTCTGTCTTTGCCTTGTTTGCGCTGTCCGCGAGCACCAGCATCTCGCTGAGTTCCTCATCTCTCTTCTGCAGGCTCTCGTTGTATCTTCTTGTCTTCTTCTGGTTGTAGAGAAAGAACAGCAGGAAGAGAACCAGGATGACGCAGATATCCACGATCGAGATCCGCGCAGCGCTTCTCGAGAAGGAATCAATATCCTGATTCACCGCTGAGGTCGAGATCATGCAGAACAGATACCAAACCTCGCCCGGAACTGCCTGTACCGGCGTCATGATCACATAGTATCTGCCGCTGCCCTTCTGATAGATCAAGATGCGCTCCTGAGCAGCAGCCATGCTTGTTTCAATCGCATCGCTGCTGCTGTCCAGCGGAGTAAGGCTTCCGCCTTCCAGCAGGGAGAGAATATTGTATGTGCTGAGAGAATAATCATTATGCGTCTGGCTGACTCTGACTCCGTCCTGGCGGGTCAGGTAAAATGCGCCGCTTCCGCCAAAGGAGCGAATATCCATATTGTCCAGCAGGGATCCCAGATCCCTTGCCACTGAGACCGCGACAATCGGCGAGCCATTCATCTGCCGGCCCGTGCTGACCGCCACTCCGTATTTCAGCTGTGACTTGCTGAGGTTATATGCATTTTTCCCGCGTACGATCTCAGCCGCGAATTCCGTTGCATTCAGATCAGCCTGAACAGTGCCGGTGCTGTCAGCGCAGATGCCATCCTGCGTATACAGATAGATCTCCTGGATGCCCCAGATATTCTTCTCGGCGGCCATATGCTGAAACAGCTGATCTGTGCTCTCCCCACTGTCTTCCTCAATATAGGATTTCAGGGAATCAGCGATCCTGCGGCTGTCTGAAATCGTGCTTTCAATGCTGAACTGAATCTGATGATTGATCTCGAGCAGATGGCTTGCGCTTCCCTGCTCGGTGTTCTTCTCATAGGATCGAGACAGTGAATTCAGCGAAAGCACCAGGATCATCACGCTGCCAAGGGCAATCAAAAAGAGAACAGCATAATCTCTGAGAATAGAGTGCTTCCCGGTTCCCTTCTGCTCAATGACAGCTCTCATATGTCTCCGCTGGTCGATCGTCTTCATGAAGCACATAGACTGAACGTTAATTCCATTTTATCCCAGTTCTACGTGAATGCGCCCTATATTTCACGAAGATCAATCTCATGAAGAGAATCCTGTCTGTGAAGCAGTCATCGGAATCCGGAAATGAATGCATATTTATGAGCAATCCCGGCAGATGAATATGATCTGCCGGGCTATTCAGCAATCCTTCCAATTCTGCTACTGCAGTCTGCCATGCCAATCCTGTTCGCAAGCTTCAGACGCTCTGCGGAATGCAATATCTGTGCAGCAATGAGCTGCTGCCGGGCGCATCGCTCTTTGCCAGAGGCAATGCCGCGATGACAGGCAGCGCTGTCTTGGAACGCATTGCGATGGCAGAAAGAAAGCTGAACAGCATCCGATGCCTACTGGTGCATTAGCGATTTTATCCCGAACCAAAATGGTTACTTTGACCCGTCACTAACAATATGTATTTTCTGCACCTTGGCCAGAAATTAAAAAGCCCTACAGTTGTTGTCCAACTTTCGGGTTCACTTCAAGAACGGGCGCTCAATAGAGAATTTGTACACTGTAGTTGTCTCAAGTGTACTGCCAGCAGGAAACAGTGGTGAACGGTAGATGCCATTACAGTTGACAGCATTAGGTACAAATTGAGGCTCCATGCAGAAGCAAGAATATTCGGTATCACCAGCAGCTCTCGGAGCAGGAGTGCAAAATACAAGAGACTGCATATCGGAATAGAGACTCAGAAGATAACCAGCACGTTCATCATAAGCCTGCCCCATCAAGCCAAATGTTGGATTTTCACGGGCATAGAAATCGTCATAACCAGGCCGCTCGCCATGCCAATACTCAGGATGCGATGCAAGCCCATCGTGCAGGCGTTTCCAGTTTGTAAAATCGAAAACAGTACCTTCAACTGGGGCTGGGCCGCCGGTAGGCATACCGATTTCTGCCCGAGGTGCATAGTAGTTAATCGGTATACGTATCCATAGATTGCCAAGATCTCCGCCACCCATCCGGAAAAAGGAATGATTTGTTGGACACAGCAATGTCTCACCAAGTGCTGTCATATGATAAGTAACTCGAAGACAATGACTATCATCAAACACAAAACTAATCCATACGGATTAATGATCAACTGCAACGCAGCAGGGATAACCTGGCAGAATGACGGCATAAAAGCCGTCATTTTATTATCATGGGCATTTCATATACAGATTGATTTCATATCGATCAACTGCGGACTTATGAGAATTCTCATTCAGGAAAATTCGGTCATGCAATTGCTGCAGCACCAAGAAATAATGACAGCTGAAGTTCCGATCTGGCATGATGTAAAGAAACAATCCTGTCTTTTATCAAATGCTACCGCTGCCATTTCATCATGCAGCAGCCAGGCTTCCTGACAAGAAATTCTCAGCAGTATTCTGCATAACAGTCCCTTTGGTGATAATTTTTTACTTTATGACCTGCATTTCTTAATGCTTGCTCCAACTTCAATTATTCTGATTAATTAGAAAGGATAATTGTGAAAATGATAAAAGCGATATTGTTGGATATTGATGGCACGCTTACGAACAGCAGGAAGGAGATCACGCCAAAAACAAAGGAGGCTCTCCTGAAAGCACAGGCAGCAGGCATCCGGCTAGCCGTTGTATCAGCCAGAACTGAAAATGGGCTGGCAAGATTCGGCAGATGGCTTGATTTTGAAAATAATCATGGTGTTCTGATTGCCTGCAATGGTGCTTTGATCAAGGATATGGAAACCGGCGAAGTGTTCTTTGACAAGTCGATGTCGAAAGAGCTTGGAGCCGCAATACTTGAACATCTGAAAAAGTTCAAGGTTATCCCGCTGGTAGCTAAAGGGCAGTATATGTACACAAACGACGTCTTCTCCGGCATGATCAAACTGCGCGGTAAGGATGGCTCTTGTCAGGAAGTCAATATCATTCAATATGAATCAAGATCAAATGAATATCTGCTGTGCGAGGAAAAAGATCTGGCTGATTTCTTCAAGGACACAAAGATTTCCAAGATCCTTGTAGCCGGGGATTCGGATTATCTGTCAGAACATGCAGAAGAGATGGCTGCACCATTCAAGGATTCAACTGCCAATGGCTTTACTGCATCCTGCTATTACGAGTTCAATCCAAAAGGCGTTGATAAGGCTGAGGCAATTCATACAGCGTTCGGCAGTCTCGGAATCAGCGCTGATGAGATGATGGCATTCGGCGATCAGAGAAATGACATCTCCATGCTGAAAGCAGTCAAGTATGGCATTGCCATGGGAAATGCTGTAGATGAGGCAAAAGAAGCCGCCTTTGATGTCACCAATGACAATGACCATGATGGAATTGCTGAATCAATCTATAAGTACATTCCGCAATTATCTGACTAGTTCATCAGCCTGCTTTGCAATTTCTCTATACATTTCAATATTATGATGCGCTGGCATCCAGAGGAGGACTAAGCATGTCAGTCAAGGCGATCATGTGCGATGTGGATGAAACACTGCTCGGCAAGAAGGGATTCGTGACTGAGCGCACTGTCATTGCCATCCGAGAAGCCAGAGCTGAAGGCTATCTGTTCGGTCTCTGCACCGGCAGAGATGTACACAGCGTAAAGGATCTCCTGAAGAGCTGGCACATTGATGGAATGGTGGATGCTATCGTTGGAACCGGCGGTGCAGAGATCTGCGATCTTACCAAAGGCATTGAGCAGCAGAGCTATCCGCTTAATGGCGAATACATCCGGGAGATCATGAGCCACTATTCCGGCATGAACGTTAATTTTGCAATCCCGTGGCAGGGAAAGCTCTATGCGCCGAAGGAAGACATGTTTATAAAACTGCTCTCCAAGGCAGATCATATTCCCTATCAGGTCGTCGACTATGACCAGTTCCTCAAAGAACCGCGTCCCAAACTCATGATCATCTGCAACCCTCTGCTGATGAACAAAGTCATCGAGCGGGCTGCTGCAATCCACAGCGATCAGTATAAATCTGCCGCCCTGAAAACAGCCTCCATTCTCTATGAGTTTATGGATCCTCGCATCTCTAAGACCCATGGCCTGCAGCAGATTATGGAGCTTCACGGCTGGGCCATGGAGAATCTGCTGAGTTTCGGCGACGAGGACAATGATATAGACATGCTCCTGAATTCCGGCATTGGCGTTGCCATGGCTAACGGAAGCGAAAAGGCTAAGAAAGCTGCAGATGCTGTTACAGGCGACTGCAATCATGATGGCATTGCCGAATACCTGGAGGAACATCTGCTGAAGAAGCATTCATGATTAGAAAAATAGATGTCTCTGCAGAGCATCTATTTATCTGAACTATCATCAGGTCTGAATATAGGCTGGAAGCAAGAGGCAAATGCTTCCAGCCTTTTGAGTTAATGAACTGATCAATAGCGGATTCTGGTTCAGTCAGTGATCACTCTTTCCAAATGAAACCTCAGTGCTCCCAGCAGATTGGCATTGTTACCATAATCGCATGGCACAATCTCCGGCCTGTTGAATGGGCAGCCGATCAGCCTGTCAAACAAGTTATCAACAGCTTTTCTGATCCCTTCTGCCACTTCAGGTCTTGCACTGATACCGCCGCCGATCGCGATCCTTTCCACATCCACAATTGCCTGAATGCTGTATATTCCAATGGCCAACCCCTGGCAGAACTTTGAGAATACTTCGATTGCTTCTGCGTCATGCGCATCATATGCCTCAAAGAACTTTCTGCCATCATAGCCTTCAGTATCAATGATTCCCTTTTTTCTGCAATATGTGTGAACCAGCCCGCGTGTTGAGAAATCTCTGGCCCACTGAGGAAATGAAGCTATATCATCCGTACCCACTTCAAATCGATTGAACTCATCAAAGGAAGTAGGCAGGGTAGAGAATTCCCCTGCGCCGAAGCTGTGTCCCATCCACACCTTTCCATTCATGATGATTCCGCCGCCAATTCCTGTTCCCAGAATCAGTACAGCTCCGCTGTCTGCGCCTCTCAGCGCTCCATAGGCAAGTTCAGCATTAGCCGCACACTTCCCATCATTGGCAATGGTTACCGGCTTCTCAAAGATTTCCTGCAATCTCTTCTCCATGTGATCCTGATTGATAAAGGTAAATGCCCCGCCAGTATATGCAATTCCCTGCTTGGTATCAATTCTTCCCGGCATGGATACCGCCACGCCATCATACTCATCCTGAATCTCTTCCTTTATTTTCCGTATCGGATCCAGAAGCCCTTCCATGCTGTCTGTACTGCATGGCTTTGACCCATTGCAGATTCTCTTCAGCTGATCATCAATCAGTGCATACTTAACGGAAGAACCGCCAATATCCAGGACAATGTATTTCATAATAATTTCCCCTCTATGTTTTAATTTACAGTTTTAGAGCATCTGCATGCCATAACTTAATAATCCTGCCAGCAGGTACTCCTTGATGTGTCTCGCTCTCCTGATTGGAGGAATATACTCTTCAGGAATATTTCTCTCCAGTTCCTTCCGTACATTCTCCGCTTCCGGAACCATCTCACTGTACAGAGCAATAGCCTTTGGGGCACTGGTGCATATATATGCCATCAGTCCTTTCACAATAATCTGAAGCGTTCCTTCCGGCGTATTGATCATCTGATCCAGATGATCAAATGAACTTTTCAGCAGCGGTCTCATCTCTCCGGATGCGTTATGGTATCCTTTCCTGAGCTTTCCATTCTCAATCAATCCTGCTCCCGGCACCCAGTAGCCCAAGGGCTGAAAATAGAACAGGAGATCACTGCATTCCGGATGAATCGTACTGTATCCAAGCGCAATTGCATTTACATCATTCAGCAGAAAGAACTCATGATGGAACTTTGCTTTCAGTCGGCTGACGATATCCGCATGGCTGACTGCCGTCTCTTCGATGGTAAGCTTTCCATCATTTTCAACTCCTGGCAGCCCAAGAACAATGCAGTCAATATTTCTGTGACGGGCAAATACGTATGCCAGCAGATCCTCAATATCCCTCATGCTGATATCGTGCTTGATAACTTCCTTATCCAGTGTCTTTTTGCCATGGTCATAGATTCGGTATGCAAGACACTTTGAGCGCTGATTATTAATCATCCCTATCGTCAGTATCCTGAAGTCATTCTCAGTCATCTGCGGCAGTACGCCGTATTCCTTTTCCTTCAGTTCTTTCTCTTTTTCCGCAAGTGACTGGTTCAGGAAATTCAGAAGCTCTCCGCTGTTGTATCCGGCATAGATTCGAGTCGGAATTTTCAATACAGTCTTGTCCTTGAATACTTTTCTGGTTTTTTCATACTCATAGGAAATCTGCGGTGTCAGCAGAATTGCTTCACAGTCCGCGCCCGCTGCATACAGACCGCTGATATCTGACGCATCAAATTCATAGTTGAACTTGAGCATGGCAGATGCCTCATTCAGAAGATTTGAGAAGTAAGTTGAAGTCATTGCGCTGGAGCAGACAATCAGGATCCTGCGCTTCGATGATTGCAGGGAATCATTCAGTGTATCAGTCATGGCGCGGAACAATTCTTCCGCGTGCTCTTTTTCATTAGCCTGAAAATGAAGATAGAAGCAGTTCTCTCCGGTGCTGTCATTGGTTAAGGACAGCTCCACGATATCTTCCGGATAGAACACCAGCCTCGCTGTATAACCTTGTAACTGAAAAGAAATATTTCCCTCTTCAAATGCATGCTCTTCATAATGATCAAGGATCTGCGTCTTGACCCACTCCTGGAAATCCTCAGATGAATAGCTCATGCAGCATCCTCTTCCGCACAAATATGATCAAACGCATTTACGCTTTTCTAAAAACTAACACTTGATTTTCATGCTTTCCATGCTTCCGTGCAGTTCCGTAATTTATTATCAGATTATTTGCCGAAGTTCAGCTAAAACGCATTAATCATTTATCATTGCGTGATGAACCGACTGCACAGCACAGAGTATTTGTGCAGCCGGAACAGCTCAGCTGCGTGACAGTACATTTATAACTGCGCGCTGGTTCGGGAATAACTGCGCAAATTTCGTCGCTGCTTGCGACAGAGGGTGGCCAGAGGCCACCCATAGCCACAAGCGCTCAGTTGATCAGCGCATACTCTTTCCATCCATTTGTGATCAGTCTCCCCAGACAAGCTTCGTCGTAGATATTATTCTTGAAGAAGTCATACCATTCCTCGATAGCGAATGGAGAAAAATCATTGTGGATTTCCCTGGATATCTTGCATCTATTACCTCGAAGAGATTTCTGCAGGCATCCACCTCCAGAGTCATCATGCCAAAGTCATCAATCATGAGAAGATCAAAGTCGCCATAGTAGTTCACTTTGTCATTCAAAACCCCATTTGCTTCAGCCTGTTCCAATGTATGAATCAGTGTATTGGAACGCTCATAGCGTACTGTTTTAAATTGATTGAGAGCTGCGATACCGAGATTGCTGGCAAGATAGGTCTTACCACTGCCGGCAGGGCCGGTGATCAGAAGATTTCTTCCTTCATTGACCCATTTACATGTCATGAGCCGAAGAATGTCATCTGTATTCAGCTTCCGCTCAGGATCATAGATCGTATCATCCAGAACTGCCGCAGGATATTTCTCAAAGCGCGTATGAAAATCTCATGCTTTTGGGTATTGCGCGTGGAATCTCTTCTCTGTCTCATTCAGCCTGTAGTAAACAATCTCATCCATTGACTGAAAGTTCTTGTAAAACGTCGGTCTTGAAACCCCGGCAGCAGCGCATATCTGAGAAACGGTGAGCCTGCTGTAGCCTGTTGTTTTCAAGAGCTCCATCATCGCATTGCATATCAACAGCTTTGACTTCTCTGCCGCCTTGATATTGCTTCCCTGGCTCATGTAATCTCCTTGAAACCGAATTATGGAAAAATCATGGCTTCCAATCCGATTATAAGAAAGTGACGAGCTGAAAAACGCTCGTCATTGTTTTAGAATCTCGTTTGCTATAATGACAGCAGAGGTTTCTGCTGATGACAATTGCTGAGAGTTGGACAAAGCCAATTGCACAGACCGCTGCCAGGGCTTTCGTTCATCCCTACAATCCAGATAAACCGTCCCTTCAGGTTATCTTTCACGACCATTGGGATGACTTTTGCGATTGGATCGAGGAACATCCTGAAATTGTGCTGAGGAAGGTTGTCTATGATGAAGTAGATAAACTCATGGCCTGCGACAGCAGATCTATCATAGGGATGAGGAAAAGACAAAGTTGCCCAGAAGGCTTATCTTGTCTCTTTGTTTATGACATACGACCACAAAACGATCGGAACCCGAAAACCCTAATAGGTTATTCGGGGATGAAATCGGCTGCAGTGAAGGGGTCCCCCATAGATTTCTAAGCCAGTCCCCCATAGTTGTCCCCCCCCACAGATTAGTCCCCCTCAGAATTTGGAGGGCCCAAAAAACCGCATTATACTGCGGTTTTCTGGGATGATTGTATAGTTACAACTTCAAATGTCCGGAGATGATCGCTTATGTATAGGTTTGAGACAATTTTCAAGAAGTTTCATGTGTCCAATAACTATTTGCAGAGGGAATACCCATTTGCTAAAGTCGTCTTGCAAACCAGCAACAGCATCTCGCAACCAGTATTCAACTGTTATAATTTTTTTATTTTGTGATGATGTACGAGTCTGAAATACTGCTTTCCCCTGATTCCTCTACATGAACGTATTCTACTTGAACTCCTTCTTCAGAGACGTGAACCCGAAGATATCCTGCGGACGGCAGGAATTTGCCATCGACATAGCCATACTTTGATGCATCCAGGACACTGTTGCCCGGAGTGCCAGGCTGAGGTGCCATCTGATAGATGATCCCATCTCTCTCCTGTCTTGCATAAAAATGGTCATGACCATGAAACACCGCATTGACGCCATACTTCATCAGAAGATCATGGATTGGCATCTGCCAGCCTGCGCGGTTCTCCTGGAAACCATCCGTGCCGTCTGAATTCTCACCGCCCCATTCAAAATACGGTGATGCTTCCATGCCTCCTCGACCGTCTTTCCCGAGACCTCCAACCAGATTATGGATGAAGATAAATTTATAATGAGCATTGCTGGATGCCAATGTGTCTGCAAGCCATTCATATTGTTCTTTCCCGAGGGTCGTGTTCCAGCCGTCATCATCGCTTCTGCGCTTTACCGTTGTAAATGAGTATGGATCCAGCGCTACAAACAATGCACTACCGTATTGAAACGCATAATAATTCCCTTGCTCTTTCTGCTGATAATAATTCAGACTACATAAAGGACTTGGAAAGTACTGCTCCCGCAGCTGTCTTGACCATTCCGGCATCTGTGATGTATTCCAGCCCTGTTCCCCGTCATGATTGCCGTTCACCAAGAACAGCGGGATGCTGCCCAATGTATCGAAATAATGCTTCTGCAGCTGATATCTGGCTTCGGCTTCGGCATATGTCTTCGTCAGCTTCTCTGTCATAAATGTATCGCCAAGATCAATCACAAATGCTGGACCATCTGCTTTTTCCTGTGCCAGTGTCTTTTCATATAGAGAAGGTACCGTATTGTCATCCAGATGGGAGTCTGCCTGGACATCAAACGTGAAGTCGGTAATTTCTGTGCTTCCGAATACAGCTGCCGTACTGCCGGCACTGATTGATTCTGCCGTGCCATGCGTATTCGATACGAGCAGATATCCCGACAGGGCTGCTGCTATGCATACCGCACTTTCCAGCAGGATCATCTGCTTCATTTTTTTCTTCATGGTTTCTCTGATCTATTCTCCATAGCCAAGCGGTGTGCCTTTGCCATAGCTGGAGAAATCCTCGGATTTGCCAGTCAGCTGCGTAATCTGATGCTGATTGTCGACTGTGTAGCTGTAGACCGTACCGGCTGCCGGATTCGCGGTATCTTCCAGCATGTCGTACGTACGTTCATAGTCAACCTGTACATGCTCCTCCGCAACGGTCACATGCAGGAAGCCTGAATTTCCAAGTATCTCTGCATCTGGAAATGCATCCGGATTAGACTGCCTATCAGCTGTTGATTCCGCCGGCTTGGGCAGTGTCTGATAGATGACACCATTAACAACTTCTCTGGCAAAAAGATGGTCATGCCCCTGGAAAAAGATTGTGACACCTGTATCTTCCATAATCTTCTGGATCGGTTCTCCCCATCCTGGCCGCATCTGGTCAAACTGGTACTGGCCATTATTGTTGTATCCACCCCATTCATACAATGAGGCAACTTGCTCCCCGCCGCGGATATTACCAATGGCATGATGGCTGAAGACAAACTTGTATTTTGCCGTGCTGTTCTCAAGGGTCTCCTTGAACCAGTCATACTGTGCTTTCCCAAGGGTCCAGTCCCAGCCGCTGGCAATATGATATGGATCTGCTGTAGTATACCGGTACGGATCAATCGAAACATACAGGGCATCACCCCATATGAAGGCATAATAATTCTCCGGACTGCCGCAGACGGATTCCTGTTCTTCATTTCCCGTATAGAATTCATTTGGCTCGGGATTCATATAGTATGTCTTACGCATCAGAGTTGCCATCGCTGCCAGATTCCGGCTTGTTCCATCCATGAACCAGCCATATTCACCCTCATGATTCCCCATGGTAAGGAAGAGCGGTGCATCAGCCGCAACCGTGCTGAAGAATGGGAGCTGCTGCAGATAATGCGATCGTATCACCTCTTCTTTCTGGTATGCCGGATCCGTCTTGACCTGATCATTCAGAAACGCATCCCCGAGATCAAACATGAAATCCGGATGGAAGGATGCCATCCGGACCATGGATCTTTGATACAGATCCTGATCTGCCTTGTTCAGCAAATGGGAGTCCGCCTGAATGACAAAGGAATACGTACTGCCGTCGGAACGAGGCATCTGGAAATGATGCTCTGCTGTCTCCTCCCAGTGATCTGAAGCGTCCATGACACAAAGGCGATAATAATAAGCTCGGTCCTTCTCCAGTCCATCCAGGATAAAGATTCCCGGATTATTCTTTGATATGCTCTGGGGGCCTGTCTGATGTGTATAAGAATTCCATGTATCGCCCCATTCGACAAAGACAGTTGGCTCACCTTCATTCGGAGTGACACTTACTGTCATCTCCGTGTCTGTAGGCCTGCCCAAGAGGATGGTGCCATTAAATGATACAGTGTCCTCTACAGCCGAAGATGCTGTCTCTACTGCTTCAGGCACTTCTTCAGTGGCTGCAGCTGGGGAACCGCAGCCACTGAGAAGGCCCAGGGCCAGGGAAAGCAGGATTGTATACTTCTGATACCGTTTCATTTCTTTGGCTGCTCCTGTATGGTGCCGAAGCCATCAGGCACGCTGTATACGCCTGCGTCGGCCGGCATGGTGCCGGCGCCAAAGAAGAAATCTGTATCTGGCAGCTCCGGCGTTTTCACCAGAGCAGAGAACAGATAGGTACCATCCGCTGCGGCGTCCAGATCACGCAGCTTGACCAATGCTGTTCTCTGTTCATCCGTTAAAGTCCTGTTCACCTCTGCAAACCGCTGGGCATACAGCCCGGAAATCGTACCATCCAGCTCACCATATCGTTTGATCAAAGCACTGACCTGCTGTTCATCAAAAGACTGTCCAGCCAGCGCCTTGCGCAGTTCTGTAGAAACCTGTCGGCGGATCGATGCAATCTCAGTGATCGCATCTTTCTGCGCCGGAATGATCTCTTCAATCAGCTTCCTTTGGCCCTCATCCAGAAGATCCAGAAATTCCTGTCCTTTATCTCCTGTTACGGAAGTACTGATAAAGTAATCCGGATTATTCATTGCGTTGTAGTCCTTCATAAAGAAGCCGCCAAAATAGGTACCGTGCCGTTCCGGGCAGAAATAGGCATCCGATTCAACACTTCCTTTATACCAGGAGAACATCTCGCTTGCGTAAGTCATAACACAGACAAATTCGCTGTTGGTCATTCCGGTTTTCAGGCCGGTGTCTTCCGGAACATCCGGCCAGGTATTGAAATCATCAAATGCCATCGCATCCAGATATGCCTTCTGTTCCTCTGTCAAAGACTGAAGAATGGCGCCTGTTGTTTCAGCTCGGCCGCAGCTCATCTCTGCATCAATGCTGTAAAGAGATGCGGTATATTCTTTCACTGCATTCTGATCAAGACCGGAAGTACCTGCAGGAATGTTTCCTTCCAGATCTCTGCGGAACGCATTGATCAAAGGGAGCCGATTATAGGCAAACTGGAGATACAGCGGAGCCTGCTCCCTGGCCAAAGCAGTCAGTTCGGCTTTCTGATCATCCGTCAGGATATACAGGACATTATTGGCCACTCTGGACAGGAACTGTGTATTATGGCCGTATCCAGCCGTATCAATATCGCGCATGTACTGAAAGCCGAAGAAATCAGCAACTTTTCCAGGCGGGAAGAATGTATCTGCGCCACTGCTGCCGGTGATGAAGGCGAGTCCGGAGAATGCAATCGTTGAGAGCTGTGCTTTGTCTGACATTGCCTGGTCTGTTGAGTATTTGAGATCTGTCTTTTCTGTACTCTTTGGGGATGGAGATGAAGAAGGAACCGCTGTGCTGTCCTTTTCTGCAGCAGCTGTCTGCGCACACCCTGCAAGCATGAGTATCAGCATTGCCGATGCCAGAGCCAGACTGACCGTTTGCCTGTATTTCATAAAAAGAACTCCTTCTCAGACCTTTATGCAGGTCTCTCTACGAAGGAGTATCCGGGATATCCGTGAAATCGAGGTGAAATCTCTTCAGATATTAAGATAGAATTCAATGCCGCCTGAACAGTTCTTCGCACCATATGTTCCCTGATGCAGCTGCACGATGGTTTTTACGATTGCCAGTCCCAGTCCATGTCCGGATCCATTTCTTGCCCGGGACTGGTCCACCTTATAGAAGGTATCCCAGATATGCGGCAGTTCCTTCTCCGGGATGCCATACCCGCTGTTGAAGACCGCAAAGCGGGTATGGGAGCCTTCCGGCTTGACCGTGATGCGTATTTCTTTTCTGTCATCGCAATAGCGTACAGCATTGGTAAGAAAGTTGCCCAGTGCCCTTTTCAGCATTGACTCATCTGCATATACTGCAGTCTCCGGACTGCACTCGATCTCAGGCTTGATCTGATTCTCCTGCAGCAGCGGTCCATAGCTGTCAACAACTGCCTGTACCACTTCAGCAGCGTTCAGCTGCCGCATGTCTGCCTTCGCATCTGCCGCTTCCAGAGCAGACAGCTCCAGCAGCTCTTTGACCAGTGCATCCATCTGATCGCATTCCGCAACAATGGTTTCACAGTACTCCCTGATCATCTCCGGAGTATCTGCGACACCATAGAGCAGCCCCTCCGCATATCCCTTGATGACGCCAATCGGTGTCTTCAGTTCATGCGAGGTATCTCTGGTCAGTCTCTTCTGATAGATGACATCCTTCTTCAGGGAATCGATGCTCTTCTCCAGTTTTTCAGAGATCACATTCATGTTTCGGGCTAGCTCTCCGATCTCATCCTGGCTTTTGATATCCTTGATTGTCTCAAAGTGAAGATCCGAGATCTGCTTCGCAGCCTCATTCAGCTCCATGACCGGCCGTACGATCCTGCCGGAGAACCAGTAGATTACAGCACCGCCAAGAATCATGGCTGCACATGCAAACAGAAGGAAGAACCTCTCTGCAATAGCAGCGCTTTCCGCTATGCCATTCAGCTGCTTGGATGCAATGATCCATTCCCCCGTCTCTGCCTGTACTGCATAGGCGATTCTCTCAGAGCCGCTGCTGGATGTGACCCTGCCAAAAGCAGTGGACTTTCCGCTGCTGATCAGGTCGGTCAGTTCCTGCGGCAATTTGCTGCTGTCAGAAGATTTGCGCGGATAGGAAGTATATTCCAGCAGCTTCTCTGAAGATGCGATTGTAATGCTGATGGCATCGTTATGATCAATGCCATCGATCGCAACCTGGATCTGTTCTTTGGACCCATCCAGCGCATCTTCCACTTTTGCGGCAGCCGCCGACAGAATCGGCTTATTTTCATTGATGTAATACTGCTTCATGAACAGTGAGCTGAACAGAACACCTGCCAGAAGAAATGAAGCCAGGACGCCGGTAAACAGCAGAAAAAGCTTTGTCTTAATAGAGTGCTTCATAGTGATCTTTCCCCGAATACATATCCGGTTCCTCGGACTGTCTGGATCTGTTCGCCTTCGCTGCCGAGTTTTGCCCGGAGCATTTTCACATGGGTATCCACGGTACGGGCATCTCCTTCAAAATCAAATCCCCATACGTTTTCCAGCAGCTGATCGCGCGTCAGGACAATTCCTTTATTCTTTATGAAGAAACAGAGAAGTCGAAATTCCTTATTGTTGAGAATAACATTTTCATTATTCACATAAACTTTATGAAGCTGCTGATCTATCCGGATTCTGCCGGAAAGCAATTCCTGTTTCTGCTCTTTCAAGGCTTTTCTTAACAGCGCATTCACCCTGGCGATGAACACTTCATAGCTGAATGGCTTGGCAATATAGTCATCTGCTCCATGTGTCAGTCCTTTGACTTCATGATGCTCATCTCCCAGTGCCGTCAGCATCAGCACAGGGACTTCAGAAAAACTGCGGATCGTCTCCAGCACGTCCCAGCCATCGCGCTTTGGCATCATGACATCCAGGATCACAAGAGAGATATCCTTCAATTTGATAAACTGATCGACAGCACTGTCGCCATCTGCAGCCAGGCATACTTCGTATCCTTGTTTTCTTAAAATATCTGATATCAATCTGCGAAATGCAGCATCATCATCAGCAACCAGTATTTTCATAAGATAACGATTCCTTTCAAACTGATTATATGAGAGAGCAGCAAAAAACAGCAAGATATCTTCAGATTCCGATCCTTTCGAATTATTGGATGCTGCCGTATAAATATCTGCTGTCTTCTTGGGTCTTCATAATGAAAAGCTGCATTTTGCAGAGAGATAACTCCAGCTGTCATTCCGTCAGCTTTGAAGACATGCAACTTCTAATAGCTGCACTTCTTGCACTGAATCAATGTATTGTCATTTTCCTCGCGGTGATAAGCACCTGACCACTTACAAATATTCTGAAGAATCGGAACAACTGAGACGCCTTTTCTGGACAGTGAATACTCGACTCTCGGCGGGATCTCATCGAAGGAATGCCGGATGATCATGTCATCTGCGATCAGTTCTTTCAATGTCGTTGCCAGCATGGCATCTGTGATATTGCCCATCTCTTTGCGCAGCTCACCATAACGAAGTGACTTCCTGGTTGAAAGCACGCAGATTACTCTGGACTTCCATTTGCCGCCGAATATCTCCAGGCCATATTCCAGAGGGCAGCGAATATCTTTCTCCAGCTTCGGCTTATACATAGAATCGCCTCATTTCCGATCCCATTATAGATACGATATGAAATCTTGAGTTGCTATTTAATTTCATAGTATTGCTGCAGCGATCTTTCTGGCTGACTCCCTGATCAGAGGCTGCAGCAGAAGCGCTTCCGGGAAAACGGCAATTCATGCGATTGAGATTCTTCATGGCAGAAAATAATGCATGGTATGAAATTTCATAGTCACTCATATTTTCGCTGATGACTTCAAATCGCATAGTTCAAAACCTATATTGATCATGGCACATGGGAGGTGCTTAAAATGTTGGATGAAAGAGTAAAAGAAATGTTGTCTTCAGGTATGTGGGATATTGCAACCAGTGACGGAGCACAGCCGAATGTTGTTCCTGTAGCATTCAAGGAGATTACTCCGGATGGAAAGCTTCTGGTCGGAGATGTCTTTCTCGAGACAACCCTCAGGAACATCAAGCTGAATGGAAATGTGGCAATCTCTGTATATGATCCTGCAACGCTTCAGGGATACCAGATCAAAGGCACCGCATCCTATATCACATCCGGAAAGATTGTCGATGACTTCAAAGCGATGGTAGAAAAGATGTTCAAAGGTGCCGCAACCGCAAAAGGCGCATTAATCATCACCCCTGCGAAAGTCATTGTCACAACTCCTGGAGCTGATAACAAAAAAGAGCTTGAGCATTAAAGCTGATACGCATCATATACGCCATCAGAAAACAACCTTCATCTCATCTGATCGTTCCGATCAGGAAAGCCAAGCTGCCCAACAGATTGTGTCAGGCAGCTTTTCATTTGTCTGAAAGCATCCGATGTATGTAATTAAAAACCGCATTGCCTCGTCTAGACTATAAATCTGAACAATACGTCCATTCTTCCAATCCGGCATACTCACGCAGGCGCTTTCTTAATTCACGGCGACTGGAAATCTACTGATTTGCGATTGTTATCAATCCCCGGTCAACATAGCTTTTCACTGCGAGATCTATAGTCTGCAGATTCGTGTATCTTGGATGATACCCCAGAAGCCGTCTTTCCTTCTCGATGCTGAAGGTTCCGCTGCGGGCAATATGGTAATAGGTATGCTCGCATTCTTCCGGATTGCCTTCATACCTGCACCACTCCTGCCATCCGAGAAAACTGATCCTTGGCTCATGGCCGAAGTATTCATACAGGTGCTTTGCATAGCCGTAGAGCGTAATTGACTGCTCTGCCTCCGCATCAAAGGTCTCTCCCAATGCCTGATTGCGATGCGTGATCGCAAGATAGAATACCTGTGCAACATCATATCCGTGCACATGATGAATGATCTCCATTCCAAAGTTCGGCAGAGAGATTTCCTTCCCGTCGGCAATCTCCTGGAATACCCGCATGGAGGTGTTGCCCCAGGGATTGATAATCGACCAGCCCGGCCCCGAGATCTGTCCCGGCATGATGATCGTTGCCGGGAATCCTTCTCTGCGATAGAAACTCTTCAGATACCGCTCAGATGCGAACTTATCTTTTCCATAGTCATCCATCGGTTCCTTGTTCAGGTCATCCGGATTGAACGGAAGCGTCTCTGCCCGGCCATGCGCCCAGCAGGAGGAGCAGTACAGATAATGGCTGCATCCTGACTTCTGCAGAGCCTGCACCATCTTCCTGGTATCCTCGATATTGAAGTTGATCAGGTCCACCACGACATCCGGATTCATTCCGGCAATCTTCTCAGCAAAGTCCTCATCCCTGGAGCGATCCATGAAGACCTTGTTCACTCTGCTCCAGGCAGGATCCCATTCATACGGCTTTGGCTCCCCTCTCGTAATAGTCGTAACTTCATAGCCGGCATTGACCAGCATTGGCACCAGATAGGTGCCGATATGTCCGCCTGCTCCTGTTATAACAGCCTTCATTTCTCTTCCTCCTTGAAATCAATGATGGATACAAATGGCAGATCATCTTCCTGATCGCCTTTGTGAATCGCTTCCGTGCCTGCCGCAAGGGCTTCCTCATAGTACCTGCACTTATAGTCAATGCATCTGCGGTAGAGCTCCAGCTGCTTCATCTGTGCGTCTATCCTGTCTCTCTGATCGACAAACAGCTGATACCGCTGCTGGAGGGAGGCATCTCCTTCCTTTGCCCACTGAATATACTGGCGGATATCCTCCAGGGGCATTCCTGTCTTCTTCAGGCAGAGAATGACTTCCAGGAAATGAAGATCATTCTCCTCGAAGATGCGCTCTCCATGCGCATTGCGCTTGATGAAGGGAAAGAGGCCTTCCTTTTCATAGTATCGAATCGTATATTCTGACAGATGGATCATTCTGGAAATCTGCTTCATCGTATATGCCATCGCTGCACCTCCCGCTGCAGCCTCATCATAGCCCTTAGAGTACACTCTAAGGCAAGCGGTATTTTGAATGACTTTCATCAAAAATAATATTCCTGCTATCTGCAGATGATAATCCCTCTGTATCATTTGATCATGCGGTATGAATATCTGCTGTTTTCTCAAGCTGCCATAAAACGTGTTGCGTGAAATATTACTTTATTCAGGTGACTGGATTCACCTGTATCTTTTGCTTTCCGCCAATTCGATATTTCGATCCATCAGCATATCGTCTCACAGAGGGATCTGATTCTATTTTTCTGCTCATATTCCTCAGCCTGATTTTTAAATGAGCCTGCATATTAATCCGTTCATTTATTGAAATCAATGTAAGAATAGAAGATGTCTGATATGATGATCAGAATCAGGTATTATGGATATGGCATTCAAAAGGCAGTACGTCGAAAACATGTAATGATTCGAGTGCAAACATTGCTGTGAATTTTTCCGGGAAGAAGTCTTCCTGGGCATTATGGCTTATCCGCTATCTAAATCATTGAAAGGACGAGAGAATGAAAAAAGCAGTGAAAGTGGCTTATATCCTGGCACTGACAGCAGTCGCAGCTCTGATCTTTGTCGGGCATGCACGTCTCAAGATTGGCAAAGGCGTCTATTTGATCGACTATGCATGCGATGTACTGATTCCATTGAGTTCCCTGCTTGGCATGCTGTATTTCAGGACCCGGGACAGAAAACTGTTCATACTCAATCTGTCACTCCTGGCATTCAGCCTTGCGGAAGTCTTTTTGTATTATACGGCCGGGCTCTACATTGGAGTGCTTTTTGCTTCAGTGGACTTTCTTGCTGTCGGTCTGAGCATGTATGTTCTGTTTGCCGGAAAAGCGGAATAAGCACTCATCTTCTGAAATGCACTGCGGAATGGGACATGAACTTCTGTACCATCCTGAATGATGACCGATCCCCCCCCGGGACCGGTCATCATTTTCATATTTACAGAACACCGTCAGAAATCAGAGAGAGCTTTTCCAGATCCCATGAGAAATACCATTGCTCCTTGCTAAATCTTCTGCAGCGACTCAATCCGCATAAGTCTGAAGTTCAACGACAGCTTGAGGCCAAAAATGAAAGTGAACAATTAAAAATTGCATTGTGTGCGATGACTATTTCAGTTGTCATTAATTGCAATTCATATAGCAGCGATTATGACAATTTCAGTTGTCATTTTATCAGCCATAGTTGGCGAATGATATACGTCGGGGCATTGCATGGTATATATGATTCAATAACATTGATAGTCTGGAATTTGTTCAAATGAAAAGAGCACAACCATGATGAGTGATACAATCTGCATCACCTGCATAATTGTGCTCTGTCATTTGCATGATTACAGCATCAAAAGGAATTTCTCAATGCTCGTCCAATTTTATATTTCCATTCACAGATTATCGGGTTGACACCCGCTCTATCAAAGAGACAGGAATCCTGCTTTCCATTGGAATGTCCGCTTCATTTCGAATCAGCGATTCCATAATGCTGCAGGCTTTCTCTGCAAGCAATAACGGCTTCCGGTCCAATGAGGTAATGGACGGGTCTGCCATGGCGGAAAATGGAGAATTATCAAAGCTGATCAGCTTTACATCTTCTGGGACATAGAGCCCAACACTCCTTAAAGCACTTAGAGCTCCAAATGCAGCACGGTCACTGCTGGTGATGATTCCATCAACCCGGCCGCCCTTGTGAAGATATTCCAGAACCAGTTCTTCCGTTTCCGCTTCCGAAGTCCCAATGCCCTTCCGCTTCAAAATGAAGCCTTCATCATCAGCGATTCCTGCTTTTAGAAGAGCGCTTCGATAGCCGATGACCCGCGGGCTTTCCCGATTCTCAGCGAGATAGCCCGGTGCCAGCAATATGTTCCGGCATCCCTTTTTCAGCAGATAATCTGCTGCGAGCTCCATTGCTTCCGCATCATCATTGGCAACCCAGGGAATCTTCCGGCGGGAGGCAGGAATGCGATCCACCCAGACCAGCGGGAATGAATCCGGAATGATTCCGTCCGGAAGGCTGGAAAGACCGCTGACATCAATGATTCCTGCCGCGCCGATCCGTACCAGGTCCTGAAGGTACCCCTTTTCTTTTTCCGCATCATTCCCGGAGCTGCAGATCATGACATGATATCCTTTGGCAGAGAGATGCTTCTCTGCATGGCAGACCAGATTGGAAAAGAAAGAGTTGTCTGCCGTCGGGATTACCATACCGACAATCTTATTATTCATTGCTGCCACCTCTCAATTCCCGGATCAGCTCCCCATAGGTTCTGCCCTTGCGGAACAATGAACTGGTGCCCAGAATGAATCCGTCTGCGCCTATCGAAGAAAGGTCTTTAACGACATCCGGGCTGCAGTGCCCGTCAACCATCAGCTGAAAGCCATAATCCTTCTTCAATCCCGCCAGCTGAATGATCTTCTTTCTGGTGAAATCTATGAATCCCTGACCTGCGAAGCCGGGGTTTACCGTCATTACCATGACATAGTCGCAAAGGTTCAGCACCTCGGATATGCTGGCAACGCTGGTATCTGGATTCACCGCAATCCCGGCATACGCTCCTCTTTCCTTGATATGGGCCAGCGTCTTTACGATATAACGCTCCGATTCCGGGTGAATGTAGATGATGTTCGCGCCCGCATCCAGAAACCAATCCACCTTTCCGCCCGGATTTTCCATCATCAGATGGCAGTCGACCGGTTTGTCCGTATATCTGCGGATCGTTTTGACATCCATGATGCCCATGGTGAAATTCGGCACAAAGCTGCCATCCATGATATCGCAGTGAAAAATATCAGCACCGGCGTCATCAAGCGCGCGCACTTCCGCCGCCAGATGCCCGTAATTCGCGCACATCATACTTGGACACAGAAGCATTTTCGTCATTGCCCACACCTCCCCGGCAGAGATGCCGTAATCATTCCGCCGCTTTCAGATGCTGTGTTTCCTCAATCTCTGAAATCATATCGATCCGCGCCTGATGACGGCCGCCTTCGTAATCAGCTGAAAGCCATTCATCCACAATCATCTTCGCGGTCTCGATGCCGATCACACGGGCACCGAAGGCAATGATGTTTGTGTTGTTGTGCTGCCTGGACAGTTTCGCTGTATATGGATCCGAGCAGACACACGCCCGGATCCCATGAACCTTGTTTGCCGCCAGGGAAATGCCGACGCCAGTGCCGCAGATCAGCACGCCGCCGTCCACTTCGCCGGCCGCCACCATCTTCGCGACCTTATAGCCGCTGACCGGATAATTGAACCGCTCCCTGCTGTCCGTGCCCACATTGATGACTTCAATTCCCCTGCTCTGCAGATATGCCATGATCTCGTTCTTCATATCCACAGCGACATGATCATTTCCAATTGCCAGCTTCATCTTTTGCCTTCTCCTCAATCAAGATCCTGCCCGTTTGAGGCAATGCACTTCTTGTACCAGTAGAAGGAATCCTTGCGATATCTCTGATAGGATCCGCTGCCGGTATCATCCGCATCCACATAAATGAACCCATAGCGCTTGCGGATTTCTCCTGTGGAGGCTGAGACCAGGTCCAAGCATCCCCAGGTGGTGTAGCCGATCAGATCAACGCCTTCCTCGATTGCCTCTCCCATCGCTTTCACGTGCTCACGGTGATAGTCAATCCGGTATGGATCATGCACGGTGCCGTCTGCTTCAAGAACATCTGTCGCGCCCAGACCGTTTTCAACATTGAACAGCGGAATCTGATAGCGGTCATACATCTCATGAAGATAGTATTTCAGTCCGTCCGGGTCCTTTGCCCATCCCCATTCGCTGACCTTCAGATACGGATTCTTGACGCCTCCCATCAGATTTCCGCCAGCCTTCTCCAGTTCACCCTGATGCGTTGTGACGACATTGGTGAAGTAATAGGAGAATTCCAGGTAATCCACTTTCCCGTTTGCGAGATCCAGCCGGTCTTCCTCAGTGATATCCAGTGTGATACCAAGTTCCTTCCAGAGACGCTTCGCATAGGAAGGATATCCGCCGCGCACAAAGGTATCCGCGCAGTAATAGAAATGATCCTGCATCGCCTTCTGGTTCGCCAGCTCATCCTTGGGATCACAGGTCAGCGGATAGGAGAACATTCCGGCAACCATGCAGCCAACCTTGAGATTCGAATAATGCTCATGCGCATACCGAACAACTCTGGCGCTGGCCACCAGCTGATGATGGAGCTTCTGATAGCTTTCCTGATTTGTCTTTAAATCTGCATTCCCCATGATACTTGCAAACTGCTGCACATTGATTTCATTGAATGTGCTCCAGTAGGTGACCAGGCCGTCGAATTCCCTGAATGCGGTCTTCGCCAGCTCCACGAATTCGTCAATCATCCGGCGGTCCAGCCAGCCGTTCATCTTCTCAAGGTAATAGACAGGAAGGTCATACTTATAAAGATGCACCACCGGCTCAATGCCATACTTCCGGCATTCCTCAAAGACCGCACGGTAGAAGGCGATTCCTTCCCGGTTCACGCCGCCCGCTGTGCCCTGCGGGTAGATTCTTGCCCAGGAAAGGGTCAGATTCAGAGCCTTGAATCCCATCTCCGCAAACAGGGAGATATCCTCTTTGTAATGATGATAGAAATCCGTCGCCTTATGGTTCGGATAAAATACCCCATCCATGACGGCAAACTTTGCGCCTTCCGGAATCCTGGCGCTTTCAATGAATACAGGTGCCTTTCCAAAGGTTCCGTCCGGCATCCGGTAGGTGATCATCCGCGGTGAAGTACGAGTGCCTCCGGTCTGGAAATCTGTTGCATTCGGGGCCTTTCCGCCCTCATTCCAGCCGCCTTCCGCCTGATTGGCGCTGATGTCTCCGCCCCAGAGAAATTCTGCAGGAAAACTCATATCAATCCCTCCTTATGTAATCAAGGGAAGAAACCTGTTTTCCAGATCTCTTCCCGTTTGTGTTAAGCCTGTACTGCTTCTTTCTTTTCGTTTTCCAGTTCCTGCTTATCCATGATCTTCACAAACGGATAATACACAACACAGCTCAGCAGGCACATCGCGCAGATGAAGACTCCGAAACCGATACCGCCGCTGGCAAGGAATCCGAGAATCGGACCCGGCAGGAAGGAACTTGCCATTGTCAGAGGTGTTGTGAACAGACCAGCCTTCAGGCACAGATACTGCAGGACGAAGACCAGAACCGGCAGCAGGACAAACGGTGCAAGAAGCGTGAAATTCAGGACAACCGGCAGACCATAGACAGTCGGCTCGATAACATTGAAGAGGCCCGGAACAAGCTGCAGTTTTCCCTGCGCCTTATAGCGTTCGGATTTGGAGAACATTGCCATGTCCACGTACAGACCGAACAGGCATCCGGGACCGCCGATGAACTGCACGACCGAGAAGATCGTCATCATGGACAGCAGATGCGGAGCTGCCTGGCCGGCGGCAACGGCATTAATGTTCTCCAGCAGCGGTGCATATGCGACGACCATGATTGCCGGATAGATAATCAGAGTGCCGTGCATGCCCAGCCACCAGAGCAGGCAGGCGACTACAATCAGCACCAGCTGGCCAGTGAAGGTATTGCCCACCGAAGTCAGCGGACCTTGAATTGCCGTATTGATGAATCCGGTAAAGCTGCCGTACGTTGTTGCATTAAAGATCATGCGGACAATGATGAACGGGATGCATGTGACGACCAGGCCCGGAATGTTCTCAAAGGATGCGGAGACAAACGGCGGCACGCTGTCCGGCATCTTGATCTTCAGCTTGGTCTTGGACATACGGCAGTAAAGAAGTGCGGACAGAATGCCGACCAGCATGGCGGTGATGACACCCTGCGCGCCGAGCAGATCTGCAGATATAAAGTTAGCGCCGTTGGAATCCGTCATCAGCGGAGTGACAATCAGATAGCACATCAGTGCAAGAACGCCGGCCTCGACGCCATTTGCGCCTTTCTTATCGGCCAATGAACGGCCGATGCCGAAGACCATGAAGATGCCGACCATATTCAGAATCGTGACAATCTGGGAGAGCGGCGCCATGATGCCCGTATTGGTCAGCAGATCTTTCCAGGACTGAATCGGAAGGTTGATCAGGATGTTGATGATGGCAGAAGTCATGAGCACGCCCATGGTGCTCATCATGCCCTGCGTGATGGAACTGACAATCAGATTGTTTTGAAACTTGCCGGCAAACTTCATCAAAGACTTCTGACAGTTACCTTTTTTCTTCTCAGACATATTTTTCCCCTCTTGGCTTACCAGTGAAACTCATCACTGAGTCCCTGGAAGATCTTCTTAGCATTCATTGTTCCATAATCCGTCATTGCCATAACCCGCACCGGAATCTCCGGGAAATGCTTGACCACATCATCTTCCATATACATAACCTGCGGTCCTAGAAGAATGACAGCACTGCCGGCAACAATCTCTTTCGTCAGCGCGCTGGTGCTGTATGCCTTGCATTCCACTTCATACCCATGTGCTTTTCCTTCACTGATCAGCTTGCTGCATAAGATGCTTGTGGAAACGCCGCCTGCGCAAGCAAGTGTGATCTTAAGCTGTTTCATATTGCTTTTCCCTCTCCTGTTTCTGTTTACCGGATGCTCTTCCAGCAATTGTCTGGCCAGACCAATTACTGTCTCCCCATCCATGTGTCCATAATCCGCGTAGCTGACAAGCAGACAGCGGACATCATGTTTCTCGCATAAATCCTGGATGGTCTCATAGGAATACTCAATCTGAGGCGCAACCAAAACTACTTCATAATCGTCAATGACCGACTGAAGCATATAGCTCGGAAGCGCCTTGATGATGTCGCCGGATTCCGCATGGTTCTTCATGCTTTCCGCAAGTATATTTGTGGAAATCCCGCCGGCACAGACCACCAGAATTTTCATATTCTATTTTTCTTCTATCCGTTTATACAGTGCAATGATCTCCGCCGCCAGATCGTGAGTCACCAGCGCCATGGTCATATGATCCTGCCCATGCACCGTCACGATTGTGACATCAACCGGTTTTCCGTTTGCCTCATTCTGAAGCATCTGGAACTGTATGTTGTGCGCCTGATTCATTCCTTCTTCCGCCGCCTTCAGCAGCTGTTCCGCTTTCTCAAAGTCTCCTTCACGGGCTGCTTTAATCGCCATCATTGACTTGGAACGGGAATCACCGGCCATGGCCACAATCTGGAAATCTGTCAGATACTTTTCATTGTCCATGCTTTTCTCCTCCCTGCACTTTCATGGTAGCCGGGACGGCACAGTCATTCAAAGCCTGCTTTTGCCGTTATATTAACGGCATTATTCCTCTTCGAGAAGATTGATCAGCTCCTCATAGACCGGATGGGCAAGCAGCTTCTTCGGCTTGCTGCGGTCCAGCATGAACTGCGATGTCTTGCGGTAGAATTCCTCCAGGTAATTATCGCTGTGGTCTGCTATAGAAATCAGGATCACGATACGGATTGCATGATTTCCCCAGCTGACCGGTGCCTCCAGAATACCTACAGCTGCGAAGGTCTCCGCAGTCGTGATGCCATACGGATGTGCCAGTGCAACCAGCTCACCAAAGTCGGTCGAGCCGAAAGTCTCCCTTTTCAAGACTGAATCCGCAAATCCGTCCGGAAGCGGTTTATTCTTACCAATCAGCCTGCAGAGTTCACGGATGGCATCTTCTTTGGTATCTGCGCGGATCCCGTCAAAGAACAGCTTTTCCAGATAATACCGGGTCATGATATTCAGCGGGCTGCTGCGGAAGGTTTTCTTGAGCTTCTCCTCTTCCTCATCGCTCAGCATCATCCGGGTCTGGATGATGGGAACAGGAATTGTCTCATGAATCGGCGTCGTGGAGACCACATAATCGATTTTCTGGAAATCCTTGCCGCTGAGATCGGACACATTGCATACTTCTATGTTCTCCAGATAGCTGCCGAACTGCTCCCGGTACTGATAAGCCAGCAGTTCCGAGCTTGTCTTTCCCGTCGCGCAGACAATCAGGATATTTTTCTTCCGGCTGGCATTTTCATTCTTGATGGACACCTCAAAAATCAGAGCCAGATAAGCCGTTTCATCCTCATTTAATTCAGCATCGAATTTCTGCTCAATCCGGCTTTTGATCTGGGCAGCAATGGTATAGCCCAGCGGATACTGCTTTTTGATATCAGCAATCATCGGATTTGCAAGATAGATATGGTATTTCAGCCGGACCTTCATCGACACCATATGGATTGAGAGATTCATGGTCAGATTCAGATTGCGCGTCAGATCCATCTTCATGGTCACTTTGATGAACAGAAGCAGTTCATGAACCAGATCATAGATATCCTGGGAAATGACAACATTGGCATTCCCGATTCCATACCGTTCCGTTACGCGGTTGCCAAAAAGCTGAACAGCTGCCATGCTGATTTCCGGCTTTGAGAACACGGCGCCATAGCATTTCTGAAGATCTGCGCAAAGCCGTTCTGCAATCACATAACTCAAATTACTGCTCTGGGAGGTATCTTCATCCATTTGAATTTCAGAGTCAATGCTGCTGCCGCTCATGATGCGGATCATAGCAATGTAGAGATAGGTAATCACGTTTTCCACAGATATTTCTGGTATAGAGACCTTGTACTGATTCAGCTCATTGAGCAGGATTCCAGAGATTTCAGTTTTCTTCTTGTCCACTTCCGGCGTATTCAGAAAGCTGTTTGCATAGGAAACCATCAGGGCGCGTTTCTGCATTTCGCTGCCCTTCAGAACCAGATTCAGGCCGTTGCCCGAGAGCTTCAGATCATATCTCTGCAGGATTTTCCGAGTACGGGCGATATCATTCTGCAAAGTAAAATCACTGATGTACATGTGTTCCATCAATGCATCGCAGGATACACGATCATCTTCTTCAATCAGCTGTACGATAATATATTCACTGCGCGCATCTGCGTTATCCGGAATGGAATCGTCCATCTGAGACTCCGAGGCATGCAGCTGTGCGAACCTGGCTTCATCGGCAATGACCAGTCGGTAGCCGCAACGGTGTCGGCTTTCTACATGGGCACCGTAATCCTCCAGATACTCGGAAAGTCCGTGAATATGATTGCGGACTGTACGCTCCGATATCAAAGCCCTCACGCCGATTTCCTTGGCGGAAATATAGGAATCCGTTGAAAGGCTGTAAAGAATAGATTGATATGTTCTGTTCATCGTATCCAATTGTAGCTGATTCTTCATTTTACAAAAAGAGTACATCCTTGCCTCTAATTTAACGGCATTTCAGCAATATTAAAAAGAAAATCCAGTATCACATCTGCAATCTACACACGCATTCTCTTAGCCACCTGTTCATCAATTAGGAAACATGGGCCGGATTGCGGCTCATAATCAATCGTCAATCATGGGCAGAACCGGACTGAAAGGAATCTCTCGCCACTTTTTCAGCCATCTGCGATTTATAAATCATCTGTATACAGTGCAGCCAGCCAATATGTATCCGCGGCCATATCTTCGAAGTCAGCCATATCTAGATCAGTTCAGAACCGCCTCCCGAAGTGAAACAGACTTCGCTGTCTTCATAAGGAGCATCCTCTTTCGCAAACCTTTCTTCTGCTTCCTTCATCATAGCCGGTACGAAGAACATATCAAGTACGCAGAAATGCCGCGCCTGGCATGCGGCAGAATACCGTGAAAGGCATCACTGCATCCGGTATACACCTTTAAAACAGAAAAGAGCCGCATGGGTCATGCGGCTCTGCAGGAGATCAGTTCAGAAATGCTCTATTTTGTGATCGTGTCTTTTGCAGCAATTGCTTTCATCACAGCGGCGGTTGTACTTCCGGCTGCCGCTCCGGCAAACCAGATGGTTGAATTGTCCACCATCGTGAAGTTTCCGCCGAACTCCTGCGTCAGCAGGAACGCTCCGACAGCAACCCCGATTCCGGCAACTCCGATCACTTTCGCTGCCATGGTGGTTTCTGCTGTTCCGGATGCGGTCGCTGCATACACTCCGGCTGCGATTGCAATCGCTCCCAGAGCCACATTCGCCACAGCCAGATCCTTACCCTTACCCGCCTGCGCTGTCCCGCTCGGCGTTAGCATTGGTGTTGGCGTTGGCGTTGGTGTTGGCGTTAGTGTTGGCGTCGGAGTCGCGCCCGGCGTTTGCTCCGCAGACGGCGTAGTTTTCGGCAACGGTATCGGCGTTGCCCTCAGGAATACATTCTCGGTTGGTTCCGGTGTTCTCACAGGTGTGACGCATGATTTGGTGGATTCATTCCAGTAGGAACCAGTACCGAATCCGGCCTCTTCGCAGGTGACAACATGAGCACCTGCGGATGCAGCAGGTGTCGGTGTTGCATTTGTCAGAAAATGCGCTGTAAATGTCAGGTTGCCTGATGTACCTTGGACGATCTTGATGCCTGACGTAGGATTTGTAATTCCGTTTCCTGTCCAGCCGATGAATGTATAACCCGACTTGCTGGCATCCAGCAGCGTGATCACGTCACTTTCAGCTGTATACTGGGCCGGATTGTTTCCGTTGACACCGCCGTCCAGATCATAGGTGATTGTATATGTTCTATACCACTTAGCAAAAAGTTCAGACGTATTATTATTAACTTCTGTCACCTTTTCACCAGTGTACTCATCATTATCATACCAACCAGCAAATTGATATCCAGTTCCTACCGGTTCTTTTGGAAGACTTCCGAAGCTAACATTTTCCGTATATGATAAGGGGGTTGCTCCTTCGTAATTCATATAAAGAAGAACATCAGTTGTGCCATCCAGCACAAAAATATTTGGCGTATTTGTGGTGGTTTGGATGATGCCACCCAGACAATTTATAATAACTTTAAATGTTCCCTTTTTGATCACACCATAATTTGTCACATCACCATCAAAATATCCGTCTGCAATCGTGCCATTGTTGACAGTAGCGCAGGCGCATGGCTTTAAGGCAGTGGTGTCTTCTTTAATCGTAAACTCATATCCGCTGTTCAGCGTCAATATCTTGGTACTGTTGTCATACGTCCAGCCGGTTCCTGACGCCGTGGGAAGTCCGTTTTCATCCAACGTAATTGTCACTGTCTGTGCAGGTTCCGTCGCATGAGTCGTCGTCAATGTCAGCGTAAAGAGGATCATTACACTGACCAGGACACTGATCAGCATGTAAAGCTTAAGAATCTTTTTCCCCTTTTTCATATACTGCCTTTCTGAATAGTACCCATAGAATTCGATTGAATTATAGAGCAATTATAGTGTAGTGATTTCAATTTTGAAAAGAGAATTCTGATGAACTTCAAAAGCCGCATGTGAATGCGGCCAATGGCATCGACTTAAGGAAACTTGGGTTGATGCCGTTTCCTTTTTGAACAGATCGATTCTGATATCATTTTCAGAAGACAAGATGTTGTCAGGTAGTTAAGTATAGGAGGGCGATCTTATGTTTGTACGGGTGATTCCAAACAACAAGGGCACAAAAAGACATTCTTCTGTGACCTCGTGGAGTCCTGTCGCAATCAGGATGGGACTCCACGCCATCGTGTCGCCGTCAAACTTGGGCAGTTTGACGGAGCGTATATCCCATATCTGAAGGCTGCCTTCTCTATGGGAGACTCGGCAGAGGCGCTCAGAAATGAGCTGCGCAGTAAAGAAGCGGGCAAAGAACACCGCTGATCTCTTCACAGAGTTCAGCAGATACATCCAATCCGGTGAAGTACAATCCGCCTGTGTGACACAGGAAGGTGATTTCTCCAGGCGGCGGAAGTTCCCCTGGTACGACCTGCTGTTCTATCTGATTATCCGGTCAGAGAAGACCGCCAATTCAGAAATGACCAGGTATTTTGCAGATATGGGCCGATCTTCAGAACGCATCTTCAAGCAGGCACTGTTCAAGGCCGCAAGAAGCTCAATCCTGAAGTTTTCTCCGATCTCATCCTGAAATTCAGTAAATTGTTCTATCGCAGTCCCCTTTCAAGAAGTACAGAGGACATCTGTTATTGGCGGAAGACGGTACAACACTGGAGATTCATAAGAACCGGCACTTTGTCAGAGTTCGGATATATCGAGAACCAGAGCACAAGGAAGAGTGACAGATATATTCATAAGGCAAGCAGCCACTCGGCAATCCTCTATGATGTCACGAATGGGATCGCAGTTGATTTCCTGATGCACCCATACCGTTACAGCGAGATCCCGTTGGTCATTGGACACCTCGAACGTACGGAGAAGATCCTGCATGGCCGGAAGATCATCTATCTGGCTGACCGATACTGTGATTCCGTCGAACTGTTCAGGCTTCTGGAACTGAAGGGCTGTCATTACTGTGTCCGGGCAAAATCCTATGTGTTCAAGCATCAGGCAGCAGCGAAGAAATCAGATGATGAATGGATCACGATGTCTCTGAATAATCCATGGCTGAAAAGACTCAAGTATGACCAGGCAGCCATATTCAACCTTGCTATAGAACATAGACTTCATTTTAACAGGCCATTTTTTTCATAATACACTCCTCCGTATGGCAGATCATTTCACTTCCTCCAAAAATGATCCACATGGAATATTAAAAACACGGGCAATTTTGATCCGTGCTCTTTATCAAAACTTTCAGAACTAATCTACCCGCACATGTGCTGGCACAACAACTCGAATTGTTGACCAACGCCCTGGAAGTTAATGACAACTGAAATTGTCATCGTACATTGTCGGTAAACCTCTGTGCAAACATCCTATCACCAGGCCACGGATTTGGACATCATTTTGGATAACTGTGGCCCAAAATATTAAAAAATACCGCTATTTTGTTAAGGGACATTTCTATTTGTCTGTTCAGAGTTCAAAAAAAGGCATAACTTCATCGAGCTCTTTTCTAATTAGTACATTTCTATATGTTCATTACGATTATTTAGCTTATTAATGAAAGTACATTTCTAAATGTTCATTTGCGAAAATAAACTGGGCTGCAGCTGCCATAAGAGTCAACCTACATCAAAAAGAAGACCACTGCTCTGCTCTGCAATGGTCTTCTTTGTTTTAGTTCAGCTGATGCTTTCTTCTGATGCACATTACTGCCATGCCAATGGATGCCAGGAAGACGATGCCCCAGCCTGCTGCGGATGGCGTCTTGTCTCCTGTGTCCGGTACAACGTATGTATCTACAGCTGGTTTGACTGTGAATGTAGATTCACCATACATCGAATTGCCGTAATCGACTCTCAGTGTATAGGTCCCGACCGCCAGTGTATCCAGATAGCTCTTCTTGAGATTGATGATCATGCTGCCTGTCCTCTGAACGTAGTCAACATCTTTTGTCAGCTGTGTCCCATTGACAGATACCTTTGTGACGCCTGCTACATCAGCATCGAATCGCATTGCGATGCCGCCCGCCGGGGCTTTTCCTTTGGTGATTGTCTGCTTGTCTCCTTCCAGGACATTGACAGTCTTGATCCCGACAGTGAGTTTATAAGATGCTGTGGCTGCATTGCAATGTTCTGTAGATGATGCGGTCGCAGTGATCGTAGCGGTGCCGACACCTGTGATCGTTACTTTTCCTGTGCTGTCTACAGTGGCAACATCAGGTGCGTCACTTGAATAGGAGACCGTTCCTTCGCCCTTTGTCACAGTGACCGTCTGAGAGAAATCTGCATCCCCATAGGTCTTGGTCACATCCTTGAAATCTGTTGTATCCAATGACTGATCCACTTTATTCACGGTCAGTGTAAATGTCAATGTCTTATCTGATGTTGTGATACCATTCGATGCTTTGAGCACTACATCATAGGTGCCAACTGCAAGCCCCGCCGCGATATTTAGTGTCTTATTTGTATCATCCCAAGTGATCTTGTCATCTCCCGAGGATTTTGTCACTGTCCCGACCACAGTATATGGATCTGTTGCTGTAGTAGCATATCCATAGCCAAGTGTCTTTGCCGTCTCACCAGTGATCGATGGCTTTGGTGTAGAAGTGACACTGCAGGTCACATCAGAGCTAGGCATTGTAAAGGTCACTGTTCCTGCTGTATCGCTGCTGAGTGTAGCGCCGGTTGCTGACCATTTCAGATCATTTGTTGCAGGATCAGCATCTGCAGTAACGGAGACTGTTGTGCCAGGAATCACATGTGCTGTAGTCATTGTTGCCCCAGTGACTTTAGCATTTCCCAAATTCAATGTATATTGTGCTCCCATGTAACCAAGAGGCTGATAAGCAAAGATTCCGCCGGAAATGGTACCATAACTGTCCACAGTCCCACTGAATGTTCCGCCGGAGATTGTGCCGCTACGAAATATTTCGGTAAATGAATTGCTATCAGTATCTCCTCCTGCATATTCACTGCCAACTGCATAAATCGTATTTGCTGTAATATGAGAAGTATAGGCATTACTTTTCATAAAGGTAATAGGTATACTGTGTGGGTTGCTGATAATCAGAGTGATGTTTTGCGTAATTTCGATTGAAGCATATGTACCATACCCATTCACGGTATACCCAGTTCCAGTATTACTGCCTCCTACAGCGTTCCCATCTGAACCAATCTCGATATTTACGATTGTTCCTTCTGCATGCACAGGCATGACTGTCACAGGCAGCAGTGCCAGGAACATGGCGATGATGGTAAATACACGGATGCATGATCTTATAGCTTTACTGTTCATAATGACAGCCCCCTTTAGCAGAGCAAATTCTCTTCTAAAAAAATAATAGCACCATCTGAGCCGTTTCTCTATGCATTAGGCATGGCAATGTTGAATCCATACGGAAAGCAATGCCTGATCATTCGTCAAAAGAATAAGCGTTCATGTAGCTCCTGAAGGAAAGGCATTATACGTTAAAGACGAAGTACCGTGAGACATTGATGATATTGCACGACGATCTGAACGACACAGAGTTTGTCACCACAGGATATGCAATCAGAGATGGCTGGGATTCTCCAGCACGAATGTATAGCATGTCAGATGCTGACATCTTCGCGCACCTGGTCGATGTGCAAGGTCATGAACCCATACGTTGGCATTCATCAGCCTGTGACGATAAAACATATTCCTTGTGGGAACGTATTCACAGTCATGGCGTTTGCCTTCCTGGATAACAAGACAAGGTGCTCATGCGTAGTCAAGAACATGCTCCATAAATATGCTGCCGGTGTTATTCGCAAAGTAAATGGATTTGAGGTCATGGACTTCACGGACATCAGAAATGAATGCACGATAAAGTGCAAGAAGTGCGGCAACGTCATGCACTTCAACCGCATGGCTCATTTCTTGGTCAAGCCATATTGCACTGTATGCTCACCGGAACACTATATCGGTTCGACAGAGTCATTCAAGTTCCAGATCAAATCACTGACTGGCGATGACTATACACCGGTCAGCGAATATCAGAAAACTTTCAAGCCTGTACAAATCAGGCATAACACATGTGGCAGGGTCTTCTCTTCTTCCCCGCATAAGTTTGAATATGGACAACGATGCCCTTATTGTAATAAGCCTATAAAGCAAAAGGAAGTTCATAGCTGAATTCGACGAACTCACCAATGGCGAGTATAAGATCATCGAGTATGACAGCAAAAAGAAGCTCTACGAGGTCCAGCAAACGTCAACCGGTGCGATACACTGGATGAAGTCGTCATATATCATGTAAGAGCTAAAGAAGCCTACACAGTCAGATCTGCTGCCTCTCAAGTCCAAGGCACATGTACCTAAGCCTACCATCACGCTGGACAAAGACCTGATAGCAGAGCCTGATAAATTCGAAGCGTTATAAAGCAAAAAGAGACACCTTACCCACAAACAGGTAAAGTGCCTCTTTTATTGCGTTCAACCGCGTATGTCGTTGGAGAAGTTAAAGCGTTTTTTGGCCAAAAAGCGAATGGACAAATAGAAATGCACTTTAACACCTTGACAATTTATCAGCGGTTTTGCTTGTGGTGGTGGAGCTGAGGGGAGTCGAACCCCTGTCCAAGAATAGTCTCACATTCAGGCGTCTACAGTTTATCCCGCTTCTTAGTAAGACAGCAGACATGAGAACGGGCTATCCATCTGCTGAATCTGCCTGTAGATTTTTCGGGATCCTCCTTCCAGGCACGGGGATTCACCTTATCCGTTTGGTTACACAGCTGAATAGGAACGGCTAATTATTCAACCGGGTCGCTGCAGATCTTAGAGATCCTTAAGCAGCGAAAGCGAAGCTTGTGTTGTTTTTAGCGTTTAAATTTATGGTAGTTAGGCTACCGCTCCACTGCATCCTGAATCAGACATAAACCTGTCGAGACCTTTACAGCCCCATAAGCAATGCATCTTTCGATGCATTGGAAATATAGCATAGGTCACTCTGCAAATCAATCGGATTGGTTCACGAGATTTTCCCACTGCCGCTGGTACATGACCCGGTAGTGCGGATCATAGGCCTGCACGTACTCGCTGCTGTGATGCACGGCCGGGAATCCCTTGCCGCGGTACCATGACATGTACTCAATGAATTCCTCGTCGCTGTAGGTGTATCCGTATTCCTGATGGTGATGCTTCAGGAGGTTCAGATCGTGCATGAAGTCTCCCATGGACCCATGCATCGCATTGGCATCATTCACGAACCACTCGTTGATCTGTTCCAGGGAGAAGATCTCCCTTGCCCTGGCCAGATTCAGCCGGCAGAGATGATTGCCGATGGAGATAAACAGCGGCTCCCCGGCAGCCGGCTTCAGCTGCCGGCATTCCGCCTGCAGCCAGGCCAGGCTCTCCTCGCTGCTGCGCACCGCATGGCCAGCCCCGAAGCTGTGCTGATATACCAGCTTCACGCTGTCCTGCGGCCTGCTCAGCGGATACATGCCTGCATGCTTAGCGAGCACTTCCTCGATTTCTTCCATTTCCTACCGCCTGAACTTGAGTGCCTTCTGCATCTCTCTGCTGGCATCTCTCAGCTTTTCTGTCTCGCGCTTGTCATAGAGATCCTTGCCCTTCGCCAGGGCGATCTCAAGCTTGGCCCTGCCATCCTTGAGATACATCCTGGTCGGGATGAGGGTATAGCCCTTCAGCCGGACCTTGTTGAACAGCTTCTGAATCTCATACCTGTGGATCAGCAATTTGCGGTCCCGGTCAGGATCGACATTGAAGATGCTGCCGTACTTATAGGGAGAGATATGCATTCCCTTGATCCACGCCTCTCCCTTGTAGATGGAGATATAGGCATCATTGAACTGAACTCTGCCGTCACGGACAGACTTGATCTCTGTCCCGGTGAGCGCCATGCCGCATTCCAGGAATTCCTCCAGGAAATACTCATGCCTTGCCTTGCGGTTTACCGCGACGTTCTTTTCCCGGACCTGCTTTTCTGCCATGTTTTCTGATCCCCTCTTTGCTTCCGGCGGTCATCGCTGAAGCTGCGCTTTGCTCCTCCGGCCGGCTTCCGATCGGACTTGGGCTTGCCCCGGAAGGATCCTCCGGAGGCACGGCCTGACTGGAACTTTCCTGCCGGCCTTGCGCTTCCGTCAGAATGCCCGGCAAACTGATTCACTCTCTGCTTGCGCTCTGTTCCGGACGAGCGCTCATCAGAGAACCTGCTGCTTCTGGAGCGGAATCCCGACGATGCGACTTCTGTCTGCGGCCTGCCGCTGAACTTTCTGCCCTGACGCGCACCATCTGCGGAGCGGCTGCCCTGCGGCCTGCCGCCGAACTTCCTGCCCTGGCTTGCGCCTTCTGCGGAACGGCTGCCGAACTTCCTGCCCTGATGCATGCCTTCCGCAGAGCGAGTGCCCTGCGGTTTGCCTCTGAATCCGCTGCCTGCAGGTCTCGGGCCCTTGCCGGCACTGAATGTCCTGCCTGCCCTGACCGGTGCGCTGCGGCGGCCTGCCTTGAAGCTTCCGCGCTGCAGATCTGCCTTGCGGATGCCGGTCTTTGCCAGGCCGAACTCCACGGTAGATGCAGCCTTGTCAGCTGCCAGCACGAGAACCGTTACCTTCATGCCGATCGTATACTTCTTGCCGGTACGCTCGCCGACCAGCATGTAGCGCAGCTGATCAAACTTGTAGTAATCATCATTCAGCGAGGAGACGCGAACCAGTCCCTCAACCGTATTTGAAAGCTCTACAAAGAAGCCAAAGCTGGTCACGGAGCTGATGATGCCTTCATACTGATCGCCGAGGCGGTCAGCCATATACTCTGCCTTCTTCATGTCATCAACAGCCCATTCCGCATCCTGGCTCTCGCGCTCGCGGATGGAGGACTGCTCGGAAGCCTCCTGGACGAAGGTATCATCCTTCAGCGTCTCTGAGGCATCCTCGCACTTGCCGAAGACATACTTCTCCAGCATGCGGTGCACGGCAAGATCCGGATATCTGCGGATCGGGGAAGTGAAGTGGAGATACTCATGCTCGGCGAGACCGAAATGCCCGAGGCATCTCGGATCATACTTTGCCTTCTGCATGCATCTCAGCAGCAGCTTCGAGAGCACCGGATAGGCTTCCTCATCTTTGCATGCATCCATGTACTGCTGAACCTGCAGCGGCGTCAGCACGCCTTCCTTCGGAAGGACGAACTTATGACCGAGCAGGAATGACATCTGCTCGAATTCCTTCATGCGCCTTGCCTGCGGCTCCTCATGAATGCGGTAGACCGCCGGCAGATTGCGCCTGTTCATGCAGTCTGCGACAGATACATTGGCAGCGATCATGCAGTCCTCGATCATTGCCTCGGCATGTCCCTGCACGCGGGCATGGACATCTGTCGGATGGCCCTTCTCATCAACGACGATCACGGATTCCGTGGAATCGAAGTCAATGGCGCCCCTGCGCACGCGGGCAGCGCGGATCGCGTCTGCGCAGTCTCTCAGATTCTCGAAGAGATCGCCGAGGTGCGCATAGCGCTCCTTCAGCTCCGGATCTCCCTCGAGGATCCGGTTCACATTGGCATAGGTCATGCGCTCCGCAGACCGCATCACCGATGGATACAGCTCATACTTCAGGACAGTTCCATCCTTCGCGATGAGCATATCGCAGGTATTGGTCAGCCTGATCTCATGCGGATTCAGGCTGCAGATGCCATTGCTCAGCACATGCGGCAGCATCGGCACGACCCGATCCACGACATACGTGGAGCATCCTCTGCGGAATGCCTCCTGGTCCAGCGCAGTGCCCGCCTTGACATAGTGAGCAACATCCGCAATGCAGACCTTCAGCTGCCATCCCTCCGGCACCGGCGTCACGCCGACCGCATCATCAAAGTCCTTGGAGTCATCGCCGTCAATCGTGACGATAGTCTTCCCGGTCAGATCCCTGCGGCCCTCGCGGTCCGCATCGCTTACCTCAGCCGCAGCCGCGTTGGCTTCCTGCATGACAGCATCCGGGAACTCCGGCTCAATGTCATGATCCAGGAGGATGGCCAGGATATCGACACCCGGATCATCCTTGTGCCCGATGACGCGCTCCACGCTGAAGCGCATCGGCTCCTCATAGCGCTCGATGTGCAGCAGCACCCGCAGGCCCTCGATCGGATGCAGATCCTTGGGCAGCTTCACGGAGTATTCCTTCTGCGCAATGCGCTCATCATCCGGCACGCAGCGCAGCCCGTGCGCGGTCAGTGAAAACATGCCGGTCATGCGCTCCGTTGCGCGCTTGACGACGCTCTCGACATGGCCGTGTCCGCTGCCGTGATCCTTGACCACGACGGTATCTCCGTCCATTGCGTCCTTCTGATCTTCCGGCTCGATCACGATGGAATCGCGGTCATCAAAGTCAATGTAGCCGAGACCCTTCCGGTTGACGGACAGCCTGCCGACCAGGTATCCGGCCTGCTCCGGCGTCTCATAGCGGTTCTCGCGATCACGCACCAGCAGAAATTCCTCCTCCATCTGATCCAGCTCTCTGCTCAGTGCCGCGAAATCCGACGATTTCTCCAGGCCCAGCGCCTTGGCAAGCCGCTTGCGATCCAGGCTTGACTTCTTGCTGGCGCTGACTGCCTTCAGTATTTCTTCTCTAAGTTCACTCATATTCACCTTTTATTCTAGACCTAGCGTGCAAAATAAAACAGCCAGTGTCTGATTACACTGGCTGCAGTGCTTTCTGCTATTACAGGACGCGGATCAAGATAACCAATGCAAAGAAGGCCACTCCAAGTACCAGGGTAACATTGGAGATCACTTTCTCGGAGCCTCTCTCCTTGACATTCGCAAAGAGGTTCAGACCGCCATTGCCGGTAAATGCTCCGGACATCCCATCCGTCTTTCCGCTCTGAAGCAGAGACAGGATGATCAGCATCGCAGATACGATCATTAACATTGCGTTAAGCATGAAACAGATGCTCCTTTCGCCAGTGCCTGATTATTATAGCAGAGAACAATCCGGAATGTAAATAGGAAGCTCAGTTCCCTTTCTGCTTCCCCGGGAAATGAAAAGAGGATCTTTCCATCTCTGGAAGGACCCTCTTATGATCAGAACGCTTACTTAGCCTTGCGGACAGTCTTCTTGACAGCCGGTGCAGCCGGAGCAGCCATGTCTCTGACAGCCTTGACGTTGTAGAATCCAGCGAATCCTCTGAACTGAGCAGACTCGCCGAGCTCTTCCTCAATCCGCATCAGGCGGTTGTACTTGGCAATACGATCGGTGCGGCTCATGGAGCCGGTCTTGATCTGGCCGGCATTGACGCCGACAACGAGATCAGCGATCGTGCTGTCTTCAGTCTCGCCGGAACGGTGGGAGACAACAGCAGTCCAGCCAGCTTCCTTGGCCATCTCGATTGCATCGAGAGTCTCGGTCAGGGTGCCGATCTGGTTCAGCTTGATCAGGACAGAGTTGGCAACGCCGAGCTCAATGCCCTTCTTGATATAAGTGGTGTTGGTGACGAACAGGTCATCGCCGACCAGCTGGATCTTCTGGCCAAGACGCTCATTGAGCTTCTTCCAGCCATCCCAGTCGTTCTCTGCCAGGCCATCCTCGATGGAGATGATCGGATACTTGTCGACCCATGCAGCATACATGTCGATCATTTCCTCAGAGGTCTTCTCGCCCTCGCCGGAACGCTTCAGGACATACTTCTTCTTCTTCTCATCATAGAATTCGGAGGAAGCCGGATCCATAGCGAAGCAGATATCCTTGCCTGCCTTGAAGCCGGCAGCCTTGACTGCTTCCATCATCAGGAACAGAGGTCCTTCGTTGCCGAGGGTCTCCAGCGGTCCCTTGTTGCCCGGGATGGAGTTCGGTGCATAGCCGCCCTCATCGCCGACGCTGGTGTTATAGCCATACTTCTTGAGAACGGTCTTCAGAGCGTGGAATACCTCAGCGCCCATGCGGATAGCCTCGTGGACATCCTTTGCGCCTACCGGCATGATCATGAATTCCTGGACATCAGCAGCGCTGTCTGCGTGCTTGCCGCCGTTCAGAACGTTCATCATCGGAACCGGGAGAACCTTTGCATTGACGCCGCCGATGTACTGATACAGCGGCAGGCCGGCAGACTCAGCTGCAGCGCGTGCTGCTGCCAGGGAAACTGCCAGAGTTGCATTAGCGCCCAGGTTGGACTTGAACTCTGTGCCATCGAGATCGAGCATAGCCTGATCGATTGCCTTCTGGTTGAAGACATCCATGCCGATGACCTTCGGAGCGATCTTCTTGTTGACGTTATCTACTGCCTTGAGGGTGCCCTTGCCGCCGAAACGCTTCTTGTCGCCGTCGCGGAGCTCAACAGCCTCGCGCTCGCCGGTGGATGCGCCGGACGGAACGATAGCCTGTCCCCATGCGCCTGTCTCAGTGAGAACTTCGCACTCTACTGTAGGATTGCCGCGGGAATCAATGACCTCACGAGCATGTACCGCAACAATTGGATCTTCAAACTTGTTAAGCATCTTCAGTTATCCTCCTTGATTGCTTAAGTTTTCTCTATATTCCGGAGATGACTCTCCTAAGAACCTTACTTGGTAGCTTCGATGATTTCCTTGAAGGAATCAACCTTCAGGGAAGCTCCGCCGATCAGCGCGCCGTCGATGTCAGGGCATGCCATGTACTCGGCGATGTTGCCCGGCTTGACGGATCCGCCGTACTGAATGCGGACAGCGTCTGCAGTTGTCTGATCATAGAGAGCAGCGACCGTGTCGCGGACCAGCTTGCAGCAGTTCTCGGCAATCGTCTTATCGGCAGACTTGCCGGTTCCGATGGCCCAGATCGGCTCATAGGCAATGACCATCTTTGCGACTTCGTCTGCAGTGAGGCCGGCAAGGGAGCCTTCGAGCTCTTCCTTGACGACTTCAGCAGTCTTGCCTGCATCATACTCAGCCTCGGTCTCGCCGACGCACAGGATCGGGACGATCCCGGCAGCGAACAGACGCTTAGCCTTGAGTGCGCAGTGCGCAGAGGTCTCATTGTAATAGGTGCGGCGCTCGGAATGGCCGATGATGCAGTAGCCTGCTCCGATCTCCTGAATCATCGGTACGCTGACTTCGCCGGTGAACGCACCGGAGTCAACCTCGTTGCAGTTCTCTGCAGCGACCTTGAGGTTCTTGGCATTGCGGACTGCGACATCGAGGCAGGTGAACGGAACGCCTACGCCGTACTCAGCCTTTTCCGATCCATTCAGGAACGGCTCAACGCCCTGGAAGAATTCCTCCGCATCCTTGCGGAGCTTGTTCATCTTCCAGTTTCCGAAGATAATTGGCTTTCTGGACATTTCTTACTTCTTCTCCGGGAGAATCGCGATGCCCGGAAGCTCCTTTCCTTCCATGTACTCAAGGGAAGCTCCGCCGCCGGTGGAGATGTGCGTGAACTTGTCGGCATAGCCGAGGTTCTTCGCTGCGGAAGCGGAATCGCCGCCGCCGATGACAGACATGCAGTCATCGAGGCCTGCAATTGCCTTGCAGACACCGACTGTTCCGACTGCGAACTGCTCCTTCTCGAATACGCCCATCGGTCCATTCCAGAACACGGTGTGAGCGCCTGCGAGCTCCTTGGTGAACAGCTCAACAGTCTTCGGGCCGATATCCAGTCCCATGTAGCCATCCGGGATCTTGTCTGCATCTACGGTCTTCACATCGGTCGGATTATCGAAGTCGTTGGCAACGACGGTATCAACCGGGAGAACCAGCTTGCCCTTGCCCTTGGCAAGGAATTCCTTGGCGATCTCGACCTTGTCTTCCTCAAGCAGGGAAGTGCCGACATTCCAGCCCTCTGCCTTGAAGAAGGTATAAGCCATGCCGCCGCCGACGATGACCTTGTCAGCGATCTTCAGGAGATTGTCAATGACTGCGATCTTATCAGAGACCTTGGCGCCGCCGAGCACTGCAACGAACGGACGCTTCGGATCATCCAGCGCCTGGCCGAGATACTTGAGCTCCTTCTCGATCAGGAATCCGCCTGCGACTTCCTTCAGATTGGAAGGAATGCCGACTGTGGAAGCGTGTGCGCGGTGCACAGAGCCGAATGCATCCTCGACGAATGCATCGCCCAGGGATGCCCAGTACTTGCTGAGCTCAGGATCATTCTTGGTCTCGCCCTTCTCGTAGCGGGTGTTCTGCATCAGAACAATCTCGCCGTCCTTGAGTGCCTTGACTGCATTCTCAAGCTCCTCGCCGCGGGTCGCATTGACGAAGTGAACCGGTGCCGGCTGCAGCTCTGCAAGTCTTGCTGCAACGATGGACATGTCATTCTTGGCCTTGTCCTCATCGGTCTTGATCTTGCCCAGGTGACTCATGAGAATTACTCTTGCACCATGCTCAGTCAGATAATTAATAGTCGGAAGCGCTGCGCGAATACGGTTGTCATCCGTGATGACGCCATTCTTGTGAGGGACGTTGAAGTCGACGCGCACAATGACGCGCTTGCCCTTGACGTCCAGATCCTTAATCATTACCTTTGTCATGCTTGAATCTCCTCCTTATGCATTGATTATTATAGCACCTGGCAATTTCGTGAGTAAACGGACAAGCGGCCTTTTCAGCGGATTTTATCGCATTTGCACCATTTGCTCACACGCCTGTCATCAAACCTTCAGCTTCCGCACAGCTCCGCCTGCATGCAGAGATGCAGCGCCTTATTTCACCAGCTGCTCCGCAGCCATCACCGCAGCCAGGCCAAGGCAGATGCTCAGGCATACATAGGCCATGGCGACGCCGGTCCTGCCTTCCTGCAGCAGCCCCGCCGTCTCATAGGACAGCGTCGAGAAGGTCGTGAAGCCGCCGCAGATTCCCACCTTCAGAAACAGCAGCAGGCGCGGATCGAAGTCGCTGTGCCTCGCGGCTGCGGCAGCGATCAGGCCGATGCAGAAGGCGCCTGCCACATTGATGCACAGCGTCATGACGGGCATCCCGTCGGACTGCTTCAGCGGCACCATGCCGAGCAGATAGCGCATGATCGATCCAATCGCCCCGCCGAGTCCCACGGCAAGGCAGTCAAGCAGCGCGCTCATCCTTCTGCCTCCGCCGCAAATGCCTGATTCCTGTTTCTCATGATGCGGATGCTGCAATGATTCTCTCTCATTCGTGCTTCCTTCCCTTTCCAAAAAAACAGCCGACTTCTCCTGCCTCAGCAGAAGTCATCAGCTCAATCGCGCTTTGGGCTTGCGCCGCGGGAGACCTCATTCCCTTATGGATATTCTACCACAGCGGCATTCCCGGGCAAGCAGGAATCCGCGCCCAGAGAAAAGGCTGCCGTCCGCCGCATTTTCAGCAGCAGGATGGCAGCCATGCTCTCTCATTCAGAAGCTATGCATGCATGAATCACGCATCAGGCCAGTTGCAGAGCTGATAGTACAGCTCCTCGTAGATGCCGGCTGACTGCTCCCAGGAGACATCGGTCGTCATGGCCGACTTCACAAGGCCCTTCCAGCCCGCGCGGTTGTTATAGAACTGCTCCGTCGCATAGCGGATCGTATAAACCATGTCATCTGCATTGGCAGCCCAGAAGCTGAAGCCATTGCCCTCGCCGGTATACTCATTGAACGGATGCACAGTGTCCTTGAGGCCGCCTGTCTCGCGGACCAGCGGCAGCGCGCCGTAATGCATGGCGATCAGCTGCCCGATGCCGCACGGCTCATAGAGCGAAGGCATCAGGAACAGATCAGCACCCGCATAGATGCGATGGGCAAGATCCTCATTGTATCCGCTGTAGTAGACAGCCTTGCCCTTGTACTCGTTCTCTATCCACTTGAAGGCATTCTCTGCGTTCTTCTCGCCGGTGCCGAGAATCACGAGCTGGACATCCAGCCCCATGATCTCATTGATGCGGTCGGTGATCAGATAGACGCCCTTCTGGTTGGTCAGGCGGGAGACAATGCCGATCAGGCAGGTATCATTGGTAACCTTGAGGCCAAGCTCTTCCTGCAGGGCAAGCTTGTTTGCCTTCTTGCCGGATGCCCAGGTGCGGGCGTCATAGTTCTTGACCAGGCGCTTGTCGGTCTTCGGATTCCATACAGCCGTATCGATGCCGTTCACGATGCCCCAGAGGTCCTCTCTGCGGTAGCGGAGAATGGAGTCCATCTTCTCGCCGTAGGATTCCGTCAGGATCTCATTCGAGTAGGTCGGAGAGACCGTGGTGACCTTGTCGGCATAGACGATGCCTGCCTTCATGAAGCTGATGCCGGTATCGAACTTGATGGATCCGTTGTCAAAGTAGTAGTAATCCAGGCCCAGGCAGCTCGGCAGCATGTCTACGCCGAAGTTGCCCTGGAAGGCCAGGTTGTGAATCGTGTAGACGTGCTTGATTGCCTGATAGCGCTGATCATCCGGGTAGCAGGCATGGCACAGCAGCGGGATCATGCCGCACTGCCAGTCATTGGAATGGATGATGTTCGGCCACCAGTCGATGAAGTAGATCATGTCCAGCGCTGCCCTCTGGAAGAAGGCAAAGCGCTCGCCGTCATCATCGTATCCATAGAGGCTGTCACGCTCGAAGTAGCCCTGGTGCTCGATGAAGTAGTAGACGACGCCGTCTACCGTGCAGCTGTAGTAGGTGGCAGGCTGGTCAATCCAGCCGGAATGAACCTGCACCGTGCCGAGACGCTGCAGCTTATCGTAATACTTATCGATGACTTTCTTGTACAGCGGCAGCACGACACGGACATCATGCCCGCGGTCTGCCAGTGCCTTCGGCAGGCTGCCGATGACATCTGCGAGCCCGCCTGTCTTGATGAACGGCAGGCCCTCTGCCGCCGCGAAGAGAATCGATCTAGACATCACGCTACCTCCCTCAGATGCGGTCCCGGCGTCTGACGTAGACCGGTGCCTCATCCGTTCCTTCCAGCTTCTTCACGTGGTGAACGATGGCATACTTATCAACAATCACATGATCCAGCTTCGCATTCTCCCCGATATAGGCACCAGGCAGGATAATGGAGTTCGAGATCTCAGCGCCCTCGCAGACAGTCACGTTTCTCGAGAGGATCGAGCCGGTGACCTTGCCCTGGACATGGCATCCGTTTGCGACCATCGTATCGCTGACCTTGGCAGTGTTGGTGAACACGCTCGGCGACGAGTCGTTGGTCTGCGTGTAGATCGGCCAGTCCGGCTTGAACAGATGCTCGGAAGTCTCCGGATCGCGAAGCTCCATGGAGACCTTGTAATACTGCTTCAGGCTGTTCAGGCAGGCAACGAAGCCGCGGTACTGATAGCCGCGCACATTGAGCTCGCCCAGCGAGTCAGCGATGCAGTCCTTGAGCCAGTACAGAGAGGATGTCGCGGCAGCCTTCTTCACGAGATCGATGAACATCTTCTTGGTCATGACCATGCATTCCATGGAGATGTTTCTGCTCTTGTAGGAGCCGCGGTTCTTGCCGATCTCGGTGATGCGGCGATCCTTGTCCATCGTCAGCGTATCGCAGCCGAGGAAGTCTTCCTTGGCATTGGTGCTGCCGGTGTATACGATCGTGACATCTGCCTTGCTGTCGAGATGCGCCTTCAGCACATCATGGAAGTCCAGCGAGTAGACGAAGTAGGACGGCGCGATGATGACGAACTCATTCGGGTCGTTCTCGATATACTCCATGTTCAGCATGTAGTTGGCGACATCGTGATTGTAGACAGGAGAGCTGAAGCTCTTCTCGCCGTACAGGATGCGCAGCTTGCCGCGCTTGGAGTTGATGTTGTAGTGCTTGCCGTCGCCCAGATGCTCGATCAGGTTGCGCGGCTTCTCCTTGCAGTAGATCTGTACATTGTCAATGCCGGAGTTGGTCATGTTGCTGAGGATGAAGTCAACAACACGGTAGCGTCCCATGAATGCGATCGCGGGGACCGGGCGATAGTCGCTCAGGCCCTCGATATAGGCCGATCCATTCTCAAAGCAGATAATTCCCAGTGCGTTCATCTTCGGCCCCTCCTCAGTCCCTGTTCCGATCAATCAGCTCAATATGCTCGCTCTTGGCATCGCCCACGACGGCACCGGCCTTGACGGTCACGCCGTCAGCGACGATGCAGCGGGTTACCTTCGCGCCCTTGCCGACCTTTGCGCCCGGCAGCAGGACAGAGTCGATGACCTTGGCATCCTCATCGACCATGCAGCTGGTGCTGATCACGGAGTTCTTTGCCGAGCCGAGGATCGTTGCGCCCTGCGTGATATAGCAGTTCTCGACGCTTGCCTTTGACCCGATGTACTGCGGCAGGACATTGACATCCTCGGTATAGATCTTCCAGCTCGGATCGCTCAGGTCAAGCCCGGAGTTCTCCTTCAGCAGATCCATGTTCGCTTCCCACAGGGAATCGATGGTTCCGACATCCTTCCAGTAGCCCTTGAAGCGATAGGCCATCAGGAGCTTGCCGTCATTCAGGTAGCTCGGAATGATATCCTTGCCGAAGTCATGATGAGAGTCCGGCTTCTTCAGGTCCTCCACCAGGTACTTGCGGAGCGTCTTGTAGGAGAAGATATAGATGCCCATGCTGGCGAGATTGCTCTTCGGCTTCGCCGGCTTCTCCTCGAACTCAACGATGCGGTCTGTCTCATCGCAGTTCATGATGCCGAAGCGGGAAGCTTCCTTCAGCGGAACCTCGAGGACGGCGATTGTCGCATCTGCGCCCTTCTGGATATGGAAGCCCAGCATCTTGGCATAGTTCATCTTGTAGATATGGTCGCCGGACAGGATCAGCACATACTCCGGATCCATGGAATCCAGGAAGTCGATGTTCTGCGTGATGGCATCTGCGGTGCCCTGGTAGACCTGGAAGTTCTCCTGGTCGCGCTCGCGCGGCGTCAGAACGAATACGCCGCCGTCATTGGTATCGAGGCCCCAGTTATGATCGCGGGCGACATAGGAGTTCAGCAGCACGGATTCATACTGCGTCAGGACGCCTACGGTCTTGATGTCGGAATTGGCACAGTTGCTCAGCGGGAAGTCGATGATGCGGTATTTCCCGCCGTAGTGAACAGCCGGTTTAGCTACCTTCTTGGTCAGGCCAAGCAGTCTTGTTCCGCGGCCGCCTGCCAAAATCATTGCCACTGTTGTGTTGGATCGCATAGATTAGTCCCCCTTGCATCTGATGTTAACGCTTACATTATAACGCACTCAACAGCAATTCCGCACCGTTCTGCATGACATTTGCGTGAAAAACAGCGCATCTGTCCTGAAACCCACCTCCATTTTCATGACATTTTCCCATTCGTCTCCCGAACCCTGCTCATTGAGCCGCCCTGATCAGGCCCGGACGGACCAGGCTGATGAAGTACAGCGACCCGGTTATGACCACGGATCCATCCGGCCCGGCCATCGATATGGCCTGCCGGCAGGCCTCATGCCAGTCCAGGATCACCGGCTCCGCTCCGCCGGCCAGGTGCTCGGCAGTATCTGCCCGGGCACTCTCGAACTGCGTGACGAGAACCGCGTCGGCGGACTGCTCCAGCATCTGGCGCATCTTCGGTCCCTGCTTGTCCTTCAGGGCGCTGAAGACCGCGATGCAGGGATGCGGCAGCGCGGCCATCGCCGCCGTGAGCGCCGCCATTCCCTCCGGATTATGCGCGCCGTCCAGGATGATGCGCGGATGCGCAGAGACCTGCTCAAACCGCCCCGGCCACCGGCTGGCCCGGATCGCCTCGTGAATCCGCGGATCATGAAGATCCAGCCCGAGCCAGGCAGCTGCCTGCAGCGCCAGTGCCGCATTGCCCTTCTGATAGCCCGGCACCTCGCCGAGCTCGAAGCGCTCGCCGCCGATGCCGATTGCCTGCTCGCCGAGATCCTCCCAGCTGCTGATCCGGCATTCTGCATGCATATCTTCCGCGCGCCTGAGGATCACCTGCTCCGCCTCCGGATCCAGGCGGCCGATCAGCACCCGGCTGTCCGGCTTGATGATGCCTGCCTTCTCGAAGGCGATCGCGCCGAGCGTATTGCCGAGCCGGTCCATGTGATCGAACCCGATCGTCGTGATGATCTCAAGCTGCGGATGATGCAGGCAGTTGGTGCTGTCCAGCCTGCCGCCCAGGCCTGTCTCGATGACTGCCCAGTCCGCCTTCTGATCGCGGTACCACTGGCTCGCGATCATCGTGTCAATCTCGAACATGGAAAGATCCTCGCGCTCGATGACCTCGAGATCCCGGTTGAGATATGCCAGGAATTCCTCCGCGCCGATCCATTCCCCGTTCAGGCGGATCCGGTCGCGGTGGTCTATCAGGTGCGGAGAGGTATAGAGCCCGACGGAATACCCGCAGGCCCGCAGCAGATGATACAGATCATTGCATGTGCTGCCCTTGCCGTTGGTGCCTGCCACATGGATCGTGCGGAAGGCATCCTGCGGATTGCCCGCCGCTGCCATGACCTCCTGAAAATGCGGAAACCCGCTGCCGCGGTTCCGCCTGGCCGTGACCCAGGCAATGGCATCCTCGATCCGGCTAAACATGCAGGTCCGGGATCTGCCAGTCAATCGGCTTTCCGCCATGTGCCTGCAGCCATGCATTTGCCTGCGAGAAGTGCCGGCATCCGAAGAAGCCGTGATACGCCGAGAGCGGCGAGGGATGCGCTGCCTGCAGGACAAGATGCCTGGAGCTGTCGATCAGGTCGCGCTTGGCTGCCGCATTCCTGCCCCAGAGCAGGAATACCACCGGCTGATCCTGTGCATTGATCTTCTGGATCGCGTGATCCGTGAAAGTCTCCCAGCCTCTGCCCGCATGGGAATTGGGATGAGAGTCCTCTACGGTCATCACGGTGTTGAGCAGGAATACGCCCTGATCTGCCCACGGCATCAGATAGCCGTTATCCGGGATCCGGCAGCCGAGATCATCCTGTAGCTCCTTGAAGATATTCTGCAGAGACGGCGGGATCTGCACGCCCGGATTCACGGAGAAGCACATGCCGTGCGCCTGGCCGCGCTGATGATAGGGATCCTGCCCGAGGATCACGACCCGGACTGCCGGCAGATCGCAGTGCTCAAAGGCGCTGAACACCTGCTGCTTGGGCGGATAGACCGGCCCGCGCGCATAGGCTTCATGCACGAATGCTGCCAGCTTCTCGAAGTATGGCTGCCGGAATTCCTCCTGCAGCCATGGATACCATTCATTATGAACCATCTGTGCCTTCTTTCAGTATCAGCCCTGGAACGGATCCTTCTGATGCGATCTGCGGACAGCAAGGAACGCGATCACGCCCACTGCCGCAAAGCCGGCAATGAGAATCCAGGTAAAGTCACCCTGCTTGGATGCAGACTTCGCGGTAGAGGATGCCGCATCGCTGCCGGAAGCACCCCAGCCCGTATAGGCACTCAGGTCGCCGCCGTTTGCCTCGATGAAGGCATCGACATCCTTGCTGACTTCCTCATAGTTGCGCGGGCCGTTCTCGAGAACGACCTCGTTATAGGCCGACTCATCGAACTTGGTGCCGAGGGCAGTCTCTGCCTTCTTGCGCAGCGCCAGCATCCACGCCATGCCGCAGCCGTAGGCCATCAGCCGGCCCGGCGTATCCAGCGCGTCCTGATAGGTGCTGTCAGCGAGATCGGAGTTCAGGCCGAGATCCTCGAACTGGCTCTCCAGCTCCTTCTTGTCCCAGCCGAGGCCATTGACGCCAAGATCCGAGTAGGCGCCGATGCAGTAGCCGATGATGTTGTTGATATCCGTCATCTTCTGGGTATACTCATCGAGGCCGCTCCTCGTGATTGCCATGGTCTCGGAATACATTGCCCAGCCCTCGGTATAGCCCATGTTGGAGATGAACGTGCGGACCGGATTCGGGGAGCTTGCAAGATACCACGTAATCTGGTAGCAGTGGCCCGGGAATCCCTCATGCGCCAGCGTCTCATACAGCGAGATGGAGTCATCGATATTATCGCCGTTGACCTTGATGACATTATTGCCGAAGTCATCGATCGCCGGATTTACGTAGTAGGCAACGATGTTCGGGTTGGCAATGCTGGCATCGAGATAGGAGACCGTGTAGGAAAGATCCGGTCCTGCCGGCACCTCATCCATGTGGCTCTTCAGGTACTTCAGGTTTGCATCGGCATCGCCGATGGAGAGCGTTCCGGTATCGGTATTGCCGTACTTCTGATAAAGATCCGAGTAGTCCGATACTGCTCCCCTGACGGCGTCGCCGGTCAGCTCCAGCAGATCATTGATGCTGAGCTGCGTGCTGCTGTCATAGCGCGTCAGCCAGGAGTAATATTCCTTGCCCTTGTCAAATTCGGACAGGCCGCCGCTGACCTTGCGGGATCCGCGCAGCGCCTCCAGCGAGGCTCTTGCCTTCTGGAATGCGGGAATCATGTCCTGCTGCACTTCATCAGATACCTTCTGCTTGTAATCCGCCTTCTCGGCATCAGTAAGGCCGTCAAACTTATCAATCTGATCGGAGAAGGCAATGATCAGCTCATTATCCTTTGTCTTCGCGGTGAAGGCGTCAATCTGCTCCTCCACGCTGTCAAGAGCGCTGTCTGTCATGAAGTAGCCGGTTGCGGCCTGCTTCTCGGTAAAGGCAATCGCCTGGTCCAGATAGTCGCCAACCTTGGTGAGCATGATCACATAGGCATCGAAATCCTGGACCGTGCGGAAGGGGAATTCCTCGAAGTTGGTGATGAGGTTGGACTGCAGGCCGCTGCTGCCATCCCAGAAGTTCTTGTAATCCTGCAGCTGCTCCTGCTCCTGCTCCATCTGCAGCTCATTCAGATAGACATCATAGTCATGCTGCTGGCGGACGCTGAGGGAGGCATAGTCAAATTCCTTCAGCTTCTTCAGCGAGGCATCCGTCTTCTCTGCAGCCTGCGGATCGATCAGCTCCTTGAAGCCGTCATTCGGATCTGCCTGCGTGATTCCATAGGACTCCAGATCCTTGACCTGATATGCCTGGGTCATGTAGTCCGTATTATTCATGGCATCGACAAATTCCTGACTCATGAACTTCTCGAACGATTCATTGTCTGCTGAGGCACTTCCTTCTGCTGAAACCGGAACCGCTGAAACCGGCAGCGCAACTGTCAGGGCAAGCGCCAGCATCAGGATCCGCTGAATGATTTTCTTCATGAGCTTTCCTCCATGTAATATACATTCATTATACCAACGGAAGACGCCGCAAAGAAAAGGATTCCTGTGTTTTCACAGAAATCCCCCGCAATGCTAGGCTTGTGTACTCCGCTGCATCGACATGAATGCCAGAGAGGCGATGGTCTGCTCGCTGACATTGCGCATCAGGTTGCCGAAGCGCTTGAATCCTTCCTCGCGATAGGCATCCGACGGCTTCATCTGGGCATAGCCGCGCAGATGAATGCTTTCCTTCAGATGCTCCATGAGATCGACATGGCTGATCCACTCGCGGTCCAGCGTCCTGAGGAAGATTGCCTTCTCCACCCGATGGCGGTATGCCTGATCCATGTCTGCCAGGCGGGCATCATATGCCTTCGCGATCAGCTCTGCCAGCGCATCTGCCGGCTTTGCGCTGCCGATGCCCTGCGCGATCTCATCGCTGCCAAGGCCCAGCCCGGCAAGATATCCCTCCAGCTGCGTCTTTGCGTCTGCAGTCTTGCCGGAAGCCTCATAGGCTTCCCAGGCATGCTGCAGATTCTCCTGCAGAAGCTCCTGGATCAGCGGCCTCGGATCATCCATGTCCAGCACCTTGTTGCGCTGCTCATAGATCACCATGCGCTGCTGCATCATCGTGTTGTCATACTCCAGCGTATTCCGGCGGGAATCGTAATGCAGTCCCTCCGCGCGCTCCTGCGTGCGGTCCACGATCCTGCGGATCTTCTCGGCACTGCCCTTGCCGGCCGTGAAGGAAGCGACAGCATCCTTGGCCTCATCCGGCACGAATTCCTGCATCAGGTCATCATCCATGGCGACATAGAAGCGGGAGAACCCGGGATCGCCCTGGCGTCCGGAGCGTCCTCTCAGCTGATTGTCGATGCGCTTGGCATCATGGCGCTCCGTGCCCAGCACCGCCAGGCCTCCGAGCGCTGCCACGCCATCGCCGAGCTTGATATCCGTGCCGCGCCCGGCCATGTTGGTCGCGACCGTTACGGCGCCGCGCTGGCCGGCATGCGCGATGATCTCTGCCTCTCTCGTATCGTCCTTGGCATTCAGCACCTGGTGCGGGATGTTCTTCTTCCGCAGCATCGCGCTGATCAGCTCATTGATCTCCACGGAGAGCGTGCCCACCAGCACCGGCTGCCCGGACTCGTGAAGCCTTGCCACCTCCGCGGTCACTGCCTCGTACTTGGCGCGGCGGTCTGCGAATACCTCATCCGGCTGATCATCGCGGATGCAGGGCCGGTTCGTCGGGATCTCGTAGACGCGCATGTTGTAGGTATCCAGGAACTCCTGCTCCTCGGTCTTGGCCGTGCCGGTCATGCCCGAGATCTTGTCATAGAGACGGAAGAAGTTCTGATACGTGATCGTCGCCAGCGTGACCGTCTCCTGCTTGATGCCAACGCCTTCCTTGGCCTGGATCGCCTGATGAAGGCCGTCGCTGTACTCGCGTCCCTCCATCTTCCTGCCGGTGAACTGATCCACCAGCACGATCTCGCCGTTCTGCACGACATACTCCACGTTCACGGAGAACAGGTAGTTTGCCCGCAGGGCCTGCTGCACATAGTGCGCGATGGCGGTATTGCCGCCGCTGTAGATATCCGTTCCGTAGTACTTGTCTGCCTTGCGGATGCCCTCTTCCGTGAGAATGACCGCCCGGTCCTCTCTTGAGACCGTATAGTCGCGCTCCCGCTTCAGGGACTTCGCGAAGGTATCTGCCTTCAGGTAGTCCTGATCCAGCACCGGGCCCGGCCCGCTGATGATCAGCGGCGTCCTGGACTCATCGATCAGGATGGAATCCGCCTCATCGAGCACGGCGTAGTGGAGCCCGCGCTGCACGCGGTCCTCCCTGGTCAGCACCATGTTGTCGCGCAGATAGTCAAAGCCAAGCTCGCTGTTGGTCGTATAGGTGATGTCGCAGCCATAGGCCAGCCGCTTCTCGATCGGGGAGAGCCCCGAGAGATTGCAGCCGACGCTCAGCCCGAGGAAGCGGTAGATGTCGCCCATCCACTTCGCGTCGCGGGCCGCCAGATACTCGTTGACCGTGACGACATGCGCGCCGAGTCCCTTCAGCGCATTCAGGTAGATCGGCATGACCGCAGTCAGCGTCTTGCCCTCGCCGGTCTTCATCTCGGCGATATCGCCGTCATGCAGCAGCACGCCGCCCAGAACCTGCACCGGATACGGGAACTCCCCGATCACGCGCTTCGATGCCTCGCGGGCAGCCGCATAGGCATCCGGCAGGATCGCCTCCAGGCTCTCGCCCTTTGCCAGGCGCTCCTTCAGCTTCGGCGTTGTCCCCTGCAGCGCCTCATCGCTCATGCCGCGGTATTCCTCTTCCTTTGCAAGCACCTTGCGCTGCAGCGCCTCAGCCTGCTTATAGTGTCTCTTCTCGCCGTCAAACAGTGAATCAAACAGTCCCATTTTCTCCTCCGTCCTTCTCCAGCGCGCACACGATCAGTGCACATGCTGGAATGGCAATGTCCTGTGATGACTCACGATGGGCATCGCCGTTCTCATCCATCATCACGCGGCATCTCTCCTCAAAGTGGAAGCGATGCTCCTGCATGGTGGGATTGATGAGGACGCGGTACCCCCTGACGCCGGAATCCTCATAGCCAATATCATAAAGAACAATGGCGTCATCTGCAACGCTGAAATGAACCCGGCGGCGGACCTCCTCGCCGGTGGCGAGGCGGAATGCCGCGCAGGAGCGGCGGAGCGCAATGCATTTCCTGGTATACTCGACCACGTCATGGTTGTAGACCATGCGCTGCCAGCTGAGCCCGTTGATGGCATCGCCGGCATTGTAGGAATTGGAATTGCCCTGCTTGGTTCCGCAGAACTCCTCGCCGGCATGCAGGAATGGAATTCCCTGGGCCAGCAGGGTGCAGGCGATCATCATCTTCTGGCGGCGCCGGCGCACCTCGCGCGGCTCCTCGGAGCAGCAGGAATGCATCTTGTCCCAGAGCGTGCTGTTATCATGCGTCTCGACTGAGTTGACGCTCTGCACCGGATCATCGAAGCGCCAGAAGTACGGGCTGCCGAGCGTATTGCCGGAGAGCACGCCGCACATGTCAAAGGCGAGGCTCACGGCGCCTGTCACGTAGCCCTTGGCGCCAAGCTGATCATCGCCGGTCGGGCCCTTGACGACATCGCGGAACGTATCGTTGAAGTGGCCGATTCCCGGCATCCTGTGCTGATTGTAGATCATGGCCTTCTGCGTGCTGTCAAGCGCGGTGGGCATGTCCCAGCCCTCGCCGTAGACCATGGCGTCCGGCTTGATCGAGACTGCCGTGCGGCGCAGCGCATTCATCGTATCGACATCCAGGATGCCCATCAGGTCGAAGCGGAATCCATCCACGCCGTAGACCTCCATGAGAAAGCGGATGGCATGCTGCATCAGGCGCCGGACCATGGGCCTCGTGGAGTCCAGGTCATTGCCGCAGTAGGAGCCATTCGAGAGATTGCCGCCGGTATGGTAGCGATAGTAATAATAGGGAACGCAGCGATCGAGAGATGAGGCTGCCACGTCATACATGTGATTGTAGACAATATCGAGATTCACGCGGATGCCGCGGCGGTGCAGCGCAACCACCAGGCTGCGGAACTCCATCATGCGCACATAGGGATCCGCGGGATCGCTGCACAGCGATCCTTCCAGGCCGATCAGCTGGCTCGGGTCATAGCCCCAGTTATAGTTCCGCTTCGGCTGGTTCTCATCGACCGTCGCGAAGTCCAGCACCGGCTGCAGCTGCACATGCGTGATGCCGAGCGAGCACAGATAATCCAGGCCGGTTGACGCGCCGTTCCAGGCCGTGCCGGTCTCGCGGAAGGCATTGAAGGTGCCATGCTCCTTCGTGCCGGCATCCTCATGGCTGGTCAGATCGCGGACGCTGACTTCATACAGCACTGCATCTGCCGAGCTTCTCAGCACCGGCAGGACGCTGAGATCGCGGATTGCCTGGATCCGCTTCAGGTTGATGACGGCGGATTCCCGGTTGTTGGCCGTGCTGCTGAGGGCCCAGGGATCTGTTGTCTCAACGGTCTCGCCATTGCGGCGGACCAGATAGACATAGGTTGCCTGCTGCAGATCGCCGTGCACGACGGCGCGGTAGACGCCGCGGGCGGTGCGCTCCATGCGGCGGACCGTGATATCCTCGCCGATCCTGACCCGCACCAGCACTTCTGATGCAGTCGGCGCCCAGAGCGCGAATGCAGTCGCATCCGGCCCGTATGCAGCGCCAAGATCAATGCCGTCATAGGCAAACAGGCGGTCGAATTCCGCCGTATTGACAATGTGGCGCATCTGCAGGGGAATGCACCTGCCGCGGTTCTCGTACAGGCTGTATTCCTGCGCAAAGCTGAGATCGCTCGGGATGGTCAGCTCGTAGCATACCTGCTGCTCCATCTCCTCGATATGGCGGATGACGCAGTCCCAGGAGGCACCATGCGAATCGCTCAGGTAGAAGCTGTCCGCATGCCCGTTGAAATAGCGGCGGGAGATGTAGACCATTGCCTTTCCGAAATCATCCAGATACGCTTCCAGTGCCGCCATTCGCCATTCCTCCGTATACCGCCTGCTTTCCGCGGCTGATTACTGCTGTGCCTTCGCCTTTTTCCGCACTGCCTTCTTCGGGCAGGTCAGGTAGATCGCGCTGAACGGAGCGACCCGCAGCGTGACTGCATCCTCCAGCTTGATTGCCTCATTCCTGTTCCTGTGAGACTTCACCGGCTCGAAGTTGCACATGTTGCAGCCATCGTAGATATCCTTCTCGGAATTGAGAATCTCCGTATAGGATCCCGCCTGCGGCACGCCGATCTCGAACTCCTCATAGGAAGCCGGCGTCATGTTCAGCAGGCAGATGAGGAATTCCTTCTCATCCTCGCGGTAGAACGAGTAGATCGACTGCTTTGCATTATCCGCGTCGATCCACTTGAAGCTGCGGTAGTCATAGTCCGCCTTCGACAGGCAGGGATGCGTCTGATAGATCATGTTCAGATCGCGGAAATACCGCTGAAACGCGACATGCCGCGGATATCCCAGCAGCAGCCAGTCCAGTTCCTTCGCCTCATCGAACTCGCGGAAGGATGCGATCTCGTTGCCCATGAAGTTCAGCTTCTTGCCCGGGTGCGCAAACATGTATGCATACAGGTTCCTCACCTGCGAGAACTTCTGGTCATAGCTGCCCCACATGCGGTCGATGATGGTCTTTTTGCCATGCACGTTCTCGTCATGGCTCAGCGGCATGATGAACTTCTCGGAATAGAAGTATGCCATGGAGAAGGTCAGCTTGTTATGATCCCAGCTGCGGTAGACCGGATCCGTGGAATAGTACTTCAGCGTATCATTCATCCAGCCGAGGTCCCACTTGTAGTCGAAGCCGAGGCCGTTGTCGATGGTCGGCGCCGTGACCTTGGGATAGTCGGAGCTGTCCTCGGCAATGAGCATCACGCTCGGATAGTCGCGGTTGAGGAAGTAGTTCATGCGCTTCATGAAGATCAGCGATCCCTCATTGGTGCCGCGGTCGCGGTTGCCGCCCCAGTAGATCAGGTTGGATACCGCATCGATGCGGATGCCATCCATGTGATAGATATCGCACCAGAAGGCGGCTGCGCTCATCAGGAAGGAGCGCACTTCCTCGCTCCAGAGATTGAAGTTCAGCGTTCCCCACTGCGACTCGGCATCGGAGATCTTGTTGTATTCATACAGCGGCTCGCCGTCGAACTGGCGCAGGCCGAACGCATCCTTGACGAAGTGCACCGGCACCATGTCCATGATGACCCCGATGCCCTGGCGGTGGCACTCATTGACGAATGCCGCGAATTCTGTCGGATTGCCATAGCGGGAAGTCACCGCAAAGTAGCCGGACGCCTGATAGCCCCAGGATCCGTCAAACGGATACTCGTTCAGAGGCATCATCTCGATATGCGTGAAGCCCTGCTCCTTCACATAGGGAATCAGGTTCTCTCTCAGCATGTCATAGGTATATGGATACTTGCCGTTCTTCTTCCAGCCGCCGGCATAGACCTCATAGATGGATACCGGCCTGTCCGTATTCTTCGTGCGCCGGTTCATCCAGGCGCTGTCAGACCACTTGATCTCGTGCAGGTTGTAGACCTTCGATGCGGTCTCCGGCCGCGTCTCGCTGTAGAACGCATAGGGATCTGCCTTGTCGATCTGATTCCCGTTCTTGTCCTCGATCCGGTATTTATAGGAGTCCCACTCCTTGATGCCCTTGATGAATACGCTCCAGACGCCGCTGAAGCCGGTGCGCTCCATTCCCGCCGGACGCTCCGTGTGGCCCCAGTCATTGAAGCTGCCGACCACGCTCACATTGCGCGCATGCGGTGCATATACCGTAAACCGGACACCCTCTCCGCCCTCATAGGCAAAGTGAGCGCCGAACAGCTGATACGCATCAAGGCACTGCCCCTGATGGAAACTTTCCATGATCCTGGCCTGATCCATATAGCACCCCTCCACATGACGAAACTGCAGGAATCGCCTGCGTATATGATACCATTGCCACTGCTCAAAAACCAACGAATCGTCAGTTTTCAAGCGATCCCGCGGCATCTTTGTGCAAAAAAGAAGACACCCCTGCATGAAGGATGTCCCCTGGTTCGCTTTGTGCCCCGAATCTGATTATGCGATGACTTTCTGAGCGCGAAGTACTTCTTCGATGGTCTTGATCGCTACATCCTCATCGTCACCCTCGCAGGTAACTGTGATTTCGGACTGTGTCGGAATGCCGAGACTCATGACGCCCATGATGGACTTCATGTTAACGGTGCGTCCCTTATAAGCGACTTTAGCCTCGCTCTTGAACTTGCTGGCAGCGTTGACTGCAACGGTAGCTGGACGTGCATGTAATCCGACCGGATCAATGACTGTAACGGAAATCTGCTTCATACTGGTAGCCTCCTATCAATGCTAGATTCATTTTATCCTAATGCCCCTCAATAGGCAAGCGGTTACAGGCATTCTTTCCGCAGGGTTTCTCATGAATTTCCCGTTCCGCAGGCAGTCTTCCGGCAGCCTGGCGCGGCACTCCCGCAGGCAGGATATGCCGCTGCGTTTCCGCTTTCCAGGCCTGCGCTCTGCCTTCCGGATGGCTCAGGATCTCCCTGCAGAGGGAGCGGCAGACATGCTCTTTCCTCCCCTGACAGCCTCATTCTGCAGGCTGATGGGCCGGATTCAAAGAGGCATGCACTCTTCATGCATGCCTCAATTTCCTACTTGTGATAGGGCTCGTGATGCAGGATGCGAAAGGCCCGATAGACCTGCTCCAGAACCAGAATCCGGCAGATCTGATGCGGAAACGTGTTCACCGACAGCTGCCAGCGGTAATCCGCCCGGCGGATCACCTGCGGGCTCAGGCCCAGCGAGCCGCCGATCACGAAGTCAATCCGGCTGTGCCCATGGCTCTGCAGATCCCGGATCCGCTCGCTGAGCGCCACGGAATCGCATGTCTTTCCGGCAAGATCCAGCAGGAAGACATAGTCCTGCGGGCTGATCGCCTTCAGAAGCCGCTCGCCCTCGATCTGCTTCACCTGCTCATTCTCTGCCGGGGAATTGGATTCCGGCGCCTTCTCATCCGCGACCTCGATCAGCTCGATGCGGTCATAGCCGCTGATGCGCTTGCGGTACTCCTCAATGGCGGCCTGCATCCACTTCTCGCGGGCGCGGCCGCAGGCAATGATCCGTATCATTTCAGCACGGCGCTGATGGCCTGCACTTCCTGGCCGCGGAGAACTGTCAGGCTGACTTCATCCTCCGGCTTGTGCTTGTACAGGGCATTCAGCAGATCTGCAGTGCTGGCGACTGCCGCATCATCCACTGCCAGGATGATATCTCCGGGAATGATCTCTGCCGTCATGGCCGGAGAGTCCGCGGCAACGCTCATGACATAGACGCCGGTCGTCTGGTCCAGCATCACGCTGAGCGCATTCTTCTCGTAGTTCTCCATCCCGCTGACATTCCTGCCGGTAACGCCGAGATATCCTCTTGTCACCGCGCCGGCGGTGCGCAGCTGCTCGGCAACGAGGCGGGCCTCATTGGAGGTGATGGCGTATGCCATGCCGGAATTGCCCGCTGCGCTGCTCAGGTTCGAGGACAGAATGCCTACCGCCTCGCCGCTGAGATTCAGGAGCGGTCCCCCGCTGTTGGAGGGATTGAGCGAGATATCCGATTCCAGGACGCTGTCAATCCAGGCAGCGGCGCCGGCATCGCCGGGCCGCTCCAGGGTGCTGGCCGAGGAAGCCACGCCGAAGCTGACCGTGCCGGCTCCGGAATCAGACCGTCTGCCGCCCATGGCAATGACATACTCGCCCTGATGCAGCACATCGGAGTCCGTCAGCGTCAGGGGTGTCGCCTCGAAGGAAGGCTGCGTCTTCAGCAGTGCCAGATCCGTCTGGCTGTCGCTGCCGGCAATGACCGCCTGCAGCTCGACGCTGCTGTCAAAGCGAACCATCACCCGGTCCGCATCCAGCAGCACTCTTGCGTTGGTCAGGATGTCCGTCTCGCCGGAATCTGAATAGTAGATGATCCCGGATGCGATGCGGAGCTGCTCGTTCTCCTTCCACGCGGTTACTGTCACGATCCGGCTTTTCGCCGCCGCTGCCACCTTGGTGACATCTGTCGTATAGCCGTTGATGGTATTGTTCATGATGACCGTGTCTGCAGTCGTGCTCGGCGAGGGAGAGGACGCTGTGCCGCTGACCTCAGCGACCCGCCAGGTCAGCCACAGATTCCATGCCAACAGTGCAGCTGCAGCTGCCGCAATCCACTTTTTCATGCCAGTCACCGCCTTTCAGGATCTCATACTGCCCGGCTGCACTGAGCACCAGCTGCGGATTGAGATGTCCCGCGTGCCTGCTCAGCGCTGCCCTCGCTGTCTCCAGCGCTGTTTCCTGCGTATTTGCCTCCTGGCTGATATGCGCCAGGATGATCCGCTTTGTCCTCTCCGTGACGATCCGCTCCAGGATGGAGGCGGCATCCTCATTGCAGAGATGGCCGCTGTCAGAGGCAATCCGCATCTTGAGATACTGCGGACGGCGTGTTCCCATCAGCATCTCCACGTCATGATTGCTCTCCAGGATGATATAGTCAGCTCCCTTCAGGAAGGGCAGATAGCTCTCCTTCAGGTAGCCGGTGTCGGTGATATAGACCAGCTTCTCCTGCCAGGTCTCGAGCACATAGCCGGTCGTGCGCTCGGCGTCATGCGACAGCGCCAGCGGCGTGACCGTGAGATGCTGAAGCTGGAAGGGATGCTCGGGATCCACCGGATGCACCGGGATATCGCTGCCGAGCGGCACCGGCGAGTAGATGGGCAGGTCCCTGAACATGCGGATCTGCGAGACATGATCCGTATGGGAATGCGTGATCAGCACAGCATCCAGCTGCGAGCGGTCCGCATGAACTGCCTCGAAGCTCTCCGTGAGGTATCTCTTCGTTGTCCCGCAGTCAATCATCAGGAACAGCGATTCCTCCCAGAGCAGGAAGCAGTTGCCCTTGGATCCGCTGGCAAGAAGCGCGAAGCGCATCATCCGTCGTACCCGTCGCAGGCCAGGAATCCGTCGCAGGGATTGCGCCGCTCGCCGTTGAACATGATGAAGAAGTGCGTATGCGGCCCGGTCGCAAGGCCGGTCATGCCCAGCTGGCCGATGACATCGCCCTTCTCGACGACAGTCCCCACCGCCAGCGGGCTCGGGACATTCATGTGCCCGTAGTAGGTCTCATAGCCATTGTTGTGATTGATGACGACATAGTTGCCGTTGACGCTGTTATAGGAGTTCACCTCTATCGTGCCGTTGTCGGCAGCGTAGATATTGCCGTAGTGATCATAGCTGTTCTGCACATCGATTGCGCGGTGGCCGTAGTAGCAGCCCCAGCGGCAGGTAATGATCGGGTTGTCCACCGGCCAGCGGAAGGTGCCGGTGCCGACATCCTTCAGCACCATCGTGCCGACCCGGATGATGGCATCGACCGGCTGCAGCGTATCCACGCTGGACTCCAGGGAGCCGGATACCAGGACGCCGTTGATCCACTTCTCGGCATACAGGGAATTCTTGGAGCCGTTGATGCCAGCGGCCTTGGGCTCGGTGACGCCGGAGCGCAGCGTGCTGTCCTCCTCGTAGATCGTCTTGAACTCAATGCTCTCCTTGCGCATCGCCTCGCGGTTGACCGTGATGTCGATCGGGGACTTGAAATAGGTGACGCAGAGCTGCTCTCCCTCGCTCAGCACCTGGTCGGTGCTCGAGATCTTGTCCCGGTTGATATTCATGATCTGCGTCGCGGAAAGGCCGTAGTTCTTGGCGCCGACGCCGGCCACGGTATCGTACTTCTGCACGGTATAGTATTCCTTCTGGGTATCATCGCCATACTCGAGATAGTCCAGCACCTGCTCCTGGGTCGTGCGGATCTCCTCAGGGCTGGCATAGACTTCCTTGGTGGTGATGGTCTGGGAGATCGAGATGCCGACTGCCCGGCTGCCGTAGGTCTTCAGCTCCGCGGTCTCGCGGCCGCTGCTCAGCGTTGCCAGCTCATCGGAGCTGATGAACAGCTTCAGGTATTCCTGCATGGCATCCTGGTAGATCTGCTCATTCTTGACATAGATCTCGGCATAGACGCCGTTGTCATCCGAGAACTCCACGCCGGTGGCCTTCAGCGTAAACAGCTCATTGTCGCTCAGGTACTGCAGGATCTGGTCATCGATATCCTGATAGGTGAAGTAGCTCTCCTCGCTGGCAAGATACACATCCTTGCCGAGCTGGCAGGAGGAATCCGGAAAGTCCGCCTCATAGCGGTCGGCATAGGTCTTCTTCAGGAAGTCATTCAGCCCTGTGCGGTCCTTGAGCACGCCGACCAGGCGGCCGGCATGATAGACCTTGACGATCTCATGCGGCGCGCTCTCGACCCGCTCCACTGCCTGCGTGAGCAGGCTGGTCTCGCTCTCGGCCACGGCCGTGCCGGAAAGGCTCCCGAACTGCTTCAAAAGGATCGGCAGGCCGACCACGATGCCTACCGATGCGATCAGGCACAGCAGGACTGTGAATACCTTCTTCATGGCGTCTTGCCTCCTTTCCTTATGCAATTCAGCTGTCTACTCCTGGCCGGCAGCATCAGAGCGATCGATGTTCATGATCGCGTTGGTGGCTGCCTCGAAGGCGACATTGATCTTGCGGGTGGCGCCGTTGCGGTGCTTGGCAAGATTGATCTCAAGCTCCTCGGAGCCGCTCTGGTTCGCAGCCTCCTTGGCCTCTTCGTTATAGTAGGAATCGCGGTACAGCATCATGACGATATCGGCATCCTGCTCGATAGCGCCGGATTCGCGCAGATCTGACAGCATCGGCCGCTTGTTGTCCCTGGCCTCGACGGTACGGCTCAGCTGAGACAGCGCGATGACCGGGACCTGCAGCTCTCTTGCGAGCGCCTTCAGGCTTCTCGAGATATCAGATACCTCCTGCTGGCGGTTGATCTCGGAGCGGCCGCTGGAGGAGCCGGTGATCAGCTGGATATAGTCAATGACGATCAGCGCCAGGCCATGCTCTGCCTGCAGGCGCCTGCACTTGGAGAAGATCTCGGCGACCTTCGTGCCCGGCGTATCGTCGATATAGAGATACAGGGACTTCAGCAGATTGGCGGTCTCGTTGACCTTGTTCCATTCCCCGGAATTCAGGTAGCCGGTCTTGAGCTTGTCGCCCTCGACTCTGCTCTTGGCAGACAGCAGGCGCATCGCCAGCTGCTCCGCGCTCATCTCGAGCGAGAATACTGCCACGGCCTGATCCGACTGATACCGCGCGACATTCAGCGCGAGGTTCAGGGCGACTGCCGTCTTGCCCATGGACGGGCGGGCAGCCAGGATGATCAGGTCGCCGCGCTGGAAGCCGTGCGTCGTATGATCAAGCTGGTCATAGCCGGTCCTGATGCCGGTGACATCAGACTTGTTATCCGCCATCCTGCGGATGTTGTCCAGCACGCTGGTCATCAGCTCCGAGGGATCGCGGAACTCGGAAGTGCGGCGGTTGCGGGAGATATTCAGGATCGCCTTCTCCGAGCTGTCAAGATACTCATTGACATCCGTCTGTCCTTCCATGCCCTGCTCGGCAATGCCCTGCGCAGCCTCGATGAGCCTGCGCATCACTGCCTTGTCCTTGATCAGCTGCACGTAGTTCTTCGTGTTGGCGCTGGTGACGGAGGCATTGGTCAGCCTGGTCAGATAGTCGAGGCCGCCGGTCAGCTCCAGCTGGCCGGTATCCTTGAGCCGGGTCGAGACCGTCGTCAGGTCTACCGGCGTGCCCTCATGATACAGCGAGGAGACCGCGTTGAAAATGCGGCGGTTGACATCGATAAAGAAGTCCTCTTCAGCGAGTCCCTCCTCCATGGCCAGCCTGGCGGAATTCGGGTAGATCATCATGGTGCCGAGCAGGGAAGCTTCCGCCTCCGGCGCTGACGGCAGTGTATTGGCCGGCATATCGCTCCTACTGATCGCTGCCGACGATGTGGCAGTTGATGGTTCCGATGACGCCCTTGTACAGCTCTACGCGCACCTTGGCGTAGCCGAGCGAGGACAGCGGATAGGTATCGACGAACTTGCGCTTGTCGACCTTGACGCCGTTCTTTGCCAGCTGCTCCACGATCTGCTTGGTGGATACGGATCCGAACACGCGGTCTCCCTTGGAGTTGACCTGGAAGGTCAGCGTGATCTTCTCCAGCTTCTTCGCGAGCTCTTCCGCCTCTGCCTTGCGCTTTGCGTCAAGCTCCTTCTCCTCTTCCTTCTGCTGCTCGAGAATCTCCATTGCATGCTCGGTCGAGGCAACCGCAAGCCCTCTTGCGATCAGATAGTTGCGGGCATAGCCGTCAGCTACCTCCTTGACCTCGCCCTTCTTTCCGAGCTTCCTTACATCACTTGTCAGAATCACTTTCATTGCCTTCTGCCTCCTTGAAATAGTCCTCTATCCTGGCCTTGAGCTCCTTGACCAGCTCATCGATATTCATCTTCGGCCGCTGCATCGCTGCCGCTGTCATATGGCCACCGCCCTTCATGCTCTCCATGATGACCTGGACGTTGATCCGCCCATTGGAGCGGGCGCTGATGCCGGTCTCGTCATCCGTGTCATTGGCAATCACGAAGGCTGCCTCGACATCCTGGATCTGCAGCAGATTGTCAGCGATCTGCGACATCATCGAGCGGGTCATGATCCGGTCCTTGACCGGGCAGAGCACGATGCCGTGCCCGATCGACTGGCTTCTCGCCATGATCGTCGTCTTCTCGTTGAATTCCTCGTATGTATCCTTCAGGAACTCATCCACCTGCAGCGGATCGGCGCCGAGCTTGCGCAGCGCGCTTGCCGCATCATAGGTGCGGGAGCCGGTGCGCACGCGGAAGTGGCCGGTATCGATGGTCATGCCTGCAAGCATGATCGTCGCCTCGAGATCGCTGATCTCGAAGTTATTGGAGATATACGGGAACAGCTCGGTGATCAGCTCGCTGGAGCTGCTGGCGCCGGCCTCGATATAGACCAGCACCGGGCGCACGCCCATCTCCGCCGTGCGGCGGTGATGATCGATGACGGCGATCTTCTTCGCCGCCTCCAGCACCTTGGCGCCGTTGGACTGCTTGATGGAATGATGGTCCACCATGATCACGAGCGTATTGGCCTGCAGCTGATTCAGCGCCTCGCTCTCGGTCACGAAGTTCAGCTCTGATGCCAGCTCCTCCGCATTCGCGGCCATGGCTGCCTTGAGCTTCTCCTCGATCCCGCCGGTCTTGGCGATGATCACTGCCTGCCTGTGCATGGCCCCGGCGATGCGGGCAAGCCCGATGGCGCCGCCCATGCAGTCGAAGTCTGCCTCGCGGTGGCCGCAGATGATGACATTGGAGCTGCGCGAGATCAGCTCGCGGATCGTGTGCGCCATGACTCTGACGCGCACGCGGCTGCGCTTCTCCGTCGCCTCTGTGGAGCCGCCGAAGTAGATGACATCCTCGCCGGTCTTCTGCACGGCAACCTGATCGCCGCCGCGCGACTGCGCAAGATCCAGCAGCTTGACGACCATGTCATCAAGCTCGGAGTAATGCTGGCTGCCGCGGGCAAAGGCCATGGACAGGGTAATTGATACCTCCTGCTTCTGAGCTGCCTTGCGGACAGTATTCAGCACCGAGAAGTGATCGGCGGAGATATCGCTGAAGATCTTCTCGTTGAGCACGAGGAAGTAGCGGTAGTTATTGACGCGCTTCAGCAGGATGCCGTGATCCTTGCAGTATTCCGTGAGCGGCGTGCGCACAGCCACATTGACGGCTGAGACGACCGCCTCATCCTCGTACTGCGTGCTCTCTTCATAGTTGTCCAGGGACGCCATGCCGATGACCGGAAGGCCGTCCTCGAAGGAAGCCCGGTACTGATTGAGCTCCGTGATATCGCGGAAGAAGAGCACCTGCTCGTCCTCCTTGCGGGAGATCTCATAGATGCGGTCATCCAGCTGCACGGTCGTGCTGTCGGTATCGCCGTTCAGCAGCTGCTCTGCCTCCGGCAGCCATACCAGCACCTTGCGGCCGACGCGGTTGATGCCGCGCTGCTCGAACAGATCGCTCATCCAGGTGATGATATGCTCATCATCATAGAACACCATGCCGACCTGGCCGAAGAGATACGCATCCTTGGCCGCATCGCCAAGCAGCTCCTTGACGCCGGAGTTCTGGTTATCCGAGAGCGCCTCGAAGCGGTCGAAGGAAAAGTAGAGCGCCGCGCTCTCGATGATGAGAATGATGGACGCAGACATGATGCCCTTGTCCAGCCCGGCCCGGAAGATGACCAGAAGCGCGGCCTGAACGGCCACCGCCAGGATCATCCATCGCTTCAGGCTATTCATCTTCTGCTGCATGAGAATCTCCTTTGAGCATCCGCTGATGCATGTCTGTCGTGATATACAGGAAGCCGAAGACAGCAGTCGGAAGGCTCGCGATCATCATCATGAGAAAGGCAATGACGCCGATCCATTTTCTGGACTTCGGATGCAGCGCCGTGCCGATAACCACAAAGGCAAGCGCGCCCATGATGATCAGATAGAAGAATGCGCACATGCCCAGCCCCTGGAACACATTCTGAGCCATCGCGTTCGCCAGCGGCTTGTATACGGAATAGTAATAGGCAACCAGTCCCGCGATGCCGAGATACCCGGCCCACTTCGGCGGGAAGTAGTACAGCAGCGGCTTGCCCGGTGCCACGTGCATGTGCAGCCGCTTGAACATCAGCATGCTGATGAAATGCGTCACCAGCGCCTCCAGCACGCCGGTCAGGATCGCGGAAACGACCAGCACGTTGCGGATCAGCGAGGCAAGGTCGACATTTGCCGGCATCGCCATGCCGGTCTGCTTCATTGCCTGCTCCAGCATCTGCGTCGTGTCCGTCACGTCAGCGGTGAGATCATAGCCGAAGAAGGCCGCAAAAACCACCGTGGTCAGGACGGAGATGACAGCGCCGATCAGCATCGTCAGCACGACCAGGCGCCGGCGGTCCCAGTTCTCATAGATGCCGGCCCCGTACACCATGCCGAGGAATGCCTCGGAGACCACATAGACCGCGGTCTGCGGCGTGGCAATCACGAAGGACATCAGAATCATGGCGGTAAAGGTCAGCCAGGAGGGCTTCCAGCCGTAGCGGGTCGCGAAGAACACCATCGGCAGCGGGAACAGGAACAGCAGATAGCCTGCCAGGATTCCGCCCAGCTGGCGGTCTGCCACCAGCAGCACTCCCACGATGGCGCACATCATCGCGCCGTCAGTGATTTTCCTTACGTCCTTGTTCATCGTCCTCCTGCAGGGCTATCAAAAAACAGCCTTCCGGTTTGCAGAATATTATAGCATATGCATGCCTTCCATGCATTCCCCCTGCCGCCTACTGGACCTCCAGATTCGTATATCCCATCAGGAAGAGATCCACGGCCCGGGCGCATTCCGTGCCCTGCCGGATCGCCCTGACCACCAGCGACTGCCCGATATGCATGTCGCCGGCCGTAAAGAGCCTCGTTCCGGGTATCTGAAAGCCCTCTGCCGCCGCATTGCCGCGGGCATCCATCTTTACGCCGAGCTGCTCTGCCGCATAGGTCTCGCAGCCGAGAAATCCGGCCGCGATGATGACCTGATCGCAGGGAAGCACTTCCGCGGTTCCTTCCTTCTCCTGCATGACCGGACGGCCTTCCGCATTCTGGGCACGCTTGACCTGCACGGTCTCGACGCCGGTCAGCCGGCCGGCCTCATCGCGGATAAACCGCTTCACGGTCATCTCATACCGGCGGGGATCCTCGCCCCAGAGCGCGATCGCCTCTTCCTGGCCATAGTCTGTGACCTGCACCCGCGGCCACTCCGGCCAGGGGTTGCTGTCCGCCCGCTCAAGCGGCGGCTTCGGCATCATCTCCAGCTGAACGACTGAGGACGCGCCGCGGCGGATGCAGGTTGCCAGGCAGTCATTGCCCGTATCCCCGCCGCCGACAATAACGACCTTCTTTCCGGCTACCGCGATCAGCGGATCCAGCAGACCCGGATCCAGTACCTGCTTCGTGCTCGCAGTCAGAAAATCCACCGCGAAGCAGACGCCCTCGCCTGCTCTGCCGGGTGCCTCAAGATCTCTTGGCTGCCTGGCCCCGCAGGCCAGGATCACGCCGTCAAACCCATCCAGATCCGATACCGGCACATTCCTGCCGACATCCGCATTCAGGCGGAACCGGACGCCCTCTGCCTCCATGACCGCGATCCGCCGCAGCACGACATCCTTCTCCAGCTTCATGCTGGGAATGCCGTACATCAGCAGCCCGCCCGGGCGGTCCGCCCGCTCGAAGACAGTCACCTGATGGCCGCGCTGGTTCAGCAGATCCGCAGCCGCAAGGCCGGATGGACCGGAGCCGATGACCGCCACGCTGCGGCCGGTCGATCCTTCCGGCATCCGGGGTGCCGCCCAGCCATTCTCCCAGGCCATGCGGTCCATCACGAACTCATTCTCCCTCGTGGCTACCGGCTGCCCATCCAGGCCGCAGGTGCAGGCCTTCTCGCACAGCGCCGGGCATACCCGGCTCGTGAACTCCGGGAAGCAGTTCGTCCGGCGCAGGCGCAGCCAGGCCTCATGCCAGCAGCCGCGATATGCAAGATCATTCCATTCCGGCACCAGGTTATGCAGCGGGCAGCCGCTGATCATCCCGCCGATCCTCAGGCCGGACTGGCAGGAGGGCACGCCGCAGTCCATGCAGCGGGCGCTCTGTCTCTGCTGCTCCTGTGGCGCGAGATGCCCATGAAACTCATGGAAGTGCCTGATCCTTGAAAGCGGGGCCTCGCTCTCGGCATCGACCCGCTGATACTCCAGAAATCCTGTTGGCTTTCCCATATCCGCTTCCTCTCTAGCGCTGGCCTCTTGCCGCGTAGAACGCCTCCATGCGGGCCTCCTCGGGGCTCATGCCCCTGGCCTCCATGTCAGCGAACAGCTTCATCATGCGTGCATAGTCATGCGGGACGATCTTCCGGAACTGCCCGAGATAACCATCGAAATCCGCGAGAATCCTGGCGGCTTTCTCGGATCCGGTCGCCGCCGCATGCCGCTCCAGCAGCTGCCTCAGCTGCAGCACATCATGCCTGTCCGACACCTGGCAGGAGGAGACCATCTGCTTGTTGATCTTCGTATAGAGATCGCCGCGCTCATCCAGCACATAGGCGATTCCGCCGCTCATGCCGGCCGCGAAGTTCCTGCCCACCTCGCCGAGGATCAGCACGCAGCCGCCGGTCATGTACTCGCAGCCGTGATCCCCGACGCCCTCAACGACCGCCTCTGCGCCTGAGTTGCGCACGCAGAAGCGCTCGCCGGCAATGCCGTTCAGGAAGGCGCTGCCGGAGGTTGCCCCGTACAGGGCGACATTCCCGATCAGGATATTGTCCTCTGCCCGGAATCCTCTCTCCCGCGGCGGCTTCACAACCAGCGTGCCGCCGGATAGCCCCTTGCCGAGATAGTCATTGCTGTCGCCGGTCAGCTCGATGGTAAGCCCTCTCGGGATGAAGGCTCCGAAGCTCTGGCCGCCGGATCCCTGGCAGTGCAGCGTGATCGTATTCTCATCCAGGCTGCTGCCGAATGCGCGGGTGATCTCCGAGCCGAGAATCGTCCCGAATGCACGGTCCGTATTGCGCACCTCCAGCGAGAGATCTGCCTTCTTTCCTGTCTTCAGCGAATCCGCGAGCTGCTTCAGCAGCACCCTCTCATCCAGCGTTCTCTCCAGATGAAAGTCATAGGCGCTGGCCGGATCAAAGACCGGCCGGCTGCCGGACGCATCATGCGGTGCCGCCTTCAGGATCGCGGAAAGATCCTGCAGCGCTGCCTTCTCAGGCAGATCGCTGCGCACGCTCAGCAGATCGCTCCTGCCGACCAGCTCATCGACGGTGCGGATGCCGAGCGAGGCCATGATCTCCCGCAGCTCCATGGCGGTAAAGCGCATGAAGCGCATGACATATTCCGGCCTGCCGCGGAAGCGCTGCCGCAGCTGCGGATTCTGGGTCGCGATGCCGACCGGGCAGGTATCCAGATTGCATACCCGCATCATCAGGCAGCCGAGCGAGATCAGCGGCGCTGTCGCGAAGCCGAATTCCTCCGCGCCGAGCATTGCCGCGACCGCGACATCCCGGCCGGTCATGAGCTTGCCGTCCGTCTCGATGCGCACCTTATGGCGCAGGCCGTTCTGCAGCAGCGTCTGGTGCGTCTCCGCGACGCCGAGCTCCCATGGCATGCCTGCATGATAAATGGAGCTGCGCGGGGCTGCGCCCGTGCCGCCGTCATAGCCGGAGATCAGGACCACCTGGGCCCCGGCCTTGGCCACGCCTGCCGCTACCGTGCCGACCCCGGCCTCGGAGACGAGCTTGACGGAGATCCGGGCGCTGCGGTTGGCATTCTTCAGGTCATAGATGAGCTGGGCAAGGTCCTCGATGGAATAGATATCATGATGCGGCGGCGGCGAGATCAGCGTGACGCCCGGCGTGGAGTGCCTGGTTCTGGCGATCCAGGGATATACCTTGCTGCCGGGCAGCTGGCCGCCCTCGCCAGGCTTTGCACCCTGTGCCATCTTGATCTGGATCTCGGAGGCGCTGCAGAGATACGCGCTGGTCACGCCGAAGCGCCCGGAGGCGACCTGCTTGATCGCGGAGCAGCGGTTATTGTCTGCCGGTCCCGGCACCAGCCGCTCTTCCTCCTCGCCGCCCTCGCCGGTATTGGACCTTGCATGCATGCGATTCATGGCAATGGCGATCGCGGAATGCGCCTCATCGGAGATGGAGCCGTAGGACATGGCTCCGGTCTTGAACCGGGTCACGATGGAATCCACGCTCTCCACTTCCGCAAGCGGAATCGGATCCGCCTGCGGCGTGAACTGCAGCAGGCTGCGCAGGTGATGAATCCGGCCCGGATCATTCACCAGCGCGGAATACTGCTGATAGAGGCTGTAGTCATCCCTGCGCACTGCTTCCTGCAGGGCATGGATCACCTGAGGATCATAGAGATGATCTTCGCCGCCGCTGTGCATCTGGTGCCAGCCCGGGCTCTCGAGCTCCGCATCCGTGCCGAGACCCAGCGGATCGAACGCGCTGGAGTGCAGATGATCCGTCTGCTCCTCAATGTCCTTCAGGCTGAGGCCGCCGATGCGGCATACCGTGCCGGAGAAATAGCGGTCAATGACCTCATGGTCAATGCCCATGGCCTCGAAGATCTTGGAGCCTTCGTAGGACTGCACCGAGGAGATGCCCATCTTCGAGGCAATCTTGATGATGCCGGCCAGGATTGCCTGGTCATAGTCCTCGATGGCCGCATGCAGATCCTTGGCCAGAAGGTGGCTGTCAATCAGCTCCTTCACGGTCTCATGCGCAAGATACGGGTTGACTGCGGTTGCCCCGAATCCAAGCAGGGTCGCGAAATGATGAACCAGGCGCGGCTCGCCGGACTCCAGGATGAGAGAGACAGCAGTGCGCTTCCTGGTCATGACCAGATGCTGGTTCAGCGCTGATACGGCAAGCAGCGAGGGAATGGCGACATGGTTCTCGTCGACGCCGCGGTCCGTCAGGATCAGGATATTGGATCCCTGGCTGAAGTTGCGGTCGGCATCGACAAACAGCCGTTCCAGCGCTGCCTCCAGACTGGTGTTCTTATAGTAGGTGATCGCGATCTCGCTGACCTGGAAGCCCTGATGATGCATGTTCCGGATCTTCAGGAGATCCGTGTCGCTGAGAATCGGATTGCGGATCTTCAGCACCGTGCAGTTATCCGGCGTCTCCTGCAGGACATTGCCCTCCCTGCCGGCATACACCGTGGAGGAAGTCACGATCTTCTCGCGGATCGCATCGATCGGCGGATTCGTGACCTGGGCAAACAGCTGGCGGAAGCTGTCGAACAGCGGATGTGGAAAGCGGGACAGGAAAGGCAGCGGGATATCCGCGCCCATGGCTGCGGAAGGCTCTGCCCCGGTCATGGCCAGCGGCAGGATGCCGGTGCGCAGCTCCTCATAGGTATAGCCGAATGCCTTCTGCAGGCGGTGCAGCTCAGTGGGCTCATGCACGGGAATCAGCTGGTTCGGGATCTTCAGCTCCTTCAGCGTGACCAGATGGCTGTCCAGCCACTCGCCGTACGGCTGCCTGGACGCATAGCGGTCCTTGATCTCATCGTCGCCGATGACTCTGCCGCTTGCGGTATCCACCAGCAGCATCTTTCCGGGATGCAGCCTCTCCTTGACGCGGATGTGCGCCGGATCGATATCCAGCACGCCGGTCTCAGAGGACAGGATCAGGGTGTCATCATCCGTGATGAGATACCGGGAAGGCCTGAGCCCGTTGCGGTCCAGCACGGCGCCGACCATGTCGCCGTCCGTGAACAGAATGGAGGCGGGGCCGTCCCACGGCTCCATCATGGTGGCGTAGTACTGATAGAAGTCCTTCCGCTGCTGGCTCATGGTGCGGCTGTTCTCCCATGGCTCCGGGATCATCATCATGACCGCGAGCGGAAGCTCCATGCCGCTCATGACCAGGAACTCGAGCGTGTTGTCCAGCATGGCGGAATCCGATCCGCCCGGATGGACTGCCGGCAGCACCTTGCCGAGCTGGTCCCGCAGCTGCTCGGACTGCATGTTCTCCTCGCGCGCCTGCATCTTGTCGATGTTGCCGCGGATGGTATTGATCTCGCCGTTATGAACGATCAGGCGGTATGGATGCGCGCGCTCCCAGGAGGGATTGGTATTCGTGGAGAAGCGGGAATGGACGACGCCGATGGCAGAGATAAAGTCCTCCGCCTCGAGATCCGGGAAGAAGGTGCGCAGCTGATGAACGAGGAACATGCCCTTATAGATGATCGTGCGGCTCGAGAGCGACACGACATAGGTATCATCGGAGGACTGCTCGAAGATGCGGCGCACGATATAGAGGCGCCGGTCAAAGTCGATCCCCTGTGCGGCATCAAGCGGCCGCCTCAGGAATGCCTGCATGATGCATGGCATGCATGCAAGCGCGCGGGCGCTGATCACCCCGCGGCGCACGGGCACTTCGCGCCAGCCGAGAAACTCAATGCCCTCCTTGGCGGCGATGATCTCGAAGAGCTTGCGGGCGCGGCTTCTTTTCAGCTCGTTCTGCGGAAAGAAGAACATCCCGACGCCATAGTCCCGGGCACTGCCGAGCGCGATGCCGAGCGGCGCCGTGACGCGCGCAAAGAACTCATGCGGAATCTGTGTCAGGAGACCGACGCCGTCTCCGGTCGTGCCATCGGCGTCGCGGCCGGCCCGGTGATCCAGGCTCTCGACGATCCGGAGCGCTCCCTCAACGGTCTTCCGGCTGCGGATGCCCCTGATACTCACATACGCACCGATGCCGCAGGCATCGTGCTCGAAGCTGCTGCTGTACAGCGCTGACTGCGGCGCTGCTCCTTCCGCATCAAACATGGCATTTCCTCCCGCATGCCAAAGAGAGACATGCCTGGTAATTGGTGAATATTCTAGCACCATTCCTCCTGCTCGATGTGACAGAAACGGGAAAGATGCAGAGCCGGTCCCTGCGGAAAAAAAGACTGCCCATCGCTGAGCAGTCTGCAGGAATTACTCTCCTACGTAAGGGAGCAGAGCCATCTGACGGGCACGCTTCACGGCAATTGCCAGCATGCGCTGGTACTTTGCCTTGGTGCCGGTTACGCGGCGCGGAAGGATCTTTCCGTTGGCGCCGACGAACTTCTTCAGGAGCTCTACATCTTTATAGTCGATATAGGTGATGTTATTCTTGGTGAAATAGCATACCTTACGGCCACCCATTCTCTGTTTTCTGAATGCCATTTGCTTTTCTCCTTCTGCCCTTTCCTAGAAAGGCAGATCATCGCTCGAGATATCAAGGCTCGGGCCGGTGTTGAAGTCAGCGCTTCCCATGTCATTGGCACTGCTGCCGCCGCCGAAGGAATCATTGGCGGGGATGTCATTGCCCATATCCGGCGCGGAAGGCTGGCTTGCGCGTGACTGCGACTGGCTGCGGGATTCAAGGAGCTGGACGTTGTCGCAGACAACCTCCGTTACATAGACCTTCTTCCCGTCCTTGTCATTGTAGTTCCTGGTCTGGATGCGTCCTTCGACGCCTACCAGCGCTCCCTTGCGGGCATAGGCACCGAGGAAATCGGCGCTCTGCCGCCAGGCAACGCAGCTGATGAAATCAGCGCTCGGCTGATTCGGATCCTGCTGCTGCTGATGTGAGACACGGCGATCGCAGGCAACGGTGAAGGAAGCGACCGAGAGACCGCTCTGGGTCTTCCGGACTTCCACGTCACGCGTGATCCTGCCTACCAGGACAACGCGGTTGATCATTTCTTTGCCTCCTGAACGGGAGCTTCGTCACGAGTGATCATGTGACGGACGACACTGGCGTTGATGCGCATCAGACGGTCATATTCCTTGACGCATGCATCTTCAGCCTCAAAGTCTACTACGACGTAGTAGCCCTTGGTCATATCATCAATGCGATAGGCAAAATCGCGCATACCCCATTCGTTTGTCTTGGTGATCTTTCCACCCTGATCGGTGATGATCTTTCCAAGGCTCTCGACGAGTGCTGCACGCTTGTCCTCTTCTACATTTGCATTGATGATGTACATGGCTTCATACTTCTTCATTCTGTACACCTCCTTCTGGACTAACGGCCATTTCTGGCAAGGAACAGAGCATTTTCTCTGCTCGCATTGGTTATTCTAACAGGGAATCCATGCCTTGGCAACCGGAAAATAGCATATTCAAGGCATTTTTCAGATGTGATTCCACCAGGAGGCAGGATACCTGAGCTGCCCATTGTCCCGGTCTTGAGCAAATTGCACTCTTTCCGCACGCCGATCAGAGAAACATTCCCATATATGCCGGGAGCGTGATCTTGCGATCTGATACCCCGACATTTCCTGCAGTAAACTTATACGCATAAGGAATTTCCTGATTTTCCAGCACTTTGTTCAGCGATGCTGTCTGTCCTCTGTTCGCCTTTACTTCCACTGGAATGACAGCGCCGCTGTCATTCGTCAGAAGGAATTCTATTTCCACGCTGTTCTTCTCATTCTGGTAATAATACAGCGGATGCCCGTTCCTGATCATGAGATCTGCAGCCAGATTCTCATAGATGCCGCCCTTGGCGGGACCGGTCAGCGTATCATTGACGATCTGTGCCTTCATCGGGAATCCATACATGGCAAGAAGCAGCCCGATATCCGTGAGATAAAGCCGGTATTGTTCCTCTTTCACATACGCATTCAATGGAAACTGCGGCGCTGAGACATTATAGCAGTATGCTGCAATGCCGGCATCCCTGAGCCAGTCCAGGCTGCTCCCGAACTTTCTGGCGCTTCCTCCATGCTCTACCGTCTTATACTGAAATTTGGTATTTTCTTTCGCCAGCTGTCTGGGAATTGACAGAAAGCAGTCCCTCGCTTTTGCCTTTCCCGCAGCAGGAGCATACTTAGCGATATCCGCCAGATATCCGCCGATAATATCATCCTGTACCCTCTGAGCTTCAGAAAAACTGGATGTTCTGATGAATTCATTCACCACTGCCGGCATCCCGCCGACTGCCATATACTCCCGCAGCGTTCTCATCATGCTGTCATGAATTGCCTGTGGCACTTTTTCCCGCTTATCAAAATACTCGCGGAGCGCAGAGACAGAATCCCGTGTATATCCCATTGCCCAGAGATATTCCTCAAGGTCAAGGCTCTGCATGTGAAGACTCGTCTCATATCCCACTGGAAACGATGGTACTTTCTTATAGCTGATCCCCAGCAGAGAGCCGGATTCAATGACATCAAATCTCTGATCCTGAGCCCAGAACTTGACCGATGCCCTGGCATTTGGGCAAAGCTGAATCTCATCCAGAAACACCAGCGTTCTGCCCGGAATGAATTTTGCCTCGGGCTTCAGAAGAGAAATCCGCTTGATCATCTCCGTTACAGACAGATTCCCATCAAATGCGGACATCAGCTCTTCTTCCCTGACAAAGCTGATCTCCACCAGGCTGTCATAGTGCCTCTTTGCAAATTCGCGAATAATATAAGTCTTTCCGCACTGCCGCGGGCCGTCAACCAAAAGACAGCTCTGCCCGTGATTCTCTTTCCAATGCTCCAGCTGACTCATGATCTTACGTTCCAGCATCCGGCTTCCTCCAGTATTCAAAACCCGCGCAGCATTCGGCTCTGCAGCTTCATCATGGTAGAAGCTGCATATTTTTCCAAGGGTTTCTGCACCCATAATGCATATTTTTCAGGGGTTTTGAGACATGAGTTTGCATATTTTCCCGGGACTTGCAGACAGAAGATTGCATATTTTCCGGGGTTTCACTTCTTCCACCGGCTTCAGCCTCATTCCGGAAGAAAGGAGCTGCCGCGGCAGCTCCTCAATCAATTCATTGCTGCTACTGCAGCGCTCAGGCAGCCGCAGGCGTCTCTGCGCCTGCCTTTTCATGCGCCTTGCGGAACTTGCCGGACATCTTGTCCAGCTCCGCGAAGCTTGCCTCATCCGGCTGCGATGCCCGGCCTGACTCGATATAGTTGCGGAGCACGCCGACCAGCACGTACGGGCGCACCAGCACGGAATGAATGATGGACCAGCAGAGAATGCCGAACAGCAGCGAGATGACGAGCAGCGATACGGTCGGATCGCTCATGTCCTGCATGTTGGAATCCGCCTCTGCCATGGCCTTGGCCAGCGCTGCCACGAAGGCAGGGAATCTGCCCAGCAGGCGGTAGAAGCCAAAGGTGAAGGCACCGCCGATCACGAGGAACGAGGCAATGCCCATGCCGATGACGCGGCCCATGTTCTTGAGCAGCGTCTTCCAGTTGCGGAAGAAGAGCACAGCGCCTTCGCAGGTGCCGCGGAATGCGCCCTCGTCCTTGCGCAGGAACACCCAGCCGAGGCAGCAGTCGCAGAGATACGATACCGCGATGCTGATTAGGCCGGAGATCGTGTCGCCGACGCCCTCGCCGGCAGAGCCGCCGAGCTTGGAAAGCGAGTTGATGCCCTTCGTGATCTCCGCGAAGATGCCCTTGATGGCGCCGGAGATCGCATAGTAGGCAGCGACAGTGGCGAAGCGCTCCTTCACTGCCTGCTTGCCTGAGGCGACGACATCCTTCGGCAGCGCATTCTCCGTGATGGCACGGGTCATCATGGCAATCTGGCCGGCCTGATAGAGATAGCCGACGAAGTGAACAATAAGGAAGAAGATCAGCAGGCCGATCAGGGCGCCGATGCCGATCCCGATCGCCGGCTCCGGCGCGATCATCATGCCGAAGAAGATGCATCCGGCAACGGCCAGGATCGCGATCAGGTCAAGCAGCAGGCGGTGCCAGGAGAAGACCAGTGTCTTCCGGTAAATCGTAAAGTTGCTCATGATAATGTCCCCTTTCCAGCCTTCCGGCTGTCATGATCATGAAGCTCAGCGTGAATTGTATTTCCGGACGAATCTCGCCAGGCGCTCGACGGCACCCTTCAGCTCATCCAGGCTGTAGGCATAGGAGATGCGGACAAAGCCCTCTCCGCTTCTGCCGAAGGCAGTGCCGGGAATGACGCAGACAGCCTCCTCCTGCAGCAGCTTCGTGCAGAAGTCAAAGCTCTTCAGCCCGGTGGAGGTGATATTGGCAAAGACATAGAAGGCGCCTTCCGGCATCGGGGTGTGCAGGCCCATCTTGTTGAGCTGCGCCACCAGGAAGTTGCGGCGGATCTTGAAGGAATCGAAGTGCGTCTGGATATCCTTGTCGCTCTTGTCGGAGATGGCCTCGATCGCGGCAAACTGCGCCGGCGTCATCGGGCCCATCGTGGAATACTGATGGATATTGTTGCAGGCGGTGATGAACTCCGCCGGGCCGAGCATGTAGCCAAGGCGCCAGCCGGTCATTGAATATGCCTTGGAGAAGCCGTTGACCAGGATCAGCTGATCGCGGATCTCGGTGAAGACGCCGATGGATTCCGGCGTGTGGTCATAGGTCAGCTCTGCATAGATCTCATCGCAGACAACCAGGAGATGATGCTCCTTCAGGATCGGGATGATCTTCTCATAGTCCTCATGCGTCATGATGCCGCCGGTCGGATTGCTCGGATAGTTCAGGATGATCATCCGGGTGCGGTCGGTGATGACCGCCTTCAGCGCCTCCGGCTTCACCTTGAAGCCGTCTTCCTCCTTCAGCTCCAGACATACAGGGACAGCACCGGTCAGCAGCACTGCCGGCTCATAGGCTACATAGCCAGGATCCAGCACGATGCACTCATCGCCCGGATTCAGGCAGGCCCTGGTGACAAGGTCAATGGACTCGCTGGCGCCGACCGTGACCAGGCAGTTCTCAGCGGTATAGCCGGTCACGTGGAACCGGCGGTCATAGTAATCGCAGATGCCCTCGCGCAGCTGCAGAAGGCCTCTTGAAGGAGAGTAATAGGTGCGTCCCTTCTCGATCGCATAGACGCCTTCCTCGCTGATGTGCCAGGGCGTATGAAAGTCAGGCTCGCCGACGCTCAGCGAGATGACATTCGGAGTCGTCTTGGCAAGCTCGAAGAACTGCCACAGAAGGGAAGTCCCTACCTTCTTGACGTTCTCGCTCAGATACTCTTCGCAGCTCATGGCTCTACCAGCATCCTTTCATCCGCCGGGCGGTCATCTTCCATGATGAACCCCTCTACCTTGTACTTCTTGAGCAGGAAGCAGGTCACCGTCGAGGTAACGCCCTCGATCGGCGCAAGCTTGGTTGCCACGAAGTCAGAGACCTCGCGCATGGTCTGCCCCTCGATGAACACCATGAACTCGCTGGTGCCGCTCATCAGATAGAGCGTCGTCACTTCCGAGAAGCGGGCGATCTTGGCAGCTGCGCTGTCATAGCCGCTGTCGCGCTCCGGCTTCGCGCTTACCTCGATGATCGCGGTCACGCGGTCATTATTCATCTTGTCCCAGTTGATCACGGTATGGTAGCCGCAGATCACCTTGCTCTTTTCCAGCTTTGCCTTGGTGCGCAGAACCTCTTCTTCGCTCTCCTGCAGGATATCCGCGAGATCCGTGATCGTTGCGCGCGGGTCGTTCTCCAGCACCTTGAGCAGCTGCATCTCATTCATATGCATTCCTCCGGCATTTTGCCTATGCGTATAGTTTAGCATTCCTGGCCATTCATGGAAAGAAAACGATGGCTGCAGCCATCTGCAGCCATCACAGGATCTTTCCCTCGATCTGCGACTTCACGACCGGCCCGAAGGTCCTTGAATCCGTCGAGTTCTCGCGGTTATCGCCCAGAACGAAGTACTGCTGATCGCCGAGTGTCAGCGGATATGTCACGTTTCCCGCCTCCGGCAGCGTCTGGCCGACGGCATAGCTCTCGTCCATGACCTGGCCGTTGACGAGCAGCCTGCCGTTCTGCAGATCAACCGTATCGCCCGCCCTTGCGACAATGCGCTTGATGTAGTGCTCGCCGTTGGTCATCTTGATGCCGACGACATCCCCGACCTGATAGTCAATCGGGATCCTCAGGAAGATCACGGTCTCGTGATTCATGAAGCTCGGGAACATGGACTCTCCTGAGACAGAGGTCACGCCGAGCACGAAATAGAACAGGACTGCAGTTGCCATCAGGATGACGGCAATGCCTTCCACAAGAATCAATGCGCTCTGCTTCCTGCCGCTGAAGCGGCGGGAAAGCAGCTTTCTCTGCCTGCGGCCTTCCTTGTTCATCAGCCCCTGCTCTCCTTTCCGAGAATCGTGCCGGCGCCCCTTGCCCTGGCTTCCCGCAGCAGATCATCCGCCTCGTGCAGGATGCCGCGGATATCGGTGACCTTGCCGCCGAGCGTCGCATGGACATGGCCGGCGCAGAAAGTGACAGCCGCCATGTCTGTGCCGGCTGTCTTCTGCTTCAGGGTAATGCTGCGGAACTGCATCAGCTTCTCCAGGAACTGATCGCGCCTGCCCCGCATCAGGATCAGGAACTCTGCCTCGCTGTAGCGGTAGGTTCCCTCCGTCCCGAAGATCTCGCGCAGCGCATCTGCGTATGTCTTGATCAGAAGATCCGCCTTCTCCCTGCCCCTGGCAAGGTCATAGTCCGAGAAGCTGTCGATCCCGATCAGCATGGCAGTGAGCTCCCCGCTGCAGTAGGTGCTGAACTCGCGCCGCAGCGCGGTGCGGTTGCGCAGCCCGGTCAGCCCGTCCTGAACCGAGCGCAGCTGGATCTCCTCCTGCAGCCGGTAGTGCCGGTGCAGATAGGAGGAATGCGCCAGCCCGTTGATCAGCAGGATGGCCCAGAGAATGAGCAGGTTGACGAGATCGCCTGCCTGCAGCAGGCCGAGGCCGTTCACGACCTCCAGGAAGAACCCGAAGGATCCGGTCAGCAGGACGATCAGCACAACCGGCTCATAGTAGAAGAAGGCAAAGGCGACCATCTCCGTCGTCGCGAAGGTGATCAGGTCAATTCCCGAATGATAGTCCATGAGGCTGACCGTGCAGCCGAACCAGACAATGACGATCGCGAAGACATACTTGGCGAATTCCGACACGGTGTGGCTGAAGTTGTTGAGCTGCAGATAATAGTAGGAGCAGAACAGCATGATCACGCATGCCCCGAACAGCACGAGATAGGAATAGCGGTAGTTCTCCAGCCACTCTGCCGAGAAGTGCGCCAGGAATGCATCGGAGCGCACAAAAGTCGCGAGATACAGCACCAGCTCAATGATGCCGACCGTCGCGCTCAGGATCATGCCGTAATACATGTTGTGTCGGTCCAGGCTGTCCTGGACAAAGGAGCTGCTGCTCCTGCGACGGAAGATATCCAGAAACTTACTCATTCCGTCCCCCTCTGCAATGGCACTGCACGCCGCATGGCAGGAAGCTTCATCCTAGACTGACGGGCGATTCACCTGTCACCGGTTAGCCTTATTATACCATGGCATTCCGATTTTGCCGGAATCTCGCTGAATTTGCCATTTAAATGAAAATTCAGTTGCAAGCATGCATAATAGGGGTTAATAAGCATATTTCCGGCCGTTTTCATACACCCGAACAGTTTTTCATTGTATGATGGTATTGATATCGTGATATCCGCATGCATGTTTTCCGGCATTGGAAAGGACCGCCATGAGAATCGCGCTCATTGATGATGAAGCTGAATATCGGGCACTGCTCGAGAAGACAGTGCGCAGCTATCTTTCAAGCAGGAAGATCGATGCCTCCGTTGAGAGCTTTGCCGATGCCGAGTCCTTCATGAAGGGATGGGAGCCCCTGAAGTACACAATCATCTTCATGGATATCTACATGCCCGGCATGAGCGGGATCGAGGCAGCCATCCGGATCCGCGAGCAGGATGACAGCTCCATCCTCATCTTCTGCACGACCTCCATGGATCATATGCCGGATGCGTTTGCCTGCCATGCCTTTGACTACGTCGTCAAGCCGGCCATCCAGGACCGTGTCGACAAGGTCATGGATGATGCCATGCATGTGCTGCCGCAGCTGCAGCGCTACTTCACCTTCGAATGGGAGAGCCAGAAGATCCGCATGCTGAATGCAGATCTTGTCTCCATCACCACCAATGGCCACTACCTCAGCCTGGAAGACCGCCTGGGCCATGCCTATTCCATCCGCATGACGATGACGGAGCTGCTGGCCGAGATCGGCGAGGATGAGCGCTTCCTGGAGATCAACCGCGGCATCGTGGTCAACATGGAGCATATCACCTCCATGAGCGGCACCCGCTGCGTCATGGCCAATGGAAAGAGCCTGCCGATCAAGGTGCGCAACAGCACCGAGATCATCCAGAAATGGCACGATTACTGCTTCAATGAGATCCGTGCGAATCAGTCGCACATGACAGAAAGAAGGTAGCCATGTCCAGTGCACTCAGTCTGTTTCTGCAGGCGCTGATCCTGGTCCCCGCCGCCGTCATGACGTACGCGCCGATCATGGATCAGACCTCCTCCTTCTGGCGGCAGTTCCTGCGCTTTCTCAGCTTCAGCGCCGGCACGTCGATTCTCATCGGCCTGCTGTCCGCCCTGCTGCACATAAACGTGAATATCCTCATCTTCTTCGGTGCCTTAATCCTGATCTTCCATTACATGAAGATCTCTCACCTTGATATCATCCGGGCCCTGTCCATCTGCTTCTGGAGCATCGCGACCATGTCCTATCTCTACAGCTTCGGCTTCATGGGCGATGCGATCTTCCACCCGGATGGCAGCTATCTCTACATGAGCGTGACCGCTGCCGCGCTGCGGCTTGCGGCCGGCGGCCTGATTGCCTGGATCTACTTCATCATCATCAGCCGCTCCAGGCCGCGCCTGATTCACAGCGAGTACCTGACAGACAGCCATTGGTTCATTACCCTGCCGGTCTCGTTCATCTTCTTCTTCCTGAACTACCTGATGATCCCACGCAGCTATTCGCTGATCCATAATCCGACGGTGCTGCGCATCTATCTCTCCTACATGATCTTCAGCTTCTCCCTGTATGTCCTGATGTTCATCATCTTCCGCATGTTCTCCCTGGAGTTCATCGAGAATGCCAGAGCCCGCGAGGAGCAGCACTTCCTGGCAGTGCAGGAATCGGAATACCTGAACCTGCAGCAGAACATCGAGCAGATCCGCCGCTTCCGCCATGACATGCGCCATTCCTTCGCGCTGCTCAATGAGCTGGCCGAGAAGAACGACATCGAGGGCATCCGCAAGTATCTCGCCGAGTATCAGGAGCTCTCTCCGGAGATGAAGGTCCAGTCCTTCTGCAGAAACGGGCCGGTCAATGCCGTGCTGAATCACTACAATGCCATGGCCATGCAGGACGGCATCACGCCGGTGCTGCAGATCAATATCCCGGAGCATCTCAGCATCCCGGATCCCTCTCTCTGCAGCATGATCGGGAACCTGTTCGAGAATGCCATCGAGGGCTGCCTCACCATCCCGACAGACAAGCGCCGCATCTCCCTGACCGCCATGGTCAAGGACGGCGGCAACCTGTTCCTGGTAACCACCAACACCTTCGACGGCAATGTCAAGATGATGAACGGCCACTATCTCTCCACCAAGCGCAAGAACGGCGGCATCGGCACGATCTCCATCGCGACGATTGCCGAAAAATACGGCGGCACCTCCAGCTTCCACCATACCGATACGGAGTTCTTCGTGGATATCATGATCCCGGTCACCGTCGGAGACACCGCGCAGTAGGCACTGATCAGGCATCGCCTCCCGCTGAGGCGATGCTTTTATCTGCGCCGATGCATGATGCATACAGTCTCATTTCCTGCCCCCGCAGGCAGCCATTCCGAAAACACAGGCAGCCCGGAATCCCGGACTGCCTGTGCCTGTTCATTGCTTATCCTGGCAGATAACGCTCCTGGCTGCGTCTGTGTTGCCGCCGAGAACGTTGCCCTTGCCCTTCTTCTTTGCCTCATACAGCAGGACATCTGCCTCATGAATCAGCGTCCTGACCTCGGACAGGTCCTTATCGATCCTGCCGCCGACATAGCCGCCGCTGAAGGTGATGCGCTCAATCTCAGGATCATGCTCCTCATGCTGGATGGGAATGTCCTGCAGCTCCTTCAGCCGATTCAGGAAGTCTGCCATCGTGCCGGTCATGATGACGAGGAACTCATCGCCGCCGTAGCGGTAGCACTGATCTGACCCGAAGGTCCGCTTCAGCGTATCCGCGAAGCTGATCAGCACCTTGTCTCCCATCGCATGCCCGTACTTGTCGTTGTACTGCTTGAAGTTGTCCACATCCATGATCAGGGCGATCAGGCTGGTATTGCGGAAGGCACCGAAGTCCCTGCGCAGCGCATACCGGTTCCTGAGCCCTGTCAGGGCATCATTCATGGACATGTTGTTCAGTTCCTCCTCCATGCGGAAGTGCTCTTCCTGGCGGGAGGAATGCGCCAGTCCATTGATCATGAGCACGATCCAGAGAATTACCAGATTGACGATATTGCCATCGCTGATCGGCGCCGTGCTGCTCTCGATGGAGATGAACAGCGCAAATGAGCTGCACAGCATGCCGCCGAGAACCCAGGGATCGAAGGAGAACAGGCCGAAGCAGACTGCCTCTGCATAGACAAACGCGAGCATGTCCACATGAACCCGCTGGTCCAGGGTCGTCATCAGGATGCCGTACCAGATGACGATGGCAATGAAGGTATATAGAGAAGCATCTGCCAGCACATGAGAGTTCCTGCCGCGGAAGCGGTAGAGGTAGGCAATGATGAAAAGGATGACGCTGGCACACAGCAGGACAAGATACCCATACCGGTATGTCTGCAGCGTTCCATTCTCGATCATTGCCAGATAGCTGTCCCTGCTCAGGTACGTGGCTGCAAGCAGCCCCGCCTCGATCACGGCTATTACCGGACACAGAATCAGGCAATAGTACATGTTGTTGCGGTCAATCCGCTCCTGGACATAGGGACTGGGCTTCTCATGACTCAGCAGTTTCCTGATTCTGTTCATAAGATATCCTCAATTCCTGATGCCTTGCTGAATATTCTTTCTGGATTCTGCCCCTGCCTATAAATATGGGCATCGGATACTTTCCGATGCCCATTTTCAGTCTGGTCAGACGGTGGGGGACTGCTGGGTATCCTGGTCGTAGAACTTCTTCAGCTCATCTTCCAGGTCGTCTTCCTGCTTCTTCATCTTTCTGTCTCTGACAATGAAGTAGATGACAACTGCAGCCAGCAGAATCAGTGTGAACAGCGCCCAGATGGTGAACGCGATCATGGTGTGCTCCATTAGGAATGTCATATATCACGTCCTCCTTTCCTAGGCCTGGTGCACTGCATCCTGCGGTGCAGTCCCGGTGATTTCATCAATCTTGTCCTGTAATTCGTCCTCGAAGTCCTTCTCGCGCTTGTCCTGGTTTCTCCAGTGCACCAGGCCGATGATGAGCATGACCACCAGCAGGATCAGCGTGGGAATTGTGTAGAGATGAAGCCCGATACTGTGACACCAGTTGTAATAAGCCTGTAACATGCTGTCTTCCTCCTTCTCTCTCTTTTACTCACGCAGCGTGATCGCTGGCTGGATCTGCAGCAGCTTCTGCTGCAGGTGCATCTGCATGGATGCTGTCAGGATCGATGCCGAGCTTTCTCAGTTCCAGCTCCTCTTTCAGTTCATGAATGTGCTTCTGACGCTTCTTGGCATCCTTCGTGAAGAGAATCAGAACCAGCAGAGCAAGCAGTGTGAAGATGAACGGAAGGATATTGCACTTATGTGCGGTCTCGAACTTGCTTAACGGTGTCTGTGTTTCCTGAATCGGTGTAACGGTTACAGAGCCATTCTCATTCGGAGTTACCTGAGCTCCTCCGCCTGCAGGATTCTCAGGCAGTACGATGACAGGGTTGCCCGGGTTAACCGGATTGACCGGAGGATTCACAGGGTTAGCAGGCACTATATCGATGACGCATGCCTGTGCCGCTTCGCTCCAGTAATATCCAGCAGGGAATCCATCATCCTGGCAGCTTCTGCCCGGAGTAGGCTTAATCGGAGGTACCGGTGTAGTAGTAGCTCTGTATGTAACTACATACTCCATGCTCTTCGTTACGTTGGTTCCTGTAACAAACGGATAATCCGCTGTGTAGCCCTTGATAGTCGGTGAAGTAATGTTGAATGGTTCACCGCCATTGAGAATTACATAGTTATCATCTGCAGCCTTTGATCCATCAGCGTAAATATAGTGGATCGTAATCTTTGCCTTGACTGTCAGAGTGCCATTTGTGGTTGTGATTGTGTAGTTATTGGGGAGCGTGTTTTCATTCAATTTATAAGTGAATGTGTTCTCACTGGAGCCTGCAAGCAGCTGGCTTCCTGAAGTAACATAGGTTGCACCTTCGCCCTTGACGAATCCATCTCCTCCAATTGTGATAATGTTGTCTGTTAATGCATTGTCCGCGTCATACATTGCTTCTGCTGAGCCAGAGGTCAGAGTTACTGCACGAGGCGTGATGTTGTAGGTTCTGTCAACAGTTCCGGAATAGTTGCCAATTCCCTTAACTGTTGCAGTGACTGTTCCGACATTCTTGACATCGCTGCTGAAGGAGACTGTGTAATCCGTGCCCTCCGTGAGTGCTTTGCCATCCTTGTCTACCACTGTAGGTTTCTGAGCCTGATCAGCGCCATTATACATGACGTCTTTCAGTGTTCCTACCTGAACTCCAAGATATGCAGGGCTGTTAGGATCTGTCGGATCTTTTGGTGTCTTAGGATCCTTGGGATCAATCGACTGTGTTGTAACAGTCAATACACCAACATTCTTTAATAATTTGTAGTTGTTCTCTTTTGCTGTGCCATCCCATGCCAGGCTGTAGGTATTATCACTTCTGCCTACTGCTGTCTGTGTTCCGGTCACTGTAAACGTAGCTGTTTCATTGTTTACAAAGCCTTTAATTGAACCCTCTGCAGTTAATGCAAGTTCATCAAATACCTTAGAAGCACTCTTTGTAATAATGGTAAGTTCTGCAGCATTGATTGTTACATTTGCCTGTCCGAATGCATCTTCATAGTTCGGATTCGTTGCCTTGACATATACCGTCTGGGCTTCTGTGACATCCGTCCATGTAGGCGCTTCGGTATTCCATGTTGCGTTATCTGTGCTGTAGTACAGCGTGCTGCCAGTCTGTGCTGCGCTTGCAGTGATTGTATGTGCATTCGCATCATACGTTCCGCTGTATGCCGTTGCTGTGACTGCGTTCAGCTCTGCCGATGCCTTTGTGATCGTCAGTGTGCCAGTCGCATATGTTACTGAATAGTTGCCCTGGCTTGCATCGCCTGCAGGGGTGATTGTATAGGTTCCTACGTCTTCTCCTGCTGCTCTGCTCACTGTATAAGCTACTGTATCTGTTCCGAGCGTTCCGCTTACTGTTGCGTCAAGCGTAGGATCTGCGGTTCCATAGACCTTGCTCTTGTTGTTCGCTGTGACAGTTACCGGCTTTGCGATGATCGTGACAGTTGCCTGTCCGAATGCATCTTCATAGTTCGGATTCGTTGCCTTGACATATACCGTCTGGGCTTCTGTGACATCCGTCCATGTAGGCGCTTCGGTATTCCATGTTGCGTTATCTGTGCTGTAGTACAGCGTGCTGCCAGTCTGTGCTGCGCTTGCAGTGATTGTATGTGCATTCGCATCATACGTTCCGCTGTATGCCGTTGCTGTGACTGCGTTCAGCTCTGCCGATGCCTTTGTGATCGTCAGTGTGCCAGTCGCATATGTTACTGAATAGTTGCCCTGGCTTGCATCGCCTGCAGGGGTGATTGTATAGGTTCCTACGTCTTCTCCTGCTGCTCTGCTCACTGTATAAGCTACTGTATCTGTTCCGAGCGTTCCGCTTACTGTTGCGTCAAGCGTAGGATCTGCGGTTCCATAGACCTTGCTCTTGTTGTTCGCTGT